>Ga0182743_1000064_pt1 | contig 206664 bp, 182 predicted proteins | sample eDN3rd30CKraftOP_FD_128522 | JGI IMG/M metagenome (GOLD analysis project Ga0182743, IMG submission 128522) | Enriched Organic Plus compost microbial communities from Emeryville, California, USA - eDNA 3rd pass 30_C Kraft OP (version 2) (version 2) ...
CCGTGACCACGGTGAAGCCGGCGGGCACCACCTCCAAGCTGTTCGGCCTGACCGAAGGCGCGCACCTGCCCGCGCGGCGGCAGTATCTGCGCTGGGTCCAGTTCAAGGGCACGCGCGATCCCGCGACCGGCGCGTGGCAGTCCGGCTCGGACCCGCTTCTCGCGGAGTATGAGGCGCGCGGCTATCCGCTGCGGGAACTGCGCAGCTTCCCCGGCATGACCGTCGTCGGCTTCCCGACCGTGCCGCTGCTCCAGCGCCTCGGTATCGGCGATGCGCTGGTCACTGCCCCCGAGGCCACGCCCGAGGAGCAGTATGCGTGGCTGCGCCTGCTCGAACGCCATTGGATCGGTGCCGAGCAGGGTAACCAGGTCAGCTACACGCTGAAGGTCTATACCGACCGCCACGACCTGGACGCGTTCCGCGCCATCGTGCGCGCGGAGCAGCCGGAGGTCCGCTGCTGCTCCGTCCTGCCCAGCCGGCCGGACAGCGAGCTGGGCTACGAATACCTGCCCGAGGAGGAAGTCTCCACCGGCCGCTTCGCCGCGATCGTGGCCGCGATCGACGATGCGGAGGTGCAGGAAGCCGTGGACTGGGCGCATCTGCAATGCGCGAGCGGGGTGTGCCCGATCTGACGGGGCGTCACTCCACGCCGGGATGGCGCTTCGCCAGGAGGCAGACCACGCCGAGACATGCCAACTGAGCCGCCATGACCTGGAAGGCCAGTTCGTAGCCTCCCCCCTGGCTTACCAGCACGGCGAAGATCAGGGGGCCGCAGACCGACCCCACGAAGCCGAACAGGCTGGAGGCGGAAGTGACGCTGCTGACGAGATGGAGCGGCGCCACCCGCGCCAGCTCCGCCATGTGCACCCCGTTCCATCCGATGGCGGTGCACCCGGCCAGGGCCGCGCAGCCGTACAGCGCCCACCGTCCCTCACCGCCCGCCGTGGCCAGCAGGCACACCGCGGCCGCCGAGACGATCGCCTGCAGCCCGAGATGGCGCAGCGCCTGCCCCGTGCGGTCGGCCACCCAGCCCAGGATCACCCGGCCCACCATGCTCGCGATCTGCATCACGGCAACGACCTGCCCCGCCTCCGCCAGGGACAGGCCATGGCGTGTGTAGGCGAAGGTCGCGGTGAACGCGGTCAGGCACGCCTGCACCAGTGAGAAGGACGCACCGACCGCGGTCAGCATCGGCAGCGAGGGATGCGCCCGCAGCGTGCTGATGCTGCGGATCATGGTTGCGGGCTGGAACAGGGCGCGGACCCAGGCCCACCCCGGCCCGCTGGAATCCCGGTCGCCGTCCAGCACGCGGCGGAAGGGCTGGACCGCCAGGCAGCACAGCAGGAGCAGCACGACGATGCTGCCCAGCGTCGCGGAAAGTCCGTGACGCACGGCCAGGGGGGCCACCGCCAGGCCGGCCAGCGCGCCGCCCAGCGGAACACCGGCCTGCTTGATCGAGAAGATCAGCGTCCGGTACGCCGCGGGGGCGGAACGGATGAGGATCGCGCTGCCGGCCGGCGTGTTGGGTGCACCCCCGAAACCGATCGCGAGCGCGCCCAGAAGCCCGAGCAGGCCCAGCGGCTGCGACAGCACGGCCAGCCCGAAGGCGATGCAGACCATCCCGATCTGCAGGCTGCGGATCGCCCCGTAGCGGCTCAGCATCGCGCCACCGCAGCCCAGGAACCAGCAGATCCCGGCCGATGAGGTGGCGGTGACCAGCCCGATGCTCTCGGGCGACAGGCCGGCGCGCGCCATCAGCGGCGGCCCCAGGATCGGAACGGAAGCGCTGGCGAAAGAACTGACCGTCTGGACAAGCAGGGTCCCGGCCAGCGCACTGGCCCAGAGTGGCGCCTTCAGGATGTTTCCGTCCCCGTCTGCCCCGGGGCCGTTCGCCCGGGTGGCGGGGCATCGCTACCGCAGGTCGCCCCGTTCGCCAATGGAGCGGCGCCCCCTCCGCCGCCGCATATCCACCATCACTTGCCGCGGGCGTGCGCGGCTTCTATACGCCGCCGCTTACGCCCGGCCGGTCGGATCGGCGGGGCCATCCAGGAGCCTGCCGCGATGAAGCCCGAGATTCACCCGGACTACCACGAGATCAACGTCGTCATGACCGATGGCACCCAGTTCAAGACAAGGTCCTGCTGGGGCAAGCCGGGGGACACGCTGCGGCTGGACATCGACCCCAAGTCGCACCCGGCCTGGACCGGCGTGCAGCGGCTGATGGACACCGGCGGGCAGGTCGCCAAGTTCAACAAGAAGTTCGCCGGGATCGGCATGCGCAAGTAGGCGCCGCCGCCCGTTCGGCCGACACGGACCCCATCCCTTGAACCAGGGGGTGGGGTTTTCCATATCCGGGGTGTGCCGGTGCCCGTTCGGGGCCGGCAGACGTGAGACCCCAGGGACGCGCCTTCGGGCGGTCCCGGCCCATGTGACCTTGCTCTTGCAGGAGGTTTCCTGATGAACGCCTTCGACTTCTCCCCCCTGTTCCGTACCGCGATCGGGTTCGACCGCCTGTCCCGCCTGATGGACAGCGCGCTCGCCCAGGCCGATGTGCCGGCCTATCCGCCCTACAACATCGAGAAGACCGGCGATGAGACCTATCGCCTGACCATGGCGGTGGCGGGCTTCGCGCCCGAGGACATCGACCTGACGGTCAAGGAGAACACGCTGGTCGTCGCCGGCCGCACCAAGGACGGCAACGGCGAGAAGCAGTATCTCCATCGCGGCATCGCCGGGCGCGCGTTCGAGCGCCGCTTCGTGCTCGCCGACCATCTCGTGGTCGAGGACGCCTCGCTTGAGAATGGGCTGCTGCATGTCGGCCTCCGGCGCGTGGTGCCAGAGGCGCTGAAGCCGCGCCGGATCGAAATCCAGGCCGGCGCGCCGCAGAAGGCGATCGCCAACGCCAACGAAGAGGCGCCCGCGCAGGCTGCCTGACGCGGCAGGCATCGCGGATGACACAGGGCCGGGGCCGTGAGGTCCCGGCCCATTCTGTCTGTATTTGAATTTTCCGCCCAGATCGCCTGCGCAACCTTGCGTTGTGCAGCTGCGTCGGAAATGCTCGCCCAATCTGGAAAGTGGGAGGGCGGTATGAGCGGGTCCGTATGGGGAAATACCAAGGCTTTGATCGAGAACCTGGCCAAGCCGGAAACCCCGGAGGAGAGGCAGGCGCGTCTGGACCGGGAAGCCGAGGAAAAGGCCCGCAGGGAAGCCCAGGCTCTTGATGACGCCGCCCAGCGGCTCTGCAATCGTGTCGAGGAGAAGTGCGACAACTACTCAGTCGGCGATCTCTCCTCCAACTACATCAACGATTATCAGCACGAAGTCTCCGGTTCGTGGACAACGGCGCAGATCGAGTTGGCCTATACCAAGTGGAAAGCCCTCTACTCAGGCCGGCTGGACTCGCTCAACGTCCACAAGATGGGGCCAGCCCAGAAATGGACCGGCGACCGGGACGGGAAGGTGCAGGCCAACTTCATCCGCTACGTGGACACCACGCGGCGGCGGAGGATCAACGTTCACATCAACTGGAAAGCCGGCTGAGCTGGCCGGATCAACCGATCCCGGTGATCCCGTCCCACAGCAGCTTCAGTCCGGACAGCGTCAACACCGTGTAGATCACGCGGTAGAACACCTTGTCCGACAGCACGCCGTTCAGCCGGATGCCGATCAACATCCCCACCGGCGCGCAGGGCAGCAGTGCCAGCGCGGTCAGCGCGACCGGTCCGCTGAACTGTCCGTTCCAAAGATAGGGCGGCACCTTCACCAGGTTGACCACGAAGAAATAGACCACCGTCGTCGCCGTCAGCACCCGCCGGTCCAGCCGCTGCGGCAACAGGTAGACCGCGAGCGGCGGCCCGCCCGCATGCGCGACCGTCGAGGTGAAGCCGGAAAGCGCCGACCAGAACGTGCCGCGCTTCAGCGAAGGCCCGGCCGCTGCCGCGGACACCAGCCGCGGGCGGATCAGCGTCCACGCCACGAACCCCACCGCGATCGCGCCGACGATGATCTTCACCGCCGCATCCGATAGCAGCCGGAAGGACAGCGTCCCCAGCACGATCCCGATCATCGCGCCGGGCAGCAGCATGCGCATCTGCCGCCTGTCCCAGTCGCGGCGGTAGGCCCAGACGCCGATCACATCCATCGTGATCAGGATCGGCAGCGTGATGCCTGCGGCCATCGCGGCGGGGATGGACTGCGACATCATCGGCACGCCGAGATTGCCGCCGCCCGCGGGGAACCCGCCCTTGGCGATTCCGGTCAGGATCAGGGCGGGAATCGCGAGCACGTAGAACCAGGGATCGTCGATCAGCATGGGGCGGGCAGGTGACGCGGCAGGACCATGGCGGTAAGCCCGCAGGCTCGCCCACTGTCGCGAAGGTGTCCATGCCCGGTTCCCACGACCTTTCCTGGTTCCTCATGCTGGCGCTGGTCATGGCCGGCACCGGCCTCGTATCGGGCACGCTTGCCGGCCTGCTCGGCGTCGGCGGCGGCATCGTCATCGTGCCGGTGCTGTTCAACGTCCTGCCGCTGCTCGACATCCATCCAGAGGTGCAGATGAAGCTGTCGGTGGCGACCAGCCTCGCCACCATCATCCCCACGTCGATCATGTCCGCCCGCAAGCACTACGAACGCGGCGCCATCGACGTGCCGTTGCTCAAATCGCTGACGGTGTCGATCGTCGTCGGCGTGCTGCTGGGCACGGCGCTGGCTATCTGGGTGCGGGGGCCGGTGCTGTCGGCGGTGTTCGCGACCGTTGCCCTGCTGGTCGCGCTCCAGCTCGGCCTGACGGGCACGGACTTCAAGCTGCGCGAGACGTTCCCGACCGGTGCGCTGCGGCATGCGCTCGGCGCCGTCATCGGCGGCATCTCGGCGATGATGGGCATCGGCGGTGGCACGGTCGGCGTTCCGATCATGAACATGTTCGGCGCGCCGATCCGCAAGGCGGTGGCCACCGCCTCGGCCTTCGGCGTCATCATCGCGATCCCGGCGACGATCGGCTTCATCTGGGCCGGCTGGGGCAATCCGCTGATGCCACCCTGGTCGGTGGGATATGTCAGCCTGGTCGGCTTCGCGCTGATCACGCCCACCTCGCTGATCTCCACGCCCTGGGGCGTGCATCTGGCGCACACCATCCCGCCGCTGCTGCTCAAGCGCGTGTTCGCCCTGTTCCTGGCGATCACCGCGATCCGCATGTTCTACGGCCTGCTGCACTGAAGCTTCGTCCGGCGCGCGGCGGGATCACACCCGCCACGGGACCGCACCGGGCGGCAGGCGGCGGCCCAGCCACGTGGCGGCCGCCAGCAGTCCGGCGGTGATGGCGAGCGACAGCAGCGAGACGGCGGCGGCCAGCTGCGTTTCGCCGCCTTCATTCAGGCCGAACACGACCACGCCCAGCGTGCGCGACCCGGCCGCGTAGAGCAGGGCGGAGACGGTCAGTTCGTTGACCGCGCTCAGCGCCACCAGCGTGCCGCCTGCCGCGATCGCGGGCAGCGTGAGAGGGATCGTGACACGACCAAGCCGCGCCCACGGCCCGGCCCCCAGCCCAGCGGCGGCGTCCGCGATGCGCGGGTCGAGCAGGGCGAGGGAGGCGGCCACGGGCCGGGTCGCCAGCAGCGCGAAGCGCGAGAGATAGGCCAGCAGGATCAGCCCGGTCCCGCCATACAGCGCCGCCCCCGCGCCGAATGGCAGCATCAGCGCCACCAGGATCGCCCCCACCGCGGTCACCGTGCCCGGCAGGGCCTGGGGCAGGGCGATCCACAGCGCGACGGGCCGCGCGGCGGGCAGGGCGGACAGCCGGGCCAGCGGCACGGCGGCGGCGGCCAGCACCACGCCCGCGCCCAGCGCGAGCAGCAGGGAGTTGCGGACCGCCTCGCCCACTGCCGGCTGCTGCCACAGGGCGGTGGCCAGTGCCGCGGCGGTGCGGAACGTCACCACCGGCGGCAACCCGGCGGCGGGCGCGAAGGCGGCGGCCACCAGCGCCGCCAGCGGCAGCGCCAGCACGGCGATGCCGTAAAGCCCCATCAGCGTGCCGGCGAGGGCGGCGAGGCGCGGCGCCCCCACCGGTGCGAAGGCGCGCCCGGCCGGAACCGGGGTGCCGCGTCTCCGCGCCAGGGCGGCGAGCGCGAGCCCGGTCGCGGCCAGCATGGCGAGCAGCAGCGACAGCACCGCCGCCTCGGCCAGCGCGTTGCTGCCCGGCCCGGTCAGGCGCTGCCAGATCAGCACGGTCAGCATCGGCCAGCGCGCGGGCAGGCCGATCAGCGCGGCGGTGCCGAAATTGCCGATCGCCGCCACGAAGGCCAGCGCCGCCCCCGCCATGATCCCGGGCGCGAGCAGGGGCAGCGCCGCGGCGGCCAGCGCCCGCACGGGCCGCGCGCCCAGGCCGCGCGCCGCCTCGATCAGTTCGCCCGGCAGCCGCCGCACCAGGCCCAGCGTGGTGAGGAACACCAGGGGGGCTGTCTGCACCGCGAGCAGCAGCACGATCCCGTGCGGCCCGTACAGCCAGTTGCCCTGCCCGAACGGGCCGGGCACGCCGAGCCACAGCCGGAACGGGCCGGAGGGTGCGGCTGCCTGGATCCAGGCCAGCGCCATGATCTGCGGCGGCACCAGCATCGGCAGCACGAACAGCAGCGCGAGCAGCCGCCGGAACCGCATCCGCAGCAGCAGCGACAGCGCGGCCGCGGCACCCAGCAGCGTGGCGAGCACGGCCGCCGCCGCCGCCCCGGCCAGCGAACGGCCGGCCGCGCGCCAGATCGCGGCATCGCCCGCCATGTCCCACAGCAGCGACCAGCGACCGGCCGCCTCCGCCGCCAGGCGCAGCAGCGGCCACGCGCCGAAGGCCAGCGCCCAGGCGCCCGCGAGCAGGACGGGCGTCCAGCCCTCCGGCAGGCGCTGCCGTTCGGCGAGCCTCACCGCGTGGTCATACGGGCGGTGCGAAGCGCCGGCCGTATGGCGCACGGGGTTGGTGGGGCGGCCGCGCGCCAGACAAGGAGGATGCGGGCGGCGGCACCTTGGCGGACGCGTCAATCATCGCCGCCGCCGGTATCATCCGCCGAACAGGGCGTTGAAGCGGCGGATGGCGGCCTCGCTCTCCGCCGCGGCGCGGGCCGGGTCGAAGCGCATCACCCGGATGTCCTGCGGGGGCGGGAAGCCGGGCGGCGGGGCGATCGCGGGATCCGCCGGCAGGTAGCCCTGCCGCGCGGCGAGGCGCTGGCCGTCCGCGGACAGCAGGAAGGCGACGAAGGCCTTGGCCGCGCCCGGGTTGCGCGTGCCGGCGAGGATCGCGACCGGTTCGGTCACGGCGCTGACGCCTTCCTCGGGGAAGACGAACTCCACCGGCGCGCCTTTCGCGTGCTCGCGGATCGGCAGGTAGTCGATGATCACGCCATAGCCGCGCTCGCCCCCGGCCACGGATTGCATCACCTGCCCGTTGCCGCCGGCCGCGCGGATATCCTGCTTGGCGAGCTTCTCCAGATACAGCCAGCCGAGCGCGGGCTGCTGGACGATCGTCAGCAGATGGATCAGCGCCGCGCCCGAGACGGCATGCGCGGGCGCTGCGATCTGGCCGCGGTATTCGGGGCCCAGCAGATCGGACCAGCGCGCGGGATGCAGCGGCGCGCGCGTGTTGCGCAGCAGGCCGGTGGTGATCAGCTTGGTGCCCCAGTATGTGCCGTCCGGATCGACCAGGGCGGCCGGGACGCCGCCGGTCTGCATGTCGGGCACGCGCAGCAGCCGGTTCTCGGCCTTCAGCCCCTCCATGGTCAGGCTGTCGGCGAGCAGCAGCACATCGGCCCTGGGCGCGCCGGCGGCGAGTTCGGCGCGGATGCGCGGCAGGATCTGGCCGGTGCCGCCGCGCACGAATTCGGTCGTCACCTCCGGATAGGTGTCGCGGAACGCGGCCAGCGTGCGGGTCGCGTCGGCCTCGGGCTGGCTCGTGTAGAGCGTCAGATGCCCCGATACCGTCTGGGCATGGCCCGCGAGCGGCAGCAGAAGCAGGGCGGCGAGGAGGTGGCGGCGCATGGGGGCTCCCTCGGCGGCGGCGGTCGGGCCGCGATGTAGCCCCGCCGCGCCGCATGGACGAGATGGCGAAATGCGACGCTTCCATGACGGGGAGGGGCGGTCCCCCTCCCGCACGCCGTTACCGCAACGGCGGCGCGTATTGCAGCCCGCCCTTGTCCCAGGTGCGGTTCAGCCCGCGCGGCAGGCCCATCGGCTCCACGTTGCGCGTCCACATCTCGCCGTAGTTGCCGACCGCCTTGACCGCGTTCGCCGCCCAGGCGCGGTCGAGCCCCATCGACGGCCCGATATCGCCTTCCGCGCCCAGCAGCTTGCGGATGTCCGGGTTGGTGCTGGCGGCGAGCCTGTCCACCTCCGCCGCCGTGACGCCGAGCTGTTCCGCCGTGATCAGCGCAAGCTGGGTCCAGCGTACGATGTCCAGCCACGCATCGTCGCCCTTGCGGATGAAGGCGCCCAGCGGCTCCATCGTGATCACCTCGGGCAGCACCACGAAATCCGCCGGCCTGGTCTGGCGGAAGCGGAAGCCGGACAGGCCGGTGACGTCGCGCGTGTACACGTCGCACCGCCCCGAAAGGAACGCCGCCTGGATCTGGTTCGGATCGTCGATCACGACCGGGGTGAAGCTGCCGCCGTTGTTGCGGAACCAGTCCTGCAGGATGACCTCGGTGGTCGAACCGGGCGGCACGCAGATCGTCGCGCCGTCGATTTCCTTGAGGCTTTTCACTCCCTGTGCCGCGCGCAGAAGGAAGCCTTGGCCGCTGAAGTAGTTCGGCACCGCGAACACCAGGCCCAGCCGGGTCTCGCGCGTGGTGATCCAGGTCGTGCTGCCGAACAGCACGTCCACCTCGCCGCTCTGCACCGCCGGGAAGCGGGTCAGGCCGGTGACGGGGCGGACGCGGCTCCTGGCCGGGTCGCCGAAGATCGCCGCCGCCAGCGCGCGGCAGGAATCGGCATCCATCCCGCGCCACACGCCCTGCGCGTCGGGATAGGAGAACGGTGGATTGTCGCCCTGCATGCCGCAGACGACCTCGCCGCGGGCACGCACCGCCTCCAGCGTCGGGCTGCGTGTCTGCGGCTGCTGCGCGAGCGCCGCCTGCGCCATCATGCCGGCCAGGGCCGCGAGCCCCAGCAGCGTCCCTCGTATCCGCATCCGCGCCCCCTGTCTTATTGTCCGGTACAGGGTTCTATGCGCGGTCGTTCCATTCCAGGCAACGGGCGGCGCGGTGTAGCGTGCGCGCCGTTCCGGGGAAGAGGAGGCTCCACGTGCGGCGCCAGGGGTTCGATCTGCAAGGCCACCGCGGCGCGCGCGGGTTGCATCCGGAGAACACGCTGGAAGGATTCCGCGCAGCACTCGCGATCGGGGTGACGACGCTGGAGACCGACGTGGCGGTGACGGCGGATGGCGTGGCGGTGAACAGCCACGATCCGTTCCTCAACCCGGATATCGTCCGCGGCCCGGATGGCGCGTTCCTGTCCGCCCGCGGCCCGGCCATCCGCACGCTGCGCTACGCGGACCTCACCCGCTACGATGTCGGCCGCATCCGGCCGGGTAGCGCCTATGCGCGAAGCTTCGCGCAGCAGCAGGGGCGCGACGGGGTGCGCATCCCCCGGCTTGCCGAGGTGTTCGCGCTGGACGGGACGGTCCGCTTCAACGTCGAGACCAAGGTCTTCCCGAAGGCACCCGACCTGACGGTCGCGCCCGAGGTCATGGCCGATGCGATCCTGGCGGCGGCGGATGGCGCGGGCGCGACCGGCCGGCTCACCATCCAGTCCTTCGACTGGCGCAGCCTGCGCCATGTGCGCCGCGTCCGCCCCGAGGTGCCGCGCGCCTTCCTGACCAGCGCGGACACGGTGGCGGAGGCGCGGCTGTGGTGGGACGGGCCGGCGCCTGAGGATTTCGGCGATTCGGTGCCGCGTGCCGTCGCGGCCGAGGGCGGCGGCATCTGGTCCCCCGAATGGCGCACGCTGACCGCGGCGCTGGTGGCCGAGGCGCATGGCTACGGCCTCGCGGTGCTGCCGTGGACGGTCAACGGCGAGGCCGACATGGTGCGGCTGATCGGCTGGGGCGTGGACGGGCTGATCACGGATCGCCCCGATCTCGGCCGGGCCGCGCTGGCCAGCGCGGGCTTGCCCCTGCCCTGAGCCCCGGCCGCAGCCGCCGCATTTCACCGCAAGAACCGGGTGGCCCCCCGCCCGGCCCGCCGGCAGGTGCTTGCGCATCCTGCCGTTGGATCCTTCATGCCGAAAACGAACCGCCCCGCCCTGCCGGCCGCCTTCCGGCGTATCGGCTGGTCGAACCTCTTCGCCCAGTTCTCCGAGCAGATCGCCCTCTCGGCGGCCCCTCTGGCCGCGGTTCTTCTGCTCGCGGCAGGGCCGGCCGAGACGGGCTGGCTTCAGACCGCGCAGACCCTGCCGTTCCTGCTGCTGTCGGTCCCGGCCGGGCTCGTGGTTGATCGGGTATCGCGCCGGGGCCTGATGGTCGGGGCCGAGGCGCTGCGCGCGCTGTCGCTCCTGGCCGTCGTGCTGCTGTTCGGAACCGGGCTGCTGACCCTGCCGCTGCTCGCCGCACTGGGTTTCGCCGGGGCGATCGGGACCGTCTGCTACAGCGTCGCGGCACCCGCTCTCATCCCGTCCATCGTGCCCCGCGCCCAGCTTGGCGCGGCCAATCGCTGGCTGGAACTGGCGCGCAGCGCCGCCTATGCGGGCGGCCCCGCGCTCGGCGGCGCCATCGTCGGCTGGGCCGGCGCGCCCGCGTCCTATGTGCTGGCGACGGTGCTGTCCGCGCTGGCCGTCCTGCTCCTCGCGGGGCTGCCGGGTGAGGAGAGGGGCCCCCGGGCCAACCGCAACCTGCTGCACGACCTGAAGGAAGGCGCGGGCTTCATCGCGGGGCATGAACTGCTCCGGCCGATCCTCGTCACGGCGGTCTTCTTCAACACGTCATGGTTCGTGCTGCAGGCGGTCTACGTGGCCTACGCCGTTCAGGATCTCGGCCTGACCGCGGCGGAGGTCGGGTTCACGCTCGGCATCTACGGCGCCGGCATGGTCATCGGCGCCTGGGCCGCGCCGGCGCTGTCGCGGCTTGTGCCGTTCGGGACGATGATCGTCCTCGGTCCGCTCGGCGGGTTCTGCGCCGCCTGCGTCATGCTGCTCACGCTCTGGCATCCCACGGTGTTCCTTGCCGGGGCCAGCTTCCTGCTGTTCGGGGCCGGGCCGATCCTGTGGACCATCACCACCATGACTCTACGGCAGGCCATCACGCCGAACGCGATGCTCGGGCGCGTGTCCGCGCTCGTCATGACGGCGACGTTCGGCGCACGGCCCGTCGGCGCGGCGATCGGGGCCTTTGTCGCGGCGCGTTTCGACGTAGCGGCCTGCCTGATCGTCGCGACGGGCGGCTTTCTGATTCAGCTTCTGGTGATCGCCGCCTCGCCGGTCCCGAAGCTGCGCGGCCTGCCGGAACCAGCATGAGGTGCCGGTCAGGGTGCCGGCGCGGCCTTCGGAAACGGCCATAGCGGAACCGGGCGGCGGACCGGGAACGGGTTGCGCAATGGCGGGATCGGCACCGGGGCGGGGTCCACCTCCGGATCCTCCTCATCAAGGAAGCTCGACCGTGCGTCGGCGCGGGAAAACAGGACGCGCAGCTTGGGATCGCTGGCGCTGCCTTCGGTAATCAGGCGTTCCATGGGCACGAAGTATTCGTGCGGATGTGGCGTCTGCGTGGCCGCGAAGCCCTCATAATGACTCATCTTCAGGCCGTAGAGCACGCGGACGTCCCGGACCGGCAGGATCAGCACCTGGGACGGCGGATAGCGGAGCACCCCGGTCACCTTCCAGCGCGGCGTGGGTTCGCCTGGCTGTACCGGCGCGAGCAGCCAGGGCACCGGGCAGACTGCAACCAGGGATTGTGTACTGGGAGCGAAGCGGGACCGCTTGTCGAGCAGGTTGGGAAGCGTGGAGCAGGCCTCGACGGCCAGGATATCCACAAAAGGCTCTTCAGGCGTGCCGTGGAAATGCAGCCAGAGGCCATCGGGCAGGGTGCGCAGACGGTTGCTGCCCGGGAGTTTCAGATACGGATGGCACATGCTGTTCTCGTCGCCCGGTCGGCCGCGCAGCCAGGAATCGCGACCGGCCTTGGCTCGGCGGATGCCCGGCGGGCGTTGCGGCCAGCAGCGGAGACTCTGGCGAACCAATGCATCCAGAACCATGCGGGCGTGCATGGACCACCTCCTCATCGGAACATTATGCAACTATGGGTAGATTATTGACCATTGTGATCGTTCTAAAAGTGGAGAAATCACGTCAAAACACATACCGCGGCGGTTGATCCGGCGCTGCGGCCGAGGCGTTCGTGCATGCGGTGAAGTCTGATCGGCGCGGGAGTGCCTGCCGGATTTCAGGATCGCCAGGGTGACTCGGTATGATGATTGCGAGTCATTTGAGTCACTTGGGCAGAGTTCTGAGAATCTTTTGTCAACAACCTGTGGATTTCTTTCATCCGCAGATGCCCGGTAGACGGGAACATGCGCTCTGAACGGGCTCACCTGCAGGTTGTATTTCACGGATTTGTGATCGGTTCTGGCGGCTGCCGCGCCGGCGGGTCAGCGCAGCCAGGCCGCCGCCGCCGCCGCACCCGCGGCGATGTTCGCGGCGAAGCTGGCCGCCATCCCGGGCGCACGCAGCAGGGGTGTGAACAGGTAGCCGGCCCAGAACGCCAGCCGCGCGATCGCGAACACCGCCCCCAGCGCCAGCAGGGACGGCATCGCCGCGGCTTCCGCCCCCGCCGCCCAGGCCAGCAGGAAAACGGCGAAGGGCAGCAGTTGTTCGACCGAATTGGCGATGCAGCGCTGGTTGAGCAGCAGGAACCGCGTGTCGCGCCCCAGCGTCGGGTCGATCGCGCCACAGAGGAAGCGCGCACCCGCCTGCGTCAGCGTCATTGCCAGCAGCACGGCGGCCGAAGGGCCCAGCGCGCCCAGGGCCAGTCCCATGCGCACGGCCATGGAGGTCATGCTGCCATCGACCGGGACGGCCGTCGCGAGCGCACGCCAGACCAGCACGCCGGACACCACGCCGGACGCGGACAGAAGCACTGAAAGACCGCGCATGGCGTGAGGTTACTCCGGCCGCCGAGTCATGCGCGCGGGCGATCGCCGTCGTCAGGCTAGCCCGTGGCGGCCCATTTCCAGGAACTTGTCCCGCCGCCGCGCCTTCAGCGTCGCACCGTCGAGCGGCAGCAGGGGCGCCAGCGCGTCCCACAGCGCCTCTCCCACCCCGCCGATCGCCGCTTCCGGTGCGCGGTGGGCGCCGCCCAGCGGTTCCGCCACCACGCGGTCGATCAGTTCCAGGCGCTTGAGGTCGTCCGCGGTCAGCTTCATCGCGTCCGCCGCGGCCTCCGCCTGGCCCGCGTCGCGCCAAAGGATCGAGGCGCAGCCTTCGGGCGAGATCACCGAATAGACCGCATGTTCCAGCATCAGAACCCGGTCCGCGGCCGCAAGCGCGATGGCCCCGCCCGATCCGCCCTCGCCGATCACGGTCGCGACCAGGGGGACGGGCGCGTCCAGGCAGGTCTCGATCGACCGGGCGATCGCCTCGGCCTGGCCGCGCGCCTCCGCATCGATGCCGGGGAAGGCGCCGGAGGTATCGACGAAGGTCAGCACCGGCAGGCTGAACCGGCTGGCCAGTTCCACCACCCGGCGCGCCTTGCGGTAGCCCTCGGGCCGCGCCATGCCGAAATTGTGCTTCACGCGGGTATCCGTGTCGGTGCCCTTCTCCGTGCCCAGCACCGCGACCGCGCGGCCCCGGAACCGGCCCAGGCCGGCGACCAGCGCCGCATCGTCGGCAAAGGCGCGGTCGCCCGCGATGGGGGTGAAGCCTTCGATCAGGGCGTCGATATAGGCCAGCGCCTTGGGCCGGTTGGGATGGCGCGCGACCTGCGTCTTCTGCCAGGGGGTGAGCTTGGCATATGTCGTCCGCAACAGCCGGTCCGCCTTCTCCGTCAGGCGGGCGACCTCCTCGGCGATGTTGATCCCCTCGGGATCGGACATCCGCCGCAGTTCCTCGATCTTGCCCTCAAGCTCGGCGATCGGCTTCTCGAAATCCAGGAAGTGGCGCATCGGCGGGCGGCTAGCACGCGGGGGCCGGGGCGGCCAGCGGATGATGCTGCTCCACCATCCGCCGCAGCCGTTCGGACAGGACGTGCGTGTAGATTTCGGTGGTGCCGATATCGGCGTGGCCGAGCAGGGTCTGCAGGCTGCGCAGATCGGCACCGCGCGCCAGCATGTGCGAGGCGAAGGCGTGCCGCAGCACGTGCGGCGACACCCTTGCCGGGTCGAGCCCGGCGTCGAGCGCGGTACGCTTGAGCAGCAGTGCGAAGCCCTGCCGTGTCATGGGCTTCTTCGGGTCGCGGCCGGGGAACAGGTAGCGCGACTCGGGGCTGGCGGCGGTGAGCGCGACCGCGGCATCGCGCGCGGCATCCGACAGCGGCACCAGCCGTTCCTTGCCGCCCTTGCCGCGGATCACGATCAGCGGGCGCGTGCCGGACAGCGCGGTGCGGGGAAGCGACAGCGCCTCGCTGACGCGCAGCCCGGTCGCGTACAGCACCTCCAGCGCCGCGGTGGCGATCAGGCCGGCCAGTCCCTCGCGCGCCCGGGCCGCGGCCAGCAGCGCATCGACTTCGGATTCGGACAGGTACTTGGGCAGCGACCTGGGCAGCTTGGGCGATTCGATCAGCGCGGTCGGGTCGTCCGCGCGTACGCCCTGGTTCAGCAGGAACCGGAAGAACTGGCGCAGGGCGGACAGCCGCCGCGCCAGTGTCCGCGGCGCCACATCCGCCTGCCCGTCGATCCAGCGCGCGACCCGGGCGGCATCCGCCGTGGCGGGCGGTCCGTCCGCCGCGAACAGGGCGAGATCGGCGCGATAGGCCAGCAGCGTGTTCCGCGCGGCACCGCGTTCGGCGGCCAGCATCTCCAGGAACGCCTCGACATGGCGGTCCATGCCGCTTACCGCGTCTGGAAGGACTCGTTGGGCAGGACGCGCTCCACCGGATGGCGTTCCGGCTCCGGCGGGAACATGCCGAGGGCGAGGAAGCCGCCGGCCAGCAGCAGGATCAGGATGACGATAAGATACAATGTGAATCGGCGCATGAAGTGCGGCGAATCCTTCCAGCCTTGGCGGCTCCTTGGAGGGGCGTGCTAACCTTGGAGGTCATGGCACGCAACACCGCGATGGAGCAGCCGGGACCGCAACTGCCCCATCCCGATCGCAGCATCGTGCTGATCGGCCTGATGGGGGCGGGAAAAACCAGTATCGGGCGGCGTCTCGCCGCGCGGTTCGGCCTGCCGTTCCGCGATGCCGACGCCGAGATCGAGGCCGCCGCCGGTTGCAGCATCGCCGAGATTTTCGCCCGCTACGGGGAATCGGCCTTCCGCGACGGGGAGCGCCGCGTGATCGCGCGGCTGCTGGCCGGCCCGCCGATGGTGCTCGCCACCGGCGGCGGGGCCTGGATGGACGCCGAGACGCGCGCGGCCGTGCGCGATGCCGGGGCGCGGTCGGTCTGGCTGAAATGCCGCCTGCCGACCCTGCTGCGGCGCGTGGCCGGCCGACGCGAGCGCCCCTTGCTCAACGAGGCCGATCCGGCAGAAGTGCTGGGGCGGCTGATGGCGGTGCGCCATCCCGTGTACGCGGAGGCTGACGTGATCGTGGACTGTGGCGACGAGAGCCCGGAGCATACGACGACGCGCGTGGCGCAGGCGATCGCCGCGCATGCCCCGCCGCGCAGGCTGCACGTGCCGCTCGGCCCGCGCGGCTACGACATCCTGATCGGGGACGGGCTCATCGCGCGGGCCGGCGCGCACATGGCCGCGGTGCTGCCGCAGAAGCGCGCCGTGGTCATCACCGACGCCAATGTGGCGCCGCTGCATCTCGCGCCGCTGATGGCCGCGCTCGCCGAGGTCGGGATCGAGGCGCGGGAGATCATCGTGAAGGCGGGGGAGGGCGCGAAATCCTTCCCGGTGCTTGAGGACGTGCTCGACCGGATGATCGCGGGCGGGCTGGAACGCCGCACCGCGGTCGTTGCACTCGGCGGCGGCGTGGTGGGGGACCTTGCCGGCTTCGCCGCCGCTTCCGCGCTGCGCGGCCTGCCCTTCGTGCAGATCCCGACCACGCTGCTGTCGCAGGTGGATTCCTCGGTCGGCGGCAAGACCGGGATCAACACGGCGCGCGGCAAGAACCTGGTCGGCGCCTTCCACCAGCCGCGCCTCGTGCTGGCCGATGCGGCCGCGTTGCGCACCCTGCCGCGCCGGCAGCTCGCCGCCGGCTGGGCGGAGATCGCCAAGGCCGGGCTGATCTCGGATGCGGACCTGTTCGCGTGGTGCGAGGCCAATGGCCCGGCCGCGATGCAGGGCGACGGCGAGGTGCTGGCGGAGGCCGTGGCCCGCGCCTGCGCCTTCAAGGCCGCCGTGGTGGGCGACGATGAACGTGAGGAGCGCGCCGATGGCGGCCGCGCGCTGCTCAACCTGGGCCATACCTTCGGCCATGCGCTTGAGGCGGAGACCGGCTACGGCGACGCGCTGCTGCATGGTGAGGCGGTGGCGATCGGCATGGGCCTTGCCTTCGCGCTGTCGGCACGGCTCGGCCATTGCGATCCGGCCGATACCGCGCGGGTGCGGGCGCACCTGGCCAATGTCGGGCTGCCGGCCACGCTGGCCGAGACCAATCGCCGCTTCTCCGCCGAACGGCTGGTCGCGCACATGGCCAAGGACAAGAAGGTGCGCGACGGCAAGCTGATCTTCATCCTGGCGCGCGGTATCGGCGGCGCGTTCCTCGCGGGCGATGTCGCGCGCGAGACCGTGCTGGACCTGCTGCGGCAGGAAGGCTGCGACGCCTGACGGGAGCCGCGCCGTGCCGCACGCATCGCTGACCGAGGAGACCGCCGCGCGGTTCGCCGGCATCGCGCTGGGGCATGTCACGCGCGAATATCCCAACTATCTGGCGCACGGGTTCACCGGCCCGGAGGACGCGCGTACGCCGCGCGACCTGCATCCGGTCTTCTACGGCAGCCTGGACTGGCATTCCTGCGTCCATGGCTACTGGATGCTGGCGCGGCTGCTGCGCCTGTTCCCGGATGCCGCACCGGCCAAGGACATCCGCGCTCTGTTCGATGCCAGCCTGACCGAGACGAAGGTCGCGGGCGAGGCGGCCTATTTCGCGCGACCGCGTGCGCGGGGCTTCGAGCGGCCCTATGGCTGGGCGTGGCTGCTGAAGCTGGCGGCCGAGCTGATCGCGTCCGGAGAGACGCAATGGGCGGCGGCGCTCGATCCGCTGACCCGGGTGATCGTGCAGCGCTTCCGCGATTTCCTGCCCAAGGCGACGTATCCGGTGCGCGTCGGCACCCACTACAACACTGCCTTCGCGCTGACGCTGGCGGCCGACTATGCCGACGCGGCTGCGGACGAGGCGTTCGGCGCGCTGCTGCGCGAGACGGCGTTGCGCTGGTACGCGGCGGACCGCGACTGCCAGGCGTGGGAGCCGAACGGCGACGATTTCCTGTCCTCGGCGCTGATCGAGGCGGAGTGCATGCGCCGCCTGTTCCCGGTGGCGCGGTTCCTGCCGTGGTTCGATCTGTTCCTGCCCCGCCTCGCCGCGCGCGATCCGCAGACGCTGTTCCGTCCGGTGACGGTCAGCGACCGCAGCGACGGGAAGATCGCGCATCTGGATGGCGTCAATCTCAGCCGGGCGTGGTGCCAACGGCGTCTCGCATCGGCCTTGCCGGAGGACGATGCGCGGCGGCCCGTATTGCTGGAGGCCGCGGAGGAACATCTCGCCGCCAGCCTGCCGCATGTGGCCGGCGACTACATGGGCGAGCACTGGCTGGCGAGCTTCGCGGTGCTGGCGCTGGAGGCCTGACCGGCCGCGCCTCTATCCGGGGATCAGCAGCGTCACGCCCTGACGCTCCAGCGGCTGCGTCAGGGCCGCGTCCGGTCTGCGCTCGGTCACGACCGTGCATGGCCGCGGGGACAGGATCACGTGCGCATCGCGCCGTCCGAACTTGTCGGCGGCCGCGACGAACACCGTCGCCAGGGCCTGGGCCGCAAGCGTCTGCAGCAGGGCCGCATGCCACGCCGTGGGGCCGAGGAAGCCCAGCTCCGGGTCGATCGCGCTGACGCCGGACACGGCGAGGTCGAAGGCGCGGGCACGGATCCCGGCCAGCGTCTCGCCTCCGCGCAGCGTCCGTGTCGCGCTGCTCAGCTCGCCTCCGAGCAGCGTCACCTCGTGCCCGTCGGCCGCCGCCATCGCCAGAGCGATATCGACCATGTTGGTCGCCACGCGCAGCGGCGGTCCTTCGGCGGCCAGGCGGCGGGCGAGGAGCAGCATCGTCGAACTGCCGCCGAGGAACACATGCATCCCCGGACGGAACAGCGCCAGCGCGGCGCCGGCGATCGCTTCCTTCGCGGCGCGGTCGATGTCGAGGCGATCCGCGACCGGCGGCGGCGCGGTGAGTTCCACCGGTGCGGCGCCGCCATGCACGCGGCGAAGCTGCCCGCCTTCCTCCAGCGTGCGGATGTCGCGGCGGATGGATTCCTGGCTGACCCCGAAGCGCTGCGCGAGATCGGCGACGGAGAGGATATCGCCGCGTCCGATCGCTTCGACGATATGGCGCTGGCGTTCCGCGGCGAGCGTCACGCGCGCAGGCGGCACAAGCGACAGGCCGCGCCGGCTGGTGGCCATCCGCCTATTCCGCGTTCGTGGCGGCAGCGAGCGCCGCCGGTGCGCCGCCCCAGAACCGTGCCGGGCGGAACGGGGCCAGCACGTCCGCCGGCTGGCCGGCGGCGACCTCCTGGGCGATCAGCCGCCCCAGATAGGCGGCAAGCGTCACCGCGCTGTGCGTGACCGCCATGTAGTAGCCCTCGACCCCCGGCACCGGCCCGACGGCGGAATGCCGGTCGGCGGGGACCGGCCGCGCGGTGATGCGCACCGCTTCCGGCGATACGCCGTGCAGGCCCGGGAACAGCCTCGCGGCCTGGCGGACCATGGCCGTGGCCTCCGCCAGATCGGGCGTGGCGGGCGTTTCCAGCGTGACCTGCGCGTCCGCCGCGTTGTCGTGCAGCATCAGCCGTCCCGCCCCGTCGGGGCGCAGGTCCACCAGCGGCGTGCGCAGGACATGCGACAGCGACACCGGCACGGGCGGGGTGAACACCAGCATGCCGACCCGCGGGGCGAGCGGCAGGCGCGGCACGTCCGGTCCGCCGATCAGATCGGCCCATCGCCCGGCGCAGTTCACCACGTGGCGGGCGGGGATACGCTGCCCGTCCCGGGTGACGACACCGGCGACGCGCCCCGCCGCGACCGCAAGCTCCGATGCCTCGACGCCCGGCAGCAGACGCGCCCCCAGCGCGGCGGCGGCGCGGATGAAGTGCCCGGCGAACAGGACGGGATCGAGATAGCCTTCCGCCGGGCACCAGGCGGCCAGCGGATCGGCAATGGCATCCAGATCCAGGTCGGGTTCGAGTTCGGCGAGGCGCGCGGGCGTGATCAGCTCCGCCGCGTAGTCCCAGCCGCGCAGGCGCGCGACCTTCGCCTCCAACGCGGCCGCCGCCTCGGGCCCGGAGGCGATCTCGATGCCGCCGCTGCGGTGCAGCCAGGGCGTGGCGGGGAACTCGTCCGCCAGCGCGGCATGCGCCGCCATCCCGGCCACGTTCAGGTCGTGATAGGCGCGCGGCGCCTTGTTGCTGGAATTGAGCCACGCATAGCTGGCGCCGGATGTGCCCGCCCCGACCCGCCGCGCTTCCAGCACGGTGACTGCGCACCCGGTCTGGGCCAGCCGATAGGCGACCGACGCACCGAGCACCCCGGCCCCGATGACGACAACCTGGCTCATGACGGCACGCGCTCTCCGGATCGGAAGGGGGGAAATGGCCGGACCATCAAGGCGTGGTGCCGGACGGGCCGAAGTGGACATCGAGCGAAGGCAGCGGCCGCCAATCCACGTCGCGGCGCTTGCCGTAGAAATGACCGGACAGGTGCAGGATCACGCAGGGCGGATCGACACGGTCCAGGATCTCCAGCATGCGTCGGTGAGCGGCCCGGCGCTCCGCGACATCGGCGCTGCGGCCGAGCACCTGTCCGAGCTGCCAGTACTCTTCGTTGTGCCAGAGCTTCACCTGGCGCACGAAGGTTCCGGCGGGGCCGAACAACCGCCATCCCTGGCCAAGATGATCCATGAAATTGGCGGTCGCGGACGCATCGAAGATCGCGTTGTCGGGCTTGGCGTAGATCTGGCCGATATTCTCGTGGATCTCGATCTCGACGTTCAGCCCCACCTCGCGCCACATCTCCACCATCACCTGCGCGGTTGCGACCTGGTTCGGATAGTAGTCGTTCAACAGCCCGTAGACGATGCGCTCGCCCGCGTAGCCGGCCTCGCGCAGCAGACGCCGCGCCGCAGCCGGATCATGGGCAGGGGCCGGGAAATCGGCAATGTAGGTCGGGCCGAAGCCGGGCATCTGGAACCCGTTGGGCACCGGCAGCCGCCCGTCCCAGAGATGGTCGATGATCATCTTGCGGTTGATCGCCAGGCTGAGCGCGCGGCGCACGCCGACCTTGCCCAACACGGGCCCGGTCGTGTTGATGCCCAGCAGGCGGATGTTCTCAACCGGTCCGCCCACGACCTCCAGCTCGGGCCGGCCGGCGATGTTCGCGAACTGGTCGGAGACGAGATCGGTGATGATGTCGTATTCGCCGGACAGCAACCCCGCGACCCGGGCGGCGAGTTCCGGCACGATGCGATATTCGATCCGCGCGAAGGGAGGGGTGCCGCCCCAATAGCCGTCGTGGCGCAGCAGCGTGATGCTGTAGTGGGTGCGCAGCTCCGCCAGCCGGTACGGGCCGGTGCCGGTCAGCGTGGTGAGCCATTTCTCGCCCCATCCGCCCGCGGCCTCGAACGCCCGCCGCGAGATGATCTGCGAACTCCAGGAGGCGAGGCGCTGTTCCAGCAGCGGATCGTCGTCCTTGGCGTGCACGATCACCGTATGCGCATCGACCGGTTCGGCGCGATCGACGGTGGACAGGGTCTGCTGCGCAACGCCACGGCGATTTTCCTGTCCGAGCAGCCGCGCGGGACTGAGGCTGAATGCCACATCGGCGGCACTCAGCCGGCTGCCGTCATGGAAAAGGACATCCCGCCGCAACGTCAGCCGCAGACGGCGGGCATCCAGCCTTTCCCATCCCGTCGCCAAGGCCGGATGCAGGCCGCCGCCTGCGGGATCGAGGCGGATCAGCGTGTCGAAGATCTGCGGCACCACCCGGCGCACGGCCGTGTGGTTGTAGAGCACCGGATCGATCGCCGATGGCCAGCCGGACATGGCCACGACAAGACGGCGATCGGAAGCCGCCCGCACGGAGCCGGTGGTTGACAGGAGCGCGGCCCCAAGCAGGGCGTGGCGACGGGTGGGACCCATGACGGCGTCCTTCCGGAAAGCAAGGGGTGGGAAAAGGCAGCGTCCGCGGGGAACCGGCTACGCGCCCCGCAGCGCCGGGTTCAGCGGGCCGAAATCCATGTCCAGCGTCTGGCCCGGCTGCCAGGGCACGTCCTTGCGCTTGCCGTAGAACTGGCCGGAGGCGTGCAGGATCACCGCCGGCATCTCGCGGTCCAGCAGCCGCAGCATCTCCCCGTTCAGCGCCTGACGCTCCGCGGGATCGGTCACGTTCTCCATCCGCGCGCCCATCGCCTCATATTCCGCGTTCTTCCACACACCCATCCGCACATGGTTGCCGTTCGGGCCGAACAGCCGCCAGGGATGGCCCATGTGGTCCTGCAGCACCGCGGTGTTGGAACTGTCCCAGATGGCGTTGATCGGCTTGCGGTAGATCTGCGTGAAGCCTTCCAGCATCTCGATCTCCACCCGCAGGCCGACGGCGGCCCACATCTCGATCAGCACCTGCGCGCCGGAGACCTGGTTGGTGTAGTAGTTGTTGAGCAGTCGGTAGGTGATCGGCTCACCGCCATAACCCATCTCCCGCAGCAGGGCGCGGGCGCGGTCCGGGTCATAGGCCGGGGCGGGATGGTCGGCGACGAAGCTGCTGCCGAAGCTTTCGAACTGCCAGCTCCGCGGCACCGACACGCGGCCTTCCCACAGGCTGTCCACGAAAGTGCGCCGGTCGATGGCGAGGCTCAGCGCCTGGCGCAGCCGCACGTCGGACAGCAGCGGCGCGGTCGTGTCGATGCCGAGGTAGCGCGCATTGCGCACCGCGCCGCCGGTGACCTCCAGGCCGGGCTGGCTTGCGATGTCCGCGAACTGGTCGGGCGCGACATCGGTGATGAGGTCGAGGTCGCCGGCGCGCAGGCCGGCCACGCGCGCGGCCTGTTCCGGCACGATGCGGAATTCCAGCGTGTCGAAGGGTGGCCGCCCGCCCCAGTAGCCCGGGTGCGCTTCCAGCCGCACGTGCACGTCGGTCCGCAGGTCCACCACGCGATAGGGGCCGCTGCCGACCGGGGCGGCGCCCCAGCGTTCCCAGGAACCCGCCGCCTCGAAGGCGCGCTGGCTGACGATCTCGCTGCACCAGGCGGCGAGGCGCTGCTCCAGCAGCGTGTCAGGCCCCTTGCTGCGGATGACGGCGGTGTGCGTGTCCGGGGTCTCGACGGTTTCGATCCGCGCCAGGGTTTCCAGCGCCACGGTCTGGCCCTTCAGGCCGTTCAGCCGCGTTGGCGAGAAGCTGAAGGCGATATCGGCCGCGGTCAGCGGCGCGCCGTCATGGAAGGTGACGCCCCGGCGCAGCGTGAGCCGCAGCGTCCGTTCGTCCTGCCGCTCCCAGCGTTCGGCGAGGCCGGGGGCCAGCGCCATGTCGTGCGCGTGGTCGAAGCGCAGCAGCGTGTCGAAGATCTGCGGCATCAGCCGGCGGGTGGCCGTGTGGTTGTAGAGCACCGGGTCGAGCGCCGGCGGCCAGCCGGACATGCCCACCACAAGCTGGCGGCGGGGTTCCGCCCGGGCGGCGGCGAGCGTGGGGGCGAGCGCGGCGCCGATCAGGGCATGGCGGCGGGTGAGGTTCATGATGGTGGCTCCCGAAAGCGCCGGCACCATCGCGTGTGGGATTACGTGTGTTCTTGTGTGTTTATGTGAAATGTCGGCGAAGCTTCGTCGCACCCGGCCCATCGGGCACGCCCAAACCCTCTCCCGCGGGCGGGAGAGGTCAGCGCCAGGGTGCCGGCCGTCAGAGCAGCTTCAGCCCCACCACCGAGACGAGGATCAGCCCGATCCCTGCGAGGCCGCGCGCGTCGATCCGCTGGCGGAAGGCGATCCGCCCCACCAGCGCGGTGGCCACGATGCCGAACCCGCCCCAGGCCGCGTAGGCGACCGCCAGATCGACCTGCCGCACCGCCTGGCCCAGGCAGGCGAAGGCCGCGAGCACCAGCGCCAGCGCCGCGAGACCCGGCAAAAGCCGCCGGAACCCCCGGGATTCCTTCAGCAGCGCATTGGCCGCAACATCGAGCGCGCAGGCGAGCAGCAGCCAGAGGAAGGCGACCGTGCCGCTCATGCCTCGGCCTCCTCCGCGTGGCTGCCGCGTTCCAGCAGCATCGCCCCGGCCAGCACGCCCGCCATGCAGGCGAGCTTGGCGGGCGTCATCTGTTCCTGGAACAGCACCGCACCGGCACCGGCGACGAGCACGAGGCCCGTCGCCTCCCACACTGCGTAGGCGAGGGCCAATGGGATGCGCTGCACGGCGATGGCGAGCAGCAGATAGGCGGCGGCGATACCGCCGAAGGTCAGCACATGGGCGAACGCCGCGCCGGACAGCGCGGCCTGTTTCATCGCGGTGGTTGAGACCACTTCGATGGCGATGGCACCGGCGAGCGCGAGCCAGTGCCCGTGACGGGACAACACGAGAAAACTCCCGGGCGCGGCGCCTGCGCCCGTAATATTACTGTCAGGATTGCAAGAAGAACCGGCGCGGAAACGCGCCGTGACGGCAGCGACGCTAACGCAGTGCCGACATTTCCCGGATCAGCAGGCAAGCATCATCGTGCTGCCGGAGCACGGCACGCTCGAAGAACTTGAGATGACGAATCATGATGCGGAACAATATATCCGCATAAGCTTCTGTTTTCAAGCGCGACAGGGTCGCGGCGCGCGCATGCGCCGCGGGCTCCGTCAGGCTTCCGGCCCCGACATGTGGCGCAATTCCCCGTGCCGCACGCTTTCCAGCGCGTTGGTCAGCACCTGGCAGATCGCCTCGTCGGTCATCGACCGCGCGAGCAGCCCCAGGGCCCCTCCCAGCAGGGCGGAGGCGGCGGACAGGGCGCCGATATTCTGGCCCAGCATGTATTCGATCGCCTTGTCGACGATCGCGCCGGCATGGCTCAGATCCTGCGGCGCTTCGTCTGCGGCGTCGAATTGCATTTGTCCCAACTCCAAGGTCACAGGCCGATTTGGGACGGTCGGGACGCCGGGTAAAGCCCCAAACCCTTCCGGCCTGGGCTGCGTCTTGCCACTGTGGCGCCGATGTCGCGCCCCGCCTTCCTCGATGACCCCGCCCTAATCGCCGTGCTGGAGGCGCTGCCCGAGGCGCGGGTGGTCGGCGGCGCGGTGCGCGACGCCCTTGCGGGGCGGGAGGTGGCGGATGTGGACCTTGCCACGCCGCGCCGTCCGCAGGCGGTCATGGCCGCGCTCAAGCAGGCGGGGCTGAAGGCGGTGCCCACGGGACTCGACCACGGCACCGTGACCGCGGTCAGCGGCGGCCGCGGCTTCGAGGTGACGACGCTGCGCCGGGATGTCGCGACCGACGGAAGGCGCGCCACCGTGGCCTTCAGCGAGGACTGGGAGGAGGACGCGGCCCGGCGCGACTTCACCATCAACGCCATGTCGATGGACCGTGCCGGGCAGGTGTTCGACCCGTTCGGCGGGCGCGCGGATCTCGCGGCCGGGCGGGTGCGCTTCGTCGGCGATGCCGCGACGCGGATCGCCGAGGATTACCTGCGTATCCTGCGTTTCTTCCGCTTCTGGGCGCGCTACGGGACGGGCGCACCCGACGCCGAGGCGATGGCGGCGATCCGGGGCGGCGTGGGCGGCCTGGCGATGCTGTCGGCCGAACGGGTCTGGAGCGAGCTGCGCCGCATCCTCGCCGCGCCCGACCCCTCCGCCGCCGTCGCGCTGATGGCGGCGGCCGGCGTGCTGGGCGTGGTGCTGCCCGAGGGCACAGAGGTCGCGCGGCTGTCGCGGCTGGTCGCGCTGGGCGCGCCCGCTGATCCGCTGCTGCGCCTGGCGGCGCTGCTGGCGGAGGGCGCGGATCTCGGCGCGCTGGCCGCGCGGCTGCGCCTGTCGCATGCGGAGCGCGACAGGCTGGCCCGGCTGCGCGACCCGGCCCTGCGCCTGCCGCCCGACGCGGGCGCGGCGGCGATCCGTGCGGCCCTGGTCGCGGCGGAGGGCGCGGCGGACGTGGCGGCGGCGAGCTGGCTGACCCAGGCCGGGGCGCCGGACGACCCCGCCGCCTGGACGGCGCTGCGGGCGCGGATCGCGGCGACACCGGTGCCGGTCTTCGGGCTGGAAGGGCGGGACGTGGTGGCCCTTGGCATCGCGCCGGGGCCGGAGGTGGGACGGCTGCTGCGGCTTCTGCGGGAGGAGTGGGCGGCGGATGGGTATCGTGCCGATGCGGCCGCGTTGCGGGCGCGTCTCCAGGCGCTGGCCCCGCCTCGCAGGGGTCGGTAGCCGTGATTGTATTTGACTATATTCCCAGAACTCTTCACGCTGGGCGCGGTGCCCTCCGCGATCCTTCGCTCCGCGCGCCACTCCCGGCGGACCCCGGGGAAAGCCCCGGTAAGATGGTAAGATCGTAAGATAGTAAGGGGAAATGCGGGCATCCCGGTGGGGCTTCGCCATGCAGGCGTGATACACGCCCGCGCCATGCCGTCTGTCGCGCCACTCGATCCCTCCGCCCGCTCCCTGCTCGGCCGTTTCTGGCGGGAGCACCTGTCCGCCTTCCGCGCCCGGCTGCTGCTCGTGGTGGTGCTGACCGCGGTGATGGCGGGGGCGACCGCGCTCTACCCGGTGGTGATCGACCGCGCCTTCACGCTGTTCGACGATCGCGATCCCCGCATCCTGTACCAGATCCCGCTGCTGGTGCTGGCCGTGACCGCGGTCAAGGCGGCGGCGCAATACGGCAAGGATGCCCTGCTACAGGCGGTCATCCTGCGCGCCATCCGCGCGTTGCAGCTACGCATGTTCGGGCATCTGGCGCACGCCGATCTCGCCCGCATCGAGCGTGACGCGCCCGCCGCGCTCGCGGCCCGCTTCACCACCGACGCGGCGACGATCCGGGAAGCGCTGACCCGCGCGGTGAATGCCGTCTCCGACGCGCTGACCGTGGTCGGGTTGATCGGGTCGATGCTGTGGCTGGACTGGCTGCTGACGCTGATTGCCGGCGCGCTCTACCCGATCGCGGCGGTGCCGGTGGTGCGCATCGGCAAGCGCATCCGCCGCGCCTCGGGCACGATGCAGGAAGCGACGGGGGAGGCCGCGTCGCTGCTGACGGAAAGCTTCACCCAGGCGCGCACGGTCCGCACCTACCGGCTGGAGGCGGCGGAGACCGGCCGCGCCGCCGCGGCGTTCGACCGGCTGACCCGTTCGCTGATCCGCATGGCCAAGAGCCGCGCGCGCGTCGATCCGGTGATGGAGGTGATCGGCGGCGTGGCCATCGCGGCGATCATCGGATTCGCCGGCTGGCGGGCGGCCTGGGGTGGGGCGACGCTGGGCAACTTCACCGGTTTCGTGGCCGCGCTGCTGATCGCAGGGCGGCCGGTGCGCGCGCTGGGCACGTTCAACGCCGCGATCCAGGAAGGGCTGGCCGGATTGTCGCGCGTGTTCGCCTTGATCGATGAGGCACCGCGCATCGTGGACGCGCCCGCTGCCGCACCGCTGCCCGCCGGGCCGGGGCGGCTGGAATTCCGCGACGTGCGGTTCGTCTATCCGGATGGCCGCGTCGGCCTGGACGGGTTGAGCTTCGTGGCCGAACCGGGGCGCACCGTCGCGCTGGTCGGGCCTTCGGGCGCGGGCAAGTCCACGGCGCTCGCACTGGTGCCGCGCCTGTACGACGTGACGGATGGCGCGGTGGAGATCGACGGCGCCGACCTGCGCCACGTGACGCTTGCCAGCCTGCGCGACGCCATCGCCTTCGTGCCGCAGGACCCGCTGCTGTTCGACGACAGCGTGGCGGCGAATGTGGCGATGGGCAGGCCTGGTGCCTCGGCTGAGGAGATCGAGGCGGCGCTGCGCGCGGCCGCGGCCTGGACCTTCGTCTCCGCCCTGCCGGAAGGCGTGGCGACACGTGTCGGACCCGGCGGCGGACGGCTGTCGGGCGGACAGCGCCAGCGCGTGGCATTGGCGCGCGCGCTGCTGCGCGACCCGCGCGTGCTGCTGCTGGATGAGGCGACGAGCGCGCTCGATGCCGAGAGCGAGGCGGCGGTGCAGGCGGCACTGGCGACGCTGCGGCGCGGGCGGACGACGCTGATCGTCGCGCACCGGCTGTCAACGGTGCAGTCCGCGGACTGGATCGTGGCGATGGAAGCGGGCCGCGCGGTGGAGCAAGGCACGCATGCCGCGCTGATCGCACGCGACGGACTGTACGCCAGGCTGGTACGAAGGCAGGAACTGGCGGCGTAGAGGCATGTGCCATGATGCTCTGGCCGAACCGGCTGATCGCGTGGCTGCGCCGTAGGGGCATCGTCGCCCTTCTGGCCATCGCCGCGGCCGTCTTCGTGCTCTGGACGGCCCTGGGCGATCCCGGGCGATCGCCTTCCGTCCTGTACATGCGGCCGCGCTGATCGCCGCGGGCCGCATAACCTTCCGTCATGGCATGCGCCGCTATTTTCCCTTGGTGGCGCGGAGCACATGCGAAAGCATGAACGGATAGAAGCGGTTGCGCGGACTTCTTCCGCTGCGGCCGGTGATCGATACGGGGGACCTTCACGAATGACGACATATCGCACGGGCCTTGCGGCCCTTGCACTGGCCAGCGGTCTCGTGCTCGGGACATCGCAGGCGGGTGCGCAAACGCTTACGATCGGCGTGAACGCGGCGCCGAGTTCGGTCGATCCGCACTTCCACAACGGCACCTCCACCAACACGCTCACCAATCACCTGTTTGACACGCTGTTCCGCTCCACGCCCGACGGGAAGTTCGAAGGTGCGCTGGCGGAAAGCTGGAAGGCGCTCTCCGATACGGAATGGGAGGTGAAGCTGCGGCCCGGCGTACGTTTCACCGATGGCAGGGCGCTGACCGCGGACGATGTGGTCTTCACCTTCGAGCGCGCACCGAACGTGCCCAACACCACGGCCGGGTTCGGCGGCGCCATCCGCTCCGTCCAGCGCACGGAGGTGGTGGATCCGCTGACCTTGCGCATCCACACGCCCACGCCCGCGCCGAACCTGCCGCTGGAACTGTCCATCCTCTACATCGTCTCGCGCCATGTGGGCGAAGGCGCGACCACGGAGGACTACAATGCCGGCCGCGCGGCGGTGGGCACCGGCGCGTACCGGCTGGTCCGGTTCTCGCCCGGCGACGGCGTGGAACTGGTCCGCAACGACGACTGGTGGGATACGAAGCCGGATTGGGAGAAGGTGAACTTCAAGTTCCTGCCCAACGCCGCCGGGCGGACCGCGGCACTGCTGTCCGGCGCCGTGGACATGATCGACACGCCGTCACCGAACGATATCCCCCGGCTTCGGAGTGACTCGCGTTTCTCCGTTGTCTCCCGCCAGGGGCTGCGGCTGATCTACCTCGCCCCCAATCAGGCCGCGGAGGTCGCACCCTTCGTCACGGATAACGAGGGCAAGCCGCTTACGGCCAATCCACTGAAGGACCATCGGGTGCGCGAGGCGCTGTCCATCGCGCTGCAGCGCGACGGGCTGGCGGAGCGGGTGATGCAGGGCACGGCCACGCCCAACGGCCAGTGGCTGCCGCCCGGAACCTATTCGTACAATCCCGACGTGAAGGTGCCGCCCTACGATCCGGACCGGGCGAAGCGGCTGCTGGCCGAGGCGGGATATCCGGACGGGTTCCGGATCACGCTGCATGTCTCGCAATCGACGCGGCCCACGGACCCGATCGCCGCGCAGGCCATCGCCCAGATGTGGACGCGCATCGGCGTGCAGACGACCGTGGAGGCCCTGCCGCTGGCGGCCTACGCCGCGCGGGCGGCGAAGCTCGAATTCGCGGTGACGATGTGGGGCTGGGGCGGCAGCGGGGCTTCCGCCCAGGCCGGCTATGCGCTGGTGAACGTGTTCAACACCTTCGACCGCGACAAGCGCACCGGCGCCTTCAACCGGTCCGGCTACAGCAACCCCGCGCTGGACACGCTGACGGAGCGCGCGCTGGCCACGCTGGACGACGATGCACGCTCCCTGTTGCTGCAGAAGGCGGTGGCCATGGTGATGGAGGATGTGGCGATCATTCCGCTGTATCAGATGACGAATATCTGGGCCACGCGGAAGGGGGTCCGGTACGAGCCGAGCAGCTACGACTACACGCGCGCGATGCAGGCGCATCTCGTACGCTGAGAAGGCGGCTGCGGCGTTATTCGCGCCGCAGCACCCGGTCCACCAGGAAGGATGCGAGGCCGCCGGCCCTGAAGTCGGCCCGCAGCCGGTCCTCGTCGTATTCGTCGCGCACCCAGTCGAGGAAGGGCAGCCGCCCTTCCGCCTCGGCCCGGTAGCGCAGGAAGAATGCGTCGAGGATGCCGGTCCGGCTGCGCGATACATGTCCCTGCCGCCAGGACAGTTCGCGCAGCGCGTCCTGGCTGGTGCCGCCGTTCAGCATCACGAACACACCGGCCGCCAAGCCCGCGCGGTCCGCGCCGGATTTGCAATGGATCAGCGCCGGCTCGGCCATGGTGCGGAAGGTCTCGGCAAGCCGCAGGATGCGGTCGCGGTGCGGCGCGCCGCGGGATTCCAGCGGGTGGTCCAGATGCACCAGCCCCAGCCGTGCCGCGGCCTGCCGCGACAGCGCATCCGCCCCGCATTGGCGCCTGCCCCGCAGGTTGATCAGCGTGCGCAGGCCGAAGCGGCGTGTCGCCGCCGCGATCTGCCAGGGCAGGGGGTGGTTGGACCGGTACAGTCGCCCCGGGGCGACGACATGCCAGTTCCGCCAGACCGTGCGGAACACCGCATGGTCCACGAACACTGCATCGAGCCAGGCGGACAGGCGGCCGCGCGGCGTGGCGAGGTCGCCCCGGAACATGCCCGCGATATGCGGGCAAGCCGCCGCCCGGGCAAGCCGGTGGCGCCAGCGCGGCGCGCATGGACGACCTCCGCCCGGGGCGTCCCGACAAACGAAAGGCCCGCCCCCTCGCGGGGACGGGCCTTCGCCGAATTGCCGCTGTGTCGGTTCAGGCCGCGCGGCGGCGGGCCAGGCCGAGGCCGAGCAGGCCGGCGCCGAGCAGGGCGAGAGAGGCCGGCTCCGGCACCGAGGTGATCTTCAGCTCGGCAACGTCGAACCCGTCATAGATGGAGCCCGGGCCGTTCAGGCCGGCCGAGTTGTCCACCAGCTTCAGCGAGTTGAAGGCGCCGTCGAGCACGGTCAGCGTGTAGGAGGTGTTGGCGCCGGAGACGATGGCATCCAGCAGGGCCACGCTCGGATCGGCGGACGTGGCGGTGCCGCCGGTCTGGCTGTTGAAGAGCGTGCCGATCTCGACCCAGTCGCCGCCGTCCACGCCGAGGTAGAGCGTCGCCTGCTCCAGGTGGCCGCTGCCCACGTTCGTCAGCTCGATCACCGAACCGGAGGTGATGGAGTAGTCGGTCGGGTCGATGGTGAAGGCGAGCGAGCCGCCGATGCCGAGCGAGTAGATGCTGCTCAGGTCACCGTCGAAGATGTTGGTAAGGACCGAGCGGTTGGCGTCAACCGCGGTGACGCCGTCGCCGGTCAGGCCCTGGTTCTCGGTGATGTTGGAGAAATCCGCGACGCTGTCGTGGACGATGTTGCCAGCCATTGCGGGAGCGGCGATCGCAATGGCGAGGCCGAGACCGAGAATGAACTTCATGCGAGACCTTCCTGAAGCCTGGTAGTGTGAAGCGACGGTCGGCTCCAAGCGGTGTTCGAGCCGATCTGCACAGACCTAAGCAATGGGCGTGCCAGGATATATTCCATCGATAAATCAACCTGTTGGGGAAAGGGCGCGCGCGTCATGCGCGGGGCTGTAAAAATTTCCGACGGTCTTCTGCCAGGGGCTGGCCTTGTCGGCGTCGCGCGCATGAACGACCCTCGCGCCTGGAAGGGAATGCATGCCTCTCACGGTCATCCGGGCGGACATCACCACGCTCGACGTGGATGTCATCGTCAACGCGGCGAATGACGCGCTCGCCCCCGGCGGCGGCGTGTGCGGCGCGATCCACCGTGCGGCAGGGCCCGAGCTTGCCGCGGCCTGTGCGGGGATCGGGGCCTGTCCGACGGGGGAGGCGCGGATCACGCCCGGCTTCGGGCTGAAGGCGCGCTTCGTGATCCATGCCGTGGGGCCGGTCTGGCAGGGCGGCGACCGGGGCGAGGCGGAGAAGCTGGCCGCCTGCTATCGCAACAGCCTCGATCTGGTGCGTGCGCACCGCCTGCGCAGCGTGGCCTTTCCCGCCATCTCGACCGGCATCTACGGTTATCCGGCGGACAGGGCGGCGCATCTTGCGGTTGCGACCTGCCGGGCGCACGAGGATGGGCGCGACATCATCTTCGCCTGCTTCGACTCCCCGATGCTGGCGCTCTACCAGAAGGAACTTGGCGCTTGACCGAACCCTGCGACCTGACCGCCGTCGAGGCGCGCACGCTGATTGGGCAGAAGACCCTCTCGCCCGTCGAACTCCTCGAAAGCTGCATCGCGCGGATCGAGGCGGTGGATCACGCGGTCAACGCCATGGTCGCCCGCGACTTCGACCGTGCCCGTGCCCAGGCCAAGGCGGCCGAGGCAGCGGTGGCGCGCGGCGAGCAGCTGCCGCTGCTGCACGGCCTGCCCATGGGCGTGAAGGACCTGGAGGAGACGGAAGGGCTGCGCACCACCTCCGGCAGCCCGATCTTCCGCGACCACGTGCCGGCGCAGGACGACATCCATGTCGCCCAGCTGCGCAAGGCGGGCGCGATCGTGGTCGGCAAGACCAACGTGCCGGAATTCGGCGCGGGCGCGAACAGCCGCAACACCGTCTACGGCACCACCGGCAACCCGTTCGACACCACCAAGAACGCGGCCGGCTCCTCGGGCGGATCGGCGGTGGCGCTGGCGACCAACATGGTGCCGATCGCGACCGGCAGCGACACCGGCGGCAGCCTGCGCAACCCTGCTTCGTTCAACGGCGTGGTGGGCTTCCGCTGCTCGCAGGGGCTGGTGCCGTCCGCACGGCGGCCGATCGGCTTCTCCACCAACGGCGTGCTCGGGCCGATGGGCCGCAACGTGGCGGATACCGCGCTGATGATGGCGGCCATGGCATCGGATGATTCGCGTGATCCGATGGCGACCGCGGTGTTTGGCAAGAAGGTGCATGAGCCGACCGATTTCTGGCCGGTGAAGCCGATCGACCTGTCCGCACTGCGCGCCGCCTTCAGCGTCGATCTGGGCTTCTCGCCGGTGGAGCGGATCGTGGCCGACGCCTTCACCGACAAGACCGCCCGCTTCCGCGGCGTGTTCGGCCGCAGCGAGGACGCGGACCCCGACATGAACGGCGCCGACCGGGCCTTCGAGGTCGGGCGTGCCGTGGGCTTCCTCGGCCGGTTCCGCAAATGGTACGCGGAACGGCCGCAGGACCTCGGCCCCAACATCCGCGCCAATGTGGAGGAGGGGATGCGCTACTCGCTCGCCGACTGGGCCGAGGCCCATATCGAGCAGACCCGCATCTACCGCGCCTTCCAGGATTTCTTCACCCGCTTCGACGTGCTGATCACGCCCGCGATCACCACCAGCCCGCGCTCCTGGCGGGAGCTGTATCCGGCCGAGATCGACGGCAAGCCGACCCGCACCTACTTCCACTGGCTGGCGCTCGCCTACGGCGTGACGCTGACCGGGCACCCCGCCATCGCCATCCCCTGCGGCCTGGACCGGCTGGGCATGCCGTTCGGGTTGCAGGTGGTCGGCCCCCGTGGTGGCGATGCCTTCGTGCTGCGGGTCGCCGCGGCGCTGGAACGGCGCTTCGCCGAGGATCAGGCCTTGGCGCGGCCCGTGCCGGACATCGCCAAGCTGAAGGCGGCGCCGCCGATCGCGGAGATGCCCGAGTTCAAGGGCTGGGGCTGATCCCAGCCCGCTCCCGCCGCGTGCCGGCCGGTGGTCGGCCGGCCGTGGCGGAGGCATAGCGCAGCACGCTCGCCTGGGCCGCGACGTGCGGATAGGGCGTGCCGTACCGCGCCTGGAAGGCGGCGGCGAAGGTGCGCAGCTCCTCCGCCTCGCACTCGCGCATATGCCGGAGCAGCCGCCGTTCCGCCCGGCGCGGGCATCCGGCCTGCCGGCGGAACATGCGCCACAGGGCCAGCGCGTTCACCGCCCAGGGATCATACGCATGCTCCTGCAGGTGGCGGCGGATGGCAGGGGGCAGGGAATCGAAGGCGGCCCAGGCATCACCGTCCAGATGCCGCCAGATGAGCGCACGAAGGGTCACATCGTTCGACACGATAGTCCGTTCCGAAGGATGCAAATGTTATAACATTGCATTTCTTCGGAGCGGAAGCCGCCCGCGGCATCCTGCCCCTCCCGGGAGAGGGGCAGGCGAAGGCCATGCCGGCCGTGGGCCTCAGTAGCGATAGGCGGGCCGTCCGCCGCGATAGCCGGAGTTGTAGTATCCGTGATGCCGCGGACGCTGATCGTAGCGACGGTAATGCCCGTCGTGCCGGTCGTTGTCCGCGACGGCGCCGGCCACCGCGGCTGCGGCGACGCCCGCGCCCGCGCCCAGCAGCAGGGTCGAGCCCCAGTCGGTCGAGCCGTCGGGATTCTGGCATGCCGCCGTGGCGAGGGCGGCGGCCAGGGTGGCGGCGGTCAGGATGCGACGCATGGCGGTTACCTCCGATGACCTGGAGGCTGGGGGCGGCGCGCGGCGCCGCGATGGCGGTCAGGTGGCGGGGCGCGTCGGAACCGTGGCGGAACGAAGGCGAGTTGTATCCGACCGCGACATTCGTCGCCCGGCCCTGCCGCTACTTGGTCTGGAAGGCGTTGAAGGTGATCAGCGTGTAGGTGTCCTTCACGCCGGGGATAGTCTGCAGCCGCTCCGTCACGAACAGCCCGACATCCTGGTCGGTTTCGAGATAGAACTTGCCGAGCAGGTCGAACTGGCCGGAGGTGGAATGCAGCTCCGACAATTCCTCCACCGTGTCCGCGCACAGGCGCGCCACCTTGTAGGCCTGTCCCATCTCGCATTTCAGCATGACGTAGATCGGTCGCACCGGTCGTGACCTCTGGGCCGCATGCGCGGCGGTTGCTGTCTGCGCCACACAATGGGCGCCACGACGCCGTCTGTCAGCCCTTTCCGGCGTGTCCGCCGGTCAATGGGTTTCGGCGTCCTGCTTGTTCCGTGTAGCGGATTTTCTGCGTGCCGGTGTGCCGGCCGGCCGCTTCGCGGCCGCGGTCCGGCTTCGCTGCCTGGCGGGCGCGGGCTTGATGAGCTGGTCCCAGGAGGCAAGGACGAGGTGCACGATGCCTTCCGCATCCGGGACAAGCGCGAAATCCGTTCTTCCGTGCGCCCATTCGGTGATGAGCCCGCTGACCAGCGCCTGGAAGGCCTTGGCCGCGGCGCAGGGAGTCCAGAACGGAGGCAGGGTCCCGCTGCGCGCCGCGGCTTCGAAGATGCTGACGAGCGAACCGTGCAGGCGCCGTTGAAAGGCATTCTTCGCATCCACGGCATCCACGTCGTCCGCGTTCTCGACGTGAAGAAGTATCCTGATGATCTGCCGCTGCCTTGGATCCTCCTGCAGCGACTGGAACACGCAGGACATCATCTGGCTGAGCGAGAGGAGGGGATCCAGCGTCTGGTCGGCGGCCAGGCGGTCGGCCAGGTCCCGGAGAGGTTCCCCCCTTGCGTCACGGATCGCGAAGAGAAGCCCCTGCTTGTTGCGGAAATGCCAATGAATCGCGCCGCGCGTCACACCCGCCGCCGAGGCGATTTCATCGAGAGAGACGTTCTCGTAGCCCTTGTCGATGAAGAGCGTCTCCGCGGATGCCAGGATGAGTCGTCGTGTCTTTTCAGCCTGTTCTTTGGTCCGGCGCATGCCCGTTTCGATCTGACGTCAATCGTCTTACAAACATCCGGTTTGTTTGTATAGTTTCCCTGTGTCCAGGATTTTCCGCACGGGCAACCTCATTTCCGTGAATGACGCGCCTTCGGTCATCGGGCACGGCAAGAAGGACGCATGGGGCAGAAGGGCCTTGCAGGGGAAAATCCCCCGGCCGGGAGTGTTCCTTCAAGCCTCGGTTCCATGAACAGGTTGCAACAGCGAAAAGTTGCATAACCCGCGCGGACTGGCTGCCCGCCACGGCCGCGGCACCGTCTTCGGCATTCCCGTCATGTGTCACCTGCATGCGGAGCAGATCGCAGATTGCGACATTTCCATGAATCCATACATACTGCATGTATAGAAGCAGGTTGCCCGGATGGCGGCTGGCGACACGATGCCGATCGCGATGGAGGGCCCCACCGTGCCGCGTGCGACGCACCGGCCGCTGGGGCCTGTTCGCGATGGCCGGTGCCGGAGCGACCCGCGGAAGAGAGTATCATGGCCGATCAGAATTCCCCTTGCCCCCCGATCGCCGGTTCGTGCTGGGGCCGCCGGATGTCGTGTCCTCCCGCACGGCCCCCGGCGCCCGCCGGGCGCCGCCTGTCCAGGCGAGGGCTTGCAGGTTGAAGGCCATCATCCTGTGCGCCGGACAGGGCCGGCGCCTGCTTCCGCTGACGGAAGACCTGCCGAAATGCCTCCTGCCGGTCGCCGGCAGGACGGTGCTCGAATGGCAGTTGCGCGGACTGGCCGCGGCGGACATCCGCGACGTGACGCTGGTCACCGGCTTCGCCGCGGAGAAGGTGGAGCATGCCCTCCGGAGCATCGTCCCGGACGGCATGCAGGTCAGGACGGCGTTCAATCCCTTCTTCGCCGTCTCTGAGAATATCGGCAGCTGCTTCCTGGTTCGCGACCAGCTCCGGTCCTCCGACACGATCCTGCTGAACGGCGACACACTGTTCGAAGGGGCGGTGCCGCAGCGGCTCCTTGAAGCTCCGGGCGCGCCCATCACCGTCACGATCGACCGCAAGACGGCCTATGACGCGGACGACATGAAGGTCTCGCTGGACGGGACCCGGCTCATCGCCATCGGCAAGACGCTGGCCGCATCCGAGACGGATGGCGAGGCCATCGGCATGATCCGGTTCCGCGAGGACGGGGGACGGTTGTTCGCCGGCGGCCTCGAGGCAGCGCTGCGGCAGCCCGGCGGCATCAGCCGCTGGTACCTTTCCGTGGTCCACGCCCTGGCGCAGACCGGGGCTGTGCAGGTGACGTCCATCGCGGGATGCGAATGGGCCGAAATCGACTACCCCGCGGATCTGGAGCGCGCCGCGGCACTCGCGTCCGGCTGGAGTCCGGCCGGGCTGGCGGTCGTCGAGCCGGCGGGGCAGGTCTAGATGGCCGTCGCTCCCCTACCGACGCTGAACGCCATACCCAAGCGCCTCGGCGACTTCGCGACGCTGGCGGATGCCCTCGACTATGCGGCCCGCGGCGTCACCGGCTTCGACTTCTACGATGGCGGCGGCACGTTGCGGTGCAGTCTGCCCTACCGGGTGCTGCGCCAGGGCGCGCTCGATCTTGCGCGGCGCATGGTGCATGCCGGCCTCCGTCCGGGCGACCGGGTCGGGATCGTCGCGGAGACCAGCCCCGACGTGGTCATGGCGTTCTTCGCCTGCCAGTACGCCGGCCTTATCCCGGCGCTGATGCCGCTGCCTTCCGCCTTCGGCGGCCGCGACGCCTATGTCGCGCATATCAGCCGCTTGACGCTGGTCGCGCGGGCATCGGCCCTGTTCGTGCCCGAAAGCATCCGGGACTGGCTGGCCCCCTTCGCGCAGGAGGCCGGGCTGAAGGCCTTCGGCCCTGTCGCCGCGCTGGCCGAGGCTCCCGATGCCCCCACGGAGCTGCCGCCGCCGGGTGAGGACGAGATCGCCTACCTGCAGTTCTCGTCGGGCAGCACGCGCTTTCCCGCCGGCATCGCGGTGACCCATCGCGCGCTGATGGCGAACATCCGCGCCATCCTGATGCACGGGCTTCAGGTCAAGGCGGACGATCGCGCGGTCTCCTGGCTGCCGCTCTACCACGACATGGGGTTGGTCGGCTTCCTGCTCGCACCGCTCGCCGGGCAGGTCACCGTCGATCTGCTCTCGCCGCAGGAATTCGCGCGCCGCCCGCATCTCTGGCTGCGCCTGATTTCGATGAACCGGGGCACGCTGTCCTACAGCCCGAGCTTCGGCTACGAACTCTGCGTCCGACGTGGCCGGCGCGAGGTGGCGGCGGGGCAGGAACTCGACCTTTCCTCCTGGCGTGTCGCGGGCATCGGCGGCGACATCATCCGCCCGCATGTGCTGCAGCGTTTCGCCGAGACCTTCGCCGCGGACGGCTTTCGCGCGGAATCCTTCGTCCCGAGCTACGGCATGGCGGAAGCGACGCTAGCGATCAGCTTCGCGCCCCTGGGCACCGGCGTCCGCACGGACACCGTGGACCTCGACACGCTGGAACGCGAGGCCATCGCCGCGCCGGCGACCGACCAGAGCGCGCGCGTGCGCGGCTTCGCCTTCTGCGGGGCCCCGCTGCCGGGGACCGAGGTGGAGATCCGCGACGCGGCGGGCAGCCTCCTGCCCGATGGCCGCGTCGGGCATGTCCTGGTCCGCGGGCCGGGCCTGATGTCGGGCTATGACGGGCGGCCGGAGGAAAGTGCCTCGGTGCTTTCGCCGGACGGATGGCTGGACACGGGCGATCTCGGCTACCGCCTCGACGGCCAGATCGTCCTCACCGGACGGTCCAAGGACCTCATCATCGTCAACGGCCGCAATGTCTGGCCGCAGGACCTTGAGTGGTCGGTCGAGCAGGCGTTGCCCGCGGTCCGCAGCGGCGGAGCCGCGGCCTTCTCCGTCGAAGAGGACGGTACCGAACAGGTCGTGCTGCTGGTCGAGGCGCGCGGCAGGCCCGAGGGAGCGGAGCGGGAGCGGCTGGTGACGGACGCCGTAGGCACGCTGCGCGCCCGGCACGGCGTCGAGGCCCGCGTGGTCCTGGTGCCGCCGGGCGATCTGCCGCGCACCTCATCCGGCAAGCTCAGCCGGACGCGGGCCAAGGTCCGCTACCTTGGGGGCGCCTTCGCGCAGCCTGTGCCGGAACTGGCACAGGCTGTCTGATGACGGACCGGCCGCTCGCCGCCGTCACGGGGGGGACCGGGTTCCTGGGGCAGTATGTGGCCCGGGAACTGGCCGCCCGGGGCTGGCGCGTGCGCCTGCTGGTCCGGGGCCAGCCACTGGCGGCATTCGCGGATCTGCCGGTCGAGACGCGGCGCGGCGATCTTGCGGATATCCCGGCGCTGCGGTCGCTCGTCGCCGGCGCGCAGGCCGTCGTGCATCTCGCCGGTGTCACCAAGGCACGCGGGCGGGCGGAGTTCCTGTCGGTGAACCGCGACGGCGCGGCCCGGCTGGCCGCGGCCACGGCCGGCGCGGCCCCCGAAGCGCGGTTCGTCCATGTCTCCTCCCTCGCCGCCAGGGCGCCGGATCTTTCGGCCTATGCCGCAAGCAAGCGTGCGGGGGAGGCGGCGATCGCCGTGGAACTGGGCGCGGCGGCACGCTGGGTGGTGTTGCGGCCGTCCGTCATCTACGGGCCGGGCGACCGGGAAGGGCGTGCGCTCTACCGGCTTGCCTCTGCGGGCATCGTTCCGGCGCCGCGGGCGCCGGAGCCGCGCATCGCCCTGGTCCATGCCGAGGATGTCGCCGGGGCCGTCGTCACGCTCTGCCGCTCGGGGCCATCGGCGGCATGCTTCGAGGTCACGGATGCCTGCCCCGACGGCTACGGATACCGCGAGTTCCTGACCATGATCGGCGCGGCGCGCGGGCGCAGGCCGCGTTTCCTGGGTGTGCCGGACCCGGTGCTGCTCGCGGCCGGGGTGGCGGCCGACGCATGGTCGTCGGTGACCGGCAGGCCGCGCGTGTTCGGCCGCGGCAAGGTCCGCGAGCTGCTGCATCGGGACTGGACCTCGTCGCCCGGACAGCAGCTTCCCCGCCCCGTCTGGTCGCCGCGTATCGGGCTGCGGGAAGGACTGCCCGCGACCGTGGCGTGGTGGGCCAGCCTGGATCGGCGGCAGGCGGAGGGCAACCGGCCGGGCATGGCGCGGCTGCGCTTCCCGGCCTTGGGGCATGTGCTGCCGCGGGCATCTGACGGAAGCGGGGCGCTTCGTCCCCGTCCGGGACGGCCGGGGGCGGAGTGAGCGACAGCCCATGTCGCATCCGCTGCCGGGTGCGGGATCGGATGCCGGTGCCGCCACCCGTCCCGGCACGGCGGCGGGGGGCCGTGGCGTGAAAGCCGCGGCCAGCCGCATCGCGCCCGATCCCCTGTTCCGTCGCATCCTGCGGAACACCGGCGTGCTGCTCGGCGGCAAGGTCGCGACGGGGCTTCTTAACCTGGCGGCTTTCAGCGTCGCCATGCACAGCCTCGGCTCCGCGCGGATGGGCGTGCTGGTGCTGGCGCACAGCCTCGCCCAGACTGTCGCCACCTTCGTGAAGTTCCAGTCCTGGCAAGCCGTGTTGCGCTTCGGCACGGGCAGCCTGGATCCTTCTCGGCGGGCGGAGATGCAGGCCCTGCTGCGCTTCACCACGATGCTCGACCTCGCCTCCGCCGGGGCCGGCGCGCTGGTCGCCTGCGCGGCGGCGTGGTTCCTGGGGCCAAGCCTCGGCTGGCCGTCGGAGACCCTGCCCCTGGCCACGGCCTATGCGACCGTCAGCGCCTTCCTGGTGGTGGCCACACCGGTCGGCCTGCTCCGGCTGTTCGATCGCTTCGACCTCCTCGCACAGCGCGATGCGGCAGGTGCGGCATTCCGGCTGGCGGGGACACTGGTCGCGGCGGCGCTCGGCGCCGGCTTGCCCGGCTTCCTCGCGGCCTGGTACGGGGCGGCCGTGCTCGGCGCCGTGGCCCTTGTCGCGGGCGCCTGGCATGAGACAGCCCGGCGCGGGTTGCTGCGGCCGGTTCCGCATGGCCGGAGGGTCCGCGCGACGCAGGCGCATCCCGGCCTCTGGGGTTTCGTCTGGACGACGAACCTGATGACGACGCTCTCGCTCGGTTCGGGGCAGCTCGCCACGCTCTGCGTTGGCTGGATACTCGGTCCGGCGGAGACTGCGCTGTTCGCATTGGCACGCCGGCTGGGGGAAGCGGCACTGAAGCCGAGCCGTTTCCTGACCCCGGTGTTCTATCCCGAATTCGCGCAACTGGCGGTGCTGCGCGACCGCAACACGCTGCGCCATCTGCTGCGCCGCAGCCTCCTGCTGTCCACGATCCTGGCGCTGGCGCTGCTTGCGTTCCTGGCCGTCGCGGGGGAGTGGCTGTTGCGCCTGACCGGTGGCCTGGAGGCGCAGGCGGCCTATCCCGTCATGCTGCTGCTTGCGGTCGCGGCCGCGATCGGCCTTGCCGGGTTCGCGCTGGAGCCGCTGCACGTTTCGGTCGGCCGCCATGCGCTGGCATTGCGGCTGCGGCTCGCGGCGACCGTCACCTATGTGCCGCTCGCCCTGGTCGGGCTGACATGGCTCGGGCTGGAAGGGGCGGGCCTCGCCGCGATCGCCTCCGCCCTGTTGCTGCTGGTCGGGCAGGCCGTGCCCGCCATGCGCTGGCTCGCCGGCGCGGAGGTCCATGCGGATGTGCGGCCGTCAACGCGTTGAATGGAGAGGTGGCGATGAACGAGCAGGATGCCTTGCGGGAAATCTCCGCGGCGCTGGAGGCGGCGGGGAAGCTGGCGGGACCGATCACCATGGAGACCACCATCCTGCACGACTTGAGTTTCGATTCGGTTGGCGCGATCGATTTCATCATGCTGCTCGAAACACGGCTGAACATCATCATCTCCATGGACCGGATGGCGGAGATCGAGACGATCGGCGACCTCGTGCGCGTGCTGACCGACGCGACCAAGGCGGCGCCCTGAGCCATGCTGGCGAAGTTCCGCGCGCTCCGCGCCGAGCATGAGGCCGTGGTCGGTGCCGGGCGTGATCCCTTCGGCGTGACCTTCGATGCCGTGCTGTCCGCGACCGAGGCCGTGCTCGGCGGGCGCCGCATCCTGCTGTTCGGGACCAACAACTATCTCGGCCTGACCTTCGATCCTGCCTGCATCGAGGACGCCATCGCGGCGACCGGGGCGCAGGGCACGGGCACCACCGGCTCGCGCATCGCCAACGGCACCTACGAAGGCCATGCGGCGCTGGAGCGGCGGCTGGCGCGCTTCCTGCGGCGGCGGTCCGCCATGATCTTCACCACCGGCTACCAGGCCAATCTCGGCACGCTCTCCGCCCTGGCGGGACGCGGCGACCACCTGCTGCTGGACGCCGACAGCCACGCCAGCATCTACGATGGCGCGAAGCTGGCCAGCGCCCAGGTGACGCGCTTCCGGCACAACGACGCGGATGATCTGCGGCGGCGGCTGCGCCTGCTCGCGGACCAGCCGGGCGAGAAGCTGATCGTCACTGAAGGCATCTACAGCATGCTCGGCGATACCGCGCCGCTGCGCGAGATCGCCGAGGTCAAGCGGGAGGCCGATGCCTGGCTGCTGGTGGATGAGGCGCATTCGCTGGGCGTGCTCGGCGCGCATGGCCGCGGGTTGGCGGAAGCGGAAGGTGTCGAGGCGGATGTCGATTTCGTCGTCGGCACGTTCAGCAAGAGCCTCGGCGCCATCGGCGGCTTCTGCGCATCCGACCTGGACGGGTTCGACGCGCTGCGGCTGTCGGCGCGCGCCTACATGTTCACGGCCTCGCTGCCGCCCGCGGTCGTCGCTTCTGTGCAGCGCGCCGTGGACGTGATGGAGGCGAAGCCGCAATTGCGGGACAGCCTGCGGCGGAACGGCGGGCGGCTGCATGCCGGTCTCACCGAAGCCGGTTTCGTCCTGGGGGCCATGCCGGGGCCGATCGTCTCGCTGCCCATGGCGGATCGGGAGACGGCGGTGCTGTTCTGGAACCGGCTGCTGGGGGAGGGCGTCTATACGAACCTCGCCCTGGGCCCGGCCACGCCGGGCGGGCGGCCGCTGCTGCGCATGAGTGTCAGCGCGGCCCTGACGCCGGGGCAGATCGACGCGGCCGTCGCGGCGGTCGCGAAGGTGGGGCGGGAGCTTGGCGTGATCGGTGCGGCGATGGCGGCGGCGGGCGGGGGTGCCTGACCGCCTCTATGCCGCCTACCGCACCGCCCCTTTGCGCCGCAGCCGCCAGAGCAGGGTCGGTGCCGCGAGGATGGGGTGCCGGCGCTGCCAGTCGGTCAGTTCCACGGCCACGCCGGAATGCCGCGCGATCTTGGCCGACAGGTAGTCGGCCCCGCCGTCGAAGGTGAAGGCGGCCTTGATGAGGCGCAGCACGTTCAGCGCCTTGCCGCAGCCGCGTCGCACCGCCCACGATCGGCGCGGCCCATCAGGGCGTGCCGGGCGCAGCCTGCCCGCGTTGTCCGTGGCGGCGATCCCCAGGGCAGCCGCCAGTGCGGGGCCGTACCAGCCGGGCGATCCCGCCAGCAGCGCGTCCGCGCGGCCTTCCCGTTCGGTGCGCAGCTCGGCGCCGTAGGTGCGGGCGAACAGCCCGCGCCAGTAGTCCTCCGCCGTGCCGGTGGGCGGGCCGAATTGCACCGCCCAGTACGCTGCCGTTCGCACCGCCTGGGCGACCGCGTGCTCCACCTGCCGCCGGGTCCCGGGGCTGCGCGCATGGAGCAGTGTCGCGGGCTGGCAGAACCGGGCCCAGACCGTGGTGTCCAGCGCCCCGGTGCGCGTCCTCCGTGCGAACTGGCGCAGGCTCATGACCGCCACCTTGGCCCGGACCGGGCCGGCGGGGCCTTCGCCGCGCATATGCAGTACGTGCGGCGGCAGCAGGGCGTTGAAGAAGGCCGGCAGCATCCGGCCGTGGAAGGCCCTGTGGCTGCTGGTCAAAACGTAGAGGTCGAGCAGCCCGGCCGCGTCGCCGTCGCGGCGGCAGGCGCCGTAGAACAGCACCGCGTCCACCGCATCGCCATGCCGGGCGAGGATGTCTCCGGATAGATGCAGCGCCGCCAGCATGGCGGGGTTGGGGGCAGGCGGCAGGGCCAGTTCGGCCGCCGCCAGCCTCTCCAATGCGTCGGGGGGTGGCGGGGTCATGGCGCGACGAAGGTCACGCAACCGGGCGCGGAGAGTTCCACGCCCTCCGTCCCCGGCATGAAGATTTCCCCGTCCAGCACGAACGGCGCGGCGAGGCGGATCGTCACCCGGTGCGCCCGGCCGCTGCGGTAGCCCGCCGCCGGCATCCATGGGCGCCGCGGCCGGCCGCTCCGGGCGGCCCAGAGCGCGGCCATCAGCCGCCGCGGCGGCGCGGCCACGTCCAGCCACCGGACAGGCCCCTGCCCGACATCCCAGAAAGGCCACAGCCCCAGCATCAGCCGGTCGAGCGGGGTGGCCAGCACCAGGAAGCTGTGTCCCGTTTCCGGCGGCATGCCGTCCGGCGCCACCGCCGTCGGCACGCCGTCGCGCAGCGGATGGCTGCCCGGCCGCGCTGCCCGCAGCGCCACGCCCGCGATGGCCAGGGCCACGGCGAGCCCGTCGCGGATGCCGGACCGGTGCAGCCGCCGCTCGGCCATCCGCGTCGCCTCGGTGACGGCGCCGGCACCGAAGAGCAGACCGCGCAGAGGCGCGGAGACCTCCGCCGCCCCGAGGCGTGTCACCTCCAGCACCGGCTGGCGGTGGCGGCGCAGCGATCCGCGCGCGGCGGCATCCCGCAACCGCTGCAATGCCGCCTGGTCCGACCCGGCGGAGCCCAGGCTGCGGGCGGCGAGATTGGTCTTGCCGGCCGACAGCACCGCGATCTCGGGCGGGTGTGCGCCGAAGGTGCCGGGCAGCGCGGTGAGCACTTCGCGCAGCGTGCCGTCGCCGCCCTGCACGACGAGCAGATCCACGCCATCGGCGGCGAAGCCGGCGAGGATGGACCGCAATTCGTCCAGGCTCGCGGGCGCGGCCTGCACGGCGCCGATCTCGGCGGCGCGCAGGCCGTAGCGGCCAGCGCGCAGGGACCGGCTCAGCGGGTTGGTGATGACGCCCAGGCGTCGGCGCGGTGCGCCCTCGCTCACGCCTCGAGCCAGGAGCGCAACGGCGCCCGGCGCCGCGCCAGCCCGGCCTGCACGGTCACCACCGCCTGCTCGATGCAGCCGAAGACCGTCCAGGCCGCCACCGCCAGCATCCCCAGATCCGGCCGGCCGGCGAGCGTGGCGAGCGTGAGGATCAGCAGGTTCGGATTGCGCCGCGCGATCCACAGCCGGAAGAAGCTGTCGAAGCGGCGCCAGATATGGATCGCCATGCCATGCAGCTGGATGAACAATCCTTCCTGCAGACGTTGCAGCACGTAGCCGCCGAACACGATCGCCGCGACCCATCCGGGCGCGGCCAGCGGCAGTCCCGCGTGCTCCAGCCCATAGATCCACGCCAGCCACCAGAACGGCGGATGGATCAGGTCGATCGCATGGTCGAAGACATTGCCGAGCGGCGTGGAAGTCAGCGTCACGCGCGCCAGCTTGCCGTCCACCGTGTCGAGGAAGGTCATCACCCAGGCCGACAGCAGGCCGGGCAGGAAGGCACCCTGGGCAAACAGCCAGAGCGTCAGGAACACCAGCACGAGGCTGGCGAACGTCACCTGGTTCGGCGTGATGCCGAGCGCGGCGCAGGCCCGCACCACATGGAAGGCCGGCCGTGGCCAGACATACTTGGTGACCGCGTCGGTGACGCCCTTGTACGCGCCGCCGAACATCTCCCACTCCACCGCCCGGCGTGTGTCTGCCGCCAGGCGCAGCAGATAGGGCGTGCCGCGCTTGCGCAGCGCCTTGTTGAAGGCATCCGTCAGCGTGGCTGGATGATGCACGGTCAGGCTGGCGAAGGCCGGGTCGCCGGCCGCGGCGTGTCCGGCCAGCGCCGCCGCGACGGGCTGCGCGGAAGCCCCTGCCGGAAGATGCGCGGCGACGGGCTGGCCATCATCCGGCCGGCACAGTAGCGCGCCCGGGCTCCTGGCAAGGCCCGCGACCAGGGCTGCGTCATAGACGCAGTCCGCGCGCAGCAGGAGCAGCGCGCCGTCCGGGGATTCTTCCTCCCGCCACGGGGCGATATCGGCGATCCCCGCGCGCTTCAGTCCCCGCCGCAGCAATTCGGAACCGGACATGCTCCAGACGCGGACCGGCGCCTCCCCCAGCAGGCGGGCGGCTGGCGCGGAGGCGGCCGACGGGCGAGATTGGGAAGCTTCATGCCCTTTGTCATCGCGCATCTGTCCGACCTTCACCTGCCTGTTCCCCCGGGGGCGCTGCGTTTCCCGCGGCATTTCGCGGGCAAGCGTCTGCTCGCCTATCTGTCATGGCGGCGCAAGCGGCTATCCTCCGTGCCGGATGCGGGGCTGCTGGCTGATATCGCGGCCGCCAGACCCGATCATGTCGTCATCACCGGCGACCTGACCAATCTGGCCCTGCCGGACGAATTCATCGCTGCGGGGCATTGGCTCACCCGGTTCGGCGCGCCGGACCGCGTGACCGTGGTGCCCGGCAATCACGACGCCACTGTCGCTGTGCCATGGGCGACGGGAATCGGGATGTGGCGGGCCTGGATGGCGGACGACACGGCAGCCGCCGGCGCGCCACCGTTCCCCTTCCTGCGCCGGAGGGGGCCTGTCGCGCTGATCGGCCTGTCCTCCGCCGTGCCGACCCTGCCGGGGTCCGCCGCGGGGCGGCTGGGGAAAGCGCAGCTCGCCCGGTTGCCCGCGCTGCTGGAGACGGCCGGCCGCGAGGGGCTGTTCCGGATCGTGCTTCTGCATCACGGGCCAATGCCCGGGCCGGGCGGCTGGCGCAAAGCGCTGCGCGACGCGCCCGCGCTGCGGGCGATCCTGGCCGCGCATGGGGCCGAACTTGTGCTGCACGGGCATCACCATATCCCGATCCAGGGCGAGGTGCCGGGACCGGCGGGCGCCATCCCGGTGCTCGGCACGCCGCAGGCGCTGGCCGGCAGCCACAGCGCGCCGGGATGGCGGCTGCACCGCATCGTCAGGGAGGCGGCAGGCTGGCGGGTCGAGACCGCGTATCGCCTGCTGGATCCAGCGACCGGCATCTTCCGCGAGCACGGGCACGGGACATGGCGGTTGGCCGGCTTGGGCGGCTCATAAGAGTATGAGCGTCGTTGGTATGGCTGAAGCACCGCGATTGAATATCGAGGCAGGCTGGAAGCCGTTGGAGATATTGCTGGCCGAGGCAGCCCCGGTCCGTGCCATAATCGAACAAGGCGAAAAGCACGGGCTGTTTCGATACTCCGTTGAACGATATTTCGGTCCAGCCGAAGAAGATGAAGGGCAGTGGCCGGAAGGCTTTTGGCAGGCCCAATCGCATTCCGGCTTATATGATTCAGCCGCCGCAGCAGTGAAGGAGGCGCGGGCTTGCCTTGGCCGGGCCGAGGCTCGCGGCGACGGCGACATCTGATGCCCGGTGATGCGCTCAGGGGTTTCCCGGGAATGCGCTTCTGTCAGCGAAATGCGGAAGCCATATCTTGCGTCGGGCAATCGCCAGGAACGCGGCGGAATGACCGGACGCGCGCCATGGAAAAGCAAGCTTGAATTAAAGCCCGGCTGATTTGGGAGGCTGCTTCGTCAACAGCGCCTAGTACCGCAGATGGATCGTCGTGCTGGTCCCGCCGGCCGGAACCGCGAGCCGCACGGCATCGAACGAAGGCAGGCCGACCACGGTCGGCGCGTCGTTGGAGAAGCCGTATCCCTCGGCCGGAAGTCCGATCAGTGAGCGATTGAAATCGTGATCGTCATTCTCGTCGTGATAGACGGCGATGGCGTAGTCGCCGGGTGCTGACAGCGCGAAGCATCCCTGCACACTGGATTCCCGCAACGGGATGCGCTGCCGCGCGAGATAGGCGCGGCGTGCCAGGAACCGCTCGGGGTGCGGGCCGTAGATCGAGATCGTGATGTTGCCCGCCACCCGCCGTGCGCCGACGACCGACACGTGCAGACGTGGCCCGGCCGGCGCGTTCGGCGCGGCGCATGCGGTAACGCGGGGTTCGTCCGCGCGTGCCTGCCCATGCGCGGGCGCGAGCGGCATGCCCGCGGCCAGTGCCGCGACCGCAGCAACCGCCAGCCCGCATTGGCGAAGGCGCCGGCCGGGGCCTATAAGCCGTCCGGCGGGCGATCCGGCCGTGCTGGCGCGCGTCCGGCCCATCCGCCACGCACCGTGCATGAAGTTCCACATGTCCAACGCCACGCTTTCCAAATTCGACTACCCTGCCACGCTGATCGGCGAAACCGGTCATTGGACAGTCCTGCTGCGGCCGCAGCAGGTGACGCTCGGCGCACTGGTCCTGGTCTGCCGGGAGCCGGTGACGCGCTTCAGTGACGTGAAGCCGGCCGCGTTCGCGGACCTGCATGCCGCTGTCAGCCGCATCGAGACAATTCTGCGCGACCTCGTCGCCTACGAGAAGATCAACTACCTGATGCTGATGATGGTGGACCCCGAGGTGCACTTCCACGTCATCCCGCGTTACAGCGCGGCGCGTACCCATCTGGGCACCAGCTTCCCCGATGCCGGCTGGCCGGGGCCGCCGGCACTTGGTCAGGCGGTCGAACCGGACGCGGCCCTTCGCGACAGCCTGCTGCAACGGCTGCGCGCCGCATGGACGGCCGCTGCGGCATGAACGGTCTGCCTCGCGCCGGGACCGCCATGCGCCCTGGACGCGTGGCCGCCTGATCGCGCGCTACCTGCTCGGCCTGCTGGTCAGGCCGCTTGCCGGCACATTGCTGCTGGTACTGCCGGCGCTTCTGCTGGAGCGGCTGCTGCGTCTGTTCGACCTGCTGGCGGGAACCGGGGGTGCTGCCGCATCCATCATCAGCCTGCTCCTCTACCTGCTGCCGCATTATCTGGGCCTTGCGCTGCCGGCGGCGCTGTTCCTGGCCGTCTACATGGTGGTGGCGCGGCTGAGCCGGGATCACGAGCTGGATGCGCTCCAGGCGCTCGGCTTCTCGCTGACGCAATTGAGCCGGCCATTCCTGATGGTAGGTGCAGTCTGCGCGGTGCTGGGCATCGTGCTCTACGGCTACGCCCAGCCGCTCGGCCGCTATGCCTACCGCGCGGCGTTCCATGCGCTGGCCCATGCGGGCTGGAATGCGACCCTGGTGCCCGGGGAGTTCGTGCGGATCGGCAGCCGGACGACGGTGTATGTCGAACGCCGCGATCCGGCGACGGGACTGTTCCATGGCATCATGGTGCGGCAGCACCGTGAGGACGGCAGCGAAGCCCTGGTCACGGCGCAGACCGGGCGGCTCCTGCTCAGCCTGGAGGAGAGCGAGCTGCTGATCGAATTCGAAGAAGGGCAGCAGATCACCAGCTTCGCGGATGGCAGGGTCGCGACGCTGACCTTCGGCAACTCGGCACAGACCCGCACCTTCGTGCAGCGCCTGCCGCTGTTCCGCGCGCGCGGCGCCGATGAGCGGGAGATGACCTTGACGGAACTGCGCGCGGCACGTGGCGCGACGGAGCCGGCGGCGCAGCCCTGGCGTCTGGACAGTGAGTTCCATGCGCGGCTGGTGCGTTCCGCATCGCTGCTGCTGCTGCCGCTGCTGGCCATGCCCATGGGGCTGGCGGCGAAGCGGTCACGCCATTCCTCCGCCATCGTGGTGGGGGCGCTGATCCTCGTGATCTATCAGCAGGCGGTGCAGACGATGGAATCGCTGGGCGACATGGGGCGCGTCGATCCGCGCCTTGCGCTGTGGTCGCTGTTCTTTGCCTTCGCCGCCCTCTCCATCATTATTTTCCGAAATAGCAACAGAAATCCGCACGAGGGCGCCTTCGACCGCGTGCTGGCGTGGATCGACGATGCGGTGGCGGCGGTCGCGGGCCGGTTCCGGCGGCAGGAGAGCGGCAGATGATGTGGCCGCCGCTGCTGGGGCGTTACCTGACGCGCCTTTTCCTGCTCCACGCGATGGCGGTGCTGTTCGGGCTCGCGTCGCTGCTGTTGCTGCTGGAGATGCTCGACCAGGCGGGCGGCATCCTGGCGCGGGGCGGGGTCGCCGATATGGGCCGCTACGTGCTGCTGCGCCTGCCGGGCCTGTTGGGGCGCCTTGTGCCGCTGGCCGTCCTGGTCGGCGGCATCCTGAGTTTCCGCCGCCTCGCCGCCTCGCTGGAGATGACCGCGATCCGCGCGGCGGGCTTCGGCCCGTGGCGCGTGTTCCTGGCTTTGCTCCCGGCATGCGTGCTCGCGGCCGTCGTGCAGTTCGCGCTGCTGTCCGGCCTGGCGCCCCGGACCGAGCGCGCCTGGATGGATTGGTGGGACGGGCAGGAGGACGCGACGCGGCCGGTCGCCCTGTCGCAGCGGCTCTGGCTGCGGGACGGTGCTGACATCGTCGCGATCGACGCGATCTCGCAGGATGGGCGGGCGCTGGAAGGCGTGCTTCTCGTGCGCCGCGACGCGCGGGGGCAGGCGACGGTGCGGATCGATGCGCGCCGCGCGGTGCATGACGCGGCGGGCTGGTCGCTGGAGGACGTCCGCCTCGTCCGGCCCGACGATACCCAGGCCACGACGCTGGCGCGGCTGCCCTGGCCGGAGGGGCCGCCACCGCGGACGCTGCGGGATCTCGCGCGCCCGACGGAGGATCAGCCTTTCGGCCGCCTCCTGGCCGGATTCCGGGGGGAGGGGCCGCTGACGCGCGGCCCTGCTTTCTTCGCCACGCGCCTGCAATCCGTCGCCGCCGCCGCGGTGGAGCCCCTGATCATGATCCTGCTCGGCCTGTCATCCGCCTTCGTCCTGCCGCGCCAGGGCGGAGGGGCGCGGCAGGCCGCGATGGGGCTGGCGCTGGGCCTGGGGTTCCTCGCCGCCAGCGGATTGATGACCGCGATGGGGGAGACGGGGCGTCTGGGCCCGGCATTGGCCGCCTGGATCATGCCGGCGTGTTTCGCCGTTGTCGGACTGTGGTGCCTGCAACGCGAGGCGGTCTAGGGCGGCATGGCGGACATGATGCGCCCACCCGTGGAGGTCCGACCGGTTTCCGGCTCCGCGGAGCTTGGCCGCTTCATACGCCTGCCGGATGCGCTCTATCGGGATGACCCCGCCTGGGTTCCGCAGTTGCGGCTGGAGCGGCGGGCAGCCCTGTCGCCCCGCAGCAATCCGTGGTTCCGCCATGGCGAGGCGGCGTTCTGGATCGCCAGGCGCGGTGGCCGCGATGTCGGGCGCATCAGCGCGCAGGAGGACCGGCTGGCGCGGGGGCAGGACGGCACGCGGCCGGCGCATTTCGGCCTGCTGGCCGCGCAGGACGACGTCGAGGTCTTCGCCGCGCTGCTGACGACCGCCGAGGATTGGGCGAAGGCGCGCGGGCTTCACGTCATGCGGGGCCCGTTCAGCCTTTCGATCAACGAGCAGACCGGGCTGCTGGTCTCCGGTTTCGAGACGCCGCCCATGCTGATGATGCCGCACGACCCGCCCTATGCCGGGGCGCGGCTGGAGGAGCTGGGCTACCGCAAGGCGCGCGACCTGCTGGCCTATATCTGCGATGCCACCGCCCCCCTGCCGCCCGCCGCGTCCCGCATCGTCGGGCGGGGCCTGCCGCCGGGCGTCACGCTCCGCCCCCTGCGCCGCGCCGCGTTGCGGGAGGAGGTCGCCGCGCTGATCGACATCTTCAACGATGCCTGGTCCGGCAACTGGGGCTTCGTGCCCTTCACCGCGGAGGAGGTCGCGCATCTGGCGACGGAGCTGCGCCCGCTTCTGCACGAAAGGCTGGTCTGGTTCGCGGAGATGGCGGGCAGGCCGGTGGCCTTCGCGGTGTGCCTGCCGAACCTCAATGAGGCGATCCGCGACCTGTCCGGGCGTCTGCTGCCCTTCGGCTGGGCGCGCCTGTTGTGGCGGCTGAAGGTCGCCGGCGTCGCGACGGCGCGCGTGCCGCTGATGGGTGTGCGCCGCGACGCGGCCGCGGGGCTGACGGGCAGCCTGCTGCCCATGTTCCTGGTGGAGGCGCTGCGGCGGGAGGCGCTGGCCCTCGGCATCCGGCGGATCGAGATGTCCTGGGTGCTGGAGGACAACCTGCCGATGCGGAACCTGGCGGAGGCGCTGGGCGGCCGCGCCTACAAGACCTATCGCGTCTATGCGAAGGAACTCGGTGCGTGACCGCGGACGGGATGACGGCGCTCGTGCTCGCGGGCCAGCGGCACGGCGCCGATCCCATGGCCGCGGCGGCGGGAGCCTCGCACAAGGCGCTGCTGCCGGTGGCGGGCGTGCCGATGCTGCTGCGCGTGGTGGGCGCGCTGCGGGCGACGCCGGGCATCGGGCGCATCGTCGTGTCGATCGAAGCGCCGGAGGCGACGCTAGCGGGTGTGGCTGGCCTGGACGGTGTCGTCCTGCGCGCGGCGGAGGCCGGGCCATCGCGCAGCGTCGCCGCCGTCTTCGCGGAATTCGGCGCGCCGCTGCTGGTGACCACCGCCGACCATGCACTGCTGACGCCGGCCATGATCGCGCATCTGCTGCGCGCGGCGCCGCCGGACGCGGCGGCCCTTGCGGCACTTGCGCGGCGGGAGACGGTGCTCGCGGCGTTCCCGGGGACCCGGCGCACGTGGCTGCGCCTGCGCGACGGGGATTTCAGCGGGTGCAACCTGTTCCTGCTCGGCCGGCCCGAGGCGGCGCGCGTGTTGCGGTTCTGGCAGGGGCTGGAGCAGCAGCGGAAGCGGCCCGCGGCCATGGCGCGGATGCTGGGCCTGCCGACGCTGCTGCGCTACGCGCTGGGCCTGCTGACGCTGCGCGGGGCGCTGGACGCGATGGGGCGGCGTTGCGCGGCATCTCTCGCGGTTGTCGAAATGCCCTTCGGCGCGGCCGCGGTGGACGTGGACAAGCCGGAGGATCTCATGCTTGCCGAGAGCTGGCTTCGCGGCAGAGAGAGGTGCGCGAAGCCAATGGGCGCGGCCGGCCAGTAGCGGCCGTTCCGCATCCGATTTCCCGACTGACCTTTTACGCGACCGGCACGTACTCGAACCCTTCCTTCGCCCCCCGGATGGTGCCGAAGGTAGGGGTACGGAAATGGGCCGGCAGAAGCACCGTGCCGGTATCCGCATGCTTCTCGATCAGCGCCGTGCGGGTCCTGCGCGCCAGGTCGCGGTCGGTGTCCGCCTGGGTGGACATGGTAGGGAAGCGCAGCTGGATCGGGTGGTGGATCACATCCCCCGTCACCACGCCCCGAGCCCCCTCCGAGGCGATGTTGATGACGACGTGGCCCGGCGAGTGCCCGAAGCAGGGCTCCAGCACGATCCCGTCGTTGAATTCGTGGTCGTCCTCGACCACCACGATCTGCTCGGCCTTCTTCACCGGCAGGATGCTGTCCTCGAAGCTGGTGCAGTGCACGCTGGAATCCCCGCGGCGGTAGGCGGCGTCCCAGTATTCGTACTCGGTGCGGCTGACGATGTATTTCGCGTTCGGGAAGGTCGGCACCCAGCGCCCGTCGAGCAGCTTGGTGTTCCAGCCCACATGATCCCAGTGCAGGTGCGTGCACATCACGTAGTCCACCTGCTCCGGCGTCACGCCGGCCTTGGCCAGTTCGCATATGAACTTGGTATCGAGCTGGTGGAATCCCGGCCGCGCAGCACGGTTCTTGTGATTGCCGCAGCATGTGTCGATCAGCATGGTGAAGCGATCGGTGCGCACCACGAAGGCGTGGTAGCTCATGTTGACGAAGCCGTCCTCCGTCAGCCGGCCGGGCGGCAGTTCCCGCTGGCAGATGGCGAGCATATCGTCGGTGAGGTCCGGGAAGAATACCTGCGCGTGGGCGAAGGGACGTTCGAGTTCGACGACCTTCTCGATGGCGTATTTGCCGATCTTCACTCCGCTCATCCGGAGCTCCTTTCACTAGCTGGCTGGTCCATCCCATGCCTGCCCCCGGCGGCCGGCACGCTTTCGCCTGGCCGGACGCGTTCCGGACCGGTCCGAGCCATCAGCGCCTCACTTCAGCGCGAAACCCATGGATTGCAGCGTGTCCCGCAGGGCGTGTCGTCCCATCAGGGTCTGCGCGCTGCGGACGCGCCCCGCCGCCTGCCGGCTCCAGGCGATGTCGGACATCAACTGGTCCAGCCGGAACTCGCGCAGCACCTCGTCATAGCCCTGGATCGCCTCGGGCGCGGGGGGCGCATAGCGTTCGCGGTGCAGGACCACGGATTGCGGCAGGCGCGGCTTCACCCCGGTCTCCACCGCCGGATCGGGGTAACCGATGGTCAGGCCGAAGACCACGAACGCGCCGGGCGGCAGGCCAAGTTCGGCCGCGACCTCGCGCGGGTGGTTGCGCATCGCGCCGATGTAGCAGGCACCCAGCCCGATCGATTCCAGCGCCACGAAGACGTTCTGCGCCGCGAAGGCGGCATCGGCCACGGCAACCAGGAAGGTCTCGGTGTAGTCGAGTCCCTCGCCGGCCTCACCGACGCCCGCGCTCACGCTGCGCAGCCGCGCGAGATCGGCCACGAACATGAGCAGGAGCGGCGCCTCCACGATATGGCGCTGGTTCGCGGCCAGCTTGGCCAGCCGCGCCTTCCGCTCCGGATCCTCCACGGCAACGATGCTGAAGGCCTGCAGGTTGGATGAGGTCGGGGCCGATTGCGCCGCCGCGACGAGCAGCTCGACCAACCCATCCGGCAGCTTCTGCTTGCTGTAGCGGCGGATCGAGCGATGCGTCAGCAGCGTCTCCAGCACCGGGTTCCAGGGGATGCCGGGGGCAGGGGGGCATTCCTGCCGCCCGTAGCGGAGGGCGAGCGGATTGCCCTCATCAACACGTCCGGGGGCGGCTTCATCCTGCATCGGCGCCATTCGTCCTTTCCATGTCGCCGCCCGCCGGACGGCCAAGGTCTGAGCCCTACAATCCGAGATAGGCGGCCTGCACGCGCGGATCGCGGCGCAGCGTGGCGCAATCGTCATCGGCGGTGGTGGTGCCGAGTTCCAGGATCACGGCCCGCGTGGCCACCTGCATGGCCCAGTCGGCATTCTGCTCCGCCAGGATCACCGCGATGCCTTCCCGCGCCTGGATCTCCAGCAGCACTTCGCCGATCCTGGTGACGATGATCGGCGCGAGACCCAGCGACGGCTCGTCCAGCAGGAACAGCCGCGGCCGCGCCATCAGCGCCCTGCCGATGGCAAGCATCTGCTGCTCCCCGCCGCTCAGGCTGCTGGCGCGTTGCGAGGCACGCTCCCGCAGGCGGGGGAACACATCGAGGATCTGTTCCAGCCGTTCCGCCTGATCGTCGCGTGCGCGGGTGAAGGCGCCCATGCGCAGGTTCTCGGCGACCGTCAGCATCGGGAAAACGCGGCGGCCTTCCGGCGACAGGCCGATGCCGAGGCGGACGATGTCGGATGGCTTGCGGCCGATGATCTGCTGCCCGTCGAACAGGATCTGGCCCCTGGCGTCCTGCACCAGCCCCATGATGGCCTTGAGCGTGCTGCTCTTGCCCGCGCCGTTGCTGCCGACCAGCGCCAGCGTCTCCCCCGCCGCCACGTCGAAGCTGACCTGCCGCGTGCCGTATGTGCCGCCGTAGCGGACCTGGAGGTCCCTAATGCTGAGCAGCGCCATGACCATGACCCAGATAGGCGTTGATGACGTCCTGGTTGGCGAGCACGTCCTGCGGCCGGCCGATCGCAAGTTCCTGTCCGTGATGCAGGACCAGCACGCGGTCGCAGAGGCCGGAAATGAAGCGCATGTTGTGGTCCACGACGAGCACGGAGATCCCCTGCGCACGGATGCGGATGATTGCCTCACGCACGTGGTCCGCTTCCTCCGCGCTCAGCCCCGCCACCGGCTCGTCGAGCATGAGCAGGGTGGGGTCCGCGGCCAGGGCGATGACCATGCCGAGTGTCTTCTGGAACCCGTAGGGCAGCGAATCGGCGATCGAATCCGCCACCTGCGTTAGGCCGAGCAGGTCCAGCAGCCGATCGACCTTCTCCTCCCCCTCAAGCCGCATCCGGCGTGCCCTGGGCGTGTCGAAGAAGGCGTGCAGCACACCGGGGAAGGTGCCGATGAAGGCGCCGCGCAGCGCGTTCTCCCGCACCGTGTGGCCCGGATAGACCGTGGTCGCCTGATGCGTCCGCACCAGTCCCTTCTGCACCAGGCGGTGCGGGGCGAGGCCGGTCACGTCCTCGCCTTCGAAAACCACCTTGCCCGCACTGGGGCGCACCACGCCGCTCATCAGGTGGATGGCGGTGGACTTGCCCGCGCCGTTCGGGCCGATCAGTCCCAGGATCTCGCCACGGTCGATGTCCAGATGCAGATCGCTGACGGCGACCAGCCCGCCATAGCGGCGGGTCAGCCCCTCCACATGCAGCAGCGCGGTCATGCCGCGCGCCTCCGCGCCAGCAGCCGCCGCACCCGCACCCCGGCCTCGGCGAGGCCGCCGGGAAGGGCTGCCATGACGATGATCAGGATGATGCCGAAGATCACGCGCTGGAGTTCGACATAGCTGCGCAGAAGCTCCGGCAGCACGGTCAGGAACACCGTACCCATCAGCGTGCCGACAAGGCTGTACATCCCGCCCAGGACATTGATGACGAGGAAGTTCAGCGACTGCACGGCGGAGAAGGAGCCGGGGTCGATGAAGTGCACGAACCAGGCCTGAAGCACGCCGGCGAGGCCGACCAGCCCGCAGGCGAACACGAAGATCGAGACCTTCACCTTCAGTACCGGAATGCCGGAGCACTGTGCCAGCCGCTCCGACTGCCGCACCGCATCCATCGCCCGGCCGATCTCGCTGCCCAGGATGCGGGCGATGCCCAGCAGCACCAGGGAGGTGATCGCAAGCGTCAGGTAGAAGAACGGGACCTGATCGGTGAAGCCCGGCGGCGCGGGGATCTGGAAGATGCCGTTGGCGCCGCCGGTCAGCGACTGCCAGTTGTCCATCGCCAGGCGGACGATCTCCCCGAACAGGAAGGTGACGAGCACGAAGTACTTGCCTGTCAGCCGCAGCACCAGCGGCCCGATCACCAGCGCCAGCAGCATCGGCGCAATGAAGCCGGCCGCTGCCGACAGGACGAAGGGCCAATGCAGCACCGTGAGGGTCAGCGTGCCGGTATAGGCACCCACCCCCATGAACGCCGCGTGGCCGAGCGAGACGTGCCCCGTGCGGATGATCAGGTGCAGGCTGGCGGCGGCCAGCGCGGCGATCAGCATGCCGGTGGTCATCGTCAGGAAGAAGGTATCGGCAGCCGCCAGCGGCAGCAGCGCCAGGACCACGAAGACGAGCAGCCCCCACCACCAGCCCGCGGCGACGCGGCGTTCCGGCGCCGCGGCGGCCCGCGGGGCCGTGCCGGCGGCTGTTTCGATCCGGTCAGTCATTCTCGGGCGTCCCCAGCAGGCCCCAGGGACGGAAGATCAGCAGCAGGAAGACCACGCCGAAGGAGGCGAAGGTCGCCGTGGCGGAGCCGTAGAACGTGGCCAGCACGCTTTCCGAGAAGCCGAGCAGCAATCCGCCCAGTGCGACGCCGGGGATGCTGCCCATGCCGCCCAGGATCACGACGATGAAGGCCATCAGCAGCGGCCGCTCCCCCATCATCGGCGACAGCGAATAGGTCTGCGCGTAGAAGCCGCCCGCCAGCGCCGCCATGAAGATGGCGATGACGAAGGCGAGCCGGTACAGCGCGGTGGTGTTCACCCCCTGGGCCTCGGCGATCTCCAGATCCTGCGCCGCCGCCCGCAGCGCGAGGCCGTGCCGCGTGAAGCGTGTGAACGCCCAGAAGGCGAGCAGTGCGACGGCCGCGACAGCGGTGATGGCGAGCTTGTCCTCGGGGATGATCAGCCCGCCGAACTGCAGCACGCCGCCGAGCGGCGTGGGCACGGAGCGGTCGTACGGGTCCCAGATGATCAGGGCGGTGAACATGATCGCCATGTCCAGCCCCAGCAGCGCGATCATGCTCTGGAACATCTTCTGGTAGAACAGGCGGAAGACGAACCGCTCGAAGATCAGGGAGACCACCGCCACCGTGGCCGCGGCGAGCGGGGCCGCGAGCAGGTAGGGAATCTCCCATTCCCCGTACATGTAATACAGCGCGTAGCCGCCCAGCATGGCGAAGGACCCATGCGCGAAGTTCACCACGCGCATGATCCCGAACAGCAACGTGAAGCCGAGCGCGACCAGGATGTAGATCGCGCTCAGGCTTACGCCGTTCACGAACACCTGTCCGAGCAGGATCGGTGAGAACATGACCGCCTTTCGGTCCGATGCGGAAGACGCCGCCGGGATCAGCCCTGCGGCTGCAGCGTCGCCCTGACCTTGGTCGTCCTGCCGGTCACTTCCTTCATGTAGAAGGGCAGCAGGATCTGGTGCTTGTTGCCATAGGCCGCCTGGCCACCCCAGCGCAGCGGGCCGTAGAGCTTGGTGGTCCAGCCTTCCAGCTTCTCGATCTCGTCGCGGATGCGGGTGGTGTCGAGCGAGTCAGCACGCCGGATGGCTTCCAGCAGGATCTGCGTGGCGTTGTAGTAGATCGGCACCATGCCGTTCATCGGGCCGGAGTATTTCTTGGCATAGGCATCGAGCAGCGGCTTGGCCTGCGGCTGCGTCTCGTCGAACACGTCGTATTTGATGAAGCCATTCGCCAGCGGACCGGCGATGGCGACGATCTCGTCCACGCCGGCGCCGCCAGCCTGCATCACCGTGTTCCGGAAGCCGACCTGCCGCACCTGCTTGAGCATCAGCCCGGCATCGCCGGGGGCGGCGCTGTTCAGGTCGAACAGATCAATGTTCTGCGCCATCATCCGGATCAGGACGGGCGTGAACTCCTTCGTGCCACGCTCGTAGTAGTCGATCCAGACATCGAAGCCCTGCTTCTTGTAGGCCGCGATCAGGGTCGGCACCGCCGCCTGCCCGGTGGCGTCGTTCGGCGCGATCATGCCGATCTTGCGCACCTGGGGCATGGATTCCTTCACCCACGCCACGACCGGGTCGGAGAACTCCAGATTGCTGTTGTCCGCGCGGAAGATGTAGGCGGCGTTGAAATCGTTCTTCAGGATACCGGGCGCGTAGCCATCGACGAACTGGATCACCTTGGCCGGCTGCGTCACGGTCAGCGAGCTGAGCGCGCCGGGCGACCCCACGGGGCCCATCAGGAACTTCACGCGATCCTGCTGGACCAGCCGGTCCACCGCCACCTTGGCCTGCGCGGCGTTGTACTGGTCGTCGTAGGCGATGATGCTGAACTTGTGCGTCTTGCCGCCGATCGTGAGGCCGCCGGCGGCGTTCACCTCATCCAGCGCGATCTGCACGCCGCGCTGCAGTCCCACGCCCCATGCGGTGCCGCCGCCGGACAGCGCGGCGATGACGCCGATCTTCACATCCTCATCCGCGCGCGCGCCGCGGGAGGCCAGCAGGGCACCAGCGGATGCGCCGAGAACAGCCGTACGTCTTGTGACCGGCATCAGTTTCCTCCCTATAGTTTACAAAATGCATTCTTTGGATGCAGGAGAGCAATAAGGCCAAACCCCTGTCAAGTGGGCCGTGCCGCGAGGGGAAGGGCACCGGCGTCATCCCGACCGCAGCCGCGATCAACTTGTCCCGAGCCTGTTCATCTCGATCTGCGGCCGGGCCGCGGCGGGTGCGCATCATCTGCGCGCGTTAGAGACAGTGGCCATCGCCGACGGCGTCCGGCCCAGTCGGACACGAGCGTAACGGCCGAACGGCCTGCGGTGACACAGGCCGCCGTCCTGGGCAGGGCCTGTCGGCCGTCCGCCACAAGACGGCAGCGCCGGAGGCGGCCGGGCAGTTCATCGTGGGGGGCGAACCATCAGCGCAGAGGGTGGCCGGGCCTGGGCGAAGGGATCGAAGCCAGCCCGTCGCCTAGCATGCCGAATTTGCTGCGAAGTTGGCGTGTATGGCTCCGGCGGTTGGATTCGAACCAACGACCAACGGATTAACAGTCCGCTGCGCTACCGCTGCGCCACGCCGGACCAGAGCGACGGGCGGTCCTATAACGAAGCCGCCCCCTCCACGCAACGCACACAAGGTCCGGGCCGGAATCGAACCGGCATACGAGGATTTGCAGTCCTCTGCATCACCACTCTGCCACCGGACCGTGGCGTGCGCCGCCATATCCTCCGCCCCGCCGCGCGGGGTCAAGGTCCGCTTGGCGCATCCCCGCCCGCGAGACTATAAGCGGGCCGCATTTGCGGACGGGTCTGACGGATGGATTTCGCGGTCGCGCGGCAGAAGATGGTCGACGGGCAGATTCGCCCGAACAAGGTGACCGACCCACGGATCATCGCTGCCATGCGTGAGATCCCGCGGGAGCGCTTCCTGCCCGACCGGCTCGCGGCCCTGGCCTACGCGGACGAGGACGTGCCCCTGCCCGGCGGCCGGTTCCTGATGGAGCCGATGGTGCTCGCCCGGCTGGTCCAGCTCCTCGTGCTGGCGGAGGGCAGCAAGGTGCTCGTGGTTGGCGCGGGGGCAGGCTACGGCGCCGCGCTTTGCGCGCGCTGCGGCGCGAACGTCGCCGCGCTGGAGGACGACCCCGACCTGCTCGCCCGGGCGCGGGCGGTACTGCCGCAGATCGCGCCGGGCGTGACCCTGGTCGAAGGTCCGCTCACGGCAGGCTGGCCGGCGGGGGCACCCTATGATGCAATCCTGGTCGAAGGCGCCTTGCCCGAGGTGCCCGAGGCGTTGAGCGGCCAGCTCGCGGAGGGCGGGCGCCTTGCCACCGTCATCGAAGGCACCAGTCGCATGGGCCGCGCCGTGCTCGGCCGCCGCGTCGCCGGCAGTTTCTCGGTCCTGCCGCAGTTCGATGCGGCCACGCCCGCGCTGCCGGCCTTCGCCCCGGCCCCGGCCTTCACGTTTTGACCGGGACGGTGGTGCGGGCCCGCCGGATGTGGCATGTGTCTTCGCTGCGCTGCGACATTGATGTCGCGCGAAGGTTGGGGGATACACGCTTGATTCATCCCATGCTGCGCTGCGGCGTGATCGCCCTTTTGCTGGCCGCTCCGGTCAGTGCGCAAACGCTGCAGGAAGCGCTGGCCAACGCCTACAGCAACAACCCGACGCTGCAGACGGCACGGGCCCAGTTGCGCGCCACGGACGAGAACGTGCCCCAGGCCCTGTCCGGCTGGCGGCCCACCGTCATCCTGCAGGGCTCGGCCGGCTATGCGGACGGCACCAGCACCAACACGCGGACGGGCGTGCGCAGCGATGCGGAGCGCACGCCGGTCACCGCGTCGGCCACGCTGTCGCAGCCGCTCTATCGCGGTGGCCGCACCCAGGCGGCGACCGCGCAGGCCGAAAATCAGGTCCTGGCCCAGCGCGCCCGCCTGCTGGCGACGGAACAGCAGGTGCTGCTGGACACCGCCACGGCCTATGTGAACGTCATCCGCGACCAGCAGGTCGTGCGGCTGAACCAGAACAATGTCACCGTCCTGCAGCGGCAGCTCCAGGCCACCAATGACAGGTTCCGGGTGGGTGAGATCACCCGCACCGACGTGGCCCAGGCGGAATCGCGGCTGGCCGGCGCGCGCGCCGATCTGGCCACCGCGCAGGGCAACCTCCATACCTCGGCCGCGACCTTCGCGCGGCTGGTCGGCGCCCCCCCGGGCCGGCTGACCGAGCCGCAGCCGCTGCGGGTGCCGGTCACCACGCAGCAGCGCGTGGCCGAAGCGGCGCTGAACAACCCGAACGTGGTCGCCGCCCGCTTCGATGAGGCGGCCGCCCGCGACAACGTTGACCTGCAGTTCGGCGCCCTGCTGCCGCAGCTCAGTGCCCAGGCCAGTGCCTTCCGCAACGACAATTCGCAGTCCGCGCGCACCCGTGCCACCGGCAGCCAGGCGACGCTGAACCTGTCCGTGCCGCTGTATCAGGGCGGGGCCGAACATGCCTCCGTCCGGCAGGCGCGCCAGCAGGCGCAGCAGGCGCGGCAGGTGGTGGACGACCAGCGCCGTGTCGCGATCCAGCAGGCGACCGCGGCGTGGGAGACCTACCAGGCCGCCCAGGCCACGGTGGGGAGCACGCGGTCGCAGATCCGCGCCGCCGAGATCGCGCTGGATGGTGTGCAGCGTGAGGCGATCGTCGGCAGCCGCACCACGCTCGACGTGCTGAACCAGGAGCAGGAGCTGCTGAACGCGCGCGTGGCCCTGGTGCGCGCGCTCGCCAACCTGGTCACGGCCTCCTACTCCGTGGCAGCCTCGGTGGGGCGCCTCACCGCGCGCGATCTCCAGCTCCCGGTCCAGCTTTACGACGACCGGGCGTATTACCGTGCCGTGCGTAACCGCTGGTTCGGCACCAACGATCCCCTCGGCGGGAATTGAGGCGAACGTGGCGGACGGACCCAAGCCTGACGAACGGCCTGCGGGCGGGCAGGATCCTTCGATGGAGGATATCCTCGCCTCCATCCGCAAGATCCTGAACGAGGAGGAGCCCGCCGCGGCGGAGGCCCAGCCGGAGGCGCCGTCGGCGGAGGAGCCGCTCGCGCTCGATGCCTCGATGATGGTCGATCCGCCGCAGCGCCCTGCGGAACCGCCCGCATCCGAACCGTCCGCCGCCTCGCCGCGCCGTATCGGGCTGGTGGGGGAGGAGGCGGCTGCCGCGACCGCTTCCGCCGTGGGATCGCTGGTCAAGACGCTCGCGGTCCAGCGCGAGACCGCGACCCATCGCGGCGGGCCGACGCTGGAGGAGATCGTCCGCGAGGAGATCCGGCCGATGCTGCGCGAATGGCTGGATGCGCATCTTCCGCTGCTGGTGGAACGCCTCGTGCGCGCCGAGATCGAGCGCGTGGTGGGCCGCAGCGTTTCCTGACAGGAACGGCCCGCAGGCCACACACGCCCAACCGGCACTGGCGGGCGGAATTTCCGCCCACTAGAACACGTCGATGCTCGACAAGACCTTCGCTCCGCAGACGATCGAGCCGCGCCTGTACGCCCATTGGGAACAGGGCGGCGCCTTCGCCTGCGACCCGACCTCGCCCGCGCCCGGCTACTGCATCGTCATCCCGCCGCCGAACGTCACCGGCTCGCTGCACATGGGCCATGCGCTCGACAACACGTTGCAGGACGTGCTGGTGCGCTGGCGGCGGATGCAGGGGCGGGACGTGCTGTGGCAGCCCGGCACCGACCATGCCGGCATCGCCACGCAGATGGTGGTGGAGCGCAACCTCGCCTCCCAGGGCATCGACCGGCGCGGTATCGGCCGTGCGGCCTTCCTGGACCATGTGTGGGAATGGAAGGCGCAGTCGGGCGGCACCATCACCCGCCAGCTCCGCCGGCTCGGCGCCTCGCTCGACTGGCGGCGCGAGCGGTTCACGATGGACGAGGGCCTGTCCGAGGCGGTGCGGGAAGTCTTCGTCCGCCTGTATCGCGAAGGACTGATCTACCGCGACACGCGGCTGGTGAACTGGGATCCCAAGTTCCAGAGCGCGATCTCCGACCTCGAGGTCGAGAGCCGGGAGGTGAAGGGCCATCTGTGGCACCTGCGCTACCCCATCGAAGGTGAGCCGGGCCGCTTCATCGTGGTCGCGACCTCGCGGCCCGAGACCATGCTGGGCGATGTCGCCGTGGCCGTGCATCCGGACGATGACCGCTTCCGCGACCTGGTCGGCAAGCATGCGATCCTGCCGCTGGTGGGCCGGCGCATCCCGATCGTGGCCGATGCCTACTCGGACCCGGAGAAGGGCACGGGCGCGGTGAAGATCACCCCCGCGCATGACTTCAACGACTACGAAGTCGGAAGGCGCCACGACCTGCCCAAGCCGTCCGTGCTGGACAAGGAAGCGCGGGTGACGGTGGCCGAGATCGAGGCCGCGCTGGCCGAGGTGGAGGGCGTCGCCTCGCCCGGCTTCGTGCTTAGCCTCGCAGGCCAGGACCGGTTCGAAGCGCGCAAGGCCATCGTGGACGAGCTGGAACGCCTGGAACTGCTCGACAAGATCGAGCCGCACACGCACCAGGTGCCGCACGGCGACCGCTCCGGCGTGCCGATCGAACCGCTGCTGACCGTGCAGTGGTACTGCGACGCCAAGACGCTGGCCCAGCCCGCGATCAAGGCGGTGGAGACCGGCGCGACCCGCTTCGTGCCCCAGCAATGGGAGAACACGTTCTTCGCGTGGATGCGCGACATCCAGCCGTGGTGCATCTCCCGCCAGCTCTGGTGGGGTCATCAGATCCCGGCCTGGTACGGGCCGGACGGCAGGTGCTTCGTCGCCAAGACCGAGGACGAGGCCAAGGCCGAGGCGGCGGCGCATTACGGCAGCGCGGTTGCGCTGACCCGCGACGAGGATGTGCTGGACACGTGGTTCAGCTCCGCGCTGTGGCCCTTCTCCACGCTCGGCTGGCCGGCGCAGACGCCGGAGGTCGCGAAGTACTATCCGAACGACGTGCTGGTGACGGGCTTCGACATCATCTTCTTCTGGGTCGCCCGGATGATGATGATGGGCTGCCATTTCATGGGCGAGGTGCCGTTCCGCACCGTGGTCATCCACGGTCTGGTACGCGACGAACGCGGGCAGAAGATGAGCAAGTCCAAGGGGAACGTGATGGATCCCCTGGAGCTGATCGATGCCTATGGCGCGGACGCGCTGCGCTTCACCATCTGCGCGCTGTCCACCGGCGGGCGGGACGTGAAGCTTGGCCGGCAGCGGGTGGAAGGCTACCGCGCCTTCGCCACCAAGCTGTGGAACGCCGCACGGTTCTGCGAGATGAACGGCATCGCGCCGGATGCGGCATTCGACCCGGCGCAGGCCAAGCTGCCGCTGACGCGCTGGATCCTGGACGCCGCCAACCGCGCAGTGGCGGAGGCGAACGAGTCGCTGGAGGCGTTCCGCTACGACGGCTATGCCCAGGCCTGCTACCGCTTCGCCTGGAACACGTATTGCGACTGGTTCCTGGAGTTCGCCAAGCCCGCGCTCGCCGGGCCGGATGCGGCGGAGGTGAAGGGGGCTGCGGCGCATGTGCTCGGCACCATTTTGCGCCTGTTGCATCCGGTGATGCCCTTCGTGACCGAGGAGCTGTGGCATCGCATGGGCTATGGCGCGGAAGGCACGCTGATCCGCACCGCATGGCCAGAGGCGGTTCCGGTCGCCGATCCCGTCGCCGCGCGCGCGGAGCTGGACTGGGTGGTGGCCCTGATCGGGGAGGTGCGCGGCGTGCGCGCCGAGATGCAGGTGCCGCCTTCGGTGCTGACGCCGATCCTGCTCAAGGACGCTGCCCCTGAAAGCCTCGCCCGCGCGGAGGCATGGTTCGAGGCGATCGGCCGCATGGCGCGCGCCTCGGAGGTCCGCGCGCTGGACGGCGAGGTGCCCAAGGGCGTGGCGCAGGCCGTGGTGGGCGAGGCAACGGTGGTGCTGCCGCTGGCGGACGTGATCGACCTCGCGGCCGAGCGCGCCCGTCTGGCCAAGGAACGCGGCAAGGCGGAGAGCGAGGCGAAGAAGATCAACGCCAAGCTGGCCAACGCCGACTTCATCGCCCGTGCGCCGGAGGAGATCGTGGAGGAGAACCGCGAACGCCTCGCCGCCGCCGAGGCGGAGATGGCGCGGCTGGACGCGGCCCTGGCGCGGATCGCCTGAGCTGCCGGACTCCCTCTCCCGCGTGGCGGGAGAGGGCTGGGGTGAGGGTGCGCCATGGCGCGCGGCGGGGCGGCTGCCGGAGCCCGGTAAGATAGTAAGGCAAATGCGGTCTCGCGCCGGGCGGGCTTGACGCGGGCCTGTCCCGCGCCGATGGCACGGACAGTCAAGGGGAAGAACGCCTGATGCTGAAGAAGCGCTGGGACAAGTCGCGCCTGCCATCCCGCCACGTCACCGAAGGCCCCGGCCGCGCGCCGCACCGGTCCTACTATTACGCCATGGGGCTGACGGAAGACGAGATCGCGCAGCCCTTCGTGGGCGTGGCGACCTGCTGGAATGAAGCAGCACCCTGCAACATCGCGCTCGGCCGCCAGGCGCAGAGCGTCAAGAAGGGTGTGAACGAGGCGGGTGGAACCCCGCGCGAGTTCACCACCATCACCGTCACCGACGGCATCGCCATGGGCCACCAGGGCATGAAGTCCTCACTGGTGTCGCGCGAGATCATCGCCGACAGCGTGGAGGCCACCGTGCGCGGCCATTGCTACGACGCGCTGGTCGGCCTTGCCGGCTGCGACAAGTCGCTGCCCGGCATGATGATGGCCATGGTGCGGCTGAACGTGCCGTCCGTGTTCATGTATGGCGGCTCCATCCTGCCCGGCCGCTACAAGGACCGTGACGTGACGGTCGTGGACGTGTTCGAGGCGGTGGGCCAGCACGCGGCCGGCAAGATGGACGATGCCGAGCTGCACGCGCTGGAATGCGTGGCCTGCCCCTCCGCCGGCGCCTGCGGCGGCCAGTTCACCGCCAACACGATGGCGACGGTCAGCGAGGCGATCGGCCTCGCGCTGCCCGGTTCGGCCGGCGCGCCGGCGCCGTATGAGGAGCGCGACCGCTGGGCCGTGGAATCCGGCAAGGCGGTGATGAAGCTGCTGGAGCTGGGCATCCGCCCGCGCGACATCGTCACCCGCAAGTCGCTGGAGAACGCGGCGATCGTGGTGGGTGCGACGGGCGGCTCCACCAATGCCGGGCTGCATCTGCCGGCCATCGCGCATGAGGCGGGGATCAGGTTCACGCTCGACGACGTGGCCGAGATCATGCGCCGCACGCCCTACATCGCCGACCTCAAGCCGGGCGGGAAGTATGTGGCACTCGATGTGCACCGCGTCGGCGGCATGCCGGTGATCATCAAGGCGCTGCTCGATGCCGGGCTGCTGCACGGCGACTGCCTGACTGTCACGGGCAGGACGCTGGCCGAGAACCATGCCGATGTGGTGTTCCCCACCGACCAGGACGTGATCTATCCGGTCAGCCGCGCGATCACCCCGACCGGCGGCGTCGTGGGCCTGAAGGGCAACCTCGCCCCCGAGGGCGCGATCGTGAAGGTCGCGGGCATGAAGAAGCTGCGCTTCGAGGGCGTGGCCCGCTGCTTCGACTGCGAGGAGGACGGTTTCAAGGCCGTGCAGGAGAAGAACTACAAGCCGGGCGAAGTTCTGGTCATCCGCTACGAAGGCCCCAAGGGCGGGCCGGGCATGCGGGAGATGCTGTCCACCACCTCCGCGATCTACGGCCAGGGCATGGGCGAGGCGGTGGCGCTGATCACCGACGGCCGTTTCTCCGGTGCGACGCGCGGCTTCTGCGTGGGCCATGTCGGGCCGGAAGCCGCAGTCGGCGGGCCGATCGCGCTGCTGAAGGACGGCGATCCGATCGTGATCGACGCGGAGAAGGGCACGATCGACGTGCTGATCCCGGACGCGGAGATGGAGGCGCGCCGCAAGGCGTGGCAGCCGCGCCGGACCGACTACAACAGCGGCGCGATCTGGAAATATGCGCAGCTTGTCGGCCCCGCGCATCTCGGCGCCGTCACCCATCCGGGCGGCGGCGAGGAGACGCATATCTACGCGGATATCTGAGACCTTCGCCCATACCCTCTCCCGCGTGACGGGAGAGGGCTGGGGGAGAAAGGGCTTACGCCGCTTCGGCCCGCAAGGTGCGTGCCGCTGCCACCATGTTGGCGATGGCGGGCCGCACCTCCTCCCACCGCCGGGTCTTCAGGCCGCAATCCGGGTTCACCCATATTTGCCAGGGTGCGAGCCGGTCGCGGGCCAGGCGCAGGAGCGCGGCCATCTCCACCGTGTCCGGCACGCGCGGAGAGTGGATGTCCCACACGCCGGGGCCGATCTCGTTCGGATAGGCGCCGTCGGTGAAGGCTTCCAGAAGTTCCATGCGGCTGCGCGCCGTCTCGATGCTGATCGCATCCGCATCCAGCGCCGCGATGCTGTCGAGGATGTCGCCGAACTCGCTGTAGCACATATGGGTGTGGATCGCGGTCGTATCCGCCACCGATGAGGTGGCGAGCCGGAAGCTCTCCGTCGCCCAGGCAAGATAGGCCGCACGGTCGGTATGACGCAGCGGCAGGCCCTCGCGGAAGGCCGGTTCGTCCACCTGGATCACTGCGATGCCCGCAGCTTCCAGGTCCGATACCTCATCGCGCAGCGCGAGCGCGATCTGCCGGCACACGGTCTCGCGCGGGATGTCACTGCGCACGAACGACCACTGCATCATCGTGACCGGGCCGGTCAGCATGCCCTTCATCGGCTTGTCGGTCAGCGACTGGGCATAGGCGCTCCAGCGCACCGTCATCGGCTCGGGGCGGGACACGTCGCCCCAGATGATCGGCGGGGCCACGCACCGTGAGCCATAGGACTGCACCCAGCCATGCTTCGTGAACGCATATCCGGCGAGGCGCTCACCGAAATACTTCACCATGTCGTTGCGCTCGAACTCGCCATGCACCAGCACGTCGATGCCGGCTTCTTCCTGCCAGCGCACCGCATCCTTGATCCAGCCCGCGATCGCGGCGTCGTAGCCTGCCGGGTCGGCCGCCGCCTTCGCCCGCGCGGCGCGCACCTCCGCGGTCTGGGGGAAGGATCCGATGGTGGTGGTCGGGTAGGGGGGCAGGTTCAGCCGTGCCTGCTGCGCCTTGCGGCGTTCGGCGTGCGGCGTCGCGCGTCGCGTCATGTCCAGCGCGGCGGCCGCAAGCCGTGCGGCCACGTCGGTGTCGTTGCGGCGGGTGTCCGCCCGCAGGGCGGCCAGCGCCTTTTCGGATGCGGTGAAGTCGGCGCGCACCGCGTCCGCGCCTTCGTCCAGCGCGCGGGTGAGGGTGGCGATCTCCTTCAGCTTCTGCGTGGCGAAGGCCAGCCCGCCCGCGAGCACCGGATCGAGGGTCGTTTCCTGCGTGAGATCGACCGGGACATGCAGCAGGCTGCACGACGGCGCGACCATGATCTGCCGCGTGTCACGCGCATCCGCGGCACGGCGCAGCAGCGCGTGGGCGGCGGCCAGGTCCGTGCGCCAGACATTGCGGCCATCGACCACGCCGAGCGAGAGGACCTGATCCTCCCGCGCGCCGGCCAGCACGTCGTCGAGCTGCTGCGGCGCACGTGCCAGATCGACGTGCAGGCCCCCGACCGGCAACGCCAGCGCGGTGGCGAGATTGTCGCCGAGCGCGCCGAAATAGGTGGTCAGCAGCAGGTCGAGCTTGGGCGCGGCTTCCTTCAGCGCGGCATAGGCGCGCGCATAGGCGGCGTGGGCGCCCTGCGGCAGGTCCAGCACCAGCGCGGGTTCGTCGATCTGCACCCAGCCCGCGCCTGCCGTCTCCAGCTCGGAGAGGACCTGTGCATAGACGGGCAGCAGCGCGTCCAGCAGGTCCAGCGGGTCGGATCCGTCCGTGGTCTTGGACAGCAGCAGGAACGTCACGGGGCCGAGCAGCACGGGACGCGTGCGGATGTTCTGCGCGAGTGCCGCGCGGAAGGCGGCAAGCGGCCGGTTCTCCGTCAGCGCGAAGCGCGTCCCGCGGGAAAGCTGCGGCACCAGATAGTGGTAGTTCGTGTCGAACCACTTGGTCATTTCCAGTGCCACGCCATGCGGGCCGCCGGCGCAACCGTCTTCGTGCGCGACACCGCGGGCCAGGGCGAAATAGGTCGCAAGCGAGACCGGACCGCCGTCCCAGCCATAGCCCTTCGGGATCGCGCCCAGCATGCAGGCCGTGTCGAGAACGTGGTCGTAGAGCACGAAATCGCCCGACGGCACGTGCCCGATGCCGCTGGCCTGCTGCAGCGACCAGTGCTGCGTGCGCAGCCGCTCGGCCTCCGCCAGCAGGGCGTCGGCGTCGCTGCGGCCGGACCAGAAGGATTCAAGGGCGAATTTCAGTTCCCGGCGCCGCCCGATGCGCGGGAAGCCGAGATTGGTGGCGATGGCCATGGTCGTTCTCCGCGTCCGGTGCACCCCGCCCGGCCGACTGGTCTGCCCGCGACGGCAGGTCTCCTGGCTCGCGGCTGGTCGCGCCGCCGCCCCTTTCCTTCCCGGACATCCCTGTCCAGTGGACCCGCCACCAGGGCGGATGGGGCGACAGCTCGCCGCTCACAGTTGCGGGGGCAGCCACCGACTTGCGCACCGGACCGGAGGCCGGACCTGCCATGCGCGCACGGTGTTCCCTGTTCGCCCGCTCGCGCGGGACCGTCGCGACATAAGCATATCTTTATGAGGTGGATGTGCGCAACCCGCTTCCGGATGAGGAGGCGTTGCGGGGAAGGGGATCCCCAAGCCCCCTCTCCCGCTCGCGGGAGAGGGATGGGGGAGGAGGGGTGCATCCCGGCAGGCCGCGCTCTTTATCCGCCTGCCTGGGAGGGCCGGATGACCCGCCCTCAGTGCCCCGCGAAGACCGGCTTCCGCTTCTCCATGAAAGCCGTGCGTCCTTCGCGATAATCGGCGCTGTCGAAGCAGGCGGTCATGATGGCGGCAATCGCGTCCATGTCCCGCTTGTCCGGATCGCGCGTGGCCTGATCGATGATCAGCTTGGCAGCCCGCACCGACAGCGGCGCGTTGTCCACGATCGTCGCGGCGATGTTGGCCACGGCGTCGTCGAGCTCATCCGCCGGATGCATGCGGTTGATCAGGCCGATGCGCAGCGCCTCCGCCGCGCTGATGCGCTGGGCGGTCATCAGGATGCCGCGTGCGTGCGCCGGCCCGACCAGAGACACCAGCCGCCGCGTCACCTCGAACCCGTAGGCGATGCCGAGCCGCGCGGCCGGGATACCGAACTGCGCATCCTCGCTCGCGATGCGCATGTCGGCCTGCATGGCGACGCCGAGCCCGCCGCCCAGGCAGAAGCCGCGGATCTTGGCGATCAGGGGCTTCGGGAACGAGGCGAGCCTGGCACGCCCGCTGCTGGTGAGCTTGTCGTATTCCTTCTGCGCATCCGCGTTGGCGCGCACCTTGTCGAACTGGCTGATATCGGCGCCAGAGATGAAGGCCTTGTCGCCCGCGCCCGTCATCACGCACACGCGCACTGCGTCGTCCTCGGCGAACTGCCCAAGGATCTCGCCCATGGCGACCCACATCTCCACGGACATGGCGTTGCGTTTCTCGGGCTGGTTGATGGTGATGGTGCCGATCCCGTCGGACACGGAAGCGAGCATCTTGCCGTCGGCATAGGCGGTCGTCATGGCATCTCCAGCCTGTGTTGCTGTGGGGTGGGGCGGATGCGTGGGGTCATACGACCCCGCGCTCCCGCAGTTTCGCGACCGCGGCCGCATCGTAGCCCACTTCCGCCAGCACTTCCCCGGTATGCTGGCCCGCGGCGGGCACGGGGGTGCGGATATCCTTCGGCACGCCCTGGATGTTGATCGCGCTTGCCACGGCGCACACGTCGCGGTCTGGCATCTTCCGGGCGATGCCGACATGCTTCACCTGCGGATCGGCGAACACACGATCGATCGTGTGGATCGGTCCGCTCGGGATGCCCGCGCCCTCGAACAGTTCGATCCAGTATTCGGCCGGCTTATGGCGCGTGATGTCGCTGATCGCGGCGTTGATGCCTTCGCGATCCTTGGTCCGGCCGGCCTGCGTGGCCCAGTCCGGGCGGGTGATCCATTCCGGGTGGCCGATCGTCTCGCAGAACCGCGTCCACAGCCGTCCCGAGGAGGCGGCGATGGTGAACTCCCCGTCGGAAGCGGGGAACACGCCCGTCGGCGTGCCGGTCGGGTGGTTGTTGCCGGCCTTGCCCGCCACTTCGCCCGCCATCAGCCAGCGGGAGGCCTGGAAATCCAGCATGAAGATCTGGCTTTCCAGCAGCGAGGTATGGACCCACCGGCCGACGCCGGTCTGCTCCCGCTCGAACAGCGCGACCATGATGCCGAGCGCGAGCAGGTTGCCCGCGGTCAGGTCCGCGATCGGGATGCCCACGCGCAGGGGCCCGCTGCCCGGCTCGCCCGTCACCGACATCAGCCCGCCCATCCCCTGGGCGATCTGGTCCACGCCCGCTCGCTTGCCGTAGGGGCCATCCTGGCCGAAGCCGCTGATCGAGCCATAGACGATGCGCGGGTTGACCGTGCGCAGATCGTCATAGGCGATCTTCAGGCGGTGCTTGACCTGCGCGCGCATGTTCTCGATCACAACGTCGGCGGTTGCGACGAGCTTGAGGAACGCCGCGTGGCCGTCCGGGTCCTTCAGGTTCAGCCGGATCGCGCGCTTGTTGCGGTGCAGGTTCTGGAAGTCGAACCCGTCGCGTCTTCCGGCGACTTCCTCGGATTCGGCGTTGGGCGGCTCGACGCGGATGACGTCCGCCCCCCAGTCGGCCAGATGCCGCACCGCGGTCGGACCTGCGCGGGCGAGGGTGAGGTCGAGCACGCGGATGCGCGACAATGGCAGGGTCATGAGATAACGGCCCAGGTCATGGATGAAGCTCCTCCCGTCCACGAACACATGTTTCGGATGCAGCCTAGACGGCAGGTTGCGATGGACCAAATCGGCCCTCCGTGCTGCGCTGCCGGACATGGGTGATCCGGTCGGCCTGGCCCTTGTGCTGGCCTTCGATGCCTCGGCGAGCGTCAATCCGCGCGAATTCGGCCTGATCCTCGGCGGCACGGCGGAAGCGTTCCGTGCGCCTGAGGTGGTTTCCGCCTTGCCACCGGATGGAATGGCAGCGGCGGCGACCTTCTGGTCGGGCCGCGGAGCGCAGGAGGTGGCGGTGGAATGGCGGACGATCCGCACGCCCGATGATGCGGCCGCCTTCGCGGATGCGATCGAGAATGCACCCCGTACCATTCCCGCCGGCGCCACCGCCCTGGGAGAGGCATTGCGTCATGCCATGGAGTTGCTGGCCCGCGTGCCGTTCACGCCCGCGCGCGCGGTGATCGACATTGCCGGGGACGGACGGTCGAACGCGGGGATCCTGCCCGCACCCGTCCGCGACGCCGCCGCCGCGGTCGGCATCGGCATCAACGGGCTGGCAATCCTGGATGAGGAGCCGGACCTGCTCGACCATTACACCGGCGAGGTCATCACCGGCCCGCAGGCCTTCGCCATGCCGGTCGCGAGTTACGACGATTTCGCGGTGGCCATGCGGCGCAAGCTGGTGCGTGAGATCGCGCGACATGCGATACCGTATGTTCCCGCCTGAAGGTCATATGCTGCTGCTGCTGATTCCCGGCCCCGTCATGACCCGCCCCGAGGTCAAGGCGGCCATGACAGTCGATCTCGCCCCATGGGACCGCGATTTCCATCCGCTGCTCGCCAGCGTGCGGGAGCGTGTGGTGACGATCGCGGGCGGCGCCCCGGATACGCACATCACCCTGCCGCTGCAGGGCTGCGGCCATTTCGTGACCGAGGCGATGATCCGCACCTTCATTCCGGCGGGCGGCAAGCTGCTGATGCCGATGACCGGCGCCTACGCCCAGAGGATGGTGCGGCTTGCCAGGGAAGCCGGGCGTGTGCCGGTGCCGTTCGACGTGCCGATGGATCGCCCGGTCGCGCCGGCCGCGCTGGAAGCGGCCCTGGCCGCCGAACCGGAGGCGACGCATGTCGGCCTCGTGCAGAGCGAGACCGGCAGCGGCGTGGTCAACGATCCTGCCGTCCTCGGCGCGGTCGCACGTGCTGCGGGACGGCGTGTGCTGCTGGACGCGGTATCGGCCTTTGGCGCACTGCCCATGGACCTGTCCGCGCAGCCGGAGATCGACGCGCTGGTCTTCACCTCGGGCAAATGCCTCGAAGGCATGCCCGGCCTTGGCTTCGCAGTCGCGCGTATCGACCGGCTGGAGGCTTCGCAGGGCAACGCCGGATCGTGGTCCTTCGACCTGTCGGACCTGCTGGCGCATGCGCGCCGCAGCGGCCTCGGCTCCTTCCGCTTCACGCCCCCGGCGCAGGTGCTGAATGCGTTCCGGACGGCGCTCGACCTGTTCGACGCCGAAGGGAGACAGAAGGGGCGGCTGGCCCGCTACGCCGCCAACACTGCGGCGCTGCGCGCGGGGATCGAGAGGATCGGCCTCAGGCCCGTGCTGGAGGCACAGAACCAAGGGCCGATCGTGTTCAATGTGCACGCACCCGCCGATCCCAAATGGGATCTCTTCGCGTTCGTGGACGCGCTCAAGCAGCGCGGCGTGCTGATCAGCAACTTCTACAACACGCCGATGCCCGGCTTCCGCGTGGGCACGATCGGCGCGGTTGAACCGGCCGACCTTACCCGCGCGACGGAGGCGATGGGCGAGGCACTGGACGAGCTGGGGCTGAAGCGGCGCGAAGCGGCCTAGGCTCCGCGCCGCATCCGGTCAGGCTTCGGCCTTGAAACCGGCGGCCGCCACGCCGGCCAGGGCCGCGACCTCATCGTTGTCGCTGGTGTCGCCGGAGATGCCGACCGCGCCGATCAGCGTGCCATTCTTGGTGATGGCGAGCGCGCCGGGCACGGGCACGAAGCCGCCATAGACCGACTGCACGCCCTGCACGAAGGCCGGGCGCTCCGCCGCCGTCTGGGCGACGCGGCGGGAGGATGGCATGCCGAGCGCGAGCACGGCCTTCGCTTTGCCGATCGCGATATCCGGCCGCGCCAGCGCGCCGCCGAGCGGAGCCTGACGCTGGAGGGCGAGCAGCGAGCCAGTGGTGTCCAGGACCGCCACGGTAAGGGGCTTCAGGCCCAGCTCTGCGGCTTTGGCGAAGGCGGCCTCGATCAGGCGGTTGGCGTCGGCAAGCGTCAGCATTCTTGGGGTGGCTCCTACTGCAACAGGCGTGTCAGGCGGGCGACGGCGTCGCGCGCCAGGTCAGGGGATACGGCGAAGCACAGCCGCATCCAACCGGCTCCGTCCGGGCCGAACGCGGTGCCGGGAGCCACGCCGACGCGCGCCTCCTTCAGCAGCCGCACCGCGGCGGCGCGCGCATCGGGTTCGGCGTCGAGCGCGAACAGCATGTAGAATGCCCCGTCCGGCACGCTGACGCGCACGCCCGGCAGCGCCGACAGCCCGTCCAGGAAGATCCGGCGGCTTTCCGCGCAGCGGCCGACCATCTGCCGGATGAAGCCGTCGCCTTCATCGAGCGCCGCCACGGCCGCGTGCTGGATGAAGGTCGGGATCGAGGTCGTGTTGTATTGGCTGAGATTGTCGAACACCGCATCCATGCCGCGGGGATAGACCAGCCAGCCCGCGCGCCAGCCGGTCATCGCCCAGTTCTTGGAGAAGGTGTTGGTGACGATCAGCCGGTCGTCCGGCGTGGTCAGTTCCAGGAACGATGGCGCGATCGCGTTGCCGTAGGTGAAGTGGTTGTAAACCTCGTCGGACAGGATCCACAGCCCGCGCTCGCGGGCGAACGCGACCAGCCGCGCCATGTCCGCCTTCGGCATGATCCAGCCGGTGGGGTTGGAGGGCGAGTTGATGGCGATGACACGCGTGCGCGGCGTTACTGCCGCGAACAGCGTGTCGAGGTCGAGATGCGGTCGGCCGCCGCCATCGCGGTCGAAGGGCACCGGCACGGGAGCGCCGTTGTTGATGCGCACGACCTCGGCGAGGTTCGGCCAGGCCGGTGACGGGTGCAGCACTTCGTCCCCGGGTTCCAGCACGGCCTGCATCGCCTGCATGATCGCGTTCATGCCGCCGACGGTCACGCTGAAGCGATCGTGTGGGATATCCACGCCCCAGTGCCGCTTGTGGTAGTCCGCCAGCGCCCGGCGCAGCCGGGGCAGGCCGAGCGCGTAGGAATAGCGCGTGTGCCCCTCGCGCAGCGCGGCGATGGCCGCTTCGGTCACGAAGGAGGCCGTGGGCAGGTCCCCTTCGCCGATCCACAGCTTGATGACCTCCGGATCGTCGCGGCCCATGTCGGCGATCTCGCAGATGCCGTTGACCTCGATGTCGAGGATACGGCGCGGCAGCCCGTCGAGAGGCTGCCGCATCTCCGGGGCCGTGCTCACTTCGGAAGGTGCAGCGCCCGCATCCACACCACCACGGCCGCCGCGCCGGCATCGACCGAGCCGATGGCGCGTTCGCCGAGATAGCTGGCCCGGCCGAGCCGCGGGTGCATGGCGGCGGTCGCCTCGGCGCCCGCCTCGGCGGCCTGGACGGCCGATGCCCACGCGGCATGCAGGGGTGACGTGTGGGATGCGGCCGCAAACGCATCCGCGGCGGGATGCAGTGCATCGAGCATGGTTCGGTCGCCGGGCTTGGCTCCACCAAGTTCCGAGATGGCATCGGCCGCGATGCGAAGCGCGGAGGCCCAATCCTGTGCGGTCGGCTGCGGGGGCAGGTTGCGTGCTGCGCGCATCAGCGCGGTGGCATAGAATGGGCCGGAACTGCCCGCGATCGCCCGGCGCAGCGTGTCGCCCAATGTCGCGAGCGCGGTGGGAGCGTCGGCCCAGGCGGAGTCCGGCAGCGCCCGGATCGCTTGCGCCCCGCGCGCGAGGCTGATGCCCAGATCACCGTCGCCTGCCTTGCTGTCGAGTTCGGTCAGATGCGCCTCGGCCCCGGCCAGTGCGTCCGCGACGGCATGCGCCGCTGCCTTGATGGCCGGATTCGCCGGCCGTGCGGCCGGCGCGGCGGCGGGCGCGGCGGGGGCGGGGATCACGGTCCGCGCGGCGCTGACGCGTCCGCTGCGCGGCCACGCGCTCACTTCGGTCGGCGCGTCGAGCAGGGCGAGCCGGCCATCGTCCACCGGCAGCACCGAGATCGAACAGCCCGGCATGTCGAGCGCGGTCATGAAGTTGCCGCTATAGGCCCGCTCCACAACGATACCCAGCGCGCGCAGCCCGGCCAGGGCGTGGCGTGCCACGATGGCCAGCTCCATCGGCGGCGTTGCACCAAGGCCGTTGACCAGGACCGCGATCCGGTCGCCGCTCTTCAGGCCGCGATCGGCGACGAGCTTTTCCAGGATGGCATCGACCAGGGCATCCGCCGGCTGCAGGCCGACGCGCGCCACGCCCTGTTCGCCATGGATGCCGAGGCCGAGTTCCACCTCATCCGCGCCCAGCGTGAAGCCGGGCTTGCCGGCGGCCGGTACCGTGCAGGCATCGAGTGCGACGCCCATGCTGCCGACCTCGGCCGCCACCTCGGCCGCGATCCGGGCGACGTCCGCCAGCGGCTTGCCTGCAGCGGCGGCCGCGCCCGCGATCTTGTGCACCAGGACCGTGCCCGCGATGCCGCGGCGGCGCGCGGGTTCGACCGTGTCGCGCAGTGCCACATCGTCAGCGACCGTCACCACCTCGACCGGGATGCCCTCCGCGCGGGCCAGTTCGGCGGCGAGGCCGAAATTGAGCCTGTCGCCGGTGTAGTTCTTGACGATCAGCAGCGCGCCCGCCGGACCGGCGGCGGCCTTGATGCCGGCCAGCACCGCATCGACGCTGGGGGAGGTGAACACATCGCCGCAGATCGCGGCCGTCAGCATGCCGGGACCGACATAGCCCGCGTGGGCTGGCTCATGCCCGCTGCCGCCCCCCGACAGCACCGCCACCGGACGTTCGGCCGGGGCGGGCAGGGGGGTCCGGACGACCACGTCCTCATTCTCCAGCAGCGCGATGCCGGGATTCAGGTCGGCCTGGCCCTCCAGCATCTCGCGCACGACATGACGCGGGTCGTTGATGAGCTTCTTCATGCGTTCCCTACCACTGCGGATAAGCCGGCGCGGACATCGCACGTTCGGCGGACGCAGCCTAGTCGGCTGGTCGTCCACGACAAGCCGCCGGGCTGCCGGCGCCGCGCGTCAGGGTGCGTGGCTGATGCCGGCGCGAATGAACGCGGCGAGCCGTTCCCCGATACACGCCGCCAGCGCATCGGCCATGCGGCTGCGTCCGGAACGCGGGGCGCGTTCGAGATCGTGTCGCCCCAGATCCACCCAGAACTGCATCAGCTCGTAGCGCGGGAACAGCGCGACGTCGGGGAACGCCGCGGCGGCGCGCATCGTGTCCAGGTACGGATCGAGATCGGCGTGCGCGCGCAGGTAGCGGCTGAACTGCGGCGTCACGAGAACGACGTCGGCGCCGCGCGCCGGTATCAGGGTTATTCCGTACTCCAGCGTGCGGGCGAATGCGTCGATTTCTATGCCGCGCACCGCCTCCACGGTTCCGGTCTGCCAGACGACGAGATCGGCCCCCGCCTGCCGAAGCTCGGTGCTGATGATGCCCAGCATGTCCTGTGCCGCCAGGCCGCGTGCGCCGCGGACGCGCACGTTGACGTCGATGCCGGGCAGGGTGCGGGTCAGGTGCTCCGCCATGCGGTGAGGATAGGCGTTGTCCGGCCTGCCGATCGTCGGCGCTGCGGTGCTGCCCGCGCCGACCACGAGGATGCGCAGCCGTTGTTGGGCACGTACGGCCTGACGTGCATGTGTCAGAGGGGTCGGGTCGGCCGTCAGATCGGCCGGCGTCTGGCACGGATCCGCCGCCTGGGCGGTCGGGGTGGCGAACATCGTCAGCGCCAGGACCACCGCGCTGCCCTTTACGGCAACGCGGCGACCTACGCCCGTTCTGTACCAGGCAGCCAGCCCCGCAACTGCCACCAGCACGACGAACCCCAGCAGGTTGACCAGGAGTTGTACGATAAACCCGTCCGAGATCTCCATCGCAAGCCGGCCGAGGAAGGACAGGAAGATGCCGACGCAGAACACCGGCAGGCCCTGCTGTCCGATCAGCACGATCGGCGCGGCCAGCCGGGATCGCATCCAGGCGGCGTCGGGTGCGACCGTGCGCCCGATCACCCACGCAACGGCGAGGATCGAGATCAGGCGGAAGGGATGCAGCCCCGCCTTGTCGATGTTCAGCGCTATCCTGGCAACGAAAGCAGGCAGATAGACCGACAGTTCGGGCCGATGCCAGATCGCCGTCAGGATGGCGAAGCCCGTGACCAGGACCATCCCGGCCAGCACGTCGATGATCCACGGCCGCCGGAATTGCGGGGACGGGCTGGTCGCGAACAGGACGCCCAGCACGAACAGGAGCTGCCAGGCGAGGGGGTTGAAGAACCAGCCGCCGCCGGTCCAGGTGGGCGGGCTCAGGGGCACGACCCGGGCGGCGACATAGAGCGCAAGCGACAGTGCCAGCAGCAATGCGGGCCGGCGCAGCAGCGGCAGCGCCAGCCCGAACCCTGTCAGCACGACGATATACATCGGCAGGATGTTGAGGAAGGAAGGCTGGTAGCGCAGCAGCAGCGCTTCCAGCAGCGCCCGGTATGGCTCCGATGCCATCGGGTCGAGATGGATTTCCTCGATGTAGGAAGCGTTGTCGAGCGCCGCGGCGGAATAGCCGACCTGGGCGGCGAAGACGACGAACAGGAAGATATGCGCGATATACAGCGTCCAGGCGCGCCGTAGCGCCTGTGCCGACGCCGAGACTGCGCCCTCCGTCTCCAAAGCGCGGCCATAGACGGTGCCGGCGGCGTATCCGGACAGCAGGACGAATGCCTCGGTCGCATCGCACAGCGTGACGTTGTGCAGCGTGAGATTGGCGACCCAGTTGCCGGGAACGTGGTCGATGAAGATCATCCACAGCGCGAGGCCGCGGCACAGATCGACGCGCAGATCGCGGCCATGGCGGATGAGAGAGGTCATGGCATCGCTTCAGGTAGCTGCGTCTGCACACCCACGCTACCCGCAACATCGTGATCGGCAAGGCGTGCGGTGTCGTGTGGCGCGATTTTCGATGCGCCCCGAATCTTCCATGCCCGCCCGCGTGCGGCTAGGGTCAAGCTCAGGTGATGGTGGCCCCTTCCGGGGCTGAAACGGGAACGCGGAACGGGCACGGCCCGCAAGCCGCGGCTGCCCCCGCAACTGTAGTGGCTGGCGCGCGCCGGAAGCCATTGGGCCGAGGCCCGAGAAGGCGGCGCGCGCGGGAATGCCACGAGCCAGGAGACCGGCCGTCACCGAGACCGATCGCATGCGAGGGGCGGGGTGCACCATCGCGGCGGGGGAAGGCCCCGTGGGCGGCGCGTCGCTTCCGAACCGGGACCGGTCACGGTCCCAGCAACGTGGAGGACCGCGATGCGGACCCTTCCCGCGGCGCTCGTCGCCGCATCCTTCGCCGTGCCCGTCTGGGCACAGCCGACACAGCTGCCGGAGGTGTCGGTCACCGCCACGCGCGCGCCGCTGCCCGTCGCGCGGACCCCCGCCGGCGTGACGGTGATCGACCGTGCGGAGATCGCGCGGCGCGGCTATCGCGATCTGACCGATGCGCTGTCCGCCGTGCCCGGGCTGAACGTGGTGCGGCAGGGCGGGCCAGGCGGTTCCGCGAGCGTGTTCATGCGCGGCACCAACTCCAACCATGTGCTGGTGCTGCGGGACGGCATGCCGATCAACGATGCCTCCACCAGCAACGGCCTGTTCAACTTCGGCATCGACATGCTGGCCGATGTCGAGCGGATCGAGATCGTGCGCGGGCCGATGTCGGGCCTGTATGGATCGGGCGCGATCGGCGGTGTCATCAACCTCATCAGCCGGCGCGGGCGCGGCAAGCCGGGCATCGAGGCCGAAGGCACGGTCGGCGTGCCGCGGAGTGCCCACGGCATCGGTTATGCCGGCGGCGAGGCCGGCATGGCGGATTTCGCCTTCACCGTGGAGTCCGCCTCGACGCGCGGCGACAACGTGATCCCCGATCGCGTCCGCACCAGCAGGGGTGAGCGTGACGGGTTCCGTTCGACCGTGGCCACCGTCCATCTCGGGCTGACGCCGGTGGAAGGCACGCGCCTGTCCGCCTTCCTGCGCAGCCGTACCTCCACCTATGGCTATGACAACATCAACTACCCCGCCTTCGACGATCCGAACCAGACCGGCAATGACGAGAACCTGACCTGGCGCATCGGCGGCCAGACCACACTGTTCGGCGGCGCGTGGCAGAGCGGGCTGTTCCTCGGCCAGTCGCGCGACGACCGGCATTATACCAACCTGCTCGATGCCGATGATCCGAATTTCGGCGAAGACGACAGCCGTTACCGCGGCCGGCGGCTGGACCTGCAATGGAACAACACGGTCGGCCTGCCCGACTTCGGCGCCGTGCAGGATGTCGCGGTGACCTTCGGGTATGAGCATATCCGGGATTCGGCGGAGGTCCGGCTGCGCGACAGCGGCTTCGCGCAGGACATGGACCACACCGCGAGCGCGGATGCCGGACATGCCGGCGTGACGGGAACGCTGTTCGAGCGCCTGACCCTGACCGGCCATGTCCGCTATGAGGATACCGAGGATGCGGGCGACGCCACGACCTGGCGTACGGGCGCGGTGCTGGACCTGCCCGAGCTGCGATCCCGCCTGCACGCCGCCTATGGCACCGGCTTCCGCGCGCCGTCCCTGTTCGATCGCTATGGCGTCAGCAATTTCGGCTTCCGGGGCAACCCGGACCTGCGGCCGGAGAAGAGCAAGTCGTGGGAGGTCGGTTTCAAGACGGATATTGCACGCGGCGTCGCCTTCGGCGTCACGTATTTCGACACGCGCGTGCGCAACCTGATCCAGACCACGGCCGATTTCTCGTCAATGGAGAATGTCGGCCGGGCGAAGATGCGCGGCGTGGAAAGCGAACTGACCGTGTCGGTGGCCGACTGGCTCGACGCGCATCTCGCCTATACCTGGACCGATGCGCGGAATGCGGAGACCGATACCCGCCTGCTGCGCCGGCCGGAGCATCAGGTCAGCATGAAGCTGGACGTGCGGCCGCTGCCGCAGATGGTGATCGCACCCGAGGTCATCTTCATGGGGCGCTTCCGCGACGCGCTGGTGGACGACGACGGATATCCCGCCGGACAGGGCAGCGCGCGCAGCGGCACCGTCGTCAATATCGCGGCGAGCTACGACCTGACGGAATCGGTCACGCTGCTGCTGCGCGGGCGTAACCTGACCGGTTCGGATTTCGAGCCGGCCAGTGGCTTCGCCCTGCCGGGCACCAGCGTTTCGGCAGGTGCGCGGGTGCGCTTCTGATCCCTGGGGGGCATCGCCCCGCAACCTAGCGTTCAGCCAGCCAGCGTAGCGCGGCGGCGAGGTCGGTCTCACGCCGCATCTCGCCCGGCGCGCCGGACAGGGTCAGCCCGATAGCCGGCGCGCCGGGAAGGTTGGGGCGGATCGTGAAGCCGAGATCGGATCGGCCGCGACCGAGATCGATGCTGCCGCTCACGCGGATCTCGCCGTCGTCCGCAGCGATGACGCCATCGTCGATGGCGGCGAGGCCGCTTCCGAGCCGCACGGTCGCGGAGAGCCGGCCAAAGGGTGTGGTCCCGTCGGTGAGCGCGGCCGCCACCGCGGTCTCCGCTGTGGTTCGATCCGGCAGCGCGAGCGCGGCGCGCAGGTCATGAAGGCCGAAGGCGGCAAGCATCCCGTCGCGCACCGTGACCTGCGCCTTGCCGGAGAGCGAGGAGAGCGCCGCCAGCGTGCTGAACCCCGCGGCCGTCACATCCCATTCGGCCGTGACCTTGCCCGCGGACAGGTCGGGCGCATCCTCGACCATCGCGCCGGAGATCACCGCATCCGTGACGCTGCCGGTGGATTTCAGCGTCGGGGGCTGTGCCGTCGCATCCAGGATCAACTGCCCGGACAGCGTGCCCTCCGCAAGCCGCGCCGTGGTCGGGGCAAGCTGCAGCACGCCGCCCTGCAGCCGCACATGCGTATCCAGCTGGGTCAGTATCTCCGACAGGCCTGCCAGCACGTGGTCGGCGGTCAGCGCCACGTCGGCATCGATGTCCCCAAGCCGCGCGAGCGGCAACGGAGCCGGGTCGCGGGGATAGGGAAAGGGCAGGGGCAGTGTCTCCGCCGTCACGCGCCCGCCGAGTTTTGGCCGGTCCCCGAGGTCCAGCACCAGCGCGCCGCGCGCGCGCAGCATGCCGGCGGTGAGATCGAAATTCTCGGTCGCGATCTGTCGCGGCGTGGCGGCGATCTGCGCGATCAGCGCCAGCGATCCGTCGCCGAGCCAGGCGGGCGCATCGCCCACGCCGAAGCGTTCCAGAAGCCGCGGCGCGCCCGGATGGCGCAGCGTCAGGGGGCCGGTGACGCGCGATGCGGTCAGGTCGATGCCCGGCTGCGCCTCGATCCGCAGGTCGGCGAGCTGCGCGGTCAGGCGTGCCGCGATCGCATCCCGCGGGCCGGATGCCTGCATCCGCACCGCGAGCGGTCCGCGGAGCATATTGCCCGTCCGCCCCCGCACATCGGGGGGCAGGAGTGCGGTAAGGGAATCCGCTTCGGGCAGGGACAGGTCGAGCAGCCCGTCTGAGATCCGTCCATCTTCGCCAAGCGCGCCGGATATGGCGACGCGGCCGCCGCCGTAACCCGCCTCCAGCCGGCGAAGCTGGATGCGCGGGCCATCGATCCCGGCGTCCAGTGCGCCGTCCTGCAACGTGATCCCAGCCACTTCCACCTCCTTGGCGGCCAGGTGCAGGGTGAGCGCGGTGGCGCCCGCGACCGTCCGCGGATCGGGCAGCCGCGCGATCCACGGATCCAGCGCCAGCCTGTCGAAATTGAGACCAAGCTCCGCGGTCGGCCGCGTTCCGATCCGGATGCTGGCATTGCCGGTGACGGCGTTGTCATCGATCTGTCCGTCGATCCCCGCCAGGGCCACACCGTCCATATCGGCCGTGATCCGCGCGGCGAACTGGGTATGACGCAGGGCACGCGCCGGCAGCCATTCCGGTGTCCAGCCAAGCCAGGCGAGGGTCGTGCGCAGCGATCCGGCTTCCAGGGTTCCGTTCCCTTCGAAGCGCGGCTGCGCGCTGCGGGGAACGCGGCCCGACAGGCGCAACGCGGCGTCGCCCGGCAGGATGGCCGAGGCTTCGCGGACTGTCGTTCCGTCCGGACCGAGATCGAGCGTCAGCCGCACGCGCCGTAACTGACCCCCTGCCAGTTCCGTCGCCTCCGCCGACAGATCGAGTCCCGTGGGCAGGGCGGGCGCGTCCTCCCCGAACAGCGCACGGGCCCAGGCGGCAAGGTCGATACGGCCGGCCGCGAGCGCGATGTCGAGCCGTGGCGTGGGGGCGACACGCAACGCGACCGCACCCTGCGCGCGCGCGCCACCGACATCGATCTCAAGCTCATCGGCGGCAAGCAGCCCGCCGCCGCCGGTCAGCCGGCCCTGGGCACGGAACGGCGCGGGCGGGGCCGGGATCAGCCGGGCGATGTCTTCACCCGTGGCGGCGAAGCGGCCTTCAAGCGACCCGTCCGCTGCGAGTGCGCCGGTATAGGTGAAGGATGCGCCGAGCAGCTCCGCCCGAGCCTCCAGCGCGGCCACGCCGTCGAAGCCCGCGCGCGACAATGTCGTGGTGAACCGCAACGGCTTGCCGCGCCAGGCGGCGTTGCCGTCGAGCACGAGCCCGCCGCGCGTGGCCAGCGTGGCGTTGACCTGGGTGAATTCCGCCTCGCCGATGGTGACGCGGCCGTCAGTGATGCGGGCGTTCAACTCGGTGAGCCAATCCGGAGGCTGCACCGCACGGGCGTCGCGCACCGGCGGCCAGGGGATGGCGATGCGCGGGGCGAGCAGCTCCAGGTCGCGCGGATTCAGCCGCCCGGTCAGCAGCGGCCCCAACGCGACACGCAGCAGCAGCTGACGCGCGGCAATCGAAACCCCGTCGCCGGCGTCGGCGACGCGGACGGCATCCGCGGTCAGGGCCGGTTCGGGCAGGACCTGGAGGCTGATCTTGCCTTCGATCCGGACCGGCCGGCCGAGCGTGGCCGAGGCCAATGCCTCGATCGTCGCACGATGGCGGTTCCAGTCGAGCATGCGCGGCGCGACCCATAGCGCGGTCACGCCGGCCGCCAGGATCACGAGAAGCGCCAGCAGCCAGAGGCGCGCGCGTCTCACGGCAAGCCGTAGCCCCCGCCGCCCGGCGTTTCGATCACGCCGGCGTCGCCCGGAAACAACTCGGCCCGGGATGTGCCGCTCAACGTCTCGATCGTGCCGTCGGCGCGTTCGACCCATTGCCGTCCGGGCGCGCCATCCGCCCCGCCTTCCAGACCGAAGGGCGCGACGTTGCGGCGGGACGCGACGACGACCAGGGTCATGGGCGCGAGGAAGCGGATGCGCCGCCGCGACCCGTCACCACCGCGGAACCGCCCCGCGCCGCCCGATCCGCGACGGATGGAGAATTCCTCCAGCCGCACCGGGTAGCGCAGTTCCAGGATCTCCGGATCGGTCATGCGCGTGTTGGTCATGTGCGTCTGGATGGCGGACGTGCCGTTGAAGCCCGGTCCCGCGCCGGTGCCGCCGCAGATCGTCTCGTAGTACTGCAGCTTCGCATCGCCGAAGATGTAGTTGTTCATCGTCGCCTGGCTGCATGCGATGGCGCCCAGCGCGCCGAAGATCGCGTTGCAGGTGGCCTGCGAGACTTCCGTGTTGCCCGCCACCACGGCGGCCCCCGGTTCGGGGCTGAGGAAGCTGCGGGGCGGGATGACGATGCGCAATGGCTTCAGGCAGCCGTCGTTCAGCGGGATGTCGGCCCCGGTCAGGCAGCGGAACACGTACAGCACCACCGAGCGCACCACCGCGCTGGGCGCGTTGAAGTTGTTCGGCCGCTGTTCGGACGTGCCGGTGAAGTCCACCACCGCCTGGCGCGCCGCGTGATCCACGCGGATCGCCACGCGCAGCAGGGCGCCGTCATCCATGCGGTAGTCGAAGCTGCCGTCGCCGATGCGGTCGATGACGCGGCGGACGCTTTCCTCCGCGTTGTCCATCACATGGCCCATATAGGCGGCCACCGTGTCCCAGCCGAACTCCTCCACCACGCGGGTCAGCTCGGCCACGCCCTTCGCGTTGGCGGCGATCTGCGCCTTGATGTCGGCGACGTTCACGTCCGGGCTGCGGGCGGGATACCTCGCGCTGGCGAGCAGGTCGCGGAACTCCGCCTCGCGGAACCTGCCGCCATCGACCAGCAGGAAATCGTCGATGACGACGCCCTCGTCCTCCAGCGTGCGGGATTCGGGGGGCGTGGAACCCGGCGTCAGCCCGCCGATATCGGCATGATGGCCGCGCGAGCCGACGAAGAAGCGGATCGTCTTCCCGCCCGGTGCGAAGACCGGGGTGATGACGGTGACATCGGGCAGGTGCGTGCCGCCGTTGAACGGGTTGTTCAGCGCCACCACGTCGCCCGGCTTCAGCGTTGCGCCGCGCGAGCGCAGCACGGTCTTCACGCTCTCCCCCATCGCGCCCAGATGCACCGGCACGTGCGGCGCGTTGGCGACGAGGTTGCCGGCCGCGTCGAAGATCGCGCAGGAGAAGTCGAGCCGTTCCTTGATATTCACCGACAGCGACGTGTTCTGCAGCACCGCGCCGGTCTGTTCGGCGACGTTCATGAACAGGTTGTTGAACAGCTCCAGCAGCACCGGATCGGCGCGGTCGGTGCCGGCGGCGACGCGGGCGGGGCGGGGGCTCGTGCGACGCAGGATCATATGGTCGTGGGCGGTGATCTCCGCGGTCCAGCCGGGTTCGATCACGGTGGTCGCATTGGCTTCGCGGATCAGCGCGGGACCGGCGATGCGGTCACCGGCGAGCAGCGCCTCACGGTCCAGGACAGGCGTGGCATGGGCTTCGCCGCCGGACCAGATCTCGACAGTGTCGATCGTCTCGGGCGCGCCGCTGGTGCGCGGGGACAGGCCGGCTTCGGTGACGGTTTCGCCAGCGGCGGTGGCTTCCACGGCGACGGCTTCCGCGATCAGCGGTCGTTCGGGCGTGGCGAAGCCGAAGCGGGCACGGTGCGCCTCGGTGAACGCGGCCACCACGCGGTCATGCGGGCCGAAGGGGATGATCAGCGCGGAATCCGTGCCCGCGTAGCGCAGATGCAGCAGCCGGCGGACCTGGATGCGCGCGGGATCGGCGCCCTGCGCCGCGAGCGCGTCGGAGGCGTCGGTGGCCAGCGTCTCCAGCTCCGCGGCAAGCGTGCCGAGTGCTTCCGGCGTGAAGCCGATCTCCACCGCCTGCTCGCGCATCACGGTCTGATCGGCGAGACCCATGCCGTAGGCGGAGAGCACGCCCGCGAACGGATGGATGAACACCGTGTCCATGCCCAGCGTATCCGCGATCAGGCAGGCATGCTGCCCGCCCGCGCCGCCGAAGCATTGGAGCGCGTATTTGCTGACGTCGTGGCCCTTCTGGACGCTGACCTGCTTGATCGCGTTGGCCATGTTGGCCACCGCGATGGACAGGAAGCCTTCGGCCACGTCGCGCGGGTCGCGCCTGTCGCCTGTCGCGGCCTCGATCTGGCCGGCGAGGGCCGCGAAGCGGCTGCGCACGATCTCGGCATCGAGCGGCGCGTTGCCCTCGGGCCCGAAGATCGCCGGGAAGTGCTGCGGCTGGATCTTGCCGACCATCACGTTCGCGTCGGTGACGGTCAGCGGCCCGCCGCGCCGATAGCAGGCCGGGCCGGGATTGGCCCCGGCGCTATCCGGGCCCACGCGGAAGCGGGAGCCGTCGAAATGCAGGATCGACCCGCCGCCGGCCGCGACCGTGTTGATCGCCATCATCGGCGCGCGCATGCGCACGCCCGCGACCTCGGTCTCGAAGGCGCGTTCGAACTGGCCGGCATAGAGCGCGACGTCGGTCGAGGTGCCGCCCATGTCGAAGCCGATGATGCGGTCGAATCCCGCCATGGCCGCGGTGCGGGCGGCACCCACGATGCCGCCCGCGGGGCCGGACAGGATCGCGTCCTTGCCCTGGAAGGACGACGCCTCGGCCAGCCCGCCGTTGGACTGCATGAAATACAGCCTGGTGCCGCCGAGTTCGGCCGCGACCTGATCCACGTAGCGGCGCAGGATCGGGGACAGGTAGGCATCCACCACCGTGGTGTCGCCGCGCGGCACCAGCTTCATCAGCGGGCTGACGGCGTGGCTGGTGCTGACCTGGGCGAAGCCGGCCTCGCGGGCGAGTTCCGCCAGCCGCGCCTCCATCGCCGGGTATTTCCAGGCATGGATCAGCGCGATGGCGACGGCGGTGATGCCGGCCGCCCGCGCCTCCGCCAGCACCTTGCGGGCGGCGTCCTCGTCCGGGGCCTCGATCTCGGTGCCGTCCGCGCCGACCCGGCCGGCGACCTCGGCCACCCGCTCGTACAGCAGCGTGGGCAGGGTGATGGCGAGGTCGAACAGCCGCGGCCGGGCCTGGTTGCCGATGCGCAGCAGGTCGGCGAAGCCGCGGTTGACGATCAGCAGCGTGCGTTCGCCCTTGCGCTCCAGCAGCGCGTTGGTGGCGACGGTGGTGCCCATCTTCACCGCGTCCACCACGCCGGGTGGGATCGGCGCGTCCGGGGCGAGGCCGAGCACCTGCCGAATGCCGGCGATGGCGGCGTCGCGATAGCGCTCCGGGTTCTCGCTCAACAGCTTGTGCGTCGAAAGCCGCCCGTCGGGCGCGCGCGCCACCACATCCGTGAACGTGCCGCCACGGTCGATCCAGAACTGCCAGCCCGCCACGCGTCCGCCTTTATCCCAGGAACAGAGAGGGGCGGCACCATGCGTTCCGCCCCGTGGCGAGGCAAGCCGGGGGCGTGGTAGGACCAGGCGTGAGCATTTGGGGCAAGATCGTCGGCGGCGTGGCGGGGTTCGCGATGGGCGGCCCGCTCGGCGCCGTGATGGGCGCGGCGCTGGGCCACGCGGCGGACAGCGGCGCGATCTCGCCCGGCAGGCTGGGTGCGCCCTTCGCCGTCAACGGCGCCAACCTCGCCGCGCTGCTCGGCAACCGGGAGCAGCTGTTCTCCATCGCCGTGGTGGTGCTTTCGGCCAAGCTCGCCAAGGCGGACGGGCCGGTGAACCGGGCCGAGATCGACGCCTTCAAGCGTCTGTTCCGCATCCCGCCCGAGGCGGTGCACGACGTGGGCCGGCTGTTCGACCAGGCGCGCGACAGTGCCGATGGCGCGGTCCCGTTCGCGGAGCGGTTGGGCGAAGCCTTCGCCGACAACCGCGCGATGCTGGAGGACGTGCTGGCCGCGCTGTTCGCCATCGCGCGGGCGGATGCGCCGGTGAATGCCAAGGAACACGCCTTCCTGGAAGCGATGCATCGGGCCATGGGCCTGTCCTATCCCGCGTGGGAGCGTGCGGCAGGCGGCGCGGGGCCGCGCGGCGCCGAGACCGGTCCCGATCCCTATGCCGTGCTGGGCGTGGAGCGGAGCGCCTCTGACGGTGAGATCCGGCAGGCCTGGCGCAAGCTGATGCGGGAGAACCACCCGGATACGCTGGCGGCGCGTGGCGTGCCGCCCGAATTCATCGATCGTGCGACCGCCAAGGTCGCCGAATTCAACGCGGCGTGGAACGCGATCAAGCGGGAACGCAACCTGTGACGGCTCCCGGCCCGCGGTGAGTCTGCTTTCCATCCGCGATCTGCCGAGCCCGAACCACGACCCGCGGCCGGACGGCCGGGGTGTGGACATGATCGTGCTGCACTACACCGGCATGAAGACCGCCCAGGCAGCGCTGGACCGGCTGCGCGATCCCACGGCCAAGGTCTCGGCGCATTACGTGGTGGACGAGGACGGCGCCGTGCTGCGCCTTGTGCCGGAGGACCGCCGCGCCTGGCACGCGGGCGTGGCCTTCTGGCGCGGGGCCACCGACATCAATGCACGGTCAATCGGCATCGAGATCGTAAATCCGGGCCACGAACACGGCTATCGCGATTTCGGCGCGCTGCAGACCGCCGCCGTCTGCGATCTGTGCCTGGATATCCTGTCGCGCCATCCGGTCCCGGCCCGCAACGTGGTCGCGCACAGCGACGTCGCGCCGGAGCGGAAGGAAGATCCTGGCGAGCGTTTCGACTGGCAGGGCCTTGCGGAGAACGGCGTGGGGGTATGGCCGTTCGGCGTTCCGGGAAATGACATCACCGGCGCGGTGCGGCAGGCGGCCGAGCTGCGCCCGGTGCGGAGCCTGCTGGCGACGATCGGCTATGAGGTCGCGGCGGACGGGCCGCTCGATCCCGCGATGGCTTCCGTGTTGCGGGCGTTCCAGCGCCATTGGCGGCCGGAAGCGGTGAACGGCCAGGCGGATCGGGGCACGCGCGCAAGGATTGCAGATGTGGCGCGGAAAGTTGCCGCTGCGGGGGCAGGCACGATCTCACCATCTGGTTGAAGATCATGAAGATTCTATTTGGAAATTATTTCGGAAAATTTTGTCGAAGAACATTACAGGGAATTATTTACGTAAACGCATCAATTATTCAGCAGACTGATATTACTGCCATTCTATTCGTGGCACGCGCATTGCACCGGTCCGATCGCCAGCGGGCGCGCCTTCGGGCTGCCTGCACCTACCAAGAGGATCGGAACGTAATGAAGAAGCTTCTTCTTTCGACTGTCGTCGCGGCGGGGGCCCTGCTGGCCACATCCGCCAACGCAGCCTTCACGATCAACGGCGGCGGCGCGGGCGACATCAACACGACGAACAACACGGGTGTTGTTCCCGTCTTCGGCGAAAGCCCCGTCACCGGCTACTACGGATCGACCGTCACGCTGAGCGGTGTCGGCACGATCACCTACGAAATCCTCGGCTACGAGGCCGGGGCGGAGAACACGTTCGGCTACAACGGCTCCTCGCTGTACACCTCCTCGCCGATCTACGGCGAGAACTGGGCGTCTGTGTCCGGGGTTTCCGGCGAGCTCGACTCCGGCTCCTTCGCGGATGATCTGCTCGCCTTCTTCTTCTCGACCACCGACACCACCGCGACTGGCGATGGCGGCTCGAACACCGTGACCAATGGTGACGCGAATGCGGCTCCGTCGGTCAACTTCTTCGCCACGTTCGGCGACGGCGCCACCGAAGGCAACGTGCTGTACCTGTTCTTCGATGACCGTGGCGGCTACCCGTCCACCGACGACAACCACGACGACCTGGCCGTGAAGCTGACCTTCACGCCGGTTTCGGTTCCGGAGCCTGCGACCATCGCCCTGTTCGGTGCCGGCATGCTGGGCCTGGGCCTGGCGCGGCGCCGCAAGGCTGCCTGATCCCGGCCGGACCCGGGGATGCGGGGGCGGCGCCGGAAACGGCGCCGCCCTTTTCTTTGCGTTCCGCCTCCGCGTCAGAGTCTCATACTTGTTGACGCACACGGCGCTTTGCCGCCAAAGCCTGCTTCGCCAGACGGCCGGACGGCCGCGCTCCGCCCTCGGGCGGGGTGAGGAAAGTCCGGGCTCCACGGAAACACGGTGCCGGCCAACAGCCGGCGGGCGTGAGCCCAGGGAAAGTGCCACAGAGAACAGACCGCCCGGCCGCGTTCGCGCCGCCGGGCAAGGGTGAAACGGTGCGGCAAGAGCGCACCGCGCCCCCGGCGACGGGGGCGGCACGGAAAACCCCACCGGGAGCAAGACCGCATAGGGGCAGCCGGCGAGTCCTCCGGGACGATCGCAAGCGCGTTTCCGCGCCGCTGCCCGGGTAGGTCGCGCGAGGCGCCCGGCAACGGGCGTCCCAGAGGAATGGCCGTCTCGCCCTGGCAACGGGGCTGACAGAACCCGGCTTACAGGCCGTCTGGCACCCCTCCAGTCCCCAATCCGTCACAACGGGAACGTGCGTTTTTCCGCGGAAGTGCTGTCGATTCCACTTCCGACCCAGAAAAACCCATGTTACTCCATGCCAGTCCATAGGCGCCCAGAACGGTCGCGCCGGGATTGACCGCGGAGGCCGTCAAGATCGGGACGAATGGCTCTGTTCCTCAACAATTATGTGAACAGGCTGGATGCGAAGGGGCGGATCTCCGTCCCCGCGTCGTTCCGCGACGCCCTGCGTACGGACACGGGCGAGTGCGCGCCGATCATTCTGCGGCCGTCACACAGCCATCCCTGTATCGAGGCCTGGCCGGCCGCCATTTTCGAACAGATGGTCGCCGCGCGCCTCGCGGCGGTGACGCCGTTCAGCGAGGAATACGACGACCTTTCGGTCGCCCTGCACGCGAACGCGGACCGGGTGGTGCCGGACAAGGACGGCCGGATCATCCTGTCCGACAGGCTGATCGCGCATGCGGGCCTGGGCGAGCAGGCCGAGTTCAACGGCGCCGGCAATACGTTCCAGATCTGGGAGCCGGAGGCCGGGCAGCGGCGCCGGGCCGAGGCGGCGGAGCGTGCCCGGATCGCGGGCGGGGCCCGGCCCGCCGGGAAGGCGGCATGAGCGACCATATCCCGGTTCTGCTGGCCGAGGCCGTGGCCGCGCTCGCGCCGCGCGATGGCGGTGTCTATTGCGACGGGACCTTCGGTGGCGGCGGCTACGCGGCGGCGATCCTGCGCGCGGCGGACTGCATGCTCTGGGCGCTGGACCGCGACCCCGACGCCATCGCCCGTGGCGCCGCGCTGGCTGCCAGCTTCCCCGGGCGGCTGCATCTGGTCGAGGGCCGCTTCGGGGACATGCTCGACCTGCTCGCCGCCCGTGGCGTGACGGCGCTCGATGGAGTGGTGCTCGATCTGGGGGTGTCCTCGTTCCAGCTCGACCAGCCGGAGCGTGGCTTTTCCTTCCGTGCGGACGGGCCGCTCGACATGCGCATGGGGCGCGATGGTCCGACGGCGGCTGACCTGGTCAACAATCTCCCTGAGCGCGAACTGGCCGACATCCTGCGCGTGCTGGGTGAGGAGCGGCATGCGCGGCGCATCGCACGTGCGATCGTCAGCGCACGCGCAACCGCGCCGATCGTCACAACCGGTGTGCTGGCCAGCTTAATTCGCCGCAACGTGCCGCGCGACCCGTCCGGACTCGACGGCGCTACGCGATCTTTCCAGGCGCTGCGGATCCGCGTGAACGACGAGCTTGGGCAGATCGAGCGCGCGCTCGCGGCGGCCGCTGCCTTGCTCGCTCCCGGGGGGCGGCTTGTTGTCGTTTCGTTCCATTCTCTGGAGGACAGGATCGTCAAGCGTTTCATGGCCGATGCGGCAGGGCGCGGCCCTGGCGTCTCCCGCCACGATCCCGCGGGTCTCCAGGCGCGGCCGTCCGCGCGGTTCCGGTTGCTGACGCGGCGTGCCGAGACGCCGGGGCGGGCGGAAATCATGGCCAATCCGCGTGCCCGCAGCGCGAAGCTGCGCGCCATGGAGCGGATCGCCGCATGATCCGGCCCATCACATTGCTGTCGGCGCTGCTCGCCTTCGGGGCGGGGCTGTGGCTCTACCAGGCCAAGCACGCGGCCCAGCTCGCGGACCGCGAGATCGCACAGCTCTACCGCGAGGCCGATCAGGTCAAGGAGCGTATGAGCGTCCTGCGCGCCGAATGGGCGCTGCTGAACATGCCTGACAGGCTGCGCGACATGGCGTCGCGGCATCTTGCGCTGCAGATGGTCCAGCCCGACCAGTGGACGACTGCGGCGGAGCTTGGTCGTCATCTGCCCGCGGCTGTGGCGCCGGAGGATATGCCCCCTGCCGTGGCGCCGGAGGATCTGTCGCCGCCGGCCATGGCCGCGTCGGATGATCCGGTGCCGGCCGCGGAGCCGGATGATTCCGCTGTTCCCGTCGCGCGCGCATCCGAGCCGCTGCCGCTGCCGCCGGTGGCCGTACCTCCGCCTCCACGCGCGCCGGAAGCTCCTGCCGCTCCCGTGACCGTGGCGGCTGCGCCGGAACCGTCCGCGCCGCGAGGCGTCGAGGCCGCGCCGCTGCCGCCGCCCGCGGGCGTGCGATCCGCGCCCGTGCCGCTGCGCCCGGCCGCCGCGGCGCCGGCGCGTCCTTCGGCGGCCGCCCCGGCGCGTTCCGCGCGTCCGGCCGCCGCGGCCCCGCCCCGTCGCGCCAATGTCGCCGTGGCGGCGCCGCCGCCGTCCCGTCCGGTCGAGGTGCCGCGCCCGGTGGCTGTCGCGCCGGTCCGGGCCGGACACAGCGCCCTGGGGGGCGCCGGATCTTCCCTGCCGCCGCCGGTCCCGGTCGCGGCAAGCGGCGGAGGGCAGCGATGACGCGGCCGCCCAATCCGAACGCGCCGCCGCCCGCCACGCCGGCGCGTTGGCGTGGTGGCGCCACGCCGGCATATGCGCCGGGCCAGCCGCGTGACGGCGGAGCGGTGCCCCGGATGGAGACGGTGCGTGTCACCGCGCCCGACCTCGCGCGCCGCGCGCAGATGGAGAAGAGCCGCACGCGCCTCGCCATCGCGGCGTGCGGCTTCATGGTGCTGTTCGGCGGCGTGGCGCTGAAGCTGGCGGATGCCACCATCATCGGCCCGCTGGAGCCGCGCCGCGCCGTGGTCGCCCCGCGCATCGGCCCCGCGCCCGATGCGCCGGTGCGGCGTGAGCGGGCGATGATCACCGACCGCAACGGCACGATCCTCGCCGTATCGCTGCCGACCGCTTCCGTGTTCGCCAATCCGCGCGAGATGATCGACGTGGCCGAGGTGGCGCGGAAGCTCAAGACCGTCCTGCCGGACCTGGATGTGGCTGCAACCACGGCGCGCCTGTCGGAGCCGGACCGGCAGTTCGTCTATATCGCGCGGCAGATCACGCCTCGCGAGCAGGTGGCGATCAATGCGCTCGGCATTCCGGGCGTCTATTTCGAACAGACCGAGAAGCGTCATTATCCGCTGGGCCGCACCGCGGTTCATGTGCTGGGCGGCACCGACGTGGACGGCCACGGCATCGCCGGCGTGGAACGCTTCTTCGATCAGCGTCTGCGTGATGAACCGCAGCCGCTGCGTCTGTCCCTGGACGTGCGCATCCAGGCCGCGGTGCGCGAGGTGCTGCTGCAGACGATCGCGGACTTCAACGGTATCGGTGGTGCCGGTGCGGTGATGGATGTGCGCACCGGCGAGTTGCTCGCGATGGTGAGCCTGCCCGATTACGACGCGGCCGATGTCGGCACCGCGACGCCGGAGCAGCGCTTCAACCGCGTCACCGTCGGCGTGTACGAGCCCGGCAGCACCTTCAAGCTGCTGACGGCGGCCATGGCGCTGGACAGCGGCAGCGTCAGCCTTTGGGGCGGCTATGACGCAACGCGCCCGTTGCGCATCGGCCGGTTCACCATCAACGACTTCCAGGGCAAGCGTCGCTGGCTGAGCGTGCCCGAGATCATCACCTACTCATCGAACATCGGCGCCGCACAGATGGCGATGGGCGTCGGGCCCGCAGGGCAGCGCGCCTTCATGCAACGCATGGGCATGCTGGCACGCGTGCCGATCGAACTCCCCGAGACGGCGCTGCCCCTGGTTCCGCCCGAACGGAACTGGAAGGAGGCCAGCACGCTGACCATCGGTTTCGGCCAGGGCATCGCGGTGACGCCGCTGCATGTGATCACGGGGATCAGCGCGTTGATCAATGGCGGTGTCCTGCTGCGGCCGACGGTCCTCGCGCCCGAGCCGGACGCCGCGCCCCGCCAGGGAACGCGCATCATCCGCCAGGAGACCAGCGAGACGATCCGGCGCCTGATGCGCCTGGTGGTGACCGACGGCAGTGCCAGGTCCGCCGAGGTCCCCGGCTATTTCGTCGGTGGCAAGACCGGCACGGCGCAGAAGACGATGGGCGGCAGGGGATATGCGCCGAATGCGCGCGTCACCGCCTTCATGGGCGCTTTCCCGATCCAGGCACCGCGCTACGCCGTCTATCTGATGGTGGACGAGCCGAAGCCGAACGCGCGCAGCCACGGGTATGCGACCGCCGGCTGGGTCGTCGCGCCGGCGGCGCGCGAACTGATCCGCAACATCGGTCCCATGCTGGGCATCCTGCCGGATACCGAGCATGCCGAGGCGATCCGCCAGATCCTGGCGCAGCCCCTGCAACCCGCGCGCCCGTCCTCCTCCAGGGGGCGGCCCGCCGCGGCGGCGCCCCGGCCGGCCGCGCCGCGTCCCACCGCGCCGGCCGCCGTTCCGGTCCCGCGCCCGCCCATGACCTTGCCGCCGCCGGTGCCGATCCGGCGGGAGGCGAGCCTTGGACCTGCGTGATCTCATGCGCCGCCTGCCATCCAGCGCGCGCGTGCCGGACGGCCCCAGCAGCGCCGCGCCGCGCACCCATATCGCCGGCGTGACCGCGGACAGCCGTGCGGTGCGGCCGGGTTTCCTGTTCGCGGCCTTGCCGGGCGCGCATGCGGATGGCCGCGCCTTCATCGCCGACGCGGTGGCGCGTGGCGCGGTGGCAGTGCTGGCCCCGTCGGGAACCGATTGGCCACCAGGCGTGCCGCCGCGGCCGCTGATCCTGGACCCGGAGCCGCGTCGCCGCCTGGCGCAGATCGCCGCGACGTTCCATGGCGCGCAGCCGGCAACCGTGGTCGCGGTCACCGGCACCAACGGCAAGACCAGCACGGTGGATTTCCTACGCCAGATCTGGACGCGGGCCGGGCTGCGCGCGGCGAGCCTGGGCACGCTCGGCATCGTTGCGCCCGGCATGCTGCCGGGGGCGGGGTTGACCACGCCCGATCCGGTCGCGCTGCACGCGGCGCTGGCGGAACTCGCCGCGGCGGACATCCAGCACGCGGCGATCGAGGCATCCTCGCACGGGCTCGACCAGTACCGGCTTGACGGCGTGCGGCTGGAGGCCGCGGCCTTCACCAACCTGACGCGCGATCATCTCGATTACCACCGCAGCATGGCCGCGTACCGGACGGCGAAGTTGCGCCTGTTCGAGGAGTTGCTGCCGCCCGGCGCGCCGGTCGCGGCTTCCTCCGAGATGGATGCCGAGACGCTGGCCGCCCTGTCCGTGATCGCCCAGAGGAAGCGGCTGAAGCTGATGACGGTGGGCGAAACGGGGAAAGCGGTCCGTCTCATCTCTGCCGCGCCACGCGCGGATGGGCAGGATCTGCTGGTCGAGGTGTTCGGCGCGCGTCTGGCCATCGCGCTGGACCTGCCGGGACGGTTCCAGGCCGACAACGCGCTGCTCGCGGCGGCCATTGCCTACGCGACCGGCACCGATACCGCTTTCGACCAGCTTCCGGCGCTGCGCGGCGTGCGCGGCCGGCTGGAACTGGCGGCGCGGCTTCCGAATGGGGCCGCGATCTATGTCGATTACGCGCATACGCCCGATGCGCTGGAACGCCTGCTGCTGGCGTTGCGGCCGCATGCGCGTGGACGGCTGTGGTGTGTGTTCGGCGCCGGTGGCGACCGCGATCCGGGCAAGCGGCCGCTGATGGGCGCCGCCGTCGCGCGCCATGCCGACTGCGCCATCGTCACCGACGACAATCCCCGTACCGAGGATCCCGCCCTGATCCGGGCCGCGGTGCGCGCCGCGATTCCCGCGGCGCGGGAGATCGGCGACCGGCGCGCGGCCATCGCGGCGGCGATGGGTGAGCTGGGGCCGGGCGACGTGCTGGCGGTGGCCGGCAAGGGGCATGAGCAGGGCCAGACTGTGGGCCATGAGGTGCTGCCCTTCGACGACGTGACCGTCGTGCGGCAGATCGCGGGGCTGGCATGAGCGTGCTCTGGACCGCCGAGGATATCTGGTCCGTGTTGGGTGTGCGCGCCGCGCCGGGTATCGCCGCGACCGGCGTGTCGATCGACAGCCGCACGCTGGCGCCGGGCGATCTGTTCGTCGCGCTGGTCACGGAGTCCGGGGATGGGCACCGCTTCGTCGCCGACGCCTTCGCGCGGGGCGCTGCCGCGGCCCTGGTGCGGGATGCGGTGGACGATCCGCGCGCCATCCGCGTGCCCGACACACTGGCTGCGCTGAACGACCTCGCCCGCCATGCCCGCGCGCGGTCGCGCGCGCGCGTGGTCGCGATCACCGGCAGCGTGGGCAAGACCACGACCAAGGAGATGCTGCGGACCATCCTGTCCGCGCAGGGACGGACGCATGCCGCCGTTGCGTCATACAACAATCAGTGGGGCGTGCCGCTGACGCTGGCACGCATGCCGCGCGACACCGAATACGCGGTGATCGAGATCGGCATGAACCAGCCGGGCGAGATCCTGCCGCTCGCGCGCCTCGCGCGGCCGCATGTGGCGCTGATCACCTCGGTTGAGAAGGTGCATGTCGGCCATCTCGGCAGTCTGGAAGCGGTGGCGGATGAGAAGGCGCAGCTTCTGCGCGGCCTGGAGGAGAACGGTATCGCTGTGCTGCCTCGCGATTGCGCGATGCTGTCACGCCTGGTTTCGGCCGCGCGCGACGTGCGCGTGACCACGTTCGGCACCACGCAGATGGCGGATTCCCGGCTGCTGGAGGCTGAGGGCGACGCCGAAGGCAACGATATCGTCGCGCGGATCGACGGTGAGGCCGTCGCTTTTCGCCTGCCTGCGCCGGGCGCGCACATGGCGATCAACGCGGTGGCGGCACTCGCCGGCGCGCATGCACTCGGCGCGAAGGTGGCCGAGGGCGCGCGGGCGCTGGCGGGGTTCGCCGCGCTCTCCGGGCGCGGGTTGCGCCAGCGCGTGACGATCTCCGGCGGATCGATCCTTTTGTTGGATGAAAGCTACAATGCCTCCGGCCCTTCGATGCGTGCGGCGCTTGCGGTCCTGAAGGCGCAGCCTGCCAGGCGCCGTATCGCCGTGCTGGGAGACATGCGCGAGCTGGGTGAGTTCGCGGAGGATGAGCATGTGGCGCTGCGCGATCCGGTCGAGGACGCGGCCGACGTCCTGTTCGCCTGCGGCCCGCATATGCGGGCCCTGTACGACGCGGTGGATGAGGATGTGCGCGGCGCCTATGCGGAGGCCAGCGAGGGGCTGATCCCCTTCATCGTCGCCAGTCTCGCCGATGGCGACGCCGTCTTGGTGAAAGGTAGCCTGGGCACGCGGATGAAGCCGATCGTGGATGCGATCCGCGCGATGGGCGGGGTGGCGTGATGTTCAACCTGCTCGCATCGCTGGGCGATCAGATCATCGTCTTCAACCTGTTCCGCTACCTGACCTTCCGGTCGGGCGCGGCCTGCCTGACCGCGCTGGTGCTATCCTTCATGATCGGCCCGGCCCTGATCCGGCGGTTGCGCGCCATCCAGCGCGAGGGCCAACCGATCCGCACCGACGGGCCGGAGCGGCACCTGATCGAGAAGAAGGGCACGCCGACCATGGGCGGCGTGCTGATCCTGTCCACGATGACCGTGTCGGTCCTGCTCTGGGCCGACCTGCGCAACGGCTTCGTCTGGGCGGTGCTGTTCCTGACGCTCGGCTACGGCGCCATCGGTGCGGTGGACGACTACCTCAAGCTGACGCGGCGCAACACCAAGGGCGTGTCCGGCCGGTCCAAGCTGATCGGGCAGGCGGCGATCGGCCTCGCCACCGCGTTGTGGCTGGTGTGGCTGACGCGCGGGCCCATCGCCACAAGCCTCGCCCTGCCGGTGTTCAAGGAGACGCTGGTCGAACTGGGGCCGCTTTTCCCGCTGCTCGGCATGCTGGTGATGATGGGCGCGTCCAACGCGGTGAACCTGACCGACGGGCTGGACGGGCTGGCCATCGTGCCGACCATCATCGCCGCCGGCGTGTTCGCGCTGATCGCCTATCTGGTCGGCAACCGCATCTTCGCCGACTACCTGCAACTACATCCGGTGCCAGGATCCGGCGAACTGGCCGTGTTCTGTTCGGCGCTGATCGGCGCGGGCATCGGCTTCCTATGGTTCAACGCCCCACCCGCGGCCGTGTTCATGGGCGATACCGGATCACTCGCGCTCGGCGGCGCGCTGGGCGGCGTGGCGGTCGCGACCAAGCATGAGATCGTGCTCGGCATCGTGGGTGGGCTGTTCGTGGTCGAGACCGTGTCCGTCATCATCCAGGTGTTCTGGTACAAGCGGACCGGACGGCGCGTGTTCCTGATGGCGCCGCTGCACCATCATTTCGAGAAGAAGGGCTGGGCCGAACCCACCATCGTCATCCGCTTCTGGATCATCTCCATGATCCTGGCGCTGGCGGGGCTCGCGACCCTGAAGCTGCGATGACGCCGTTTTCGGGACAGCGCATCGCGGTGATGGGGCTGGGGCGCAACGGCCTGGCGGCCGCACGCGCGTTGCGCGACCTCGGCGCCGAGGTCACGGCCTGGGACGACGGCGCAGCCCAGCGCGCGGCGGCTGAGCGCGAAGGCATCACGCTGCGGAATACCGCGACGGCGCGTTTCGATGCGCTGGTTCTGTCCCCCGGCATCCCGCACACGCTGCCGGCGCCGCATCCGGCGGCCATGCGGGCACGCGAACTGCATGCGCCGATCCTGTCCGACGCCGAATTCCTGTTCCGTGCCGTGCGGGCAGCCGGTTCGCGCGCGCGGTTCGCGGGCGTCACCGGCACCAACGGCAAATCCACCACCACCGCGCTGCTCGCGCATCTGCTGTCCAAAGCAGGGATCGCGAACGCCGCCGGGGGCAATCTGGGGCCCGCGGCATTGTCGTTGCCGGTGCTTGGCGATGATGGCGTCTATGTCCTGGAAATGTCTTCCTACATGTTGGAGCGAATCGCCGGTCTCGCCTTCGATGCGGCGGTAATGCTCAATCTCAGCGCGGATCATTTGGACCGTCATGGCGACATGGCGGCCTATGTTGCTGCCAAGCGTGCGGTGTTCGCGCGGCAGGATGCACGCGACCTCGCCGTGCTGGGTGACGACGATGATGCGACGCGTGCGTTCGCGGACACGCTTCGGTCGCATCCTGCGCCGGTATTGCGCGTGTCGGGCGATCATCCGGCGGATGTCTGGGCCGAGGGGCGCATCCTGTGCGATGGCGACGGCATCCTTGCCGATCTGGCCGCGGCCCCCGCGCTGCCTGGATCGCACAACGCGCAGAACGCCGCCGCAGCCGGCGCGATGGCGTGCTTCCTTGGAGCCGACCGGGCCCTGCTCGCCGACGGCTTCGCCACGTATCCCGGCCTGCCCCACCGGCAGCAGCAGGTCGGCACCGTTTCCGGGATCACCTTCGTCAACGACAGCAAGGCGACCAACGCCGACAGCACGGCACGCGCGCTGGCCAGCTATCCGCGCGTGGTGTGGATCGCGGGCGGCATCGCCAAGGAAGGCGGTATCGCGGCACTCGCGCCATTCTTCCCGCGTGTCGCCCAGGTCTTCCTGATCGGGCGGGATGCCGAAATCCTGGCTGCGACCCTCAAGGCGCATGGGGTGCGGCACGACATCGTCGGCACGCTGGAACAGGCCGTGCCGGCCGCTTATGCTGCGGCGCGCGCGGGGGCTGCGGACACGGTGCTGCTGTCACCGGCCTGCGCCTCCTTCGATCAGTTCACCGGCTATGACGCGCGCGGCGATGCGTTTGGCGCGCTGGTGCGGGGACTGCCCTCATGAGCGCCCTGTCGCGCGGCGATACCTCCACGCTCGGCCGCTGGTGGTGGACGGTCGATCGCTGGACGCTGGCCGCCGTCGCCGCGCTGATCTTCGTCGGCTACGTGATGATGCTGGCCGCGAGCCCGGCGGTGGCGGAGCGCATCGGCCTGCCGCGCAACGCCTTCATCATCCGCCAGCTCATGTACCTGCCGCTGGCGGCGGCGATCATGATCGGCGTCTCGTTGCTGTCGCCACGCTCCATCCGTCGGCTTGCGCTGCTGGGCTGCGCCGTGGCGCTGGCGCTGACCGCCGCGACCCTGATCTTCGGGCCGGAGGTGAAGGGCGCGCGACGCTGGCTGAACCTTCCCGGCCTGTCGCTCCAGCCGTCGGAGTTCCTGAAGCCCACTTTCGCGGTCGCCGCTGCCTGGATGATCGCCGAAGGGCGCCGCACGCCGCGCTTCCCCGGCATGCTGCTGGCGGTGCTTGTGTTCCTGCTGATCGCGACGCTGCTGAAGTCGCAGCCCGATATCGGCATGCTCGCCGTGCTGGGCGCGATGTTCTTCACCCAGCTTTTCGTGGGCGGGCTCAACATCGTTCTGGTGGGGATCGGCGCGGCCGGCGTGGCGGGGCTGGGTGTGCTTGCCTACGTCATCTTCCCGCACGTGCAATCCCGCGTGCAGCGCTTCCTCGATCCGACTTCGGGCGATTCCTATCAGGTGACCACGGCGCTGGAGGCGTTCGGCAATGGCGGCCTGTTCGGTCGCGGGCCGGGCGAGGGGCGGGTGAAGGACGTGCTGCCCGATGCGCATGCGGACTTCGTGTTCGCCGTGGCAGGCGAGGAATATGGGCTGATCGTCTGCCTTCTGATCCTGGCGCTGTTTGCCTTCATCGTGCTGCGCGGCCTGCTGCGGCTGCTGGTGGAAGGCGATCTGTTCATCGTGCTCGCCGCGACCGGGCTGCTGACGTCCTTCGGGCTGCAGGCCTTCATCAACATGGCCTCCAGCCTGCACCTGATCCCGACCAAGGGCATGACGCTGCCCTTCGTCTCCTATGGCGGGTCATCCGTGTTCGCCATCGCGCTCGGCATGGGCATGCTGCTCGCGCTGACCCGGCGCCGGCACCACGGGGATGCACCGTGAGGGGGCCGATGGCACGTCCTATCGTCATCGCCGCGGGCGGCACGGGCGGGCACTTCTTCCCCGCCGAAGCGCTGGCGGCTGCGCTGATCCGGCGCGGTGAGCGGATCGTGCTGATGACCGATGCGCGCCGCGCTGCGGTGCCGTCCGAGGTGTTCGCCGGCCGCGAATCCTTCGTGATCCGGGGCGCCGGACTGGCCGGCCGCGGCCTGCTGCGCGCCGCGCGTGGCGCCATGGGGCTGGCTGGCGGCACGGTGCAGGCGCGGACGATCCTGGCCGACCTGAACGCGGCCGCGGTGGTGGGCTTCGGCGGCTATCCGGCCGTCGCCCCTGTGCTGGCCGCGCGCAGCCTGCGTGCGCGGCCGGCCATCGTGCTGCATGAGCAGAACGCGGTGGCGGGGCGTGCCAACCGTCTGCTCGCGCGTCTCGCGGATCGCTTCGCCACGAGCTTTGCGGATACGGTCGGCGCGCCCCGGGATGCCGTGCTGATCGGCAACCCGGTACGGCCGGCCATCGCCGCGCTGGCAGGGCGCACCTATGCGCCGCCGGGTGCGGGCGCGATCCGCGTGCTGGTGCTGGGCGGCTCGCTGGGGGCGCGGGTGTTCTCCGATATCGTGCCCGATGCGCTCGCGCGCCATCCGCATCGCGACCGGATCGTGGTCACGCAGCAATGCCGTGCCGAGGATCTGGACCGTGTGCGCGCCGCCTACGCGGCATCCGGGATCACGGCGGAACTGGCCACTTTCTTCGGCGATGTCGCGGACCGTCTCGCGGCCGCGCATCTGGTGATCGCGCGTGCCGGCGCCTCCACCGTGGCGGAGCTTGCGGTCGCCGGCTGTCCCGCCGTGCTGGTCCCGCTGCCGGGCGCCATCGACGATCACCAGAGCGCCAATGCCCGTGCCCTGACCGATGCGGTGGTCATGCCCCAGTCCGGCTTCACGCCGGATACGCTGGCGACCGCGCTCACGCAGCTCGACGATGCCCGCCTGGCGCTGATGGCGGCGCGCGCCGCCGCGGTGGGGCGGTCCGAAGCGGCCGAGCGGCTGGCCGATCTGGTGCAGTCGCTGGTCCCGGTGGAGGCGCGGTCATGAGGGCGTTGCCACTGTCCATCGGGCGCATCCATTTCGTCGGCATTGGTGGCATCGGCATGTCCGGCATCGCGGAGGTGCTGCACAACCTGGGCTACGCGGTGCAGGGCAGCGACCTGTCGGACAGTTACAACACGCGCCGCCTGCGCGAGGCCGGTATCCACGTCGCAATCGGCCACGATGCGCGCAACCTGGGCGATGCGCAGGTCGTGGTCGCCTCCACCGCGGTCAAGCGCGACAACCCGGAAGTGGCCGCGGCCCGCGCGCGGCTGATCCCGGTGGTGCGCCGCGCCGAGATGCTGGCCGAGCTGATGCGGCTGAAATGGTCGGTCGCGATCGGCGGCACGCACGGCAAGACCACCACCACCAGCCTCGTCGCCGCGGTGCTGGAAGCGGCGAACCTCGACCCCACCGTCATCAATGGCGGCATCGTCAACGCCTACGGCACCAACACCCGCCTGGGCGAAGGCGACTGGATGGTGGTCGAGGCGGACGAAAGCGACGGGTCCTTCCTGCGCCTGCCCGCGGTGATCGCGGTCGTCACCAACATGGATCCGGAGCATCTGGACCACTGGGGCACGGAAGAGGCGATGAAGGAGGGCTACCACCAGTTCGTCGCCAACATCCCGTTCTACGGCTTCGCCGTGCTCTGCGCCGATCATGCCGAGGTGCAGGCGATGATCCCGCGCCTGTCCGACCGGCGCATCATCACCTACGGCTTCTCGCCGCAGGCCGATGTGCGCGCGGACAAGCTGCTGACCGACCGGCTGGGCGCGACGTTCGAGGTCGTGGCGTCCGATCGCGCTACCGGCCGCGCGCGGCGGATCGGCCCGTTCCGCCTGCCGATGCTGGGCCAGCACAACGTGCAGAACGCGCTCGCCGCCATCGCCGTCGGGCTGGAGATGGAGGTGCCGGAGCAGACGCTGCGTGCGGCACTCGCCGGGTTCAAGGGCGTGAAGCGCCGCTTCACCAAGACGGGCGAGGCGGGCGGCATCACGGTCATCGACGACTATGGCCACCACCCGGTCGAGATCGCGGCCGTCCTGAAAGCCGCGCGGCAGGCCGGTGCGCGGGACGTCGTGGCCGTGGTGCAGCCGCACCGCTACTCCCGTCTGCAGACCCTGTTCGAGGAGTTCTGCACCTGCATGAACGATGCGGGCACGGTGATCGTGGCCGATGTCTATGCGGCGGGAGAGGCCCCGATCCCGGGCATGGACCGCGATGCGCTGGTCGAAGGGCTGCGCACGCGCGGGCATCGCCGCGTGGTGCCGCTGACGGATCCGAAGCACCTCGCGGAAATGGTCGCCTCCATCGCCGCGCCCGGCGACTTCGTCGTCTGCCTCGGCGCCGGATCGATCACCAACTGGGCGCAGGCATTGCCGGACGAGCTGAGCGCGATCTTCGCGGCACAGCCGCGCCGTGCCGCGGGAGGCACCAAATGATGGCCCCCGCGTTGCGTCAGTCCACCCTGGCCGACACGCTCGCCACGCTGCGCGGCCGCGTGCAGGCGGCCGCGCCGCTGGCCCCCTTCACCTGGTTCCGCGTCGGCGGCCCGGCGGAGGCGCTGGTGCGGCCGGCGGATGTGGATGACCTCTGCGCGCTGATGCGGCTTGTGCCGCATGAGGTGCCGCTGATCGCGATGGGCGCCGCATCCAACCTCATCGTACGCGACGGCGGCGTTTCGGGCGTGGTGGTGCGGCTGGCGCGCGGCTTCGGCGACGTGACCGTGGAAGCGGACGGGTTGATCGCGGGCGCGGCCGCGCTGGACGCGACTGTGGCGGAACATGCCGCGGCCGCAGGGCTCGCGGGACTCGAATTCCTCTCGGGCATTCCGGGCAGCATCGGCGGCGCGATCGCGATGAACGCGGGCGCCTATGGGGCGGAGATCGCGGACGTGCTCGACTGGGCCGAGATCGTCACCCGTGACGGCGAACTGCACCGGCTGCCGGTGACGGCGCTGGGCCTGTCTTACCGCCACGCATCGCTGCCGGTCGGCGCGGTCGTGGTCCGCGCCCGGCTGCGCGCCCGACCGGGCGAGGCGCGCGTGATCGCCGCCCGCATGGCGGAGATCCGCTCCAGGCGCGAGACCACGCAGCCCGTGCGCGCCCGCACCGGCGGTTCGACCTTCGCCAACCCGCCGGGGATGAAGGCGTGGGAGCTGATCGACGCCGCAGGCTGTCGCGGTCTGGAACGCGGCGCGGCGCAGGTCAGTGAGATCCACTGCAACTTCCTGATCAACCGCGGCGGGGCCACGGCCGCCGATATCGAAGGCCTGGGCGAGGAAGTGCGGCGCCGTGTCCACACCGCTTCCGGCGTCACCCTTGTCTGGGAAATCCGGCGTATCGGCATTCCGGCGTCGCGGGCGGAGGTGGTGGCATGACGCGCGTGGCGGTCCTGCATGGCGGCATTTCCGCCGAACGCGAAGTCAGCCTGAACAGCGGGCGGCAGGTGATCGCCGCGCTGCGGGAGGCGAAGTTCGACGTCCTGCCGGTCGAGGTCGGGGCCGATCTCGGCGCATTGATCGCAGCGCTGACGCCGAAGCCCGATGTGGTGTTCAACGCGCTGCACGGGCGCTTCGGCGAGGATGGTGCGATCCAGGGCGTGCTGGAATGGCTCGGCATCCCCTACACGCACTCGGGCGTGCGCGCCTCGGCGCTCGCCATGGACAAATCCGCGGCCAAGGCCGTGTTCACCGCCTCCGGCCTGCCGGTGATCCCCGGCCGCGTGGTCGGCATCGACGAGCTTGAGGCGGAGGACCCGCTGCCGCGCCCCTACGTGGTCAAGCCGGTCAGCGAAGGCTCCTCGGTCGGCGTGCATATCCTGCGCGGCGGCGACAACCGCCGTGCGGAGATTGCCCGCCAGTGGCGATTCGGCCGCACGGCGATGGTCGAGCAGTACGTGCCGGGCCGCGAGCTGACCGTGGGCGTGATGGAAGACCGCGCGCTGGCCGTCACCGACATCATCGCCGAGGCCGGCGTCTTCTATGATTACGAGTCGAAGTACGGCGAAGGCGGATCGCGTCATGTCGTGCCAGCGCGAATCCATCCCGACGTCTATGCACGCGCGATGGACGTCGCCCTCGCCGCGCATCGAGCCTTGGGATGCCGTGGGGCTTCGCGCGCCGACTTCCGCTACGACGACACCGAAGGCGAGCCGGGCAGGCTGTTCCTGCTGGAGGTCAACACCCAGCCCGGCCTGACGCCGACCTCGCTGCTGCCCGAACAGGCGGCGCATTGCGGCATGGACTTTCCGGCGCTGTGCGCCTGGATGGTGGAGCGCGCGCGATGCGACGTCTGAGCAACGCCACCGACCGCCCCGGCCGGCTGCGCCTGTTCCTGCGCCGCCAGCGCCGTTTCCTGAAGCCCGGCGGGATGGTGCTGGGCGGCGTGGCCCTGCTGCTCGGCGGCGTGGTCGCCTACCGCACGCTCGATCCCGCGGGGCGCCTGGCGCGGTTCGCGGAGGACGTGGCCCTTTCGGCCGGACTGCGGGTGCGGGAGGTCCGGTTCGAGGGACGCGTCCTGACGCCGGAGCCGCTGCTGCGTGCCGCCGTGGGCGCGCGCCGGGGCGCACCGATCCTGTCGCTTTCGCCGGCCGAGATCCGCGACCGCGTGCTGGAACTGTCGTGGGTCGCGTCCGCCTCGGTCGAGCGGCATCTGCCATCCACCCTGGTCGTTCACATCGAGGAACGGCGTCCCTTCGCGATCTGGCAGAACAACGGCCGCTATTCGGTGATCGACCGCGACGGGCGCGCGATCGAGACCAGTGGGCTGGGGCCGTTCGCCTCGCTGCCCCTGGTTGTCGGCGCGGGCGCGCCGGCGCATGCGGCGGAACTGCTCGATGCGATGGCCGAATATCCCGATCTGGTCGAGCGTGTTCAGGCGGCCGTGCGCGTGGGTGAGCGCCGCTGGAACCTGCGCCTGCACACGGGCGCGGACGTCATGCTGCCGGAAGGCCATGAGGCGGCGGCCATGGCACGGCTGATGGAATTCCACAGCCGCGATGCCCTGCTCGATCGCCCGCTTGCCGTGGTCGATCTGCGCCTGCCGGACCGGATGGTGGTGCGGCCCAGGGACGTGTCTGCCCAGACGCGGAGGCCGACATGAACGAGATGGCACGCCGCCCCTTGCCGCCGGCGCTGGAGCCGCCCGAGCCGCCGCGCCGCCGCGGCCAGCGCAGCGGCCCGTTCGGGGTGCTGGACATCGGCACGACCAAGATCGCCTGCCTGATCGGCCGCACCGAGGCCGATGGTATGCTGCGCGTGCTCGGCTTCGGCTGGCAGCGCGGGCGCGGCATCCGTGCGGGCGGGATCGCCGATATCGCGGAGGCCGAGAAGGCGATCCGTGCCGCGGTGGGGCAGGCCGAGGAAACGGCCGATACGACGCTGCGCAGCGTCGTCGTCAACCTGTCCTGCGGCGCGCCGGAAAGCCAGTTGTTCAACGTGCAGTGGCCGATCGGCGGCCGCGCCGTGGGTGATGAAGATATCCGCCGCATCGTGCAGGAGGGGCGCGCCCGCGCCGCCGCCGAGGGGCGCGCGACGATCCACGCGATCCCGCTCGCCTTTTCCGTGGACGACACGGACGGTGTCTCCGATCCGCGCGGCCTGTCGGCCGATATCCTGACGGCGCGGCTGCACGTGATCGATGTCGGCGTCACCGCGCTGCGCAACCTGGGCGCCTGCCTGGCCCGGTGCGACCTGGACGTCTCCGAACTGGTCTCGGCGCCGATGGCCGCCGGCCTGTCCACACTGGTGGAGGACGAGCGTGAGCTGGGCACCGCCGTGGTGGACATGGGCGGTGGCACCACCGGGCTCGCCGTCTTCGCCGAAGGGCAGTTGCTGCACACCGCGCAGCTTCCGGTCGGCGGCGTGCACGTGACCAACGATCTCGCCCGCGTGCTGTCCACGCCGGTCGCGCATGCGGAGCGGATGAAGGCGCTGTACGGCGGGGTGCAGGAAAGCCCCGACGATGCGCGCGAGATGCTCCCCGTGCCGCTGATCGGCGAGGAGGAGCACCACATCGCCAAGGTGCCGCGTGCGATGATCGTCAGCGTCATCCGCCCGCGCCTGGAAGAGACCTTCGAATTGCTGAAGGACCGCCTCGAAGCCACTGGCATGGGCCGGGCCGCCGCGCGTGTCGTGCTGACCGGCGGCGCCAGCCAGCTCACCGGCGTGCGGGAGATGGCCCATCACATCCTGGGACGGCCGGTCCGGCTCGGCCGCCCGCTGGCGCTGCGCGGCATGCCGGACAGCGCATCCGGCCCCGCCTTCGCCGGGGCCGCCGGACTTCTGCAATGGGCGGCCGGAGAAGGCCGCGTCATGACCGACCTTGATCTGGAAGCGACGAGCCCACCGGGCGCCTTCCGCCGCTTCGTCAACTGGCTTCGCGACCGCGTGTGACAACCCCTGACCGCTGAGAGCAGGACATGACCCTCAACCTGACCATCACGCAGCCGATCCACACCGACTTCACGCCCCGCATCACCGTGGTCGGCGTGGGGGGCGGTGGTACCAACGCGGTCAACAACATGATCGCGATGGGGCTGGACGGCGTCGATTTCGTCGTTGCCAACACCGACGCCCAGTCGCTGGCCCGCGCCAAGGCGGAACGGCGCATCCAGCTTGGGCCGCACCTCACGCAAGGGCTGGGCGCGGGCGGCAAGCCCGAGATCGGCCGGGGTGCGGCCGAGGAAGCGGCCGAGGAGCTGGCGCGGCACATGGACGGCACGCACATGGTGTTCGTGACTGCCGGCATGGGCGGCGGCACCGGCACCGGTGCTGCTCCGATCATCGCGCGCATGGCGCGTGAGCGGAACATCCTGACCGTCGGCGTGGTCACCAAGCCCTTCGACTTCGAGGGCATCAAGCGCCGCCGCGCGGCCGATGCGGGCATCGAGGATCTGCAGCAGTTCGTCGATACGCTGATCGTGATCCCGAACCAGAACCTGTTCAGGCTCGCCAACGAGAAGACCACCTATATGGAGGCCTTCAAGATGGCGGACCAGGTCCTCTACATGGGCGTCCGCGGTGTGACCGACCTGATGGTCAACCCGGGCGTGGTGAACCTGGACTTCAACGACATCCGCGCCGTGATGGCCGAGATGGGCAAGGCCATGATGGGCACGGGCGAGGCGGACGGCGACGACCGTGCCATCCGCGCCGCCGAGGCGGCGATCAGCAACCCGCTGCTGGAGGACACCAGCATGAAGGGTGCGAAGGGCGTGCTGATCAACATCGCGGGCGGTCTGGACCTGACGCTGTTCGAGGTGGATGCCGCGGCCAACCGCATCCGCAGCGAGGTGGACGAGGATGCCAACATCATCTTCGGATCCTCGATCGACGAGGCGATGAACGGCCGCATCCGCGTGTCCGTGGTGGCGACCGGCATCGCCGCCGCGGCGATGGAGCAGCCGCGGCCCAAGCTGGTGGCTGTCGGCGGTGGGGGGGCCGTGGCCTCCGCCCCTGCGCCCGCGGTGGCGTCGGCCCCGACACCCGCGCCGGTGACGCAGCTTCGCCCCGTCGCTGCGGTGGCGCAGGCCCCTGCCGCGGTTGCGGTTGCTGCACCTGTCACGACCCCGGCGCCCGCCGTCGTGGCCGAGGTTGCCGAGCCGGCGGTGCCGCCCGCCCCCGTCATGGCGCCGGCGCCGGAAGTCGTTGCCCGCACCGAACGCGTGATCGAGACCGCGCCCCCTGCGCCGGCCGAGGAGCAGTCCCCGATCCGCTCGCGGCTGTTCGGAATCGCGACCGGGCTGATCCGCCGTCCGCCGACGGCACCTGCTCCCGTGCAGGCGCCGCAGCCGCGGGTGGAGCCGGCGCTGCAGGCCGTCGCCGAACCGGCGGCGAGCGCGCCGCGCCGCGCACCGGCCGCGGACGAGATGAGCCTGGAAATCCCGACCTTCCTGCGCCGCCAGACCAACTGACGGCGGCCGCGTCGGCCCCTTCGCTCCGGGGCCGACGCGGGCTGCTGCTACTCCGTGGCGGTCTTGCGCGCGGCCCATTGGGCCGGGGACATGCGGGGGATCTCGAACCGGTCGGTGGTGCGCGTGTACCATCCGCGCCCATGCATGCGGCCGACGAGGTCGAGCTTCGGCGTATCCACGTAGAGCTTGGCCGCATCCAGCATGCAGTCGTCCTGGATGTGCATGGCCACCACACGGCCGAGCACGATGGCCTGCCCGGATTCCAGCGAGATCGTCTGGAAACGGGTGCATTCCAGCGCCACGGGGCTTTCGGCGATGCGCGGCGGGGCGATCCTGGACGATGGGGCGGCGGTCAGCCTGGCCTCTGCGATCTCGTCCTCGCCGCCCTCGAAGTCGATTGCGGTCACGTTCATCGCCTCGGCCAGTGCGTGGGAGACGAGGTTGACGGTGAACTCGCCGGTGGCCGCGATATTGGCGGCCGTATCCTTCGGCTGGCCGGCGCGCGGCCCGATGCCGACGCTGACGATCGGCGGATTGCCCGACAGCACGTTGAAGAAGGAGAACGGCGCTGCGTTCAGCCGGCCCTCCACCGACCTGGTCACGACCCAGGCGATCGGCCGGGGCACCACGGTGGAGACCAGCAGCTTGTACGTGTCCTGCGGCGACATGGCGGTGAAGTCGAACAGCATGGGCGGCGTCCCGAAGGATGGATTCCGTGCGCTTAGGCTGCGTCCGGAGACCTGTCCAGACAGGGGCGCACGCGATGGCCTGGCGTATCTGGCGGCGTCCTATTCGGTAAGCACGGGGATCAGCGAGACCGCAAGCAGCGCGGCCATGGTCCAGTTGAACAGGCGCAGGCTCCGCTCCGTCGCCAGGAGACGGCTGGCTCCGACGCCGACCAGCGTCCAGGCCGCGGTGCTGGCGAAGGTTGCTGTTCCGAAGACGGCCGCGAACACCAGGGGGACCGCGAACGATGCGGCCTGCGCCGCCGTGCCTCCGAAAGCCACGAAGGCACCGGCGACCATGATCCAGAGCTTCGGGTTGACGAACTGGAACAGCGCACCCTGCATCAGGGTCAGCGGCCTGCCCCCCGCGCCCATCCGGCCAGGGATGTCATGCCTGGCCGGCCGGGCACGGCCGATCCGCCAGGCCAGCCACAGCAGGTAGGCGCATCCCGCCCATTTCAGAGCGGCGCGGATATGCGGATCGGACACGATCGACGCCCCAGCGGCGCCGACGGCCAGGATGATCGCGGCGACCCCGATCGCCATGCCGGACATCAGCGGCAGCGTGCGCCAAAACCCGTGCGTCGCGCCGGATGCGGTCACCATCGTGTTGTTCGGCCCCGGCGTGCCCGCCATCGCGAGCGCGAAGCCCGTCACCGCCGTTATCCAGCCCCAGTCCATTTCCAGCCCCGCAGCGCCATAGGCGGAGTGTAGGAGAGGGATCCGGCCATCGGGTTGCGCAGATGCCAGAGTTTCATCTTAGATTGGCATTTAATGCCATACAGGATCGGATATGGCGGTGCCTGTGCCAGAAAATCTGGACGAGATCGACCGGCGCATCCTGCGCGAGCTGCAGCGGGATGGGCGGATACAGAACATCGAACTCGCCAGGCGGGTCGGGCTGTCGCCGTCGCCCTGCCTGCGCCGTGTCCGCCTGCTGGAGAAGGCGGGTGTCGTCACGCGCTACGTCGCGGTGATCGATCAGGCGAGGGTCGGGCTGCGGCTGTCGATGTTCGCGCGCATCTGGCTGACCGCGCAGGATGCGGACACGATCGACCGTTTCATCGCCGCCATGAGGCGCCTGCCCGAAGTGGTCGAATGCTACATCATGCTGGGTGAAAGCGACGCATTGCTGCGCGTGGTGGTGGCCGACCTGGATGAATACCGGCGGTTCCAGTCCACGCATCTGACGCGCAGGAACGGCATCCAGAACGTGAAGACGGATGTGCCGAGCGAGATCGTGAAGCAGACCTTCGCGCTGCCGCTCTGACAGGTTCGGGTATGCGCAGGGCCTTGCGGCCTATCCGGTCCCGCCGGGGTGATGCAGGAAGGCTGCGGCACGTTCCGCCACCATGAGCACCGGCGCGAGGATGTTGCCGGACGGCATGACCGGCAGCACGGAAGCATCCGCCACCCGCACGCCGGACACGCCGATCACGGACAGGTCGCTGTCCAGCGCCCTTCCCAGCGCGACCGAACCGCAGGGGTGGTGGGAGGAGACGCCGGTGGATCGGATGAAATCCGCCATCTCGTCATCCGTGGCGACATCCGGGCCGGGGGCGACCTCACGCCCCGCGTATCCGGACAGGGGCGGGAGCGAGAATATCCGTCTGGCGCGTTTCAGCGCGGCGATCGTGATCGCAAGGTCCCGCTCGGCATGCAGGTAGTTCGGCTGGATGTCGGGTGCGTCCGATGCGGATGAGGAGATGATACGGACGGTCCCGCGGCTTTCGGGCCGGAGGGGATAGATCCCGCAGGTGATCCCGCCCTGATGCGACAGCGCCGGTCCGGCGCTTCCCAGCCGGCCAGGTGAGAAGAAGATGGTCGCGTCGATCTTCTCCGCATCCGGCAGGGCACGGAAGAAGGCGTAGGCGAGTGCGGGGCTGACCGACAGGATCGAGGGCCGCCCCAGGGCCCATCGTGCCGCCTGGAGCACGACCCTGGGCCAGCGCGCGAAATCGTTGATCGTCCTGGCGCCGGGAGATTCGACGATCAGCCGGATGGAGAAGTGATCCTGCAAATTCGCGCCCACGTCTGGTGCGTTCACGATCGGCGGGACGCCTGCCTGTGCCAGCACGGGCTCCGGGCCGATCCCTGACCGTTGCAGGATCGCCGGGCTTCCGAAGGCGCCGGCGGACAGGATCACCTCGCGCGTCACACGCACGATCCGGCGCGTCCGGTCGGCCAGGCGGGTGATCTCCAGTCCGGTGGCCCTGCGGCCGTCGAACACGATGCGCTCGACGGCGTGGCCGGACAGCAGGATCAGCCGGCCGCTCGACCGATATCGGCGGAGCGCGTTGCGGTAGGTGTCGCTGGTCCGCCATCCCCGGAAGATGAAGCGCTCATAATAGCCGGTGCCTTCGTTGTCGCCCGTGTTCGGCGCCGCGTTCGCCGCGATGCCGGAGGCGATGGCCGAGCGCACGAAGGCTTCTGAGACGGGGATGCGGAAATCGTTGTCGCTGATGCGGATGGGGCCGGAACTGCCGCGCTGCCCTGCGTGCCGGCCGCGATAGTCCTCAGTCCGCTCGAAATAGGGGAGGACGTCCGCCCAGCGCCATCCCGGGACGTTCCATCCGTCGAAATCATCGGCCCGCCCGCGGACGTAGCACATGCCGTTGAGTGCCCCGGTGCCCCCGAGCCTTCTCCCCTGGCGGATGAGGATCTGCCGCCCTTCGATCCGTGCGTTCGGGGATGCCTGGTAGCGCCAGGTCTGCGCGCGATCCTCCATGGCGAATGTGCCGAGCGCGGGAAGCCGGGAATCGATGCCGCCGCGCTTCTCTCCCGCCTCGACCAGGCAGACGCGATAGCCGGATTCGATGAGCCGCGCGGCAAGGAGGCAGCCTGCGCTGCCGCCGCCGGCAATCGCGAAATCGCAGACCAACGCGGTGTCCGTCATGGCCACATGCCTCGCTTTCAGGCGCACGCATGCGGTCCGCCATAATGGTCAGGAATGCCGCCACCAGCCGCTTTCGGGCAAGGGGTGCAGGCAGTGGGGTTTCGCCCTAGCCGGTCGCGCGCGCTTCGGGCAGCATGCCGCCACGGTGATCCCGCCCTCCGCGCTGCTGTTGATCCTCGCCTGGGCGGGGACGCTGGTCGACCAGATCGGCCGCCTCCCGGCGGCCGGCACGGTGGCCGGGCTGGCGCTGTTCCTGTTCCTCCTCCTGGAGCTGCCGAAGGCGCGCCGCTTCGGGCGGGTGCTGTTCGGGGCGCTGACGGCGGCCGGGCTGGTTGCGCTGCTGGTCGTCCCGGATCCTCTCGCGACCTTCCTCGAAAGCTGGCGGCGCGGCGCATCCTATGTCGCCTTCTTCCTTGCCCTGTCCGTGCTGCGGGATGCGGCCGAACGCTCGCCGCTGGTGCGCCGCTGCGGCCGCCACCTCGTCGCGCAGCCGCCCGGCCGCCGCTACGCCGCGCTGACCGCGGGCGGCCATGTCTATTCGATCATCCTGTCCTACGGCGCGATCGATCTGTTCGGCGTGATGGTCGCGCGCGCCAACACGCTTGCCTCCGCGGGCGGTTCGAGCGCGGTGCGGGCGATCCGGCTGCGGCGGATGATGCTTGCGGTCTATCGTGGCTTCGCGGCGATGAACTGCTGGTCGCCGCTCAACATCATGACCGCCGTGGTGTCCTCCGCCGTGCCGGCGGCACGGTTCGGGTTGCTGATCCCGCTCGCCTTCGGCTTCGCCCTGATGCTGCTGGCCACGGGCTGGGCGGTGGACCGCGCCTCGGCCGCGCGGCTGGTCACACGCGGCGGGGCGCGGCCGCAGACAGCCGAACGCTGGAGCATCCATCTGCGCATCGTGGCACTGGTGCTGTCCGTGTTCGCCGCCGCCGAGCTGGCCGGCTATCTGCTCGACACGCGCCTTGTCACCGGTGTCACGCTGGTGGTGCCGGCGGTTGGCATCGGCTGGATGGTGCTGCAGGCGCGGCGCTATGGCTGGGTGGCTTCGTTCGGCACGCTGCCCGGGCGGCTGGCTGTGTTCCTGCGTCGCATCCCTGCATTCCGGGGGGAGGCCACGGTGCTCGGCTGCGGCGGCTTCCTGGCCGGCGGGCTGAGTGCGGCACTGCCGCAGCTTGGCGCCTCCGACCTGCTTGCCGACGCATCCGTGCCGCCGCTGCTGGTGCTGTTCGCGATCCCGGTGCTGGTGCTGGCGACGGGGCAGATCGGCCTCAACCCGATCGTGCTGATCGGTGCGCTGGGGGCATTGATCCCGGATCCGGCGGCGCTGGGCATCGCACCCTCGGCGCTGGCCTTCGCCTGCATGCTGGGCTGGGGCCTGGGGGCGGGGGCCACGCCGATCTCGGCAAGCTCCATCACCACGGCACGCTGGGCGGGCGTGTCGCCCTGGACCGTGGCCACGGTGTGGAACGCGCCCTACACGCTGATCGGGCTCGTGCTCGCCTGCCTCGCGCTCGTGGCCGCGCATTTCGGTTTCCGCGCCTGACCTTGCCCGCAAACGGGGCCTTAACCGGCCCGGTTCATCCTGCAGGCAAAGAAGGGAAACGAGATGCGCTTCCTGCGGAACCTGCCGGTCGCCGGCAAGCTTGCCGTCTCCGCTGCGGCGGCATTGCTGCTGACCGCGATCCTGGCCTTCGTGGCGATCACCTCGAACGCGCGCATGACCGCGTATGCGCAGATGAGCGAGGAGGGGGAGGCCGCGGCGCGCAAGGTGCAGGCGGCGGCCCTCGCGGCCGAGACTCTGGCGACCGCGGTGCAGAGCGTACGCCTCGCCCAGACCGAGACGCAGGTGCAGGCGGTGGTGGACAGGGCCGCGCAGACGGCGTCCGGCCTCGCGCATACGCTGAGGAGCGTGAGCGAGGACCGGCTGGCCGCACGCGCGCCCGAGGTCCTTGCCGCGCTCCGGCAAACGATTGCCGCCGCCGAAAGCGCGATGCGCGCGACAAGGGATGTGGCGGCGAAGCGGGTCGCCATGATCACCATGCGCGATGAACGCTTCTATCCGGTGTTCGGCGCCTTCGCGCACGCTTTCGAGGTCGCGATGTCGGGGGTCGAGTTCACCGATCTTCCCCCGAGTATAGTGGAGGAACTGCGCAATCGGTTGCTGACTCACCAGAACGCCATGTCGGAGGCGCGGTCGGCGATCGATCGCTTCCTGGCAACCGACAACGCGGCGCTGGAGCCGCGGGTGCGGCGGTCGCTTGCCCAGGCCCTGGTCCATATCCGCGGTTCCGTCAGCCTGGCCGGCGATTCGCAGCTGCGGGACAACCTGGAGACCCTGCGACAGACCGCGGAGGAGACCGCCGCGGCGGTCAAGGGCGTGTTCGATGCCGCAAAGGCCGTGCTTGACGCAGCGGATGGGACGGCGCGCCCGGCACAGGCGGCGCTCGGCACGGCTGCCGATTCGGCCGTCGCCATGATCGGGCGCTGGAGCCGGGCGCAGCGTGAGACGGCGACGGTGGTCGCGAAGTCGGCTGCGCGGATGATGGTCGCCGCCGCGGTGGCGGTGGTGTTGATCCTGATCCTGTCGAACTGGCTGACCAGCCGTGCGATCGGCCGCCCCGTCCGGCGACTGGAGGCTGCGATCGGCCGCATCGCCGCGGGGGATACGTCCACGCCCGTGGCGGATCTCAACCGCAGGGATGAGGTCGGGCGCATGGCGGCGGCGCTGGAACGGCTGCGGGGGGTCGCGGCGCGTGCCTTCACGCAGGCGGAGATGATCGAGCAGATGCCGGTCGCCGTGATCACCGCCGATCCGCATGATCTGCGCATCACCTACGCCAATGCCGAGACGAAGCGGCTGTTGCGGAGCATCGAGGCGGAACTGGACTTTGATGTCGAGAACATCGTGGGCGCCGGCATCGACATGTTCCACCGCGCGCCGGAGGAGCAGCGCCGCCTGCTCGCGGATCCGGCGAACCTGCCGCATCGCGCGCAGGTGCGGATCGGTGGGGAAGTCCTGGAGCTGAGCGTGACCGCAATCCGCGATTCCGCGGGCGCCTATGTCGGGCCGATGCTCAACTGGCGGTCCATCACCCGTGAGATCCAGCTTGCCGACCGCTTCGAGGAATCGATCGGCACGATCGCATCCGGCATCGTCGAGGCGTCGCAGGGGATGACGCATTCGGCGGAGTCTCTGGCTGCCAGTTCCACGGATACCGGGGGCCGCGCCGCGGCCGTCGCGGCCGCGTCGGAGCAGGCCTCCGCCGCCGTGGCCACGGCGGCGGCGGGCGCGGAGGAACTTGCCGCCAGCGTCGCCGAGATCGGCCGGCAGGTGACGGAGAGCGCGCGCATCGCCACCGAGGCGGCGGCCAGCGCGGAGGCCACCGACCGGTCCGTGACCGGGCTGGCGGAGGCGGCCGCCAGGATCGGCGACGTCGTGCGCATGATCGGCGACATCGCCGCCCAGACCAACCTGCTGGCACTGAACGCGACCATCGAGGCGGCGCGGGCGGGCGAGGCGGGGAAGGGCTTCGCCGTGGTGGCGAGCGAGGTGAAGAACCTCGCCGGGCAGACCGCCAAGGCAACCGAGGAGATCGGCGCCCAGATCGGCAGCATGCAGTCCGCGACCGGGGAGGCGGTGCAGGCGCTGCGCGGCATCGCCACGACGATCCAGCGCATGAACGAGATCGCCGCGGCGATCGCTTCCGCCGTGGAGCAGCAGGGGACGGCCACGCGCGAGATCGCGCGCAACGTCCAGCAGGCATCCGCCGGCACCCAGGACGTGGCGGCGAATATCGCCACCGTGGGGACCAGTGCCGCGGCCGGCGGAGAGGAAGCGCAGGCCGTGCTGGAGCGGGCGAACCAGCTGACCAGGCAGGCGGAGACCCTGCGTGCCGAGGCCGATAACTTCCTGACGCTGGTCCGCTCCGCGGCCTGATCGGTGCTCTCGCGGTCGCGGCAGGCCGCGCCGCGGGGCACACTGCGCGCGTGATCGAGTCGCTCCTGTCCCTGCCGTCGCCCGAGGAGGCGCTGCATCGCGTCTTCGGCTTCCCGTCCTTCCGTGGCCTGCAATCCGACGTGATCGGGCATGTGATGACGGGCGGCGATGCGCTGGTGCTGATGCCGACCGGCGGCGGCAAGTCGCTCTGCTACCAGATTCCCGCGCTTTGCCGGCCGGGCACGGCGGTTGTCGTTTCGCCGCTGATCGCGCTGATGGACGATCAGGTCGCGGCCTTGCGGCAGGCGGGCGTGGCGGCTGCGGCGATCCACTCTGAGCTGGATGACGGGGAGGCGCGATCGGTCCTGCGCGACCTGTCCGAAGGCACGCTCGACCTGCTCTATCTCAGCCCGGAGAAGCTGCTCGGCAACGGCATGCTGGACCGGTTGGCACGACGGCAGCTTGCCCTGATCGCGGTGGACGAGGCGCATTGCGTCTCGCAATGGGGTCACGAGTTCCGCCCCGAGTACCGTGGCCTCGCGGCACTCAGGGACCGCCTGCCCGGCATCCCGCGGATCGCGCTGACCGCGACCGCGGACCCGCGCACGCGCGCGGACATCTTGCGCGGGCTGGACATGCCGGAGGCGCGGGTCTTCGCGGCGTCGTTCCACCGCACCAACCTGCATATCGCGGCCGAGCCCAAGGTGGGCGAGACGGCGCAGCTTGCCGCCTTCCTGCGCGGCCGGAACGGGCAATGCGGCATCGTCTATTGCGGCACCCGCGCCAAGACCGAGCGTGTGGCCGAACGCCTCGCCGCGCGCGGCGTGCCGGCCGTTGCCTTCCATGCGGGGCTCGACCCGGCCGACAAGCGCCGTGCGGCGGCACGGTTCCGTGCGGGGGAACCGCTGGTCGTGGTCGCCACCATCGCCTTCGGCATGGGCATCGACCGGCCGGACGTGCGCTTCGTCGTGCACCTGGACATGCCCGACAGCCCGGAGAGCTACTACCAGCAGATCGGCCGCGCCGGCCGCGACGGCGAGCGGGCGGATGCGCTGCTGCTCTATGGCATGGACGATATCGCCCGCGCCCGGCACTGGCTCGCGCAATCCGCCGCACCCGAGGCGCAGAAGCGCGAGCAGCGCGCCCGGCTGGAGGCGATGATCGGCCTGACCGAGACCGCGGATTGCCGCACGCGCTCGCTGCTCGCGAGTTTCGGGGAGACGCTGGACGCGCCGTGCGGCCATTGCGACCTGTGCGCCGCCCCACCGCGCCGGTTCGACGGCACGGTGGCGGCGCAGAAGGTCCTGTCGGCGGTGCTGCGCACGGGTCGCATCTTCGGCGCGCTGCACATCATCGCCGTGCTGCGCGGCGAGAAGACCGACCAGGTGCTGCGCCACGGCCACGACCTGCTGCCCACTTTCGGGGTGGGGCGCGACAATTCACAGGGATTCTGGCGCGGAGTGATCCGCCAGCTTGTCGCCCGCGGCGCGCTGGACGTGGATACGGACGGCCATGGCGGACTGACGCCGGTCGAGGATCGCGCCCGGCCGATCCTGCGCGGGGAGGAGACGGTGCTGCTGCGCGAGGATCGCGCCACCGTGACCGCTTCGGCGGGCCCGGCGGCGCGGCAGGCCGCCCCGGCCCCGGGCGATGACCCGCTGTTCGACGCGCTGCGGGCCTGGCGTGCGGCGGAAGCCAAGGCCCAGGGCGTTCCACCTTATGTGATCTTCCACGACGCGACGCTGCGGGAGATTGCGGCACTTCGGCCGCAGGATCTGGGCATGCTCGGCCTCGTGCGCGGGGTCGGCGCCTCGAAGCTCGCCCGCTACGGTGAGGCTGTTCTGTCCGCTCTTGCGAGGCAGTCGCAATCCGGCTAGGTGCGAACTGCTCGCATCAACGGCGGCTTCATGATCGTCTGCGTCTGCAACAGCCTGAGTGACCGTCACGTCCGCAGCGCGGCCGAGAATGGCGCCGGTTCCCCGTCCGAGGTCTATCGCGCCTGCGGCTGCCGCCCTGATTGCGGCGCCTGCGCGAAGGAGATGCGGCGTATCGTCAATGAGGTCGCCTATCCCCTGGGCCGCAACCCCACGGTGCTGGCCGGCGAATAGCTGCGAGCGACTCGCAATTTCTTTCGCAATAACAATGACTTGACGCCCGCCCGCTCGCCGGCGCATTGGCTGCCCTGCACAGAGGGGAAGTCAGCGATGAAGGGCGATACGAAAGTCATCGAGATCCTGAACACGGTGCTCACCAACGAGCTGACCGCGATCAACCAGTACATCCTGCACGCGCGCATGCTCGACAACTGGGGCGTCACCCGGCTCGGCAAGACCGAGTACAAGGAAAGCATCGAGGAGATGCAGCATGCCGACTGGCTGATCGAGCGCATCCTGTTCCTCGAAGGCCTGCCCAACGTGCAGCGCCTGAACAAGATCCTGATCGGCGAGAGCGTGGAGGAGATCCTCCGCTGCGACATGAAGCTGGAGGAGAAGGCGATCGCCGATCTGCGCGAAGGCATCGCCTATTGCGAGCAGGTCCGGGATTTTCCGTCGCGCGATCTGCTTGCGAAGATCCTGCACGATGAAGAGCACCACGTCGATTTCGTGGAGACGCAGTTCGAGCTGATCGCCCGTGTGGGCATCCAGAGCTACACGCAGCTCAACAGCTATCCTGCCAACGAGATTCCGGAGAAGACTGGGGCCTGAATTGCTCGCGGGGCGTTCGCCGCCCCGGGAATGCGCTGCCCCTCATCACATCCCCCTCCCGCCTTGCGGGAGGGGGAAGAATGAAGGGGGCGCCGCGCAGTAGGAATTCGGCTGGCTTTGGCGGCTACCGCCGCCACCACCCACGCCGCTTCGGCGCCACTTCATTGTCGTTCGCATCACCGATGACGATCGGCTGGACCACGGGTGCCGACGGCTCCGGTTCGGGCTCCGCGGCCTGGGGGGCAGGCTCCGGCTGCGGCGGCTCCGGTTCGGTCACGGCTTCTTCGGTGGCGGCACCGGCCGGCTCCGGCTGCGGCGGCTCGTCTGCCGGCCGGGCCGGCGTTTCCTCGGCTGCCGCTGCAGGCCCGGCCGTTGCCGAAACGGCAGGCTCCGGTTCGGCAACCGGTGCGGGTTCGGCCGCGGCCTGAATGACGGGTTCCGGCTCCGCGGGGGCAGGGGCCGTGGCGGGCTCCGTCCCGGCTTCCGGCCGGACTTCCTCCGCCGCCCGTTCCGCCGCATCCATCACGTCGAAGATATCGACCTGGCCGCCGAACGGATCGGCGGGCGTGGGCCCTGCGTAGGCCGGTGCCTCGGCCGGTGGCGGGCTGGCCTCACCCTCGCCTTCGGCGGCCCCGGTCTCGGCGGGGGCTTCGTCGTCACGCCGCCGCCGCCGCCCGCCGCGGCGTCCGCGGCGGCGCCTGCGGCGCGGCTCGTCGTCGTCCTCGCCGTCTGCCGTCCCTTCCGGTGCCTCGCCATCCGCCGGTTCGGCTTCGTCTGCGGCAGCGGTCTCCGCCGCCGGCCGCTCGTCCTCTTCAGCCGGGGCGGCGGTCTCGTCTGCCTCCGGCGCGGTCACGGCCTCGGCGGAGGGCTGTTCGGCCGTCTCCTCCCGCCGTCCGCCGCGCCGGCGCCGCCGGCGCCGCCGGCGCGTGTCGTCCGTCTCGGCCTCGCCCTCGTCGGTCCCGGCTTCGGCCGGCTGGTCCTCCACCGCATCCGCGGCGGCGTCGGCATCCGCCGCCGTCTCGGGGGTGACGGTCGCGGCCAGCGTCACGGTTTCCGCGACCAGGGCGGCCCGCGTGCGTTCGATCTTCACCTGCGGCGGGATCAGGCTCGGATCAGGGTCGAACATCACCCGCAGCGCGTAGCGCGCCTCGATCGCGGCGAGCCAGTCGCGCTTCTGGTTGAGGATGTAGAGAGCGATCTGCCCCGCCACGCGCACCGTGATCTCACTGGCGCGGCGCTTCGCACCTTCCTCCTCGATCGCGCGCAGCACATGCACCGCGCTGCTCTCGACGCTGCGGACGAGGCCGGTGCCGCCGCAATGCGGGCAGGGGATGAAGTTCGATTCCGCGAGGCTCGGCCGCAGCCGCTGGCGCGACATCTCCAGCAGCCCGAAATGGCTGATATGGCCGACCTGGATGCGCGCGCGATCGTTCTTCAGCGCGTCCTTCAGCTTCCGCTCGACCTGGCCGTTGTGCTTCTTCGACTCCATGTCGATGAAGTCGATGACGATCAGGCCGGCGAGGTCGCGCAGGCGCAACTGGCGGGCCAGCTCCTCCGCCGCTTCCAGGTTGGTGCGCAGCGCGGTTTCCTCGATGCCGCGTTCGCGTGTGGAGCGGCCCGAGTTCACGTCGATCGCGACCAGCGCCTCGGTCTGGTTGATCACCAGATAGCCGCCGGACCGCAGCTGCACCGTGGCCGAGTGCATCGCATCGAGCTGCTGCTCGACGCCGTTCTTCGCGAACAGCGGCACGCCGCCGTCCTTGTAGGCCTGCACCTTCTTCGCATGGCTCGGCATGAGCATGCGCATGTAGTCCTTGGCCGCGCGGTAGGCGTCCTCGCCATCGACGAGGATCTCCTCGACATCGCGGGCATACACGTCGCGGATGGCGCGCTTGATGAGGCTGGCTTCCTCATAGATCAGCGCCGGCGCCGTGGAGGTCAGCGTGGTCTCGCGGATGCTGTCCCACAGCCGCAGCAGGTATTCGCAGTCGCGTTTGATCTCGGGCTTCGGCCGGCCCGCGCCCGCAGTGCGGACGATCAGGCCCATCCCCTCGGGCAGGGCCAGTTCGTCCATCACCTCGCGCAGCCGCTTGCGGTCCGCGGCGGAGGTGATCTTGCGGCTGATCCCGCCGCCGCGCGGCGAGTTCGGCATCAGCACGCAGTAGCGGCCGGCGAGCGACAGATAAGTGGTCAGCGCCGCGCCCTTGTTGCCGCGCTCCTCCTTGACGACCTGGACCAGCAGGATCTGCCGGCGGCGGATCACTTCCTGGATCTTGTACTGGCGCAGGAAGCGGGGCGGGATACGCCGGTCGGTGCGTTCCTCGGGGCCGTCGCCGCCGACGGTCTCGGGCGGTGGCGCGTTGTCGGCCGGGATGGTCTCGACCCCGGAGGACAGGGTCGCCGGCACCCCGACATCGGCTGGCGGCACGTTGTCCTCGGGCGCGGCCTCATCGCCGCTTGCCCCAGCCTCGCCGGTCTCGGTCGTCTCCGCGACCGGTTCGGCGGCGATGGCGGGGGCGGCGGCTTCCACGGCCAGGGGCTGCGCGGCGCCGCGCGGCGCGGCAGATGCCGTCTTGCCGCCGCTTTCCGCCTCGGCGGCGCGGTCCTCTTCCTCCTGCTCCTCGCGCAGTTCGGCCGCCTGCGCTTCCAGCAGGCGCTGCCGGTCCGCGACCGGGATCTGGTAGTAGTCGGGATGGATCTCGCCGAAGGCGAGGAAGCCGTGGCGGTTGCCGCCATACTCGACGAAGGCCGCCTGGAGCGACGGCTCCACGCGGATCACTTTGGCGAGATAGATGTTTCCCTTGAGTTGCTTCTTGGTTGAGGTCTCGACGTCGAAATCTTCGAGGCGGTTACCGTCCAGCACCACCACGCGGGTTTCTTCCGCGTGCGTGGCGTCGATCAGCATGCGCTTGGTCATGTAGACGTGAACTCCGGTGCGCGCGCGAACGACCGCGGGCGCACGGTGCGGGGTGATGGGCGCGCGGCGGGACGAAAAGCGTCACGGCGGGCGGCGGTCCTGGTCAACGGGCGCGCACCTGTTGCGCGCGACCCGGGGGTGGGTCCGCCCCGCACGGCCCGGCGCGCTGGATGCGCGGCGCGGGGCGATGCCGGCGCGGCAGCGGCCCCAAGGGCGGCTCCGCGCCCCGGGACATCGCCGGGGCATCTTGAAGATGGCTGAAAGGGCAACGAGCCGCAAGCGCTAGCGCGGATTTGTCTCGCATGCCGGGCCGCTGATGTGGCATATCAGCGGTGGAGGACAGCCCATTGATCTCACGTCGCTTCCTGCTCTCGGCGGGCCTCGCCTTGACCTATGTGATTCCGGCCGGGGCAGCCCCGCGCCAGCGTCCGGCCACGCGCCGCGCCCCGTTGCCCCTGGTGATGCTGGACCCTGGCCATGGGGGCAAGGACCCCGGCGCGATCGGGGTTTCGGGAACCTATGAGAAGCACATCGCCTTCGCGACCGCGCAGGAATTGCGGCGCCGGCTGCTGGCCAGCCGGAAGTATCGGGTCTCGATGACGCGCACGCGCGACGTGTTCGTGCCCTTGGACGGCCGTGTCGCGGCCGCCCAGCGGGCCGGCGCCTCGCTGTTCGTGTCGATTCATGCCGATGCCATCGAGAATCCGTCGGTGCGCGGGGCTTCCGTCTACACACTGTCCGATGCGGCATCGGATGTGCAGTCGGCATCGCTGGCGCGGCGCGAGAACCGGGCGGACCGGTTCTCGGGGCCGAGTTTCCGCGAGCATCCGCCCGAGATCGCGCGCATTCTGTCCAGCCTGGTGCGGCGGGAAACCCATGTCGGCTCATCTCGCCTGCAGCGCGCGATGGTGACGCAGCTCGACCGCAATCTGCCCATGCTGACCAGCCCGGCGCGGCATGCGGGGTTCGTGGTGCTCAAGGCGCCGGACATCCCGTCCGTGCTGGTCGAGATGGGGTTCATGTCGAACCGGCGCGACGAAGCCGCGCTTCGCCAGGCGGCGCATCGCCGCAAGGTGGCGATCGCCATGCACCGTGCGGTGGATGCGTGGTTCGCGTCGCACAACCAAAGCGCGTAGGCTGCGTTATCCCGGGGCCGGACGCGCGGTTTCGTCGTTTCCCGCGCCGCGCCGGCCGGTGTAAGGCGCTGGCATGAGCGATCTTCGCGCCGAGGGACCAATGGCGCCGCGTACCCCGCCTGCTCCGCCCCGGAAGGCGGCGAAGCCGGCGGTGCGGCGCAGCTCCGGGCTGCTGCGGCTGGTCCGTTTCCTGTCCGTTGTCATCGTCGGCGCCGGGATCACGGCCGGTGTCGGCGGTTATGTGGCCTGGCGGCATTTCTCGGACGACCTGCCGGATTACGAAGGGCTGCGCGACTACCAGCCTGCGGTGATGAGCCGCGTCTATGCCGGCGATTCGCGTCTGCTGGCGGAACTGGCCACGGAGCGGCGAATCTTCGTCCCGATTGACGCCATCCCCAAGCAGGTCCGCGGCGCCTTCGTGTCCGCGGAGGATCAGAATTTCTGGCTGCATCATGGCGTGGATCCGATCGCCATCGCGCGTGCGGCCGTCACCAACCTGCGGCAATGGGGGCAGGGGCGCCGACCCATCGGCGCGTCCACGATCACGCAGCAGGTCGCCAAGAACATGCTGCTCGGCAACGAGGTCAGCCTGACGCGCAAGGCGAAGGAAGCAATCCTGGCCATGCGCATCGAGGCGGCCCTGCCGAAGGAGCGCATCCTCGAACTCTACCTCAACGAAATCTACCTCGGCGCCCAGGCCTATGGCGTGGCCGCGGCGGCGCAGGCCTATTTCAACAAATCGCTCGACGAATTGAGCCTGCCGGAGGTGGCGTTCCTCGCCGCCCTGCCGAAGGCGCCTAACAACTACAGCCCCTTCCGCCACCCCGAGGCGGCCAAGGCGCGGCGGGACTGGGTGCTCGACCGCATGGCCGAGGACGGGGTGGTGACCGCCGCGCAGGCGGCCGCCGCCAAGGCGGAGCCGATCACGGCGGTCCCGTTCCGTCGCCCCGACATGGTGGCGGACAGCGGTTATTTCTCCGAGGAGGTGCGCCGCCAGCTGATCGAAAAGTTCGGCCCCGACCGCACCACCCAGGGCGGGCTGCTGGTACGGACCAGTCTCGACCCCACGATGCAGGCCCAGGCCGACAACGCCCTGCGCGACGGGCTGATGGGCTATGACCGCAGTCATGGTGGCTGGCGCGGGCCGGTGACGCGGATCGAGAGCGCGTCGCTGCGCACCGACTGGATGGCGAAGCTCGCCGAGGTGCAGCGCCCCCCCGGCATGCTGCCTGACTGGAAGCTCGCCGTGGTGCTGGAAGTCGGCGCCGATGAGGCGAAGCTGGGCTGGCTGGACCAGCCCGCCGGCCGCATCGTGGCCGCGGCGCAGCCGCGTATCACTGCGATGCAGCTTGCTGACATGACCTGGGCGCGGCCGCGGCAGAACGGCCATCTCGGCGCGCAGCCGCGGCGTATGGGCGATGTGCTCGCGTCGGGGGATGTCGTCATGGTCGAGCACGTCGCGGCCCAGGCCGCCGGCGAGCGCAACGGCCAGGCGCGCGGAGCACGGCCGGAACGGCTGGTGCTGCGGCAGATTCCGGAGATCGAGGGCGCACTGGTCGCGCTCGACCCTGCCACGGGCCGCGTGCTGGCGATGTCGGGCGGCTGGTCCTTCGACAAGAGCCAGTTCAACCGTGTGACCCAGGCGCAGCGGCAGCCGGGATCCTCGTTCAAGCCCTTCGTCTACCTGGCGGCGATGGAATCCGGCGTGTCGATGGCCGAGTCGATGCTGGACGCGCCCTTCGTGGTCGATCTCGGGCCCGGTGGCGGCAAGTGGCGGCCGGGCAACTACAGCAGGAACTTCAACGGCATGGTGCCGCTGACCAGCGCCATCGCCCGGTCGCTCAACCTCGTCACCGTGCGGCTGGCCGACCGCATCGGGCTGGACACGGTGGCGGAGACGGCGAAGCGCTTCGGTGTGGTGGACAACATGCCGCTGGTGTTCCCGGCCGCGCTGGGCGCCGTGGAAACCACGGTGCTGCGGATGGCGGGTGGCTATGCGGCCTTCGTCAATGGCGGCAAACAGGTCACGCCGAGCGTGATCGACAGCGTGCAGGACCGCGACGGCACCGTGATCTGGCGTGCCCCGGGGCGGGAGTGCCATGGATGCGAAGCCGGTCCCGACACCCCGCCAGACCTGGCGGACGAACGCCGGCAGCTGACCGATCCGGTCAACGCCTATGGCATGACCATGCTTCTTCAGGGCGTGGTGGCGCACGGGACCGGGGGGCGCGCCGCGGCTGGGCTCGGCCGGCCGATCGCCGGCAAGACCGGCACGACCAACGATTATCTGGACGCCTGGTTCGTGGGATTCACGCCCGATCTGGTCGTTGCGGTGTGGGTTGGCTACGACACGCCGACCCCTCTGGGCAGCAGCAGCACGGGCGGCGTGCTGGCCGCGCCGATCTTCCGCGACTTCATGGCCGCGGCCGAGGCGGGCAAGCCGGTGCTGCAGTTCCGGCCCCCGCCCGGTGTGACCTGGACCGGCTGGCCAGCACCCACCGCCCAGTCCGCGGCGACGGTGACGAGCGGCGGGTCGGACGATGGCGGCGGCAGCGGCAACGTGGACAGCGATCTCGGCGGGCTTTATTGAGCGCCCCCCATGCGTGCCGATGCCGAAGCCCTGAACGAACAGATCAAGCAGTCCGTCGCGCTGCTGAGGAGGCATCTTTGACTGGGATGCCGCCCTTGTCCGCCTCGACGAACTGAACGCGAAGTCCGAAGACCCCGCGCTCTGGAACGATGCCGAGCTTGCGCAGAAGCTGATGCGCGAGCGCACGCTGCTGGCCGACCGCATCGAAGGCGTGCGCCGGCTGGAAGCGGAGGTCGAGGATTCACTCGGCCTGATCGAACTCGCCGAGGAGGAAGGCGACACCGCCACCGCGGATGAGGCGGTCGAGAGCCTGAAGCGGCTCGCCGCGGAGGCCGCGCGGCGCGAGACGGAAAGCCTCCTGTCCGGTGAGGCCGACGCGAACGACAGCTTCCTGGAGGTGAATTCCGGTGCCGGCGGCGTGGAGGCCCAGGACTGGGCCGAGATGCTGCTGCGCATGTACACGCGCTGGGCCGAACGCCACGGCTACAAGGTCACGCTGCTGGAACAGAGCGAGGGTGAGCAGGCGGGGATCAAGTCCGCCACGCTGCAGATCAGCGGCCCCAACGCCTATGGCTGGCTCAAGACCGAAAGCGGCGTGCACCGGCTGGTGCGCATCAGCCCGTTCGACGCGAACGCAAGGCGGCAGACCAGCTTCGCGTCCGTCTATGCCTATCCGGTGGTGGATGACTCGATCGAGATCGAGATCAATCCGGCCGACCTGCGCGTCGATACGTTCCGCGCCTCGGGCGCTGGCGGCCAGCACGTGAACAAGACCGAATCGGCGATCCGCATCACGCATATTCCCACGGGGATCGTGGTCGCCTGCCAGACCGACCGCAGCCAGCACCGCAACCGTGCCGAGGCGATGAAGATGCTGAAGGCGCGCATGTACGAGCGTGAACTGCAGATGCGCGAGGCCGCCGCCGCGGCGACCGAGGCAGGCAAGACCGATATCGGCTGGGGCCACCAGATCCGCAACTACGTGCTCCAGCCCTATCAGCTGGTGAAGGATCTGCGCACCAACCTTGAGAAGGGCAACCCGCAGGCGGTGCTGGACGGCGAACTGGACGAGTTCATGGCCGCCGCCCTGGCCGCGCGCGTGGGTGCGCATCGATCCGAGGCGAGCGCGCAGGCGGGTTAGCGCCCTTCGCTGCGTAAGGGCGGGAACTGTTCTCGCGGCTGCTGCCCTTCCTCAGGATCGCCAAGATCGGTGACGAGTACCGGCGCCTTGTCGCCTGACACGCGGACGGACTTCCTCTCCCGAGAGGGGACGCGGCAGACAGGCTGGCGCATGGCCCGTCCGCTCGCGGTCGGCCATGTTATCCAGCCGGTGACGTCGCGGACCTGACAGCCTGCGCGACCGCGGCCGCGTGACCGGGCACCTTCACGTTGCGCCACGCGGCGAGGATCCGCCCGTCGCCGCCGATCAGGAAGGTGGATCGCGTGATGCCCATGTACTTGCGCCCGTACAGCATCTTTTCCCCCCACACGCCATAGGCCTGCGCCACCGTCTTTTCCGTGTCGGAGGCCAGCGGGAATGTCAGGCTGTATTTCTGCGCGAAGCTCTCGATCGGCTTCATCGCATCCGGCGACACGCCGATGACGTCCACACCCAGCTTGCCGAGCTGCGGCAATGCCTCCTGGAAGTCGCAGGCTTCCCTGGTGCAGCCGGAGGTGTTGGCCTTCGGGTAGAAGTAGAGGATCAGGAGCCTTCCCTTGTGATCCTTCAGCCGGACCGTCCGCCCGCCCGAAGCGGGCAGGGTGAAGTCGGGTGCCTTGTCGCCGGGCGCGAGGCTCATGCGGGTGCTCCGATATGGGTGGTGAACAGGGCGCGGACGGATTCGGCCGTACGTTCGCAGGTCGCCGTCAGCCCGGCCATGTCGCTCATCGCGGTTGCGCGCAGCAATGCCTGCGTGGCGGAGGCGGGCAGCTCGGCGTTCTTCGGCAGGCCGGTGGTCAGATGCAGCATGCCCTGGATCGTGCGCCACAGCCGGTCGGCGGCGATCAGGGTCCGCGCGTCCTCTGCCGGCAGCACGCCGGCTTTCGCGAGACGCGCCAGCGCCACCCGTGTCGTGGAGGCAAGCACGGACGGATCGCGCGGCGCGTGGATCAGTTGCAGTACCTGCGCGATGAACTCGACCTCGATCTGCCCACCCGGCCGCAGCTTCACGTCCCACGGTCCCTGCGGTGGCAGGTCGCGGAGCATCCGGGCACGCATTGCCGCGGCATCGGCGCGGATCTTCGCGGCGTCGTTGGGGCGGGTCAGGGCATGGTGGATCGCGCCCTCGATCCGTCGGCGCAGGGCTGGGGCGCCTGCGACAACGCGGCCGCGTGTCAGCGCCATGCGTTCCCAGGTCCAGGCATCTTCCGCCTGGTAGCGTTCGAAGGAGGAAAGCCGAACCGCCACCGGCCCCTTGTTGCCGGACGGACGCAGCCGCATGTCCACCGCGTATAGCGGGCCTTCCAGGCCCGGCGCGGTGATGGCCGCCACGAAGGCGGTGGTCAGGCGCCCGAACCAGACCTGCGGGGCCATCGGGCGCTTGCCTTCGCTCGCCTCCGCGTCCTTGTCGTGGTCGTAGACCAGGATCAGGTCGAGATCGGACTGCGCCATCATCTCGCGCCCGCCGAGCTTGCCCATGCCGATCACGGCCACTGCCCCGCCGCGCATCCGGCCCCAACGCGCCGAGAAATCGCGGACCACGCGCGGCAGCAGCGCGCCGAGCGAGGCATCCGCCAGCGCAGTGCGTGCGATGCCAGCCGCATCCGCGTCGATGCGTGATTCCAGCGTGGCCACGCTGATGCGAAAGCGGTGCTCATGGACGAAGCGGCGCGTGATCTCGATCGCTTCCTCCAGGTGAACGGCATCGGCCAGTCGCGGCTTGAGGCTCGCGGCCGGCTTCGGATCGGGCAGGTCGGCGGCGATCAGCCCCTCCACGGCAGCGGGGTTCTGCGACAGGTAGTCCGCCATCACCGGCGCCGCGCCGAGCACGAGCGCGATACGGTCGAGCAGCGCCGGGTTGCGATGGAATAGCGACAGAAGCTGCACGCCGGCCGGCAGTTGCGCCATGAACGCATCGAGCCGCGCGAAGGCGGAATCGGCCCGGGGCTGGCGCGCGATCGCGGCCAGCAGTGCCGGTGCGATCTCGCGGATCAGTTCCCGCGACCGCGCGCTGCGCGTGGCCCGCGTGCGGCCGGCAAGCCAGCCGCGCACGGCGGCGGTGATCGCCTCGGGTTTCTGGAAACCCATCTCCGCCAGTGCGGACAAGGTCGCTTCGTCGTCGTCCGGCCCGTCAAAGCGCAGCTTGTCCGCGGCAGGTGCCGCGGTTTCCGCGGGCGCCTCGAAAAGGCCGGAATAGACGCGTTCGATGCGCGAGAGATGGCCGGTCAGTTCCTCCGCGAAGGTCTCGGGCGATGTTGCGCCGAGAAACGTCGCGAAATGCGCAAGCCCGTCTTCCGTGTCCGGCAGACGATGGGTCTGCCGGTCGGCCATCATCTGGATGCGATGCTCGACACGGCGCAGGTAGCGGTATCCGGCGGCGAGGACGGACGCGTTGGCAGGCCCCAGATGCCCGCGCGCCGCCAGCAGGGGCAGCACGCCGAGCGTGGTGGGGATCCGCAGCTCCGGATCCCGCCCGCCCCAGATGAGCTGCAGCGCCTGGGCGGTGAACTCCACCTCACGGATGCCGCCACGGCCGAGTTTCACGTCGTGGCCGAGCACGCCGATCTCGCCAAAGCCCTTATGCGCATGAATGCGCGTCTTCATGTCCTGGATGTCGGCAAGGGCCGCGAAGTCCAGGCTGCGGCGCCAGACGAAGGGGCGTATCTCGCGCAGGAAGGCTTGGCCTGCCGCGATGTCGCCGGCCACCGGCCGGGCCTTGATCATCGCGGCGCGTTCCCAGGTCATGCCAAGACTCTCGTAATAGGCGAGTGCTGCCGGCAGCGCGACCGCCATGGGCGTGGCGGCAGGATCGGGGCGCAGGCGCAGATCGGTGCGGAACACGTAGCCGTCCGCGGTGCGTTCTTCCATCAACCGCACGATTCCGCGCGCGAGCCGGACATGCGCAGCGCCGATGTCATCTCCGTGATAGACCCGCGCCGCTGGGTCATAGAGCACGATGAGGTCCACATCCGACGAGTAGTTCAGCTCGCGCGCGCCGAGCTTGCCCATGCCGAGCACGATCAGCCCGCTGCCGCGATCCGGATCGTCGGGCCGGCGCAGCCGCAATTCGCCCGCATCATGCGCCGCCCGCAGGACGTGGCGGGCCGCGGCGCGCAGCGCGGCCTCGGCCAGGGCGGACAGTGCCTCGGTCACCTGAACCACGTCCCACCAGCCGGCGATGTCGGCAACGGCGATGGCAAGCGCCGCGCGCCGCTTCGCCGCGCGAAGGGCGGCCATCATGTCGGCCTGACGCAGCGCGGGCGGCAACACGGCGATGGCGGCGACCGCGTCGTCCACGACCGCGGCCGGACCCGTGCGGACGATGCGACGCAGCGCGGAGGCTTCCCGCACCGCGAGATCGCCCAGATAGGGGCTGTTGCCGCCAAGGGCGGACAGCAGGGCGCGTCCGCCTGGTGTCGCGGCGAACCGCGCCTCGACCGCTCCCTGTTCAGCGAAGCGTTCGATGAGCAGATCGGCGGCGGCCGGGTCGGCCGGGCGGGGCAGGGCCGAGGGGACGAGTCGCTGGCGCATGCGCGAGCCTCGGCATGAGTACGCCCATCCGGCAAGGCCGGACCGTCCTGCGCCATTGCGGTCGTGGCCTGCGATTCCTGGTCGGCCTGTCCATCGGCCTGTCGCTGGCCGTTGCCGTCGCGTTCGGCGCACTGGTCTGGCGGCTGTCGCAGGGGCCGATCGAGGTTGCGTGGCTGGCGCGCGAGATCGAGGCGCAGGTGAACGCGACGTCCCCCGGCCGGCAGATCGAGATCGGCACCGCGACGCTGGCCTGGGAAGGGCTGGGGGCAACGGACCGCCCGCTTGATATCCGCCTGTCGGACGTGCGCTTTCGCGATACGGTGAGCGCGACCCTGGTGACGGTGCCACACGCGGCGGTGTCGCTGTCGCTGCGCCGGCTCATCCTGGGGCAGATTGCGCCGCGCAGCATCCTTGTCCGCGATGCCCGGTTGCGGCTGATCCGCAACGAGGACGGGTCGGTCGCCCTGACCTTGGGCGGCGAAAGCGGGACCGAGGCGTCCGGTGACGCCGGAACCGCGCAGCATTTCCTGACGGAACTGGCGCAGCCCGCGCGCGACGGATCCCGGATGGGACGCTTCGCCCACCTGCGGATCGAGCGGGCGGCGATGATCGTGGTGGACCGGCGGCTTGGCGTCACCTGGCGCGTGCCCCAGGCGACGATCGACCTGCGGCGGCAGGAAGGCGGAGGCGTGCGCGCCACGGCCGATCTCCGCGTCGCACTGGGCGGGGAGACGGTCGGGGCCCGGGTAACGGGCGACTGGGGCGCCGGCGGCCTTTCGCTGCGGACGGAATTCTCCGAACTGCGTCCGGCGGCGCTGGCGCAGGCAGCCCCGGCCCTGGCCCAGCTGGCCGCGTTCGATGCGCCGGTGTCGGGAGAGGTTACCGCGCGGTTCAGCCCGGACTTCGCCCCCGTTGGGGCTGAGGCGTCGCTTCGCGTGGGGGGCGGTGCCGTCGTGCTGCCGGATGCGCGCGTGCCCATCGCAGGGGCGGAGATCGCGGCGGGCTGGGCGGGCGATACGCTGACGCTCCGCGATGCGACGGTCCGCTGGCCTGACGGTGCGGGCGGGGCCGGCCCGGTGATCCGGGGCCAGGGCACGGTCCGGCGTGGCGAAACCGGCTTCGCGGCACAGCTCGGTGTCCGTATCGACGCGGTGCGCTTGGCCGAACTGCCGACGGTATGGCCCGAGGGGATCGGACCCAATCCACGCGCGTGGCTGGTCGAGAACCTGACCGGCGGCATCGCGCGTGACTTCCACGCGGAGATGACGTTTTCCGCCCCGCCCGACCTTTCGGACGTCGCCTTGGACGCCGTGAGCGGCGCGCTGCGCGCCGATGACGTGACCGTCCACTGGCTGCGGCCCGTGCCGGCGGTTGAGGGCATGAGCGGCGAGGTGGCGTTCGACCTGTCCACGCTCTCGATCCACGCCAGGGGCGGCGGGATAGGCGGCATCCGGGCGGGCGAGACCGATATCCTGATCTCCGGCCTCGACCTGCGCACCCAGACCATCGCCATCGACGCGCCGCTGTCCGGGCCGCTCACCGAGGTGCTGGCGCTGCTGCGCCATCCGCGGCTGAAGCTGTTCGAGAAGCATCCGCTTGACCTGCGCGACCCGTCCGGGCGCGTGGAGGCCCAACTTTCCGTGTTCTTCCCGCTGTTCAAGGACATCGACATGGACACGGTCAGCATCAGTGCGACGGCGAAGCTCTCGGATGTCGGGCTGGCGGGGATCGCGCTCGGGCAGGACCTGGAAGCCGGCCAGTTCGACATGTCGGTCGATACGGAAGGGTTGAAGCTGGCCGGGACCGCCCGGGTCCTGGGTGCCACGGCACACCTGACGGTGGATGAGGATTTCCGGGCAGGACCTGCCACACAGGTCCTCTCCCGGCAGGTTCTGAGCGGAACGTTCGACCAGAAGAATCTCGCCGCGGCCGGTTTCGATCCGGCGCCGTATGCAACCGGCCCCATCGCGCTGGAGGCGGACGTTCAGGCACGCCGCAACGGCCAGCAGACCGTGGCGGTAAAGGCGGATCTCGCACGGACACGTCTCGCGATCGACGACCTCGCCTGGGAGAAGCCGGCGGGTGCCGCGGCCCATGCCGAGGCGACGATCACCCTGCAGAACAACCGCTTCCGGTCGATCGACCGGATACGGCTGGACGGCGACGGGCTCTCATTGCGCGGGCGTATGGCGGCGACCCGCGACGGCAAGCCGGACCGGATCGAACTGACCCAGGTCAGCCTGGGCGCCAGCCGCGGATCGGGCGAGATCCTGCTGCCCTCCGGCAGCCGTCCGCTGACCGTATCCATGCGCGGATCGATGCTGGACCTTTCCGCCCGGTTCGCGCGCCGCCACGCCCCGGCTTCGCCGCCGGCCCAGGATACGACGACGGACCCCTTCGCCATCGATGCCCGCTTCGACCGCGTCACGCTCGGCCCCGACCGGACGCTGGATGCCGTCGCGGTCACGCTGCGTCACGATGGCCGGGTGCTGGCCGATGCCCGGATGTCTGGCCGGACCGGCCAGAACGGGGCCTTCGACCTGACGATCAGCATGCAGAACCGGCAGCGCATGTTGCGCGCGACATCCGCCGATGCCGGGGCGCTGCTGAAGGCCTTCGACATCATCGACCGGATGCAGGGTGGCAGCCTGACCGTGACCGGCACCTATGACGACACGAAGCCCGACGCGCCCCTGTCCGGCACGGCGGAGATCACCGATTTCGTCATCCGCGACGCGCCGGCGATGGCGAAGCTGCTGCAGGCGATGACGCTGTACGGGCTGGTCGAGGTGGTGCGGGGGCCGGGCCTGGGGTTCAGCCGGCTCATCGCTCCCTTTTCCTTGACCGAGGACACGCTGGCGCTTGGCGAAAGCCGGGCCTTCAACGCCAGCCTCGGCCTGACCGCGACCGGCAACATCGATCTGGCGCGGCAGCGCTTCGATCTGACCGGAACGATCGTGCCGGCCTACGTGTTCAACTCGCTGCTGGGGAACATCCCGATCCTGGGCCGCCTCTTCAGCCCGGAGCAGGGGGGCGGCCTGTTCGCGGCGCGCTACACGGTGCGCGGGCCGATGGATGATCCGGACGTGTCGGTCAATCCGCTCTCGGCGCTGACGCCCGGCTTCCTGCGCAACCTGTTCGGGATTTTCGAGCAGGGCGGCAGCGGCGGTCCGTCGGCGCCCTTGCCGCCGACGGCGCAGGACGGCGGCGGCAACTAGGCTCAGGCCCTGACTTAGGGGGAAGCCCGGAGAGCGTCCGCCCGCACGATCAACCGGCGGCGGCCGCAGTCCGGTTCACTGGCCCTGAGCCGGGTTCGCCGGGACGCAGCGTCAGCACCGACACGCCGGAGGCTGTGACGGCGACGGTGTGTTCGAACTGCGCGGAAAGCGACCCGTCTTTCGTCAGGACGGTCCAACCGTCATCCGCGGTCCTCACGCCGCGCCGGCCGCGATTGAGCATCGGCTCGATCGTGAAAACCATGCCCTCGCGGAGAGCGAGGCCGGTTCCCGGCTTTCCGCAGTGCAGGATCTGCGGTTCCTCGTGCATCTGCCTGCCGATGCCATGGCCGCAATATTCACGCACCACGGAATAGCCGTTGCGCTTGGCGTGCCGTTCGATCGCCCAGCCGATATCTCCGAGCCGCGCGCCCGGACGCACCGCCCGGATGCCCATCCACATGGCTTCATAGGCGGTCCGCACCAGCCTCCTGGCCGCTGGATCCGCTTCCCCGACGAGATAGGTTTTGCTGGAGTCCGCGATATAGCCGTTCTTTTCCAGCGTGATGTCGAAATTGACGATATCGCCGTCCCGAAGCACGTCCGATGATGATGGGACGCCGTGGCAGACCACGTCGTTCACTGAAGAATTCAGCACGAAGCCATAGCCGTACTGGCCCTTGCTCGCGGGGCGGGCGCGGAGATCGTGAACGATGAAACGCTCGACCATTTCGTCGATCTGGAGCGTTGACATGCCGACGAGCGGCGTCCGGTCGAGAAGCTCGAACACGGATGCGAGCAACCGGCCGGCTTCGGCCAGCAACGCCAGTTCCTCGGGGCGCTTCGTCATGCCTCGCTCACGGCCAGAGACGGGGCCGAAACGCCCGCGGACCTGAACTCGCGTCGCATGATCTCGGTGAAACTGAGTGACGGATCGGCCTCGCACAGCATGCCGACCTTGATCCAGTAGGCGGCCTGCGCGTTGATCGAACGGCACGATACCTTGCTCGCCCTGCGCAGCTGGTCGTGCAGATCGTCCTCTATGTTCACGATGCCCAATGGAATCGTCCCAAGTGTTTATATATGATTTATATATAAACCATATATACGCGAGGCCAAGAGGGGTTCCGAGCTAGAGCGTCTCCGGGACGAAACCGCCCGCCTGCCGCCGCCACATCCGTGCATACGGGCCGTCCGTGCGCAGCAGCTGCTCGTGCGTGCCTTCCTCGACGATGCGGCCTTCTTCCAGCACCACCAGCCGGTCCATCATGGCGAGCGTGGACAGCCGGTGCGCGATCGCGATCACGGTGCGGCCTTCCATCAGCCCGCCGAGCTGCTCCTGGATCGCGGCCTCGACCTCGGAATCGAGCGCGGAGGTCGCTTCGTCCAGAACGAGGATCGGCGCGGCCTTGAGGATGACGCGCGCGATGGCGATGCGCTGGCGCTGCCCGCCGGAGAGTTTCACGCCGCGTTCGCCGACATGCGCGTCGTAGCCGGTCCGTCCGTACAGATCGACGAGATGGGGGATGAAGTCCGCAGCCGCGGCGCGCTCGGCGGCCTGCCGCACGGCCGCGTCGTCGGCATCGGGCCGGCCGTAGCGGATGTTGTCGCGGATCGAGCGGTGCAGAAGCGAGGTGTCCTGCGTGACCACGCCGATCGCCGCGCGCACGCTTTCCGCCGTCGCGCCCGCCGTATTCTGCCCGTCGATCAGGATGCGGCCCTGGTCCGGTTCGAAGAAGCGTAACAGCAGGTTCACCAGCGTCGATTTGCCCGCGCCGGAATGACCGACGAGGCCGACACGCTCACCCGGCGCGATGTCGAGCGTGATGCCGTGCAGCACCCCGCGCTCGCGGCCGTAGCCGAAGCTGACATCGTCGAACCGGATGGCGCCCCGGGTCACGTGCAGCGGCCGCGCGCCGGGCCGGTCCAGGCCGGTGGGGGCGCGCGCGATGGAGCGGATGCCTTCCTGCACCACGCCTACGTTCTCGAAGATACTGGTGATGTTCTGTGCGACCCAGCCGGACATGTTGTTCAGCTGCCACGCCAGCGGCAGCGCCATGGCCACGGTGCCGACCGCGATCGCGCCCTCGCTCCACAACAGGATCGCGAGCACGGCCGTGGTCGCCACCATCAGCGCGTTCAGCGTGGCGAGGCTGACACCGAACAGCGTGATCAGGCGAAGCTGGCGGTGGAACGTGTCCGTGTGCTCGTCCACCGCTTCGCGCACATAGTCGTCTTCATCGGCCGCACGGGCGAACAGCTTGACGGTGAGGATGTTGGTGTAGCTGTCCACGATGCGGCCGGTGAGCATGGAGCGCCGGTCGCTCATTTCCCGGGAGCAGTCGCGCAGTCGCGGGACGAAGCGGCGCAGCAGCAGCGCGTACAGCGCGAACCAGCAGGCGATCGGGATCGCGAGCACCGGATCGACCGCGCTCAGCATCACCAGCGCGCTGGTGCCATAGACGATGATGTACCAGACCGCGTTCGCGCCCTGGACCACGCTTTCCCGGAGCGCCGGGCCGGTCTGCATCACGCGCGTCGCGATGCGGCCGGCGAAATCGTCCTGGAAGAACCCCCAGCCCTGCCGCACCACATGCCAGTGGCTCTGCCAGCGGATGCGGTTGGTGACGTTCGCGGCCACCGCCTGCTGGGTGAACAGCGCCTGCGCCAGCAGGGCCGCGGGCCGGGCGACGACCAGGACCACGGCCATGAGCGCGAGTTCATGCCATGACGTGGCGATCAGCTCGGCCGGCGCTTTCGTGGAGACCAGCGTGACCAGCCGGCCGATGAAGGCGGGGATCAGGCTGTCCAGCACGGCCACGAACAGTCCCGCGACGAAAACCGCGACGAACAGCCCGCGCGCCTGCCGGACGAAGTGCCAGTAGAAGGCCGCCAGCCCGGATGGCGGCGGGCCGCCTTCGGGCGCCCGGGTCGGCGGCAGGATGCCTTCCAGCGCGCGGAACAAACACCACCTCCTCATGGGCGGGCGAGAATGCCGCCCCGCCGCCCGCTCATGTCATGCCGTATGCGCGGGTCAGCCCGCGTCGCGCACCAGCACGTGGCGCTTGCGGCCGAGCGAGAGCTTGGCCGCGCCGTCTGCCAGATCGGAATCGCGCAGCACGTAGCCTTCGTCCGACAGCGGCGCGTCGTTCAGCCGGATCGCGCCGGCGCGGATGTTCCGTCGGGCTTCCGCGTTGGAGGCGAGGCCGAAGGCGCGGGTGACGAGGCGGAAGGCGGGCTCGTCCTTCTCGCGCGGGACCGCCGGCAGCGTCTCGGCGGTCGCCCCTTCCTCGAAGGTGCGGCGTGCGGTCTCGGCGGCTTCCTCGGCGGCCTCGCGGCCGTGCAGCAGGGCAGTCGCCTCGGTCGCCAGCACTTTCTTTGCCTCGTTCACCTCGGCGCCTTGGAGTGCCGCGAGCCGGGCGACCTCGCCCAGGCTCAGCTCGGTGAACAGCTTCAGGAAGCGGCCGACATCCGCATCCTCGGTGTTGCGCCAGAACTGCCAGTATTCGTAGGGCGCGAGCTTGTCCGCGTTCAGCCACACCGCGCCGGCGGCGGTCTTGCCCATCTTGGCGCCCGATGCCGTGGTCAGCAGCGGTGTCGTCAGGGCGAAGGCCTCGTTGCCGGTCATGCGCCGGATCAGGTCCGCACCCATGATGATGTTGACCCACTGGTCCGACCCGCCCATCTGCAGGCACGCCCCGTGGCGGCGGTTCAGTTCCAGGAAGTCGTAGGACTGGAGCAGCATGTAGTTGAATTCGAGGAAGGACAGGCTCTGCTCGCGCTCCAGCCGCAGCTTCACGGAATCCATGGTCAGCATGCGGTTGACGCTGAAATGCCGGCCCACGTCGCGCAGGAACGGGATGTAGCGCAGCTCGTCCAGCCATTCGGCGTTGTCGAGCATCATCGCATCCGTCGGGCCGGTCCCGAAGGTCAGGAACGGGTCGAAGGCGCGGCGGATGCCGGTCTTGTTCTGCGCGATCTTCGCGTCGTCGAGCAGGGCGCGCGCCTCGTCGCGGAAGGACGGGTCGCCGATCTTGGTGGTGCCGCCGCCCATCAGCACGATCGGCCGGTTGCCGGTGCGCTGGAACAGCCGCAGCAGCATGATCTGCATCAGCGAGCCGACATGCAGGCTGTCGGCCGTGGCGTCGAAGCCGATATAGGCCGTCAGCGGCCCGGCGCGCAGCTTCGCTTCCAGCGCCGCTTCGTCGCTGATCTGGTGGATGTATCCGCGTTCCCGCGCGATGCGCAGGAATTCGCCTGTGGCAGCGTTCGACATGGGGCGCGGCGCATAGCACGCTGGCGGCCATGCTGAAAACGATCGGGCTGATGAGCGGTACCTCCCTGGACGGGGTGGATGCGGCCTGGGTGGAGACGGACGGGGAGCGGATCGCGGGATTCGGCCCGTGCCGGACCATTCCCTACGATTCCGCGCTGCGGGCCGATCTGCGCCGCCTGCTCGACCGGGCGCCGGTTCTGGCGCCGGATGACGCCGCCGTGGCGGACTGCGCCGCGCGGCTGACCGCCCGGCATGCCGCGGCCGTGGCGGACCTGGTCGCGGAGGTGGGGGCGCGGCCGGACCTGATCGGCTTTCACGGCCAGACCATCCTGCACCGCCCGGCGGAGCGCCGGACCTGGCAGATCGGGGACCCGGCGGCGCTGGCGCGGGCATCCGGCGTGCCGGTGGCTTTCGATTTCCGCGGCGATGACGTGGCGGCGGGCGGGCAGGGGGCGCCGCTGGCCCCCGCGCTGCACGCGGCACTCGCGGCCGACCTGCCCCGACCGCTTGCCGTGCTGAACCTGGGCGGAGTCGGCAACGTCACCTGGATCGGCGCGGACTTCACGCTGGTTGCCTTCGACACCGGCCCCGGCAACGGCCCGCTGGACGACTGGGTGATGCGCCGCGCCGGCACGCCGTTCGACCGGGACGGGGCGCTGGCGCGGGCCGGGCGGGTGGACCGCGACGTGCTCGGCCGCCTGATGGCGCATCCGTATTTCGCCGCCCCGCCGCCCAAGTCGCTGGACCGGCTCGATTTCCACGCCGCCATCGCGGCGAGCGGACTGGAGGCGCTGGGGGCGGAGGACGGCGCGGCCACGCTGGCCGCCTTCACGGTCGAGGCCGTCGCCGCCGCGGCCCTGCCATCTGCACCGCTGCGCTGGATCGTCGGCGGTGGGGGGCGTCACAACGCCGCGATCATGGCCGGCCTCGCCACGCGGCTGGGCGTGCCGGTCGATCCGGTCGAGTCCGTCGGGTGGAACGGCGATGCGCTGGAAGCCCAATGCTTTGGGTTTCTCGCCGCGCGTGTCCAGCGCGGCTTGCCGCTCTCCTTCCCGGGGACGACCGGCGTGCCGCATCCGCTGCCCGGCGGGCGTATCGCCCGTCCCTGACAGCGCGGCAGGTTGCCGTCATGCACCTCGTGGTCTCTACTCTGGGCTCCGCCCCAAACCTGCGCCGATAAGGTTCCAAGACGATGCCTGATGTGAATGTCGCGCTGCTGCCGACCGAACGCTACGCCATTGGCCAGCCGGTTCCACGTCAGGAGGACCCGACCCTGCTGCGGGGGCTGGGGCGCTACACCGACGATCTGAACATGCCTGGCCAGGCTTATGCGGTGGTGGTCCGCAGCACCCAGGCCCATGGCATTCTGCGCGGCATCGATACTGAGGCCGCGCGCGCCATGCCCGGCGTGCTGGCGATCATCACCGGCGCCGATCTGCGGGGCTACGGCCCGATCAAGTGCGGCGCGCCGTTCAAGAACCGTGACGGGTCCGCCATCGCGGTCCCGCCGCGCCCGTCATTGGCCGAGGGCAGGGTGCGCTACGTCGGCGATCCGATCGCGGTCGTGGTCGCGGAGACGGCGATGCAGGCCCGCGACGCGGCCGAGGCCGTGATGCCGGACATCGACGCGCTGCCGGCCGTCACCGGGGCGCGCGAAGCGGCCGCCCCCGATGCGCCGCGACTGTTCGACGAGCTGCCCAGCAACATCGCGCTCGACTTCCAGTCCGGCGACGTGGAGGCGGTGGCCGCGGCCTTCGCATCGGCGGCGCATGTCGCGCGCGTGTCGCTGACCAGCAACCGCATCGTGGTCGCGCCCATGGAACCACGCGCTGCGATCGGGTCCTGGGACGAGGCCGAGGGGCGCTACACGCTGCGCGTCGGCTCGCAGGGGGTGTTCGGCCTGCGCAACCAGATGGCCGAGATCCTGAACGTGCCCAAGGACAAGCTGCGGGTGCTGACCGGCAATGTCGGCGGGTCCTTCGGCATGAAGGCCTCGGCCTATCCGGAATACCTGCCCATCCTGCACGCCGCACGGATGCTCGGCCGGCCGGTGAAATGGACCGATGAGCGGTCGGGCTCCTTCGTGTCGGACACGCATGGCCGCGATCACGAGGCGGAGGCGGAATTGGCGCTCGACAAGGATGGCCGTTTCCTCGCCATCCGCATCACCGCGCTCGCCAACATGGGCGGTTACCTGACGAGCGCCGGCCCGCTGATGCCCACGGCGAACTACATCAAGAACACGCCGAGCATGTACGCCACGAAGCTGATCGAGGTGAACACGCGTTGCGTGATGACGAACACCACGCCCATCGGTGCCTATCGCGGCGCCGGCCGCCCCGAGGGCAACTACATCATGGAACGGTTGGTCGAAGCCGCCGCCGCCGGCATGGGGATGGATACGGCCGAACTGCGGCGGCGCAACCAGATTCCCGCCCAGCAGATTCCGTTCCATGCCGCCTCGGGCCTCGACTACGACAGCGGCGACTTCGCCGCGGTCGTGTCGCTGGCACTGAAATCCGCCGACTGGGACGGGTTCGCGGCACGCGAGGCGGAAAGCCGCGCCCGGGGCAAGCTGCGCGGCCGCGGCATCGGCGCCTATCTGGAAGTCACCGCGCCGCCGGCGAAGGAGCAGGGCGGCATCCGGTTCGAGGCGGACGGGGCGGTCACCATCATCACCGGCACGCTGGATTACGGCCAGGGCCACTGGACGCCCTTCGCGCAGGTCCTGTCCGCGCAGCTCGGCGTGCCGTTCGAGAAGATCCGGCTGCTCCAGGGCGACAGCGACGAGCTGATCGCCGGCGGCGGCACGGGCGGATCGAAGTCGATCATGGCCTCGGGGGCGGCGATCGTCGAAGCCTCCGCGAAGGTGATCGAGAAGGGTCGCGCCGCCGCGGCACAGATCCTGGAGGCGGCGGAGGCCGACATCGAATTCGCGCGCGGCCGCTTCACTATCGCAGGCACGGATCGCGGCATCGACATCATGGAGCTTGCCCACGCCACGCAGCCGGACGGGACGCGCGTCGATCTCAACGTGACGCATGTGTTCGACGAGGCGCCCTCGGCCTTCCCGAACGGGTGCCATGTGGCGGAGGTGGAAGTGGACCCCGAGACGGGCACGGTCTCCGTCGTGCGCTACACCATGGCGAACGATTTCGGCGTGGTGATCAACCCGCTGCTGGTATCCGGGCAGGCGCATGGTGGCGTGGTGCAGGGGATCGGCCAGGCGCTGTTCGAGCACACGGTCTATGACGAGAACGGCCAGTTCCTGACCGGTTCGTTCATGGACTACGCCTTGCCGCGGGCCAGCGACGTGCCATCCTTCGACATCCATTTCCACGGGGATCCGGCGAAGACCAACCCGCTCGGCGCCAAGGGCTGCGGCGAGGCGGGGTGCGCGGGATCGCTGCCTTCGGTGATGAACGCGCTCAACGACGCGCTGCGCCGTGCGGGGGCATCGGACGTCAACATGCCGGCCACGCCCGAAGTGGTCTGGCGCGCGCTGAACGAACGCAAGGCAGCCTGAGCGCCCGGATGCGCGGGGGAGGGTGACTTTTCCTCTCCCGTGCGCCCGGATTTGGCCTATCCCGCGATGTGACATTATCCTGTCACCACCCGGCCGCTGGCTGGTGAGGAAATGTCGTAATGGATATCGGCCTGCCCAGGCCCACTGACCAGGACGCCCTTACCCCGATCAGACGCGACGCGCTGCGCCGCCGCCTCCGCTTGGTGGCGCTGGTGCTGGTGGCAGCACTTGGCCTCGGCCTCGGCGTGCGTTGGCTGCACTGGCAGTTCACGCATGTGGTCCTCGACGATGCGCGTATCGCCTCGGACATGGTCATGCTGGCCAGCCGCGTTCCCGGCTGGGTGCAGGACCTGCCCGTCGTTGCCGGGCAGGACGTGTCCAGGGGCGGCCTGCTGGTGCAGATCGATGCGCGCGACGCCGCCCTGGCGGTGGAGGAGCTGGAGGCACGAATCGCCGGCATCGCCGCGCGCCGTGGCGAGCTTCAGGCCCGGCGGGACATGGTGGACCGGCAGAGCGCCAGCCAGCACGCGGCCGCGGTGGCCCGGCTGGATGCGGCCCGTGCAGCACTGCCCGCGGCCGAGGCCGACCGGAGTTTCGCCCAGGCCGAACTGACCCGGGCCGAGCGGCTCATCGCCACGGGGGCGGGGACCCGCCAGCGATTCGAGCAACTGCGCGCCGAACTGGACTCCGCACGCCAGAAGGTGGTCGCCGCCGCCGCGGAGATCCGCAATGCGGAGGCGCTGATGGCGGCTGCCCTGGCGGCACGCGAGGAACTGGCGGTGATCGCCCGCCAGCTCGATGCCCTGGGCCCGCAGGAACGTGAGCTTGTCGCCGCGCGCGAGCGTGCCGCCCTGGACCGGGAGGACCGCACGATCCGCATGCCCTTCGACGGCGTGGTGGACCGCATCTTCGTCGATCCCGGCGAATATGTGCTGGCGGGCCAGCGCATCATCCTCGTCCACGACCCCGCGCAGGTCCGCGTGGAAGCCAACGCCAAGGAAACGGATATCCGCTTCTTCCGCCCCGGCTCCCCCGTGCGTGTGACGGTGGATGCCTGGCCGGGGAAGATCTTTGACGGCGTGGTCGATCGGGTGATCGAAGCCGCCACCAGCGAATTCGCCCTGCTGCCCAGCCCCAACCCGAGCGGCAATTTCACCAAGATCACCCAGCGCCTGCCGCTGCGCATCCAGCTTCGGCCGTCGCCGCCGCCCGGCATGCTGCGCCCGGGCATGATGGTGCGCGTGGAGGCCGAGGCGCGTGAGTGAGGCTGCCCCGCCCGGGCGCGGCCCATCCATCGAGGCGCTGTTCGCCCGCTACGGCCCTGCCTATCGCTGGCTCGCCACGCTGACGGTGCTGACCGGCACCGTCTCCTGCATCCTGTCCTCGACCATCGTGAACGTCGCGCTGCCGGACATCATGGGCGCGCTCGGCATGGGCCATGAGGAGGGGCAGTTGCTGTCCACCGGCTACCTCGCGGCCAACACCGCGCTGATGCTGCTGAATGCCTGGGCCGTGAGCCGCTTCGGCTTCCGCATGACCTATGTCGTCTCCATCAGCATCTTCGTTGCCGCCTCGGTGATGGCGGGGCTGGGCACGGATGCGGCGGTGATGGTGTTCTGCCGTGTGGCCCAGGGCGGATCGGCGGGATTGCTGCAGCCGCTCTCGATGCAGATCATCTTCATGGTGTTCCCGGCGGAACGGCGCGGCACGGCCATGGGCATTTTCAGCTTCGGCGTGGTCATGGCGCCGGCGATCGGCCCCGCGCTCGGCGGCGGGCTGGTCGATGCGTTCAGCTGGCACGCCGTGTTCTTCCTGTCGCTGCCGACCGCGGTGCTGGGCCTCGCCATGGGTCTTCTGTTCATGCCCGGCCGGGTGGCGAAAGGCGCCCTTCGCGCGTTCGACTGGCTGGGTGCGGTGTTGCTGTTCGTCGCGATCGGCACGCTGCTGGCGGGGCTGACCGACGGCCAGCGCTTCGGCTGGGGATCGGATCGCGTCGTGCTGCTGCTGCTCACCGCCACTGTCGCCGCCATCGGGTTCGTGGTCTGGCAGGCGATGGCGCCGGCGCCACTGATGGATCTGCGGGTCTTCACCCATTTCGGCTTCGCCGCGGCGGCTTTGGTGGCCTTCATCTATGGCGCGGCGATCTTCGGTTCCACCTTCCTGGTGCCGCTGCTGGTGCAGACCGTGCAGGGCTATACGCCGACGCGGTCCGGCCTGATCCTGATGCCGGCGGGCCTGGCCGTGGCGGTGACCTTCCTGGTGGCCGGATGGCTGGCCGACAAGCTGCCGCCCTGGCTTCCGGTATGCGGCGGGCTGGCCCTGTTCGGACTGTCGAGCTGGCTGATCAGCGGCGTGGGCACCGATGAACCCTTCTGGGGGCTGGCGCTGTGGATCCTGCTCGGCCGCGTTGGCCTGGGCCTGACCATGCCGAACATGAATGTCGGCGCCATGCGCGCCCTGCCGCCGAACCTGCTCAGCCAGGGCGCCGGGGCGATCAACTTCTGCCGCATGCTGGGCGGCGCCTTCGGCACCAACCTGCTGACCGTGCTGATGGAGCGCCGCACGCAGTTCCATGCCGAGATGTTGAACGCGCAGATCGACGGCACCGGCCTGGTGCTGGAGGCGCGGCGGCTGCTGGAGAGGCTGTACACGCACGGCGGGTTGCCGGAGGTGATCCGCCGCGATGCCGCCTATGGCTTCGTCACCCGCATGATCGAGGCCCAGGCCAACATGCTGGGATTCCGGGACGCGTTCCTGGCGGTGGCGGTGATCTGCCTCGTGGCCATCCTGCCGGGCCTGACGTTGCGGCAGAGACCGCCCGGGGCCGTCGCCCTGCGCCGATAATTCCGTCGAGCGTGCCGCCACGCCATGTTAGTGCATGCGCGCGCACCGGGCCCTGCCCGCAGCTTCCGGGCGCGTGAGGAAGCCCGATGGTGAAGTGCGATACCCAGGACGACGCCAGCACGAACTACGAGCGCATCTGCAACGGGCTGCGCGCGGAGATCCTGGAAGGGCGTTTCGCGATCGGCGCCCGGCTCAAGATCGTGGATCTGGCGCGCCGCTATGAGAGCAGCCAGATGCCGGTGCGGGAGGCGCTGCTGAAGCTCCAGGGTGAGGGGCTGGTCCGCATCGCCCCGAACCGTGGCGCCGTGGTGCGCGCAGTGGACGAGCGTTTCATCCGCAATATCTACGATATCCGCGAGATCCTGGAGGCATTCTTCGCCCGCCGCGCGGCGGTGACCGCGTCCCGGCGCGACATCGAGGAACTCAACGTCATCCAGTCGGCCTATGAGCGCCATGACGGCGATGGCGATATCGACATGCGCATCCAGCTGAACCTGCGTTTTCACACCTGCATCTATCGCCTTGCGGGCAACGAGGATGCGCAGGAGATCATCGACAAGCACGCCATCGTCACGCGGATGCTGACGCGGCGGCACAATCACACGCCGGCACGCGTCCGCCAGATCTGCGAGCAGCATCGCGCGCTGATCGCGGCGATCGTGGCACACGACGTGGAAGCGGCGGGGGAGATCGCCGGGCGCCACATGCGCGACGCGTGCGACGCCCTGATCCAAGGCATGCAGCGCGATGCGCTGGCCGATACGGGATAGGCCGCCGCATCCGGCGGGCCGGCCTAACGGGCCAGGAGGTCGGCCGTGATCTCGGCGATGCTGGCACAGCCGCTGTTGGCCATGGCGGTGTCGAGCTCATAGCGCAGCAGTTCGAGCGCACGGGCCGCTCCGGCCTGGCCGGCGACGGCGGTTCCGTACAGGGTGGCGCGGCCCACCTGCACGGCATGCGCGCCCAGCGCCACGGCTTTGAGGATATCCGCCCCGCGGCGCACGCCGCTGTCCACGATCACCGTCGCCCTGTCCCGCACCGCGGAGGCGATCGCGGGCAGGGCATCGAAGGACGCGAGCGCCCCGTCCAGATTGCGGCCGCCGTGATTGGACACGACGATACCGTCCACGCCGAACGCGACCAGATCGGACGCATCCTGCGGATGCATGATCCCCTTCACGAGCAGTTTGCGCGGCCACAGCTCGCGCAGCCGGGCGATCTCCTCCAGCGAAAGATCGTCGCGCAGCGCCACGCGCGGGGCTGCGGCGGCCTGCGTCGCCCGCTTGTTGAACTCGGTCGGATGATTCTCGAGGCCCGGCATGCCCGTCCGCAGCAGGTAGCGGAACATCGTGCCGAACAGCCAGTCCGGGTGCAGCAGCATGTCCGTCACGTTGCGCACTGTCGGCTTGAACGGGATCGAGAAGCCGTTCCGCACGTTGTATTCGCGGTTCGGGGACACCGGCGTATCCACCGTGACAACCAGTGCCTCATATCCGGCATCCCTGGCCCGGCGCACCAGATCGTAGGACAGTGCCTTCTCGGCCCAGAGATAGAGCTGGAACCACAGCCGCCCCTGGACCTCGCGCGCCAGCACGTCCAGCGCGGTCATCGACCCGGTGGCCATGGTGAACGGCACGTTCGCGGCCACCGCGGCGCGTGCGAGTTCGATCTCGCCCAGATGCCACATCAGTCCGGCCGCCCCGGTCGGAGCGATGACGAGCGGCATGCCGGTCTCAGCACCGAACAGGGTGGTCCCGGTCTGCCGCCTGGAGACGTCGCGCGGCAGGCGGGGGATCAGCTTGATACGGTCGATCGCGTCGCGGTTGTTGCGCAGCGCGATCTCATCCTCGGTGCCGCGATCGACATACTCGAACACGTAGCGCGGCAGGCGGCGTTTCGCCGCCGCACGCAGATCGGCGATGTTGTGGCATTTTGCGAGGTTGGTCATCCGACCATGCAGCTTCGCCGAAGCCCGCGTCGCGTCAAGCGCGCCACCGTCCGTCCCCGCCGGCCGCAGAACAGGCGCAAATCGGAACGGCGCACTGGAAAATGCCGGAGGAAGAGAGCATCTGTGCGGCACGATCAGTGCCTTCCCGTTTCGTCGAAGCGCGCCTGCGACTGTTTTCCGGCAATGAAGTGAGAGAGTCCGTGCAAGCACTTGATACGGTTCGGCCGTTGGTCAGCTCCGCCTGCGCGGGGCCGGATGTCTGCGCCGGGTGCGAGGCACGGGTGGAAGGCTTGTGCGCGCCGCTGGAGGAAGGGGCGCTGGCGGATGTCGCCGCCGCTGGGGAGCGCTGCACCTTCGCTCCGCGCGACCCGCTGTTCCATCAGGGCGACCCGGCTACGCATGTCTTTGTCCTGCATAACGGCACCGCGCGCCTGACCCAGCTTCTGCCGGACGGACGGCAGGCGGCGGTCGGCATGCGCTTCGGGGGCGACGTGCTGGGCTTCACCACCGCGCCGGATCACCTGATGGGAGCCGAGGCGTTGAGCAATCTCACGGTTTGCCGGATCAAGCGGACCGAGCTGGAGCGCCTGTTCGCGGGGCACGCGTCGCTGGAGCGGCACTTCCTGGATCTCTGTGTCCGTGAACTGGCCATGACGCAGGAGAGTCTTGTCGCGCTCGGCCGCTTCACGGCGGAGGAGCGGGTGGCGGCCTTCCTGCTGTCCTTCGTCGAGGCGCGGGAGCGGCGCGGCCATGCCGGCCCGGTGCACGAACTGCCCGCGACCCGGGCGGATGTGGGCGAATTGCTGGGCCTGACGCTGGAGACGGTCAGCAGGACGGTCAGCGCCTTCCGCCGCCGCGGCTGGCTGCGCGCGCCGGGGCCGCAAACGGTCGAGCTTCTGGACCGGGCGGCCCTGGAAGAACTCGCCTCCGGCAGCACGCATCTCTGACGGCCGCGCCGCGACGGCGCTTCTTGACGCACATCAAGGTCTGTTCCGCTCCGGGCCAGCATGGTGCCGGCCGGCGGCGTTCGTCGCCATGCGGGAAGGAACGACCATGGCGGCCATCGGACAGGCGGCGGAGCTGGGAAATGGGGCGCGACGGGGGACGCCATCCGGCGTGATGCCGGCTCGCTGACGGACGGTGAACATGGACGACAGGCAGCCGACCGGATCGGGCGCCGCGCGGGCTGGCTGCCATCGGGCGGCCTACGCGGCGATCATCGTCAATGTCGAGGTGGACGGCACATCGGATGCGCGCGTTCGCCTTGCGGCCAATCTCGCCACGCGTTTCGGGGCGATCCTGATCGGCTTCGCCGCAGAAGCCCCGGTGGTCCCGGCTGTCTATGACGCGGGGGTCGCCTTCGCGGCCGAACTCCAGGTGCAGGAGGAGGAACGCGTGACCGCCGCGCTGGCCGCGGCCGAGCGGCGCTTCCGCAGCCCTCTTCCGCCGGACAGCGCGGGTTGGACGGAATGGTGCAGCTTCGCCGAGCCGCCCGCCCAGGCGCTGGCGCGTGAGGCGCGGTGCGCCGACCTGCTGGTGGTCGGCGCGGGCGGCGGCACGGATGCCGGGGATGTGCTGTTGCGCGCCGGCCGCCCGGTCCTGGTCGTGCCGGCGAACGTCGCCCTGCTGAAGGCCCGGAAAGTGATCGTCGCCTGGCGCGACGTGCCGCAGGCGCGCCGCGCGGTCGCGGATGCGCTGCCGCTGCTGCAACAGGCCGAGTCCGTCCTGGTCCTGGAGGTGCTGGATCATGACGGCGACGCTTCCCGGGACGTGCGCGTGGGAACGCAAGCGGTGGTCCGCCTGCTGGCACGCCATGGCGTCATCGCCCGGGCCGATGCCCGGCCGCTGCGCGAGCCGACCGTCGCCGACGAACTGATCCGCGTGGCGGAGGATCACGACGCGGACCTGATCGTCTCCGGCGGCTATGGCCATGCGCGGCTGCGCGAATGGGCATTTGGCGGCGTGACGCGGGACCTGCTGACACGCTGCCCGGTCTGCTGCCTGCTGAGCCATTGATGCCGTCCCTGGCCAACTGCCTGCATGACCTGACCGCGCTTGGTCCCGGCGGGGTGTGGACGGTGATGTCGGCGCTGTTCCTCGCCGGACTCGCGGGCGGGGTCACGCATTGCGCCGGGATGTGCGGCCCCTTCGTGCTGGCGCAGGCGGCGGCCGCCTCCGGCCATGATGGCGGCATGCTGGGGCGGCTCTCGGGGGCGTTGCTGCTGCCGTACCATCTCGGCCGGATGCTGGGATACGGTCTTCTGGGCGCGCTGGCTGGCGGATTGGCCGGGCTGGTCGCGTTCGGGACCGGGTTCCGTTTCCTGCTGGCGGCGCTGCTCGGCCTCGCCGCGCTGCTGATGTTCGCACAGGCCTCGGCCCGGCTCGCCGCGCTGATGCCGCGTCTGCCCTCTCCACGCCTGCCGGCGCTGCTGGAGCGCCGCGTGGGCAGGCTGATCGCCGCGCCGGGCGGATGGCGGGCGCTGGCGCTGGGCATGATGCTCTCGGCACTTCCCTGCGGCCTGCTCTACGGCGCGATGGCGGGCGCGGCGGCGACGGGCAGTGCGGCGGGCGGGGCGCTCGCCATGGTGTCTTTCGTGGCCGGGACCATGCCGGCGCTGACCGCCGTGGCGCTGCTTGGGCGGTTCTTCGCGAAACGCGCGGGACCGCGGCTGCGGCTTGCGGGGGCAGGGCTGTTCGCACTGAACGGCGTGGTGCTGGCGGCGATGGCGCTGCGGGTCGTGGCCTGAGGAAGCCTGTCCGCGGCCGGGCAATCCGCCCGGTCGTGTCCTTAGGGCGCCTCCCTGCCCGCCAGATCGCGATAGGCATGCCATGTGGCGTGGCCGATCAGCGGGATCACCAGCGGCAGGCCGAGGAAGAACGGTGCCATCGCCATGGCGGTCAGCACCACGATCAGCCCGGCCCAGAACAGCATGGCCGCCGGGTTCGCCGCCACGGTGCGCAGGCTGGCGATGATCGCCTCCACCGCCGTCACCTTCCGGTCCACCAGCATCGGGATGGACACGGCGGAGATGGCGAAGGCGATCGCGGCCAGCCCGGCACCCAGGCCGGTGCCCACGACCAGGAAGGGCAGCAGCATCCGGGAGCGCAACATCGCCAGGGGCAGCCCGTCCAGCGTCGGCGTGAAGCCGCCGCCGAAGAACAGCGCGAAGACCAGCCCGGCCAGCCGCACCCAGAACAGGTGCAGCAGCAGCAGGATCACGCCCATGAAGGCGAGCTGGGCGCCGTTGCGGGACAGGCCGGACAGGCAATCGGCCAGCCCGACCGGCAGGCCGGCCTCCCGCCGCCGGCTCGCCTCCTGCAATCCGGCCGCGAGCAGCGGGGCGAGGATGAAGAAGCCGGCCGTCACCGGCAGCACGGCCCAGAAGATGTGCAGCCAGGCGAGCAGCAGGAGCAGCGTCCATCCGGCCACGGTCAAAGCGCCGCCGTAGAGGAAGCCCACATGCGGTGCGGCCATCAGGTCGCGCCAGCCCGCGCCCAGCCACGCCCACGGGCGATCGGCCGGCACGCCGCGGATGGCCGTCCGGCCCGGTGCGGCCGCAGCTTCGTTCGGCATCAACGGTCCTCCCGCCCCGGACCTTATCGCGCCGTGGCGCGCGGTGCTTGATCGGGATCAAGGACGGAAACGCCGTGCCGGCCGATCCATGCGGTTGCGCAGAGGAGTCGCATGCATGGCTGCAACAGGAACCACCGCCGTTGCCGGGGCCGGGCCGCAGGCACTGGTCGAGGCGCCGCTGCGCGCCTTCGCCATCGCCACGGTGTTCTGGGGCGTGGTCGGCTTCCTGGGCGGCGTGGCGATCGCCTCGCAGCTCGCCTTCCCGTTGCTGAACCTGGATCTGGAATGGACCACGTTCGGCCGGCTCCGCCCGCTGCATACCAGCGCCGTGATCTTCGCCTTCGGCGGCAACGCGCTGCTGGGGACCAGCCTGTTCGTGGTCCAGCGCACCTGCCGCGCCCGGCTGTTCGGCGGGGAGGACATGGGCTGGTTCCTGTTCTGGGGCTATCAGTTCTTCATCGTGATGGCCGCACTCGGCTACGTGCTCGGCATCACCCAGGGCCAGGAATATGCCGAGCCCGAGTGGTACGTGGATCTGTGGCTCACCCTCGTCTGGGTGACCTATCTCGTCGCCTTCGCGGGCACGATCATGAAGCGGCAGGAGCCGCACATCTACGTCGCGAACTGGTTCTACCTCGCCTTCATCATCACCATCGCGATGCTGCATATCGGCAACAACATCTCACTGCCGATCGCGCTCGGCAGTGCGCATTCCTATTCCGCGCCCGCCGGCGTGCAGGGAGCGATGATCCAGTGGTGGTACGGGCACAACGCGGTCGGCTTCTTCCTGACCGCGGGCTTCCTGGGGATGATGTACTACTTCATTCCCAAGCAGGCGGACCGGCCGATCTACTCCTACCGACTGTCCATCGTGCACTTCTGGACGCTGATCTTCCTCTATATCTGGGCGGGTCCGCATCACCTGCACTACACCGCGCTGCCCGACTGGGCGCAGACGCTGGGCATGGTGTTCTCGGTCATGCTGTGGATGCCGTCCTGGGGCGGCATGATCAACGGGCTGATGACGCTGTCGGGCGCGTGGGACAAGCTGCGCACCAATCCGGCGCTGCGCTTCTCCGTCACCGCCGTCGGTTTCTACGGCATGTCCACCTTCGAAGGCCCGGTCATGTCGATCAAGGCGGTGAACGGACTGTCGCATTACACCGACTGGACCATCGGCCACGTGCATTCGGGCGCGATGGGCTGGGTCGGCTTCATCAGCTTCGGCGCGATCTACTATCTGTTCCCGGTGCTGTGGCGGAAGAAGGCGCTGTGGAGCGAGCGTCTGGTCGCCTGGCACTTCTGGATCGCCACACTCGGCATCGTTCTCTACATCACCGCGATGTGGGTTTCCGGCATCATGCAGGGGCTCATGTGGCGCGCGTATGACGAGCTGGGTTTCCTGCAATACGCCTTCGTGGAAACCGTCGAGGCGATGCACCCCTACTACGTGATCCGCATGCTGGGCGGCGTGTTCTATCTCACCGGTGCCTGCATCATGGCCTTCAACCTGTGGAAGACCGTCACCTCGACCGAGGCGGCGGCGCCTGAACCGCAATTCGCCCCGGCGCACGCCGTGGCCGCGGCGGAGTAAGGCGCATGTTCCGCTTCCTTCGCGACCACGGCATCATCGAACGCAATGTCATCCTGCTGGCGGTGCTGACACTGATCACCGTGTCCATCGGCGGGCTGGTGCAGATCATCCCGCTATTCGCGGCCGAGACCACGATCGAGCGTGTGTCGGGAATGCGCCCCTACACACCGCTTGAACAGCTTGGCCGCAACATCTACGTGCGGGAGGGCTGCTACACCTGCCACAGCCAGATGATCCGGCCGTTCCGCGATGAGCTGGAGCGCTACGGGCACTACAGCCTCGCGGCCGAGAGCATGTACGACCATCCGTTCCAGTGGGGGTCGAAGCGAACCGGGCCCGACCTCGCGCGCGTCGGCGGCCGCTATTCGGATGACTGGCACGCGGCGCATCTGCGTTCGCCGCGCGCCATGGTGCCGGCTTCCGTGATGCCGCCCTACGCCTTTCTCGACCGGCCGCTCGACTACCGCGACATTCAGGACCATCTGCGCGCGCTGCGTGCGGTCGGTGTGCCCTACACGGACGAGATGATCGCCAATGCGCGGGCGGACCTGGAGGCGCAGGCGCGGCCCGATCTGGATCCCTCCGGCCTGGACGGCCGCTATGCCAAGGCGCGGCAATCGGCCTTTGACGGCGACCCGACGCGGATCACCGAGATGGATGCGCTGGTCGCCTATCTTCAGATGCTCGGCACGCTCGTGGATTTCCGCGACGTGACGCCCCAGCAGCTTCGCCAGCAGTGACGGGGGTGGCGATGGAAACCCTGCTGGCACACTACCCCACGCTGCGTACCCTCTGGGTCGTGTGGTTCTTCCTGCTGTTCGTCGGGATCGTGGTCTGGGTCCTGCGTCCGTCCCGCCGGCGCCATTACGAACACATGGCCGAGATCCCGTTGCGCGACGACGACGCAGCACTGCCCAGGCGCTGAGGAAAATCCGAACATGCCGACCAAGGTCGAGAAAGACTCCGCGCCCGCGATCCGGACCACCGGCCATGAATGGGACGGGATCAAGGAATTCGACAATCCGCTGCCCAGGTGGTGGCTGTATGTCTTCTACTGCACCATCCTGTTCGCCTTCGCCTGGATCGTGATCTATCCCGCGTTTCCGATCTGGGGCCTGCGCGGCACCTCCGGCTGGATCGCGCGCGAGGCGGTGGTGGAGCAGGTGCGGACGGCGGAGGCCGCGCGTGCGCCGATGCTGGATCGCATCCGCAAGGCCACGCCCGCACAGATCGCGGACGACCCGAATCTGCGCGCCTTCGCCATCGCCGGCGGACGCACCGCCTTCTCCAACACCTGCGCCGGCTGCCACGGCGCGGGCGGGCAGGGGGCGGCGGGGGGCTTTCCCTCCCTCGCCGACGACGACTGGATCTGGGGTGGCTCCTACGAGGCCATCCACTTCACCATCACCAACGGTATCCGCAGCAACGAGAGCGACAACGAGCGGCAGAGCATGATGCCGCGCTTCCTGGCCGACGGCATGCTGACCGCGGCACAGGTCAATGACACGGCGGAATTCGTGCTCGGCCTGACCGGCCGCGCGACGGATCAGACGGCGGCGGAGCGTGGTGCAGCGGTGTTCGCGGACCAGTGCGCCGCCTGTCATGGCGCGCGCGGCGAGGGCAATCGCGAGCTCGGCGCGCCGCGCCTGAGCGATCAGGTCTGGCTTTACGGCGGTGACAAGGCTTCGATCGTCCAGAGCATCTCCTATGCCCGCGGCGGCGTGATGCCCGCCTGGGGCAAGCGGCTCGACCCGGCGCTGATCAACATGCTGACCGTCTATGTCCATTCGCTCGGGGGCGGGGAGTAGCCCGGCCGGGGCCATGAGCAACATGGACAAGCCATACAGGGCCAGGGCGGACCGGCCGGCGGGCAACCTCTCAGCCGGCCCGGCCTCGCTCTACGCGGCCCGGCGGAAGGTCTATCCGCGCGCGGTCGCGGGCCGGGTCCGCAGCATCAAGTGGGCGGTGCTGATCTTCTGCCTCGCGTTCTACTACATCGTGCCCTGGCTACGCTGGGATCGCGGGCCGGGCATGCCCGACCAGGCCGTGCTGGTGGACATGGCCAACGCGCGGCTGTTCTTCTTCTGGATCGAGATCTGGCCGCAGGAGATCTACTTCCTCGCCGGCGCGATGATCCTCGCCGCCTTCGCGCTGTTCGCCGTCTCCTCCCTGTTCGGCCGGCTGTGGTGCGGCTTCACCTGCCCGCAGACGGTGTGGACCGACCTGTTCATGCTGGTCGAGCGGTGGATCGAAGGCGACCGCAACGCGCGCATGAAGCTGGACCAGGGGCCGCACGGCCGCGCCTACTGGTCGCGCAAGGTGGCCAAGCACGCGGTCTGGGTGCTGATTGCCGCCGCCACGGGCGGTGCCTGGATCATGTACTTCAACGACGCGCCCACCATCGCGCCGCAACTGCTGACGGGGCAGGCGGGGATGGAGGTCGCCTTCTTCTTCGTCCTGTTCACCTTCACCACCTATCTGCTGGCCGGCTGGGCGCGGGAGCAGGTCTGCACCTACATGTGCCCGTGGCCGCGGTTCCAGGCGGCGATGCTCGACGAGAACTCGCTCGTCGTCACCTATCGCGACTGGCGCGGCGAACCGCGTGGCAAGGCGAAGGCGGCGGGCGTGGGCGATTGCGTCGATTGCTACGCCTGCGTCCATGTCTGCCCCACCGGCATCGACATCCGCGACGGCCAGCAGCTCGAATGCATCGGCTGCGGGCTGTGCGTGGACGCCTGCGATTCGGTGATGGGCAAGCTCAGCCGTCCCGGCGGGCTGATCGCGTTCGAGACGCTGCGCAACCTCGCCGCCAGCGAAGCGGCGTCCATGGGCATTCCGCCGGGGCCGGAGCGGCGGCAGGCCGGCATGGCCGCCCGTGCCGTGCCCCGCTTCGTCCGACCCCGGACACTGCTGTACGGCGCCGCCCTGTCCGTCGTCGCGGCGGCGATGGTCGGCGCCTTCCTGCTGCGCTCGACGCTGGACGTGGCCGTGCTCCGCGATCGCGCGCCGCTTTTCGTGCGCCTGTCCGACGGCGGTGTGCGCAACGCCTACACGGTCAAGATCGTCAACAAGACGCGGGACGGCTCGCCGCTTGCGCTCGTGCTCGACGCGCCAGCGGATTTCCGCCTGACCGTGCAGGACGCGGAGGGCGAACGCGACGGCCGTCCGCTGATGGCCCGCCGGCCCGACGGCATCACCCAGTATCGCGTCTTCGTCACCACGCCGCCCATGGCCGGGCTGCCGGAATCCACGGACGTGACCTTCCACCTGCTGGATGCGCATGGCCGCGCGGTGACGAGCCAGCGCAGCACGTTCCTGGCGCCCAGGACATGAGCGAGGCGATGCACGATCCGCGTCGCGGACGCTGGATCCCCTGGGTGTTCGTGGGCGGCCTGCTGACCGTGGTGGCGGTGAACGCCGTGCTGGTCTGGTACGCCGTGAGCACCTTCACCGGCGTGACGATCGGCCGTGCCTACGAACAGGGCCGTCACTACGACCAGGTGCTGGAGGAAGCCGCGCGGCAGGACGCGCTCGGCTGGGCCTCGCGCGTGTCCTTCGACGGCCATGCGCTGCGCGTCGCGGTGGTGGACCGTGCCGGATTGCCGGTGCCGGGCCGCCTGGACGGGGTGATGCTGCGCCCGGTGGAAGGCACGACGCTGCCCCTGTCCTTCGCGGCCGTGTCAGCCGGGCATTGGAGCGCATCGATCGACCTGCCCAAGCCCGGCCAGTGGGAGGCGCGGATGACGCTGGTCGGTCCGGACGGCGCGGCCTTCGACATCCGCCACCGGGTGATGGTGCCGTGAGCGCGCTCGGCCGCGTGGCGCCGGCATCGGTCGCGTTCAGCGTGGCCGCCTGCGCCCATTGCGGTGCCGAGCTGTCGCCCGGCCAGGAACGCTTCTGCTGCGCCGGCTGTGAAGGCGCGCACGCGCTGGTGTGCGGCCTGGGCCTGGATGCCTTCTACCGCCGCCGCGACCGCGCGGATGGCACGCTGCGGCCCGAGGCGGCGGCGCCCGCCCTCGATTTCGCCCCGCTCGCCCGCTCGGGGCCGGGCGGGACGCATACGCTGGAGCTGATGGTCTCCGGCCTCACCTGCGGCGCCTGCGTCTGGCTTATCGAGCAGGCGCTGGCCGCGGAGCCGGACATGCTGCGCGCGCGGGTCAGCCTGACCGCGCGGCGGCTGTCCGTGACCTGGCGCGGCGGGGCGGAACGCGCGAACGCGGTCGCCGCCCTGCTGGCGCGGCTTGGCTTCCATGTCGCGCCGTGGTCGCCCGCCTGCCTGCGCGCGACCGAGGACGCGGAGGGGCGTACGCTGGTCCGCGCGCTGGGCATCGCCGCGTTCGGGGCGATGAACGTGATGCTCGTCTCGGTCGCGGTCTGGGTCGGCGGTGACATGGGGCCGCAGACGCGGCACGCGATGCACTGGCTCGCCGCCATCATCGGCCTGCCGACTGTGCTGGTCGCGGGGCTTCCCTTCTACCGCTCGGCCTGGGCGGCGATCCGCGGCGGGCGGGCGAACATGGACCTCGCCGTGTCGCTCGGCGTGCTGGCCACGGCGGGGATGAGCCTCAGCGAGACGCTGCGCAACGGCCCCTACACCTGGTTCGACGGCGCCACCATGCTGCTGGCCCTGCTGCTCGCCGGCCGCGTGCTGGACCGTGCGGCGCGGCGCAAGGCGCGGCAGGCGGCGGCGGAACTGCTGGCCTTGCAGGACGGCATGGTCGCCCGTCTCGCACCGGACGGTGCGCTGCGGCACGTGCCGGCGGAAAGCGTCGCGGCCGGCGACCGGCTGTCGATCGCCGCCGGGGAGCGGTTGCGCCTGGACGGGGTGGCGGAGACGGACGCGCTGCTCGACACGGCCGCGACCACGGGGGAAAGCGTGCCGCGTTCCTATGCTTCCGGTACGCCACTTCCGGCGGGCGCGGTGAACATGGGCGCGTCCTTCGTGCTGATCGTCACCGCCGCCGCGCGCGACGGATCGATCGCCGCCATGGGGCGGTTGCTGGAGCGGGCGGAGCAGGCCAAGGGCCGCTTCGTCGCGATCGCCGACCGGGCGGCGCGGTTCTATGTCCCGGCCGCGCACGGGCTGGCGGCGGCGACCTTCCTCGGCTGGCTGGGCTGGATGGGCGTGCCGTGGCAGGAGGCGCTGATCCATGCCGTCTGCGTGCTGCTGATCACCTGCCCCTGCGCGCTCGCCATCGCCGTGCCCGCGGTGCAGGTCGTCTCGGTCGGCGCGCTGTTCCGGCGCGGCGTGCTGGTGACATCGCCGACCGCGCTGGAGCGGCTGGCCACGGCGGACAGCGTGGTGCTGGACAAGACCGGCACGCTGACCGAAGGGCGGCCGGAGCTGATCGCCGACGGCCAGGACGCAGCGGTGCTGCGCCGTGCGGCCGGGCTGGCGGCGGCCTCCCGCCATCCGCTCGCGCGGGCGCTGCTGCGCGCCTGCCCCGATGCGCCCGTGGAATGGGGCGCGGTGGAGGTCGCGGGGCAGGGGATCGAGGCCGGCGCGGCCCGGCTGGGATCGCCGGAGTTCTGCGGTGCCCCACCCGCCGCGGACGGTATGGCGCTGGCGTATCGCGACGGCGCGTCGCCGCCGGTGATATTCCGCTTCGCCGACCGCCTGCGGGAGGATGCCCCCGCCGCGGTTGCCGCGCTGCGCGGCCTCGGCCTGGAGGTGGAGCTTCTTTCCGGTGACGCGCCGGGCGCGGTGGAGCGTGCGGCGCGGGATGCCGGCATCACGGCATGGCATGCGCGCGCCACGCCGGCGGACAAGGCGGACCGGATCGCGGCGCTGCGCATGCAGGGGCACCGCCCGCTGATGGTGGGCGACGGCATCAACGATGCCGCGGCGCTGGCTGGTGCCCATGTCTCCGCCAGCCCGGCGGGGGCGACGGATCTTGCGCAGGCTGCCGCCGATCTGGTGCTGCAGCGCGAAGGCCTGGCCGCGCTGCCCGCCGCCATCCGCATTGCCCGCCAGGCGCAGGGCCTGGCGCGGCAGAACATCGGCTTCTCGCTGATCTACAACGTGATCGCGGTGCCGATGGCGGTCGCGGGCCTGGTCACGCCGCTGGTGGCCGCGCTGGTGATGGCATCCTCCTCGACGGTCGTGGTGCTCAACGCGCTGCGCGCCGGGAGGCAGGAGGCATGAACGCGCTGATCCTGCTTGTGCCGGTGTCGCTGTTCCTCGGGCTGATCGGCCTGCTGGGGTTCCTATGGGCGCTGCGCACGCGCCAGTACGAGGACCTGGACGGCGCCGCCGCCCGCATCCTGTTCGACGATCCGCCCCCTAAGGAGAAACCCGAATGAGCGGCACCCGTACCTTCTTCCTGATCTTCTACGGCCTGCTCGCGCTGGTCGGGCTTTTCCACGCGGGGGCGTCCCGCGATGACGGGATCAGCATCTTCGGTCTCGGCCTGCTGTTGTTCGGCGTTGTGGGCGCGTTCCGTTCGATCAAGCTGCATTTCGACGAGGCCGAAGCCGGGCGCTGACCGGCCCCGCGCGCGACGGACTATCCCAGGAACGCCGCGAGCGTGTCGGCCACGGCCTGCGGGGCGTCTGCGTGCACCCAATGCCCCGCGTCGCGCACGCGTACGAAGCGCGCGGCGGGGAACAGGCGGCGGATCGCCGGGCGATGCGCCTCGGTCACGTAGTCCGACCGGGCGCCTGACAGGAACAGGGCCGGCCCCGTGAACGGGGGCTGGCCGGGCTCGTCGGACCATCCTTCGATGAGAGGGAGGCTGGCCGCGATCTCATCCAGGCCGATCCGCCACTCCGGCTGCTGACCAAAGCGCAGGTTCTGCAACAGGAAGGCACGCACGCCGGGTTCCGTCACCGCGGGCGCCAGCGCCGCATCGGCCTGCGCGCGGGTCAGCCCGGGGGAAAGCGGCAGGTGCTGCATGGCCGTGGCGAAGCCGCGAAAGCGTGCATCATAGGCAGCTGGGGCGATGTCCAGCACCGCAACGCGTGAAACCATGTCCGGCCGATCCAGGGCGAGGCGCATGGCGACCTTGCCACCCATGGAGTGCCCGGCGACCGCGACCGCGGGAACCGTCATGGCCGCGAGCGTTTCGGCCACGTCCTGCGCCATCTCCACATAACGCATCGTTGCCGCGTGCGGGCTGGCCCCGTGATTGCGCAGGTCCAGGGAGATCACGCGATAGGTCGTGGACAGGCGCCGCGCCACGGCGCCGAGATTCGACGCGGCGCCAAACAGGCCGTGGAGCAGCACGACCGGATCACCCGCGCCGGTGGTCTGTGCATTCAGGATCATGATGTCGTCTTTTGCGTGGAAGTCCCGACCCCAGTCTGGACGATGCCGATGAAGCGGCTTCTGATGCTGCGGGCAACAGGCATGGTCGGCGCGGCATGACGTTTTCGCTGTTGGGACGATGCGCGAGAACGGGGCAGATCGGTGCGGCGGCGGCGACCTCGTCCATTGCCGTGGGATCGCGCGTCGCCTTCTGCGCTCCGGGCGTCGGCGGCATCCTGACTCAGCACCGGACCGATCCCCGCCTCGGGCCGCGCGGCCTTGCCCTGTTGCGCTCCGGGCTCGCGGCGGCGGAGACGATCGCGTCGCTGGTGGCGGGGACACCGCATTCGCCCTGGCGGCAGCTCGCGGCACTTGACGCCAGCGGTACGTCTGCGGCGTTCAGCGGCGCGCGCGTGAAGCTGGAGATGGGCGAGGCGGTGACGCAGAACGTGGTCGCGATCGGCAACATCCTGGCCAACCATCGCGTTCCCGCAGCCATGGTCAACGGCTTTCTTGAGAAGGAGGCGGCCACCCTTGCCGAACGCCTGCTCCATGCCCTTGAACGCGGCCTTCGAGCGGGCGGGGAGCACGGCGCGGTGCGCAGCGCCGTGCTCGTGGTGTATGGAACGTATGACTTTCCGCTCGTGGATCTGCGCGTTGACTGGCACGAGACGCCGGTCGCGGAACTGCGTGCGCTGTGGGACCGCTATGCGCCGCTCGTGGATGATTATGTCATCCGCGCCATTGACCCGGACAACGCGCAGGCGTTGTAGAGGTGGCCTTTCCCCGGGTCATGTAGGCAGCCCGACCCCGGCTGCAGTCAAGGAGCTTGCGTATATGGTATCAAGGTGGTGTCTGGCGATGGCTGCCGCGGTCGGCGTGGCGATGTCCCAGGCTGCGGGGGCCACGGAACTGCGGATTGGTGCGAGTGCCTATCCGCTTTCGGTCGATCCGCATTTCTACAATGGCATCGCCGACCGCAACCTGGCCCTCCACCTGTACAGCCGTCTGGTCGAGCAGACGCCGGACATGAAAGTCATCCCGGGTCTCGCGAGCGAATGGAAGCTCGTCTCCGACACGGTGTGGGAGTTCACGCTGCGTCCGGGCGTGACCTGGTCCGACGGCAAGCCCCTGACCCCTGAGGACGTCGCCTTCTCGATCACCCGTTCGGCCAATATCCCCAACAGCCCGCTCGGCTACGCATCCTTCACGCGCGACATTGCGCGCATCGAGGTGGCGGGCCCGAATACGGTCCGGGTGATCACCAAAAGGCCTTCGCCGAACCTGCCGTCCAACCTGTTCGCCATCTCCATCGTCGCCAAGCATGCGGCGGAGGGCGCGGGCGAGGCGGAGTTCAATTCCGGCCAGGCGGCGGTCGGCACCGGCCCCTACCGGCTCGTGCGCTTCATGCGCAATGAGCGTGTGGACATGGAGCGCAACCCCCAATGGAAGGGACCGGCGCCGGAATGGGATCAGGTCTCCTTCCGTTTCATCGGCAATGAAGGCGCGCGCAGCGCGGCCCTGCTGTCGGGCGATGTGGACCTGATCGAATCGCCGTCGCGCGCCGATCTGCCACGGCTGCAGAGCGATTCCCGGTTCCGCATCTCCCAGGCGCCGGGCAACCGCACCATCATGCTGCTGCCCAACGTGATCCAGGACGGACCAACGGATCAGGTCACCGACAATAACGGCAAGCCGCTGGCGCAGAACCCGCTGCGGGATCTGCGCGTGCGCCAGGCGCTGTCCTATGCGATCGACCGCAAGTCGCTGGCCGAGCGCGTGATGGAGAACACGGTCGTGCCGGCCGGTCAGTTCCTGTGGGAAGGGGCTTACTCCTATACGCCCGATATCGGCGTGCCCGCCTATGACCCGGCCAAGGCGCGGGACCTGCTGAAGCAGGCGGGTTTCCCCAACGGCTTTCAGCTTGTGATCAGCGCCTATGGCGACCGGCCGGATTTCCGCACCCTGTCGCAGGTGATCGCGCAGATGTGGACGCGGGTGGGCGTGAAGACGCGCGTGGATACGGCCCCGGCCTCGGTCTATCTCGGCCGCGGGGCCAAGCATGAATACATGATGCCGTTCTTCAGCTGGGGCGCGACCACGGGTGAGGCGAGCTACGTGCTGAACAACATCTTCCGCACGATGGACCCCGCCACGGGCAGCGGCCCGGCGAACTGGGGCGGGTATTCCAATCCCACGCTCGACTCGCTGATCGACCGTGCCAACGCGACCATGGATGATGGCGCGCGGGCACAGTTGATGATCGACGCGCAGAAGCTCATCGCCGAGGATGTGGCCGCGATGCCGCTGTTCAGGCTGGTGAACTACTGGGCCACCCGCAAGGGCGTGATCTACGAGCCGCGGCCGGACCAGCGCACCGTCGCCGTCAGCGCGCATCCTGCCGCCCCGTAAGGGGCGGCTCCTTCTCTACCGGTAGACCAGATCGCGCAGGAAAAGCGTGGTCTGCGGCACGTAGGTGATGAGCATCAGCGTGGAGAACACCACGCTGATGAACACCAGCAGCGACGGGATCATCCGGTCCATCGAGGTGCGTGCCACCTGTGCGGCCGCGAACAGGTTCACCCCGAAGGGCGGCGTGATCATCCCCAGCGCCAGGTTCACCACCATCACCGTGCCGAAATGCACCGGGTCGATGCCGAATTTCGTTGCCGCCACGGCCAGGATCGGCGCCAGCACGATGATGCTCGCCGATGTCTCGACGAACATGCCTACCACGAACAGGAACAGGTTCACGCCCAGCAGGAACAGGGCCGGGCTGTCGAATACCGTCACCAGCCATTCGGCCATCGCGTCCGGCACGCCCTGGCGGTTCAGCAGGTAGCTGAACAGCGCGGCCATCGCGATGATGAACATGATCACCGCGGAGCTGACCGCCGACCTGGCGAAGATCGGGTACAGGTCGCGTGGCTTCAGTTCGCGATGCACGAGCATGCCGACGATCAGCGCGTAGAGCACGGACACGACCGAAGCCTCGGTCGGCGTGGTGATGCCGCCATAGATGCCGCCGAGCACGATCAACGGCATCAGCAGGGCCCAGCCGGCCTGCCGCAGCGCCGCGAGGAGGGGAAGGCGGCCTTCGCCATCGCGCTTGCCCCAGCCGCGGCGGCGGCACCACAGCAGCACGGCCACTGACAGCCCGCCGGCGATGATGAAGCCCGGCCCGAAGCCCGCGATGAACAGCTCCGGGATCGAGGTCTGGGTGGTCACGCCGTAGAGGATCATCGGGATCGACGGCGGGATGACGACGCCGAGTTCGGCCGATGTCGCCTGCAGGCTGGCGGCGAAGGGCACCGGATAACCGTGACGCACCAGGGCCGGGATCAGGATGGCGCCGATTGCGAAAGTGGTCGCGACCGAGGAGCCGGAGATCGCGGCGAAGATCATGCAGGTCAGCACGCAGGTCATCGGCAGTCCGCCCTGCACGCCACCCACAACCGACTTGGCGAATTCGACCAGCCGGCGGGAGATGCCGCCCACATCCATCAGGTTGCCGGACAGGATGAAGAACGGAATGGCCGCGAGCGGGAACTTGTCGAGAGCGACATAGACCTGCTGGGCCGTGACCAGCAGCGGGAAATGCGTGTACCAGGCGATGCCGATCAACGCGGCGATACCGATCGCCATCGCCACCGGCACCGATGTGGCGAACAGCGCCAGCATCGCGCCCAGCATCGCGAATGTCATACCGGCCGGCCTTCCGTCCGGCGCGGTATCATATGATGTCCTCCAGCTCCGCGTTGCGCCGATCGATGAAGTGCGCCACTGCGCCGACCATCGCGAAGGCCGCGCCGACCGGGATCGCCGCATAGCCCCAGGCAATGGAGACTTCCATGCCCGCCATGACCTGCATGCTGACGCGTTGCGCCATGGTCCAGCCATGCCAGAACAGGATGGCCAGGACGATCAGGCTGGCTGCGAGCGCGATCGCCTCCAGCGCGCGGCGCACCGCACCGGTCGAGATCCGGTGCGCCACGTCGATGGAGACCAGGGCACCGCGGCGGATCGCGGCCGACAGCGCCAGCAGCACCATCCAGATCAGCGCGGTGCGCACCAGCGCCTCGCTCCAGACCGATGGGGTCTCGGTCAGGAAGCGTGCGACCACCTGCCAGGCGCCGGCGAACAGCGCCACAGCCAGCGCGAGGCAGGCGGCGGCCAGTGCCGCCTGCGTGGTGATCCGGTCCGCCGCGAGGATAGCGCGGCGGAGTGCCTGCATCAGTTCGGTTCCCAGGCGCGGATGCGGCGCAGCAAGGCGCCATCCAGCTCCTTCTCGTATTCCGCGAAGGCCGGTGCCAGTGCTTCCTGGAAGGCGGCGGTGTTCACTTGTGCATCCACGGTCATGCCCCGGCGGCGCAGTTCCTCCACGCCGCTGGTCTCGTCCGCCGTGACCTTGGCGCGGTTGGCTGCCTGCCCCGCCTTGGCCGCCTCGGCGAAGGCGGCCTTGTCGGCGGCGTTCAGATTGCCGAGCGTGACGGGGGAGGCGATCAGCAGCGCCGGCGAGTACACATGCCGCGTGAGCGACAGGTACTTCTGCACCTGGTTCAGGTTGTTGGCGACGATCACCGGGATCGGGTTTTCCTGCCCGTCCACAGTGCCCTGCTGCAGGGCCGGCACCAGTTCGCTGAAGGCCATCGGCGTGGGCAGCGCACCCAGGGCGCGGAAGGCCTGCATGTGCACCTGATTCTCCATGGTGCGGATCTTCAGGCCATGGATGTCGGCGGGATTGACGACCTCGCGCCGGGAGTTGGTCAGGTTGCGGAACCCGTTTTCCATCCAGATCAGGCCGATCAGGTTGCGTGCCGGAAACTTGGCCAGGATCTCCGCACCGATCGGGCTGTCCAATGCGCCGCGCGCATGCGCGTAGTCGCGGAACAGGAACGGCACGTCCACGTTCTTCACCTCCGGGACGAAGTTGCCGACCGGGCCGGTGGAGGTGATGCACAGGTCGAGCGTGCCGATCTGCAGGCTCTCGACCATCTCGCGTTCATTGTCGTTGCGCTGGATGGTGACGCGGTAGCGCCCGTTCGTGAGACGCTCCAGCGTCTCCTTGAACGCGACGGCGCCGGCACCGTAATGGCTTTCGAGCGGCAGCGGATGGCTCAGCGTGAGTTGCGTCTGGGCGTGGCTTGCCGGGATGGCGGCCAGCAGGAAGGCGGCCGCGAGCGGACGGCGGAACACAGGCATGGACGGCTGTCTCCTCGCTTGATTGGGAGCGAGCCTAGGAGGGCGGCGTCCGCGCATCAACGGCGGGCCGCGGGCGGCCCAAAGCGGCGGCGGCACGCCGTGCATCGGGTTTCGCGCGATCCCGACGGCTGGACCTCGGCGCGCCGCGCGGTAGGGTGCGCGCATGTCGAATCCTGTTCTGGTCGAGGTCACGCGCGGGGCGCATGTGGAAAGCCGCCATCGCGGTTCGGTGGCGGTGGTGGACGCGGACGGCGCGGCCGTCTTTGCGCTGGGCGATGTCGCGCGCCGCGTGTTTCCCCGCTCTGCGGTCAAGTCCATGCAGGCCCTGCCGCTGGTCGAGGGGGGCCACGCGGACAAGTGGGGCCTGACCGATGCGGAAGTGGCGCTGTGCTGTGCCTCCCATGGGGGAGAGCCGGCGCATGTGGCGACCGCGCAGGCGATGCTGGCGAAGGCGGGGCGCGACGCCGGCGCCCTGGAATGCGGCGCGCACTGGCCGTCGAACGAGGCCGCGTCGCGTGCCCTGGCGAAAGCCGCGGACGGCCCCTCCGCCCTGCACAACAACTGTTCCGGAAAGCATTCCGGCTTCGTCTGCCTGGCCTGCGGCATGGGGACCGATCCGGCCGGCTACGTCCGGGCCGGGCATCCGGCGATGCGGGAAGTAACGGCGGCGCTGTCCGCCGTGACCGGGGAAAGGCTGGATGAGGCCGAGGCGGGTGTGGACGGCTGTTCGATCCCGTCCTTCCCGATCCCGCTGGTCTCGCTCGCGCGCGGCTTCGCCCGCATGGGCACGGGGGCGGGCCTGTCGCCCGGCCGTGCCGCCGCCGCCGCGCGCATTCGCGCCGCCGTCGCCGCGAACCCGTTCAACGTGGCCGGCACCGGGCGCTTCGACACGCGGGTGATGAAGGCGTTCGGGGCGCGCGTGTTCTGCAAGACCGGGGCCGAGGCGGTGCACTGTGCGGCGATCCCTGAACAGGGCATCGGCATCGCGGTGAAGATCGATGACGGGACGGGGCGTGCGTCCCAGGCGCTGATGGCCGCGCTGCTGGCGCGTTTCCTGGGGCCGCATCCGCTGCTCGACGAACTGGCGCATCCGGTGCTGCGCAACTGGAACGGCATCGAGGTGGGTGCGATCCGCCCGGTCGCGGAGGTCACGCGGCATTAGGTCGCCAGCCCTAGCGCCGGCACGGCCAGCGTTTCGCAAGCCCCATCATCACCGCCTCCGCCGGCGTCCAGACGGCGCCGTCCGGCAGGGTGGCCAGGAAGGCGCGGCCCGCCGCGACGATCTGCGGCGCCGCCGTCCCGCGCGGGATGCAGGGCCGCGCGGGATCGGGAACATCCAGCAGCCGGGAATTGTGCAGGTCGGCGACGGCGGCGATGAACCAGTCGCAGCGCGGATCGCCCGCCGCGCAGACGGCGCGCACCTCGGCCAGCGACAGGAACTGGGCCGCTGCCGGCCCGGCGGCGAGGATCAGCGCGAACGCCGCCAGCTTCATCCGGCGCGCAGGACCTCCGCGGCTTCGACCGCGAAATAGGTCAGCACCCCGTCCGCGCCCGCGCGGCGGAAGGCGAGCAGCGATTCCATCATCGCCGCGCGCCGGTCGATCCAGCCATTCTGCGCGGCGGCGCTGATCATCGCGTACTCGCCCGACACCTGATAGGCAAAGGTCGGCACGCCGAACCGGTCGGAGACGCGGCGGATGATGTCGAGATAGGGCATGCCCGGCTTGACCATGACCATGTCGGCCCCTTCCTCCAGGTCGAGCGCGACTTCGCGCAGCGCCTCATCGGTATTGGCCGGGTCCATCTGGTAGGTGCGCTTGTCGCCGGTCAGTGACTTGGAGGAGCCCACCGCGTCGCGGAACGGACCATAGAAGGCGGACGCGTACTTGGCCGCATAGGACATGATGCGCGTGTGGATCAGTCCCCGCGCATCGAGCCCGGCGCGGATCGCGGCCACGCGGCCATCCATCATGTCCGATGGGGCGATCACGTCGATCCCGGCTTCTGCCTGCACCAGGGCCTGGCGCACCAGCACGTTCAGCGTCTCGTCATTCGCCACGTAACCGTCACGGATCACCCCGTCGTGCCCGTGCGACGTGTATGGGTCGAGCGCGACATCGCCGACCAGGCCGAGTTGCGGGAATTCGCGCTTCAGCAGACGCGCCGCGCGGCACATCAGGTTGTCGGGATTGGTCGCCTCCGTCCCCTCCGCATCCTTGCGGTCGGCCGGCGTGACCGGGAACAGCGCCACCGCCGGAATGCCGAGCCGGACGGCCGGTTCGACATGCGCGGCGAGCCGGTCCAGCCCCGCGCGCTGGACGAAGGGCATGGAGGCGACGTCCTCCATGCCGGTGCCCTCCTTCACGAAGATCGGCCAGATCAGGTCGTCCACGGACAGCCTGTTCTCGGCGACCAGCCGGCGTGTCCAGGCATCGTGCCGGTTGCGGCGCATCCGGCGCCCGGGAAAGGCACCGTCCTTATTGTGCGCTGCGGTAACGGCGTGCGATCCATCGAACGCGTTCATGCTGCGGTTCCCAGGGAAGCGGCGGCAAGCGCCTGATCCAGATCGGCGATGATGTCGTCGATATGTTCGATGCCGATCGACAGGCGGACATAGCCGGGCGTCACGCCGGCGGCGCGCTGTTCGGCTTCGCTCAACTGGCTGTGCGTGGTCGTCGCCGGGTGGATCGCGAGGCTGCGTGAATCTCCGATATTCGCGACGTGGTAGAACATCTTCAGCGCCTCGATGAAGCGCTTTCCGGCCTCCGCGCCGCCGGCAAGCTCAAAACCGAGAAGGCTTCCGTATCCGCCTTTCAGCACCGCGTCGGCACGCCGCTTGGCATCGCCCTGGAACAGTGACGGATGAATGACCTTCGTCACCGATTTGTGCCGCGCAAGCCACGCCGCGACGCGCAGCGCATTGGCACAATGGCGCTCCATGCGAAGCGGAAGAGTCTCCAGACCTTGGAGGAAGAGAAAGGCATTGAAAGGCGACATCGCCGCACCGATGTCGCGCAGCAGCGTCACGCGCATGCGCAGGATGTACGCGATGGGGCCGAGCGGTTTCGCCGCCTCGGTCCAGATCGCGCCGTGATAGGAAGGATCTGGCGTGGTGAGCTTCGGAAAGCGCGCGGCATGAGCTTCCCAGTCGAAATTGCCGCCGTCCACGACGATGCCGCCGATCGCGCTGGCGTGGCCGTTCATCCACTTGGTGGTGGAATGCATGACCACCGCCGCCCCCAACGCCAGCGGCCGGCACAGCAATGGGGCAGCAGTGTTGTCCATGATCAACGGCACGCCGAGCCTGCGGCCCATGGCCGCGACCTCCGCCACGGGGAAGACCTCCAGCTTCGGGTTGGGCAGCGTCTCCGCGTAGTAGGCGCGGGTGCGTTCATCGGTCGCGCGGGCGAAGGCCTCGGGGTCGGCGGGATCGACGAAACGGACCTCGATCCCGAACTCCTTCAGCGTGTTGGCGAACAGGTTCCATGTGCCGCCATACAGGTCTGTCGAGGAGACGATATTGTCCCCGGCCGAGGCGAGGTTGAGGACGGAGAAGGACGTCGCGGCCTGGCCCGATCCGACCGCGAGTGCTGCGGCGCCCCCTTCCAGCGCGGCGACGCGCTTTTCGAGCGCATCGACCGTGGGATTCATGATCCGCGTGTAGATATTGCCGAGCGACCGCAGCGCGAACAGGTCCGCCGCGTGTTCGGTGCTGTCGAATTGGTAACACGTGGTCTGGTAGATCGGCACGGCCACCGCCCCCGTGGCGGGGTCGTTCCGCCAGCCTGCGTGCAGGACCTGGGTTTCGGGGTTGGAGGAAGCGAATAAATCCATGACGGAACTCCCGCAGCGTACCGATCGTACGACCCCACACTATGGGGCGTTGGCATCCGAGACCATCGTCGAAGTCAGGCAGGCTGGCGCATGGCTGAGCGTCGCCGCCGTCGATTCGGCCTCGGGGCTTGAGGCAACGGCGACCGGCCCGGTCATCGCCGGGGAGGATGTGCTGACCCGGCTGGCCCTGGAGAAACTCAGCCGCCTGCGGCGGGCAGCCATTCCGGCCTGACCGCCCTGCGCCCGGGGCGCAGACCGGCCCTGCGCCGCAAGGTTTGGGGCCGGACTTCAAGCCGGGCCACACGGCGTGGTAGTGCTGGCGGATGGACCCAGCTTCCACCCCGATCGCGCTTGGTGCCGACCATGGCGGCGTGGCGCTCAAGACCGCGCTCGCGGAAACGCTGCGAGCAGCGGGTCACGACGTGCTCGACATGGGCACGGACGGGACGGCGAGCGTCGATTACCCTGATTTCGCCGCCGAGGTCTGTCACGCGGTGCTGGACGGGCGCGCCCGCTTCGGTGTGCTCGTCTGCGGCACCGGCATCGGCATGTCGATCGCGGCCAACCGCCATCACGGCATCCGCTGTGCCCTGATCCATGACGTGACCGGCGCGCGCCTGAGCCGCCAGCACAACGATGCCAACGTCATCGCCTTCGGCGGCCGGACCACCGGCGTCGAAACCGCGCTCGACGCATTGCGCACATTTCTCACGACCGACTACGAAGGCGGCCGGCACGTACGGCGACTGCAGAAGATCGAGGACCTCGCATGAACGACATCGCACCCGCGTCCGGCCTGCGCCGGTTCTTCGAGGCCTCGCTCGCGGAGGCTGATCCGGAAGTGCTGGACGCGCTGCGCCATGAGCTGGTCCGCCAGCAGGACGGGATCGAGCTGATCGCTTCCGAGAACATCGTCTCGGCTGCGGTGCTCGAAGCCCAGGGCAGCGTGCTGACCAACAAGTATGCCGAGGGTTATCCTGGCCGCCGCTACTATGGCGGCTGTGAATTCGTCGATGTGGCCGAGACGCTGGCGATCGAGCGGGCGAAGAAGCTGTTCGGCTGCGCCTTCGCCAATGTGCAGCCGCATTCCGGCGCGCAGGCGAACCAGGCGGTGTTCCTCGCGCTGCTGCAGCCGGGCGACACGTTCCTGGGCATGGATCTGGCCGGCGGCGGCCACCTGACCCACGGCTCGCCCGCCAACCAGTCGGGCAAGTGGTTCCGCCCCGTGGCCTATGGCGTGCGGCGGGAGGACGGGCTGCTGGACTATGAGGCGATGGAGGCTGCGGCGCGCGAGCACAAGCCGAAGCTGATCATCGCCGGCGGCTCCGCCTATTCCCGGCATATCGACTTCGCCCGCTTCCGCCGCATCGCGGACGAGGTCGGCGCCTATCTGATGGTCGATATCGCCCATTATGCAGGGCTGGTCGCGGGCGGCGTCTATCCCAGCCCGATCCCGCACGCGCATGTCACCACCACGACCACGCACAAGACCCTGCGCGGCCCCCGCGGCGGCATGATCATGACGAACGACGAGGCGCTGGCGAAGAAGTTCAACTCCGCCGTTTTCCCCGGCCTGCAGGGCGGCCCGCTGATGCATGTGATCGCCGCCAAGGCGGTCGCGTTTGGCGAGGCGCTGCGGCCGGACTTCAAGGATTACGCCCGGCAGGTCGTGGCCAATGCCCGGGCCCTGGCCGCGTCCTTGACCGACGCCGGCCTGCAGATCGTCACCGGCGGCACGGACAGCCACCTGATGCTGGTGGACCTGCGGCCGAAGAACGCGACCGGCAAGGCGGCGGAGGCGAGCCTCGGCCGCGCGCATCTCACCTGCAACAAGAACGCCATCCCGTTCGATCCGGCAAAGCCGGCCGTCACCTCGGGCGTGCGCCTCGGCTCCCCCGCCGGCACCACGCGCGGCCTGGGGGAGGCGGAGTTCCGGCAGATCGGTACGATGATCGGGGAGGTCCTGGACGGTCTCGCCCGGTCCAATGACGGCAGCAACGACGCGGTGGAGAAGGCTGTCGGCGCCCGCGTGCAGGAGATGTGCCGCCGTTTCCCGATCTACGCAGCCCGATAGATGCGCTGCCCGTTCTGCGGACACGACGACACGCAGGTCAAGGACAGTCGTCCCAGCGATGACAGCAGCGCCATCCGGCGCCGGCGCTTCTGCCCCAATTGCGGCCAGCGTTTCACCACCATCGAGCGGGTGCAGCTCCGCGAGCTGACGGTGGTGAAGTCGGACGGCCGTCGCGTGCCGTTCGACCGCGACAAGCTTGCCCGGTCCATCCGCATCGCGTTGCGCAAGCGCCCGGTGCAGGAGGAACGGATCGAGCGCATCGTCAACGGCATCGTCCGGCAGCTCGAAGCTTCGGGTGAGAGCGACATCCCCTCCAAGCAGATCGGCGAATTCGTGATGGAGACGCTGAAGGAGGTGGATGCGGTGGCGTATGTCCGCTTCGCAAGCGTGTACCGCAATTTCCGCGAAGCCAAGGATTTCGAGATGTTCTTGGGCTCCCTGGGTGGAGAGCCCACCTAGGCGCGATGGACGACATTCCGCATATGCGCGCAGCGCTGGCGCTGGCGCGTCGCGGCCTCGGCTCCTCCTGGCCCAATCCTTCCGTCGGGTGCGTGATCGTGAAGGACGGGCGCGTGGTCGGGCGCGGCGTAACCGCCGCCGGCGGCCGCCCGCATGCGGAGCCGCAGGCGATCGCCATGGCCGGCGAGGCCGCGCGCAGCGCGACCATGTACGTCACGCTGGAACCGTGCTGCTTCCATGGCCGCACGCCGCCCTGCACCGATGCGATCCTGGCCGCCGGCATCGCCCGCGTGGTGGTCGCGATGCCGGACCCGGATCCGCGCGTGAACGGCAGGGGGCTCGCACGCCTGCGCGACGGCGGCGTGGAGGTGACGGAGGGCGTGCTGCGCGGCGAGGCTGCCGAGGCGAATGCCGGGCTGACCTGCCGCGTCTGCGCCGGCCGGCCGCTGGTGACGCTGAAGCTCGCCACCACCCTGGATGGCCGCATCGCCACGCGTAGCGGCGAAAGCCGCTGGATCACCGGGGAGGATGCCCGCCTCGCTGCTCATGGCCTGCGCGGCCGGCATGACGCCGTGCTGGTCGGCGCAGGCACGGTGTTGGCGGACGATCCTGACCTGACCTGCCGCATCCCGGGCTACACCCGCCTGCCTTCGGTGCGTGTGGTCGCGGATTCGCATCTGCGCACACCGCTGACCGCGCGCCTTGTCGCCACGGCGGCGGCCGCGCCGACCTGGATCCTGATCGCGCCTGGCCATGATGCGGCCCGGGCCGCGGCGATGCGCGACGCCGGCGTGGAGCTTGTCGAGGTGCCGCGCAACGAGGCGGGAATCGACCTGAAGGCCGCGCTGGCCGCGCTGGCCGCGCGCGGCGTCACCCGGCTGCTGGCCGAAGGTGGTGCCCAGCTCGCGGCGTCGCTGCTTCGCGCCGACCTGGTGGACCGCATCGCCTGGTTCCATGCCTCCGCCATCCTGGGCGGGGACGCCTACCCGGCCGTGGAGGCGCTCGGCGTCGAACGGCTGGCGGAGATGTCCCGCTTCACCCGTGTCGCATCGCGACCCGTCGGTGCCGATATTCTCACCGAGTTCAAGAGGGCTGCCTGATGTTCACCGGCATCGTCACGGACCTGGGTGAGGTCCGGCGCATCGACCCGATCGGCGGCGGCCATGACGCGCGGCTGGTCATCGCGACGGGATGGGACACCGCCGGCATCGCACTCGGTGCCAGCATCGCCATTTCCGGCTGCTGCCTGACCGTGGTCGCCAAGGAGGGCGATACCCTCGCCTTCGACGCCTCGGCGGAGACACTCTCCCGCACCACGCTCGGCACCTGGACCGCCGGCCGCCGCGTCAACCTGGAGCGCAGCCTGCGCGCCGGCGACGAACTGGGCGGCCATCTGGTGTCCGGGCATGTGGACGGGGTGGGGCAGGCCGTGTCCGCCACGCCCGAGAACGGATCCACCCGCTGGCGCTTCCGCGCGCCCCGGGGGCTGGAACGCTTCATCGCCGCGAAGGGCAGCATTGCGGTGGACGGCGTGTCCCTGACCGTGAACGACGTTGACGGCGACGTTTTCGGGGTCAACATCATCCCGCACACGGCGGAGGTCACCGGCTTCGGCGCGCTGCGGCCTGAAGATCCGGTCAACCTGGAGATCGACATGCTCGCGCGATACGTCGCGCGGCTGCTGGAGTTCCGATGAGCCACGAGACGCTCGCCCGCGCCAACCTCTCCGACTACCTCGCTTCCGCAGAGGAGCTGATCGAGGAAGCGCGCGCGGGCCGCATGTTCGTCCTGGTGGACGACGAGGACCGGGAGAACGAGGGCGACCTCGTCATCCCCGCCCAGTTCGCCACGCCGGATGCGATCAACTTCATGGCCAAGCACGCGCGCGGCCTGATCTGCCTCGCCATGACGCGGTCCCGGGTCGAGCAGCTCGGCCTGCCGCTGATGAGCCAGTCCAACGCCTCGCGCCACCAGACCGCGTTCACCGTGTCGATCGAGGCGCGCGAGGGTGTGACGACCGGGATATCAGCGGCGGACCGTGCCCGCACCGTCGCGGTGGCGATCAACCCGGAAAGCGGGCGCGACGACATCGTCACGCCCGGCCACATCTTCCCGCTGATGTCGCGCGAGGGCGGCACGCTGGTCCGCGCCGGCCATACGGAGGCGGCGGTGGACATCGCCCGTCTCGCGGGGCTCAACCCGTCGGGCGTGATCTGCGAGATCATGAACGATGACGGCAGCATGGCGCGGCTGCCCGACCTCGTGGCGTTCTCGCAGCGCCACGGCCTGAAGCTGGGCACGATCGCGGACCTGATCGCGCATCGCCGCCGTACGGAGCGGCTGGTCAGGCGCGTGCAGGAAGGCGTGCTCGGCCATGCGGTCGGCGGTGAGTGGCGCATCGTGGTCTATGCGACCACGCTCGATTACGTGGAACACATCGCACTGGTGAAAGGCGATCTGACGGGCGGATCGCCGCCGCTGGTGCGTATGCACGCGGTCAACATGCTGAACGACATGCTGGGCGACCCGGAGCAGTCCGACCTGCATGGTGCGATGCGCATGATCGCGAACGAAGGCCGTGGTGCCGTGGTGCTGATCCGCGAGACACGGCCGGACGCGCTGTCGCAGCGCGTGCGGCTTCTGTCCGGGACCGCGCGCTCGCAGCGGGAACTGCGCGACTACGGCATCGGCGCGCAGATCCTGCTCGATCTCGGCGTGCGCGAGATGCTGCTGCTTTCCAACCACGTACGCTCCATCATCGGCCTGGAAGGCTACGGCCTGTCGATCGCCGACACGCGGCCGATCGAGGCATGAGCACCATCGACATGCCGGAACCGGACGTCGCGCTCGGCGCACCGGCCCGGGTGCTGATCGTTCGTGCGCCGTATTACCGGGCCATTGTCGATGGCATGACGGCGGGCGCGCAGCGGCTGATCGCGCGTGCGGGCGGTGAGAGCGCGATCGAGGACGTGGCCGGCGCCTTCGAGCTGCCGCAGGCGATCCGCATCGTGCTGCGCGGCATGGCCGCGGGCGGGCCGCGCTGGGACGGGTTCGTGGCGCTGGGCTGCGTGGTGCGTGGCGAGACCGACCATTACGACCACATCTCGCGCGAGGCGCATCGCGGCCTGATGGACGTGGCGCTGCAATACGGCATCGCGCTCGGCACTGGTGTGCTGACCGTGCACACCGAGGCGCAGGCCATCGCGCGCGCCAGTGCCGACCGCTTCAACAAGGGTGCCGAGGCGGCAGCCGCCTGCCTGACCCAGATCGCGCTGATGCGGAAGGTAGGCGCATGAGATCCCGCACCGGCGCACGCTACGCTGCCGTCCAGGCGCTCTACCAGTCCGACCAGACGGGGGAGACGGTGGAGACGGTGCTGGACCAGTTCGTCCGCCACCGAATTGGTAAACCGGAGCTGGAGGATGGCGCCGTCCCGGCGGCGGACGTGCCGCTGTTCGCGCGCATCCTGCGCACGGCCGCGACCCAGCAGGATACGGTCGATCGGCTGATCGCCGGGCATCTGGCCGAAGGTTGGCCGCTGCACCGGCTCGATCCCGTGCTGCGGGCGCTGCTGCGTGCGGGCACCGCCGAACTGCACATGACCGACGGCCCGCCGGCCCGGGTCGTGATCAGCGAATATCTCGACATCGCGCACGGCTTCTTCGGCGGCGATGAGCCCAAGCTCGCCAACGCCGTGCTGGACCGCATCGCGCGCATCCTGCGCCCGGCGGAGTTCGCGCCCGCGTCGTGACCCTTCCGCCCGAGTTCGCGCTGATCGCCCGCCATTTCCGCCCGCTGGCGGGTGATGGCGCCCTCGGCCTCTCGGACGATGCCGCGGTCTTCGCGCCGCCTGCCGGACGGGATCTGGTCATCGCGGCGGATGCGATGGTCGAAGGGGTGCATTTCCTGCCCGACGATCCGCCGGAGACGGTCGGCCGCAAGCTGTTGCGGGTGAACCTGTCCGACATGGCCGCGATGGGGGCCACACCCTTCGGCTATCTGATGACGCTGTCGCTGCCGCGCGCGGACGATGCCTGGATCGGCGCGTTCTGCGCCGGACTGGCGGAGGACCAGCGCGAATACGGCGTGCGGCTGCTCGGTGGCGATACGACATCGACGCGCGGCCCCGCGGCACTGTCGCTGACCGTGCTGGGCAGTGTCGCGCCGGGGGCGGCTGTCACCCGCAGCGGCGCGCGGCCCGGCGATGCGATCTGGGTCACGGGCACGATCGGCGATGGTGCGCTGGGGCTCGCCGTGCTGACGGGGAAGCTGGTGCTGCCAGAGCCGCATGCGGCGTTCCTTGTCGGCCGCTATCGCCTGCCGCAGCCGCGCCTCCTGCCGATCACGGGGGTCGTGCATGCGGCGATGGATGTTTCCGATGGTCTCGTGCAGGACCTTGGCCATATCTGCCGCGCCTCGGGCTGTGGGGCGGAAATCGTGGCGGCGCTGGTTCCGGCCTCGGGGGCCGCGCGCGCAGCCGGTGATGCGTGGCTGGCCCGGCGGCTGACAGGCGGCGACGATTACGAGTTGCTGCTTGCCGTGCCGCCGGATGTGACGCCGCCTTTTCCCGCGACACGCATCGGCACCTTCACCGCCGGCGCGCCCGAGGTCGGGGTCCTGGGACCGGACGGTCTCCCCGTTGCGCTCAGCTCCGGCGGCTGGAGCCATTTCGCATGAGGGGCTTCGGCCAGGGCTGCCGGCACCGGCATGCGTGATGAAAGAACGGGTGGCCCGTGCCGGGTGAGAGACTTCATCGCCTTCGCCAAGGCGGTTGTCATCGGCCTGGGTGTTGGAAGAGATCTGTGTCGGTGCAGAAGGGGCTGTTGAGGCCGATGATCCTGTCGCGGGCCGTCCGGGTATGAGCGAAGAGATTCCCGACATCCTGATTGCCGGTGGCGGATCGGCCGGCTGTGTCCTGGCCGCGCGCCTGTCGGAGGATCCGTCGCGCCGCGTCCTGCTCGTGGAGGCGGGGCCCGACCTGCCGCCGGATAACGTCCCGAAGGATATCGCCTCGGCCTATCCCGGCCGTGCCTATTTCAATACCGACTGGCTCTGGCCCGGCCTGCGCGTATCCCTGTCCGATGCGGGCAACGCGCCCGCGCCGGACCGGCCCTTCGAGCAGGCGCGCATTCTCGGGGGCGGGTCCTCCATCAACGGTATCGGCGCCAATCGCGGCGCGCCCTCCGACTATGACGGCTGGGCGGAGATGGGGGCCGAAGGCTGGGGCTGGTCCGACGTGCTGCCCTATTTCCGCAAGCTGGAGCGCGACCTGGAGCTTGACGGCGAGCTGCACGGCAGGGACGGCCCGCTGCCGATCCGCCGCATCCCGCGCAGCGACTGGTCCGGCTTCGTGCATGCCGCGGCGCGCTCCTTCGGGGCACTCGGCTTCGCCCAGCGCGACGATCAGAACGGTGTGTGGGAGGACGGCGTCTTTCCCATCACGGTGAACCTGGACGAAAACGGGCAGCGCGCCTCCGCGGCCACGTCATGGCTTCCGGCTGCGGTGCGCGCCCGGTCCAACCTGCGCATCCTGACGCGGTCGCCTGTGGCGCGGCTCCTGATCGAGGACGGCCGCGCCGCGGGCGTGGTCCTGACGGATGGACGGACCCTGCGCGCGCGTGAGGTGATCGTGTCGGCGGGTGCGATCGGGTCGCCCTTCCTGCTTCAGCGCAGCGGTATCGGGCCCGGAGCCGTCCTGCGGGAGGCCGGCATCGCGGTCGCGGTGGACCGGCCGGGCGTGGGCGCCAACCTGCAGGAACATCCGGCCATCGGCCTGTCCGCGTGGCTGGGGCCGGGGGCAAGGCTCGCTGCCGGACCACGCTACCATATCCAGGCGATCCTGCGCTTCTCCTCGGGCATGGAGGGCGTGCCGCCGGGGGACATGCATGTCGGCATCCAGGGGCGCGCGGGCTGGCATGCGATCGGCCAGCGCCTGGGCAGCTTCTATCTTTGGGTCAATCGGTCCTTCTCCACCGGCCATGTGCGTGTTGTGGGAGGGCGGGACCTGCCCGCCGTGGAGTTCCGCATGCTTTCGGACCCGCGCGATCTGGTGCGGCTGCGCGAAGGCTTCCGCCTGGGGGTACGCGCGATGGCCCAGGCGCCGTTGCGGGAGGCGACGCGGGCGGTGTTTCCCACCGCGTACACGCCGAAGATCAAGAAGCTGCTGGCGCCGAGCCTGCGCAACGGCGTGCTGACGGCTGCGGCGGCCCCGTTGATGGACACTATTCCCGCCCTGCGGGACCGGGTCATCGGGACGGCGACCGGCATTCCATATGACGTACCGACCCTCGCCGCGGACACCGATCTGCTCGACGCGCATCTGAGGCGCCATGTCGCCGGTGTCTGGCACCCGTCGGGCACCTGCCGTATGGGGCGGGAGACGGACCCGGCGGCCGTGACCGATCCGCAGGGGCGGGTGATCGGCGTGCCCGGGCTGCGCGTCTGCGACGCGTCGCTGATGCCGGCGATCCCGTGCGCGAACCTCAACGTGCCGGTGCTGATGATGGCGGAGAAGATCGCGGACGCGATCCGCCGGTCCGCGTGATCCGCGTTTAGCGCCAGCGGCGGTGCAGCCAGAGCCACTGTTCCGGATGCTCCCGGATCCAGGCTTCCACGATGTCCGTGATCATCTGGGTCGCCGGCACCACATCGACCTTCCCTTCGGCATCGCGCGGCAGATCGAGCAGGTCCGTGGCTTCGAGCCGGAAGCGGTGGCCGGGCAGCCGGATCGTGCGAACGCCCACCACGGGGCAGTCGAACTGCCGGGCGAGGCGGGCCAGGGTCGGATTCGCCTTGCAGGTCCGCCCGAAGAAGGTGACGTCCACCCCCCGTGAGAAATGCTGGTCCACCAGCATGCCCACATGCTCCCCGCGTTCGATCGCCGCGGCGAGTTCGAAGGCGGCGACCGCGCGGCTGCGGATCAGATGGCCCATGAGCCCTTCGCGGATGCGACGGATGCGCTCCGCCACATAACGGTTGTTCGGCATGCGGTAGAGCACCGCGCTCGCCATGCCGTGCCGTGGGGGAGCGAGGGCCGGCAGTTCCCAGTTGGCAAGATGGGCGGTGAAGCAGAGCGCGGGCTTGCCGTCATCGCGCAGGGCCTCGAACAGCGCGCGTTCGCGCGGGCCGATGATGATGCGCCCGTGTTCCGGAGCATCCAGGTCGAGGTCCCAGATGCGGTCGAGCTGGGCATATTCGCCGACCACGCGGCCCAGATTGTCCCACACGCCCTTGAGCGTTGCTTCGACCCACGTTGCGTCGCGGTCGGGGAAGGCGGCGTGCAACTGTGCCCGGCCGATGCGCGAGACGGAGAGGCGCGGCCCGAGGGCGCGCGCGATCGTGCCCGCGACGCTGCTCGCCGTATCGGTCGGCAACATCCGCATCAGGGCGATGATCCCGCCGACCAGCCAGCCGATCAGACGGTCGGCAAGATCGCGCATGCGGGCTACAGCTTCAGGACGATCTTGCCGAACAGGCGGCGGCTCTCCATCCGTTCCAGCGCCTCGCCAAAGCGTTCGACCGGAAGCAGGCTGTCGATCACCGGCCGTACGCCCGCCTCGATGCGTGCCAGCGCGCTCGCCAGCCGCCCGATCGGGGCGCCGAAGGATCCGGTGATGCGGTATTGCTGCTGGAAAAGCTGCATCAGGTTCATCGTCGCCGCGGGGCCGGAGGTCGCGCCGCAGGTCACCAGCCGTCCGCCGCGCTTCAACGACAGCAGCGACCCGTTCCAGGTGTCGGCACCGGTATGCTCGAACACCACGTCCACGCCCTTCTTGCCGGTCAGCTTGCGGACCACGCCCTCGAACCGGTCGGTGCGGTAGTTGATGACGTGATCGGCGCCAAGCTCCCGCGCCTTCTCCGCCTTCTCGTCGCTGCCGACCGTGGTGATCACGGTGCAATCGAGCGACTTGGCGACCCTGATCGCGATCGTGCCGATGCCCGACCCGCCGGCGTGCACCAGGATGGTCTCGCCCGGTTCCAGCTTCGCGTTGTCGAACAGCATGTGCTCGACGGTCGAATAGGCGACGGGCACGCAGGCGGCATCTTCCAGCGCGACGTCATCGGGGACGCGCACGCAGAGCCGCGCGGGCATCACCACGCGTTCGCGTGCGAAGCCATCGAGGTGGAAGCCCATGATGCCGGCGACGTTCTCGCAGAGATTGTCGCGGCCTTCGCGGCAGGCGCGGCAGTGGCCGCAGACCTGCGCGCCGTACATCACCACGCGCTCGCCCGGGCGGAAGCCGGATCGGGCACCTGCCTGTTCGATCTCGCCGGCTGCCTCGACGCCCACCGCGATAGGCAGCTCGCGCCGGGCGAAGGCCATGCCGCGCCAGCCCCACACATCGATATGATTCAGCCCCACCGCGCGCACACGGACCGTGACCTCCTCCGGGGCGGGGGGCGGCGGGTCGGGAATTTCGCGGAGCTCGACCTGGCGTTCCGCCAGCAATTGCAGCGCGCGCATCAGGCAGGCTCGCGCGCCAGCACGAGGCTGACATCCTGGCCACCGAAGCCGAAGGAGTTGGACAGCGTGCGCGCGACATCGGCATCGCGCGCCACGTTCGGCACCACGTCCAGCGGGATCGCGGGATCGGGGACGAAGTGGTTGATGGTCGGTGGGATGCGGCCATTGCGCATGGTCAGCAGACTGAAGATCGCCTCCACCGCGCCGGCCGCGGACAGGGTGTGGCCGATCATCGACTTGTTCGAGGAAATGGGCAGGTGTTGCGCACGGTCACCGAATACGGCGCTGACGCATTGGTGCTCCATGCGGTCGTTCTCGGGCGTGCCGGTGCCGTGCGCGTTGATGTAGCCGATTGCCTCCGGCGCCACGCCGGCATCGGCCAGTGCGGCGCGGATGCAGGTGATGATCGGCGCGCCATCCGGGGAGGAGCGGGTGCGGTGGAATCCGTCCGCGCGTTCGCCGCAGCCTTCAACGATGCCGAAGATCGTAGCCCCCCGGGCCAGCGCATGGTCCAGCTCCTCCAGCACCAGGGCGCCCGCGCCTTCGGCCATCACGAACCCGTCGCGGTTGGCGGAAAACGGCTTTGCCGCCTGCTCGGGCGGATCGTTGGACTGCGACAGGGCGGAGAGCAGCGAAAAGCGGATCAGCGCCTCCTGCGTCACCGAGGCATCCGCCCCGATGCACAGCGCCACCGATGTCTCGCCGCGCCGGATCGCTTCCACACCAAGCTGGATCGCCGTGGCGCCCGTGGCGCAGGCGGTGGAGGTCACGATGGGCGAGCCGCGCGTGCCGAAGCGGTCGGCCAGCATCTCCGGCGCATAGGCGAACAGGGTCTGGGCGTGCATCGGCGCGAAGCGGCCGGTTGCCGCCCCCCGGAAGAGATCCGTGTAGCCGACATGGTCGTTGGCGCCGGAGGCCGCACCGATCGCCTGGCGCTGGGGCCATTCGAATTCGACCGGGGGAAAGCCCAGGAACAGCGGGCCGGGCACATCATCCTGCCGGAAGCCCGCCGCCGCGACCGCCTCCTCCGCCGCCAGTTCCGCGATGCGCAGCCCGAGTGCCGCTGACGTGGGCGGTTCGTGGGCGATGGCGTCGATCGTGCCGGCGATGGTCGTCTTGAGCCCGTCCGTCGGGAAGCGGGTGATGCGCCTGATGCCGGACCGGCCGGCGGTCAGGCGCGTCCAGTTGTCGGTGATGCCCTGGCCGAGCGAGGTTACCATGCCCATGCCGGTGACGGCGACGACGGGGCGGCCGGAATGATCGGTGTGCGCCATGACCGGATTCTCCTACGCCGCCGCCAGCAGCGCCATGCCTTCGCCGCGCCAGTGGCCCCAGCAATTGACCACGACCTGCCGCAGCTCTTCCGCGAACGGCGCCTCCGCATCTTCCAGCGGGGCGAAGAGATGCCCGCGGGAGAGCGCGAGCGCGCCGAGCGCGAGCGCGGCCGGGAAGGTCGCCTCGATCCCGTGGCCGAGCGCGGTTGTCGTGGCCCGGGTCGGGCGTCCGCGCGCGTCCAGCCAGGCCAGTTCCTCTTCCGTCGCGCCCGCGCCGGAGGCGGCGGTGAGGATGACCGCATCGGAAGAGGGAGAAAGCGCCTGCCACTGCCGGTCCGCGTTCGCGGCCGCCTCGCCCGGCCTGCGGCGGGATCGGTCTGCCTGCACGCCCGCAATACGGGCCAGCGGCGTGACGCCGCGCGCCGCGGCATGGGCGCGGGATTCGATCACCAGGAAGCAGCCGACCGATCCCAGTGCGGTGCCGCCACCATCGTGCATGCGCGCGTGCAGCGGCGCCCAGCCACGCGTCCGCATGGCGCCGCCGAGGGCGAGATGCATGTGCACGTCCGGCCGCGCGGCGTTGTAGGCGCCGCCCACCAGGAACAGGTCGCCCTGGCCGGCAGCAAGCCGCGCGCAGGCCACGCGCACCGCGTCCACGCCGCCCAGCTCCTCTCCCATGAAGGTGCGGGAACTGCCGGTCACACCATGCACGATGGAAATGTTGCCGGCCATCAGGTTGGAAAGCTGGGCCAGAAACAGGGTCGGCCGCAGGTCCGACATCAGCCGTTCGTTCAGCCATGTCCCGGGATCGGGCTGCTTGCCGATCTCGCTCAGCACCGCCTCATCCACCGCCACGTCGCGCTCGCCACCGCCGGCGGAGACGATCATGTGCGTGCGGCCCAACAACTCGGCATCGCCCTTCACGCCGGCTTCCTGCAACGCCAGCCCGGCCGCGTAGACGCCGAGGCGCTGCCACGTCTCCATCTGCCGCTGGTCGCCGCGCTTGGGGATCTGGCGGTCCAGCTCCAGCTTCGTCATCGGATGCAGGGTGAAGGGCGGGTAGCTCTCCGCGTCCAGAACCGGCGCGAACGGCGGCGCGTTGAGCGCATCCCAATGCGCGTCCAACCCTTCGCCGAGGGAGGAGATCAGGCCGATGCCGGTGATCAGCGCGTCACGGTCGCTCATGCCGCGATCAGCTCTTCGGGGAAGCCGATACGCCGCGCGGTCTCGACCATCATTTCTCGCAATTCGGGGGCGGGGAACGGCATGGTGCGGAATACCAGCTCGGCATCGGCCACGGATTTGCCGCCGCTGGTGATCCTGCCCTTGGCCACGGCGTAGCCGGAACCGTCATGCAGCAGCGTCGCCTCCGTCTCCAGCAGCGCGCCGGGGGCGACGAAGCTGCGCATCTTCGCCTCCTTCACCTGGGCGAGGAACGCCATCTGCGCGAAGCGGCCGAGTGCAAGCACCAGCCAGCCGCCGGTCTGGGCCATGGTCTCGATCATCAGCACGCCCGGCAGGATCGGATGGCCGGGGAAATGGCCCTCGAACACCGGGGAGGCATCGGGCACGCGCGCTTCGGCGCGCAGCATGCGATCCTCGGCGGACAGATGGACGATGCGGTCCACCATCCGGAAGTATTCGAGCTGCACGCGAAGCTCAGGCGGGCTTGGTGGCGACCAGTTCGTCGATGCGCGCGGACAGGTTGCCGAGGACGAAATACTGTTCGGCCGGCGCCTTGCCCTCGTTCACCTCCTGGGTCCACTTCTCCAGAGGCATCTTGATGCCGAAGGCCTTGTCGATGGCGAAGGCCACGTCCAGGAAATCCAGGCTATCGATGCCGAGATCCTTCACCACATGCGCATCGGGGGTGATCTTCTCGCGCGGCACGTCGCAGGTCTCGGCAATGATGCCGGCGATGGTATCGAAAGTGCTCGTGGTCATCCGAAGTCCTTGGCGCAACGGAATGGCGACGCCCGGCAGGGCGAATCGCTCGCGCGCCGGCTGGGGGTTTCACAGGCTGATAGACCGGGGGGACCCGGAAGGCAAAGGGCGGCGGGCACCTTCATGCCTGGTCCCGGCCCTCCGCCACTGCATGGCAGGCCACCAGCGCCCCGTCCGCGGCCAGCGGACCGGGTCGTTCCGCCCGGCAGCGGTCGTTGGCGAGCGGACAGCGCGGGTGGAACGGGCAGCCTGACGGCGGGTTGATCGGGCTCGGCACCTCGCCTGCGACCGGCGTGCGGGCCTTGCCGGTCATGGCAAGGTCGGGGATCGCCTCCAGCAGCATGCGCGTATAGGGGTGGCGGGGGCGGCGGAACACGGTCTCGGCCGGGCCGATCTCGACCACGCGGCCGAGATACATCACCCCGAGCTGGTCCGACATGTGCCGCACCACGGCGAGGTTGTGGCTGATGAACAGGAAGGTCAGCCGCAGACGCCGCTGCAGATCCTTCATCAGATTGAGGATCTGCGCCTGCACGGATACGTCCAGCGCGCTGGTCGGCTCGTCGCAGACCAGGAAATCCGGTTCCGAGGACAGGGCGCGGGCGATGGAAATGCGCTGGCGCTGCCCGCCGGAGAATTCGTGTGGGAATTTCTCCCCGTCCGCCGGGCTCAGCCCCACCTGCCGCAGCAGCGTGCCGACACGGTCGGTGACGTCGCCCTCGCTGCGCGCGAGGCGGAAGGCGCGGATCGGCTCGGCCACGATGTCGCGGACCCGCCAGCGCGGGTTGAGGCTGGCATAGGGATCCTGGAAGATCATGTTCATCCGCCGCCGCAGCTCCGGCTGTGCGCGGGCGGAGGAAAGCGGCTGTCCCTCGAACCGGACCTCGCCGTCGGTGGGCGGGTACAGGCCCACCACGACGCGCGCCACGGTCGATTTGCCGCACCCGGATTCACCCACGAGCGACAGCGTGGTGCCGCGCGGGATGCTGAAGGAGATGCCGTCCACCGCGCGCAGGATGCGCCTGGGTTCACGCGCGATAGTACGTTGCAGCCAGGGGCGGGAGACGTCGAAGTAGCGGGCGATGCCGTCGGCCTGGAGGACGGGAACCGCGTCGGCGGTGATGGCATCAGACGGCATGGCGTGCCCCCTTGCCATAGAGCCAGCACGCCGCCTGCGTGGCGCGCGCCGGCATCAGGTCGGGGCGTTCCCGCGTGCAGTGATCGAAGGCGTGCGGGCAGCGCGGGTTGAAGGCGCAGCCCTGCGGAATGGCGTTCAGCCGCGGCATGGCGCCGTCGATCTGGGCCAGGCGTTCCACCTTGGTGTGGACGTCGGGGATGCTGCCCATCAGCCCGACGGTGTAGGGATGCGACGGATCTTTCACCACGTCGCGCACCGGACCGATCTCGGCGATGCGGCCAGCATACATCACCGCGACACGATCGGCGGTTTCCGCGATCACGCCCATGTCGTGTGTGACAAGCATGACCGCGGTGCCTTTCTCCCGCGTGAGCTGCTTGAGCAGGGCGATGATCTGCGCCTGGATGGACACATCCAGCGCGGTGGTCGGTTCGTCCGCGATGACGAGCTTGGGTTCGGCGCAGAGGGCGAGCGCGATCACCACGCGCTGGCGCATCCCGCCCGAGAATTCATGCGGATAGGCATCGATACGCTGCGATGCGGCGGGGATGCCCACGGTCTCCAGCCAGCCGATGGCGCGCCTGCGCGCTTCAGCGTCCGGCAGGCCCAGGTGGACCTGTATGGTCTCCGTGATCTGGCGGCCCACCGTGTACAGCGGGTTCAGCGTGGTCAGCGGATCCTGGAAGATGGCACCGATCTGGCGGCCGCGGATGTGGCGCATCTGCGCGTGGCGCAGATTGTCGATACGGCTGCCTTCCAGCAGGATCTGCCCCCCCGCGATCCGGCCCGGCGGTTCCAGCAGTCCGATGATCGCGGCACCGGTCAACGACTTGCCCGCACCCGATTCGCCGACCACGCCCAGAACCTCGCCGCGGCCGATGGCGAAGGAGATGTCATCGAGCGCGGTCAGGATGCCGCGCCGTGTCGGGAACTCCACGCGAAGGTTGTGGACCTCCAGAAGCGGTGGGGTCATCGGAGCTTCGGGTTCAGCGCGTCGCGCAGCCAGTCGCCCAGCAGGTTCACCGACAGCACCATCAGCACCAGGGCCGCGCCGGGAAAGATGGTGATCCACCATTCGCCCGAGAACAGGAAGTCGTTGCCCACGCGGATGAGCGTGCCTAGCGAGGGTTCGGTCGGCGGCAGCCCGACGCCCAGGAACGACAGCGTCGCCTCGGCCAGGATGGCGAGGCCGAGATTGAGCGTGGCCACCACCAGCACCGGCCCGATCACGTTCGGCAGCACGTGGCTGACCATGATGCGCGGGCGGGAAATGCCGATCACCCGCGCGGCCTGGACATATTCCTTGTTCCGCTCGACCAGGGTGGAGCCGCGCACGGTGCGGGCGAATTTCGGCCATTCGCTGATGCCGATGGCGAAGATCAGCACGAACAGCGCGATCGCATCGTGCACGTCCCGCGGCAGGGCGGCGCGCACCAGCCCGTCCACCAGCAGCGCGACCAGGATCGAGGGGAAGGTGAGCTGGATGTCGGCAATGCGCATCAGCACGCTGTCCACGCCGCCGCCGGCATAGCCGGCCACCAGCCCCATCCCGACGCCGAACACGGTCGCGAACAGCGTCGCGCAGAGGCCGACCAGAAGCGAGATGCGCGCCCCGAACATGATGGCGGAAAGCACGTCGCGGCCCTGGTCGTCGGTGCCGAGCAGGAAACTCGGATTGCCTTCCCCGGTCCAGGCAGGCGGGTTGAACGCATTCATCAGATCGAGGCTGGCAAGGTCGAACGGATTGTGCGGCGCCAGCACCGGGGCGAACAGCGCCCCGAGGGTCAGCACCGCAGCGACGATGGCGGCCGCGACCGTGACCGGGCTGCGGCGGAACGACCAGAACAGATCGCTGTCCAACACGCGGGTCAGGGCGGACATCAATGCCCCCCCGCCGCGGCCATGCGATCCACCCGCAGCCGCGGATCGACAAGGTAGTAGAGCAGATCGACGACGAGGTTGATGCCCACGAACAGTGCCGCGATCAGGATGAGATAGGCCGACATCACCGGCACGTCGGCGACGGCGACCGACTGGATGAAGAGCAGGCCCATCCCGGGCCACTGGAACACCGTCTCGGTGACGATGGCGAAGGCGATGATGCCGCCGAGCTGAAGCCCCGCGATGGTGATCACCGGCACCAGCGTGTTCTTGAGCGCGTGGCCGAAATTGATCACCCGGTCCGGCAGGCCGCGGGCGCGGGCGAACTTAATGTAGTCGGTGCGCAGCACCTCCATCATCTCCGCCCGGACCAGGCGCATGATGAGGGTGAGCTGGAACAGCCCCAGCGTGATGGAAGGCAGGATCAGCGCCTTCAGCCCCGTCGCGGTCAGGAAGCCCGTGCTCCACCAGCCGAGCTGCACCGTATCGCCCCTTCCGAAGGAAGGCAGCCAGCCGAGCACGACGGAGAAGGTGAGGATCAGCAGGATGCCGATCAGGAAGGTCGGCAGCGACACGCCGATCAGGCTGAACGTCAGGAAGAAGCGGGAGAGCCAGGAATCGCGCTTCAGCCCGGTATAGACCCCCATCGGCACGCCGATGCACATCGCCACCATGGCCGCGCAGAAGGCGAGTTCCAGCGTGGCGGGCAGCCGTTCGGCGATCAGCTCCGCCACCGGCCGGCCAAGCCGGTAGGAGATGCCGAATTCGCCCTGCACAGCCTTCACGGCGAAACGGGCGAACTGGATGAAGAATGGCTGGTCGAGGCCGAGGTCGTGGACAAGCTGCTGGCGCTGCGCCTCGGTGAAATCCTGGCCGAGCATGATCGTCACCGGATCGCCCACATAGGCGAACATCGCGAAGGCGATGAACCCCACCGCCAGCATCACCGGGATGGCCTGCAGGATGCGGCTGAGGACATAGGCGAACACGCGGTCAGCTCATCCTTTCCGCCGCGGGCGAACGGACGGCGACACGGGGCCACCGGCGGCCGGCATCGCCGCATGGAACGACGTCATGGTTGTGGCTCCCAAACCGGACCTTTGGTCCGCTGCTTCCCTGTGCAGCCAGTTTGGGTCGCCCGCCGCATCGCCGCAAGACGCGGCGGGCGGGGTGGGGTTCAGTCGAGCAGCTCATCCGGCCCCTTGGGGCCGCTCAGCCACTCATTGATCACGGTGAAGCCGACCGCGAGCAGCACCGGTCCCAGGAAGATGCCGAGGAAGCCGAACGCGATCACGCCGCCCAGCACGCCCAGGATCGTCAGCAGGAACGGCAGGTCGGCCCCCCTGGCGATGAACCACGGGCGGATCACGTTGTCGGCGCTGCTGATCACGAGCCCGCCCCAGAGGGCGAGGCCGATGCCATAGACCGTGTCCCCGTTGGCGAGCAGCCAAAGCGCGGCGGGGATCCAGACCAGCGGCGCGCCGACCGGGAGCACGGAGATGATGCCCGCGATCGCGCCGAGCAGGACCGGCCGGGGCACGCCGCAGACCCACAGGCCGAACGTGGTCAGGATGCCCTGGACGATCGCCGTGCCGAGCAGGCCATAGACCGTTCCCCGCACGGTCGCCCCGGTGATGGTCAGCACCCGCTGGGCGCGCGCGCCGCCCAGCCGCTGGGAGACCGCGCTGAGCTTGCGGGCGATCGCCTCGCCGTGGACGAAGAAGAACCAGGCAAAGAACAGGGCGAGGGCGAATTCGACGACGCCGTTGGCGATGCCCAGCACCACCGACCAGCCGAGCTCGGCCAGCATCCGCGCATAGGGGGCCAGCAGGTCGAGCACCGAGCCGAGATCCTCGGCGATGCGGTTCCACTGCTCGGTGATCGCGTCACCCACCACGGGGATGGATCCGACCCAGGCGGGCGCAGGCGGCGGCCCCCGGGCGATCCAGTCCTGGAATTCGCGGCGCAGGGCGTTGAGATCGTCGGCCGAGGCCGGCGCCGCGACCGCGAGCGGGACGACGACGAGGCAGGCCATGGCGAGCACCAGCAGCGTCGCGACCCAGCCGCCGGACAGGCGCAGCCGCTCGCGCAGCCAGCCGAAGGCGGGAAAGGTGGCGAAGGCGAGGATCGCGGCCCAGAGCAGCGCGGAAAGGAAGGGGCGCAGCACCAGAAGGCAGCCGACGGCCAGGATCGCCAGCAGCACCAGCATCACGATCCGTTCGGGGCCAAGCCTGGAGTCGGCGCGTGCGTCCATGCGGTTACCATGGCCGAAGCCGGGCCGCCGCGCCATCGGATGGCGCGGAACCTATCGCAGCGGAACGACCGAGATGGCGTTGTAGGGGCTGCCTTCGACCAACCGCGTGGACCACGCCAGGTAAACCAGCGCGTTCCGCGCCTCGTCCACGAAACGCGTCACCTGGGTTTCCTTGAAGAAGAGGCTGGTGTCGCGTTCGAATACCGTCTCGCCCCGTTCGCCGCGGGCGGCGTCATCGGCGAGTCGGACCGGCGCGACCGCACGGCATTCGAGCGCGAAGCGCGACGGGTCCTCCGCCACGCCGACCATGCCGCGCACGCCACCGGTGCGTGCGTGCGACAGCCAGCAGGTCACACCCTGGGCCTTCGGGTCGTCGAATCGCTGCACCACCACCTGATGGCTGCGGGTGAGGCCAAGGTTGGTCACCGCGGTGTTGACGTGGCCGACCTCCTTCTCCTCGGCCAGCGCCGGTAGCGACAGGGCCGCCAGCAGGACGATCCACGTACGCATGCTCAATCCCCCAGGGCCACGCCTTCGCGGCGCGGATCCGCGCCGCCGGCCAGTCCTTCGCCCGTGACGGCGATCACCTGCAACCCCGATTCTGCCGCATCCACGATGACCTGATGCCCGCGTTCCTCCAGCGCCGGCTTGAGCGCGGCAGCCCCGGTATCCGCCTCCAGCTCCACCGGGCCACCCAGCGTGACGACATGCGGCAGGCTCACGGCCGCCTGCGGATCGAGCCGCCAGTCGATCAACGCGACCAGGGCCTGGGCGACGTAGGGGATGATGCGGGCCCCGCCAGGCGAACCCACGGCGGCGAGGAGCTTGCCGTCGCGGTCGAGCACGATGGCGGGGGCCATCGAGCTGCGGGGGCGCTTGCCGCCACGCACGGCATTCGCGACCGGACGACCATCGATTTCCGGCCGGAAGGAGAAATCCGTCAGCTCGTTGTTGAGGATGAATCCGCGAACCATCATGCGGGAGCCGAACGCGTCCTCGACCGTGGTGGTCATGGAGACGGCGTTGCCCGCGTCGTCCACGACGGCGAAATGGCTGGTGCCGTTCTCGACGCCGTCCGCATGCGGCGCCAGGTCGCCGCTGCGCCAGGGCGGGTTGCCGGCGCGCGGGGTGGAGAGCGCCCGGTCGCGGTCGATGAGCTGTGCGCGGACAGTGAGATAGGCGGGGTCCAGCAGTCCCCTCACCGGCACCGGGACGAAATCCGCGTCGGCGAGGTATTGATTGCGGTCGGCGAAGGCGAGGCGGCCGGCCTCGGCGAGCAGATGCGCGGCGTCGGTGCTGTCCGGGGCCAGCGCGGCCATGTTGAAATGACCGAGCAGGGTAAGGATCTGCAGCACCGCCACGCCGCCGGAGGAAGGTGGGCCCATCGAGCACACGATGACCGTGCGATAGGGGCCGCAGACCGGGGCGCGCGGCTTTGCCTCGTAGGCCGCGAGGTCATCCGTGGTCATCAGGCCCGGATTGGGGTCGCTGCGCACATGGGCGGCGATCTCGGCGGCGATCGGGCCGCGATGCAGTGCATCGGCGCCTTCGGCGGCGATCGCCCGCAGCGTCTCCGCGAGCGCGGGATTGGCGAGCATCAGCCCTTCCGGGATCGGCCGCCCATCCGGCAGGAAGAAGTAGGCGCGGGCGCCGGGGTCGCGGCGGAGGCGCTCCGCATTCACCGCGACAGCGGCGGCAAGGCGTGGAGAGACCCGGAAGCCTTCGGTCGCCAGCCGGATCGCCGGTTCGATGAGCTGCGCCCAGGGCAGCTTGCCATGGGCGCGGTGGGCCGCCTCCAGCATGCGCGTGGTGCCGGGCACGCCTACGGACCGCCCGCCGAGCACGGCGTCGTAGAAGCGCAACGGGGTTCCGTCCGCCGCCAGGAACAGGTCGGGCCGCGCGGCGGCGGGTGCGGTCTCCCGCCCGTCCCAGGTGGTGACGACGCGGGATGCCGCATCGTAGTGGAGCAGGAAGGCGCCGCCGCCGATGCCGGAAGATTGCGGTTCGACCAGCGTCAGGACCATCTGCATCGCGACGGCGGCATCGACGGCCGAGCCGCCGTCGCGCAGAATCTGCCGGCCGGCTTCGGCGGCGAGAGGATGCGCCGCGGCGACCATGTGCCGGTCGGCGCGCAGGTGTACCTGCTGATCGGGGCGCGTCTGTGCCTGTCCATCCACGCGGGTTTGCGCGATGGCAGGCAGGACCAGCAGGCAGACCAGACAGGAAAGGCGCCGCATGAAGCCTCCACGTTCGGCCGGGGATGGTTGCATGCCAGCGGGCATGGTGGAACCGAAGGTGGTGCGCGGCCTCACCGCCCATACGGACGGCCTGGACGCAGAGGCCGCCGCCGCCCATGCGCTGCTGGGGGACGGGTGGACGATCCTCGGCCGCCGGGTGAGGACCGAGGCCGGGGAGATCGACATCATCGCCGAGCGCGACGGGCTCGCGGCCTTCGTCGAGGTCAAGATCCGGCCAACACTGGCGGAAGCGGCCGCGTCGGTCTCCGCGCGTCAGCGGTCACGGATCATCGCGGCGGCGGAGGCGTGGCTCGCGGCGAATCCGTCCGTGGGGGCGGCGGGGCTGCGCTTCGATGTCATCGTCGTCGATGCGGCCGGACGGGTGCGACGCATCGCCGACGCGTTCCGCATCGAGTAGCCCTCACCAGCCATCGACACGCGGCCACGTGGCCTGCGCCCGGCCGTCGCCGTCATGGACATGATAGAAGCCATAGCCGCCAGCCGCCGTCAGGCAGGCATGGTTGGGCACCACCCGCACCACGACGCCCACGGGCAGTCGGGCGAACCAGGTCTCGTCCGGGACATGCACCGTGCCATGCTCCTGATGCAGCACGTTCACCACCAGCGGCAGGCGTTCGCCGGTGCGCGCATCTGCGAGGATGCCGTTCTTCGCCTCGGGCAGGAAGGTGTTGGCGCTGACATCCTTGGACAGCGCCAGCGCGCCGGCATCGAGCACCAGGGACGGGACGGGGCCGTTGTGCTGGTGGCCGATCACCGTGGCGAGGACGGACAGGGCCAGATCGTCCCAACCGCACATGCCGCGCGAGAACTGGGCCAGATCCCAGAACAGCGACACGCCCGCCCGCGCCTCGGTCACGCCGTCCAGATGCCGGGCATGAAGCAGGGTCGGCGTCGATCCGACCGAGACGATGTCGCAGCCATGGCCCGCCGCGCGCAGGCGGCCGGCGGCGGTGACGGCAGCGGCGCGCTCGGTTTCGGCGAGTTCGGCGATGCTGTCGATATCGTCGGTTGCATAGGAATGGCCGGCATGGGTCATCACCCCGGCGAGGCGCAGATTTGGCGCCCGGGCGATCTCCGCCGCGATGGCCAGCAGGGCTGGGGAACCGGCGGCGATACCGGACCGATGCTCGCCGCAATCGATCTCGATGAGTACGTCGAACGGCATCTCCGCCGCTGCGGCGACCAGCCGGACCATGGCGATGTCGTCTGCGAGCAGCAGCAGCCGGGCATCATGCGCGCGTTGCAGCGCGGCGGCGCGCGGCAGCTTGGCGGGGGTGATCGTGGCGGCGAGCAGCAGGTCGCGGAACCCGGCCGCCGCCATCGCTTCCGCCTCGCGCAGGGTGGAGACGGTCAGCTTGCCGCCGGTGCCGCCACCGTGCGCGATGTGCGCGACCTCGACCGACTTGGCGGTCTTGATGTGCGGGCGGAACCGCACGCCGAGTTCCGCGCAGCGCGCGCGCAACCGGGCCGCGTTCCGCTCCAGCCGCGCGCGATCCAGCAGCAGGCGCGGTGTTTCCAGGTTCGTATCGGGCATGATCCGCGCTTCGTCGCGCGATCCACGCGATGCAGCAAGTCCGCGCATGCGGTGCCTGATGAGGAGAAGGGGCGGGCTCGCGAGAACCCGCCCCTTCCGGCACGGCCTCCCCCAAGGCCGTGCACTGCACGCGGGGCGGACGAGCCGGCAACCCGCGCTGCTCTATGCTGTGAGAAAACCGTAATTTCAAACGTCACGAACGTCAAGAAGAAAATTATTTATGAGACATTTTGTAAGCCGGATCGCGCGATTTTGTGGCGGTCGAATTCCCGGCTCGCGGCAGGAAACCCTGCGCGGCGGCATTTAGAAGCGATTGTCCAGTGGAGAAAAGCCCCTTCGGATAAATTTCGCGCGCGGGTTGGTCAGCGGCCGCATTTTGCCACGTTTGCGGCAGTGCAGCATGCGGCTACCATCACGGCGGGGGCGTGTGGACGCGCCGAAGGGGAAAAGACCAGGGACGATGGCAGAGGATTTTCAAGGACAGCAGGATGGGCTTGGTGTGAGGAAGGCGGGCCTGTCGCCCCGGTCCTTCACCGTCGCTGCCTGACCGCGGCCATGATCCTTCTGGTGAAGTCGGGCGGCGAAGCCGCTGTCCCGGAATGGCAAGCGATCTTCCGGGAAATCGCGCCGCATCTCGACGTACGGTGGTTCGACGACCCGGCCGTCGATCCGGCCGAGGTGCGGTACGTGCTGGTCTGGGAGCCGCCGCCCGGCCGCCTCGCGGCCATGCCCAACCTTCGATTGATCTGCTCTTCCGCCGCCGGGGTCGAACACATCACGGCCGATCCCGGCTATCCGCGACATGTCCCGATCTGCCGGATGGGCAGCGACGAGACCGCCCAGCGCATGGGCGAATATGTGGCCATGGCCTGCCTGATGCTGCTTCGTGACCTGAAGCCCGCGCTGGATGCGCAGGCAGCGCGGACCTGGCGCAATTTCGACGCGCCGCGCACGGCGACGGAGACCCGGGTGGGTATCATGGGCATGGGCAATCTCGGCCTGCGCAGCGCGATCATGCTGCGCGGCCTCGGCTTTCCGGTGGCGGGCTGGACACGCACGCCCCGTGCCGTGCCAGGCGTGGAGTGCTTCGCCGGGCCGGAGGCGCAGGACGCGTTCGTCGCGCGGTCCGACATCCTGGTGAACCTGCTGCCCGACACGCCCGCCACACGCGGGCTGATCGATGCGCGCACGCTCGCGCGGCTGCCGCAAGGGGCGGGGGTGGTGAACGCCGGCCGTGGCCCGCAGCTCGTCATCGCGGATCTGATCGCGGCATTGGACAGCGGCCACCTCTCGGGCGCCGTGCTCGACGTGTTCGACACCGAGCCGCTGCCGGCGGACGATCCGCTCTGGACGCATCCCAAGGTCATCGTCACGCCGCATCTGGCGAGCAATGCCTCGCGGCGGGCGCGGGCGCAGTATGTCGCCGATGCGATCGCCGCGTTCGAGCGCGGCGACACCCCGCCCAACCTGTATGATTCCGCGCGAGGCTACTGAATGACCCTCCGCCCTTCCACGGATGCGCCGGAGCGTCGCGCATGAGCGGCCACGAGCTGGCGTTGCGCGGCGTCTCCAAGCACTACGGTAGTTTCGCCGCGGCGGAGGACGTGTCGCTGCATGTCGGCAGCGGCCAGTTCCTGACCCTGCTGGGGCCGTCCGGTTCGGGCAAGACCACGTTGCTGAACGTGATCGCCGGTTTCGTCGAGCCGAGCGCCGGCGCGGTGCTGCTGGATGGCCGGGACATCACCCGCACCCCGCCCGAGAAGCGCGATTTCGGCATGGTCTTCCAGGGTTATGCCCTGTTCCCGCACATGACGGTGGCGGAGAACATCGCCTTCCCGCTGCGGGTCCGTCGCATGGGCCGTGCGGAGACGGAGCGGAAGGTCCGCGATGCGCTCGATCTCGTGCAGCTCGGCCAGTTCGGCGACCGCAGGCCGGCGCAGCTTTCGGGCGGGCAGCAGCAACGCGTCGCACTGGCGCGTGCGCTGGTCTTCGAGCCCAAGCTGCTGCTGCTGGACGAGCCGCTCTCGGCGCTCGACAAGAAGCTGCGGGCCGAATTGCAAGAGGAACTGCGCAGCCTGCATCGCCGTGTGGGCCTGACCTTCATCGCCGTGACGCACGACCAGGAGGAGGCGCTGTCGATGTCCGATCGCGTCGCCATCCTCCGCAACGGGCGGCTGGTGCAGGAAGGCCCGCCCGCCGCGCTGTATGAGCGCCCGCGCACGCGTTTCGTCGCGGACTTCCTGGGCAAGTCCAATTTCATCCGCGGCCAGGTGAAGGAGCTGCAGCCTGCCGCTTTCGCCTACAGCGTCGGTGGCGGCCGGTTCTGGCAGCGTGCGGAGCCGGAGGCGCCCCGGCCGGCGCTCGGCGCGCCCGCGCTGATCGCGCTGCGGCCGGAGAAGATCGACCTGCTCGCGCCGGACGAGGCGGCCGACAACGTGGTCGAGGGGCAGGTCGCGAGCTGGTCGTATCTCGGGTCCGCCTTCGACCTGATCGTGCGCACGGCGGCCCTGGGCGAGATCAGAGCGACGGTGCCGACCTGGCGCGCGCAGGTCGATCCGGCCGAAGGTCTGCCGGTCCGCCTCGGCTGGTCGGCGGAAGCCGCCGTGCCGGTCGTGGAGGACTGACGCAGGGCGCGGGCAGAACCTCGCCCGGCGGTGTGGATCAGTTCGCGGCCGACTGGATCATGAGGACGTCGAGCAGGAACGAGCCATCGGATTCGATGGCGAAGTGACGCCGGACCTCGGCCGGTGCGGCGTCCTGGAGCGCGCGGATGGCGCGGACATGGAGTTCGGGTGTGCGCATGCGCGCGGTCCAGGTGGGGAAGTCCATGCGGATGCGCCAAGTCCGGGTGCCGGCGGGGACGAAGCCGGCTCGGGTAAGCGCGGCGAGCCACTCCGACATGGTGCGGTTGCGCACATGGGAAGTGTCGCGCAGCAGCTCGACCGCCTGGAGATGCGTGTCGAGCAGCGCCGGGCCGGGGGAGCAGGCGTCGATGAAGATGGCGGGCGCGCCATGGCGCATCACGCGGCGGGCATCGCGCAGGCCGCCTTCGAAGTCGTGCCAGTGATGCGCGGAGTAGCGGCAGGCCAGGAAATCGAAATGCGTGTCCGCGAAGGGCAGGCGTTCGGCCTGGGCCTCGGCGGTTTCGATGTTGCCGAGGCCGCGTTCGCGCGCCGTGGTGGCGACGGCGGCCAGCATCTCGGCTGACAGGTCGACGGCGCTGACCGCCCGGGCATGGCGGGCCATCAGGTAGGCGACATGGCCGCCGCCGGTGCCGAGATCGAGGGCGCGGGACGGGGCCGTGTCCCGGACGATGGCGTCGAGGGCGTCGAGGTCCGGCCCCCGCGCATGGACCGCACTTTCGACATAGGCTTTCGCGCGAGGCCCGAACTGAGCCTCGACCAGGCTGTCATGGGGTTTGTCCATTATCCGCTCCGTGTTCGGAAGGGCAGGATGCGGGGCCGGTAACCTGTTACAATGAGGATCGTTATCCTGGTATAATTCATCCCATGCTCGACGCGGACCAGAGGCGGTTGCTGGGCGAATTCGTGCGCGCGCATCGCGAGCGTGTGCGCGCCGATCTTCCGCCCGGCCGGCGGCGGACGCCGGGGCTGCGGCGGGAGGAACTGGCCGCGCGCGCCGGGATCAGCGCCACGTGGTGCGCCTGGATCGAGCAGGGGCGCCCCGTGCAGGCCTCGCCCGAGGCGCTGGACCGGCTGGCCGTGGCGCTGGAACTCACCGCGGCCGAGCGAGCCTATCTGTTCGAGCTAGCCGACCGGCTGGACCCACAGCGGCCGGCGGATGCGGATACGGATGCGCCGGCGTCGCTACGGGCGATCGTGGCCGCGCTGCCCTGTCCCGCCTACGGGCTCGACCGGCTGTGGAACGCGTGCTGCTGGAACGAGGCCGCGACGCGGCTGTTCCGCGGCTGGCTGGATGGTGACCGGCAGCGCAACCTTCTGCGCTTCGTGTTCCTCGATCCGGCGGCACGTATCCTGATCCCGGAATGGGAGGACCGGGCGCGGCGCCTGCTGGCCGAATTCCGTGCGGATTACGGGCACAGCTTCCGTGACGCGCGGGTCCGGCTTCTGGTGGATGGCCTGCGGCGCGACAGCCCGCTCTTCTCGGCCGCATGGGACGAACAGGGCGTCCAGCACCGCGCGGGCGGCGTTCGCCTGTTCGATCACCCCGAGCACGGGCGGCTGACCTTCCACCAATACACGTTCAGCCCATCCGAACGCCCGGACCATCGCCTGGTGACGCTGGTGCCGATGACGTCGTGACCGACCGGCTCCGCCCGCGAAGTCTAGGGACCGAGAAAGTCCCGCAGCAGCGGGATCAGCGGCAGGTCGGCCGGCGGCATCGGATAGTCGCGCAGCTTGCCCGGCCGCACCCAGGCAAGCGTCTGCCGTTCCTGCGGTGTCACCGCGCCCTGCCAGCGCCGGCACAGGAACAGCGGCATCAGCAGGTGGAACCGTTCGTAGGCATGAGAGGCGAATGCGAAGGGCGCGAGGCAGGCGGCGGAGACATCGATCCCCAGTTCCTCCTTCAGCTCGCGGATCAGCGCGGCTTCCGGTGTCTCGCCGGGATCGACCTTGCCGCCGGGAAACTCCCACAGCCCGGCCATGGCCTTGCCTTCCGGCCGCCGCGCCAGCAGCACGCGCCCGTCCGTGTCGATCAGCGCGCAGGCGGCGACCAGCAGCAGCGGCTTGGAACCGTCCTCGGCCGGGGGCGGGGCCGGTGGCGCGGACAGGTCCCCGCGCGTCGCCTCGAACAGCACCACCGGCCGTGCGTGGCCCAGCGCGAGGCTTTCATGCTCGGCGCGGCCGGTCTCCCGGAATCCGATCCGGCGCAGAACGGCGATGGAGGCGGCGTTGTCTTCCGCCGCGGCCGCGACCACGCGGGCGATGTCGAGATTGGCGAGCGCCCAGCGCGCCAGCCGCCCGGCCGCCTCGGTCGCCACGCCATGGCCCCAGAAACGGCGGCCGACCCAGTAGCCGAGTTCCGCCTCGTTTCCGTCCTCGGAGCTGCGCAGGCCGACCACGCCGACCAGCATTTCCCCCCCGTCTTCCTCGCCGGTGATGGCGAGATGGATCCCCGCGCCGCTGGCGAGATCCGCCCGGGTTGAGGCGATCCATTCGTCGGCGAGGCCGCGCGGATAAGGGAAGGGCACGCGCGCAAGGTTGCGCGCGATCTGCCAGTCATTGACCAGCCGGTGCAGTTCCGCTGCGTCCTCGGACCGCAACGGACGGAGCGTCAACCGCTCCGTCCGCAGCGGTGTGAAGGCGTCAGCTTCGGTAGCTGCCGTTGATATCGATGTATCCATGCGTCAGATCGCAGGTCCACGCGGTGGCCTTGCCGGAGCCGAGGCCGAGATCGACCGTGATCTCAATTTCGCGTCCCTTCATATGCGCGACGACCGGCGTTTCGTCGTAGCCCGGCACCACGCCGCCGTCCTTCGCCATCCAGGTTCCGCCCACGGCGACGGAGAGCTTGTCGCGGTCAGCGGGTTCGCCCGCCTTGCCCACGGCCATGACGATACGGCCCCAGTTCGCGTCCTCACCCGCGATCGCCGTCTTGACCAGGGGCGAGTTGGCGATCGCCATGGCCACGCGCTTCGCGGACTTCGCGCTGACCGCCCCGGTCACGTCGATGCGGACCAGCTTCTGCGCGCCTTCGCCGTCGCGCACGACCTGGAGCGCGAGGTCCATCAGGATTTCGTTCAGCGCGCGGCGGAAATCGCGCAGCATCGGTCCGCCTTCGGCCGGCACGCGGGGGTGCCTGGCCTGCCCGGTCGCGAACAGCAGCACGGTGTCGGAGGTCGAGGTGTCGGAATCGACCGTGGTGCAGTTGAACGAGGTGTCGGTGCCTTTGGCCAGCAGGGTCTGGAGGGCGGCGGCCGGGATCTTCGCGTCGGTGAAGATGAAGCACAGCATCGTCGCCATGTCGGGCGCGATCATGCCGCTGCCCTTGGCGATGCCGTTGATCGTCACCGTGGCTTCGCCGATCCGGGCCGTCCTTGTCGCGCCCTTGGGGAAGGTGTCGGTGGTCATGATGCCGCGTGCGGCATCGGCCCATCCGTCCTCGGTGAGCCCGGACTGCAGGCCGGGCAGGGCGGCGGTCAGCCGTTCATGCGGCAACACCTCGCCGATGACGCCGGTCGAGGCCACGAACACCTCGCGCGGCTTGCAGCCCAGCAGCCCGGCGGCGGCGTCGGCCGTCGCCTTCACCGCCTCCCGGCCGGCCTTGCCTGTGAACACGTTGGCGTTGCCCGCGTTCACCACCACGGCCCGGGCCTTGCCGCCCTTCAGCGCCGCGCGGTCCCAGTCCACCGGCGCACCGGGGCATTTGTTGCGGGTGAACACACCCGCGACCGTGGTGCCCGGCGCCAGTTCGGCCAGCATCAGGTCCGGGCGGCCCTTGTAGCGGATGCCGGCCGCGGTCACGCCAAGGCGCACACCCGCGAGCGGGGGCAGTTCAGGCAGCGGGACGGCGAGGGGCGAAACGGGAAGCTGGGCCATGATTCGCGCTTAACGCTGCAACGGAGTGCCGTCGAGATTGAACCGCTCCACGTTCGCCGCGTCGCGGATCTTCTGGATCACCGCCTGCACGTTCTCCTCCAGCATCTTCTGGCGCAGCTCGTCCTTCACCTCGTCGAAGGACGGCGGCGGGGAGGTGCGGCGTTCGACAAGCTGGATCACGTGCCAGCCGAACGGCGAATGGACCGGGGTCTCGGTGATCTGGCCGGGGGTCTCCAGCGCGAAGGCGGCCTCGGCGAATTCGGGCACCATGTCGGTTCTCTTGAAGAAACCGAGATCGCCGCCCTGCTGCGCGCCGGGGCCGGTCGAACGCTCGCGCGCCAGCGTGGCGAAGTCCGCCCCGCCCTTCAGCGCCGTGATCGCGGCGCGTGCATCGGTCTCGGTCGTGACCAGGATGTGGCGGGCGTGCACCTCGGCCTCACCGGCCGTGTTCGCGATCTCGGCATCGTATTTGGCGCGCACCGAGGCTTCGGTGACGCGGCCTTCCAGTTCGCGCTGGATCAGGGCGTTCTGCAGCACCTGTTCCTCGGCCGCGCGAACCTGGCGCTGCACCGAAGGATCCTTGTCCAGGCCCGAGGTGCGGGCGGAGGCGGTCAGCGCGCGCTGGCTGATCATCTGGTCGATCAGCAGCGGGAAGAGCATCGCCGGCGGCATGCCGCGCAGTTCCTGCGGCAGCGCCTGCGCGGCCGCCGATACGTCGGAAAGGTGAATGGGATCGCCGTTCACCCGGGCCACGACCGGATCGCCCGCCGGATCGGCAGGTGTGATCTGGGCGCGCGCGGGCGCGGAAAGCGACGCTGCCGCCACCCCCAGGGTGGCCAGCCAGAGTCCGATGCGCATCGGGTTGTCTCCGGAATCGGGGCCAATCTGACTTGCCGGGGCGGTTCCCGCAAGCACGCGGAGGCATGGTGCCGCATGGGCGATCACACGCTCTGATTGTGATAAATGCAGCGCTCGTCAATCATCCGGGGATTGATCTGTCGGGGGAGGGGCTGAATGAGCGGTCACAACGGTCTGCCGGGTGCCAGGATGCCCGACGGCGTGGCGTATGACACGCTTGATGAATCCTATGTTTCGGTGAACGATGGCTTGGTTTTTCCGAACGTGCAGAGCTGCATGGCGCTGATCCTGCGGGGCTCCCCACAGGGACAGGTCGCGGGCTACCACACCACTATCGCCACCTCCCGTGAGGAGCTGCAGGCGATCGCCGGTGTCATCAAGGCACAGCTCGGCCAGGGTTTTTCGGAACTCTACCTGCTCGGATCGGTCTCGATGCGCGCCACCAGCCCGAGCGTGGCGCCGGAAAGCCGCTTCCGCCGGCCGCTGATCGTGCTGCTGCGGACGGTGTTCAATTATCCGGGGCAGATTCGCTATTTCGACACCTCCAGCGTGAACAAGACCGGCTGGGTGTTCACCGCCTGGCGCGATCCCAGGACCAATCTCACCCGGCTCGCCGGCGGCGAGGGCGGCACCAATTCCGGCCGGCCGGCGCCGATGTCGCCCGTGGCGCGGCGGTGGAACCACCGCCAGGGCCAGATCACGCCGGTGCCGGACCGCATCGGGCCGCGCCTGTGGCAGCCGCCGGGCTCCGCCCCGATCCTGCCGCATGCCCTGGGAATCCTGTAGCGTCCTGAGACGCGTGCCGGCAGCCCGGCGGGAACAGCCGGAATTCGGGGTTGAGGTGCTGCCTGGTTCTCCCGTCATTTGACCCAAGGGGGGGCGGACCCTACATCGTGCGGGCCCGTTTCCCCTCCGGAGGCGGTTCAGATTCTCGCCCGGAAGCCGCCAATGCTCGCCCGCCTTGCCCGCGTCGTCTTCGGTTCCTCCAACGACCGCGCGCTGAAGTCCTATCAGCGCCGCGTTCCGGCCATCAACGCCCTGGAGCCGGAATTCGCTGCGCTGAGCGACGAGGCGCTGCGGAACAAGACGGCCGAGTTCAAGGAGAAGCTGGCCGGCGGCGCCACGCTCGACGACATCCTGCCCGAGGCGTTCGCGGCGGTGCGGGAGGCGTCGAAGCGCACGCTGGGGTTGCGGCATTTCGACGTCCAGCTCATCGGCGGCATGGTCCTGCACGAGGGCAAGATCGCCGAGATGAAGACCGGCGAGGGCAAGACCCTGGTCGCCACGCTTGCGGTCTACCTGAACGCGCTGGCCGGCAAGGGCGTGCACGTGGTCACGGTGAACGACTATCTGGCCAGCCGCGACGCCGAATGGATGGGTCGCATCTACGGCTTCCTCGGCCTGACCACGGGCGTGATCGTCCACGGGCTTTCGGATTTCGAGCGCAAGGCCGCCTACGACGCCGACATCACCTACGGCACCAACAACGAATTCGGCTTCGACTACCTGCGCGACAACATGAAGTACCGGCTGGATGAGATGGTCCAGCGCGACTTCTTCTTCGCGATCGTGGACGAGGTGGACTCGATCCTGATCGACGAGGCGCGCACGCCGCTGATCATCTCGGGCCCGGCCGAGGACAGTTCGGATCTCTACCGCAGCGTGGACGAGGTGGTGAAGGCTCTGGCCCAGGATGCCTCCACCTTCGAGAAGGACGAGAAGTTCAAGACCGTCACCCTGACCGAGTCGGGGTCGGAAACGGTCGAGCAGATGCTCAAGGACGCGGGCATCATCACCGAGGGCAACCTCTACGACGCCTTCAACATCACCATCCTGCACCACGTGCAGCAGAGCCTGCGCGCGCACACGCTGTTCGCCCGCGACGTGGACTACATCGTGCGCGACGACAAGATCGTGCTGATCGACGAGTTCACCGGCCGCATGATGGAAGGCCGCCGCTATTCGGAAGGCCTGCACCAGGCGCTGGAGGCGAAGGAACACGTCACCATCCAGCCCGAGAACCAGACGCTCGCCTCCATCACCTTCCAGAACTACTTCCGTCTGTTCCCCAAGCTCGCCGGCATGACCGGCACGGCGATGACGGAAGCCGACGAGTTCGCCGAGATCTACAAGCTGGAAGTGGTCGAGATCCCGACCAACGTGCCGGTGGCGCGCAAGGACGAGGATGACGAGGTCTATCGTTCGGCGGAGGAGAAGTACCAGGCCGTCATCAAGCTGATCGAGGAGTGCCGCGCCCGCCAGCAGCCCGTCCTCGTCGGCACCACCAGCATCGAGAAGAGCGAGCTGATTTCCGGCCTGATGAAGAAGGCCGGCGTCCCGCATCAGGTGCTGAACGCGCGCTTCCATGAGCAGGAGGCGGGCATCGTCTCCCAGGCCGGGCGTCCGGGGGCGGTCACGGTCTCCACCAACATGGCCGGCCGCGGCACCGATATCCAGCTCGGCGGCAATTTCGACATGCGCGTGAAGCTGGAACTCGCGGACATCCCCGAGGGGCCCGAGCGCGATGCGCGCATCGCGGAGATCAGGGACGAGATCGCCAGGGGCCGCGAGATCGTGCGCGCGGCGGGCGGGTTGTTCGTGATCGGTACCGAGCGGCACGAGAGCCGCCGCATCGACAACCAGCTCCGCGGCCGGTCAGGCCGTCAGGGCGATCCGGGCGGATCGCGTTTCTTCCTGTCGCTGGAAGATGACCTCATGCGCATCTTCGGCTCCGACCGTATGGGGGGGATGCTGCAGCGCCTGGGACTGAAGCCCGGCGAGGCGATCGTCCATCCCTGGATCAACAAGGCGCTGGAGCGGGCGCAGAAGAAGGTCGAGGCACGCAACTTCGACACCCGCAAGAACATCCTCAAATACGATGATGTCATGAATGACCAGCGCCGCGAGGTGTACGCGCAGCGCCGTGAGTTCATGAAGGCCGACGACGTGAGCGAGACGGTGGCCGAGATGCGGGCCGAGACCATCGCCGACATGGTCGCCAAGCGCATTCCGGAGAACGCCTATGCCGAGCAGTGGGAAGCCGCCGAGCTGAAGGAGGATGTCTCCCGCATCCTCGCGCTCGACCTGCCGGTGGATGAATGGGCGAAGGAAGAGGGGATCGACGAGACCGCGATCCGCGAGCGTATCGAGCAGGCGGCGGACCGTGCGCTGGCGGCGAAGGCGGCCAATTACGGCCCCGACCTGATGCGCATGATCGAGAAGTCGCTGCTGATCCAGGTGATGGATCAGGTGTGGAAGGAACACCTGCTGACGCTCGATCAGCTTCGCCAGGGCATCGGGCTGCGTGCCTATGGCCAGCGCGATCCGGTGAACGAGTACAAGAGCGAGGCCTTCGCGCTGTTCACCGCCATGCTGGGCGACCTGCGCGAGCGGGTGACCAGCCTGCTGATGCGGGTGGAGCTGCGCAACGATCCGGTGCCGCCGCCGATGACCTACGACCAGGCGCAGCTTCTCGAAAGCCATCCGGAGCCGGAGATGGCGGAGGCCGAGATGATGCTGGCGGATGGCGACGCAGCGGCCCGGGGGCAGGTCGTCAGTGCCCGGTCGTCCGATGCGGTCGATCCGAACGATCCGTCAACCTGGAAGAACACGCCGCGCAACGCGCCCTGCCCGTGCGGCAGCGGCAAGAAGTACAAGCACTGCCACGGCCGGTTCGCCTGACCGGCACGGGGCTGTGCCCCTTGCGCCGCTAGACGCGTCGCAAGGGGGCGGTCCAGGCCATCAGCGTTCCGATGGCCGCGAACACCGCCACGGTCCCGAACGCTGCCCGGAACGCGCCATCGACTCCCTCCGAGAGAGCGGTCTGCTGGTCCGCGGGCAATAGCGCCAGCACGGTCGGTCCTTCGTTCACCAGCCGCCGGAACAATTCCGTCACCGCCGGATCGCGCGCGGTCATCGCCGCGAACAGCACCGTGCCCACGATCGCCGTTCCGGCCGCGGCACCGATCGACCGGCAGAACTGCACCGATGCCGCCGCCGAACCCAGCAGCACCGGGCCGGCGGCCGTCTGCACCGTGATCTGCACCGCCGTCATGCCGGTGCCCATGGACACGGCGAGCAACAGGAACGGCAGAGGAAGCCACTGCGTGGGGATATGGTCCGCGAACAGCGCGATGCCGAGGGCGAAGGCGGTGGTGATCGGCATGCCGAAGGATGGCCAGCGCATCGTGTAGCCCGTGCGCGTGACCAGCGTGCCCGTGATCAGCGCGCCGATCGGAAGGCCCACGGTCAGCGCGGCCAGGACGAACCCGACATTGTCGGGTGCGACGCCGCGCACCGCCGTCAGCCATAGCGGCACGAAGCTGACCATCCCGACCAGCACGCCGCCCACGCAGATCGCGAGGATGTTCGGCCGCCAGACCGCCGGCCGCGACAGCAGCTGCATCGCCAGCAGCGGCGACGGTGCGCGCCATTCGTGCTTCACCAGCACCCAGGCGCAGGCGACGGTGAGCGCCGCCAGGCCCATGGCTGGCAGGATCGCCGCGACGTCGAAGCGGCGCACCTGATCCAGCGCCATCATGAACGCGATCACGCAGATCGCGAACAGCGCGGCCCCCAGCCAGTCGAAGCGGAAGCCTCGCGCGGTGCCCGGCCGGGCATTCAGCCGCAGCGCGAGCGCGATGGCGAGCGCGCAGAACGGCAGGTTCACCAGGAACACCGACTGCCAGCCCAGATGATGAGTGAGGATGCCGCCGAGCACCGGGCCGATGGTGGACGAGCACAGGAACACAGTGGCCATCCAGCCCTGGAACCGGCCGCGCTGGCGGGGGGGCACGGTCTCCCCGATCAGCGCCTGGGACTGCGTCATCATCGCCCCGCCGCCCAGGCCCTGCAGCACGCGCATGGCGATCAGCATCCAGGTCGAGACCGAGAGGGCGCAGGCCAGGGAGGCGGCGGCGAACATCAGGATTGCCGCGACCAGCATGCCCCGCCGGCCGTATGCGTCGCCCAGTCGGCCAGACACCGGGGCGGCGATGGTGGCGGCGATCAGGTAGCCGGCGACGACCCAGGATATCCGCTCGACATGGCCGAGTGTCGCGGCGATTTCCGGCAGGGCGGCGGCGACGATGGTGCCGTCTACCGCAGCCAGGAACATCGGCAGCATGATGCCGCTGAACAGTCGGAGGAAAACGGCACGGGGCACACGTTCGGTGGAGAAGGCGGTACCCGGCGTCGCGTCATTCATGCCCGCAAACTAGCGATGCCGCGGCGCAGCGCCAGTCGCGGAATTGCGATCAGTTCTCCAGCTCGCTGTCCCAGTACAGATAGTCGCGCCAGCTATGATGCAGGTAGTTGGGCGGGAAGGTCCGGCCCCGTTCCTGCAGTTCCCACGATGTGGGCTGGCGCGGCTCCTGCCGCGGGAACATGCGGCATTCGCGGGGCAGCCGGCTGCCTTTCACAAGATTGCACGCACTGCACGCGGCGACGACGTTCTCCCATGTGGTGCGTCCGCCGCGGCTGCGGGGGATCACGTGGTCGAACGTGAGATCCTGGGCCGAGGTCCGCTCGCCGCAGTACTGGCACTCGAAGGCGTCGCGCAGGAAAACATTGAACCGGGTGAAGGCGGGGCGCCGCGCAGCCGGGATGTATTCCTTGAGCGCGATCACGGAGGGCAAACGCATCGCGTGGGAGGGCGAATGCACCTCGGTGTCGTATTCAGAGAGGACTGAGACGCGGTCGAGGAACACCGCCTTCACGGCATCCTGCCAGGACCACAATGAGAGCGGGAAATACGAAAGCGGGCGGAAATCCGCGTTCAGCACCAAAGCTGGAAACTGACTGCCGCCGTCGGGCAAACGCCGTCCCCCTGCCGGGCGTCACCCAAGCGCTGGGGCGGATCTGTTACGCGCACCGCCACATCTTGTGCGCCGCCGTTGTCCACAGGGTTTATGACAGCCGCTCGGCAGCGTCGCAAGCCGGGACAGGTCGATTTCACGCGGTTGCCATCGTCGCGGTTATGACGCGCGGGCCGATGTTCCTCAGCGTACCTGAATGGCGGCGCTGGCCGAGGCACCTTCCGCGTCGAGCACCGTGACGCGATAGAAGCCGGGGCCGGGCGGATGCCAGCCGGCCTCGCGCCGGACGGGCGCGGTCGGCTGCACGATCCCGTCCACCATGAAGGTCAGCGGCCGCCGTCCGCCCATGGCGCGCAGGGTGACGGCGCCGGCTTCCGCCAGCACCGCGCCCGGCGGCGGGAACAGCAGGCGCAACCCGTCCACCGTGGCCACGGCCGCCGGAGGTGCCGCGCGCCTGCGCGGCAGCGGCGCGGGGGCGAGCAGGTCGAACACGCGCCCTGTCACCGGCATCGCCACCGACAGCCCCGTGGCCCCCGGCATCGGCGTGCTGTCCGGCCGGCCGACCCAGACCGCGACGACATGCCGCGCATCCATCCCGACGGCCCAGGCGTCGCGGCCGCCCCAGGATGTGCCGGTTTTCCAGGCCACGCCCTCGCGCAGCGTCCCGGGCAGGCGCTGCACCAGTTCCGCGCGCACCAGCCGTGCCGCGTGCGGGTCGAGGAACGGTCGTGCCGGTGCTGGCCCCGCCAGCGTCAGCGGCGCGGCGCGGCCATCCGCCAGCGCGGCATAGAGGCCGGCGAGGTCCCGCAACGTCACGCCGACGCCGCCGAGCGCCAGCGGCAGAGACGGCTCCGCGCCCGGCGGCATGCGCGGCACCACGCCGGCCGCCTTCAGCGCGCTGGCGAAGCGCAGCGGACCGACGCGGTCGAGCAGCGCGACGGCCGGCACGTTCAGGCTGCGGCGCAGTGCCTCCCCGGCGGTCACACTGCCGGCGAAGCCGCGCGTGAAGTTCTCGGGTGCGTAGTCGCCGAAGCGCCGGGGCAGGTCGGGCAGGGGGGCATCCGGGGCCGCGTAGCCCTCGGCGAAGGCCATCGCATAGACGAAGGGCTTCAGCGCCGATCCTGGTGAGCGCACGGCGCGCGACAGGTCCAGGCTGCCCCCGGTCGCGCCGACCAGGGCGCGGATTTCGCGCGTGGGGATATCCAGCACCAGCAGCGCGGCGCGCGCGTGGGCGGGCAGGACGAGGCTGGCGGCGAGGCGCTCCAGCGCAGCCTGGAGCTTCAGGTCGAGCGTGGTGGCGATGCGGCCGCCCGGCTGCGCGCGGGCGAGTGCTGTGGCCGGTTGCGGCGCGTGCCGGGGCAGGGGAAGGCGGGTGCGCGGCACGTCGTTGGGATCGGCGCGGCCGAGCACCGCGTCGCGCGCCGCGCGGGCGCGTTCGGGGTGGCGATCGGGGCGCAGGCGTTCCGGGCTGCGCGGCAGGGCGACCAGCAGTGCGGCCTGATCGGGATCGAGCAGGCGCGGCGTCCGGCCGAACCACGCGAGCGAGCCCGCCCGCACCCCTTCCAGGTTGCCGCCATAGGGGGCGAGGGTGAGGTAGAGGCCGAGGATCTCCCGCTTGCTGAACCGGGCTTCGAGCTGGAAGGCGCGGAAGATCTCGACCGCCTTCGAGACCAGCGTGCGCGGCCGCCGTTCCAGCATGCGCGCGACCTGCATCGTGATCGTCGATCCGCCCGAGACCACGCGCCCCGCGCGCACCCATTGCCACGCGGCGCGGGTGAGCGCGACCGGATCGACGCCGGGATGTTCGAAGAACCGTTTGTCCTCCGTCCGCAGCAGCAGGTCGAGGAAGGCGGTGGAGACGTCATCGGCGGTGGCGGGCAGCCGCCATGTGCCGCCGGTGACGGGGAACAGGGCGAGGGTGCGGCTCTCGCGGTCGAGCACCTCGGTGCCGACGGTGCGGGCGCGCGACAGGTCGGGCGGGAAGGCGGCGTCGAGCGCGAAGGCCGCGATCACGCCCGCCAGCACCACGCCCGCCAACCGCTTCATCAGCTTCCGCCACAACTCCCCCTCCCGCTGGCGGGAGAGGGGCTTGGTGCGCAGTCGCCCATCACTCCGCCGGCAGCACTGTGATGCGGCCGGCCGCCTGGCGCGCGTAGATCGCCGGGCGGTACATGTCCGACAGCTCCGCCCCCGGCAGTTCGAA
>Ga0182743_1000065_pt1 | contig 202419 bp, 163 predicted proteins | sample eDN3rd30CKraftOP_FD_128522 | JGI IMG/M metagenome (GOLD analysis project Ga0182743, IMG submission 128522) | Enriched Organic Plus compost microbial communities from Emeryville, California, USA - eDNA 3rd pass 30_C Kraft OP (version 2) (version 2) ...
AGCCTTTGCTGGTCCGGGACTCTCACCCGGCGGGTTCCATTAGAAGCTTTCCGTCAGATAATCCTTCACATGACTTCCTACTCCTCCAGGCTTGGCCTGGCGCACCTTCCGCGGAAGCGTTTCTCGAACGAGAATCGTTTACGAAACCCCTCCGCGGAAGCGCCAGCACCCGTCCGCCGGCGCTTCGCGTCATGGCTGTCCGCGCAGCCACTCCAATGTCGCGCGGATGCCATCCTCGTACGGAGTGATCGTCTGCGCTCCGAGCAGACCGTCGATCTTCAACGTCTCGTAGCGAATCGGCTTCACGTATTCCGGTACGACCTGCATCAGCCCGCGAAGCGGCTCGTTGAACAAGCTCAGGGCGCGCAGCGCAACCGGCGGAACACCGCGTACGCCGATCTTCCTCGCCAGCACCTCGCTCGCGATCTCCGCGACGCGCCGCCCGTTGAGCGGGCCGGCCGTCGGAATCACCCAGTGCTCCCCGTAAGCTTCCGTGCGCTCTGCGAGCGCGACGAGCGTCGCGGCCGCATCGGGGACGAACGCGTACTCGCGCTCGACCTCCGTGGAGCCGATCCAGTTCATCGTCCTGCCCCGAGCGGCATCCATCAGCGGTTGCTGAAGCGTGCTGGTGTGCACGTGCGGGCCGTAGAAATCCGGCAGATTCGCGATGGCGGCGCCGGCCTCGCGGAGTATGTCCTCCGCCGCACGGCGATGCCGCGCCCATTCGGGACCGCCCTGCCGCGGATGGTTCTCGTTCAGCGGGTTGCCGACGAGCGGCATGAACGACCAGTAGCTCGACACGTGCACGCAGCGGAGGCCCGACGCGCGCATCGCGGCAGCGACGTGCTCCGCCGCGGTGCGATGATTCGCCATCTCCGGTCCCGGAAAGCCGATGCAATGAAAGACCACGTCGCATCCGTCGACCGCGCGGGCCGTCTGCTCCGCACTCAGAAGATCGGCGGCGCGCCGCTCGAACGCGTCGCCCGGGAATGTGCTCTCGAGACGCGCCGTGCTGCGGGAGACGACGCGGACCGGCGCACCGCGCGCTGACAGGGTCTGCGCGATGTGACGGCCGATCGGCCCGGTCGCGCCGAGGATTGCGGCTTTCTGTATCGTCATTACCCGATCGTCGTCGCTGGACCCGTTATTCGCAACCCGAACGAGCCCGCTGCGGCGACGCCGCAAGCAGTCCCGACACCGCCAACGTCCAGCCGTCGCACCAGAATCATGCTGAGAAAGCTTCCGCGGAAGCGCGAACCATCGAGCCGTTTCCGAGTCCGCTACAGTTCCAGCGTCATGAACACGCTGTTCGGATCGTCGACGTAATCCGCGAACGGCGGGCACTCTTCGAAGCCGAACTTCCGATACAAGCTCCTGGCCGGCTCGAAGTAGGCCATCGATCCCGTTTCGAGGCTCAGTCTGCGGTAGCCGCGCCGCTTCGCTTCTTCGAGCATGTGCCGAAGCAGCGCGCTCGCGACGCCTCGCCGCTGCCGGGACGCGACGGTCCGCATGAACTTTATCTCGCCGTGTGTCGCGTCGAGCTCCTTCAGAGCGCCGCATCCGGCCAGCTCGGTTCCGTCCCAAGCGCTCCAGAGCGTGACGTCCGGCTTGCGTAGCTCGTCGGCGCCGAGCGCGTGTATGCTCTCCGGAGGAGAGGTCTCGGACATCGCGCGCAGATGTTCGGCCAGCAAATCGATCATTTCCCGGCTATCGAGCGTATCGAGTCGAATGTCGAGCTCGTTCCGCCGGTTGCCGGGCGCGGTACGCTCGTAAGCCCTTTCCACCTTTGCGACACGCACGTTGTAGTGCGCGTACCAGCGGCGAATGCCTTCCTGCTGCGCAGCCCTGTGCTCCAGGTGCGCTTTCCATGCCGCGATGGCTTGCTCGCTCGCCCAGTAACTGACGGTGATGCCGCGTCCGTCGACGTCACGCACGCTCTCGATCCCGAGAAAGCCCGGTTGCCGGGCCGCGAGCTCGACCATCCGCTCGGCCATCCGCTCGTAACCGCGATCGTCCTCGGTTCGTTGCGACGTGAAGATCACCGCGTAGTAGGGCGGCTTCAGCGCAGCCGCGGGTGGAAGATCCGAAGACATGCCGGTAATGCCAAGTATCGTCTAGTGCCGTTCGCCGCCGTCGGCGACGACATCGTCCGAGAAGGCGGACGAAGGTGTCAATGCCGAATCAACGGACGCGCTCCGAAATCGTCGGCGCACGAAGAGCGAACGACGATCCGGTCGACGCGTCGACGTCTGACTGTCGTCCCAACCGCAACCTGAGGAGACCATGCCATGACCGCTACGCACACGGGCAGTTGCTTCTGCGGGGCCGTCACCGTCGAGGTTTCGGGCGAGCCGGAAGCGATGGGTTATTGTCATTGCAGCTCGTGCCGCTCGTGGTCGGCCGGGCCCGTCAACGCGTTCACGCTGTGGAAGCCCGAGAACGTCAAGGTGACGAACGGAGCAGAGCTCGTCGGGCGCTTTCGAAAGAGCGACAACAGCGAGCGGGTGTGGTGCACGCAATGCGGCGGACACCTGCTCACGGAGCATCCCGTGTGGGGGCTGACCGACGTCTATGCGGCCACGATCCCGAGCGTCGAGTTCAAGCCGGCGGTGCACGTGAACTACGCCGAGACGGTGCTGCCGATGAAGGATGGACTGCCGAAGCTCAAAGACTTCCCGGCCGAGCTCGGCGGGTCCGGCGCTACGGTTCCGGAGTAACACCGCTCACCGCTCGGCGCGCGGCGACGCCTTCGGTCGGCTTTCGACAGGCTCGGGCTGCGATTCGCGTCGGGCGCTCTCGCCCGGCAACAGATCGGATCGTGTTCGTCGAACGCCCTCCGCGCGCCGCTACTTTCGGCCGCCGAGCAGCGAGCCCAGCAACCCGCGCATCAGCGAGCGCCCGGCCTGAGTGCCCATCGAACGCACTGCGCTCTTCGCCATCGCCTCGATCAGCCCTTGCGACTGCCGCCCGCCGCGCGGTCCGCGCCGGCCGAACAGAATCTCCGACGCAAGGCTGCCCATATCGTTGCCGCCGGCTTTGCCCTGCCCTGACCGGGATTGCGCGGCTTCGCCGGCCGCTCGACCGCGCTTCCCGCCCTGCGCCGAGTCCTCGCCGTCGGCGCGGGCACGCAGCTTCTCGTACGCCGACTCGCGGTCGACGGCGGTGTCGTAGTGCCCGGCAAGACGCGACCCAGTGATCAGCTGCGCGCGCACGGCAGGCTCGATCGGCCCGAGCCGGCTCATCGGCGGCACGATCAGCGCGCGCTCCGTGACGCCGGGCCGTCCCTTCTCATCGAGCAGCGACACGAGCGCCTCACCGACGCCGAGCTCCGTGATCGCCGCTTCGATATCGAGCGCGGGATTCGTCCGCATCGTCTGCGCGGCCGCTTTCACGGCTTTCTGATCGCGCGGTGTGAACGCACGCAGCGCGTGCTGCACGCGGTTGCCGAGCTGGCCGAGCACGCTGTCCGGAATATCGAGCGGGTTCTGCGTGACGAAGTACACGCCGACGCCTTTCGAGCGGATCAGCCGCACGACCTGCTCGATCTTGTCGATGAGCGCTTTAGGCGCGTCGTCGAACAGCAGATGCGCTTCGTCGAAGAAGAACACGAGCCGCGGCTTCTCGGGGTCGCCGACCTCCGGCAAGCGCTCGAAGAGCTCCGCGAGAAGCCACAGCAAGAACATCCCGTAGACGCGCGGCGAGTGAAGCAGCTTGTCCGCGGCGAGGATGTTCACGACGCCGCGGCCGCCGTCGGTCTGCAGGAGATCGTCGACGTCGAGCATCGGCTCGCCGAAGAACCGGTCGGCCCCCTGCGTCTCGAGCGCGAGCAAGCCGCGCTGAATCGCGCCGACCGACGCCGCGGAGACGTTGCCGTACTCGGTGCGCAGCTCGCGTGCGTTCTCGGCGACGAACTGCAGCATGCTGCGCAAGTCCTTCAGATCGAGCAGCAGCAGCCCCGCGTCGTCGGCGACCTTGAACACGAGGTTGAGCACGCCCTCCTGCGTGTCGTTCAGCTCGAGCATGCGCGCGAGCAGGAGCGGGCCCATATCGGATATCGTCGCGCGTACGGGATGACCGCTCGATCCGAGCACGTCCCAAAAGACGACCGGGCAGCCCGCGTAGGCCGGCTCGATGCCGAGCAGCGAGAGACGCTCCTCGACCTTCGGATTGCCGCCGCCGGGTGCGGCCATGCCCGCGAGATCGCCCTTCACGTCGGCCATGAACACCGGCACCCCGATCGACGAGAAACGCTCGGCGAAGGTTTGCAGCGTGACGGTCTTGCCGGTGCCCGTGGCGCCGGCGATGAGGCCGTGGCGGTTCGCGAGGGCCGGCAACAGCTCGAGCGGCGTTTCGCCCGCCTTCGCGATCAGTAATGGTGGTGCGCTCATGTCCTGCGGCGGTGCTCCGTGCCTGCGCCCGCGGTGGCGGAGGCGCAAGTCGCTGGTCTGTGCCCGCAGTGTGCCATGCGTCGGACCGCCGGTGCACGCGGGCCCCGACGGCCTGCTCGGCACTCCGGCGTCCTCGGATTCGCGGCTGTTTACGCGGGGATGGGTAATGGCGCTAGGATATGCGCTATCCACATCGGGGGAGTTCGATGCCAATGAGACCACAGTACCGCTCGTCCCTTCTCTCAGCCCTCCTCCCAGCCTCCCTTCTCGTCGGCGTAGTCGTAGTCGGTCACGCGCAGGAAGCAGGGTCGCCCGCAGTGCGGCCGGCGCTGTGGTCCGATCCCGCGACTTGGCCGAACGGCCGGGTGCCGGCCGAGGGGGACAAAGTCGTGATCCCGCGGGACAAGGAAGTGGTGCTCGACGTCAGTCCGCCTCCGCTCGGGGGGCTCTCGATCGACGGCAAGCTGACGTTCTCGAACGACTCCGACCTCGAGCTGACCACCGAGTGGATCATGCTACACGGTGAGCTCGCGATCGGCAGCGAGGACAGCCCGTACACGCGCAACGCGACGATTACCTTCACCGACAACGTCGAGGGTGAGGACGTCATGGCCGGCATGGGCGACCGCGGCATCCTGATCTCGGGCGGCACGTTGAACCTGCACGGCGATCGGACGCACACGTGGACGAAGCTCGCGAAAACGGCCGAGGCCGGCAGCGACACGATCGAAGTCTTGAGCGCCGAAGGCTGGCGAGTCGGCGACGAGATCGTTCTCGCATCGACCGACTACGATCCGCGTCAGGCGGAGCGGCGAACGATCACCGCGATCGACGGCAACACGATCACGCTCGATCGCAGCCTCGAGTACATGCACTTCGGCGAGATCACGTTCGACGTCGACGAGCGCGGCGAAGTCGGCTTGCTGACGCGGAACATCAGGATCCAGGCGTCGGAGGATGCCGAGGAGTCGTTCTTCGGCGGCCATATCATGGCGATGCCGTCGAGCAAGATGTATGTCTCGGGCGTCGAGCTGCAGCGGATGGGTCAGAACCTGACCCTTGCGCGGTACCCGATCCATTGGCACCTTGTCGGCGACGCGGACGGCCAGTACATCAAGAACTCCGCGATCCACGACACCTACAACCGCTGCGTGACCGTGCACGGCACGAACAACCTGCGGATCGAGAACAACGTCACCTACAACACCGTCGGCCACTGCTTCTTCCTCGAGGACGGCATCGAGACCGGTAACCAGTTCGTCCGCAACCTCGGCATCCAGACGAAATGCCACACGAGCAAGCCGTGTGTGCCGACGATCCTCGCCGCGGCCGGCGAAATGGAGAACTACGATGATCGCAACGCCATCAGGCAGAACGGTCAGCGATCCCCAGACGTTCTGATTCCGTCGGACAACACGGTCACGACGTTCTGGATCACGAACCCGGCGAACGATTTCATCGACAACGTCGCCGCGGGCTCCGACGTGAACGGCTTCTGGATGTCGCTGCCGGAGCATCCGGTCGGTCAGTTCGAAGGCACGGAGATCAGCCAGAAGATCTGGCCGCGCCGGATGCCGATCGGCGTGTTCAAGGGCAACGTCGCTCACTCGAACTACGACGGGTTCATGTTCGATCGGAACATCAACCCCGACGGCACGTTCGGCGTCACCGGCAACGCACACATGCCGAAGGAGAATCCCGAAGACCCGGACAGCAGGACGCTCGAGTCGGTCTTCGAGGACCTCACGAGCTATAAGAACCGCAATGGCGGCATCTGGGGCCGCGGCGAGATGCACACGTTCAGGAACGTGAAGCTCGCCGACAACGCGATGGGCTTTACGCATGCGTCCGGCTCGTTCGGCAGCGACCCGTTCACGTCGAAGGTCATCGACTCACTGTTCGTCGGTGAAACCGACAACGTCGGCAACCCGCGAACGCCGGAGGAGATCGCTTACGGCCGAACCTTCCCGAAGCCGCAGATGCCGGATTTCCCGATTCGCGGCTACGAGTACTACGACTATCGGCAAGACGTAGTAAATACCACGTTCGTGAACTACGTGGACAACGAGACCCGCAAGACGGGAGCGATTTCCTATCTGATGTTCACGAGCGCGGGAGTCAGCACCGAGAACGCGATCGAAGGCGCGAAGTTCGTCAACGCGAAACCGGTGTACTTCCCGCCGATGGAGCGTAAGTGGGGTAACGACAACTTGAACGGCGTCGCGTGGAAGGCCTCGGTAATCCACGACAAGGACGGCTCGGTCGGCGGCATCCCGGATTCGTACATCATCATCCACGACGGCGTCTTCGACAACGTCGCAACCGACGAAGAAGCCTGCGTGATCAAGAGCGACTGGAACGCGGCCGTCTGCAAGGGCGACATTGGACGCCTGAGCTTCGGCGGCGGCGGCTTCAGGCCCCCGGGCGCGGGCCCTGCGTCCGGTCCCGGTGGTGCGAGCGGCAGCGCCGCGGCGCCCGCGCGCGGCGCAGCGGCCGGCGCTGGTGCAGTCGCCGGCGGTCCTGCCCCCGGCGCTGCTCCCGCGGGAACCGGCGGTGCATTCACGGGTTTCGCAGGCGCTCGCCGCCCTGCCCAGCCTCCGGTCATCTTGAGCCGTAACGGCAGGGATTACGAGGTCACGAGCACGAACGTGCGAGCCGGCACCGAGATCAAGGTGACGACCGAAAGGCCCACCTTGGACCTCACGTTGACGGAGCTCGATCTCGGCTCGTGGGTGATCTTCGAGCTGCCGGGATTCACGACGGCTGCTGACGGGAAAGCGGTGGACAGCCTGGATGCGCTGCGCGCGGCCAGCGACACCGCGTACTACAAGGGCGAGGATGCGCTCTGGGTCAAGGTCGTGTCGAACGGCGCGAGCGCCCGCGGCATCAGCGGCCGCGGCCCTGGCGGCGCGACCGTCGTCCAGGTCAGCCGGTAACCTTCGAGCTCTCTGTTCGAGCAAGAGCCCCCGACTTTGCGTCGGGGGCTTTTTTTGAGCTCGCGCCAGCGCTACGGCTTCAGCGTGTGCAAGTAGGCGATCACGTCCGCGCGTTGCTGCGGATCGGTCAGCCTGCCCGCCATCGGCGTGCCCGGCACCTTGGCGTTCGGGTCTTGCAGAAATTCGTCCAAGGTCTCGGCAGTCCAGATCACGCCGTAAGCCTTCAGCTTTTGGGTGGCGCCCAACAGGCTCGGTGCTGTACCCGCCTTCCGCCCGACGACGCCGAAAAGACTGGGGCCGACCTTCGAGCTGTCGCCCGGCGTCACACTATGGCACGCGACACAGCCGTTGGTCTCGAACAGCTGCTTGCCATTGGCCGCATCGCCTTCGAGGTCTTCCGCGGACGCCGCGGATGGGCCGAGCAGCGCGGCCAATGCAAAGAGACGAATCAGTCGGATCACGGACATCGACTAGGCCTCTACTGTCCCGTAGGCATGTTGTGCCAGCCGCCGCGGCCGGGACCGTACCAATGCGTGTCCCATCCGGTGGGCTCGGAGTCGTCGAGATTGAACAACAGGGCCTGAACCTCCTGAATCTTTCCGGACTTCACCGTGAAGAACTCGGCCACCAGACGGTCGATCGAGGTGACCGACGCGGCATTCTCGATCGGGCCGTCGACCCGGCCGAAGCGCAGGATCGTCAGCACGATGCCGCGCTCCTCGTCGACGACGGCGTAGCGGCGGTCCCACAGGTTACGCCCGCGGAAGCGGCCCTGGTGGAACCCGAGCGCGGCGACCGCATACTCGCCGTTGCGGTAGTTGCCGGTGAACTGCGCGCCGTTCTCGAAGCGCCGCGCATCGGGCAGAAGATCGGCGCGGTGATAGTCGGGCGTGCCGTTCGTCTGGAACGCTCTCCAATAGCCGTCCGCGACGGAGACCAGCTTGTAATACGAATCGCGCTCCGCCGGCGGGATCGGCAGCTTCAGGAAATCGGAAGGCTCGGGATCGAGCTGCTCCGGTCCCCACCACGCTTCGCCGGCATCGCCTTCGAAGACGCGGACGATCTCCATCTCGGTGATCGCGCCGTCCGCGACCTTGAGGCGCACGATATCCATCGTGTCGGAGCCGTCTTCGTTGACGATCACGGCCTGCGAGCCGGTGTCGCCCAGACGCTCGTTCACGATGTCGAAACGCCAGCGGACGTTGTCTGCCTCGTCCCAAAAGGCATCTGCCAGTGCGACCTCCTTGCCGTTCAGCGTGATGCGCGCATTCGCGGCTTGCGGGATCGCTGCCGGGTCGTTCGCGACCAGCGCCGCGTAGTAGGCATCGATGAACGGCGTCAGGCACGCGCGGTCGCATGTGATCGGCGCCCAGCCGCCGCGCGTCGGGCCGTAGTCCGGCGGCCATGCGCTCGGCAGGTCTTCGTCGCGGTTCACCATCACGGCCTGAATGTCCCAGATCAGGCCGTTGCGAATTGCGAAGAACTCGGCCACCAGGCGCTCGGCGGCCTGCGCCGGGCGCGACGGCTGCACGCCGGCCTTCAAACCGAACCGGGCGACGCTCATGACCACGCCGTATTCCTCGTCGACGACCGGATAGCGTATGTCCCAGATGTTGCGTCCGGCATGGACGCCGAGGTCGAACTGCTCGGCAGCGCTCATCGGCGGGTTGTCGCCGAAAGCGACGTCGGTCGTCCTGAAGCCGTTCTCGAGGCGCGTCACGTGCGGCCAAAACGCCGCCGGGTGGTATTCGTCCGTCCCGTTCGTATTGAACGCGCGCCAATAGCTCTCGGCCGCAGCGACGAGGTCGTAGTACGAATCCTGCTCCGCCGGGCGAATCGCGATGTTGAAGTTCGGGTTCGGCGTCTGCAGCGTGGAGAGATCGAACAGGCCGCCCTCCTCGACGTTGCGAACCAGAATCGATTCGGCTTCAGTGATAGCGCGATCCTTCACCTTCAGGCGGAGCACGTAAATGTACTGAGAGCCGTCCTCGTTATTGATGACGGCCTGGGTCCCGGTATCCCCCCAGCGCGGATTGGCGATATCGATGCGCGCCTGCACGGCGGACGCTTCGTTCCAGAACGCGTCGCCGACGTCGACGACGTCGTCGTTCAGCGTGATCTTCGCATCGGCCGCAAGCGGAATCGCGGAAGCGTCGTTCGCGATCAGCCCGTCGAACCACGCGTCGACGAATTCGGTCAGACAGGCGCGGTCGCAGTCATGAACGATCCCGGTCTGGTTCTGCGCGAAGGCCGGCGCGGCCAGCATGCCGGCGCCCGCGGCCAGAAAGATCCCAACGAGCTTGCGCATCGTGTCCCCCGTCCGTGTTGGTTGAAGCAGCCGCTTTGCACGGGACGTGGCCGTGCGCGGATCGATGTTGTCGGAAAGTGTGCGGGGCCGGCGCGCGCATGACAAGGTCGGGGCCCCTTGTTCGGGGGCCCCGACCGTGCCCGTCGGCGGCTAAAGCCGGGTCGGCTAACGGCGCATCGAGGGGCGCATCGAGGCGATCCAGTCGTCGACGCGCCGCTCGAGAATCTCGAGCGGCAGCGCGCCGCCGCCGAGGATCACGTCGTGGAACGCGCGGATGTCGAACCCGTCGCCGAGCGCCGTCCGCGCGCGCTCGCGAAGCTCGAGGATCTTCAGCATGCCGACCATGTACGCCGTCGCCTGGCCCGGCCTCACGATGTAGCGCCGGACTTCGGTCCGAACCAATTCTTCGGATGAGGCCCCGCCTTCGAGGAAATAGTCGACGGCTTGCTGCTCGGTCCAGCTTTTCGCATGCAAACCGGTGTCGACGACGAGCCGCTTCGCGCGCAACATCTCCATCTCGAGCCGGCCGAGCTCCGAGTAGGGGTCTTCGTACCCGCCCATTTCTTTCGCGAGCCGTTCGGCGTAAAGGCCCCAACCTTCCGTGTACGCTTCGTTGCCGCCCATCGTGCGAAAGAGCGGCAGGCCGGTCAGCGCCTGGCGATCGACATCTGCAGGTGATGGCCGGGAATACCTTCGTGGTAAGCGGTGCTCGTCGCTCAGCTCACGGTCGACCTCGACCCACGCGATGAGCTTCTCGTACGCCGGCCCGACGCGCTCCGTAAGCGCCGTCTCAGCCGCAGCGCGCAGCTCGTCGGCGCGCGCCGTATCGATCTTGTTGCCGGCCACGAGGCTCGCGAGCTTCGCTTTGGCATCGGCGAATAGCGGCGAATCGCCTGGGCCGTCGAAAGGTGCGCCCGTGATGATCGCACGCGACTGCTGCACGACCACGTCGTACGCGAACCGCGGCGCGTGGACGCCCTCGCTCGCCGAGATTTGCGCGAACTCGAGCGCCTGCTCGAGCGCCCGGCCGAGCTCGCCGAGCCGCGTGACGTACGCGACCATGTCGGGCTCTTCGTCTACGCGGTGGAAGTTGATCAGCGCTTGCGGCAGGCCCGTGTGCGGCCCGCTCATCTGATGGAACACGTAACCGCGCCGGCGAAACCGGTACGCGGCCTCGCCGAGCTCGAAGGTGTAGCGCCAGAGGTCGTACGACGTTCGCGCCTCGGGATCGAGCTTGTCCCGATCGAACTCACGCTCGAGCTCCGCAACGCTGTCGCGCATCCAGGCACGCTGTGCCTCGCCGGCGGCCTCCGACATGTCGTCGATGCGGTCGTAGTCGTCCTTGCGCCCGAGTGCCGTCTTCGTCAGCGGGCTGAAGTCGAGTCTCTCCTCGAAGCGCGCATCGAGCCACTGGTTCAGGCGGGCGCTTTCACGGGCGATCTCTTCCTCCGCAACGGCTGCCGTCGGTGCCGAGCTCGACGTCGACGCGGCAGGGGCGGGAACGTCTCGGTCGCAGCCCGCGGCAAGCAGGGCGGCGAGCAGAAAGCCTCCGAAGACGCGCATGCGAGTCTCCTAGCGGATGGTGGGGAACGCGGGCGAAGCTTACTCCATCCCTGACCTCACTCTCTAGAGTTTGAGACCTTATCCGATCCGGTTGCAGGGCGACGGCGCTTTGGGGTCAGAGCCCTTTTCGGAGTCAGAGCCCATTCTTCTGATCACTCGCTGCGCCCAAAAGGGCGTTAGCGAATAGCGGGCTGCCCCCGAAAAGGGGCCCTGCCGCCCAATGGCGGATCTGGAGCCGTCCCCCGGTTCGGTATAGTCTGAAGACGCTCGATCACCGCTACCTGCAATGGAACGCCGAGGAACGGTCATGACGCTTTTCAAATCAACGCAATCTGGACGCCCGGGGCACTCGAAGCGCCGCTCCGTTCCCCTCCTCCCCCTGCTGCTCTGCGCCGGCGCCGCGTCGGCGCATCATGGCCTTGCGAACTTCAACCTCAATGTGGATCTGACGATCGAGGGCACGATCTCCGACATCGCGCTGATCAATCCTCACTCGTGGATCTACGTGGACGTGACCAACGCGGACGGCACCGTCAGCAACTGGAAGTGCGAGCTGCGCGGCGGCACCGTGCTGCGGCGTTCGGGCTGGACCAAGGAAATGTTCGAGATCGGCTCCGCCGTCACGATCACGGGCTCGCCGGATCGCTTCGAGGAAAACACCTGCTATATGGGCTCCATCCTGTTCGCCAACGGCAACAAGATGGACCGGTATGGGCAACTCGTGGAGGCGGAGCTCGACGTGCGCCGGCCCATCGAAGTGAAGCGCCTCGCGAACGGCGTGCCGGATATCAGCGGCGACTGGGCCGCGGAGCAGGTCGTGATGACCGACCCGCGCGGGCTCAGCGGCACGCTGGTGCCGCTCAGCGTCGCGGACGAGTTCGCTCCGGGCGAGGTGCCGGAAGGCCGGAGCGCGTTTCAGGGCTCGCGCGGCACGCCGGAATCCTTCTCCGACGACCCGCTCGCGACGACGTGGAAGCGCCCGCCGCTGATGCCGCTTACCGATGCCGGCCGTGCCGCCGTCGCCGATTTCGACGGCGGCTCCACCGACAACCCGCGCCTGAACTGCGAGTCCACGAACATCCTGTTCGACTGGAGCTTCGACAACCCGATCAATCGCATTCGTCAGACCGAGGACGAGATCCGCTTGACGTACGGCCTGATGAACATGGAGCGCACGATTCACATCGACGGCGAGTTTCCCGCTTCTCTGACGCCGACCCGCACCGGCTATTCGATAGGCCGTTGGGAGAACGACGTGCTGATCGTCGAAACGCGCGGCTTCCTGCCCGGCATCCTGTCGGCGGACACGAGCACGCCGCACAGCGACGCGTTCCGCGTCACGGAGCGCTTCTCGCTCGATCCTGCCAACGGCGCGTTGGTTCGCGAGTTCGAGGCCGAGGACGGCGTCTACTGGACCGGCGTCTATCGCGGCCGCGACAGCATGTTCGTATCGGCGCTGCCGTTCGAGCCTTACGACTGCGACGACCGTTCGTTCAAGACCGACATGCTGGAGCTGCAACGGCCCTGACGATACACGCGCGCGGTGCTCGCGCCGCGCGCCCTTTTTCGTTATCCATGAAGCACTGCATCCCGAGCTCGGCAATCGCCGTCGCGCGTGCCGAGAGTGACGCCCGATGAGCCGCAAACCGAAGAGCAGCCTTTCGTCCAAGGACGTCGAGAAGCTCACGGAGAGCGAAGCCGCCGCGGAGCTCGAGCGGCTCGCGGCCGAGATCGACGCGGCGGATCGCGCGTATTACCAGGACGACGCGCCGATCATGTCCGATGCCGAGTACGACGCGCTGCGCGAGCGCAACGCCGCGATCGAAGCGCGCTTCCCCGCGCTCGTCCGGCCGGACAGCCCGTCGAAGCGCGTCGGCGCGGCGCCCGCCGAGAAATTCGCGAAGGTGCGCCACAGCGTGCCGATGCTGTCTCTCGACAACGCGCTCGAAGAGGACGACATCACGGGCTTCGTCGACCGCATTCGGCGCTTCCTCGGGCTGCCTGCGGAGGAGCCGATTGCGATGACGGCGGAGCCGAAGATCGACGGTCTCTCCGCGTCCTTGCGCTACGAGCATGGGCGATTCGTGCTCGGCGCGACGCGCGGCGACGGCTTCGTCGGCGAGGACGTCACGCAGAACCTGATGACGCTCGACGACATCCCGAAGCGCGTGCGCGGCATGCCCGACGTGTTCGAGGTGCGCGGCGAGGTCTACATGAGCCACGCGGACTTCGCCGCGATGAACGAGCGGCAGCAGGCCGCGGGCCGCCCGCCGTTCGCGAACCCTCGCAACGCGGCCGCGGGCTCGCTGCGGCAGCTCGATCCGGCGGTGACGAAGACGCGCCCGCTCCGCTTCTTCGCGTACGCATGGGGCGAGGTGTCGGCGCTGCCCGGCGAGCGCCAAAGCGAGGTCTACGAAGCGCTGAAGCGTTGGGGTTTCCCGACGAACCCGCTGTGGCGGCTTTGCGCAAACACCGACGAGCTTCTCGCGTTCTACCGCGAAATCGAGCGGCAGCGCGTGGATCTCGACTACGACATCGACGGCGTCGTCTACAAAGTCGATCGGCTGGACTGGCAGGAGCGGCTCGGCTTCGTGTCGCGCGCGCCGCGCTGGGCGATCGCGCACAAGTTTCCGCCGCAGCAGGCCGAGACGGTGCTTTTGGACATCGACATCCAGGTCGGCCGCACCGGCGTGCTGACGCCCGTCGCGAAACTGAAGCCCGTCACGGTCGGCGGCGTGGTCGTCTCGAATGCGACGCTGCACAACGAGGAGGAGATCGCACGCAAGGACGTGCGGATCGGCGACACGGTGGTCGTTCAGCGAGCCGGGGACGTGATCCCGCAGATCGTGCGCGTGATCCCGGAGCGGCGCCCGCCGGATGCGGTGCCGTATGTGTTTCCCGACCGCTGCCCCGTCTGCGGCAGCCACGCGGTCCGCGCCGTCGACGAGAAAACCGGCAAAGCCGAGGTCGCGCGCCGCTGTACCGGCGGACTGATCTGCCGCGCGCAGGTCGTCGAGCGCTTGAAGCATTTCGTGTCGCGGCATGCGTTCGACATCGAGGGCCTCGGCGCGACGTACATCGAAACACTGCACGAGGAAGGGCTGCTCAAGGATCCGTCGGACATCTTCCGTCTGCCCGAGCGCGCGGACGAGGTCGACCGGGTGCTCAAGAAGCGCCGGCAGGAGCTCAGCCAGGCGCGCGCCGAGGCCGCCGGCAAGGACCCCGCCGCCGCGAAGAAGAGCAGCGCGAAGAACGAAGGCAAGCTCATCAAGAACTTGATGGCCGCGATCGACGCGCGCCGCGAAATCTCGCTCGACCGATTCATCTACGCGCTCGGCATTCGGCATGTCGGCGAAACGATCGCGCGCCTGCTCGCGCGCAACTTCGGCACGCTCGAGGAGCTCGTCGAGTCGATGGAGAGCGACCACGCGCTCGAGGACCTCGATGCGATCGGCGGCATCGGCGAAACGGTCGGAAAAGAGATCGTCGAGTTCTTCAGCGAGCCGCACAACCGCGAAGTCATCGCGAAGCTCATGAAGGCCGTAAAGACCGTGCCGCTCGAGCGAGTGAAGGGCGATTCGCCGGTTTCGGGCAAGACCGTCGTGTTCACCGGCAAGCTCGAAAGGATGACCCGCAACGAGGCGAAAGCGCGCGCGGAGTCACTCGGCGCAAAGGTCGCGGGCTCGGTGTCGGCGAAGACGGATATCGTCGTCGCGGGGCCGGGCGCCGGGTCGAAGCTGAAGCAAGCGCAGGCGCTTGGCGTTCAGATCCTCGACGAGGACGGATGGCTTGCGCTGATCGGCAACAACGGGCCTGCCGCCGATCGGCAGTAAGGGGAGCGACGAGAATGCCGAAGATCGACCAGCATGCAGCGCCCGTCCTCGAAGGGTCATCGTACCCGGCGCCCTTCGACGCACCATGCAAGACCCGCCGAGCGATCTCTGTCAGTCCGCCTCGAAGAGCTCCGCGTAGTCCTTGTTGTTCTCCGCGCAGACGTACTCGCCGATCTGCCATTCCGGATGCAGCACGAGATTGCCGCGATACCGTACCGGCTCGGCGAAAACGTTCGGGTCCGTGACGATCGCCTCGTACTCGATCACGTCCGGAGCGGGCCGGCGGTAGCGCTCGATGACGCGCATCTCCTCGGTGTGTCGGTGGCCGCTGACGAGCGTGCGGTCGTTGAAGCCGATGACCTCGACGACGAGCGTATCCCCTTCCCAGCGCGCGACGGAATGGCCCATCCAGGCCGGATCGACGTAGTCCGGGTGATCGGCGCCGATCGGGATGATCCGAAAGAGGTGATAGGCCTCGTAGAGGATCACGAGCACGTCCGGCCTGTGCACGATCTGCAGCGGATACGGCATCATCGTCGCGGCGGGCACCCCCGGCGGCAGACAATCTGCGCCCTGCCCGAGATCGTCCTCGCTCGGCGGCACGCGAAAGCTCTCGGCGCCGGGCACGAGGCGAATCTCGCCGGCGAGCGTGACGTCCCGGCCGCCGAGATAGACGCCAGACAAGTCGGGCGTGCCGTCAGCGAGACGCGGAACGGAGGTCGCTGAGGTGCCGGCAACTTCGTCCGCGGAGGCGGCCTCGGCCGCGTCGCCGTCGATCACGTCGACTCTGACCGTGCTCTCGGACGTGCCGGCGCTGCCGGTCACGCGCAACGTGTAGAGCGTCGTCGTTTGCGGGAACACGGTGCGTGAGCCGCGCGTCGCGACCCGGCCGACCGCCGGCTCGATCTCGAGCGAGTACGCGTTGACCGCCTCCCAACGCAGCGTCACGGGCATGCCGGCGCGTATCGATTCCGCGTCCGCCGAGAAGCTCAGGATCTGCTGCGCGGGCGCCTCGGGCGGAACGCCGGGGAATCCGGACGGCGGAGGCGCCTGCGCGCTCGCCGGGCATCCAAAGGCAATCCACAACGCGGCGAGAACGGCGATACGCTCAGACACGGGACCACACCCGCAGCGACGTGCCGTCCTCGAGCTCGACGATCGCGCCGCGCATCAGCGGTGCACCGCTCTTCGCCGGAGCGCCGGTGAACTTGATCCGATCGCCTTCCTTGACCATGTCGCGCCGCCAACCGTAACGGCCGAGCAGCACGGGCGGATCGAGCTCGACGCTCCATTCCGTCGTCGTGCCGTCCTCCGCCGTGGCGTTGAAGTAGATGAAGACGTGCGGGCTCGTCCACTCGATCTTCGAGACCGTGCCTTCCACGGTGACGAGATTATCGTTGTCGTAGCGCGCAACGGAGTGATGCGCGGACGCGGCGGCGCCGAGCATCAGCAGCACGCCGGCCGTCGCGAAGCGGATCATCGCCTTCTTCATGGTTCCCCCTTGATCTCAGCCGCCCTGCGGCCCGGATTCGGCCGCGAACGCTTCATCGCGCCCGCAGCGGACGAGCTCGCGCACCCGATCGGCGAGCGCGCGCAGCTCGGCATCGTGATTCGTGACCAGCGCCCCCGCCATACGTACCGGATCGCCGAAAAAGAACCGCTCATAAAGCACCTGCCGCGAGCCGAACGCGGACATCGACACGTCCCACGCGAGGCGAAAGAGCGGGATGCGCTCGAACGCGCCGGCGCGCGCGGCCTGATAGTACTTCCGTATGTCGTCGACGAGCGGGCTCTTCAGATCCTGCTCGGTCGGCATCGCGACGAGCCCGCTCGCGCCGATCTGCTGGATAATCTCGATCATGCGCGGATAAAGGCGCGGGAACAGATTGCGCGCCGCGTCGAGCGGGTTCCACGCCGGCCGCATCACACCCCACTCGTCGACGGACGCATCCGCCTCGGCGGCGCGCAGCAGCGCTTTCATCGTCTCGAGGTTCACCCAGATCTCGGCGAGCTTCTCGTGGATATGCTGGAAGCGCTCGACGCCGATCGTATCGACGAGCAAGTACGCGAGCCCGAGCACGAACTCGCACTTCGCGATGTTCTTGACCGCAACCTGATGCGCCATGTGCACGACCGCGCCGGTGCGGGCGAACGCACGGTTGCAGCGCTCGACGTCGCGATAAAGCAGCACGTTCTCCCACGGGACGCGCACGTCCTCGAAGATCACGACCGCGTCCATCTCCTCGAACCGCGAGCCGAGCGGATGATCGAAATGCGAGCGTCCGTAGTCGACGCTCTCGCGGCAGATGAACTTGAGCCCCGGCGTGTCGCTCGGGATCACGAAGCCGAACGCGTACGGCGCGTCCTCGTCGCCGCCCTTCAGCAACGTCGACGGGAACACCATGATCTCGTTCGCGATCGGCAGCGTCGCGAGCATCCGGCAGCCGCGGATCACGAGACCCGCATCCGTCTCCTCCTTCACGCGCGCGGCGAGAAACGGATCCGCCTGCCCTGCGGGGCCGACGGCGCGGTTCGCCTGCGGCGGGATCAAGGTGTGCGTCAAAGAAAGATCGCGCTCGCGCAGATGCTCGTAGTAGCGCTCGGCGTTTGCGCCGAAGCGCGGATCGGGCTCCGCGAGGAACGACGCGCCCGCGGCGTAAGCCATCATCGCGCGATTCAAGTAATCCGGCGAGCGACCCATCAATCCGTACGTGTGATCGGCCCAGATCTTCATTGCGCGGCCGATCGTGCGCAGCTCTTCGTGCGTCCGCGGCATCTGGAAGGACCGGCCGACCTTGCGCCCGGACGTCGGTGAGTCGAACAGACAGACGTCCTCGTGCTGCCACTGCAGGTCGTAAAGCTCGGCGAGCGTCGCTGCGCCGCGGGCGAAGGCCGGGTGAACGGTGACGTCCCGCACCGGCTCGCCGCGATACCAAAGTGCCGGCGGCCGCTCGCGCAACCGCTCGAGCACGTCCTTGCCCCGGCGCGCGCCGGTCGGCGCGTCGGAGGTCGCCTGCTTCGTCATCGGGCCCTTCCCCGCCCTGCTCCACCGCCCTGCATCGTGCAGCGTACTCGACTTCCAGTAAACCGGCTCGCCTTCGATGCAGGTCATCAGCACGCCGCAGAAGGACTTGCTATGCTCTGCCGCGCGCCGACGACCGGTTCACGCCGCGGCGCACCGGAGGCCGCTCGCGTGCTTTCACTACAAGACCTCGCGCACATCGGTGCGTTCCTCGAAGGGCTCGCCGGAATCCTGCTCGTGCTCGGCGGCCTGTTCGCCTGGCACAAGTACAGAGCCGGCAAGCGCGTCGAGTCGATCAAATGGCTCACGGAGATCGGCTCGCGGTTCTATCAGCTCGACAAGCTCGGCGAGGTACAGCGACGGCGGTTCGAGCACGAGTTCTTCGACGCATACGCGCCGGCGATGGAGAAGTGGCTCGTGTATCCCGAGCGGCTCAAGGAGCACGAGCAGACGACGCTCGCCGAGGTCGACGCGCTGCTCAATTTCTTCGAGCTGATCTGCCACGTGAGCGCGAAGGACCGCTACCTGCATAGCTCGGACCGCGAGGCCGCGTTCCAGTACTGGTTCGACGAAGTGATCAGGCGCAGCGAGCGCCACGTGGTGCTCAGGCCCTACCTGCAATTCGGTTTCGAGCACCTCGAGAACCGCGTGAAGTTCCCACCGGCGCGCGCGCTGCTCGCGGTGTACGGCACCTTGCGCTCCGACGTGGTACCGCTGATTCGCGACCCCGAGCTCAAGGAGGAAGCGAACCGGGAGCGCCGCCGGCTCGGCAAGCTCGTCGGCCAATGTCGGATCCGCGGCCGGCTCGTGGATTTGGGCGAATACCCGGGGCTCGTGCTCGCGGATGACGCCAGCGTGAAGGCCGAGCTCTATGAGCTGCCGTTCGGCGGCGCCGGCAGCCAGGGACTGCGCGACTTCCGTTCGACGCTCGCGGCGCTCGACGCGTACGAGGGTTTCGATCCCGACGATCTCGGGGGGTCCGAATACGTTCGGCGCTACGTGGCGCTCGAGCATCCGGCGGGCCAGGCCGCTTGGGTTTACGTGCTGAACAAGCCGACGGGCAGCGCCGAGCCGCTCGCGACGGACGACTGGGCCGACGCGTACCGGCGCAAGCTCGAGGCCGATGCGTCGGGCGCGACCTTCGCGGCGCAGCTCGAGGAGCCGATCTCACGGCCGTGACGGCTCGCGCCTCGACGGGGTCGCGGCGCTTTTCGATCAAAAAAAACTGCCCCGGAACCTGCCGGCTCCGGGGCATACGTCGAGGCCGCTGGACGGCTGCGGTTACTCGAATCTGAACGACAGGCTGGCGCCGTACTCGCGCGGACGGCCGAGCGACACGAAGCTGATCTGATTCGCCTCGCTGTAGAACCCGGAGTCCATGTAGTACTCGTCCGTCAGGTTGAGGCCATACACGGCGAGCTCCCAGCGATCGGTCGGCGGCGTGTACGTGATGCGCGCGTTCAGCAGGCCGAAAGAGCCCTGGAAGTTCTGGTTCCGGTAGTCGGAAGCCAGCGTGTACTCGTCGCTCCACGTGTAGTCGATACGCGGCGTCAGGAGTCCGCCATTCGCGAGATTGGCGGTGTACTGGAGGCTCGTCGACGCCGTCCATTGAGGAGCCTGCGCGAACGGTGCTCCCGGACGGATCGCGTCCGCGGCCTCGCCGACCTCGGTGTAGGCCGTATCGAGATAACCGACGTTCAGATTCACGCGCCAGTTGTCGCCCGGATAGATCACGCTCTCGAGCTCGACGCCGCGGACTTCCGCCTTCGCAGCGTTCGTCAGATGCAGGTTAGGTATCTGCGTCAGCGGGCCGTCGCACGCCGTGCTCTCGTAGCAGCGAGTGAACAGGTAGTTCGTGACCTGAATGTCGTCGTAGTCGCCGTTGAACACCGTGATGTTCGTGCGCAGCAGACCGTCTAGCCAGTCAGCACGCAGACCGAGCTCGAGATTCTCGAGCGTCTCGGGCTCGTAAGGGATCTGCGTCGGAATGTCCGGATACTGCGGCAGGTTCGGGACCGAGATACCGCCTGCGCTGAACCCCTCGGAGTAGCCGAAGTAGCCCATGATCTGCGGCGTGAACTGATACTGCAGGGTGCCGCGCCAAGTGAACGAGTCGAACGAGTCGGTGAACTGGTTCACCCAGCCGGAGTTCGCGAAGTCGTCGCCGGCCGGATCGCGACCCGGCAGCTCCGGCGCAGCGACCGTCGGGATCAGCGAACCGGTCGTCAGATCCTCGTCCTGCTGACGCACGCCGAGCGACAGGCTGAGCTTGTCGGTCAGCCTGATCGTGCCGTCGGCAAAGACGGCCCAGCCTTCGGTTTCGGTTCGGTTCAGGCTGTCGAGCGTCGTCGGAGGAACGCTGAAATTCGCCGGCACACCCATGCCGCCGGCTATCGCCTGGGCGCGTACGGCCGGATCCCTGAACTCGGGCGACACCCACGTCCAGGTTCTGCCGTCGTCGCGGTCATCCCACAGGAACACGCCGCCGACCCACGAGAACCGATCGTACTCTCCGGTCAGCTGGAACTCCTGCGTGCGCTGCTCGCCCGAGCTGCGGAAATCGCGCTCGACGAAGTGGATCTCCATCGCGTCGAAATCCGTCTGCGCGGTGCGATAGTGCTCGCGGTAGCCGGTGATCGACTTGAACTGCAGCGTGTCGCTCAAGTCCCACGTCAGGTCGAGCGTGTAGCGGTCGAGATCGACGCGCAGACCGCGGCCTTCCCACGTGCTCTTGTTCTGATAGCGGCCGACCTCGCCGCCCGGCCAACCGGCGGCGTGAGTCCGGTTCGAGATCGGCATGCCGATGTTCACGTAGGCCTGCGCACGCGGATTGGAGTTCGTGCCGGTCACCGGGTCGTAAACCGGATCGCCCATGCTGAGCAGCACGCGCGCCGGACCCCAGCGGTCGACCTCGCTGCGCTCGGCAATGAAACGGGCCGTGAAGCGGTCGGACGGCTCCCACAGAACGTCCGCCCGGACGATGTCGTCATTGACGTCGCCCCATTTTCGGTTCACCGAGAGGCTCTCGACGAAGCCGTCACGGTACAAGCTTGCGGCCGTGACCTTGGTCTTCAGCGTATCGGTCAGCGGCAAGTCGACTGCCATCGATACGTCGCGCCGATCGAACGAGCCCGTCGAAACGTTGACCCTCGCGCCGAACTCATCACCCGGCAAGCGCGTCACGTACTGGATCGCACCGCCGACTGCGTTCTTGCCGAAGAGCGTGCCTTGCGGCCCGCGCAGCACCTCGATCCGGTCCACCTCAACGACGCCGAGCGTGTACATGCCGTCCGTCGTCGACTGCCAGACGCCGTCTACGTAGGTTGCGACGCCCGGAACGCCTCGGACTCGGAAGCTGCCCTGCGCTGCGGCGGTCGCCATGCCGCCGCGGAGCGAGACGTTCGGCGCGACCGCGTTCAGCTCGCCGAGCTGCTCGATACCGCGGGCTTGGAGCTCGGCCTCACCGAACGCCGAGATCGCGACCGGAACCTCCTGCAGCGACTCCTCGCGCCTACGAGCCGTGACGACGACCTCTTCCACGGCACCGCGCGCCGCTGGGCCCTCCTGCGCGGAAACCATGATAGGCAGTGGCAATAAAGCAACACTTACCGCCTGAGCCACCGCTCGCATTCGAACCTTAAACATAAAATCTCCCCTCCATGGACGGCTATCAAGGCCGTTGCACAAATCGAACATGAGAGTATTAACAGCACCACGATACTGTGTCAATTTCGCACCATTGCGAGTTTGTTCGACGGGAATCACAAAAGAACCAATGATTTGAAAGACAGTCTCAATGTCGATTTCAAATCACGAGGTTCGTGGCTTGTCTGTTGCTAACTTGCACATCGGCGCTGGCTCGCCGCAAGGTCGCAGGTAGAATCGCCGCCATGTCGACCGACCCATACTCCATACCTCGGGAAGTTTGGCGGGGCTTCATAGACGGCGGCGGACTCGATCGGGCGGAGCCGATGCGCCACCACCGCGCGCTGACGACCGTCCGGCTCGACCCGGCGACCGCCCAGGAGGAAGCGGACAAGCAACGCCGCCGCTTCAGCCGGCTGATCGCCGAGCTGTTCCCGCTCGATCGCGTCGAGGCGTTCATCGGTATGCATCTCGAAGCCGGCGCGTACCCTCATCTCCAAGGGTTTCACTTCAACGCGGGCCTGATGCAGCCGTTACAGAACATGCTCGCGCACGAAGCCGAGCCGCTGCCGGCTTCGTTCGACCTCGACGCGGAGCGCAGCGGACCCTACGGCAAACCTCGGTTCGACGCGACGGAGCTCCGTTACGCGATTCGGCTGCTGCAGCTGCGACCCGCCGTCGCGCTCGCGATCATGTTCTTTCGCGGCTTCCTCGAGGTCTGGGCCCACGCGTTGGCCGAAGCGAGCCGCGGCTCGCTGAATGCCGAGCACGCACCGAGCTTCAACTTCTTCTTCACGAGCTGGAATCAGGGATCCCTGGTCAACGTGCTCTATCCGTCGATCGCGCTGCACCTGCGCCCGCGGATCGAGACTCGCAGCAAACGGATCGACGAACCCGCGTTCACTCGGCCGCTGATGACCGACGTGCTCGCTTGGCTTACGGCGAAGGGCTTCTTCGCCCGGCAGACGAGCGTCCAGTGGCACGGGTATGACGCGAAGCTCTCGTGCGCGGCCACCGGGATGCTGAATCAGGCGCTCGGCAAGCGCGGCTGGTTGAACACGGTCTTCGACCGAGTGGTCGAGGACCAGCGCGTACCGGTGATGTCGGCATACCTGGAGCAGGTCGTCGTGCGCGGGAATCGGCTGGCCGTCGTCGCCGATCGGCTCGCGGGGACGCGGTCAGACGGACAGCGCTGCGGATAGCACGCTCGACGCGCCGCGATTCGACCCTGTCACCGAGGCGACGCCTCGCCGCGGAAAGCGCTGCGCTTCGGGCGGCTGAACGAGTGCTATTCTGGCCGCGTCCCCCGGCAGCAAAGGAACCGCCGTGCACCGACTTCGCTCGCACCGCATCCTCCTCGCGGCCTTCTCGATCCTGATTCCGGCGCTGCTCGCGGCGGCCCCTGCAGCTCGAGCCGAAACGGTTCTGAGCGAAGAGCCTTGGGGAGCCCTGCCAGATGGCCGCCCGATCACGCGCTACACGCTGACGAACTCGGCCGGAGCGCGCGCCCGCTTCATGCCGTACGGCGCGGCCGTGCTGGCGGTCGAGGCGCCAGACCGCGACGGCAATCTCACCGACGTCGCGCTCGGCTACGATACGGCCGCGGACTACGCGACCGGCAACTTCGCCTATATCGGCCTGACCGTCGGCCGCTATGCGAGCCGCATCGCCGGCTCGTCGATCACGCTCGACGGCGAAACTTATCAGCTCGCCGGCGTCTCGCGCGGCGGCGAACCGCCGCGCGAAGTGCTGCATGGCGGCGTCGACGGTTTCAGCCATCGAGTGTGGGAGCCTTCGACGATCGAGACCGAAGACGGTCCCGCCCTGAAGTTCACGCTCGTGAGCCCCGACGGCGATCAGGGCTTTCCCGGCGAGATGACCGTGTCGGTGACCTACCGCTGGACCGACGACTACCGCCTGATCGTCGACTACGAAGCAACGACGACGAAGCCCACGGTGGTCAACCTGACGCAGCACAGCTACTTCAATCTGGCCGGCGCCGGGAACGGCGACATCCTCGACCACACGCTCGAGATCAACGCGGACTTCTACACCTTCGCGACACCCGACAACCTGCCGACCGGAGAAATCCTGAGCGTGCGCAATACGCCGTTCGACTTCACGGTTGCGAAGCCGATCCGCCGCGACATCGACTCCGACGATCCCCACATGCGCCAGAACCGCGGCTTCAATCAGAACTTCGTTCTGCGTCGCGCCGACATTCCCGGGCGCCTCACCGAAGCCGCGGTGCTGCACGACCCGGCTTCCGGCCGCACGCTGACCGTGCTGACGACGGAGCCGGGCGTGTTCCTCTACACGGCGAACTTTCTCGACACGAGCCGTGTAATGAAGGGCGGGATCACGTATCCGCTTCGCGCGGGCGTCGCGCTGGAGACCGGACACTTTCCGGATTCACCGGATCAGCCGCACTTCCCGTCGACGACCCTGATGCCGGGCGACGTTTTCACGAGCCGCACGGTGTTCGCGTTCTCGGCGAGATGATCGAGACTGCGATCGCTCAGCTCGTGGTCGCTGCGGGAACCGTCGGGGCTCGCTGACGCCCGGCCGCGGCGATCGCGATCACGACCAGCGATGTCGCCGCGACTACCGCCGGCACCGCGAACAACGACATGATCGTGAGCTGCGACATGCCGGCGCTCAATCCCCAGCCGATCAGCACGGGCGCGATGACCGTGCCGATCCGCCCGACGCTTTTCGCCCAGCCGATGCCGTGGGCGCGCAGCGCATCAGGATAGAAGCTTGCGAGCACGACGTTGACGCCGCCGTACGCACCGAGCACGAAGAACCCGCACGCCGCGAGCAGGGCCATCAGCAGCGCGGCCGACGCGGACGCGAGCACCTGCCCCGCGGCGAAGAGCAGAACGGCCGAGACGGCGATGAACGAGATCAGCGTGCGCATCGCACCGAACCGGTCGATGAGCAGCCCCACGCCGAGGGCCGCGACGATGCCGCCGAACGAAAAGACAGAGACCGACAACGCCGCGAAGGACTGATCGCGCCCGACCTCGACGAGCAGCGTCGGCAGCCACGAGTTCAAGCAGTAGCTGATCGTCAGCATCGAGATGAACAGCAGCCACAGCATCATCGTTCCGAGCAGGTAAGGCGCCGACACGATGCCGAGCGCGCCGAGCTTATGTCGGCGCGCTTCCGCATCGCCGGCAGGCTGCGCGCCTGCCGCAGGAAGCCGGAGCCATCGCCATGCAAGAACGGCCGTAACGAAGCATGCAACGCCGACCGCGACCATCGCCGCACGCCATCCGCCCGCGCCTTCGAAAGCAGCGGCGACGAGCCCGGCGAGCGTCGCACCAAGCCCGTAGCCCGTGAACAGAATCATGATTGCAACGCCGCGCCGCGCCTCGGGCGCGGCAGCGGTGACGATCGCGAGGCAGCTCGGCAAGCAGCCGCCGAGGAACACGCCGGTCACGAGCCGCCACGCGATGAGCTCCGTGCCGCTGTCCGCGAGCGCGGACGCGGCCTGCCCGAGGCCGAAGCCGACGACCGCGATCAGCACGATCGCGCGGTGCCCGATGCGCCCGAACAGCGGGAACACGACGAGCCCGATGCACTGTCCGAGCAGATTCGCGGAGAAGATCGGACCGAGCTCGGCATTGCCGAGGCTCAACGACCTCGCGATGTCCGGCGCGAGCGGCCCCAGGATCGAATGAATCAGGCCGTCGAGCAGGTAGATCAGCGCGCAGATGCCGATCAGCACGAGATCGGAGGCGCTGAGGCGTGCGGGCGTGCTCATATGCGGAACCGCGCGCGCGCTTCGTCGACCGTGGCCGGAGCCAGGCCGTAGATCGCGGCAATCGCCGCCGCCGCGCGAACCATCTCGCTGTTGTCGCGCGCGACGCTGCCGTCCGGCAGATGGATACCGTCCTCGAAGCCGACGCGGACGAGGTCACAGCCCATCGCGAGACCGAGCGTCACGATCTTGAACATGTCGCGCCCGGTCGCCGTCACGCCCCAGATCGCCTTCGGAAATAGACGCAGCCCCTCGTCGATCGCGAACAGCACGTTGCGCGCGATCGGCGGAGTGGCGCCGAAGCCGCCGCCGTGCAGCAGCCACATATTGTCGCGGTCGCGGTCGAACAGCCCTTCGTTCGCGTAACGCAGCAGCCGGTGCAACGCGCTCGCTTCCGTGACCTCGTACTCGAGCGCGGATCCTTTCGCGTAGACCGCCTTGATCGTCTCCTTCAGCAGCGCCGGAGAGTTCACGTACGGCACCTCCTCGGGATACCCGCCCTCGGGGTTGTAGAAGTCCGCGGAGCCCGCGGCGATCCCAAAAAGGTCCTGCTGCGGCTCGAGGTTGAGGAGACCGAGCCTTTCTTCGTCGGTCGGCCAGATGAATTGGCCGGTCGCGGGATCGCGCCGCACCCCGATGCCGTTCGTCGTCTGGATCAGGATCGGCGACCGCGCGCGGATCTCCTTGATGATCTCGGCGTAGATGGCCCGATCGCCGGTGTTTCTGCCGGACGGGTCGCGGGCGTGGACGTGGACCATCGCGGCGCCGGCCGCGTGGCAGCGCGCTGCCGCTTCGCCGATCTCGGCGGGCTGCTTCGGGATCACGGCGCCGTCGCGGTCCTGCTGCATGCCGCCGTTCAGCGCGACGGAGATGATGACCTTGTTGCCGGCGAGCACTTCGCACCTCCCCCGATACCCAGCTACGGAGGCAGACTAGCGCTGCGCACGCGATGCGACGGTCCTCTTTCGAGAGGACGAGCACGGGGTACCATAGCCTGGTCGGCTCTTCAGAACCGGAGCCGCTCGCAGGGGGGAGATGTGGCGACCATTCAGCAGATCGACGAATGGCGGGCGCCTACGAAGATCGGCGCCTCATACGAGAAGCTGCTCGCTGCCATCGGCACGCAGGAGTTCGGCGCCACCGTGCGCGATCAGGTGTTGTCGATGACGGCCGGCGCACGCCGCGTATACCTGTTCGAGGCCACGAGCCGCGAAAGCACCACGCTCCAGTACTCGTTCTGCGAGCCCGAGGTCGCGGATCTGTTTCCGACTTACACGCGCTGGTATCTGCGCAGCGATCCGCTCGGCGACGCGTTCGATGCGACGCCGCGTCCGAACGACGTCGCGCTGCTGCGCGTCCGGCCGCGCGATATCGTGACGCCGTCCTTTCGCCGCGCATTCTTCGACGCCCCCGGTATCGTCGAGCGCATCTCGGTCATTCAACGCGGCACCGATGCGTGGCGAGGCATCAACATCGCTCGCCACGCGTCGGACGGGCGTTGCTCCGACGACGAGCTGCGCTCGTTGATCGGCCTCGCCTGCCTCGTGCTGCCGATGCTTCCGCTGAACCGGCGGCGCAGCGCTCCGGCGGCGCCGCTGCCGATCGCCGAGCTCGAGAAGCGCTTCGGCGAGCGTTGCGCACGCCTTACGAAGCGAGAGCGTCAGGTTTGCGCGCGCGCCGCGAGCGGCATGAGCGTCGACGCGACCGCACTCGACCTCGGCATCGGCAGGACATCCGTGCTCACATATAGGCGACGGGCATATCAGCGCCTCGGCGTGGCGAGCCCGTTCGCGTTGTGCGCGCTCGTCACGCAGTGATCGCCGAGCCGCCGCTTTTGCATTGCCATGCTTCGAAGACCTTGATCAGGAGAGAATAATGAACGCGCTATCCCGGCTTCTCGTTCTGGCCGCTGCCGCTTTACCGCTTCACGCCGTCGCTCAAACCGATATCAATGCGATTCTCGAGGATCCGGCCCGGCCCCAGGAGGATCGTGACTCCGACCCGACGCGCGCCCCGGCCGAGGTGCTTGCGTTCTTCGATATCGGCCCGGGCGACCACGTTGCGGACCTGCTCGCAGGCGGCGGCTACTACACGCGGATTCTCGTGCCGCTCGTCGGCGAGGACGGCCGCGTCTACGCCGGCAACAATCCGTTCTATCAGAGGTTCTATGCCGAGGCGTTCGATGCGCTCCTCGCCGAGCCGCGCTTCAGCGCGGTCGTGCGCGTGGACGGCCCGGTCGACGAGCTTCCGCTTCCGGAGGACGGATCGCTCGACGCGGTCATCATGTCGCAGGCCTATCACGACCTCGTGCTCGGCGACGAGGACCGCGACGAGATGAACAGGCGCGTGTTCCGCGCGCTCAAGTCCGGCGGCGTGTACGGGATCATCGATCATGCCGCAGCGCCCGGCACCGGCACATCGACGACCGAGTCGCTGCATCGCATCGACAAGCAGTTCGTGATCGACGAGATCACGGCCGCGGGCTTCGAGCTCGCCGGCGAATCCGACGCGCTCGCGAACCCGGAGGACGACCATAGCGCCGGCGTCTTCGACCCGTCCGTCAGCGGGCGAACCGATCGCTTCGTGTTGCGGTTCGAGAAGCCGTAGGGATCACTTCGGCCGGCGGCGCCGTCGCCCCGGCCGACCCGGTCTCCCGTCAAGCGGCCCTGTAGTACCGGCGATGCAGCTCGCGAACGGCTTCGACGAGCTCGTGCACGGGGCCCTCGACGACGAGACCCGGGACGATCGTTTGTATCGGCAGCGTACGCACGGGCGATGGAGGCACGCCCCACTCTTCCCGCCAGTTCGCGAGCTGCTCTGACGAGCAGATGTACACGATTCGGCCGAGCCCGACCCAACCGTGAGCGGCCGAGCACATCGGGCAGTGCTCGCCCGACGTGAAGACGGTCGCTGCCGCCCGCTCCGGAGGCGTCATGTTCGACGCGGCCCAGCGGGCCAACTCGAACTCCGGGTGACGGGTCGCGTCGCCGGACGCGACCCGATTGCGATCCTCGGCGAGAACGGTGCCGTCTGCAGCGACGAGCACGGAGCCGAACGGCTGATCGCCGGCCTCGAGCGCCTCGGCTGCGAGCTCCACACAGCGGCGCAGATGCTGCAACTCGGCGTCACTTGCCATGATCACTCCTTCGACTTCGACTTCGACTTCGACTTCGGAGAACCCTGTCACGCCTGAGCCAGGCGTTCGATGTCTGCTACGGTACGCGCGAGTCGCTCGGCGACGAGTGCTCGGCGCGCCTCGAATACGTCGGCTAGCGCACGGTAGTACCACAGCGTGCCGTCCTGGCCGGCGCCGAAGCGCTCGAACACGCCGCTGCCGATCGCGACCAGATCGTCGAGAATGGAACGGGCGTTGTGCAGCTTGTCGCAGCCGCTGACGAGCAGGACGTCGTCGTCGGCGTCGCGCAAGTGATCGAGATAAGCGAGTTTGCGCTCCTTCCAATCCGCCTTCCCGCCCTTTTCGTCCGGAACGCCGTCGGTGCATGCGCGGACGACGTGCAGCACGCGTGCGCCGAACGTTCGAATCTCGGCTTCGTACTGCAAACCTCCGTCCTCGAGCACGTCGTGAAGGAGCGCCGCGATCTGCAGATCCTCGTCTCCTCCATGCTGAGCAACCAGTCCGGCGACCGCGACCGGATGAACGATATAAGGAATGAGCGTGCCCTTGCGCAGCTGGCCCTCATGGGCGCGCGCTGCGAGCGTCAGTGCCTGGGTGTAACGCGGGGTCAACGAACTTTCCTTCCGGCCAGACCGCTGGGAGCGGAATCATATAGCTAATCGATACCGCAATTATCGCCGTTGACCAGCGGCGCCCCCGTCGACGGGTGCTCGCCGCGCTGAGTCCTTGGTTCGCCGCGGATCGCTCCTTCTCGGGTCCAGCGATCGGGCATCGCACTGGAGGCGGCCGTCCGAAGCGCCTATTCTTCGAGACGCCCTCCACTCGTCATCTACAGGGACACACCATGCGCAACGTTCTGATCGGGGCCATTTGCGGCGTTTCATGTCTTGCGGCGGGTTGTAGTCGTGACGATGGCGCAGCCGCCTCGGCTCAGGCCGCGACCCCGTATGCGGCCGTCGACGCGGCGCGACTCCTTGCCGCCAACGACCCCGAGAATGCCGGCCAGTGGATGTCCTACGGGCGGGACTACGCGGAGCAGCGCTTCAGCCCGCTGACGAGCATCAACACCGAAACGGTGAAGGACCTCGGCCTCGCGTGGTACGGCGACTTCGACACGCGGCGCGGGCAGGAGTCGACCCCCCTCTTCATCGACGGCGTGATCTACGTGACGACGGCCTGGAGCAAGGTCTACGCGTACGACGCGCGGACGGGCGAACGGCTCTGGCAATTCGACCCGAAAGTCCCGGGCGAATGGGCCGTGAACGCCTGCTGCGACGTCGTGAATCGCGGCGTCGCTGCATGGAATGGCAAAGTCTACGTCGGCACTGTCGATGCCCGGCTGATCGCCATCGACGCGGCAACGGGCGAGCCCGTCTGGGATGTGCCCACCGCGCCCGCGGACATGCAGTACACGATCACGGGCGCGCCGCGCGTCGTCAAAGGCCTCGTGCTGATCGGCCAGGGCGGCGCCGAGTTCAGCGTGCGCGGCTACGTCTCCGCGTACGACGCGGAGACCGGCGAGCTCGTGTGGCGCTGGTATACGGTTCCCGCGGGCCCGGAAGGCCCGTTCGAGAACCCGCAGATGGAGATGGCCGCGAAGACCTGGGGCGGCGACTGGTGGAAGACGGGCGGCGGCGGCGGCACGGTATGGGATGCGATCACCTATGACCCGGTAACGGATCTCGTCTTCATCGGCGTCGGCAACGGCGGCCCGTGGCCCGCCGAGATTCGCGATCCGGGCGGCACGGGCGATCACCTGTTCACGTCGTCGATCGTCGCGCTCGATCCCGACACCGGCGAGTACGTGTGGCACTACCAGGAAGTGCAGCGCGACTCGTGGGACTACACCGCCGTCCAGCAGATCACGGTTGCGGATCTCATGATCGACGGCCGCGAGCGCCACGTCATCATGCAGGCGCCGAAGAACGGCTACTTCTACGTGCTCGATGCCGCGACCGGCGAGCTGATCTCGGCTGAGCCGATCGTGCCGACGCTCAACTGGTCGAGCGGCATCGACATGGCCACGGGCCGGCCGATCATGAACCCGGCCGCACGCTACGACGTGACGGGCGAGCCGTTCATCGCAGTGCCTCATTTCGGCGGCGCGCACAACTGGCCGCCGATGGCTTACAGCCCGCAAACGGGTCTCGTCTATATCCCGACGAACGAGTTCAGCTATCCGTTCGTCGTGGCCGAGCAGGACGACAACCCGATGGGGCAGAAGCTCTCGATCAGCTTCACGGCCAGCGCGGCGATCTCCGCGGATCCGAGCGCGTTCAGCGTGAACAAGTCGTACCTGCAAGCGTGGGATCCGGTGAATCAGCGGTCCGTCTGGAGCGTGCCGGTCGAAGGGCCGGCCGTGACGTCGCCGGCCGGGCGCGCGGGCGGCGCGCTCGCGACCGCGGGCGGTCTCGTCTTCGCGGGCAATGCAGGCACCAACGACTTCGCGGCGTTTCGCGCGGACAACGGCGAGCGTCTGTGGACGTTCCCGGCGCAGACCGGCGTGATGGCGGGCCCGACGACGTTCGAGCTGGACGGCGAGCAGTACGTCGCGGTGGTCGCCGGCTTCGGTAGAACCAGCAACTACTACGCGCCGAACTACTCGCGGCTGCTGGTCTTCAAGCTCGGCGGGACGGCGCAGCTGCCCGAGCCGGCGCCTGTCCCGGAGCCGGTGCTGAATCCGCCGCCGGCGTTCGGCACGCCGGAAGTCATCGCGCGCGGCGAAGAGCTCTACGGCCGTTTCTGCAGCACGTGCCATGGTACCGACGGCTTGAGCCGCGGCATGTTCCCGGATCTTCGCTATGCCGCCTCGATCCAGACGCCGGAAGCGTTCGCGGCGATCGTCGTCGATGGCGCGCTGACCGCCAACGGCATGGTCTCGTTCGCACCGGCGCTCGCCCCGGGCGAGCCGGAGGCCATTCGCGCCTACATCGTGTCGAAAGCGATCGAAGCGAAAGAGGGAGAGACGCCGGCCGCACCGCCGCCGTCCGGCGGTCACGGTGACTGAGCCGCCGGGCTGCATCCGGGATCAGCCATGACCTAAACGATCACGCGGGCAGCGAGCCGCAAGAATCTCGCCGCTTACCCTGAAGAATGGCGGCGGCCGGCACCCGGGCGACGTCTGCTACCATCGTTCGGATGGCTCGACGCGTGAAAATCGGGGCCACTTACGACGACCTCGTCGCCGTGCCCGAGAACTTCGTCGCGGAGATCTTCGACGGCGAGCTCTATGCGTCGCCGCGGCCAGCACTGCCGCACGCTCATGCTACGTCGGTGCTCGGCATGGAGCTCGGCGGCCCGTTTCACCGCGGGCGTAATGGCCCGGGCGGCTGGTGGCTGCTGTACGAGCCCGAGCTGCATTTGGGAAAGGACATTCTGGTTCCCGATCTCGCCGCTTGGCGCCGAGAGCGTCTGCCGGCAATGCCCCGCGAAGCTTATCTCACGCTCGCGCCGGATTGGGTTTGCGAAGTGATGTCGGCGTCGACCGAGGCTATAGATCGCGGGAAGAAGCTCGGTATCTACGCCCGGGAACGTGTTGCTCACGCGTGGCTGGTAAATCCCACGCTGCATACCCTCGAGGTGCTATCGCTCCAGCCGGACCGCTGGACACTCGTCGCGACGTACGAAGGCGATGCGCGTGTGCGCGCGCAGCCCTTCGACGAGGCGGAGATCGAGCTGGGCGCACTTTGGACCTGAATGCGGCACCGCTTCTTCGCGTAGCGCTCGAACGCGCGAGCCGCTGATGCTCGCCTCCTCGGCGCAATCGAGGTAATCTCGATGTTGGTAGCGTGGAGGCCGACAGATGACTAGAGCAACGAAGGCTGGCCTGATGCTCGTAAGGACGACGGATTCGTCAGAGCGCTGGTCATGCCGCTCGAACAGGAGATGATGATGCGCGGCATTGTCGTCATGTACCAGGACGGCGACTATCTCGTGCTGGTCAATGTCATCGGCAAGTTTCGACCCGAGCCGATCGCGACGGCGACGGACGGGCTCGGCATCGAGATGCCGCAGATGCACATCGAGATGCCGGAGATGGGCGCTCATGCTAAGTGAAGCCGCCGTTCGCACGGGGATTGCGAAGGCGATCGACTTTCTGAAAGACACGCGCGAGCCCCATGCTCTCGCATTCATGACTATTCTCCACCGCCGTTGCGGGATCGAGGAATTCGCGGATTGCGGCAAGCGCTACGACGAGGTGCTGCCCGATCATCCCGACCGCGTCCTGCGGGTCTTTCGACGCATATTCGACGCCGACAACCCGATCGACGTCGAGGACTGGAAGCACGTGGTCGTGCCGACCGATCGGCTCATGATCTCGGCGCTCTATTGCGATCGACTCGGCCTGCCGCCTTCTTACGCGGAAGCGCTTGCCGCAGCCGTCAGACAGGGCGGCTATGCGGCCACGCATGCGCTCTTGTCGTGGGTCTATGTTCAGGAGAATCGCTGCAAGCTGGTGCTACCGGACGGTTTCGAGGAAGAGATGTACCGGGCCGTCGCCTCGATAATCGACGAAAACCCTACCGTGCTCCATGACGTCAATCTCGAGGCCGCCGCGTTTCTTTGCCTGGCGCGTCAGGGCAGGCGGGTCGACCCCCGCTTCGTCAGACTCGTCGTCGCGCTGCAAAACGACGATGGCGGTTGGGGGCCGGTGGATGAGTCGAACTGGCACGCAACGGTCTTGGGCCTCACGATCCTCGCTCACATCGGCTTCCCGTCCGTCGCACGGTAGACAGGCGGCGGGGCTTACCCCGCCGCCGAAGTGACGAATCGATAAGCGGATCAGAAATCCATCGTCGCGCTCACGAAGAAGCGACGCCCGAGCGGATCGTAGGTCCCGTAGTTGCCGCCGACGCCGCCTTCCTCGCCGCCGCTGACTCTCGTGCATACCGTGCCGCCATAGGCTTCGAAGCCGACGGCGTTCGGATCGCCGCCGACGCAAGGCGGATCCTTGTCGAGCAGATTCTCGATGCCGAAGTTGACCCGGTATCGATCGCCGAAACGGTAGCCGCCCGTTAACGCAAACAGCTGGTAGCTCGGGTAGCTGCTGTAGACACAAGGCGTCGCGGATCGATCCTCGCGACAGGCAGGGTTATCGAGCGTCGGCCAGTACTGATGCCTGAGCCCGACGTTCCACGCCCCTCTTGCGTAGTTGAACTGCGTGAAAATGCGGTACTCGTAGAGCTGGCATTGGATCTGCAGCGAGCAGTCGTTGTAGCCTTTATGCTCGACCTCCGCAAGGTCCGGCCGTTCCTGCGTGATCGAGTTCAGATTGTAGTTCGCAACGGACTGCATGCTGAAGAAGCCCTGCGCGAGATCCCTCTGCCAGTTCAGCTGCAGATCGATACCCGACATCACCGCACGGCCCTGGTTCGAGAACGTGCGATCGGTATTCTGAGGGCCGCCGCTCGCCGGGTCGCGGTTGATGTACGAGCAAGCCAAGATGGTCGGATCGCCGGTCGGGTTGAACTGCCGCGACAGACAGCTCTCATAGATCGCGTCGGCGTTCTGGAGCGCGATCATGTCCTTGATCTCGATGTCGTACCAATCGACGGTCAACGTGAAGTTCTCATGGAAATCCATGACGATGCCGACGGTAAACGTATCGGCCTGCTCTTCCCGAAGGTCCCGGTTGCCGAAACTGTTCGAGACGCCCGTGCCGCCGACCGTCGGCTGCCCTTCGATTCCGTTGGACTCGTAGTACTCGTACGCGCCCGAGGGTCCCATTAGTGCGCGGCATATCGCTTCAGTCTGCGCGGCCTGTGCCGGATCCGCAGACGACGCGCTGAATTCGCCCGGGACATCGAGATTCTGCGAGCACCAGTCGCGACTGCCGAAGCCGCCGAAGACCTGTGTGCGCGTGATGAACAGCTCGCCGAGGTTCGGTGCCCGGAACGCGCGATTGAATCCGCCGCGTATGCGGTAGCGCGGCGTGATCCCCCAATCGATGAGGGCCTTATACGTGTTCAGATTGGGCATGTTCGGCATGCTCCAGTCCGAAACACGGCCTCCGAGCTCGAGCGTGAAATGCTCCGCGCCGATTCGGCCGCTCGACACGAGCGGAATGAGGAGCTCGCCGTAGAGCTCCTTGACGTCGAACTCGCCGAAGCTTTTCTCGTTCGGATACGTGCCGGCGATCGGGTCGAGGAAGTTCTGGTTGTCGCTCAGGTTGTCCGGCACGAAGTAGTAGGAATTCTCCCGATACGTCGCTCCGAGCGCATACTGCAACGGTCCCGCGCGCATGTCGACGAGCTCGCCGACGAGGTTCGCCTCGACCACCGTCTGCTTCATCTCCCGCTCGTTCTTCAGCGACGGGGAGATCATCGTCACGCAGTCCTGCGACGGAATGAATCGCTCGAAGATCGGCAGCCCCGTGGTGCATCGCGAGTTGGTCTCGGCGAAGCCGTTGTTGACGGGCTCCGGATCGAAAATGGCGTTGCGCCCGAAGTTAGGGACCAGATACAGAGCGCGCAATGACGACAGCCTGACGGAGCCGTTTTGATTGACAATGTTGTCCGAGCGGCCGGTCGAGACGGTGATATCCCAAAAATCATCGCCGCTCGGCAGCTCACCTTCGAGCCCGATCGAGAAGTTCAACGTGGTCGTCGTGTTCGTCGTCGAGCGCCCGCCGCCGATGGCCTCGCGCAGGTAATCGGGCGAACGATTGCCCCAGAGTACGCGATTGGGATCCGGTCGGCTCATGAACAAGTTGTAGACCTCGGCCGTTGTGGGCCACGCCTCCGACATCGTGCAGCCCGGCAAGCCGTCGAGCCAGGGCATCTCCGGAGTCGGCGGCGCATCGCACTCGACATCGAAGCGGCCGCCGATCGTATAAGCCGGGTTCGTTCTGTCGCCGGCATCCGCAATGCCGTTCCCGTTGACGTCGATCAGCGAGTCCGGAATGTCATAGATGCTGCGATTCGGCGAATCGCCGGGATAGAGAGGCGTATTGTTACCGCGGTAGATTTCGTTGCCGAACGGTACCGCTGCAGCCCATTGGTTGATATTCGCGGCCGTGTTTCCCAGGCTCGACTGGGTTTGGGTGCGGGTGAACGCGGCCTGGACCGTCACCCTCATGTTGTCGGAGATATCGAAATGGCCGGATCCGAACGCCGAAAGCCGCTCGAGCGGTGACGACGCCCATCGGTAAAAGTTGTTCTCTTTGATGGCTCCGTTCGCAAGCTCCACAAAGACAGGCAGGCCGGCGTAGTTGCCCCAGTGATCGCCGCCCGACCCCGGTATGTTCGGGTCGTACAGCGGCCCGTTGTAACGGTATGCCCCGGGTATGCGCCTCGGGTCGGTCGTCTGAGCACCGAAGCCCATTCCGGTGAAAATCGTCCCATCGTCGTTGGTTCGATAGTTCGTGGCGTCGACGTTGTTGTCGATCGCGCCCGGCGGAAGCTCGCTGAAAATCTCGTCGACGCTGATCGCCGTGCCGAGCGGAGTCTGATCGACCCAGCCGACTCGCGACTGCATCTCTGCCCGGCTCTGCGCGGGGTTGTTGTTGAGATAACCGGGCGGAGGGGGAATCGGATGAAGAAAAGCCGCTTCGTTGCGAATCCACGGCGTGCCGCCCCAAATGAACTGGCCGCCGGGGGTCCTTGGATTGGCATAGTCCCGGACGCGCCAGTCGCGCTCCCACTCGCGCTGCAACGATCGCGTCGCGCGCTCGATGCCGAGCATGACGTTGCCGCGATCGCCGGCCACGTTTGCGCCGACGAGCGCGGAGAGCGTGATCTCCTGATTACCTCCATGCTGCGTATCGGCGACCCGGAAATCGATCGCCGCACCCTCGAAGTCGTCCTTCAGCACGAAGTTCACGACGCCGCCGACGGCGTCCGCGCCGTACACGGCAGACGCGCCGCCGGAGATGACCTCCACGCGGGCGATCGCCGCTGCCGGAATCGAGTTGGTGTCGACGATCATCGTCGGATCGACCGGCATCGTGCGTCGCCCGTTGATCAGCACGAGGTTGCGGTTCGGACCGAGACCGCGCAGGCTGACGGTCGACACACCCACCGTGTTCGTCGCCGTCTGCGCGACGTCCGTCGTCGTGAACTGCGTGACTGCGGGCACGAACTGCGGCATCTGATTCAGAATCGTCTCGACGCCGACCGCGCTCGTATTGTCGAACATGCCCTCGTCGACGGTCATGATCGGTGCATTCGCCGAGAAGTCACGGCGAGGAATACGCGAACCCGTGACGACGATCTGTTCCTCGACCCGGGCTTCGCCTTCCTCTTGCGCGAGGACCGTCACCGGGCCTGCCAGCAACGCCGTGCCGACCAATGCGCAGCTCGATGCAGCTGCGAGTGACACTCTGCTCGAGGGGCCGAGCGCGTCGGCGATCGCCCGAGAGAGTGGATTGGAATTCGGGCGCACGCCCGACGCTTGAGTCTGCATGATCATAACTCCCCCGGAAGAAACAAACGTTGCAGATCCGAACTTGGCAACGACCCGCTCTAGCGGATGCTGCGTTCGCTATCAGTTTTGTCGATGAAGTGGCCGCGGAACTGAGACTACCACGGCGATGGTATTCTCAATAAAGATTTTCTTGGTACTGGGACTAGCACCCTGATAACGTATGGACGGGAGATGCAGGGGCTCACACTAACGAGGACGCTGGGCCAGCCTCGGCGGCGAGCTGGTTTGCCCTTCCGCACTGAGATGAACACGCGCACGAGCCGGCTTGCGTTCATAGCCGCGGCAGCGGTCTGCGGTGCCGCGCTCGCGCAGCCCGGAAGCGGTGCGCAACCCGCAGGCGATGCGCAACCCGCGCGCGGCCGATCCGAACGAGCGCGAGCAACGCTTGCTCGAGCAGATCGGCGAGTTACGCAACGACGGCGGCTGCGGCGGCGGCGTAGCTGACTTGCCGGACCTGGAAGGCCCGAATCGCCGGACGGCTTTCCCACAAGCGAGACCGCGTGTCCGATCCCGGGACATCGAACAGCCCTTGCTCGCGCCTAGCGTGAGCGTCACGGCAACCGGAACAAGCAGATACTTCGCTTGGAAAGCGATTGGCACGGGAAGTGTTAGACGGGTAACCCAATTAAGTGTGGCGCCTTTCGGCGGGCCTTTATGAACTCCGTCAAGCCGATCCTCGGCCGTCTGCTCCGTAAGGCTTCCTTCACCGCCGTCGTCGTCGCGACGCTTGCCGTTTGCATCGGCGCCAACATCGCGATCTTCGCCGTGCTGAACGGCGTGCTGCTGAAGCCGCTGCCGTACCCGGGCTCGGACGAGCTGATCTCGATGAACCACACGGCGCCCGGTATCGGCATCACCGACCTCGGCTCCGCGCCCTACCTCTACTTCATCGAGCGCGATCAGAGCGAGACGCTCGAAGCGGTCGGCCTGTGGGGGGCGGACACCGCGACGGTCACAGGTGTGGCCGAGCCCGAAAGCGTGCGGATCCTCGCCGTCACGCAAGAGATCCTGCCGATGCTCCGAGTCGCACCCCTCATCGGGCGCTACTTCACCGTGCAGGATGCATCGCCCGGCGGCGCGCCCACCGTGGTCCTGACCGAAGACTATTGGCAACGGCGCTTCGGCCGCGACCCTTCCTCGGTCGGCCGAATCGTTATCGTCGACGGCACGCCGAGGGAAATCATCGGCGTGATGCCGCGGTCCTTCCGCTGGCTCGATCGAGACGTGGATCTGATTAAGCCGCTTCAACTCGATCGCAATCGCGCCTTCGTCGGGAATTATCTCTTGAAGAGCATCGCCCGCATGAAGCCAGGAGTCACGCTCGAGCAAGCGAGCGACGACGTCGCGCGAATGATCGCCATCGCGAACGACGCGTTTCCGTTGCCGCCGGGGACCACTCGCGAAGACGTCGCGAGCATGGGAATCGGCCCCAACCTGCGGCCGCTGAAGCAGGAAGTCATCGGCCATATCGGGGACACGATCTGGCTGTTGATGGGCACGATCGCGATCGTGTTCGTGATCGCATGCGCCAATGTCATCAACCTGCTGCTCGCGCGTGCCGAGGAGCGTCAGCACGAGATCGCGATCCGAGGGGCATTGGGAGCGGGCTTCAGGAACATCGCCGGCGATTTCGTGCTCGAAGCCGCCGTGCTCGCCGCGGCCGGCGGCGTCGTAGGGCTCGCCGTGGCCCACGTCGCGTTGCGCTCCTTTCTGGCGCTCGCGCCCGCGAATCTGCCACGGCTCGCGGAGATCACGATCGATCCGACGGTGCTCGCATACGCCGTCGTGCTGTCGCTTCTGTCGTGCCTGCTTCTTGGTTTGATGCTGGCCGTGAGGTACGCGCGTGCCCATCTCGGCACAGGGCTTCGCGCCGACGGTCGATCATCCAGCTCCAGCCTGCAGCGGCAGCGAGCGCGCCGCACGCTCGTCACGATGCAGGTCGCGCTCGCGTTGGTGCTGATGGTCGGCGCTGGGCTCATGTTTCGGACCTTCCAAGCGCTCGTGAACGTCGAGCCTGGTTTCCAGCAGCCGGCGGAAGTGCTCGAGTTCGACGTTGCAATATCGAGCCCGGCCGCCGACGACGCGACGCGCTTGAAGCAGGAGATGCTCGATCGGATCGCAAACGTCCCGGGCGTGACCGCCGCCGCGTTCTCGACCTCTCCGCCGCTCGGCGGCGACACCATCACCGAGTTCTTCATCGCGGAGAGCGGCACGCGCGATAGCGGGCGTCCCGAATCGGAGCTGATGCGCTACAAGTTCGTGTCGCCCGGTTTCTTCGCCGCGGCGGGAACGCGGCTGGTCGCCGGCCGGGACGTCACATGGACCGACGCGCATGAGATGAGGCCCGTCGCATTGGTCTCGGAGAATCTCGCGCGCACCGAATGGGGAAGTCCTGCCGGCGCGCTCGGCAAGCGGCTCCGCAGCTCGAGCAGCGAAGCGTGGCGAGAAATCGTCGGCGTGGTCGGGGACGTGCGCGATAACGGCGTCGCGCAGCCGGCTCCCGAGATCGTCTACTTGCCTGCGATGACGAACGGCATCTTCACCGGGTCGCCGCTCTCGCCGAACCGCATCACATTCCTGGCTCGGAGCCCCCGCACCGGCGCCCCCGGGTTCCTCGACGAGGTTCGGGCGGCGGTATGGTCGGTCGACCCGAACCTGCCGCTCGCGAACGTCCGTTCGCTCGAAGACGAGTACGAGCGCTCGCTCGCCCGCACTTCGCTGACGCTCCTGCTGCTTGCGGTCGCGGGCGCGATGGCGCTGCTGCTCGGCGTGGTCGGCGTCTATGGCGTCACGGCTTACGCCGTCGCGCAGAGGACGCGCGAGATCGCGATCCGGGCCGCCCTCGGCGCACGGCGGCGCGACGTGCAGCGACTATTCGTCCGGCACGCTATCGCTCCGGCCGTGGTCGGCGTCGCCCTCGGGCTTGCGGCGGCCGCGGGTCTGTCACCGCTCATGTCCTCGCTTCTGTTCGGGGTAAGCGCGCTCGACGCTTCCACGCATATCGCCGCCGGCGTCGCTCTGCTCGGCGCAGTCGTGCTCGCGAGCTTCTTGCCTGCGCGGCGTGCCGCCCGCACCGATCCTTGTCGGATGCTGCGCGAACAATAGTCCACAAAGTCGCCGGAACGCCCGGCGGCACGCGCATTCTCGATCGACCGCGGGTGCCATTCCGCCCGTCAGCGAAACCGCTGATGCAGTTTTCGCACCGCTAATTCAATGGCGCGTCCTACCCACACCGCCGCTCCGTACTATGTGTCACCCTTCTCAGACGCATCAGGTGCTCCAGTACATGTTCCGTCGCGGTATCGCTCGTTTCGTCCAGCATCGGAGTTGGCTAACGCTGCTCCTCGTCATGCCCGTCGGCGCCGCATACGCGGGCGCTATCTCGATCGACGTCGTCGACGCCGTGACCGCAAGACCGCTGGCAGGTGTGACGATAACCGCCGAGACCAGAAACGGTGAGTCACGGACTGCGACAACGGGTGCTGACGGATCGGCTTACTTCGAGGATTTGGCCGACGGGTTCTACGCGTTCCGTACTGAGGCGGACGGTTACATTCCGGCGGTAGAACGGGCCGTTCGGATCCTCGAGCGCCGGACGGAGCGGCTTCGTTTCGAGCTGCGGCCGCAAGCGGTTCCCGTCGAAGAAGTTGTCGTCGTGGGCCGAGCCCGAGGAGCCGATCCCTTCGGCTCGGTCGCGGACCGCTTCCTGACGCGAGACGAGCTGCGCACCACGCCAGGCAGCGGCAGTGACGTGATGCGCGCCCTGGTCGGCCTGCCGGGAGTCGTGTCGAGCGGGGAATTCGCGAGCTTTTCGGTGCGCGGCCACGGGCCGAAAAACAATCTGATATTCATCGACGGCTTCCCGTTCCCGCAGGTCGCGCATTTCGAGCAGACGCTCGGCAAGCAGACCGAGATCGTGAACGGAGGCCGCTACTCGATATTTGCCCCGAACGCGGTGACGGGCGCCGAGTTCTCACCCGGCGGGTGGAGCGCCGAATTCGGCGGCCGTAAGGCGTCGCTGCTCCAGCTCGAGGTCGCGGAAGGCGCGCCGTCGCCGGTGGGCCGCCTGCGACTGGACCTCGCAGGAATCGAGGCAATGTACGAGGGGCCGAGCGGCTTTCACCCGAATACGTCGATGTTCGTGCAGGCGCGGCGCTTCGACTTCGGCAAGTTCTTCGAGACCATCGAAGAAGACGATCTGGGTTCGCCGGTCTCGAGCGACCTGATCTTCAAGACGAAAACGCGTCTGGAGAACGACGACATCGAATTCTTGGCCATTTTCGCGCCGGAAACTTACGAGCGGACCGTCGACAACGTCCTAGCTGCGAAAGAGAAGGGAGAAGGCGCCGAGGATCTGACGCTGCAGGACGACGAGCAGGATCTGATGCTGACGGGGGTGACCTGGCGGCGGCGATTCGGGGACGACGGCGAATGGACGAACCGAGTGTACTTCCGGGAGAGCGACAAGGTGTCCTCGGAGGGCGAAGCGAATCACGACCTCGTGCCGGACGGGACTCCCGCCGACCAGGTGCCGGTGCGCGAACGTCTGCTGACGGTTACCGAGAAGGACTCGGAATTCGGCTGGCGCAGCGACATCACGATCGGTAACGTTCTGGGCCGCTTCTCCGCTGGCTTGCACCTCGTGAATATCGATCTCGACTACTCGACCACGCTGCGCGAAGACTGGATTCGCTTCATCTACGAATCGGACGACCCTCGCCCGCCCGGCGCGAACTACATAGTGCTGCAACCGGCCGAGACCAACTCGCTGTACGTTCAGAGCGAGACGAACTACGCGCTCTACGGGGAACAGGTGTTCGACTGGGGACGAGCCAGCCTTCGATCCGGCTTGCGCTACGACTACGACGGGTTCAGCGACGAGAATCTGTTGTCCCCGCGAGGCCGACCTCCGGGAACGCCGCGGCAAGGACGGCACTGCCGCATCCGCCGAAGACGAGCCAGAACGTGCCGAGAAACTCGGCGGTAAGCTTTACACGCATTCCAGGACGCCTCCAGCACGAAGTGCGAAGATTCTAGACCTGCAACGGCTGTGGCCGCTAGACTTTCTTCCTCGTCGTTCCACGCGTCTTGACGAACAGATCAGGCGTCGCGCTCGTCCGGGCTTACGCTATGCCTTCAAGCGATACGAAGTCGCTACGCATGAGTCGGTATTCCCCGGCGCAGTGATGGACGGGTTGCGGTCGGTGTTCGAGACACCGAGGCCGCCCTACGTGGCTCCAACGGAATAGACGGCTCAGTCAGACTATTCCGACGCTGTTGAGGCCGGCGTCGCGACCGTCACTCGATGAGCCGGCGCGCTACGTATCCGCTCGAGCGCATCGCCGCCCCTTCGTTGTCTTCGCCAACGATAACTCAGTCGCCGGGACTCGCGTACCATACTGATCCGGATAGGGGATCTGCAGCCGCCGCATCGCGGCAGCAAGGGACGATATCGCGTGATCGACGATACCAACGACGACCAGCGTAACCAGCGTCTGGTTCGCTTGCTCGTTTGTCTGATGTTCTTCACGTTCGCGATGACGACGGACGCGGTGGGCAGCGTAATCCCCGAGGTCATCGAGCAGTTCAAGCTCAGCATGACCGCCGCGAGCGCGTTTCAGTACGCGACCATGGCCGGCATCGCGGTCGGCGCGCTGCTGCTCGGCTTTCTCGCGGACCGCCTCGGCCCGAAGTACACGATCATCATCGGTCTGCTGCTCTACGGGCTCAGCTCGCTCGTGTTCGCGGCGAGCAACGAGTTCATCGCGTTCGTTGCCCTGCTAGGCATAGCCGGCCTCGGGATCAGTGTCTTCAAGATCGGCGCGCTGGCTCTGATCGGCGACATCTCGGCCTCGACCGCTTCGCATACGCGCGTCATGAACACGGTCGAGGGGTTTTTCGCGCTCGGCGCGATCGCGGGTCCCGCCATCGTGGCGACATTGATCGCCGCCGGCATGAGCTGGAAGTGGCTCTACGTGATCGCGGCTGTGATCTGCATCGCGCTCGTCGTCATCGCCAGCCGCGTCCGCTATCCGGCATCGAGACGGCAGACCGAGCGGGCGAGCCCACGCGAAATGCTGATCGTGATGCGCGACCGGGCGGCGCTCGGCTTCTCGTTCCTGATCGTCATGTACGTTGCCGCCGAGGTCTCGATCTATGTCTGGATGCCGACCCTGCTCCAGACCTATACCGGGGCTTTCGCATGGCTGCCGATCTATGCGCTGACGATCTTCTTCGTGCTGCGCGCTATCGGCCGCTTTCTCGGCGCATGGTTCCTCGGGAGGCTGGCGTGGAGCACCGCGCTCATGCTTTTCGGTCTCGCGATCTTTCTGTGCTTTGCGGGCTCGCTCGCAGGCGGCGTCGACAGCGCCGCCTGGCTGCTGCCGCTTTCGGGCCTGTTCATGTCGATCGTCTACCCGACGCTGAACTCGAAAGGCATCAGCTGCTTCTCGAAGTCTCAGCACGGCGCGGCAGCGGGCGTCATCTTGTTCTTCACGGCCGCCGCCGCAGCGCTAGGGCCGCTAGCGATGGGCGCCGTTAGCGATGCGTACGGCAGCACGCAGGCCGGGTTCGTTCTGGCAACGGCCTTTGCTTTCTTGCTGTTCGCCGGCCTCCTCGTCAACTGGCTGTTCGATCCCGCGCGGCGACGCCTCGAGCATGCAGACGTCGCCGATTACGACACGCGCCTGCCGGCCGTCTCCAGCGAATGAAGAATCAAGTCCAGCTGATCGCCTATGCCGACCGGCTTGGCGGCACGCTGCGGGGCACGCTCGATTTGCTGCAGGGGCCATTCGCCGGTCTGTTCGGCGGCGTCCACCTGCTGCCCTTTTTCGATCCGATCGACGGCGCCGATGCCGGCTTCGATCCGATCGACCACACCGTCGTCGATGCGCGGCTCGGCGGCTGGGACGATGTGCGTGCGATCGCGGCCGAAGTGGACGTCATGGCCGACCTGATCGTCAACCACATCTCCAGCCGGTCGCCGCAATTCGCCGATTATCGCTCCCGTGGGCCGCACAGCGCGTACGACGGAATGTTTTTGACTTACGACCGCGTTTTCCCGCAAGGCGCCACCGCAGACGATCTGCTCGCGATGTACCGTCCGCGGCCGGCCCTTCCCTTTACGCCGGTCACACTCGCGGACGGCTCGCGCCGCTTGCTCTGGACGACGTTCACCGACGAGCAGATCGACATCGACGTGCGCCACCCGCGCGGGCGCGCGTATCTGGAACGCATTCTCGAAACGTTCGCCGCGGGCGGCGTCTCGAGCGTCCGTCTCGACGCCGTCGGCTACGCGATCAAGGCAGCGGGCACGAGCTGCTTCATGTTGCCAGAAACCTTCGACTTCATTGCAGCGCTATCAAGCCGCGCACGGCAACTCGGTCTCGAAATCCTGGTCGAGGTGCACTCCCACTATGAGCGGCAGATCGAGATCGCGCGCCGCGTGGACTGGGTCTACGACTTCGCGCTGCCGCCGCTCGTGCTGCATGCCATGTTCAACAGAACGGCGCGAGCCCTGAAGCGCTGGATCGAGATCCGCCCGACGAACGCCGTGACCGTGCTCGATACGCACGACGGCATCGGCATCATCGATATCGGCGCCGATACACATGATCGTCATCGCCGTGACGGGCTCGTCCCGAACGATGAGCTCGATGCGCTCGTCGAGCAGATTCATTTCAACAGCCGCGGTGAAAGCCGGCGAGCGACAGGCGCGGCCGCCAGTAATCTCGATCTCTATCAGGTCAACTGCACGTTTTACGATGCGCTTGGCGCAGACGACTTGAAGTATCTGCTCTGCCGGGCGATCCAGTTCTTCCTGCCGGGCGTACCGCAGGTCTATTACGTCGGGCTGCTCGCGGGACGCAACGATCTCGAGCTTCTCGCCCGAACTAACGTCGGACGCGATATCAACCGGCACTACTACCAACGGGACGAGATCGACCGCGCGTCGGCTCGGCCGGTCGTGCAGCGGCTCTTCGAGCTGATTCGGCTCAGGAACACACACAGGGCCTTTTCCGGCCGCTTCGAAGTCGGCGCATCGCCGGATAGCGTGCTGGACCTGCGCTGGCAGAACGGCCCCGACTTTGCGCGCCTTCGCATCGATCTCGAAGACCTGACGTACGAGCTCGAGTTTTCGCGCGACGGGGAAACGGCTGTGCTTCATCTCGACGACTCGGAGCGTTCTCGGCGCTGACGCGGCCATATGTCTTGACTCCGACGCCCGCTATTGGCGTCAATACCAGGTCTCCACGATCGGAGAATCCAAATGACACGCTCGATAATCGCTGCGCTCGCGATCCTGATCGCCGCGGCTCCGATCACTGCGCTGCCGCAAGCCACGGGAATCACGGCGGGTGCGGCGAAGGTCGACATCACGCCGGACGTCGACGAGCTGCCGCAGGGCTACCTCGGCATCCTCGATAGGATTCATTCTCGAGCGATCGTGATCGACGACGGCGATTCGATCGCGGCGTTGATCAGCGTGGACGCGGGCGCCATTCCGGACGAGGTGTGGCGATCCGTCACGACGGCGCTCGAGAGCGAGCTCGGCATACCGTCGGACCATGTCCTCCTCACGGCCACGCATACCCATAGCGTCCCGCGCACAACCGGCGACGCCTACGCGGAGAGGATCGTTGAGTCGGTGCGCCTCGCTCACGAGCGGCGTAAGCCGGCACGAATCGGCTTCGGCACCGGGGAGTCGTACATCAATGTCAATCGCAACATCATCGATCCCGAGACGCGGCGCTGGTGGGAAGGACCGAATCGGGACGGGCCGTCGGACAAGACGGTTGCCGTCATCAAGCTCGAGTCGCTGACCGGCGAGCCGATCGCGGTCTACTACAACTATGCGATGCATGCGGTCGTCGCCGGGCAGCTCGATCTCGTCAGCGGCGACGTACCAGGCACGACATCGCAATATATCGAGGAGTCCTTCGACGACCAAATCGTCGCACTCTGGTCGAGCGGTGCGGCCGGCGATCAGAATCCGCTGTACTTCCAGCAGACGTACGATCTTCGTGAAATTCGGATCCGCGACTATGCGACGCGGGGCATCGATATCAGCAACTCGATGCCGCCGGGCGGACAAGGCCTCGATCGCAGCGATCCGACCGTCATCAGGCTCATGGAAGAGCAGAAGCAGATGATCCTCTCGATGGGGCAGTTTCTCGGCGAGGAGGTCAAGTCCGTGATGCGCGGGATGAAGCGCCTGGCGACGGAGATACGAATCTCGGGCGGCCAGCGGATCGTCAGCTGCCCCGGTAGAACGCGGCTCGACTCGGGCCGCGCCGGTTTCCCCGGCGAGTATGAAGATGCCGGGCCGGTCGACATCAGGCTCGGCCTCCTCCGCCTCGGCGACATCATGATCGGCGCCGTCAATGCCGAGGTGTTCAACCTGATCGCACAACGACTGAAGAACGAATCCCCGTACGCGAGAACGATGCTCGCAACGCTGACGAACGGCTTCGCACGCTCGGGGTACATCCCGAACGACGCCGCTTACGGCATGTACACGTTCGAGGTGCTTTCGTCTCGGCTCAAGCCGGGCTGCGCAGAATCCGCAATCGTCGACGGCATCCTCGACTTGATGAACGATTGAATGAGGGTATTTCTGAGTCACATCTCGGACGAGGCTGCCGAGGCTCGCGCTCTCAAGAACGCGCTCGAGGCCGCATTGCCTTCTGCTGAAGTGTTCGTGAGCGCAGCCGACATCCATCTGGCACGCCGACGATCGGAATCGTGCTGGCGCATCGCCAAGGGGAATGGGAACCGAACAAGGAAACGATCCTGTCCCTCGCCACGGCCAAGCCACCCGGCCTGAAGGGCGATTGGGTCTTTCATGCGATCCAGGATGAAAGGGCATTCCTCACGGCGCAGCTGCACACGTACTCCGGTTTGATCTTCGCGAGTCCATGGCGGGCACGGATCGATCCGGAAACGATAGCGGCGACGATCGAGTGGGTTCGCGAAGGCGGACGAGCTCTCTTTCTGGGATTCGAGATGGGCGATCGGCACCACAACGCGAACCTTGCCGAGCTGACCCATCATTTCGGGATCGATCCGGCGACCGACATCGTGGGCCCTCCTGGCTACAGCGAACAGAAACCCTACGAGGCGGTGGTCGAATACGAGATCGCGGCGGCGGAGCCCCACCCGCTAACGCGCAATCTGACGACGGTTCGTCTGTCGAACGCTCAGACCGTGCAAGTTGAACCCGGCGGGATCGAGTGGCTGCGCGTCGGGCGCAACGTTGTCTACCGCCCAAGGAGCAGCACGGTGCTGTATCGAGACGGTACGCTCACAACGCCGCGTGGCGCGATGTTCGACCGCCGCGAGAATGCAGACTTTTTTCCCGTCGCGGTCGAAGCGCCTGCCGGCCTCTGCGGCAAAGGACGAGCGTTGATGATCGGGACCTGGGACCTGCTCGGCCGCACCAAGCCGTTCGCCGGCGACAACCCGATTCTGGTTTCTCGATTGCTGGACTGGCTGGCGGGCAAGGACGGCGCACAAGAATGACGCCTTCGAGAGAGAAGCGGCCGCGAGAGGCAACCGCGGCCGCTTCGCTGCTTACGCTCTATCGTATGGCTGCAGTCGAGCAGCCGACGCTTGCGCTAGAAGTTCACCTCCAAAGCCACGAACCCCCGGCGGCCGAGCGGGTCGTACCGTCCCGTCAGCGTGTTGATGAGCGCGTTGTTATCGGGCGTCGCACCGTAAACCTCCGGGTCTCGGTCGAAGAGATTCTCGATGCCGCCGCGCATCCTCATCGTCTCGTTGAACTGCCAGCCGCCGTTCAGGTTGAAGACGCTATAGGAACCTGCACCCTTGCTGACGGTCTGCGGATTGTCCGCGTAAGACGCGTGCTCGATCGCGGGCAGATACCGCCAGTTCAGACTGAGATTGAGCCGGTTCCTGCGGTACGAGAACGTCGTGAACGGCAGATAGTCGTAGATGCCGCCTTCCGCTCCGGTGCCCTTGTAGTCGACCGTCGGCGCACCCGGCACGGCGACCGACTTCCACCTCAGCTGGTAGGTCACCGAGGTGCGCACCCCGATCTCGCCCTGCAAACGTTCGAAGCCCAGGTCCGAAAGCTGCGCGCGCCAGTTGATGTTGAGATCGATACCCGAGACGTCACGCTCGCCGAGGTTGTACAAGAGACCTTGGACCTGCCCCGCCGCGCCCGGATTGGTCGACTCACTGTCGTTGCGCCGGATCAACCCGCAGAACGGGTTGTCGACGCTGTACGTGGGATTGGTCGCACCGTTGTAGTTGAAGCACTGCTCGTACACAGTGCGGAAGTTCAGCTCGTCGATGTATCCCTCCATCAGGATGGAGTACCAGTCCGCCGCCACCGACAGATCGGCGTTTCTGGCCTGCCATACCACACCGAACGTCTTCGTCTTCGCAAGCTCGGGATCGAGCTCCGGATTGCCTCGGCGCTGCACCGAGAACACGGAGCTGACGGCCCCTCCTCCAACCGGCCAGTTGTCCGGATCGTCGTCGAACGGGTTCGCGCCTGGTATCACACCCTCCCGGTACATGAGCTGCCGGCAGAGCTCTTGAACCTGCCGTCGATTGGGGTTGTCCGGGTGGTTGCCGAACAGGTTGAGCGTATCGGCTCGGCACGGCTCGCCCTCGTTCCACACGTTGACGCTGCTCGAGGGCCCGCTGAAGAGCTCGTGGACCGTCGGTGCGCGGTAGGCCCGCTGATAGCCTCCGCGAAACCGCAGGCTATCGTTCGGCGCCCAGCTGAAGAGCGCCTTGTAGGTATTCGCGTCCGACTCCTCCTCGCCCACGTCGAACAGCGAGTGCCGCGCGCCGAACTCGAGCTCGAACCGACCAAACACGGGATACAGAATCTCGCCGTAGATCTCCGTGACCTTGGTCTCGCCGCCGGCCGCCACCGCCGAGTTGTAGAGGGGATCCGGACGGAACTCGCTTTCGTTGCGGCGCTGCGTGAGACCGAAGGCGCCTCGCAGCTCACCGGCGCGTAGATCGGCGAGCTTGCCCTGGAAGTTCGTCTCGAAGATCCGCTGCTTGACCTTGTTCTTCTGCGTCATGTTGGCGAGTGACGCTTCGATGCAGTCTTCCGTGAGCTCGAAGCCGCTATCGAAGATCAGCTTGCCGTTTGCATCGACGTGATACGGCTCGAATATCGGCAGGCCGCTCGTGCACGTCAACGTGACGTTGCTGCCGCCGCCGACAGGCATTGAGAAGTCTCGCCCGAAGTTCGGCGCCTGAGCGATCGCCTCGCGGCGCTCGTTCCAGAGGAAGCCCACCATGTGGGTCAGGACGGTCGTATCTCCATACTGCGAGAACGCCTCCCAGGTCCAGTCGCTGTTCGGAAACCGCCCCTCGAATCCGGCCGTGAAGTCGAACAGGTGCGTGTCGTTGTCCGTGATTCGATTCGGGAAGTACTTCGCGACCTCCGTCACGCGGTACGGCGCGTCCGGGTCCGGGCGCGAGTCGAGCAGCAACCGCAGGCCCCACGGCTCCAGATCCGGATTCCGTGGAACCTCGCGATTCGTCACCGGGTTCGGCGGCCCGGTCGCCCAGACGTTCGACGTGACGAACGTGCCCTGCGCGAACATCGACAAGTTATCGGTGATGTCGTAGATCGCTCGCCCGAAAGCGGTATAGCGAGTGAGCGGCGACGAGAGAAACCTTCTCGTGTCGACCTCTTGCAACGTATTGTTGAGCTGCGTGCGCTCCTTGTACGGGAACTCCGTGCTGCCGGTGTAGCCGTTGCGAACGGCGTTGTCCTGCAGGAAGACGCTGCCGTCGTGATTGATGTAGAACTGCAGGTTCGTGGGTATCGAGCCCGGCAGGTACTCGACGCCGTCCACCACGACGCCGTTCGGAAACAGCTGGCTCAACGCCTCCTGGGACGGACGGCCAGTCGCCTGCGACGCGTTCGCCGCATCGAAGGCCGGGAAGCTGATGCGCGGATAGTTGCTTTCGGTGCCCGGATCGCGGAAGCCTCTCATGTAGAAGTCGCGATTCGAGAAGTAGGCGGCCTCTCTCGATGCGTACGCGATATTGAACACCGCATTACCGCGGTCGCCGTCGAAGTTGCCGCCGATGAGCACGTCGGCGCGGTTCTCCTCACCGTCGCCGGCCTCCTGGAAGCTGCGCTGATAGTTGATTCGGATACCCTCGAAGTCGCGCCGCAGCTTGAAGTTGACGACGCCGGCCAGCGCCTCGGAGCCGTACGTCGCTGCGGCGCCGCCGCTGATGACCTCGACGTTCGCGATCATCGCAGACGGAATCATGTTGGTGTCGATCGTCAGCGCCGCATTGACGGGCTGCACCCGCCGGCCATCGACGAGGATGAGGCCTCGCCCCGCGCCGAGGCCGCGCATGTTCAGGGTGGAAACACCCGGCGTAGCGGCGGCGTTCGGCGTGACTTGCGACGCGCTGAACTGCGTCGCGCCCGGATTGAACTGCGGGTATTGATTCAGCACCGCCTCGACGCCGATGGCGCTGTTCTGGTCGAAATCTTCGGAGTCGATCGTCAGGATGGGGCTCGACGCCTCGAAGTCCCGACGAACGATGCGCGAGCCGGTGACGAGAACCTCCTCCACCAGACTCGCATCCGAAACGTTCACTTCCTGCCCGTGCGCAGCGGCGGTCAAGCCAAGGCACGCGCACACGGATGCATAGATCGGTTTGAGCTTGACGCAATCCCCGAGCACCCCGCGACTGTCCCCCGCCGCGGGATCCTTCCTTGCGAAACACACCATGCCATCCCCCTGCTGGTGAGTTAGCGTTGTCGATTTGTTTACATCGGACGACTGATCGAGCGACCCGGCATCCGCGGGTACATTATGTTTTCTGAATGCATTATTCTGCCTGTATACAACTCTTCGAGCGCCAAAGCAATGCGTTTGCAGGGTCAATGCAGTTTCGAGATCGTTAGCGCTCACCGGCGCGGAGGCCACGTATTTCATGCAAGAGCAGCCAGGCGCGAGCGCATCTGAACATACGTCTCCGAGGATGTGGCTCAAGGCGTATTCGCTCGGGCCCACCGACGGATGGTCGATCGAGCCCGCTCCTATCAAGCGTCAGTGGATGGATGCGACCTACGAGAAGAACGCCTACCGTTGCCTGCCGCTCGTAGCGGCGAACCAGGCCGGCTGGGTGGTGCGATGCCCCGCGAACCTCACCGCCACGTGGTCGGGCAAGATCGATAATTACGGCGTCGAGATCGTCTACGCGCGTGACTCCGCGCATCTCGCGAACGTGGCGCTGTCCCACTTCGGCAGCGGCATTCTTACCTTCGTCCTCCCGTGGCTGTTCCGTACTCCGCCCGGCATCGGTCTGTGGGTGCGCGGCCTGACCAACGACGTGAGAGGCGACATCGTTCCGCTCGATGGTCTCGTGGAGACGGACTGGTCCCCGTACACCTTCACGGTGAGCTGGAAGATCGTCCGCAGCGGCGTCCCGATCCACTTCAGGAAGGGCGACCCGATCTGCATGCTGCAGCCGTTCCAGCTCGGCCTGCTCGAGCAATTCGACTGCTCCGTCGAGCCGTTCACGTCGGCGCCAGCCGAGATTCAGAAGGGCTTCTACGACTTCGTGGACAGGCGCGCCGCCAATCATGCCGTTGCGCCGCAAGGCGGTTACGAGCCGCAGCGCGACTATTTTCTGGGTCGTTACCCCGACGGCTCGCCGGCACGCTATCCGTCCGGCACCGTCGCGCCGCCGCCGACCGGGTGTCCGGCGCAGCATCGCGCCCCGGACCACGCGGACCCGTCTTCGGCCGCGCCGGACTCGATCCCGTCCCCGCAGCACCATATGAAGTTCGACCTGAAGCCGTTTCGCTGAGCGTATGGCAGTATTCCGCTTGAATCGGTTCCTCGCCGAACGCCTTCGAGAGGAGCAGTACGATGTGCGCTGCGAGGATGTGACCCGCCCTGGAACGCGCATCGTGGCCTCGAGGCGCTGCTGGACGCGAGGCCGCGAGGTCGAGGACGAGGAGCAGCTCGCTGCGGAGCTCGAGCAGGTACGGCGGGACCAGGACGAGCTCGAGCGCAGACAGCGAGACATCGAAGAGCAGCGGCGTCGCGGCTTCGGCGGGTTTTAGCCGTTGATGGGAACACTCAGAGATAGCAACGTCCGATGATCTGCATCCGAATACTTCGCGAGCGCTTCGTGCCCACACTCGTCGAGGCGAGCGCGCTTGCTGCCGCGGCCGCGGCATTGTCCTTGGCCGGCTCGGCGCCCGCGGGCGCGCAAGAGCCGGCGCCTCAGCAGCGGGAATGTGCTCGGATCGAGAACGATGCCGAGCGCCTCGCCTGCTACGACCGTGCGCTGCGCGATAGCCCTGCGCCCGCGCCGGAGCCGGCCGCCGCCGCACCGACGCCACCGAGCCCGGCGGCCGTCACCGCACTCTCGGCCGAGCGCGAGACGGTACCCAGCACCGAGGTCGTCGTCGTCTCGCTTCGTCAGCGCCCGGGCCTGAACACGCTGTTCACGACCGAGCAGGGAGAAGTGTGGGCGCAGGTCGGCTTCGAGCAAAGCTACTTTCCGCCGCCCCCGTTCGCAGCACAAATCAAGCCCGGCAGACTCGGAAGCTTCTTTCTCGTGCCGGAGGAAGGGACTGCCGTGCGGGTACGTCGCCGCAACTAGGTCGGCCGCTCTCGACATCGCTCGCGGCGCGCAGTCCCGGGGCTGATAGCCGATGGCCCCTGCCTCGTCCGCACCTGCGAGGCGAGGCAGGGGCCGCGACCTCAGGAACCTACGATGCCTCCGTCCTTGCGCCGTATCGCGATCGTGGCATCTCGCGGGATCGTGACGCCGTCATACTCCTCGGGGAAATTGGTCAGGGTGGGGTCGCCGTCGCCCGGGTGCTGGACGTTGATGAACATCGTGCGCCGGTCCGGCGTCACGGCGATACCCGTAATCTCGCAACCCGGAACGCCTTCGAAGAGACGCTTCAGCTCACCGCTTGCAGTGTCCGCGACCAGCATCTGGTCGTTGATGCCGCCCGGCTGCCCCCGGCCGTCCGTTTGAATGAACAGCCGGCCGTCGGGATCGGCCCAGAGCCCGTCCGGCGCCCTAAGGGCCGCTTCCGTTCCCTCGGTCTCCGCGGCGATCAGAAACACGTCCCACTCGAAACGCGTGCCGACGTGGTGGTCGCTGTCTCGCCAGCGGAGAATGCTCCCTTCACCGTGGCCGTCCGTCAGCGAGCAGTACACGTACTCGTTCGGTCCGACCGTCGTCCACTCCGGACGCTCCAGCGGTGTCGCGCCGACGATATCGGCGGCGCGGCGTGCGAAGATCAGAACCTCCGCCTGATCGTTAAAGTGCGCCGCTAACAACGGGTTCGCGATCGAAAGCTCGAGCCATTCGCCGCTGCCGTCCTCGTTGAACTTCGCGGCGTACAGCTTGCCGTGGTCGAGCGGGCTCTTTCCCTGCGCGCGAAGCGCCTTCCAATTCTTATCGGAAACGAACTTGTAGATGTACTCGTCGCCTTCGTCATCGCCCATATAACCGACGACACGGCCGCCTCGGCCGACCGTCAGAGCGCAGCCCTCGTGCCGGAAGCGGCCGAGCGCGGTACGCTTCACGGGCGGCGCGGATGGGTTCATCGGGTCGATCTCGACGACCCAGCCGAAGCGATTGCCCTCGTTCGCGAAATCCGCGTTCCCGAGGTCGAAGCGCGCATCGAACTGGCTCCAGCCGTGGAAGAACGCCCAGAACGCGGCGAACCCATAGCGAGCTTGCAGCTCGGTCGGCACGAACGTGGAGGAAGGATCGCCGAAGTAGAAGTGAACATTCTCCTCGCAGGTCAGATAGGTTCCCCACGGCGTATACCCGTTCGAGCAGTTGTTCAGCGTACCCTGAGGAGGGTTGCCGGCAGGGTTCTGAAGCAGCGGCGAGCTCGCCGCCGGGCCGCTGAACGTCACCGGCGTGTTCACGTGAATGCGACGCGCATATCCGCTGTCGACGTTGCGCCACTGGCCGTTGGAGTTCTCGAGCTCGACGATGGTGATGCCGTGCGCGTGCTGCGATACGCGTACGTCGGCGAGGCTCGTCGGTGCGCGGCCCAGAATATGATTGTTCAGTCCATATTCGTGATTGAGCGCGAGCAGCCCGCGGTTACCGCCGGGATCGAGCGGGAAGTACCACATGCCGTCGTGCCCGATGCCGACCTGCTGCGCCTGCTCGTCGGCACCAGGCGGCCAATTAAACGCCGGGCCCGCCGATGGATTGATCGGCTGCCCCCACGGAATCAGCACCTGCATCTCATAGTCGTCGGCGATTCGCGGCATCGGCCCGCCGCCGCCCGCTGCAGGGAGAGGCGCAAAGTCCATCAGCCCGCGACGCGCCTTGCCGCGCCCTTTTCCGGCGGCAAGCGCGAGCGTCGGCGACGACGCGAAGAAAGCCGCCGCAGCGAGCTCGAGACCTCCGCGAAGCACCTTGCGCCTGCTGTGCAGCGCAGCGAGAACGCTGCGGAACGGCCGATTGTTGGACGTGTTGCTCGTACCGACAGTATGGTTCTTCATCGATCCTCCCCCGAGTGCGATGAGTCGAGTGGTCGGGACGGCTATTACCGCTGCTAAGCATCCGCGCACGCCGCCCCTGATGCTGCGGAAGATATATTCATGTATCACGCAACAATGCAAACTCGAGTATACCTCGGGGTGCGTACGGGTACAGGCTCGATCTAGGGGGAGCCAGATGCGCATCATCGCCGTTCTTGCGCTAGCGCTAGCCGGGCTCGGCGCGGCCTGCGCGCAGACCGCGCCATCGGCTGGCACGTCGCGGCTGCCGCTCCCCGCGCGCGCGGACATGCCCGACGACGCGAGCGCGCGGATCTACGATGCGATCGCCGGAGCGAACGGCGCGCCCGCGACCGGCGCGCTCGCGATCGCGCTCTACAGCCCTGAAACGGCCGCAGGCCTCGCGCGCATCGAGCGGTACTTGCTGGACGAGAGCGCGTTGCGCGGGCGGCGCGCGGCGATCCTCACGCTCGTCGCCGCGCGCGAGATGAGCCTCGCGTACGAGTGGAGCGTGCGCGAGGACGCGGCGCGTGCGGCGGGCGTCGAGCCCGAGGTCGTCGACGCCATCCGCCTGAACAAGTCGCTGGCCGGCCTCTCGCCGGACGACGCGCTGCTGATCGACTTCGGGCGTCAGCTGTACCGCGAGCGGCACGTGCAAAGCTCGACATTCGCATCACTCGTCGAGCGGCTCGGACGCCAGGGCGCGTTCGACGCGATCATGCTGCTCACATATCCCGCGATGGCGGGGGCCCTCGAGCGCGCGGCCGATCTGCGGCCGCCGCCCGGATGGGACCCCGCGCGGCTGCCGCGCCTCGAAGGGATCGGCACGCCGAACGGCCGGCCCGGCGACTTCGTCGCGGTCGGTGCCCGGCCGCCGTTGCCGAGCGACGTGCATGAGGACTCCCTCTATCGGTTTCCGCTCGTCGCGCGGCGCGAGCTCGACGCGCGCGGCCGAGAGATCTTCGACCGCGCCGTCGGCGCGGACCGCGAGACGGCGCCGCGCGGCCCTGTTGGCATGACGATGCTGAGCCCGGCGCTCGTCGAGCCGGTTCAGGCGATCAATACCGCGCTGCGCACGAACGGTGTGCTCGGCACTCGGCTCGCCGAGATCGTGATCACCGCGACGGGCCGAGAGATGAACAGCCAGTATCAATGGAACGTGCACGGCGCGGCCGCCGCCGCGGCGGGCGCCGGGCAGAACGTGCTCGACGCGATCCGCGACGACGCGAGCGTCGCCGCACTCGACGAGCGCGACGCCGCCGCGATCTCGCTTGTGCGCGAAATCTTTCGCAACGAGGCCGTCAGCGAGGCCACGTTCGCGAAGGTGATGGACCTTTTCGGCGCACGCGGCACCGTCGAGATCGCCGCGCTCGCGGGCGACTACTTGATGATGACGACTGTGTACAACGCGCTCGGGATGCGGCTGCGCGCCGATCAAGACGCGACGTTGCCGCATCGCGCGGGCGCGCCCGTCGGCGCGGAATGGCGCTAGCGCGCCAGGGGCCGCGCGAGCGATAGGGCGAGCCGGGCCGTAGTCTGAATGCGACGCGGTGAAGTGCTTTGGTGGGCATGAGCGCAGTCCGAGTCTCGGCGCGGCGTCGCGAGATCAAGCAGCCGTTGACGGCAATCGTGGGCGTGTACCGATGCGGATAGCGGACTGGCCGATAACCGTCGTGTCGAGCGCTTCGCGAGTGATCGGAGCGTCGTCGCTCGTCGGCTCATTCGTGGCGCTGTTGTTCTGGGTGCAGTCACTCACCCCAACGCTTATTCCCCGATCGTGGGAGTCACAAGTCGTGGTCGGCGGGACGTGCCTTGCGGTCGGCTACGCGTTCGGCGCGTTGGCCGGACGGTGCATGTGCAGCATCCTGAAGCGGCGGCACCGTTGGCCGGCCGATTCGATTCGGCGCTACGGCCAGCTTCTGCTGGCGGCGGCATGGCCGGCCGGCGTCCTGCTTGGCTCGGCACGATGGATGGCTTGGCAGAACGAGCAGCGCGACTTCATGGGGATGACGCTCATCGTCCGAGTCGATGCCCTGCTGATGGGGGCGTGGTCGCCGCTGGCTGGGGTGCTCTTGATCGTCGTCGGCAGCCTGATGATACGCGGCGCCTGCACGAGCGTGCGCTTCGTCCAACGGCGCTTGCCCGGGCCTGCCGCGATGTCGGTCGCGCTGCTGCTTCTCGCCGTAACGACCTTAGTGCTCGGTCGCGAAGTCGTGTATCGCTCCGTCACTGCGTTTGCGAACTCCGTGTACGCGCCGATGAACGAGGAAACGAGCGAAGGGACTTTCCAGCCCGACTCACCATCGGTATCCGGTAGCGCTGCCTCCTTCGTCGCATGGGACACGCTGGGACGTCAGGGACGGGACTTCGTGGCGTCAGCCACGACTGCGCACGAGCTCACGATGTTCCACGGCACGGAAGCCGCGATCGCGGAGCCGGTGCGCGTCTACGTGGGTGTCCGGTCCGCAGCGTCGGCCGAGGGGCGGGCGGAGCTCGCGGTCCGCGAGCTCGAGCGCGCCGGCGGATTCGATCGGAAGGTGCTGATCGTGTGGGTGCCGACCGGGACCGGCTGGATGATCCCGGAAGCAGCGGCCGCACTCGAGCAGCTTCATCGCGGCGATACGGCCATCGTCGCGATGCAGTACTCGTTCCTGCCGAGCCTCGTCGGCGTCTTTCTGGACGCAGGCCTTGCAAACGAGACGGGCCGCGCGCTCTTCGGCGCGGTCCATACACGCTGGTCGGCGCTTCCGATCGAGCAACGTCCGAAGCTCATCCTGTTCGGCAAGAGTCTCGGGACGGCCGGCGTCGAAGCCCCGTTCGTCGGAGACGATGCATCCTCGTCCGTCGCAAACCTGATTGAGAGCACCGACGGCGCGCTGATCGTCGGCCCGAAGCGCAGCAATCCGATTCACGCGCAGCTCACACGTGAGCGCGAGCCGACGTCGCCGGCATGGCAGCCGGTTTTCGCCGGCGGTCGGTCCGTACGTTTCCTGAACCGGGATCCGAACGGCCCCGTGTTGCGCGGCGAGTGGCCGTCGCCGCGGATCGTCTATCTGCAGCATCCGTCGGACCCGGTCACATTCTGGAGCCTGGACGTGCTCTGGCGCGCCCCCGAATGGATGAACGAACCGCGCGGCTTCGATGTGCCGGAAGCGCTTCGATGGTTTCCGATCGTCTCCGGCGTGCAGGCCGTCCGCGATTTGCTGGACCAGCTCGACACGCCGCCGGGCTTCGGGCACGTGTACAGGACGGAGTATGTCCTCGGATGGGCCAGCGTCGCGCCTCCCGCCGGTTGGGACGACGCCGACACGGAGCGGCTGGAGCGGTTCCTCGACGACATGGCCGGTCATTGACACGACGCCCGCGAGCCCCTTACGTAATTCGCGCGCGCTGAATGGCGCCTGCGGGCAACTCAAGAAGCAGGCGAAGTCGTTGCTGCGAGCCGCGGCGACTCGCGACGAAGCAGCCGGATCGCCGGGAGGGAAGTAGGTCGTCGCCGGTGCCGGCCTAAAGCACTCCGATCGCGAACACCGCGAGCTGGATCACGAGCCAGATGCCCATCAACGGCATCATGAACTTCAGGTACTGGTTGAAGCCGACGGACGCGATGCCGAGCCCTGCCATCAGTATCGCGTTTGTCGGCAGCACATTGCCGATCCAGCTGCCGATCGCGTTGAACGCCGTGACGACGAGCGCGCGATCGACGCCTGCAAAATCGCCGAGCGGCGCAAGGATCGGCATGACGAGCGCGTTGCCGGCCGACGCCGCGCCGACGAGGAACGCCAACGGCACCGTCACGACGGACAGCACCGTCACGAAGATCAGACTGGACGTGCCTTCGACCAGGCCTTCCATCGAAAAGAGCACGGTGTCGATCGTCTTCGTGTTGTACAGGATGACCGCCACGCCGCGCGCGACGGCGACGAGAATCGCGGGACCCGTGAAGTCGACGACTCCCTTGACGAAGGCCCGCGCCGTCGCCGGCTCGCCGAGCCGCGCCACCATCCCGACGACGATCGCCATCACGCAGAACAGAACGGACAGCTCGGGAAGCCACCAGCCGAGCTCCCAAGAAAAGGCGCCGACGACGGTTTCGTGGGTATAGGGGTCCGCCGCCGTGCTCTTCAGGATCGAGCCCCAAGGGATGATCGAAAACGTCAGTAACAGAAACGTGAACGCGACGAGGCCGAGCACGATCTTGTGCCGCGCCGTCAGCTGCTCGAGGTCGTCGCGTGCGCCTTGCTTCGCGAGCGCGGCATCCTCCGGCGTGATCGGCACGAGCGACCGCGCCGGGGTCTGCCGGACGCGATTCGCATAGCGCACCGTGTAGACGATCATGGCCCCGGTCACGAGCACCAACAGCAGCAGCCTCAGACCGATCCCGTCGCCGAGCGAGATGTCCGCGGCATCCGAACCGATCCCGATCTTGAACGGGTTGACGGTGGAGCCGATGATGCCCGCCGACGGGGCGACGAAGACGACGGCGAGCGCGACCATTCGGTCGTAGCCGAGCGCGAGCATCAGCGGGATGATCAACGGATACATGCCGAGCGTCTCGTCACTCCACGACATGACCGAGCCGAGCAGCGCGAACAGCACGCTCAACGCGACGATCAGCGCCGTGCCGCTCGCACGGAAACGGTGGGCCAGGTGGGCGATTCCGAGGTCGAGCGCTCCGGTGGTGAACACGACCGTCATGAATCCGCCGATCGTCAGGATGAAGACGAATACCTGGACGGCGCCGAACATCGCGCCGCTGTTGAAGGGCCCGATCTGCCCGGTGTCTTCATCGACGACGCCATAGAGCCCGTTGATCGGCGCGAGCAGCAGATCGCCGACGCGCTCGGGAAAGGTGAGCGGCGATTCGATTTGCTGGAAGCTCCCCGCAATCGGGTAGCCCTCGTCATCGACCTCATATTGCCCCGACGGAACGAACAGGACGGCCACCCAGACGAGCAGCATGACGATCAGCAGAATGGTCAGCGGATGGGGGAAGGCGCGCCTCGCCCGACGTTCCTGCTCGATAGGTGTGGTCGCCGCAGGTGGAATCGATCCGACGGCCGCCTCGGCATCAGCCGCCTCGCGCCGTTCAATGTCGGCGGAAGTTTCCATGATGCAACCCTCGCCGGGCGCAGTCGGCCCTGCCGCACTGAGTAGTGGACGGATTTGCGTCGTCACGCGGCGAAGCATCGCGCCGCGGCTTGTGGTTCGAACATGGGACGATAGTCCAACCGGGGCTTTCCCCATCGGACATTGGTCCAATTGGCCAGAGCGACAGGCGGGAACAGGTTCGCAGTAACCGCTCGAACAGGGAGAGGCGAACGTGTCCACCAGCACCAGCGATTCTCGGCATTCGAAGCAGCCGGCGATCGCTAGACAGACGCAGGCCAACGTCCTAACCGCCGACGAGCCTCCGCCGGCGGCCTCAGCCGTCGGTATCGCCGTGCCGGCGGCTGGAGAACCGTCTACATCGCTTGGATTGAACCGGCAACGCTTGGCACTCGCAGGCTTCACGGCGGAGCCGGGCTCGACGCTCGTCATACCGCAACAGAAAGGGCCGACGCTCGTGGCGGTCGGCGTAGGAACCGCGGACCAGCTCGACAGTGGCCGAATCCGCGACGCTGCGGCCGCCTTCGCCCGAGCCGTTCCGTCGCAAACCGAGCTTGCGTTCTCGCTAGAAGGGCTGGACAGCGTGCCGACCGAGGCTGCGGCGCAGGCGGTCGTCGAAGGCATGCTCCTCGCGCGATATGAGTATTCGGGCAAACGCGAGCGCAAGAGCGAGCCGATCGAGTCCATCACTGTCGTCGCAAACGCCGCGGCGCAAGCCGCCGTGCAGGCTGGAGCGGAACGGGGGCGGGTGTTTGCGAAGGCGACGATTATGGCGCGCGATCTCGGCAACACGCCGCACAGTCATCTCGATGCGATGAAGCTCGCCGACCGGGCGCTCGAGCTCGGCAGCGCGCAGGGGCTTGAGGTCGAGATATTCGACAAGGAGGCGCTTCAGCAGCTTCGCTGCGGGGGGCTGCTGAGCGTCAATGCCGGCAGCACCGCACCGCCGTGCATGATCAAAATCGTGTACCGCCCGCAGCGCGGGTCGACCGGCAGCATGGCCATCGTCGGCAAGGGCGTCATGTACGACTCGGGCGGCATCAGCTTGAAACCGAGCGATCCCGTGCACGCACGCATGAAGAACGACATGAGCGGCGCCGGCGCGGTGCTGGCTGCGATTGCGGAATTGGGCGAGCTCGACTGCTCGACGACCGTCACCGGGTACTTGATGTGCACGGACAACATGCCGTCGGGCAGCGCGATGGCGCTCGGCGACGTGTTTGCGACGCACGGCGGCAAGACCGTCGAGGTCTTCGATACCGACGCGGAAGGACGCCTAGTGATGTGCGATGCGCTGGAGCTCGCCGCCGAGGAGCAGCACGACGCGATCATCGATATCGCCACGCTGACGGGATCCTGCGCGCGAGCGCTCGGCGGCGACATCGCGGGTTTGTTCGGCAACGACGCCGCGCTGATCGGGCAAGTCGAGGCGGCGGCCGCGGCGACGGATGAGCTCGTCTGGCAATTGCCTCTGCACCGTCCTTATCGCGAGATTCTCGACTCGGACGTCGCAGATCTCCGCAACTGCGGGCCCGTCGGACAGCCCGATGCGATCGCCGCGGCGTTGTTCTTGTCGGCGTTCGTCGGCGAGACGCCGTGGGCCCACATCGACATCGCCGGCACCGCGTGGAACGAGAAGGATCGGCTGTGGCGACGGGTCGGCTGCTCGGGCTTCGGCGCACGGCTGCTGCTCGAGCTCGCGATGGGTTTCAGACCGAGCGGCAGCCGGGCTCGGCATTGACGGTCCGCGGTCGGAACATGGCGCCCTAGTGAACCCCGATGAGCACCGACCTCATGGTCATCGTCGGGCTGCTCGCCGCGACGGTCGCGATGTTCGCCGTGAACCGTCCGCGCATGGACGCCGTCGCGCTGATCATGCTGACCGTCCTGCCATTCACCGGCGTGATCACAATGGACGAGGCCTTGGCCGGCTTCAGCGATCCGAACATCGTCCTGATCGCGGCGCTGTTCGTGATGGGCGACGGCCTCGTCCGCACGGGCGTCGCCCGCCGGCTCGGCGACATGCTGATCGCGAGGGCCAGGGGCAACTCGAATCGACTGGTCGTGCTCGTTATGCTGGCCGTCGGCGGGCTCGGCGCCGCGATGAGCTCGACGGGCGTCGTCGCGATCTTCATTCCCGTCGTGCTGCGCATCGCGCAGACCACCGGCATGGCGGCGAGCCAGCTCATGATGCCGCTCAGTGTCGCGGGACTCACGAGCGGCATGCTGACACTCGTCGCAACGACCCCGAACCTGATCGTGAACAGCGAGCTCGTACGCCAGGGCCAGGAGGGTTTTCGCTTCTTCAGCTTCACGCCGTTCGGCGTGCCGATGCTCACGCTCGCGATCCTCTACATGACCTTCGCTCGCCGCTGGTTGGCTGAGCGGCGGCCCGTAGCGCCGAGCCCGGCTCGCGCCACCTTCGCGGACCGGGTCACGCAGTACGAGCTCAGCGGCCACAACTTTCGACTTCGCTTGACGGCGAAGTCGCCGCTCGTCGGGCGAACGCTCGGCGACCTCGAGCACTGCGAGGCGTTCGGCCTGGACGTGCTGGCGATCGAGCGCAGGCGGCGGCCGCTCAGCAACATCTGGGATCTCGGCGATTCGCTGGACCTGATCGAGCCCGGCGCACGCACCGAGCTCGAAGCCGGCGACATCCTGCTCGTAGACCTGACGGCACCGGACTCCGAGCTCGGCGAGCTCGTGCATCGATTGAGGCTCCAAGCGCTTCCGCTCGCCGCGGCCGAGCTCTCTGACCGATCGCAGGAGATCGGCATGGTGGAAGCCATGGTGCCGGCCGAGTCGGAGCTCGTCGGCAAAACGCTCGTCGATGCGCGGCTGCGCTCACGGTATAGCCTGACGGCAATCGGCCTGCGCCACGGCGCCGCCGCAGTTGCGAATGACATCGCGCGGAAGCCGCTGAAGACCGGCGACACTCTCCTCCTGCTCGGCCCGTGGGAAGCCATCGATGAGCTGCGGCTGCGGAGTCCCAATCTCGTGGTGCTCGACCCGCCCGCCGCGGAGCAAGGCGTCTCGGCGCCAAGCCGTGCGCTCGGCGCGGTGCTCTCCGTCGCCCTGATGATCGCGCTGATGATCAGCGGCGTCGTGCCGAACGTTCAGGCGGCGCTGATCGCGTGCCTTCTGATGGGGGCGCTGCGCTGCGTCGATTTGGACGGCGCGTATCGGACCATCCACTGGAAGACCCTGGTGCTGATCGTCGGGGTCCTGCCGTTCTCGCTCGCCCTGCAGCGGACCGGCGGGGTCGAGCTCGTGGTCGACGGCGTGCGCGCGGTGACCGAGGGCGCGGGAGCGCATGTGCTGCTCGGGAGCCTCTTTCTGATCACATTCCTGCTCGGGCTCTTCATCTCGAACACGGCGACCGCAATCCTGATGGCTCCGGTCGCGATCGCGATGGCGGCCGATATGGATGCGTCGCCCTACCCGTTCGCGATGATCGTGGCCCTCGCCGCATCCGGCTCGTACATGACGCCCGTCTCGTCCCCCGTAAACACGATGGTCGCTGCCTCGGGCAACTACCGATTCGGCGATTTCGTCCGCGTCGGCGGTCCGCTCACAGTGATCGTGCTTGTAGTCGGCGTGCTGCTCGTGCCCTGGCTACTGCCGCTTCGGTGAGGAAGAGGACCCGAGGCCAGACGGGTATCGTCGGTCAAGTCCAACGAGATTGAACCAAGACCCTATAACCAGGGGCAGGCGCCAGTCGGCACATTTCGAGGTTCGAACAAACTTTCGATGATGCCCGCCTTACCCTTCAAGGTGTTGGCGGATTTGAAAAGCTCCAAAAGCAAATTGGCGCGCCCGGAGAGATTCGAACTCCCGACCACCTGGTTCGAAGCCAGGTACTCTATCCAACTGAGCTACGGGCGCGTCGTGGCGGGCTGAATGCCGCACCGGAGTGAACGGCTGTCATTATATCATCGGCTCCGCCGCTCCGCGTCGCCATGACAACCCGAGGCCCCGCCCGTACTGTCGAGGCAGCCGGTCGACGCCCGCACCTCGCCACTCCGCTCGACGGCGCCGACCCGCTCGGACATCGACTTGCGGTAACCTACCGCCCCTGCCCAATGCTCCCACAGCGGAGACGACCGAAGCACCACGAAAGAGATCCCCGCCGCTGCCGTTCGCCAACGAGCTCGCACCAGGAAGTCCCGACAATGGCAAGACCCGTATCTCCCGAGCTGCCGCCCGAAGGCCTGCTCGTCGGCTGGTCCCTCGAGGGCACGCCGCGAAAGCCGCTGATCGGCTTCACGCACAACGCGAAGGAAGGTTTCGGCTCGCAGTTCCTCGAGCCGATTTTGCATACCGGCGAGGGGCACCTAATCACCGTCGCGCCGACCGGCGCCGGTAAAGGCGTCGGCTGCATCATCCCGGCGCTGCTTCGCTATCGCGGGCCGGTCGTCGTCATCGATCCGAAGGGCGAGAACTATGCCGTGACGAGCCGCGCGCGGCGCGAGATGGGCCAACGCGTGATCGCGCTCGATCCGTTTCGGATCACGCGCGCGCCGATCGACGAGATCGGCCGTTTCAATCCGCTCGATTTCCTGTCGCCGGACAATCCCTCGCTCGTCGAGGACGCGGAGATGATTGCCGCGACGCTAGCGTCGGCCGCAGGCCCGCACAAGGATCCGTTCTGGCCGTACATGGGCTCGCAGCTCCTTACGCTGCTGCTCCTTTATCAGCTGCGGCGCCTGCCGCCGAATGCATGGAGCCTAACGAAGACGCGAGAGCTGCTTGCGCGCTCGCATGGCGACTGGGAGAAGCTCGGCCTCGAGCTGATCGAGGATCGCGATCCGGCGATCCGCAGGCTCGCGGGCCTCGTGCTGAACCCCGCGGCCGAAACGTTCGGCGGCTATTGGGCGTTCGCGCAGATGCAGACGGGCTGCTTCAAAGGCGAGCTCGTCGGCGAGTGCATCGACACGTCGAGCTTCTCGCTGCAGGAGCTCGTCGACGGCACGCCGCTGTCGATCTACATCGTGATTCCGCCGGAAAAGCTCGAGGCATTCGGCAACCTGCTGAAGGTCTGGCTGTCCGTGATGATCGCCGCGCTCACGCATCGGCGAACTCGCTCGGAGCGCCCGACGCTTTTCATCCTCGACGAAGCCGCGCAGCTCGGCACGATGCCGCAGCTTCGACAGGCCGTCACGTTGCTGCGCGGCTACGGCGTGCGGGTCTGGTCGTTCTGGCAGGACCTGAGCCAGGTCGTCGGGCTTTATCCGGATACGTGGCAGACGCTGCTGAACAATTGCCACGTGCAGCAGTTCTTCGGGCAGGTCACAAGGCTCGGCGCGCATCAGACGTACGAGGTCACCGGCCTCGGCTCGCCCGAGTATCTGCAGACGCTCGAGCCGAGCGAGATGGTGCTCTCCGTGCTCGGCGATCAGCCCGTCATCGCTCGCGTGCCGAGCTATCTGCACGATCCGCCGTTTGCCGGACGCTACGACGTCAACCCTTATTATCAGGGCCGCTCCGAAGCGGACGCCGCGCCTGTCACGAACCGGGTTTTTCGCCGCAGCAGACCGGATCAGGCCGCGGCGGACCGCTTCGAAGCGACGTCCGCACTCGGCCGCCAGCTGCTGCGCGCACAGCAGTTTCATCCGGTATCGAAGCAGCGCTGGCAGACGGTCGAGCATGAGCACGCTGCGGAGCTGCTGCGGGACGTTCGCCGCGACTACACCGGGCTAGACGAAGTCGACGACGAGCGCATCAAGCTGCGCCGTTGGCCGCTGTCGTTCTACGACGGCTTCGACTACTACGAGATCACGGCGACGAAAGCGGGCCGCCGCGAGGTCGGCTACGTGCTGTGGATGCCCGGCGAGGCGATCTTCCTCGACGGCAAGACCAGTGCGCTGCACGGGCTGAACGAGCGGCTCGGGCTCCGTCTCCGCAAGCAGCAGATACAGGACTATCTGTTCTTTTTCTGCTCGAGCGTCGAAGGAGAGTCCGGCCGCTTCCTGATCATCGACGAGCTCGACGACCTCGTATTCAAGATCGAGCCGAACGAGGACTACCTCGAGGCGGTCGCCAAGGCGATCGAGCCGCCGAGCCCGGCCGTTGCGATCGCGGGCGCCGATAACGAGATCCGCTCGTACTCGATCGCCGCATGTGTGCTCTATGGCGACACGCTGTTTCGCGCGCGATTCGTCGTCCACGTCGACGGCCACGTCGCGATGACGGAGGACGACGAGCTGTTCGGGCAGATGCCCGTAATGAAGGACGCTCAGCTCCAGGAGTACCGGCTGCGGCTGCGGCCGCGGGGCCGGCCCCGGGGGTAACGCCCCCTTCGCGCCGGATCTGTCGTAGGATAGTGGCGCAACCCCGCGGTGCTCCCGGAAGGATGGTGGAGCGTGCCTGTCGGCACGGCCGGGCACATGCGGTCTTATGCCGGGCGTCCCTCCGGGCGCGGCGGCCACAAGATCCATAATAAGGAGTGCAAACATGAAATTCGACATTATCCGCCCCGCGGTCATCGTCGGTCTGGCGTGCACGGCCGTGAGCGTCGCGCTTGCCGAGGCCGTGACGTACGAGATCGATTCGAACCATACGTATCCGTCGTTCGAGGCGGATCACATGGGCGGCCTTTCGAAGTGGCGCGGAAAGATCAACTCGACGTCGGGCTCGATCACTCTCGATAAGGAAGCCCAAACGGGCACGGTCGAGGTTTCGATGGATATGACGTCGATCGATTTCGGTCACGACGGGCTGAACGACCACGCGAAGACGGCCGACATGTTCAACGTCGCGGAGTTTCCGACGGCGGAATACACCGGCGAGCTCGTCGATTGGCAGGACGGCGCGCCGACGGCGGTCGACGGCATGCTGACCTTGCGCGGCACGAGTCAGCCGGTCCGGCTCGACATCCTGAGCTTCAAGTGCCAGAACCATCCGCAGCAAGGCCGCGAGGTCTGCGGCGCGGACGCGGTGGCCGAGATCAATCGCGCGGATTTCGGCGTCGACTTCGGGCAGAACTTCGGCTTCGACATGGGCGTGACCCTGCGCATCCAGGTCGAGGCGCTCGCGCTGCCGAACTGATCGAGAGGACGAGCACCGATCCCGGGCGGCAGCCGCCGCCCGGGATGCCGTCGCCGAATTCGACGTCCCGAGCGCGGAGCTCCGCGCCGTGATCTTTACTCGAGCGTCTCGAGCGCCGCCCAGGCGCGGCGCACCGCCGCTTCCCGATTTCCGCGCGGCGGATCCGCGGCGAGATGCAGCAAGGCCGCGTGCACGATGCTCCTGACCTCGCCGTCGGGGAGACCCTCACAAAGCTCGACCGTGAGCTCGGCCGTCGCCTCCTCGACGCAGGCGCCGCGGTCGAAAGCCTCGATGGCTTCCCGGAATCGTCGCAGCACCTCTTTCGCGGCATCATCCATGCGGTTGATCACTCCCCGACAGCGCGGCGCGGGTTTATGCTCGGCCGATGTTCCGCCGCGCGCTCGAGCACGACGTTATCATGATCGCCCCGCGTAATCAGGCTTCGCCCGACAAGATGCACTCCTGGCTCGACACCGCGCTCGCACGCTTCGACGAGGACAACGACGCGCTCATCGGCGGCACGCGTGCGCTCCTCGAGCGCATCGTCGCGGACGCCGGCCTGCACGCGCGATTGTTGAATACGCTCTCGATGCTCGAGCACCTCGGCAGCCACAAGATCATGGCGACGCAGCACTCGCCGGCGATTGATCAGCCGACCTTGCGGCACGTCGCGGAGGAAGCGCATCACGCGTACTTCATGAAGCGGCAGGCCGAGAAAGCGGCCGGGCGCCCGCTCGAGTACGTCGACAGCGACCTGCTCGCGCCGGCCGCCGCACGAATGTACTTCCAGCGGCTCGAAGCGGAGATGAAACGGACTCTCGAGAGTCAAAAGAGCCTGCGTGCGGCGTATCTATACATGTCGATGATCGTCGAGTTTCGTGCGCTGTGGTTCTACGGGCTCTATCAGCACGTGCTGAAGCGCGTCGGGTATGGTCTGTCGTTGAAGCGCATCGTCGGCGAGGAAGAGAATCACTTGCTCGACGTCGCGAATCGCCTCGACGTCGAAGGCGAGCTGAGCGATGCCCGCGCGTCGAGATTCTTGAGCGTCGAGAAGCGGCTCTACGAGCGGCTGCTGAGAGGACTAGAGCTTGCCGCCGCGTGACCTCCGCGTTCGTTCCGCCAGTCGGCTGTTTGCCCGCCCCTCCGTCGAGGACCTCCCGCGATGAAGATCCGTATCAAGAAGAGCCGTATCGTCCTGCTCACCCTCGCCGTGCTGCTCGTCGGGCTGCCTCCCGTGTTCGGCATGCTGACCGAGTCCGCAGTGCGCAATCAGGCCGAAACGCTTCGCAACGAGGGTCGGCTCCTCGTCACCGTGGAGGAATACGATCGCGGCTGGTTCTCGAGCCGCGCGTTGCTGTCGATCGCGCCGAGCCCGGACGGCGATCCTGACCGTCAGGCGCTGATCGGCTTCGTCGAGCCGATGACGGTCGTCGTCGACTTCGAGCACGGCCCGCTGTCGGTGCAAAGCGGAATCTTCTTCGGGTTCTCGGAGCTGCACGCGCGCCCTGCACTTTCGGCCGACGGCACGCTGCTCGATGCCCCGTTCGACTTCGAGTTTCACGCGCAGTCGAATTTCGGCGGCACGCTGAACTTCGCAGGAGAAGTCAGGCCGTTCGATTCCGCAGGCCCCGGCTTCGCGCTGAGCTCTTCGGGCGGCCGGTTTCACGGCACGGTGGCCGGCGCACGCACGCAGGTCGAGGTCGATGCAGAGACTCTTCAGCTCACGCAAGGCGACGTCACGTACTCGCTGCTCGGCGTGCGCGGCGCAGCCGATACCGAGCGCGTCTCGCGCTACGTGATGCCGGGCGTGATGACGCTCGAGATCGATCGCATGGCGATGGACCGCGAGGCGGCCGAGCAGCGCACCGTGTTCGACGTGCGCGCGCTCGCGGCCGAGTATTCTACGGCGCTCGACGATGCGCGCAGTCGCCTCGAAGGCGCGGTCAAGGTCGGGCTCGAGCGGCTGCGGCTCGGCAGCGACACCGAGGTCACGAACGCGCGCGTCGAAACTGCGGCGGAGCGGATCGATGTCGCGGCGCTCGCAGCGTATCTGTCGGCGGCGGAGCGCGCGGCCGAGAACGGGCTTCCGTTCGCGGACGAAGTCGAGCCGGCGCTGATGCGCCTCCTCGCCGAAGGCCCTGCGATCACGCTCGACACGTTGCGTTTCGATATGAACGGCGAGGCGCTCGAAGCGAACGCCGAGGCGACGGTCGATCCCGCGAGCTTGTCGGGAGCCAGCGCGACCGACCTCGGCGATCCGACGCTATGGATGCGCGTGCTCGACGGCCGCGCGGAGCTGGTCGTCGCGAAGACGCTCGCCGAGGAGATCGCCGTCTCGATCGCGAAGGCACAGATCGGCGGCGGAGTCGCGGGCGACGATTCGATGCCCGGCCAATCGGTCGATGCGCTCGCGCGGGCGCAAGCGGGGCTCGCGATCGCGGTGCTGGCCGCGCAAGGCGTGCTCGAGGATACCGGCGACGCCTATCGTACCGAGCTTCGGCTCGAGAAAGGCTCGGTAGCGGTTAACGGCCAAAGGCTGCCGTTTTTCGGCTTGCAGTAGCCGGCCGCGCGGCCCGTCGCGGTCGCGACGGGCGCTTTGAATCCCCCGTGGGCCGCTGCGGTCAGGGCTCGATCGTCTCGTCGTCTCCGGAGCGCTGATCGCGATCCCGACGCTCGTTCTCGAGCACGCGATCGAGCTCTTCCTGGTCGACCTGCTCGACTTCGACCGCGCCGCGGCCGCGGCGCCCATCGCCGGTCGCCTGTCGAAGCTCGACGAGCGCCGCCTCGGAGCTCGGATGGAACTCGCCGAGCGTGCACGTGAAGCCGCGGGTCAGCCCGAAGCCCCATTGCTCGAGCACGGTCACGGTGTCGATGCTGCACAGCCGATTGCCGGTCGGCGTGTACATGAAGCGCTCCTCGCGCTCGAGGCCCGGGCAGCTCCTGTCGAGGTTGTTGATGTAGACGTCGCCGTTGCGCATCAGGAACGCGATCGTCTGATCGTCGATCACTTCCGTGCGAGCGAGCTGATGGAGATTGATGCAGCGCTGCGCGCCCTGCTCGAGCGCCGCCTGCCGGGCCTCGTCTCCATCCTGAGCCCATGCCGTGTGAAGCCCGAAGGGCAGAACGAGGCCAAGCCAAGCCAGTCGACGTCCGTTCATGTTCGTTCTCCTCGACACTCGGTCGCCTGAGTCGACCACTATAGACCCATCGGCCGAAATTCGTGCCAGGCACGGTTTTCGAAGAAATTCGTGCCAGGCACGCTTTTCCCAAAAATCCGTGCCTGGCACGAATTTCTCGGAAAAGCGTGCCTGGCACGAATTTTCGCGCGGCGCGCTATGATCGCCGCGTGAACGACGGCCACCCCGAATTTCCGGATCCCGCGGTGCTTGCGGCCTACGGGATTGCGCCGGCGCCGATCCGGGCGGCGGCCTCCGGGCTGATCAATCGGACGTGGCACGTCGTGTCGCACGCCGGCGAGCCGCTCGTCCTGCAGCGCGTGAACGACATCTTTCCGCCCGCCGTGAACGCGGACATCGACGCGCTGACGAGGCACCTCGAGGCGCGCGGCCTGACGACGCCGCGCCTCGTGCCGACCCGCGCTGGCGAGCCGTGGCTCGAGCACGGCGGCGCGACCTGGCGGGTGCTGACGGCGATCGACGGCGTCAGCCGCGACGCGCTGCAAAGCGCGGACGAGGCGCGCGAGGCGGGCCGCATCCTCGCCCTGTTCCACCGCGCGGTCGCGGACTTCGAGCGGCCGTTCGCGAACGCCCGGCTCGGCGTCCACGACACGCCGCGGCATCTCGCGGTGCTGCGGCGTGCGCTCGTCGAGCACGCCGGGCATCCGGAGCACGCGGCGGTCGCCGCGCTCGCCGAGCTGATCTTCGCGCATGCGGAGCGGCTGCCGGAGGTGCCCGCCGCGGTCGACCGCGTCGTGCACGGCGACCCGAAGATCAGCAACATCCTGTTCGACCCCGCGACCGGCCGCGCGCTCTGCCTGATCGACCTCGACACGCTCGGCCGCATGCCGGTCGCGCTCGAGCTCGGCGACGCGATGCGGTCGTGGTGCAACCCGAACCCCGAGGATTCGGCCGGATCCCGGCTGTCGGTGCCATTCTTCACGGCGGCCGTCGAAGGCTACGCGGCCGCATCCGGCGGTGCGCTGACACGCGCCGAATGGTCCGCGATCCCGGCCGCGACCTTGACGATCACCGTCGAGCTCGCCGCGCGCTTTTGCGCGGATGCGCTGAAGGAGCGCTATTTCCGCTGGGATCCGACCCGCTACCGGAGCGCGAGCCTGCATCATCAGGCTCGCACGCTCGGCCAGCTCGCGCTCGCCGCGTCGCTCGAGGCCGAGCTCGACCGCATGCACGAGATCGTCGAGCACGCGTTCAGCGGCGCGTCGTGACACTGCCGTGACACAAGACGGCGCGAGTCCTGTTATCCATTCGCCCGTCTCGGACTTCCGCTGGAACGACCCTCGTGCTCGATCATCTCTCCATGATCGGCGTCTCGTGGCGCCAAGGCGGCACGGAAAGCCTCGCCGAGTTCACGCTGGACGACGAGCACGTCGCCGAGCGCCTGACCGCGTTCGCGCGCCGATATGCGCTGTCGGAGCTCGCCTATCTCGCGACGTGCAATCGCGTCGAGCTGATCTTCACCCGCACGGCCGAGACGCCCGGCGTCGACCTGCGGCCGCAGGCCTTCGAGCTGTTGACCGGCCGTTCGCCCGGCGCCGGCGAAGCGGAGCGGCGCCTGCGTGCCTGGCGCGGCGAAGGCGCGGCCGAGCATCTCTTCCTGATCGCTGCCGGGCTCGACTCCGCATGCGTCGGCGAGACCGAGATCGTGCGGCAGGTCCGCGAGTGCCACGAGCGCGCGCGCGCATACGGCCTCGCCGGCCCCGTCCTCGGCCTCGTATTCGACGAGGCGCTGAAGATCGCCGCGCGGGTCCGCGGCGAGACCCGTCTCGGTAAAGGCCGCGTCTCGCTCGCCGAGATCGCTGCGGATCTGATCCGCGAGCGGCTCGCCGAGACGCCGGGCGCCGTCGCGCTCGTCGGCGTGTCGCCGATGACCGAGCGCGCCGCGCTCGCGCTCGAAGGCGGTCATCCGCTCGTCGTCGTGAACCGCACGCCGGCGAAGGCCGAGGCCTTCGCGGCGCGCTGCGGCGGCCGCCACATGTCGCTTGCCGCGTTCGCCGAGTCGCCGCCGCCGATCGAGGCGCTGCTGACCGCGACCGGCGCGCGCGGCGCCGTGCTCGACGAACCCGTGCTCGCGAAGCTCGCCGAGCGCTCGCCGTCCGGCCGCCCGCCGCTGATCGTCGATATGGCGATTCCGCCGGACGCGGACCCGGACGCATGCGCACGTCTCGGGATCACTCGGGTCGGCATGGACGAGATCGTGCGCCGCGCCGAGACGAACCGCGCGGCGCGGCTGATGCACGCGGCCGACGCGCGCGAGCACGTCGATCATGCGCTCGAGGCGCTGCGCGACCGGTTCGTCGAGCGCTACTACGGGCCGCTGTTCGGCGCGCTGCAGCGCCGCTATCGGAAGACCGCCGAGGAAGGCGTGAAGCGGCTGCTGAAGAAGGAGCTGAAGGGCCTCGGCGACGAGGAGCGCGCGGCGATCGAGCGTTGGACCGAAGCGCTCGCGCGGCGCTTCGCGCATATCCCGTGCCTCGGCCTCAAAGGTCTGCTCTACGCGGGGCCGGACGGGTCGATCGAGGCGTTCCTGAGCGGCCTCGATCCCGAGTTCGCGGACGAGCTCCGCGACGCGCTCGCGCAGGGTGCGCGGGCGAGCGCGCGCGAGGCGGCTGCGGGCACCCCGCCTGCCGGCGCGTCGTCTGCGGATGCCCCGTCTACGGAGATGTCGCTGCCGGCCGCCGCGGAGGCGAAGCGATGAGGCTGAAGCTCGGCACGCGCGGCTCGGACCTCGCGCGAACGCAGTCCGGCTGGGTCGCGGAGCGGCTCGAAGCGGCCGGTCACGACGTCGAGCTCGTCGTGATCCGCACGGCCGGCGATCGGTCGCAGGCACCGTCGTTCGGCTCGATCGGCGCGCAAGGCGTCTTCGTCCGCGAGATCGAGCAAGCGCTGCTCGGCGGCGAGATCGATCTCGCGGTCCACTCGTTCAAGGATCTGCCGACCGCGTCGCCGACGGGGCTCGCGATTGCGGCCGTGCCGCCGCGCGAAGACCCGGCCGACGTGCTGATCGTCAGCGCGAACGCGTACGACGCGGCCGGCGCGGAAGGCCTGCCGGTCGCGCCCGAAGCCCGAATCGGCACGTCGTCGATGCGGCGCAGCGTCTGGCTCGAGCAGCTTCGGCCCGACCTCGCCGTGCGGCCGCTCCGCGGCAACGTGCCGACCCGGATCGACAAGCTGCGCTCCGGCGAATACGACGCGATCGTGCTCGCGGCGGCCGGGCTCGCGCGCCTGTCCGGGCCGGGCGGCGTGCTCGCCGATGCGCTCGCGGACCTGCACGTCGCGCGGCTCGATCCGCGCCGTTTCGTGTCGGCGCCGGCGCAGGGCGCCCTCGCGGTGCAGTGCCGCGCCGACGATGCGGACATCGTCGCCGCGCTTTCGGCGCTCGACGATCGGCCGACGCGCTCGGCCGTCGCAATCGAGCGCGAGGCGCTGCGCCGCGCCGAGGGCGGCTGCAACACCGCGTTCGGCGCGTACTGCACGGCGAACGACGACGGCTTTCGCGTATCGGCAATGCTCGAGCGCGCAGGCAGGATCATCTTCGCGGAGGCATCGGGCGAAACCGAGACCGATACCGTCGACCGGCTCTGGCAGGTCATCGACGAGGCGGCGCAATGAAAATTCGTGCCAGGCACGATTTTTCGGAGAGCCGGCTCGCCGGTCGGCGCATCCTGCTGACGCGCAGCGAGGACGATTGCGCGGCGTGGGCGAGCGCGCTCGAGGAGATCGGCGCGGTGCCGGTCCCGCTGCCGTGCATCGACGCCGAGCCGCTCGGTGACGCGGAGCTCGGCCGCGCGCTGCGCGAGGCGTCACAGGCGGCCGACTGGCTCGTGTTCACGTCGCGGCGCGGCGTCGAGGCGTTCGTTCGGCTCGTCGGCGACGCGGCCGCGACCGGCGACGATCTCGCGCCCCGCTCCGCGCGGATCGCGGTCGTCGGCCCGGCGACGGCCGACGCGGCGCGGCAACTGCTCGGCCGCGTCGACCTCGTCGGCGAGCGCGGCACGGCGGACAGCCTCGCCGACGCGATGCTCGCGGCCGGCGCGGCCGCATCGCGCGGCGGCATCGTGCTCGCGCTCGCCGCGAACGCGCGCGACGTGCTCGAGCGACGCCTGCGCGAAGCAGGCGCCGTGTGCCGGCGCTTCGACGTGTATCGGACGATCCCGGCCGCGGCGCGCGCGCCGCGGCGCGCGCTGTCCGCGCTCGGCGTCGATGCGGTATGGCTTGCGAGCCCGTCCGCGGTCGAGGGCTTCGCGAATCAGGTCGACGTCGATACGGACGTGCCGCTCGTCGCGATCGGCCCGTCGACGGCGGACGCGATCCGCGCGCGCGGGCTCGCCGTCGCCGCCGAGGCGCACGCGCCGAGCTTCGAAGGTTTGTTGGAGGCGACCCCATGAAGGATTTGTCGATCACGACGCCGGCGCGCGTGCGGCCCCGCCGGCTGCGCCGAACGCCCGCGCTCCGCGAGCTCGTCGCCGAAACGCGCGTGACGGCCGCCGAGCTCGTGATGCCGCATTTCGTGCTGCCGACGCAGCAGGCGGATGTGCCGATCGTGTCGATGCCCGGCATCTCGCAGCACGGCCTCGAGAACCTCGTCGCGCAGGTCGAGCACGATCTCGAGCTCGGCATCCGCGCGGTGCTGCTGTTCGGCCATCCGGAGGAAGGCACGAAATCGCCGACGGCCGAGTCCGCGGCGAGCCGCAACGGCGCCGTGCAGCGCGCGGTCGAGGAGCTGAAGCGCCGCCACGGCGACGAGCTGATCGTGATGACCGACGTGTGCCTTTGCGCGTACACGAGCCACGGCCACTGCGGCGTGATCCGCGACGGGCGCATCGACAATGACGCATCGCTCGAGCCGCTCGTCGAGGCCGCGCTGTCGCATGCGCGGGCCGGCGCCGACGTCGTCGCGCCGTCGGACATGATGGACGGCCGGGTCGCAGCGATCCGCGACGCGCTCGACGGGCACGGCTTCGAGGACGTCGTGCTGATGTCGTATGCGGTCAAGTACGCGTCCGCGTACTACGGGCCGTTCCGCGAAGCCGCCGATTCCGCGCCCGAGCACGGCGACCGCAAGAGCTATCAGATGGACTGCCGCAACGTGCGCGAGGCGCTGAAGGAAGCGGAGCTCGACGTCGACGAAGGCGCCGACATGCTGATGGTCAAGCCCGCGCTGCCGTATCTCGACGTCGTGCGCGCGGTCCGCGAGATCACGGACCTGCCGCTCGCCGCCTACAATGTGTCGGGCGAGTATTCGGCGGTCAAAGCGGCGGCCGCGAACGGCTGGCTCGACGAGCCCGCCGTCGTGCGCGAGAACCTGATCGCGATCCGCCGCGCGGGCGCCGATCAGATCATCACGTACCACGCGCGCGACGCGCTGCGCGGAGGTTGGCTGTGACGAGCAAGGTTTCCGGACGAGTGGGCAACGAGCGTGTCTGACACGAATCTTCGCGAGCTGGGCGGCGGCCCGGAATCGCAGCGCTGGTTCGCGCGCGCGGCGCGCGTGACGCCGGGCGGCGTCGATTCGCCAGTGCGCGCGTTCGGCGCGGTCGGCGGCACGCCGCTCGTGATCCGCGAAGCGCGCGGCGCGACGATCGTCGACGTCGACGGGCGCGAGTATCTCGACTTCGTCGGCTCGTGGGGCCCGCTGATCCTCGGGCACGCGCATCCGAAGGTCGTCGAGGCGGTCACCGCGGCGTGCGCGCGCGGCACGTCGTACGGCGCGCCGTGCGTGCCCGAGATCGAGCTCGCCGAGGAAGTCGTCGCGAGCTATCCGGGGCTCGAGCAGGTGCGCTTCGTGTCGTCCGGCACCGAGGCCGTGATGAGCGCGATCCGCGTCGCGCGCGGCGCGACCGGACGCGATCTGATCGTGAAGTTCTCGGGCTGCTATCACGGTCATGCGGATCATCTGCTCGTCGCTGCCGGTTCGGGCCTCGTGACGTTCGGTCAGCCTTCGTCCGCCGGCGTGCCGGAGGCCTTCGCGGAGCTCACGCGCGTCGCGCCGCTCGACGACACCGCCGCGCTCGACGAGCTGTTCTCGGCCGAAGGCGAGCGGATCGCCGCGGTGATCATCGAAGGCGTGCCGGCAAACAACGGCATGCTCGTGCAGCGGCGCGAGTTCGTCGAGGCGCTGCGCGCGCAGTGCGACCGTCACGGCGCGCTGCTGATCTTCGACGAGGTCATCACCGGCTTTCGCCTCGGTCCCGGCGGCGCGGCCGCGCATTACGGCGTGACGCCGGATCTCGCGACATTCGGCAAAGTCATCGGCGGCGGCATGCCAGTCGGCGCTTTCGGCGGACGGCGCGAGATCATGCGCCGGCTCTCCCCGGAGGGCGACGTTTACCAGGCCGGCACGCTGTCCGGAAACCCGATTGCGATGACGGCGGGGCTCGCGACCTTGCGAACACTGCGCGAGCAGGACGGCTGGAAGCGGCTCGACGTGCTCGGCGAATACCTCGAGTCGCGGATCGCGCCGGTGCTCGCGAACGCGCCGGTGCCCGCAACGTTGGTCCGCCTCGGCTCGATGTTCTGGATCGCGTGGTTCGCATCGTCGCCGCCGCGCTCGGCCGCGGCGCTCGATTCGCGGACCGGCGAGCTCTATGCGCCGGTATTCCATGCGCTGCTCGAGCAGGGCGTCGCGATCGCGCCGTCCGCGTTCGAGATCGGCTTTCTGTCGCTCGCGCACGAGCGCGCGGACATCGACCGCTTCGCGGACGCGCTCGCCGCAGCGCTCGAGAAGGTCGGCGCGCGATGACCGCACTGCGCCGCGATCCGAGCAAAGCGCTCCTCGTCGGCTTCCTGACGTTGCTCGTCGTGCTCGTGATCCAGGTCGCGTGGTGGGTCACGGATCACGTGAGCTACACGAGCGCCGTCGAGCGGCGCATCGAGGCGCTGTACAGCGCGGACGCGACGGTCGTCGGCGAGCTGCTGCGCGGACGCGTGCCGCCGGCGCTCGATACCTTGATGCCGCATCTCGATATCGGCTCGAGCGACGCGCGCGTGAAGCCCGACGCGCTCGCAGAGCTCGCCCGCGACACCGCGGCGCGCAAGAACCGCTACATCTGGGAAGGCGCGTTCTTTCTCGTCGTGCTGATCGGCGGCATGGGCGTGCTGAGCCGCGCGATCCTGCACGATCGGGAGCTGCGCCGTCGGCAGCAGAACTTCCTCGCCGCGGTCTCGCACGAGTTCAAGAGCCCGCTCGCGAGCATGCGGCTCGCAGCCGAGACCCTCGTGATGCGCTCGAAGGAGCCGGATACGCAGCGCCTCGGCCGGCGCATCCTCGACGACGGCGAAAGGCTTCTGCGGATGGTCGACAACCTGCTCGATACCGCGCGGCTCGAGGAGGGGCGGCATCCGCTCGCGCAGCGCACGGTCGACGTCGAGCAGGCGGTCCGCGCCGCGGTCGGCGAGGTCGCTGAGCGTGCGGCACTGTCGCGGATCGAGATCGACACGCAGATCGACGACGCGCTCGAGCTCACGGTCGATCCGAACGCGCTCGCGACGATCCTGCGCAACCTTCTCGACAATGCGGTGAAGGCCTGCGCCGCGGGCGGCGGGCACTCGATCGTCGTCACGGCGCGGCGCACGGATCACGGTGCGACGTTGGCCGTGACCGACGACGGCATCGGCTTCCCGCCCGAAGAGGCGGTGATGATCTTCGAGAAGTTTCATCGGATCGGCGACGAGCTGCGCCGCACGACGCCGGGCACGGGTCTCGGTCTCTACATCGTGAAGCGGCTCGTCGAGCAGTCCGGCGCGAAGATCCGCGCCGAGAGCGAAGGGACGAACCGCGGCGCGACGGTGACGATCACGTGGCCGCGGGCGGCGGTGCGATGAGCGACACGGCATACGAATCGAAGCGCGGCGCGCGGGCGCGCGTCCTCGTCGTCGACGACGAGGCGCATCTCGCGGACGGCATCCGCGAAAACCTCGAGGCCGAAGGCTACGAGACGGAGGTCGCGCACGACGGCCTCGACGGCCTGGAGAAGATTCGCCGCGGGCGCTTCGATCTGATCCTGCTCGACGTGATGATGCCGAAGATGAACGGGCTCGAGGTCTGCGAGGCGATTCGCGCGGAAGGCGTGCAGACGCCGGTGATGTTCCTGACCGTCAAAGGCGATGCGGAGGACCGCATTCGCGGGCTCGAGGCCGGCGGCGACGACTATCTCGCGAAGCCGTTCCACCTGCGCGAGCTGCTGCTGCGGGTCGCCGCGATCCTGCGCCGCAACCGCTGGTACACCGAGACCGAGAGCGCGCTCGAGTTCGGCGGCAATCGCATCGACTTCGAGACGTATCACGCGCGCGCGTGGGATGGAACCGAGCACGCGCTGACGCACAAGGAAGCGATGATTCTGAAGGTGCTCGCCGAGCATGCGGGCGCGATCGTCACACGCGAGGAGATCCTCGACCGTGTGTGGGGCTACGAGGTGTTTCCGTCGACGCGGACGATTGACAATTTCATCGTTCGCCTGCGCAAGCGCTTCGAGAGGAATCCCGAGGCGCCGCTGCATTTTCATACGGTGCGCGGCGTCGGCTACAGGTTCACGCCGGAGCCGGAGGCGCAGCCCGAGCGCGCCGACGACGGCGCGGCGAGGTAACGAATGGCGACGAAGCTTCTGCTCGATACGATCGCGTTGCGGCCGACCGCACGCAGGCCGCTGTGGATCATGCGCCAGGCAGGGCGCTATCTGCCCGAATACCGCGAGCTGCGCGCGAAGCACGGCTTCAAGGAGCTCGCCGAGTCGCCGGAGCTCGCGACCGAGGTCACGTTGATGCCGATCCGGCGGTTTCCGCTCGATGCGGCGATCGTGTTCGCGGACATCATGAGCCCGCTGCCCGCGCTCGGCGTCGAATTCGACTTCGATCCGGGGCCGGTCGTCGCGAATCCGATCCGCGACGAGAAAGGGCTCGGCGCGCTGCGCACACCGACGCGCGAGGAGATCGCGCCGGAGGTGATGCGCGCGCTCGCGCTGACGAAGGCGGAGCTGCCGCCGAGCACCGCGCTGCTCGGCTTCTGCGGCGCGCCGTGGACGCTCGCCGCGTATCTCGTCGAGGGGCGCGGCGCGAAGGATTTCCCGACGTTGCGCGCGTTCGCCGCGGCCCGGCCCGATCTGCTCGACGGGCTGCTCGCGCGGCTGTCCAACGTGATGGCCGAGTACCTGATCGCGCAGGCGGAGGCCGGCGCGGACGCGGTGCAGATCTTCGACTCGTGGGCCGGCGTGCTCTCGCTCGAGGACTGGGAGCACATGATCCGACCGCATCTCGAGTCGCTGCTCGAGGCCGTCGGCTCGGCCGGCGTCCCGCGCATCCTGTTCGTGCAGAACGCGCCGCACCTCGTCGAAGCGTATGCGTCGCTGCCGGCCGAGGTGCTCGCGGTCGATTGGCGCGTGAATCTGGCCGCGCTGCAGCAGCGCCACCAGGACCGCGCGGTGCAGGGCAACATCGACCCGGCCGTGCTGCTCGCGGGCCCGGAAGCGACGAAGAAGGCGGCCGCGCGCCTGCTCGCGACGGTCGACCCGCTCGGCCACATCGTGAACCTCGGGCACGGCATCCTGCCCGGCACGCCGATCGAAAGCGTCAGCGCGCTAATCGACGCGGTGCACGCATGAAAAATCGTGCCAGGCACGATTTTTTTCGAAATGCGTGCCTGGCACGAATTATCGAGGAGGACAGCCCATGACATCGCAGACGGAACATGAAGCGCCCCCGCCGCTCGATTTGAGCGAGAAGGGACGACGCGGCGGCGAGGTCATCTCGCTCGATCGCCGGCTCTTCATGAAGTTCACGGCGTTCGGCCGGTGCCCGCGCCCCGACGCGGCCGCCGAGGCGCTCGGCGTCGCCGGTGTGCAGGCCGCCCTCTATCTCGACGCCGCCGACCCGCAAGGCATCGGCGTGATGGCCGCGAGCGAGGACCCGGATTTCTTCGTGACGACGTTGCGCGAGATCTTCAACAGCAAGCCGTTCAGCGACTACGAGTACAAGCCCGAGTTCGACATGCTCGGCCGCAGCTATTCGGTCGGCTACGAGCCGGACCTCGAGAACGTGCTGCTCAAGCGCCCGGTGCGCCGGCTGCTCGACCCGGAGAACCGCTGGGCGGTCTGGTATCCGCTGCAGCGCTCGAAGGGCTTCCAGCGGCTGCCGCACGAGCATCAGATGCGGATCCTCGCCGAGCACGGCACGCTCGCGAAGCGCTTCGGGCAGGCCGGGCTCGCGAACGACATCCGCCTCGCGTGCCACGGCCTCGATCGGCACGACAACGACTTCATCGTCGGCCTCGTCGGCCCGACGCTACATCCGCTGTCGGCCGTCGTGCAGGAGATGCGCAAGACCGAGCAGACGGCGCAATATCTCGATAATCTCGGCCCGTTCTTCGTCGGCCGCGTAGCCTGGCAGAGCCCTTACAACGAGCAGTGAGCGAAGGCGAGATACTTTTCGACGACGAGCCGCACGCGTACGACGCGATCCTCGTCGTGTCCTTCGGCGGCCCCGAGGGCCCGGACGACGTGCTGCCGTTTCTCGACAACGTCTTCAAGGGCCTGCGCGTCACCGACGAGACGAAGGCGAAGATCGCGGAGCGCTACATGCTCTTCGGCGGCGTGAGCCCGATCAACACCGAGACGCGCAAGTTCATCGACGCGCTGCGCGTCGAGCTCGACGCGCGCGGCCCCGCGCTGCCGATCTACTGGGGCAACCGCAATTGGCATCCGTATCTGTCGGAAGCCTTCGAGAAGATGAGCCGCGACGGCGTGCGCCGCGCGATCGCGTACGTGACGAGCGTGTTCAGCTCGTACTCGAGCTGCCGCAAGTATCGAGAGAATCTCTTCGACGCCGCGCAAACCGTCGCGAACCCGCCGGTCATCGACCGGCTGCGCAGCCCGTTCAATCACCCGCTTTTCATCGAAGCCGTCGTCGGCCGCGTGACCGAGGCGTTCGACCGGCTGCCGGCCGAGCGGCGCGAGACGGCGCAGATCCTGTTCACCGCGCACAGCCTGCCGGAGTCGATGGCGCGGCACGCGCCGTACGAGGCGCAGCTTCGCGAGGCGTGCCGGCTCGTCGGCGACGCGCTCGAGTACCAGCGCTGGCGGCTCGTCTACCAGAGCAACAACGCGCGTTACGGCGGCGAGCCGTGGCTCGGCCCGGACATTTCCGAGGCGCTCGTCGAGCTCGCGCATGAAGGCGTCGAGGACGTCGTCGTCGTGCCGATCGGCTTCGTCGCCGATCATCTCGAGGTCGTGCTCGACCTCGATCACGACGCGGCCGCGGTCGCGCGCGAGCACGGGCTCAATTTCGTCCGCGCGGAGACCGTCGGCACGCATCCTGCCTACGTCTCTCTCGTGCGCGATCTGATCTGCGAGAGGATGACCCCGAACAGCGTCCGTCGCGCGCTCGGCTCTCTCGGCCCGGCGCACGACTTTTGTCCGAGCGACTGCTGCGCGAGCGGACGTCCGGGGCCGATGCGCCCGACGCTCGGCGGCGCACCGAACGCCGCTCCGGCCTCATGACGAGGGCCGCGAGAACGCGCGCTCAAAGGAGGAGCCATGCCGTCCTGTGACGTCGTCGTAATCGGCGCCGGCCTCGCCGGCCTGCACGCTGCGCTGACCCTGCAGGAAGCGGGGTGCGACGTTCGCGTGCTCGAGGCGCAGCAGCGGATCGGCGGCAGAGTCCATTCGATGGGCCGTCCCGGGCTCCAGACCGAGGCGGGCGGTACGTATATCGGTGCAGGCTACACGCGCGTGATCGGCGCGGCGAAGAAGCTCGGCGTGCCGTTGATCGACGTCACGCCGATGCTCGAGTTCTTCCGCGAGCAGGATCTCGTGCTCGGCGAGGAGATCATCCGCCAGAGCGAGTGGCCGACGCATCCGGCGAATCCGTTCCCGGAAAAGGACCGCGACGTGATGCCGTGGAACTTCCACCGCGTGCTGACGATGCGCGAGAACCCGCTCGAGCGGCCGGAAGACTGGCTCGACCCGCGCTTCGCGGCGTACGACGTCTCCGCGCACGACTGGATGGTCTCGCTCGGCCTCGACGAGCGCGCGATCCGGATCGGCTACGAGCTGAATCCGAGCTTCGGCAACGATGCGCGCGACGTCTCCGCGCTGCTGCTGTTCTTCCGCGCGGCGTTCTCGAAAGCGCAACGCAAGCTCGCGCCCGAAGGCAGCGTCGGCTACACGATCGAAGGCGGCGTGCAGCGCCTGCCGGACGCAATGGCCGAACGGCTGCGCCGCGAGGTCGAGCTCGGCTGCCCGGTCGTCGGCATCGACGTGCATCCGGGCGGCGTCGTCGCGCATTGCGCGGACGGCTCGAACGTTTCTGCGCGCTTCGGCATCTGCGCGCTGCCGATCGGCATCGTCAAGGATCTGCCGATCGACCCGCCGCTCGCGGGCCCGCAGGCGCGGGCTGCGCAGCTGCTGCACTCGCAGCCGATCACGCAGGTCTACCTCGCGAGCAAAACGCCGTTCTGGGAAGAGGACGGCTACGCGCCGAGCCTGTTCACGGACTCGGTCGCCGGCATGATCGCCGCGTCGCGCAACGGCGAGGATCCGACCGAGATCACGAGCCTGACCGCCTGGGTCATGGGGCCCGCGGCCGCGCGCCTCGACCAGCTGCCGGAAGCGGAGATCGGCCGCGAGGTCGTCGCCGCGATCGAGCGGATCCGGCCGGCCGCAAAGGGGCGGCTCGAGGTCGTCGGGCTGAAATCATGGGGCGCGGACCCGTATGCCCGGGGCGCATGGGCGTATTTCCGGCCCGGGCAGGTGCGCGAATTCGCGGCGGAAATGGGACGCCCGCACGGCCGGCTGCACTTCTGCGGCGAGCATCTCGGGGTCGCGAGCCGCGGAATGGAGGGGGCGATGGAGTCCGCGGACCGGGCGGTTGCCGCAATCCTCGAGGCGTGACGCGGCTCCCAGATCGGCCAGATATGAGCCCGGCGCTTCTTATGCGCTCCTGGAATAGGAGCATGAGAACATAAACGTTCACGCCGCCCCGGGCTGAACTTAATTTAGTGCGCTCCGAGAAGCGAGTGGGACTCGCGAGCTCGTCGGCCCGCGAAGCAGTGGATGACTTATGAGCGCACTTCCGAATTCGATCCGGTCTGATCTCGACATTCTGGACTCGCCCCAAACCGCATCCTATGACGAGGAGGCCACGCGCGCGCTGGCCCTCGAGCGGTGCAACCGGCTGTTCTCGGAGCTGAATCCGCTCGCGCGCGTCGAGTGGGCGCTCGAGCACCTGCCGTCCAATCACGTGCTGACGTCGAGCTTCGGCGCGCAGGCTGCGGTCTCGCTGCATCTCGTCACGCGCGTCAAGCCCGATATTCCCGTGATTCTGATCGATACGGGCTACCTGTTCCCGGAGACGTATCGCTTCATCGACGAGCTGACGGATCGGCTGCAGCTGAACCTGCGCGTTTATCGCGCAGAGCTGTCGCCGGCCTGGCAGGAGGCGCGCTACGGCCAACGGTGGAACCAGGGCCTCGAGGGGCTGAACGCGTACAACGAGGAGACGAAGGTCGAGCCGATGCGCCGTGCGCTGCGCGAGCTCGGCGCGAATACGTGGTTCGCGGGCCTGCGGCGCAAGCAGAGCTCGACGCGCGCCGCGATCCCGTTCCTCGATTGGGCCGGCGGGCGCTGGAAGGTGCACCCGATCGCCGAATGGACCGATCGCGACGTGCACTACTACCTTAAGGAGCACAACCTCCCGTATCACCCGCTCTGGGAGAAGGGCTACCTGTCGATCGGCGACGTGCACAGCACGCGCCCGATTCACGAGGTCGACGCGATCGAGCAGACGCGCTTCTTCGGCCTGAAGCGAGAGTGCGGCATCCACGAGATCAATCTCGCAGACCTCTGAAATTCGTGCCAGGCACGATTATTTAATTCGTGCCAGGCACGGTTTTTTAATTCGTGCCAGGCACGAATTTTCGAGGCACGAATTTTCGGGCACGAATTTTCAGTCGACGACGGTCTCGCAGCCGCCGCGCTCGGGCAACGTGATGCCCTTCAGCAGCTCGTCCACCTGTTCCTGCGTCGGCAGGTTCGCGGCTTCACGGATCATGTCCGTCGAGTAGTGCGGCGCGAGGAAGTGGATGAAATCGACCATATAGCCGCGCAGGACCATCTCGCGCGGGAACCCGACCCACGTCGTGACCTTCGGGAATAGCCCGCGCGCGTCGAGCGCGACGAGGTCCTCGGCGTCCTGGCGCTCGAACGCCATCGACGCGATCACGCCGACGCCCATCCCCATCCGGACGTAGGTCTTGATGATGTCCGCGTCCCGGGCCGTGAACACGACGCGCGGCTCGAGCCCCTGGTCGTGGAACGCACGCTTGAACGACGACTCGCCGGTCAGCGAGAACACGTACGTCACGAGCGGATAGTTCGCGAGCGTCTGCAGGTCGAGCGGCTTCTTCTGGTCGGCCAGCGGATGCTGCTTCGGCACGAGCGCGATCCGATGCCAATGGAATATCGGCAGCAGCGTGAGCTGCTGAAACAGGTGCCGGCCGCCGCTCGCAATCGCGAAATCGACCTTATTCGTGCCGATCAGCTCCGCGATCTGCTCGGACGTGCCCTGATGCAGCTCGAGATCGACCTTCGGGTACCGCTCGCGGAACGCGCGGATGACCTCGGGCAGCATGTAACGGGCCTGCGTATGCGTCGTCGCGATCGACAACGTGCCTTCCTGCTCGGCCGTCAGGTCGCTCGCGAGGCTCGTGATGTTGTCGACCTCGCGCAGGATCTTGCGAGCGCGCGCGATGACCTCGCGCCCGGCCGGCGTCACGGCGGCAAGGCTCTTGCCCTTGCGGGTGAACAGCTGCACGCCGAGCTCGGCCTCGAGCTGCTTCAGCTGCTTGCTGATGCCCGGCTGGCTCGTATACAGCCGTTCCGCGGCAGCGGTGATGTTCAGCCCGCTGTCGACGATGCCGATCAAATACTTGAGCTGCTTCAGCGTCAACGGGACTCGCTCGGTGAAAAAAGCCGCGCGTCCCGCGACGGGGCCGGCGGCGGATTGGGGTTTCGCATATATAACCGGCGGTTACAAAGAGTGTCAACCGAGTGGCAGGGTTCATCGGTCGTTTCGGGAATAAGCTCCGGAAACCTTCGTCTTGGCGGCCCACGGCCATCGGTTTATCGTCCCCGCCATCACTTCACCGCTCCTTGTCCGGAGCCGCGGTGCTGCCACGGAACGGGGCGCCACCCGCGAGACCCGAGTTTACGATGCGCCATCTTCCTCTCTTCGCGTCGCTCGAGAACCGGCCGTGCCTGATCGTCGGCGGCGGGGTCGTTGCCGAGCGGCGGGTGCGGCTGCTGCGGGAGGCCGGCGCCCGCGTGACGTTGCTCGCTCCCCGCTTCTCGGACGCGCTCGAGCGGCTCGCGGCCGCGGACCCTGCCGTCACGCTCGAGCGCCGGCCGTTCGCGGACGACGATGTCGAGCCGTTCTGGCTCGTCGTGGCCGCGACGAACGATGCCGACGTGAACGCGCGCGTCGCCGCGAGCGCCGAGCGCGCGCGGAGGCTCTGCAACGTCGTCGACGACGCCGCGCGCTCGAGCTTCATCATGCCGGCGATCGTCGACCGGGACCCGGTCACGATCGCGATCTCGAGCGGCGGTCTGTCGCCGGTCGTCGCGCGGCACGTGAAGGGGCTGATCGAGAGCCTCGTCCCGTCCCGGATCGGCGCCCTCGCCCGGCTCGCCGGCCGCTGGCGCGCGCGCGTCCGCGCCGCGATCCCGGACGCGGACGCGCGACGGCACTTCTGGCAGAACCTCGTCGCCGGCCCCGCCGCGGAGCACTGCTACGCCGGCCGCGACGCCGAGGCCGAGCGCGCGCTCGAGCAGGCCCTCGCCGCGCAGCCCGCCGCCGCGCAGCCGACCGGCGAGGCATGGCTCGTCGGCGCCGGCCCCGGCAATCCGGACCTCATCACGATTCGCGGCCGGCAGCTCCTCGCGGCGGCCGACGTCGTGCTGTACGACCGGCTCGGCGCGCCGGCGCTGCTCCGCTACGCGCGGCGGGATGCGGAGCTGATTCCGGTCGGCAAGACGCCCGGCAGCCCCTCCGTCACGCAGGAAGCGATCAACGCGCTGCTCGTCGAGCACGTGTCGGCCGGCAAGCGCGTATGCCGCCTGAAAGGCGGCGACCCGATGGTCTTCGGCCGCGCGGGCGAGGAGCTCGACGCGCTCGTCGAGGCCGGACTTCCGTTCCAGGTCGTGCCCGGCGTCTCGGCCGTCGAGGGCTGTGCCGCGTATGCCGGCATCCCGCTGACGTTGCGCAAAGTATCGCGCGCGCTGCTGATCACGACCGGACACGACGACAACGACGCGTCGAGCGACCTCGCATCGTTCCGGCCCGGGCAGACCCTCGCGATCTACATGGGCGTCGCGCAGTACCCCGAGATCGCAGCGGACCTGATTCGTCTCGGCCACGACCCCGACACGCCGGCGACCGTCGTCGAGAAGGGCACGACGGATTCGCAGCGCGTGATCCGCACCGTGCTGCGCCTCCTGCCGAGCGCCGCAGAGCACCTGTCGATCTCGCCGCCGGCGCTTCTCGTCGTCGGCGAGACGGCCCGGTTCGCGGAGCGCTTCGCGTGGTTCGCGCCGAGCACGCTCGAGATCTACGACGATCGGACCGCTCGAACAGTCTCTCGTGTAAGCTGATGCGACGCCAGGCAGCAGCATCGCTCGCTGCGGCGAGCGCAGGGCCGGCCGCTCGACGGCAGTCTCGCAGGATTCAAGCCCCCATCATTCCCCAGAGAGCTCGCACATGATCTACGACAGCATTCTCGACACCATCGGCAACACGCCGATCGTGAAGCTGCACCGGCTCGCGCCGTCGCATACGACGATGTACGTGAAGGTCGAGTCGTTCAACCCGATGGCGTCGGTCAAGGACCGGCTCGCGATCGCGATCATCGAGGACGCGGAGCGCCGCGGCGTGCTGAAGCCCGGGCAGACGGTCATCGAAGCGACGTCGGGCAATACCGGCATCGCGCTCGCGATGGTCTGCGCGGCCCGCGGCTATCCGTTCGTCGCGACGATGGTCGAGACGTTCTCGATCGAGCGGCGCAAGATCATGCGCGCGCTCGGCGCGAAGGTGCTGCTGACGCCGGCCGCGGAGCGCGGCACGGGCATGGTCCGGCTCGCCGAGCAGCTCGCGGAGAAGCACGGCTGGTTCCTCGCGCGGCAGTTCCAGAACCCGGCAAACCCCGCGTATCACCGGCAGACGACCGGCCCCGAGATCCTGAAGGACTTCGCCGGCCGCCGCCTCGACTTCTGGGTCACGGGCTGGGGAACGGGCGGCACGCTGACCGGCGCCGGCGAGGTCATCAAGCTCGCGCGCCCGGACGTGCAGATCGTCGCGACCGAGCCCGCCGAGGCGTCCTTGCTCGGCGGCAAGGGCTGGAAGCCGCACAAGATCCAGGGGTGGACGCCGGACTTCGTGCCGGACGTGCTGAACCCGCGCGTCTACGATCAGCTCGTCACCGTCACGGACGAAGAGGCGAAGCAGACGGCGCGCCGGCTCGCGCGCGAGGAAGGCATCTTCGTCGGCATCTCGTCGGGCGGAACCGTGGCCGCGGCGCTCAAGGTCGCGGAGAAGGCGCCTGCCGGCTCCGTGCTGCTCGCGATGCTGCCGGATACCGGCGAGCGCTATCTCGGCACGTTCCTGTTCGACGATCTCGCGGAGGGGTCGGACGAGGACTGGCTCGCGAGCCTCGGCTGAACGCGCACGTGTGGCAGTCCCGTGCAAGCGGAAGGCTCGGAGCGCACTTGCAAGGAGAGGGAAGGCTGCCAGCGATAAACGCCGATCGGGGACGACGAGTCGTAGTCGTTCCCGCGCGCCTGCGCTGGCCGGCGTTCCTGCTCCTCGTCGCGGCGGCGACGCTGCTGACCTACTTCCTGCTCGGTGCGCGCATCGAGACGGCCGCGCACGCGGCGCTCGACGTCGCCGCGGCGCGGCCGGCGCTGGTCGCGCTGCTGGTCGTCGCGCTGCTCACCGGCGACGTCGTCCTGCCGATACCCTCGAGCGTCGTCGGCGCTTTCGCCGGGGCGGCGCTGGGGACGGGCTACGGCACGGCCGCGGTCTGGACCGGCCTCATGCTCGGCTGCATGCTCGGTTACTGGCTCGGGCGAGCCGCCGCGCCCGCCCTTGGCACGGAGGTCGATGCGACCAGCGGCCGCCCCGGGCGCGTTAACGCCGGGCCGCTGATGGTCGTCGCCACGCGCGCCGTCCCGATCCTCGCCGAGACGGGCATCATCGCCGCGGGCGCCGCGCGCATGCGCTTTACGACGATGATCGCGGCGGCAGCGCCCGCCAACCTGCTCGTCGCGCTGGCCTACGCCGGGGCCGGAGCGTTGCTCGCCGCATCGGATCCCGGGCTCGTCGCCGTCCTGTCGACGATCATGCTCGCCGCCGCCTGGGCGGTGATCCTGCTGGTTTGCCGAAAGCGATCGGCTCCAACCCGGAGCTAAGGCTTCCAGCGTCCGATGTCGCCCCAGGTCGGCGCGCGTTTCGCGCCCTCCGCACTCGAGACTTCGCCGGTCACGGTCGCCTGCGCAGACGCAGGGGGATCGAACAGCTGGCAGCGCGGCAGCGTGTCGGGATCGAGGCCCGCGACCTCGGCCCAGGTCTCGGGCGGCGGCTGCGTCGCGCTGAAGTTCGTGTAGTTCTGGCTGACGATCGGGGCGTTGGCCGGTGCGAGCGGGTAGCCGGAAAAATAGAACGACTGCGGCAGGACCTCGCCGTCGGAATTCGCCTGGAAGCCGTAGCCGAACAGGATGGCTCCATCGGCCGTACGGTCCGGGCTCGCGCCGGTCTGGATGATGTAGCCGTTGGCGGCGCTGACCCAGAACGAATAGCCCTGCCCTCCCGTGCCGATCCGGGCGCTGTCGGCGGCGCTGTAGGGCAGGTGCGATATGAAGTCGCGCCTCGGCGGGTGGTTCTTGGGCGAGAACAGGCAGATGTGCGGCATCCACGAGGGCCGGTCGTCCCCGGCGATGAAATAGGCCGTGTCGCCGAGCGAGACGAACGCGCACGAGTAGTTGTTGGGCAGAGGGAAGATCGGCAGGCAGAAATTGTCGTACCGCTCCATCATCGCGCCCTCGCCCGACCCGCTGCGCCACGTCGAATCGTAGAAGGTCGCGCCATACGAGACCTCGTAGTCGATCCCCTCGACGAGGGCGGCCGGCGGCTTAGCCGGATAAGGTGGGGGATAGTCCTGGTAGCGGTTGTAGACGCGGTACATCGTCCAGTCGGACTGCCAGTACTCGGGCCAGACGGGATCCGGCGGATCGCCGGGGTTGCGCGGATAGACGCAGCCCTCGACCGCGCACGGACTGTCCTCGGGCGCATTGTGCGCGCCGTACGTCTGGTAGATCTGCGCCTGCGCCTGCCCAGCCAGCACGGCCAGCAACAGCGCCGAAACCAACGACACCCGCATCTCGGTCTCCTCCTCGGTAGAGCGATTCCCGCTCACCCCACATCCTGGAATCGGTTCGATTGGTCTTTGAAGCGAGAGACGAGCCTTTCCGCTATTCGCCTCTCGAAAACGTTTTGTTAGAATCGTAAACTATCTTGTTAGTTAGCATAGTCAACTAACTAGATTAGTATCGTATCAGCGACTTGGCGTCCACACGAGCCGTTCGACGGGATTCGAGTCGGTTACGGATGTGTCGCGCGTGAGTGCTTCACGGTCTTAGTGAAACGGTTACAGATCCAATGACCGCCACGACGACAGTCGCCCGTCGGGCGCAAGCTCGCCCGATCCGGGTTCACTGCGGGCCGCACAACGGGGACCGCTGCGGGGAGAAACGATGATCAGATTGGCCTGGAAGGAGCCGCAATCAGTAGAGGACGTGCAAGCGCTCGTCCAGACGGCGATCGACCTCGAGTTCACGACGCTGCCGCCGTACCTCTACGCGAAGTTCTCGATCCTGCCCGAGAGCAACGCAGCCGCAGCAACGCGGCTCGATGCGATTACGCGCAGCGAGATGATTCACATGTGCCTCGCCTGCAACATCATGAACGCCATCGGCGGCACGCCGGCGATCAACCCGCCGCATTATCCGGGACCGCTCCCGGGCGACGTCGGCGGCGGGCTCGTGCTCCATCTCCTGCCCTTCTCGGAGGCGGCGATGCAGCAGGGCATGGCGATCGAGGAGCCGTCCACGCCGATCGACCCGCCGCAAAAGGCGCTCACGGCCGCTCCCGGCGTAACGATCGGCGAGTACTACGAGCGGCTCGACGCCGCGCTCGCCGCCCTTCCCGCCTCGGCCTGGACGCCACGCCGTAACCAGATCACCGACGCCCAGTTCTTCCAGGGGCAGCTGTTCGCGGTCAACGACTACGCGGACGCGCACCGCGCGATCAGCGAGATCGTCTCGGAAGGCGAAGGCACGCCCGTGTCGCCCGGCAACCCCGGGAGCCCGCTCGATTTCGAGAACGAGCTCGCGCACTACTACCGGTTCTGGGAAATCGCTCGCAACCAGGTGCTCGAGAAGGACCCCAACCCGGTCGGCTACGCCTGGGGCGGTCCGCTGGGGGTCGACTGGCAGGCGGTCTATCCGGCGATTCCCGATCCCGAGTTGCATGACTTCTCGCAGGATCCGCCGGCAGCGCAGCAAGCGCAGGCGGCCTGCGACGCGGCGTTCACGGCGATGGTCGACGCGCTGGGACGCGCGGTCACCGGCGATCCGGCCGGCCTCGGGCTCGCCGTGCGGGCGATGTTCGACCTCAGGATGGCTGCGATCCGCGCGCTTTCGACCCCGCTCGCCGACGGCAGGTCGGTCGCCGGTCCGGCTTTCGTCTATCGGCCGCTCGCCGTCGCCGCGCCGCAGCAGTCGCAGGTCCACGAAGGAGGTGCCGCATGAGCGTGCTCGAGATCCCGCGGGTCTACTTCAAGGGCGAAGTCGCCTGGGACCCGGTCACGACCAACAACTATCCGGCGGCGCAGGCGCCTGCCGCGTACGACGAGGACGATTGCGAGTCGACGCTCTACACCCGGACCGTCGGCAGCGCGAATGTCGCGGCGTTTCGCCAGGCGGCGATCGACGAGGTCGTCAGCTCCGGCAACTGGAACCCGGCGGGCTCGTACCGCTCGCCGTTCTACAACACTTACGTCTCGGGGGCCGATCTCGGCCGCGGGCTCGACACCGGCGACGCGTTCGTCGGCGCGCCGGTGCTGTTCTCGGGCATGCTGGTGGACTGCGAACCGTACGGCGCCACGTCGTCGCAGCTGTTCTTCGACGACATGAGCTTCGGGATCAGCGGCGGCTGCCGCATCTACGGCAAGCGCGTAACGCGCTACAGCGACCGCTACATCAACTTCGGAGCGAACCCCGCGAACAACATGATCGCGGGCGTCGCCTCGGTCGTCTGGCAGACGTGCTTCGACAAGACGCAGGGGCTCGTGATCGACCCGCACGATTCCGCGGTGCTCGCGGCGCTGCAGAAATGCCTCGAGGACGACGACGTCCTCGGCGTCATGGTGCGCTTCGTCACGTACCGGACGATCTATTTCGACGATCCGACGCTCTCGAACGCGTCGCCGGGCGTGACGGCGGCCGGCCAGGCGCTGCAGGCCAAGCTCAACGCCGGCGGCTTCCAGCCCAATCCCGCGCGCAGTCTGCTCGTCGGCACGGTCGGCCTGTGGCGCAGGGGCGAGGCGCTGACCGAGCCGAGCGAGCGCACCTTGCTGACGACCGGCGTTCAGATCCCGGTCTCGAGCGATCCCAAGATGACGGCGAGCTGCGGCACCGCGTGGATGCGCGTCGGCAGCGACCGGCTGACGCTCGACTTGTCCAACTGCGTCCCGTGGAACAGCCGCGCGCCGAACAAGGCCGATCTCGGCCCGCTGAAGGTTGTCGCCGCCGATCCCCCGCCCGCGGTGGCGGTCGCGGAGGTCGCGACGATCGCTTACGAGCAGTACGACCAGGCGGCCTACGAGGCGACTTCGGGGATCGTCGACATCCCGATCGCCCCCGAGCTTGCCGCAACGCTCGCGAAGATGAACTTCAGCATCCGCAGCGGCGACGGCACGGCCTACCTCGAGGAAGCGCCGCTTCGCGCCATTCCCACCGATCCCAACCTCTACGCCAACCAGGGCGACACGGTCTCGACCGTGGTCCAGGTCTACGAGCGCGGCGCACGTGCCGGCGCGGGAATCAGGGTGAGCATGTCGGAGATCGGCGCGACCCAGCCGACGGCCGTATGTGCAACCACCGACGAGCACGGGCAGGTGACCTTCTCCCTCGCCACCGGCGCGGGCGCGGTCACCGGCCTCGTCTTCCAAGCGGGCGACCATCCGCGCCTCCCGATCTCCGCGTCGGCGTTCAATCCGCAGGTCTACACCTACATGTACTTTCGGGTCCTGCCCGCCGACGAGCAGATCGGCGCGCTGCTGCCGACCTGGGACAACGTGCACAACTACGTGCTGTCCAACTGGCAAGCGATGGCCCCGTGCATGGACAACTGGCTGCGGCTCGGCGACGAGACGCAAGTGCGCGCTTACGCGCCGGTGATCCGCAAGCTCACCGACCCGGCGAACTTCGAGCTCTTCCGCTTCATGCCGGTGACCCGCGATATGACGCCGGGACAGCGTAAGCTGCTCTATGCCTTCCTCGACGGCACGGCCGCGCCGTCGTCGCGTAAGGAAGCCGACCGCACGTCTGCCGAGCTGGATTTCGAGCAGCTCAGTCACGCTATGCGCGGTCACTGAAGCCGGCCTTGGTCCGTTTCGACGCGCGGCTCGCCGCGGCCGCCCTCGCGCTGACCCTGCCCGGCATCGGTCACGCGGAGGATCCCGGCGCCACGATGCTGGAAGGCACGATCGTGGTGACCGCGTCGCGCACCGGCGATCCCGCAGGGGTCGACGTGGTCGACGCCGCGACGCTCGAGCGGCGGCAGGGCGCGACGCTGCTCGAGGTCCTCGCCGACCGTCCCGGCGTCAGGGCGACGCTCCTCGGCGGGCCTGCAGGGCCGAGCTTCCTCTCGATCAGGGGCGGCGAGGGCAACTTCACGGCGGTGCTGCTCGACGGCCTGCGACTCAACGACCCGACCGGCAGCGAAGGCGGCGCGTTCGATTTCACGCTGCTCGATCCGGCCGCGGTTGCGCGGATCGAAATCGCGCGCACGGCCGCGTCGGCGATCCACGGTCCCGACGCGCTCTCGGGCGTCGTGCAGGTCGTGACACGCGAGCCGCCGGCCGAGGGTGTCGGCTTGGGCGCGTCGGGCTGGATCGATAGCCGTTCCGGAGGCGCCGCCTCGGCAAGCCTGTCGGCCGGATGGGGCGGCGGCGGCGTGCTCGGATCGGTCGGCTGGCGCGACAGCGGCGGCGACGATCCGGCCGGACGCGTGCGCCGGAGCCAGACCTTCGCGCGCGCCGTCCAGTCGCTCGGCGGCTTCCGGCTCACCGCGCTCGGGCTCCATTCGCGCAACCGGGCGAGCGCCTTTCCGCAGGACAGCGGCGGACCGGAGCTCGCCGAGATCCGCCAGTTCGAGCAGCGCGAAGGCGACCTGACGCTCCTCGGCCTGTCGCTCGGGCGCGAGACGGATGGGCGCGTGCGCCCCACGTTGAGGCTGGGCTACGCCCTGCAGCATCACGACAGCGACTCCCCGGCGATCGCGCCGGGATCGCTCGAAGGGGTGCCGGCGAGCACGACTCATGCCCGCTTCGAGCGCATCGAGGCGGGCGGCAGCCTCGCGGCCGATCTCGGGGCGCTGACCGTTTCGGCGGGCGCCGTCGTGCTGCGCGAGGAGGGACGCAGCGACGGCACGCTCGACCTCGGATTTCCGGTCCCCGTCGCGTTCGCGCTCACGCGCGTGACCCGCAGCGGCTTCGCCGAAGCCAGCCTGCGCCCGGCGAGCGGCATCGCGATCACCGGAGCGCTGCGGTTCGACGACCCGAGCGACGGCGAAGGTCACTGGACCGGGCGCGTCTCGGTCAGCTGGCAGCCGCAGCCCAATGGCGTGCGCGCGTTTGCGCGCGCTGCGACCGGCTACAAGCTGCCGAGCCTCTATGCGCTTGGCCACCCGCTCATCGGCAACCCGGCGCTCGAGCCCGAGAAGGGCCGCAGCATCGAGGCGGGCATCGAATGGGTGTTCGCCCGTGGCGAGCTGACGCTCACGGCGTTCGACAACCGTTTCCGCAATCTCGTGGATTTCGATCCCGTCGCGTTTCAGCTGACCAACCGGGCGCGGGTCGGAACGGAAGGGCTCGAGCTCGCGGCGCGGGCCCGCCTCGCGCCGGAATGGTCGCTCGAGGGCGCGCTGACTCACGCGGCCCTCGATTCGGCGACGCCGCTGCGCGGCCGCCCCGAATGGTACGGCAACGTCCGCCTCGTCTGGCAGCGGGGCCGCTGGGAAGCGACCGCGGCCGTTCGCGGCAACGGCCGCTTTTACGACAGCTCGATCCCGACCGGCGCCGTGGTCACGGCCGGCCACTTCGAGGCCGACGTCGGCGTGCGGCTCGCGATCACCGGGCGGCTCGCGATGCGCGTCACAGTCCTCAACCTTAACGACAACCGCAGGTGGACCGCGGTCGGAACTCCCGCGACGGGGCGCAGCGTGCGTCTCGCGTTCACGCTCGATTAGATCGACCTGTGCCGGCACGCGGCGCGCACGCGGACGCCGATCGGCCCGAGCCGGAGTGCCTTCGATTCGGCGGGCTCCCGGGAGGGAAACGGGAGCTTTTTCGATTCGCTATGAACCTGGAAAGGCGAGAGCGTGGCGGAGAGGGAGGGATTCGAACCCTCGAAGGGCCTTTTGAAGCCCTTACTCCCTTAGCAGGGGAGCGCTTTCGACCACTCAGCCACCTCTCCGATGGTCTTGGTCGCGAACGGTCGCGCGAAGGTGCGATTCTAGCGGTTGCCGGCCGGATTCGCGACTTGCAGGTACGTACCTTCGCCTCGCCGGTACGCAACCGGCTTCCGTACGCGATTCTCGAGCCGTCGCGCGACGGCGCGGAAGAAAAGCTACCTAGCGGCGCCCACCGCTTGCGGCTGGCGAGATTCCTCGTCCGCCTGCTCGCGCTTGATCCGTTCGTAGATTTCTTCGCGGTGCACGGCAACCTCGCGCGGAGCATTCACGCCAAGGCGCACCTGATTTCCCTTCACGCCCAGGACGGTCACGGTGACATCGTTGCCGATGACTACCGTCTCCCCCACTCGCCGGGTCAAGATCAGCATAGCCAAACTCCTTCTTGGTCTTGCTGCCGATTCCTCGGTCGCACTCCTGTACGACGCGGTTTACGAGGCACCAGCAGCCGCCCGTCAGTCCGAGGACAACGAGCGCGCCGGTAATACCCGAAAGCGCTCCCCCCCTCGAACCTCCGCGGCTCAGGCCGGCCCCTTATGATCGTTATCTACTTCCTGGCCGGTCCCCCCGATCAGGGCCGCCCGTGACGCGCGACGAACCCTGACAGCCCAATACTAATGCATTTATTGGGGCTGTCACCGTTTTTGCGTTGACCGAAGCAGATTTTCCGGTTATTGCGATAGTCTCGCGATTTGCGGCTTGACCGACGCAAGCGCTTCGTCCAGTAAATCCGGGCGGTTACCGCCGGCCTGAGCGAAGTCCGGCCGGCCGCCGCCCTTGCCGCCGACCTGCTCGGCGACCGCGCGGATCAGCTCACCTGCCGCAATCCGGCCCATCAGATCCTTCGTGACGCCGGCGACGAGGCGCACCTTGTCGCCGTCGGCCGAGCCGAGCACGACGACGCCGGAGCCGAGCCGGTCCTTCAGCCGGTCGACCGTATCCCGCAGCGCCTTGTTGTCGACCCCGTCGATCCGCGCGACGAGGACCTTGACGCCGCCGACGTCCGTCGCCTCGTCGAGCAGATCCCGGTTGCCGCCGCCGGACGCGAGCTGCGCCTTGAGCTTCTGCACCTCGCGCTCGAGCGAGCGGCTGCGCTCGATCAGCTGCTCGACTTTGTCGACGACCTCGTCGCGCCCGCCGCGCACGAGCCCGGCGACGCCGCGCAGCAGCCGCTCGTTTGCGGCGATGAAGTCGAGCGCGCCCTGCCCGGTCACGGCCTCGATGCGCCGAATACCGGCCGCGACCCCGCTCTCGGAGACGATCTTGAACAAGCCGATGTCGCCCGAGCGCCGAACGTGCGTGCCGCCGCACAGCTCGGTCGAGAAGTCGCCGAGCCGGAGCACGCGCACGCGGTCGCCGTACTTGTCGCCGAAGAACGCGATCGCGCCGGACGCGATCGCCTCGTCGTACGGCATCTCGCGGATCTCCGCGTCGACGTTGCGGCGGATCTCGTCGTTGACCATTTTCTCGACGGCCGCGAGCTCGTCCGGCTTCACGGCCTCGTAGTGCGAGAAGTCGAAGCGCAGCCGGTCCGGCGCGACGAGCGAGCCCTTCTGCTGCACGTGATCGCCGAGCACGCGGCGCAGCGCGGCATGCAGCAAGTGCGTCGCGGTGTGGTTCAGGCGGATCGCTTCGCGCCGCTCGCCGTCGACGAGCGCATTGACGCGCTGGCCGACGCGGAGGCCGCCGTGGACGACCGTGCCGACGTGGCCGTACGCCGCGCCGAGCTTTTGCGTGTCGTCGACGCGGAACTCCGAGACCGGCGACCATTGGCCGCCGTCGACGCCGGCGCCCGTGCCGCTCGCGGTGCTCCCGCCCGCGGACGACTCCGGCAGCCACGTCAGCACGCCGGTGTCGCCGACCTGCCCGCCGCTCTCCGCGTAGAACGGGGTGCGGTCGAGCACGACCGTGCCGCGCGCGCCTTCGGCGAGCTGCTCGACCGGATGGCCGTTCTCGTCGTAAAGCGCGGTGACCTCGCCGTCGAGCTCGAGCGTGTCGTAGCCGTGAAACTCGGTCGGCTGCTCGAGGGTCGGCGACGTGCCGCCCACGGCCGAGAACCGGCTCGCCTTGCGCGCGCGCTCGCGCTGCGCGTTCATCTCGCGCTCGAATCCGGCCTCGTCGATCGTAAGCCCCCGCTCGCGCGCGACGTCGGCGGTCAGGTCCTGCGGGAAGCCGTACGTGTCGTAGAGGCGGAAGACCGTCTCGCCGGGAATCACGCCGCCTTCAGGCAGCCCAGCGATCGCCTCTTCGAGCAGCCGCATGCCTTGCGTCAGCGTCTCCGCGAAGCGCAGCTCCTCCTGATGCAGCACACGCTCGACGTGCGCGCGACGCTCGACGAGCTCCGGATACGCGCCGCCCATCTCCCGTTCGAGCGGCGCGACGAGCGTATGGAAGAACGGCTTCTCGCAGCCGAGCTTGTAGCCGTGCCGGACCGCGCGGCGGATGATGCGCCGCAGCACGTAGCCGCGGCCCTCGTTGCCCGGCAGCACGCCGTCCGCGATCAGGAACGCGCACGCGCGGATATGGTCCGCGATCACGCGCAGCGACTTGCTCTCGAGATCGCTCGTGCCGGTCGCTTCCGCAGCGGCCCCGATCAGCCCGCGGAACAGATCGATCTCGTAATTCGAGTGCACGCCCTGCAGCACGGCCGCGGTGCGCTCGAGCCCCATGCCGGTGTCGACCGACGGCTTCGGCAGCGGCGTCAGCTCGCCTTGCGCGTTGCGATCGAACTGCATGAACACGAGATTCCAGATCTCGATGTAGCGATCGCCGTCCGCGTCCGGCGAGCCCGGCGGCCCGCCCGGAACCTCGGGGCCGTGATCGTAGAAGATTTCGCTGCACGGGCCGCACGGGCCGGTGTCGCCCATCGCCCAGAAGTTGTCCTTCTCGCCCATCCGCGAGAAGCGGCTCGGATCGATGCCGATCTCGTCGAGCCAGATCCGCGCGGCCTCGTCGTCCTGCTCGTAGACCGTGCACCAGAGCCGCTCCGGCGGCAGACCGAGCTCCTTCGTGACGAACTCCCACGCATAGCGGATTGCGTCGCGCTTGAAGTAATCGCCGAAGCTGAAATTGCCGAGCATCTCGAAGAACGTGTGGTGACGCGCGGTGTAGCCGACGTTCTCGAGGTCGTTGTGCTTACCGCCGGCGCGCACGCAGCGCTGCGCGCTCGCCGCGCGCGGAATCGCCCGCTTCTCGCGGCCGAGGAACACGTCCTTGAACTGCACCATCCCGGCGTTCGTGAACAGCAGGGTCGGATCGTTCGCGGGCACGAGCGGGGAGCTCGGCACGATCTCGTGGCCCCGCTCCTCGAAATAGCGGAGGAATGCGCGGCGCAGCTCGTTGCTCGATAGGCTCATGATGATTCGATGGTCACTCTGTCGATCGTCCAACACGCCGCCGCGCCGGGGGCTCGAGGCCGGCCGGCCCGGTCGACGACGAGCGCCGACGGCGCAGTCCACAGCGGAGAAGCGGCTGCGGCGCCGGGTGCGCCGGCGGGGTGAGCACGCTAATCCGAATCGGCGCCGACTTCCAGTGCCGCGTCGATCAGCTCGGCATCGAAGCCGCGGCCGCGGAGGAAGCGCGCCTGGCGCGCCCGCTCCGCGAATTCCCGCGGCGGGGGCTCGCCGAATCGCTTCGCACGGACGCGGCGGGCGAGCGCGGCCCAGTCCTCTTCCGCCGCGCGCAGCGCCGCGGCGGCCTCGTCGGGCGGGATTCCCCGCTGCACGAGCTCCGCTTGAATCTTCGCGGGCCCGGATCCGCGCGCCGCACGCGACGCGATGAAGCTGGATACGAAACGCTGACCGCTCAGCAGCCCGTTTTGTTCCAGCCGGTCCAGGGTTTCGGCGACGAGCGGCGGCGCGAAGCCGCGAGCGCCGAGCTTACGCTCGAGCTCGCGGCGGCTGTGCTCGCGGCGGGCCAGCAGCGCGACGGCGCGCCGCTCGCATTCGGCCGCATCGTCGGACGCGGAAGGGCCGGCCATCGACGTCTGCTAGCGGGCTCCGGCTCGAAAATCGTGCCTGGCACGAATTTCCCGGAAAAGCGTGCCTGGCACGAATTTTCAGGCTTGGAGCGCGGCGCCCTCCGCCTCTTCGACCGGCGCCTCGCCGCCCTTCTTCGGCAGCAGCTTCGCGCGGATCTTCGCCTCGATATCGGCGGCCATCTCCGGGTTCTGGATCAGGAACTCGCGCGCGTTCTCCTTGCCCTGGCCGATCCGGTCGCCGTTGTAGCTGTACCAGGAGCCCGATTTCTCGACGATGTTCTCGCGCACGCCGAGATCGATGATCTCGCCCTCGCGCGAAATGCCGTGGCCGTACAGGATCTCGAACTCGCACGTGCGGAACGGCGGCGCGACCTTGTTCTTCACGACCTTCACGCGGGTCTCGTTGCCGAGCACCTCGTCGCCCTTCTTGATCGAGCCGATGCGGCGAATGTCGAGCCGCACGGACGCATAGAACTTCAGCGCGTTGCCGCCCGTCGTCGTCTCCGGGCTGCCGAACATCACGCCGATCTTCATGCGGATCTGGTTGATGAAGATCACGAGGCAGTTCGAGCGCTTGATGTTCGCCGTGAGCTTGCGCAGCGCCTGCGACATCAGCCGCGCGTGCAGGCCGACGTGCGAATCGCCCATCTCGCCTTCGATCTCGGCCTTAGGCGTCAGCGCCGCGACCGAGTCGACGATGATCACGTCGACCGCGCCCGAGCGCACGAGCATGTCCGTGATCTCGAGCGCCTGCTCGCCGGTATCGGGCTGCGAGATCAAGAGGTCATCGACGTTCACGCCGACCTTCTGCGCATAAACCGGGTCGAGCGCGTGCTCGGCGTCGACGAACGCCGCGGTGCCGCCTTGCTTCTGGATCTCCGCAACGACCTGCAGCGTCAGCGTGGTCTTGCCCGACGATTCCGGACCGTAGATCTCGACGACACGCCCGCGCGGCAGCCCGCCGACGCCGAGCGCAAGATCGAGCCCGAGCGAGCCGGTCGACACGACCTCTATGTCGCGCGACGCGATCGAATCCCCGAGCCGCATCACCGAACCCTTGCCGAATTGCTTTTCGATCTGGCTGAGCGCTGCCGAAAGGGCCTTCTTGCGGTTCTCGTCCATTCGATCTTCCTGCGGGAATTGTTGAGTGGGGCGCCGAGCGGATATCGGCGGCAGTGCGCGGATTATTTCACAGATTAACGGGCGGCGGCAGCCGCCGGTTTCGCAACGAAATGCAGCGATTTGCGCGCGGCGTGCGTTACAGCGGCGTGCGTTACAGCGGCCACTGCCGCAGCGGCTCGTAATGCACGTTTCGCTGCATCGGCACGGACTCGACGAGGGTCAGCGTATCGAGTCGCCAGCGCACCGGCGTGATCGTCTCGCCGTCGACCGCGCGCGCCCGCCGCGCGAGCGTCAGGTGCGGGCGATAGATGCGCGGCTCGCGCTCGAAGCCCGCTTGCTCGAGCCCGGCCCACAGCGACTGCTCGAGCGCCGTCAGCGCGGGCGGAACATGCCGCGGACCGAGCCACAGCACGCGCGGCGTCGGAAAGAAGCCGAGCATGTCGAGCTCGAGGTCGATCGGTCCGACCTCGATCGGCGGAACGCCGGCGGCCCGCTCGAGCGCGTCGTCGTCGACGGCGCCGAGGAACGCGACCGTGATATGCAGGTTGCGCTTAGCGGTCGGCCGCCCGCCGGACAGGCGCACCGCGCGGCGGCTCGCGCGTTCGATCGCGTTGCGCGTCGCATCGTCCGGCCACAGCGCGAAGAAAACGCGCTTCAAGCGCGGGCGCTCGTCGGGCAGATCGGATTCGTCGCTCATCGTCTTCATGTCGCCCCATCACGTGCCGCCGGCGCGGCGATCGCGATCAGCTCGCGCAGCGCGAACGCGACGCTCTGCCGGCGCACGCTGTCCCGATCGCCGTCGAAGTGCCGGCGCTCGGCGCGCGTCCCATCCGGACTCGACCACGCGAACCATACCGTGCCGACCGGCTTCTCCGGCGTCCCGCCGCCGGGGCCCGCGACCCCGCTGACCGCGACGGCGACGTCGGCGCCCGCTTCCCGTCGCGCGTGATCGGCGAGCGCGACGACGACCGCCTCGCTGACCGCGCCGTGCACGGCAATCGTCTCCGGCGGCACGCCGAGCATCCGGACTTTCGCATCGTTCGAATACACGACGTACCCCGCGACGAACCACGCGGAGCTGCCCGGAATGTCGGTCGTCGCCTTCGCGATCCAGCCGCCGGTGCAGGATTCGGCCGCGGCGAAGGTCCATCCGCGCGCGCGCAGCGCGGCGCCGAGGCGCTCGGCGAGCGCGCCGAGATCGCGATCCGTGACCGTCACAGTCGTCGTCATTCGAGCCGCCCCCGCGCGGAATCCGCGGCGCGCACGCGGTCCATGCCGCGGCAAGCCAACGTGCCTTCGAACGCTTCGCCGCCGACGAGTTTCCGGTAGAGCGCAACGTGTGCGCCGACCATTCGCTCGATGCCGAACGACTCACGCGCACGGCGCTGCCCGCCGCGCCCGAGGCGCTCGCGCAGCGCAGGCTCCGCGAACACGCGATCGATGGCCCGGCCCAACGCCGCCGCATCGCCCGGCGGCACGAGCAGGCCGCTCTCGCCGTCCTCGACCGCGTCGAGCAGCCCGCCGGCCGCCGACGCCACGACCGGCACGCCGGCGCTCATCGCCTCGAGCACGGCGAGACCCAAGCCTTCCTTCAGCGCCGGATGCAGCACGACGTCCATGCCGGGCAGCCATTCGACGAGCTCCGGACGAAAGCCCGCGAGCCGGACGCGCCCGTCGAGGCCGGCGCGCTCGATCACGCGCCGCAGCCGCGCGTCGAGCGGGCCGCGGCCGAACAGGACGACGTGCCAGCGCGGATGACGCGCGAGCACGTCCGTCAGCGCGGCGAGCAGAACGCGATGACCTTTGCGCGGGATCAGCTGACCGATGACTGCAGCGATCGGCACGTCCGGCGGCAGCCCGACGGACGCGGCGAGCGCGCGGCGCGCCGCCGCGCGCACGGCCTGCAACGATGTATCGATCGCAGGCGCAGGCACCGCGCTCGGGATTATATGCACGCGCTCGCGCGGCACACCGACATGCGCAACGATCTCGCGCTCGACCGCGCGCGAGATCGCGACGATCGCCGCATACGGCCGATACTTGATCCGCGCCCACGGCGCGAGCTCGCGGTGATCGACACGCCGCGACAGCACCGCGCGCCACGGCGCGCCGCGCGACGCGAGCCCGGCGTAGACGTCCGCGCCGCGGCGCGAATGCACGTGCACGACATCGGGGCGCGCCGCGAACAGCGTGCGGCGCAGCGTGCGGACGGCCCGCGGATCAATATCTCCTGCGAGCGGCAGCTCGATCACTTCGCAGCGGCCGGCGGCTTCGGCGGCGATCGCCGAGCCCGCCGTGCACACGAGCACGTTGTCGACGCCGCGCGCGCCGAGGCCGTCGATCAGATGAAGCACCTGACGTGCGCCGCCGTAGAGATGACGGCCGGATTCGACGTGGACGACCCGCATAGCGACCCATCTTAAGCCGCCGTCTTAGGGATTTCCCCAGATTGTCGCCGAGCGCAACCGGGCGCTAAGCTCGATTGTGATTGCACTCCCGGGGCTTTTTCACCGTGCGGATGTATCTGTTCGCGTTGTCGGCCGCGTGTATTGCATTGGCCGCGGGCGCCGCGTCGGCGCAGCCGAGGGACGGCTCGATCTCGCTGCCGGAAACGAACATGGCCGTGGAGCCCGCATCGCGCGAGCTGCTGCGCCGCGCTGCACCGGCGTTCGCGAGGGCCGCGATTCCCGAGAATCCGCTCGCAGCGGACGCAACGCCGGTCGGCGCCGCCGTCTGCGGCGCGTGTCACACGCTCGAGACGAGCCATTTCACGCACACGATTCATGACGTCGGACTGCGCGCGGCCGAGGCGGCCGACGCGCGGACGCCGGTTTGCGAGACGTGCCACGGCGCGGGCTCCGTGCACGCCGAGCGGCCAGGCGCGCCGGGCTCGATCATCGCGTTCTCGCGCGACGGCGGTACGCCGATCGACGTGCAAACCGGCACGTGTCTCGGCTGTCACGCCGGCGGGCCGCGCAATCACTGGCTCGGCTCGGTTCACGAGCGATTCGATCTTTCGTGCAGCGACTGCCACAACCCGATGGCGAATTTCTCGTCCGAAGGGCTGCTCGCGCGGCAGTCGATCAGCGAGACCTGCGCGACGTGCCACCGCGACATTCGGATGCAGTTCAATCGCCGCTCGCACATGCCGCTGCCGGAAGGGCAGATGTCGTGTGCCGACTGCCACAACCCGCACGGTTCGCTGTCTCCGGCGCTGCTGAAGACCGATACGGTCAACGAAACGTGTTACCAGTGCCATGCCGAGAAGCGCGGGCCGTTCCTGTTCGAGCACGCGCCCGTGCGCGACGACTGCACGAACTGCCACTTGCCGCACGGCTCGAATCAGCACGCGCTGCTCGTCGCGCCGATTCCGTTCCTGTGTCAGCAGTGCCATTCGCATACGCGCCACCCGAACGATCTTTTGACGGCACAGTCGCTCGGCATAGGCGCACAGCCCGACGAACGGTTGCTCGGCCGAGGCTGCGTCTCGTGTCACGCGCAGGTGCACGGCTCGAATCACCCGTCCGGCGCGAGATTCCACCGCTAGTCATGCACCGCTATGGCCGAAAGCCATGACCTTCGCCATGGACCATAGCCCTGGATCAGCATGGACGACCGAGATAGAGCATGGACGACCGGGATAAACCGTTGACCCTCGACAGGAGCCGCGCCCCGCGCCGGATCCTGCACCGGGTCGCCGTCGGCGTCGGCACGCTGTGCTGCGCATCGTTCGCGGCGGCGCAGGATACGGGCATCGGCATCGATACCGCCTTCGAGTCGCGCAAGAGCGTGCTCGGCGGCACCCTCGGCATGTACGGTTGCGACGAGCGCGGCATCAGCTGGCTGCGGCCGCACTCGCGGCGTACGCCGACCGGCGTCCTGTATCCGTGCGCGCCGGCGGAGCCCGAGCTTCGCGAAAGCGGAGACTGGAGCTACTCGGCGACGTGGTCGCTCGGCGTCCTCGCGGGCGGCGACGACGACAATGCGCAGTGGCAGCGCTTCACCGGCTGGGACGACGGGCTTTCGCTCGACTTCGACTTGAGGATGCTGCGCCGCGAAGACGGCACCTACGGCTCGTTCCGCGGCAGCCGGCTTTCGTCGGACAATCAGTTCTTCAAGCTGACCGAAGGCCGCGCGGGTCACTACAGGATCGAAGCGTTCTACCGCGCGCAGCCGAACGTCGTCAGCGGCAACGCGCGCTCGCTGTGGCAAGGCGTCGGCACGAATCACCTGACCTTGCCCGAGATGCTCACGCCCGCCGCGAGCACGCCGGACGAGGTCAGCACGGTGCTTGCGGCGACGCGCGAGAGACGCCTCGAGGTGCAGCGCGACAAGCTCGGCATCGGTTTCACGTACTACTTCGATCCGCGCTGGACCGCGTTCTTCTCCGGCACGCACGAGGAGCGCGAAGGCTCGCGGCCTTTCGGCGGAGCGTTCTTCTTCAACTTCCCGTTCCCCGACAACGGCGGCATCTTCGAGATCCCGCGCGTGATCGACGACGGCACGACGAACCTCAACGGCGGCGCGCGTTTCGTCGGCACCGATTGGCGGATGGAGTTCACGTACGCCGGCTCGTTCTACCGCAGCCGCTACAACAGCTTCGACTACGAGACGCCGTATGCGGTGACGCCGGTCGTGCCGGGCGCCGTGACGCCGCCGCTGACGCGCGGTCTGTTCGCGACCGAGCCGGACAACGACTATCACAACGTGCGCGCGAACTTTACGCGCAGGACCGTATGGAACGGCGAGCTGTCGCTGACCGGGTCGCGCGGCGAGATGAAGCAGAACGAGCCGTTGCTGCCGCCGATCGATTGCGAAGGCCAGTTCGGCATCGACTTGTCGCCGACGGGCGCGCCGGTCAATCCGTTCCTGTTCGACTGCGCCGACTGGAATACGCCGGCGTCGTTGTCGCGCCGAAATGCGGATCTGAAGATCGCGACATCGATGCTCGCCGCGCGGCTCGTGCTCCGCCCGACCCGAAGCCTCACGTTGCGAGGCGACCTGCGCTGGGACAGCCAGGATTACCGCGGCGACTACATCGCGTTCAATCCGCTGACCGGCCAGTACGGCTACGTCGCGGAGAACGGCGCGCAGGGCAGCGTCGTGCCGGACGAGATCGGCTTCTGGGATCCGGTCCTGTCGCCTTACGTGAAGACGCGCATCCGCAATTTGCCGCTCGACCGGGACGTGCTCGAGGCGAGCGTCGGCGCGGACTGGCGGCTGTCGAGCCGGAACACGTTCGGCGTCACGTATACGTTCAAGAATACCGACCGCGAGCATCGCGAGGTCGGCGACGTCGAAGACAACTCGTTGCGGCTGACGTGGGCGAATCGGCGCTTCGACCTCGTGACCTTGCGTGCGAACTACACGTACCTGCGCCGCTCGGGCGATCCGTACGACTTCAACCCGTACGAGTTCACGTTCTCGACGTCGCTGCCGGAGTTCGTGCCGCCCGAAGGCGGCGTCGGCGCGCACACGGTCGAGAATCTGCGCAAGTACGATGTCGCTCGCCGCGACCAGCAGAAGCTCGACGTCATGGCGACGTACATCGCGGGCGCGGACATGACGCTCAGCGGATCGATCCGCGCCGAGCGCAACGACTACGACGCCGAGCTCGGACGCGAAGGCTACGACACGCTCGGCGCGACCGTGCAATGGGAGTGGCAGCCGACGCAGCAGACGATCGCGACGGTCTACGTCGGCTATGATCGCTCGGCGCTCGACGTCGCGAACGTCAACGACACGGCGATCACGCCGGACCCGGCGCTCGGCGGCGCGACGTATCCGCTCGAGGCACGCTGGTGGGTCGAGGACGTGCAGCGCAACGGTTACTTCGGCGCCACGTACAGCCGGCAGCTCGATCGGCTCCGCTTCGAGCTCGGCGCGAACCATATCGACTCGCGCGGCACGACGGACTTCGCGTTCGCATCGGCGGCCGCGCTGCAATACCCCGACGCGCTGCCGTTCCCGATGATGGACCACCGCATCACGTCGCTCTCCGCGAACGTCTATATCCCGGTCACGCCGAAGTTCACGCTGCGAGTATTCGATTACTACGAGCGCGGCCGACTGTCGGACTGGCACTACCTCGGGTTCGATGACCAGCGCGTCTACGATCACCGGGTCTACACCGACGGCGGCCCCGAGGACTATCGCGACAACGTCGTCGGCGTTATGTTCGAGGCGAGGCTCTAGTGCTCCCGATATCCCCGCACCCCGCGCGCATCGAGCCGACGGCCGACGCCGCGCTCGAGCTCTCGATGCGGGCTCGCCGCGCGCCGCTCGCGCCGGCGCGGGCACGCGCCGTCCTGATCGTCTCGCTGTTGCTCGCGGCGGCAACGGCCGCGGCCGCGACCGGCTACGTCGATCTCCGGCGCGCCGAGCCGATCGTCGACGCCGACGCCGATGCCGGACGCGCGAAGGCGACGGTCTGTCTCGCATGCCACGACGCCTCCGGCGTCGCGACCGCGCCGATCTACCCGAGCCTGCGCGGACAAACCGTCGAGTACCTCTACTGGTCGTTGATCGACTTCAAGCGCGGCGAGCGGACGGGCTCGGTGATGACGCCGCTCGTCGCCAATCTCGACGATCAGGACTTGCGCGATCTTGCCGCGTTCTACGCGGCCCGCAGCGAGCAACCGGCGACCGCAACGGCAGCCGCGACCGCTGCCGGCGACGAGCTGGCGCGCGGCGAATCGCTGTACTTGCACGGCAACCCCGAGCAGGGGGTCCCGCCGTGCCAGGGGTGTCACGGTCCGGATGGGCGCGGCCATCCGCTCGTCGTCTACGGCCGCGCCGATGCGCCGGCGTACCTCAGAACCTATCCGGCGCTTCGCGGGCAGCAGAGAGCCTTCGTCGCCGGCAAGCTCCGTGAGCACCGCGCGGGCACACTCGTCGACTCGACGAACGATTTCATCATGAACGGTGTCGCCGCGAGCATGGACGACGAGTCGATCGAAGCGATCGCGGCATGGCTCGAATCGCTGCCTTTCTAAGCCTGCTATTCACTGTCTTTACGACCAGCTCGAGGCTCGGTTACCGATCTTAAACCCCGCGCACACGCCGTGCGGCGCGCGGCCGCGCTCGCGCGGTTAAGCCCGGAAACCCAAATGCAACTGACGGCGTAACCGCCGGGCGGCTACGGTTTCAGCTCTCGCAAGATCGAGGGCCGAACATGATCGACCGCCAGCATATCGTCATCGTCGGCGGAGGGTTCAGCGGAACCGCTCTTGCGGTGCACCTGCTGCGCTTGGGCCACGCGAAGCTCGACGTCACGCTGATCGAAGCGAGCTCGAGCATCGGACGCGGCATCGCGTACGGGACGTGCCTCGACGACCACGTGTTGAACACGCGAGCGTGCCAGATGAGCCTTCTGCCGGACGCGCCGGGCCACTTCGTGGACTGGCTCGGACGCCGGGGCATCCCCGCCGCGCAATTCGCGTTCGTGCCGCGGCGGCTGTTCGGGGAATACGTCGAGGAGACGCTGCGGCAAGTCATCGACGAGACCGAAACGTCCGCAGGCACGTTCTCGCTGCGGACGTCCGAGCGCGTCACCGGCGTCACCCGCGGCACGTCCGGCTTCCGCGTCGAGCTCGCGAGCGGCGGCGAGCTCGAAGCCGATTCCGTCGTGCTCGCGCTCGGCAACTCCCGGCCGTCCGATCCGCTCGGCGGAATGCTCGGTCCCGGCCCGCGCTATATCCGGGATCCGTGGCGGCACGACCTGCTCGCGGAGGTCGCGCCGACGGATAACGTGCTCGTCCTCGGCACCGGGCTCACGATGATCGACACAGTGCTGACGCTGCGCGCACGGGGTCATTCGGGCAACATCGAAGCGCTGTCGCGAAACGGGCTGCTGCCGCGTCCTCACGCCTATGTCCCGCAGACCTTGCCGATCGATCTGCGCAATCGTCTGCTGACGAGGGTGCTGACGCAGACGCGGTTGACGCGGCTGACGCGAGAGCTGCGCGCGACCCTCGCCGAGGCGGAGGCGCGCGGTTACAGCTGGCACGCCGTGATCGACGCGATGCGCCCGCACGTGCCCGAGCTTTGGCGCGCGCTCGACGACCGCGAGCGGCGCCGGTTCCTCGCGCGGCTGCGTCCGTTCTGGGAAGTCCATCGGCACCGCGTGCCGCCGAAACCGAATGCATTGATCGAGCAACTGCGCGACAGCGGCCGGCTGTCGGTACGCGCCGGCCGAATCGTCGACGCCGTCGAGCACGAGAGCTCGATAGAGGTGGTGCGCGAATGGCGAGGCACGCGCTCGACGTCGCGCGACTTCTTCGACTGGGTCGTGAACTGTACCGGTCCGACGTATCGCGAGCCTTCGCGCTCGCCGCTCGAGACGCAGCTCGTCGAGCACGGCTTCCTTCGGTTCGACAAGCTCTGTCTCGGCTACCTGACGACGCCCGACGGCGCGGCGATCGGCCGCGACGGGATCGTCCCGGGGCTCTACGTGATCGGCCCCGCGTGTCGTCCGCTCGACTGGGAAACGACCGCGGTGCCGGAGCTTACGGACCGTGCCGAGGCGCTGGCGGCGCGCCTCGTCGCCGATTGGAACGCGAGCCGCCCGCCACGCACCCTTCGTATGAGGGCTTGAAAGATGGAACTACGTGAACGCCTGAACGTTATGGAACAACGTCGCGACATATTCGACGATTTCAGAGCGGGTCGTACCGACAGCCGTCCCGAGGTCATGCTCGGAATCTTGCTGCTCGGCACGTCCTTCATCACCGGCATACTCGTCGGCTTGGCCATCGGCTGAGCCCGCGCCGCACAGCCGGGTCTCGTACCCGGCTCTGCGGCGCCGATCCATTCCATTATTGATTGGCCTTTGGTCCCATTCTTGAGACGTGCCCGCTGAGCTACCGTGAGCCGACGCTCACACTGATCCCGGAGGCGGGCATGCAATCAATTGCGCTCAAATGTGCGGTCGCATCGGCCGCGACGCTCGCGTGCTGCTGCACGGCGGCGATCGCACAGCGGGCCGGTCAAAGCATCAGCATCCAGCACGGCGTGGTCACCGAAAGGCAGGACGTCGAGCTCGGAGCACAGGCAGGCGGCGGCGCGCTCGTCGGCGGTCTGGCCGGCTTTGCGACGTCGTCCGACCGACGCGCGTCGCGAAGGGTGCGCGATGCGCTGATCGGCAGCGCGATCGGCGGCGCCGTGTCCGCCGGGGCCCAGGGCAGCCGGCAGGGCGTGCAATACACCGTCGACACGGGCAACGGCCAGATCGTCGTCGTCAGCGATCAGACCGAGATCGACATCGGCGACTGCGTCGCGGTCGAGAACGCCGGAACGGGCGCGGCGAACATCAGGCGCGCCTCGATGGCGCTGTGCGAGAGCAGCGACGACGTCGGCGAGACGGTGCTCGCGGAGCTGAACGAAGACGCGATGGCGTGCCTCGACGCGAAGAACGCGATGCTCGAAGCCGAGACCGACGACGCGCTCGAGCAGGCGATTCGTACGGCGAGGATACTCTGCGACGACTGACGCGCGACGACTGACGCGGCCGGTGGCGTGGGCTCGGCCCACCGAGGCGCGCGTCGTCGACGCCGGGGCGGGAACAGCCCCTTTACCGCCCCGCGCTCAGACGCGGCGAAAGACCAAGGTCGCGTTATGCCCGCCGAAGCCGAACGCGTTGCTCATCGCGACATCGACTTTTCGCTCGAGCGCGTCGCCGATCACGATGTGCATCCCCGGCGGGATCGCGTCGTCCAGCTTGACGGTGTTGATCGTCGGCGGAACGATCCGAGCGTCGATCGCCTTGACCGCCAGGATCGCCTCGATCGCGCCGGCGGCGCCGAGCAGATGCCCGGTCATGGATTTCGTCGCGCTGATGCTGAGGTTCTCGGTGTGCCCGAACGCCCTGAGCACCGCATTCAGCTCGCCGACGTCGCCGACCGGCGTCGACGTCGCATGCGGATTCAGGTAATCGACGTCGGCGGGGTCGATCTTCGCCTCGCGCAGCGCCAGCTCCATCGCCTTGGCCGCGCCGCGCCCCTCCGGGTGCGGAGCCGTGAGGTGATACGCATCGGCCGTCATCGCCGCGCCGACGACCTCCGCGTAGATCCGGGCGCCGCGCTTCTTCGCGTGCTCGTACTCCTCGAGCACCAATGCGCCCGCGCCCTCGCCCATCACGAATCCGTCCCGATCGACGTCGAACGGGCGGCTCGCGTGCTCCGGATCGTCGTTGCGCGTCGACATCGCCTTCATCGCCGAGAAGCCGCCGATCGACGCCGGCGTGATCGGCGCCTCCGAGCCGCCCGTGACGAACGCTTTGGCCTTGCCCATCCGGATGTAGTTGAACGCGTCCATGATGGCGCTGTTCGACGTCGCGCAAGCGGAAACGGTCGCGTAGTTGATGCCCTGCAACCCGAACTTCATCGAGATCATGCCGGCGGCCATGTTGATGATCAGCCGGGGCACGAAAAACGGGTTGAAGCGAGGCACGTACTGGCCTTCGACGTACTGCGTGACTTCGCGCTCGAACGTCTCCATGCCGCCCTCGCCGACGCCCCAGATCACGCCGATGTCGAACGGATCCATCGCGCCGACGTCGAGCCCCGAGTCTTCCATCGCTTCCGACGCCGCGTACAGAGCGTAGTGAGTGAACAGGTCCGTCCGCTTGATCTCGTTCCGGTCGAGATACTTCTCGGGCGTGAAGCCCTTCACCTCGCACGCGATCCGGGTCCGGAACCGGCTAGCATCGAACCGGGTGATCGGCCCGGCGCCACTCTTCCCGGCGACCGCGTTCTGCCAGAACGTGCCGACGTCGTTCCCCAACGGGGTAACGGCACCCAACCCGGTTACAACCACTCTCGTATCGTTCATTTGATCGCCGTCTTCCTTCTTGGCTCGACGAAGCCGCCGGCATCGCCCACGTTGCCCACGTTCGGGGCATAGCTATTCTCGCACGGCACGCGTGCCGAGCGAGACGGCTCGGGGAAGTGAAGGAAGTCGTGGCGCTCAGGCCGAGCGGCCGCCGTCGCGGACGTTCAGCCTGGACCGTGCCGCGATCGGCAGCGGAGATGACCGCAAGCGCGCCCCGTCGCAGCTTCGGGGCGCGCTCGCTTCGCGGCCGATCCGCGGCCCTGGGCGACGCTCAGAGATCGAACTGGAACGTCAAGCCGACCGTGCGCGGATCGCCGAGCACCGCGCCGTAATGGCCGGCGCCGTTGCCGCCCGGAGCCGCGAGCAGCTGCTCGAAGTACTCCTTGTCGAGCGCGTTGCGCGACCAGAGCTGCAACGACCAGCCGTTGTCCGAACGGAACCCGACGCGCGCGTTCAGCAACGTGTAGCCGTCGATGTTCAGGTACTCGGACGGCGTCGGGCTCGACGAGAAGTCGTCGCGGTAGTAGACGTCGAGGCCGGTGTAGATCTCGCCCGGCGAGCCGAACAGATTGAGCCGCGCCCGATGCTCGCCGCCGACCGACGCCGACCACTTCGAGAGCCCGGGCAGCCTGCCGCCCGACGCGTCGACGGACGGCGGGCCGCCGGTCAGCTCGAGCGGCGGCGGCGCATTGCGGAAGGAGACGTATTCGCCGTCCGCATAGACGAGCGCCGCGCGCAACGAGAGCGCATCGCCGACATTGCCGTTCGCGTCGAGCTCGAAGCCGCGCACGCGCACTTCCTCCGCATTCGCGAGGTAGCCGCGCGGATTCGAGAACGAGTTGCCGAACACGACCGTCTGATAGTCCTCGATCGTCGTCTGATACAAGGTCAGGTTCACGGCCGACCGCCGCGACGGGCTCGTCTTCACGCCGAGCTCGATGTGCCTGACCTCCTCGGGCCGCACGCGCGCGATCTGGTGCACGAGCACCGGGTTCTGCAGCTCCTCGGCCGTCAGCGGCAATCCGCCGAGGTTCACGCCGACGGACTTGAAGCCGGTCGAGTACGTCGCGTACGTGCTGACCCGCTCCGTCGCGTCGTACTTTAGCGTGAGCTGCCCCGACAAATTCGTATCGTCGACGTCGACAGCGAACTCGCTGCTTCCGTACGAGCCCGGAGGCGCCGGATCCGGCACGTTGATTGCGCGCTGCACGTAATCGACGTCTTTCTGATCGTAGTTGTAGCGCAGGCCGGGCAACAGATGCAGACGGTCGGTGATCGCCCAGTCGAGCTGGCCGAACAGCGCCGCGCTGACCGTGTTCAGCTCCGACATGATCTCCCGGCGCTGCCCGTCGTAGGCTTCGGGCGTCGCGGCCGCAGGCGTGTTCGGCGCCGTCCACAGGAAGCGGTAGAGCGCCGAGCCCGTCGCCTCCGTGTGCACCGGATTCGTATTCAGCTTCTGATCGAACGCATAGAGTCCGAAGACGCCGCTCAGCTTCGACGAGAAATCCCCCGCCCAGCGGATTTCCTGCGTCCACTGCTCGTGCTTCGACGGCGCCTGCGACAACGTCGTGACCGGCAACCCGAGGAAGTCACGGTCGTTCGACGGGTCCCACTCCCAGAAGCGCCACGCGGTCGTCACGGTCAACGTGCCGGAGCCGAGCTCGCGGTCGAGGTTCACCGCAACGCCGCCCATATCGTTGCCGGATTTCCACGGCGTATCGTGGTCGATCACGCGATCGAACGGGTTGCGGCTCGGCGGCTCGTATCCGAAGTGATCGATGATCGCTTCGAACTGGCGATACTCCGAGCGCAGCGTCGGCACGACGCCGGCAAAGACCTGCGCGAAGCCTTTCGGGTCCTGCGTCGTGTAGTCGGCAGAGATCGTGATCTCCGTGAGGTCGGACGGCGCGATCAGCAATTGCCCGCGCAAGCCCGTGTTGTCGAGGTTGTTGACGTGCTCGCCGGTGACGACGTTATAAACGTTGCCGTCCCTGCGCGTGCCGGAGAACGAAAGACGCCCCGCGACCTTCTCGCCGAGCGGACCGGTGACGGATGCTTTCGCCTGCGCGAAATTGTCGTTGCCGTAGCCGAGCTCGAAGCTCGTGCCGAACTCGAAGCTCGGCTTGCGCGTCGTCACGAGGATCGCGCCGGCCGTCGTGTTCTTACCGAACAGCGTGCCTTGCGGGCCGCGCAGCACCTCGATTCGCTCGACGTCAATGAAGTCGAACATCGTCGCCGCGGGCCGTGCATAGAGCACGCCGTCGACATAGAAGCCGACGCCGGGCTCGATGCCGTCGTTCGTGAGCCCGAACGGCGAGCCGAGACCGCGGATGTTCACGCCGGTGTTACGCGGGTTCGACGAGTAAAGCTGCACGGTCGGAATCAGCTCCTTCACGCGGTTGACGTTGAACGAGCCCGAGTCGTTGATCAGACCGCCGTCGACGATCGAGATCGGAATCGGCACGTCCTGCACGGCTTCCTCTCGGCGGCGAGCGCCCGTCACGGCGATCACTTCCTCCATTGCCGGCTGCGTTCGGCTCGCATCCTGAGCCGTGGCCGCCATAGGCGCGATAGCCGCTGCAATGGCGAGCGCGAGCGTCGTACGACCATTCATGCTGACTGCCTCCTGAACCCGACGTGTGCGGCACGGTCGCCGCGATGAGGTGCGCTAGGCACCGGGAGGCGCATCGTAGGAGAGGAGCGGTTATACCGTCCGTCTCATCGAGGTTAAAAATGCATTACATCGGCATCGGTACGGCGACCGACAGGCCGTTTTGCACGCTTGCGGTGCACGGATGTCACCGAAATATAACCCGTGAGATACCGACTCGGTGACCCGCAGGCCATTAGCATGGCCTCGTCACTCGGTACTAGAGCCGGGCGGAAGCCCGTTCCACGCGATGTCCATATCTCTCGAGCAGGTCACCAAGCGTTACGACGGCGCCGCCGCGATCAGCGACGTATCCGTCGAGATCGGCGACGGTGAGTTCTTCGTTCTGCTCGGCCCATCCGGCAGCGGAAAGAGCACGCTTCTACGCGCGATCGCCGGCCTGACGACGATCGACCGCGGCCGCATCGTGCTGCACGGGCGCGACGTCACGCACGTCAGCGCACGCGAGCGCGAGGTCGGGTTCGTGTTCCAGAACTACGCGCTCTTCAAACATATGAGCGTCGCGGACAACATCGAGTTCGCGCTCCGCGCACGCGGCGTGCCGAAGGCGCAGCGGCGCAAGCGCTGCGACGAGCTGCTCGAGCTCGTCGCGCTCGAAGGGCTCGGCAACCGCCGGCCCGCGGAGCTGTCCGGCGGTCAGCAGCAGCGCGTCGCGGTCGCGAGAGCGCTCGCTCACGAGCCGCGTGTGCTGCTGCTCGACGAGCCGTTCGGCGCACTCGACGCGAAGATCAGGGAAGGCCTGCGGCGCTCGATTCGCGCAATCCAGCGCGCCGTCGGCATCACCGCGATCCTCGTCACGCACGATCAGGAAGAGGCCTTCACGATGGCTGACCGGATCGGCGTGATGGAGCGCGGCCGGCTCCAGGAAGTCGACGAGCCGCGCACCTTATATACGCGGCCGCGCACGCGCTTCGTCGCGACCTTCCTCGGCGCGGCGAACCTGCTGCTCGGTCGGCACGAGCAGGACGGCGTGCGGCTCGGTCACTCGGTCTTCGAGCAGCACGGGCGTCAGCGTCAACGCATCGGAGCGGAAGCAACCGTCGTCGTGCGGCCCGAGGATATCGTCCTCGGCTATGACGAAGGTACGTTGCGCGCTCCGTCGCTCGGCCGCGGCACCGTGAAGGAAGTCGAGTTCGTCGGCATGCTCGAGCGCGTGCGGCTCGCGATCTCCGCAGCGCCCGCGCTCGCGAGCGCGCTCGATCCGGATGCGTCCGAGATTCTGCTCGAGGCGTCGCGCAGCGCGCGCGCCGCGGATCTCGCGCCGCTCGAGGTCGGACAAACCGTTCCCGTCGCCGTGAAGCGCGTGCATGTGCTGCCGACCCCGATCGGCAGCCTGCGCGTGCTCGCGCCGACCGCAGCGAAGAGCAGGCAGCTGCGCTCGTCGCCGCTGATTCGCGAGCTCGCCGAGCGGATGCATATCACGCCGGTCGACCGCGTGCTCGGCGATCGCTTGCCGCCCGACGTCGCGGCCGGCACGCCGGTGATCGCGCTCGCGCCGCAAGGCGGCTTGAGCGCATGCGCGCATCTTCTCGATCAAGGCGCGGGGCAGGTGCTCGGCGTCAGGGACGGCGATCAGCGCGTGCGACGCTTGCTGATTTACATTCAGCCGACGCGCGCCGCGCGCGAAGCTGCGCTCGCCGCAGCCGCGACATTGCTTCGGCACCTCGCCGTCGATGCGACCTTGCTGGTCGCTGGCGGACAACGCCGCTCGCTCGGCGGATCGAGCTACCGCGATCTGCTCGACCTGCGCCATTCGGCGCTGCGCGGCCATGGCGTCGACGTCCGCACGGAGAGCTTCGACGGCAGCCTGTCGAACGCGCTGCGCAGCCGCCTGTCCGACGACGGCGCGACATTGCTGCTGCTCGGCATCACGTCGACCGCGTCCGCGCGCGGCATGCTCGCGGAGCTCGACGATGCGCTGTCGGCGACGCCGCTCGCAGCGACGTTGATCGTTCGCGGAGACGCCGGCACGGCAGCCACAGAAGACTACGGCACGTTCGCCGGCAGGCGCGCGGAGGCCTCCGTCGGCTAAAAAAATCGTGCCTGGCACGAATTTCGGGCCGAAGAAAAATCGTGCCTGGCACGAATTTCCGTACGACTGACATCCGGAGAGATCACCGATGCCGATCCGAACGTCCTGCTTAGCCCTCGCTACCGTTCTGCTCGCGGCTGTTGCCGGCTGCAGCGGCGACGGCGGCGCGGAGTCGGGTCTCGAGATCCTGAACGTCTCCTATGACCCGACCCGCGAGCTCTATCAGGAGTACAACGCGGCATTCATCGAGGAATGGCGCAAGACGACCGGGATCGACCTGCGCATCCGTCAGTCGCATGCGGGGTCCGGCAGCCAGGCGCGTGCAGTCATCGACGGACTCGATGCGGACGTCGTGACGCTTGCGCTCGCGTACGACATCGACGCGATTCACTTGAACAGCCGACGCCTGCAGTCGACATGGCAGTCGCGCCTGCCGCACAACAGCGCGCCGTACACGTCGACCGTCGTCTTCGTCGTGCGCGAAGGCAATCCGAAGAACATCCGGGACTGGGACGACATCGTCCGGCCGGACATCGAGGTGATCACGCCGAACCCGAAGACGTCGGGCGGCGCGCGCTGGAACTACCTCGCCGCGTGGGGCTACGCGCTCGCCCGCGAGCTCGGCGATCTCGATCGTCTGTACACGGCGAGCCAGGAGGAGCTCGAGAAAGCCGATGCGGCCGCCGAGGAGTTCGTCGCGGCGCTCTATCGCAACGTACCGATTCTCGACCGCGGCGCGCGCGCGTCGACGAACACGTTCATCCAGCGCCGCATCGGCGACGTGCTGCTCGCATGGGAGAACGAAGCGCTTCTCGCGGTCGAGGAGGTCGGCGAGGACGCGATCGACATCATCGTGCCTTCGATCAGCATCCTCGCGGAACCGACGGTCGCGGTGGTCGATACCGTCGTCGACCGCAAGGGCACGCGTGCGGTCGCGGAGGCGTATCTGCGGCATCTGTACTCGCCGGAGGGCCAGGAGATCATCGCCCGCAATCATTTCCGTCCGCGCGACCCCGAGGTGGCCGCGCGCTACGCGGACCGTTACCCCGAGGTCGAGCTGTTCACGATCGATGACGTGTTCGGCGGCTGGCAGGCGGCCCAGGCGCGGCACTTCGCCGACGGCGGCGTCTTCGACCGGATCTACACGAACGCGCCATGATCGGAGGCTCCGCAGTTGCCGCGCTGAAGCCGGGCCGTTGGGTGCAGCCGACCGTGCTGCCCGGCTTCGGGCTGACGCTCGGCACGACCGGCGCGTTCCTCGCCGCGGTCGTGCTGATCCCGCTCGCTGCGCTGGTGCTAAAAGGCGCGAGCCTGCCGTTCGACGAGTTCTGGCGCATCGCGACCGAGCCGCGCGCGCTCGCGTCGTACCGGCTCACTTTCGGAGCGTCCCTGCTCGCGGCGTCGCTGAACGCCGTGTTCGGCTTCATCATCGCGTGGACGCTCGTGCGCTACTCGTTCCCGGGTCGGCGCTTCATCGACGCGATCATCGATCTGCCGTTCGCGCTGCCGACGGCCGTGTCGGGCATCGCGCTCGCGACGGTGTTCGCGCCGCAAGGGTGGCTCGGACGCTTGCTCGCGCCGCTCGGCATCCAGGTCGCGTACTCGTGGCTCGGCATCGTCGTCGCGCTGACACTGATCGGCCTGCCGTTCGTCGTCCGCTCTGTGCAGCCCGCGCTCGCCGAGCTCGACGCGACGCTCGAAGAGGCCGCCGAGTCGCTCGGCGCGAGCCGCTGGATGATTTTCCGCAGCGTGATCCTGCCCGCGGTCTCGCCGGCGCTCGCGACCGGTTTCGCGCTCGCGCTCGCCCGCGGGATCGGCGAGTACGGCTCGGTGATCTTCATCGCGGGCAACCTGCCGATGCGCACCGAGATCACGCCGCTCCTGATCGTCATCAAGCTCGAGCAGTTCGACTATCTCGGGGCCGCGGCGCTCGGGCTCGTGATGCTGATCGTCTCGTTCGTGATGCTGCTCGTGATCAACGCGATGCAGGGCTGGCGCGCGCGCCGCGCAGGAGGGCGGGGCTGATGGCGGGTATGCACGCCGCACCCCGCGCAGAGGATCGGAGCCTCTCCGGACGGCTCGTGCGCGCGGCGTTCATCGCGATCTCGCTGGCGTTTCTGACGATCATTCTCGTCGTCCCGGTCGTCTCCGTGATCGGGTACGCGTTCTCGCAGGGCGCGCGCTTCTATTTCGACGCGCTGCGCACGCCGGACGCGGTCGCCGCGATCAAGCTGACCCTGCTGACGGCCGCGATCGTCGTCCCGCTCAATACGATCTTCGGCATCGCAGCCGCGTGGCTGATCGCGAAGTTCGATTTCCGCGGCAAGCAGCTGCTCGTCACGATCATCGACCTGCCGTTCTCGATCTCTCCGGTCATCGCCGGTCTCGTGTTCGTCCTGCTGTTCGGCGCGCAAGGCTGGATGGGCCCTTGGCTCCAGGAACGGAACATCTCGATCGTGTTCGCGTTCCCCGGCATCGTGCTCGCGACCTTGCTCGTCACGTTCCCGTACGTCGCGCGCGAGCTAATCCCGATCATGCAGATGCAGGGCCGCGAGCCCGAGGAAGCGGCCGTGAGCCTCGGCGCCGGCGGCTGGACGACGTTCGTTCGCGTCACGCTGCCGAGCATCCGCTGGGCGCTCCTCTATGGCATCATCCTGTGCAATGCGCGCGCGATGGGCGAGTTCGGCGCCGTGGCCGTCGTCTCCGGCCATATCCGCGGCTCGACGACGACGATGCCGCTGCATGTCGAGATTCTCTACAACGAGTACGATTTGACCGGCGCGTTCGCCGTCGCATCCCTCCTGATGCTGCTGGCGCTCGTGACGATGGGCGCGAAGACCATGATCGAGCTGTACGGTTCACATCGCCGCCGCTCGGCCGCGACGCTCGCCGCCCAGACGCTCGGCCGCGAGCCGTGATGCTGAAGGTGCGCTCCCCCGGCCTCGCGGGTCGCCTCGCGATCGTAACGGCCGTGCTCGTCACGCTCGCCGTCGCGGCCGTGTCGCTGTCGGGCATTCGCTCGCTGCGCAGGCTCGCCGAGTCCGAAGGGTTTGCGCGCCTCGAGTTGGCCGTCACTTCCGCCCGCGAGTCGCTGCGCACGAGCACCGAGAACCTGCTGACCGCCGCGCGGGTGCTCGCCGAGAGGCCGACGCTCGAACGGCTGCTCGCCGAGCCCGAATCGGACGCGCTCGCGCCGTACCTCGACCGCTACTGCGACGGCACGCAGCTGCACGGCTGCGCGCTCCTTTCCGGAGACACCCTGCTCGCGGTCGCGGGCGATGCGATCGACTGGCGCGCGGTAATCGCCGCCGCGGCGCGGCAGGGCGAGCGGTTCCTCGTGAGCGGTGCCTTGCCGGGCGTGCTCGTCGGCGGCGCGGCCGCGCGGCTCGAGTCGCACCCTGAGATCGTCGCGCTCGTCGTGCGGCGCCTCGACGAGCAGCTCGCGACCGAGCTCGGCGAGCGCGCGGGCCTCGAAATCCGGATCATCGACTACGAATCGTACGTCCCCGGCACGGGACCGTACGCCGTCGTCAACTCGGACGCGCTATCGAGCGGCGAGCCTGCGGCCGCGGCGATTCGGTCCGAGGGCGTGTACGCCGCGAGCCTCGCCGTCACGGCGACGAGCGGCGAGACCGTCGCGCTGCTGCACGCGCTGCTGCCGATCGCGCAGGTCATGGACCCGGTCTCGACGATGACGCGCCGGATGATCGCCGTCGCGATTGCGATCGCGGCATTGGCAATCTCGGCCGGCATCATGATCGGCCGGCAGTGGATCTCCGGCGTGCATCGGCTGACCGAGGCCGCGCGGCGCATCGGCGCCGGCGACCTGTCCGCGGCGATCCCGGAGGAGAGCGGCAAGGAGCTCGACATTCTCGCCGGCACGATGGACGAGATGCGGCGCAACCTCGTGTCGTTGACCGGCGAGCTGCGCCGCCGTGAAGCGGAAGCTCAGGCCGTGCTCGGCGGCATCGTCGAGGGCGTCTATGCGGTCGACGCGGCGCGGCGTATACGCTTCCTGAATCCGCAGGGAGAGCGGCTGCTCGGCGTCGAGGCCGGCGACGCGCTCGGCCGGTTCTGCGGCGACGTGCTGAACCCCGAGCGCGACGCCGAAGGTCGGCGCCCATGCGAGACCGCATGCCCGATTCTGCTCGCGCGCCGCCGCGGCAGAGCCGAATCCGTCGAGCGTATCGAGCCGTGCGTCGGACGGCGGCGCAAGGTCGTGATCGCGAGCGCCGCGCCGGCGGACGGCATCCAGGTCCAGGTGCTCCGCGACGAGACGGAGCTCGAGGCCGTGCGGCGAATGCGCGACTCGATCCTCGCGAACATCTCGCACGAGTTCCGCACGCCGCTCGCCGCGCAGCTCGCATCGATCGAGCTGCTGCGCGACGGCATCGACAGCGCGACGCCGATGCAGCGGCGTCAGCTCGTCGCGACGCTCGAGCGGGGCGCGCGCAGGCTGACATGGCTGATCGACAACCTGCTCGAAAGCGTACGCATCGAATCGGGACAAGTGTCGATCAGGCGCCAGCGCGTCGATCTCGCCGAGGTCATCGGAACCGCGCTCGAGCTGATCGGCCCGCTCGTCGAGCAACGCGGCCAGACCGTGCGCGTCGGACGCGGTGTCGCCGAGCTTCCGTCGATCCAGGGCGACGTGCAACGGCTGACGCAGGTCGTCGTGAACCTCGTCGCGAACGCGAGCAAGTTCGCGCCGGCGGACACCGTGATCGACATCGATGCGGCGACCGAAGGCGACAACGTCGCGTTCTGGATCGACGACGAAGGGCCCGGCCCCGGCGATCACGAGACGGCCGTGCTGTTCGAGCAGTTCCGCCGCTCGAGCGCGCAGGAGCCCGAGGAGAGCGGCCTCGGGCTCGGTCTTTATATCGTTCGCTCGATCGTCGAAAGACATCGAGGGCGCGTGACGTTGACGCGTACGGCGCGCGAGCGCACGCGGGTTAGAGTCGAGCTGCCGCGCACGCAGCAGCCGGTCGACGGGGAGGAGTCGACCAAGCCGAACGCGGAGCAGTTTGTAGAGAAGATGCCATGAAGATTTTAGTCGTCGACGACGATCCCGATCTTTTGTCCGTCATCGAGTTCGCGCTGCAGCAGGCGGGGTTCCTCGTCGTCAAGGCGTCGGACGGAGAAGCGGCGCTACGGGCGTTCGAGCGCGAGCACCCGGATCTCGCGCTGCTCGACGTGAACATGCCGAAGCTCAGCGGGTTCGAGCTCGCGCAAAAGCTGCGCGAGCACAGCTCGATTCCGATCATGATGCTGACGGTCCGCGGCGAGGAGAACGACGTCGTCCGTGCGCTCTCGCTCGGCGCCGATGACTATCTGACGAAGCCGTTCAGCCCGAAGATCCTGATCGCTCGAATCAGGGCGCTGCTGCGGCGCGTCGGTCTCGAAGCGGCCGGCACGGTCGAGTTCGGCGGAATGACGCTGCGCGTCGACGAGCTGACGCTCGAGGGCCTGCCGAGCGGCACCGTACGGCTGACGCCGCTCGAAGCGCGCCTGCTGCAGCTTCTGTTCGCGCACAACGGGCGCACCGTGCAGACCGAGAGGATTCTGTCCCACGTTTGGGGTAATCGCGCCGGCGCGAACCGGCAGCTGCTGAAGCAGCTCGTGCACAGGCTGCGCAACAAGATCGAGCCGGATCCGGCCGAGCCGCGGCTGCTGCGGACCGTGCCGAATGCGGGGTACGTGATGAGTCCGTTGAGCGGTCATGAGGAGGAGGTTCGGCGCGACGCGTGAGCTTGCTCCCGCGTGAGCTTGCTCCGTCCCTCCGTTTGACGGCGGTCGGGCGCTGCGTCAATGAGCGTCTCGGGGACCGCCGTGAATCCGTCCATGGAGGCTGCGTGTGCGCCGTCCATGGCGCACACGCTCCCCGAGACGCTCATTGACGCAGCGCCCGACCCGGATCTGACGCGCTTACGGCACCTGACACGCCGGAATCGCTTGATTGACGGGGCACGCGAACCCCGGATTGATTCGCCGCTCGATTCGCCCGCTCGATGCGCGCTGAGTCGTCAGCCGGCCGATTGTCGTTTGCCTGCGTGTCGCGGGCAGTCGTCTACAATAGCGCTGCAACTCGCCAACGCGCTTCGTGGTAGATGGCTGATTCAAAAAAAGAAACGTCGCACACGCCGATGATGCAGCAGTACCTGGCCATCAAGGCCGAGTACCGCGACATGCTGCTCTTCTATCGGATGGGCGACTTCTACGAGCTCTTCTACGACGACGCGCGGCGGGCGTCGAAGCTGATCGACATCGCGCTCACGAAGCGCGGGCAGTCAAACGGCGCGCCGATTCCGATGGCGGGCGTGCCGGTGCATTCCGTCGAAACCTACCTCGCGCGGCTGATTCGGCTCGGCGAGTCGGTCGCGATCTGCGAGCAGATCGGCGATCCGGCGACGAGCAAGGGCCCCGTCGCGCGCGAGGTCGTGCGGATCGTCACGCCCGGCACGCTGACGGACGCGGCGCTGCTCGACGATAAGGAGACGCGGCACCTCGCCGCGGTCAAGATCGGCGCGAAGATCGGCCTCGCGTGGCTCGACCTCGCGGGCGGCCATTTCAGCGTCGACGAGCTCGCGGATCTCGACGCGCTCGCGGCCGAGCTCGAGCGCCTGAAGCCCGCCGAGCTGCTCGTCTCCGAGGAGATCAACGAGCCGGCGTGGCTGCTGAAGATGCCGGCGGTCCGAACGCGCCCGCCGTGGCATTTCGACGAGGACGCCGGGCGCAGGCTGCTTTGCGAGCAATTCCGCGTCCGCGACCTCGCAGGCTACGACGCCGAGGACGTGCCGGACGCGGTCGGCGCGGCCGGCTGCCTGATGCAGTACGTGATCGACACGCAGCGCTCGCAGGTGCCGCACTTGCGCGGCTTGAAGCGCGAGCGCCGCGACGACGCGTTGATCATGGACGTCGCGACGCGCCGCAACCTCGAGATCGAGACGAGCCTCGGCGGGCGTTCCGAGTTCACGCTCGCCGGCATCATGGACCGCTGCGCGACGCCGATGGGGAGCCGTCTGCTGCGGCGCTGGCTGAATCGGCCGATCCGCGACCGCCGCGAGCTCGCTTCGCGTCAACAGGCCGTCGCGGGTCTGCTCGATGCCGGCGACGCCGCCGGAATTCGCGACGTGCTCGGCGAGATCTGCGATCTCGAGCGGATTCTGACGCGCGTCGCGCTCGGCTCCGCGCGGCCGCGCGACCTCGCTCAGCTGCGCGACGGCCTCGCGCGCGTTCCCGACCTGAAGACGCGGCTCGACGCGATCGCCGGCGCCGCGAACGGCGACTCGCGCCTCGCGCAGCTGTGCGCACAGTGCGGCGAGCACGACGCGGAGCGCGCGCTCCTCGCGAGCGCGATCGTCGAATCGCCGCCGGTGCTGATTCGCGACGGCGGCGTGATCGCGGAAGGCTACGACGCGGAGCTCGACGAGCTGCGCTCGATCAGCGAGAACGCGAGCCGCCATCTCGCCGAGCTCGAAACGAAAGAACGCGAGCGCACCGGGATCGCGAGCTTGAAAGTCGGCTACAACCGCGTGCACGGCTTCTACATCGAGCTCGGCAAGACGCATTCGGAGCGCGTGCCGGCCGACTACATGCGCCGGCAGACGTTGAAGGGCGCGGAGCGCTATATCACGCCGGAGCTGAAGTCTTTCGAGGACAAGGTGCTCTCCGCGCGCGAGCGCGCCCTCGCCCGCGAGAAGCACCTCTACGAGGAGCTGCTCGCGAAGCTCGCCGAGGATCTCGACGGGCTGAAGGCGACGGCGGCGGCGGTCGCCGAGATCGATACGCTCGCGACGTTCGCCGAGCGCGCGCAGGCGCTCGACCTCGTGCGGCCGCGGCTCGTCGAGACGCCGCGGCTCTGCTATCGCGCGGGACGCCACATCGGTGTCGAGCAATCGAGCGATGCGCCGTTCGTGCCGAACGATCTCGACCTCGACGACGCGCGGCGCATGCTGATCGTCACCGGCCCTAACATGGGCGGTAAGTCGACGTTCATGCGCCAGACCGCGTTGATCGCGATCCTTGCGCACGTCGGCAGCTTCGTGCCGGCGGAGGACGCCGAGGTCGGCCCGATCGATCGGATCTTCACGCGCATCGGCGCCGCGGATGACCTCACCGGCGGGCGCTCGACGTTCATGGTCGAGATGATCGAGACCGCGAACATCCTGAATAACGCGACGCGGTCGAGCCTCGTGCTGATGGACGAGGTCGGCCGCGGGACGAGCACGTTCGACGGCCTGTCGCTCGCGTGGGCGGCGGCGCGGCACATCGCGAAGCGCATCGGCGCATTCACGCTGTTCGCGACGCACTACTTCGAGCTCACGAGCCTGCCGGAGGAGCTGCCGTCGTGCGCGAACGTGCACCTCGATGCGACCGAGCACGGCCGCGAGCTGATCTTTCTGCATCGCGTGAAGGAAGGCCCGGCGAATCAAAGCTACGGCCTCGCCGTGGCCGAGCTCGCCGGCGTGCCGAGCACCGTGATCGACGAGGCGCGCGACTATCTCGCGCGGCTCGAGCAGCATCAGCAGGCGCTCGTGCCGCCGGGGCCGCAGCGGCTGCTCGATCTCGGGCCGGCGCTGCCGGCGCGGTCCGGCGCCGGATCGTCCCGCGTGCTGCCCGACGCCACGGAGGACGGGCGCGACGGACGCTCACGCGAAGACGACGAGGACGCGGCGGCGGGCCGGCGGATCGTCGAGCGGCTTCGCAGCCTCGACGTCGACGCGCTGTCGCCGCGCGAGGCGTTGGGTCTCGTTTACGAGCTCGCCGAGTCGGTCAAGGGTTGACGCCGCAAGCCCCGCGCCCTTGACGTACTCTAGAGACGGTCTCATTCGAGACCGCATAGCGGATCGAAGCCGCGCACCGTGGCTCGACCCGTTTGATCGGCAAGCTACCGCGCGGATGCGTTCGCGATCTGGATGGATCACGGGCTCGGCAGCACGGAAGGCGTAACCCCGCAGATCATGAGCGCGCTCGAGGAGACGGCCCTCCTCGTCGTGGTCCTGTCGCCGGGCTACGTCGAATCCGAATGGTGCCGGCGCGAGTGCAATGCGTTCCTCGCGGCGGTACGCGACATGGGCTCGCGAGTGCTCGTCATCGAGCGCGATGCCGTCGACGAAGCGAAGCGCCCCGCGGAGCTCCGCGATCTGAAGCCGATTCGCTTCTGGGTTGCGGACGAGAGCAGCCAGCATCCCCGCGTCCTCGGCTGGCCGGTGCCGAGCCCGACGCGCGACTTCGAGTACTACTGCCGTCTCGACGATGCGTCGCGCGAGGTCGCGGCAGCCCTCCGCCGGCTCGTCAGACCGCCCCCGCAGCGCCATTCACCGGTCCGCACCGTATATCTCGGCCTTGCGACCGACGACCTCGATCCGCAGCGCAACGGAATCCGACGCTTCCTCGAGCAAAGCGGGATCGACGTGCTGCCCGCGACACAGTACTCGCTCGATCCGAATCAGTATCGCGCCGCGGCACGCGCCGATCTGCCAAAGTCCAAGCTTTTCGTTCAGCTGTTGAGCGCCGCGGCGGGCAAGAAGCCGCCCGATCTGCCGGGCGGCTACCTCGAGCTCGAGACTCAGCTCGCGCGCGAGGCGAAGGTTCCGATTCTTCAGTGGCGCAGCCCGTATCTCGACATTGACGCCGTCGAGGACCCGGGTCAGCGGGCGCTGCTCGCGATGCCGACCGTCCAGGCCGAGGAGCTCGAAGAGTTCAAGCGGGAGATCGTGCGCCGGATCGAGCAGCAGCCGAAGCGGCCCGCGCGGCACGACAAATCGCTCGTGTTCGTCGATCTGGAGGAGCCGGACGGCGAGCTCGCGATGAGCCTGTGCAACCTGCTGAAGCGGCTCGACGTCGATCACACCTTGCCCGCGCGCGTGCAGGATCCGGCGGAGCTTCGCCAGGACCTCCACGAGAACCTGCTGAGCTGCGACGGCGTCCTCGTCGTCTACAGCGGCTCGAACGTCACGTGGGTACGCCGCCGGCTGCTCGAGTGCCGGAAGGTGCTGAGCCGGCGCGACGCGCCTTTGCGCGCATTCGCGTTGTGCGACGGTCCGCCGCCCGCGAAGCCCGATCTCGGGCTGCATATGGCGAACCTCAAGATACTGAACTGCCGCGGCGGCATCACGGAAGACGAGCTCCACGAGTTTCTTGCCGATCTCGAAACCGGGAACGACCCGTGAGCACGCGGTCGCCGTACGTCGGGCTGCGGCCGTTCAAGACGGACGAGTCCGACATCTACGCCGGTCGTGAGACGCAGACGGACGAGCTGCTTCGCCGTCTCGACACGACGCGCTTCCTCGCGGTGATAGGCCGCTCCGGCTGCGGCAAGTCGTCGCTCGTGCGCGCGGGACTGATCGCTTCGCTCGAAACCGGCATGATGCCGAGCGCCGGGATCCGCTGGCGCGTCGCGGCGATGCGGCCGGGCGGCAACCCGATGCTGCGGCTCGCGCAAGCGCTGCTCGACGAGCGCGCTCTCGGACCCGAACGCGGCAGCGGCGACGGCGCGCTCGGCTTCCTGACCGCGACGTTGAGCCGCGGCCCCCGCGGCCTCGTCGATGCGCTCGACGAGACGCCGATGCCCCCCGGTTACAACCTGCTGCTGCTGGTCGACCAGTTCGAGGAGATCTTCCGCTTCGCGCAGGCCGATGCGCGCCAGCCCGCACACGAGTTCGTCGGCCTGCTGCTCGAAACCGTTAAGGTGCCGGACGCGCGCGTCTACGTCGTGATCGCGATGCGCTCGGACTACCTCGGCGACGCCGCAATCTTCACGGGCCTCCCGGAAGCGATCAACGAGAGTATCTATCTCGTGCCGCGCCTGACGCGCGAGCAGCGCCGCGCCGCGATCGTCGATCCCGCGCGCGTGTTCGGCGGGGACGTCGAGCCGGCCCTCGTCGCGCGTCTGCTGAACGAGACGGCGCTGCAGCCGGACGATTTGCCGCTGCTGCAGCACGTGCTGATGCGCATGTGGGACATAACGCGCCGACGCCGCGACGACGCGGCACGCGACGCCGCCCACGCGCCGCTCATCGAGGATCCGTCGTCTCAATCGCTCGGGCATGTGCTGCGGCTCGAGGACTACGAGCGCGCCGGGACGCTGAAGCATGCGCTGTCGATGCACGCCGACGAGGTATTCAATCAGCTCACGCGGGAGCAGCAGCGAATCGCGCGGGCGATCTTCGCGAGCCTGTCGGAGCGCCGCGGCAGCCGGCGATACGTTCGCCGACCGCTGCCGCTGCGAACGCTTGCCGAGGTCGGGGAGATCGACGTCGAGCAGGTTGCGAAAGTCGTCGACGCGTTCCGGCAGCCGGACTGCAGCTTCCTCGTTCCGCCGCTGCCGGAGACGCTCGACGAGACCTCGATCGTCGATATCAGCCACGAGGCGCTGATCAAGTCCTGGCGGCGGCTCGCGACGTGGGTCGACGAGGATGCGGAGCTCGCGGAGACGCTGCGCGAGCTCGGGCCGTTCGCGCGCCGTTGGCGGCGGCGGCGAGGCGCGTGGTGGAACGTCGTCGGATTCTGGCTGTCGATCGGCGATTTGTGGCGCGGCGCAAATCTGCGCCGTGCGCTCGCCTGGAAGCGCGCGACGAATGCGGCGTGGGCGCGTCTGCGCGACGGGGATTACGACGAGACGAGCCGCTTCGTCCGCGCGAGCCGCCGTTATCAGATCGGCGTCCGAGCCGTTGCCGTCGGTCTCGTCGCATTCATCGGCGCCCGCTTCGTCTACCCGGAGCTCGCGGACGTCTACCGCGAGGCGCGGAGCAGCAGCCTCGTGCTCGACATGGTCAACGGGAACTACAGCCAGCAGTTGAGCGAGTATCTGACCGAGGCCGTATTTCTCGACGAGCTGCGCGACAGCAATGCGGTCGTCGTGACCGAGCAGGAGATCGGCAGGATCGACGCGCTGTGGCGCAGCGGCGAATACGACGGCGCGATCGCCGAGATGGAGCACCGTCCCTGCTCACAGAGGACCGATCAGATCGTTCAGGGCAGCTCGTTCCCGAACCTCGTCGAGCTGTTCGTCACGAACCAGTTCGGCGTGATCGTCTGCTTGTCCGATCGGACGTCGGACTACCAGCAAGCCGACGAGGCGTGGTGGTGGAAACCGATCGACGCCGGCGGAATCCCTCAATTCGGCGAAGCCGAGTACGACGAGAGCGCGGACGCGGAATCCGTGTCGATCTACGTTCCGATTCTCGATCCCGACGACCGGCGGATCCTCGGGATCGCGAAAGCCGTGTTCGAGCGAACCGGCGAGCGGCGCGGCGGCGATCGATGAGGAAGGCAAGCGCCGGCGATGGCCCGGCGCCGAGGCATCGCCCCGCCGTCGTCGAGAATCCATCGCGAAGGCCGTCGAGCTCCGCGGCGTTGCGCGCTACGCGGCTACGGGCTCGGCGGCGAAGCGGCCGTTGCGCAGGAAGCGCACGACGTGCTCGGCGACAGTCGGCGACCACAGCATCGACATGTGCGTGCAGTGCAGCACGACGTGGTCGGTCGCGCCCGGCAGCCGCGTCTCGCTGACGGCAACGGTGCCGTCGTTCGGCTTCTCGAGGCCGCCGAGCAGCCGGCCGAACCCGAGCGGCACGTCGCCGGCGATGATGCCGAGCTCTGCCACGCCGTTCCATGGGCTGCATCCGCCGCACACGACGAGCTCGTGGATGCAGCGGCCGGCGATGCGGCGGCCGAGCGGAAGCGAATCGAGCACGCGGCCCGCATGCGTGCCGGTCAGCGGCGAGCCGAGGCACACGATGCGGCCGCCGCGCGCGATCGGCGAGCGCTCGAAGAGCTTCAGCGCGAGCACGCCGCCGAGGCTGTGGCCGACGAAGTGAATCTTGCGGCCCGGCACCCGCGCGGCGAACTCCGCGAGCTTTTCCGCGTTCTCGTCGAGGCCGCAGCCGACCGTCGGATACACGAACGGGACGGTCGTGTACCCGGCGGCCTCGAGCCGTCGGCGGAGCAGCAGCGTCTCCCACCCCGGCATCCACAGCCCGTGCATGACGATGACGGCATCACGCGCGGCGTCTGCAGGCGGAACGGGATCCGGGCGGGACTCGAGCGGCTCGGCGGCCTGTCGTTTCGCGGACTGAGTCGTCATGGCTGCGAGTTTGGACCCTCGCCCCGAAAAATCGTGCCAGGCACGCTTTTCTCAAAAATTCGTGCCAGGCACGGATTTTTCGGAAATTCGTGCCTGGCACGAATTTCAGGTCGTGCGCAGGCGGATGCCGACCTCGCGCAGCTGCTGCGGATCCGCCGGGCTCGGCGCGCCGGTCATCAGGCAGCTCGCCGTCTGCGTCTTCGGGAACGCGATCACCTCGCGGATGTTGTCGGCGCCGGCCATCAGCATCACGAGACGGTCGAGGCCGAACGCGATGCCGCCGAGCGGCGGGCAGCCATACTGCAGCGCGGTCAGCAGGAAGCCGAACTTCGCCTGCGCATCCTCCTCGGAGATACCGAGCACGTCGAAGACCGCGGACTGCATCTCGGGCGTATGGATACGAACCGAGCCGCCGCCGACCTCGTAGCCGTTCATCACGATGTCGTACGCGCGGGACAGCGCGCGCTCCGGCGACGCCCGCAGCGACTCGGGCGTCATCTCCGGCGCGACGCCGTCATCGCCCGCCGGCCACTTCGGCGCCGTGAACGGGTGGTGCAGCGCACCGAGGTTCCCCTTGTCGTCGCGCTCGAACATCGGGAACTCGACGACCCACAGCGGCGAGAAGCCTTCACCGACCAGCCCGCGAGCCTGGCCGACCGCGTCGCGCAGCACGCCGAGCGAGTCGTTCACGATCTTGGCTTTATCCGCGCCGAAGAAGATCAGGTCGCCCGTCTCCGCGCCGACGCGCGCGAGAATGCCTTCGATCGCGTCGTCCGGCAGGAACTTCAGGATCGGCGACTGCAGGCCGTCGCGGCCCGCCGCGCGGTCGTTCACCTTGATGTACGCGAGCCCCTTCGCGCCGTGCCGCGCGACGAGCGCGGTGTAGTCGTCGATCTCCTTGCGGCTCAGCTCGCCGCCGCCCGGCACGCGCAGCGCCGCGACGCGGCTGCCCGGATCGGCCGCAGGTGCTGCGAACACCTTGAAGTCGACGTTTGCGACGAGATCGGCGACCTCGACGAGCTCGAGCGGGTTGCGCAGATCCGGCTTGTCGGTGCCAAAGCGCGCCATCGCCTCCGCGTAGGTGAGCCGCGGAAACGGGTTCGGCAGGTCGACGTCGAGCACCTGCTTGAATATGAACCGGATCAGCTCCTCGTTGATCGCCATGATCTCGTCCTCGTTCATGAAGCTCGTCTCGATATCGAGCTGCGTGAACTCGGGCTGGCGATCGGCGCGCAGGTCCTCGTCGCGGAAGCACTTCACGATCTGGTAGTAGCGATCGAAGCCCGCGATCATCAGGATCTGCTTCATCAGCTGCGGCGACTGCGGCAGCGCGAAGAAATTGCCGGGCTGCGTGCGGCTCGGCACGAGGTAGTCGCGCGCGCCTTCGGGCGTCGTCTTCGTCAGGATCGGCGTCTCGACGTCGATGAAGCCGTGGTCGTCGAGGAATGCGCGCATCGCGCGCGTCACGGAGTGCCGCAGCCGCAGGTTGTGCAGCATCCGCTCGCGGCGCAGGTCGAGATAGCGGTAGCGAAGCCTGAGCTCTTCGCTCGCGTGCTCGTCGTGATGGAACGGCGGCGTCGCCGACTTGTTGAGGACGGTGAGCTTGTCGGCGACGAGCTCGACCTCGCCGGTCGCGAGCGCCGGGTTCACGGTGCCTTCCGGCCGCGGCCGGACGATTCCCTCGACGGCGACGACGTACTCGCTGCGCAGACGCTCCGCCTCCGCGAAGACCTCGGCGGCGCTCGGATCGAAGACCACCTGCAGCAGCCCTTCGCGGTCGCGCAGATCGACGAAGATCACGCCGCCGTGATCACGCCGCGAGTGTACCCATCCGGCAACGGCAACGCGTTCCCCGACCGACGCTCGATTCACCTGACCGCAGTAATGGCTCCGCATGGGCTGACCTCGGCAATTGATTCATTCAGAACGCGAATCGTATCGCGTAATGAGCGGCGAAAAGGGCGCGATGTTAAGGCGGGCGTCCTTTCGGGCGCAACTCGGTCCCCGCGGGGCACAGCGACCCGCACGCCGCCCGTCAGGGTGCGACTTCGGGCTGCGTGACGTCCGGTCTTCTGGTCGCGGGGACGGCTTCCGCGTCGCGAGGGCGAGGCGGCTCGCCCGCCGGCAACGCATCGGGCTCGTGCGCCGGACGGCCCTGCGCGGCCTTGATCGCGGGAGATTCCGGATTCCACTTCGGCACGACGACACCGAGCGACACGATCATCTTGAGCGCATCCTCGATCGACATGTCGAGCTCGACGACCTCGTCACGCGGCACGAACAGGATGAAGCCCGAAGTCGGGTTCGGCGTGGTCGGGACGAACACCGTCAACACGACTTCACCCGTCTTCTCCTGGACCTCGCCGACGGGCTCCGAGGTCTGGAACGCCAAAGCGTACGAACCCTTGCGCGGGTACTCGATCATCAGCACCTTCTTGAACGAGTCGCTCGTGTCGCTGAATACGACCTCGACGAAGTGCTTGACCGAGCCGTAGACCGTGCGGACGAACGGAATCCGCGCGAGCCAGGATTCGTAGATGCTGACGAGGCGCTTGCCTATCAGGTTCGCCGCCAGCATGCCCGTCGCAACGAGCACGATGAACGCGAGCACGCCGGAGACGATCGCGTTCAGCGCCGGAACGTTGAACTCGAAAAGACGGGGGAACAGGGCTTCGGGGCGCGCGTCCGCGGGCAGCCAAAAGAGCAGCCGCTCCATCAGCCCGAGGAGCAGACGGAACACGAAAATCGTCGCGCCGACCGGGGCCCAGATGAGCAGGCCGGCGACGACGTATCGGCGAAGGCGCCCCACGGCCGTGCTCAGGCGATCGCAGCGCTAGTGCCCGAATCCTTCGCCTTCGTTTCTTTCTTTTCGCTCTTCTTGTCGCCGGCGGAGTCGGTGCTCGACTTCGACTCGGACTTGTCGCCGCCCTTGTCGCCGCCTTCGGCAAGATTGCGCTTCTTTTCCTTATCGGACTTGAAGTCGGTCTCGTACCAGCCGCCGCCCTTCAAACGGAACGCCGGCGCGGACATCAGCCGCTTAAGCGACGGCTGCTCGCATTCCGGACAGTCCTTGAGCGGGTCGTCCGACAACTTCTGCAGGGCGTCGAGCGTATGCCCGCAGTCCCCGCAACGGTATTCGTAGATTGGCATGACTACAGGTCTCTCACGAAATTCTGGAGCCGCACCAGTAATTTGGACGGCCCCGGGTGATTTCAAGGGCGGGCGAAGAGTCACGGCCCCGCCGAGTCCCGGCGGATTATCGGCCGGACCATCGGCCGGGGGAAGGGAAAAATAGCGCCGCGCACGCTCGCACCGCGGAAAAGCGTCCCAGGCACCATTTTCGTACAAAAGCGTGCCTGGCACGAATTTCTCGGAAAAGCGTACCAGGCACGATTTTTCGGCTATGCGGCCGCGGCTCGGGCCTTCTCGAACTCGAGGCCGTCCGTCGTCGCGACGATCCGGACGGTGTCGCCCGGCCCGAACTCGCCGCGCAGGATCCGCTCGGCCAGCGGATTCTCGACCTGCTGCTGGATCGCGCGCTTCAGCGGCCGCGCACCGTAGACCGGGTCGTAGCCCGCCTCCGCGAGCCGGTCGACCGCCGACTCCTCGAGCTCGAGACCGATGTCACGATCCGCGAGCCTGCGCCGCAGGTACTCGAGCTGGATGTCGACGATCCGCCGCAGGTGCTCCCGCTCGAGCGGGTGGAACACGACCACGTCGTCGATCCGGTTGATGAACTCCGGCCGGAAGTGCCGGCCGACGATCTCCATCACCTCGGCCTTCATCCGCGCGTAGTTCTCGGCGCCCGCGAGCTCCTGGATCCGCTGGCTGCCGAGGTTCGACGTCATGATCACGACCGTGTTGCGGAAGTCGACCGTCCGGCCCTGACCGTCCGTCAGACGCCCGTCGTCGAGCACCTGCAGCAGCACGTTGAACACGTCCGGATGTGCCTTCTCGACCTCGTCGAGCAGCACGACCGAGTACGGCTTGCGGCGCACGGCCTCGGTCAGATAGCCGCCCTCCTCGTAGCCGACATAGCCCGGAGGCGCGCCGATCAGCCGCGCGACCGAGTGCTTCTCCATGAACTCGGACATGTCGATCCGGACCATCGCGTCCTCGGTGTCGAACAGGAACGCGGCGAGCGCTTTCGTCAGCTCCGTCTTGCCGACGCCGGTCGGCCCGAGGAACAGGAACGAGCCGTTCGGCCGGTTCGGATCCGCGAGCCCGGCGCGCGAGCGGCGAATCGCGTTCGACACCGCCTCGACGGCCTCACGCTGCCCGACGACGCGCTGGCCGAGGAACTCCTCCATCCTGAGCAGCTTCTCGCGCTCGCTCTCGAGCATCTTCGACACCGGGATGCCGGTCCACTTCGACACGACCTCCGCGATCTCCTCCTCGGTCACACGCGTGCGCACGAGCTTCTTGGCCTGCGGCTGCTGCTCGCCAGCGGCCGCCTGCTCGAGCTGACGCTCGAGCTCCGGAATCCGGCCGTACTGGAGCTCCGCCATGCGCGTCAGATCGCTCGCGCGGCGCGCCTTCTCGAGCTCGACCTTCGCGCGCTCGAGCTCCTCCTTGATGTGCGTCGTGCCCTGCGTCGCCGCCTTCTCGGCCTTCCAGAGCTCCTCGAGATCGGAGTACTCGCGCTCGAGCCGCGCAATCTGCGCCTCGACATCCGCGAGCCGCCGCTTCGATGCGTCGTCCGTCTCCTTCTTCAGCGCCTCGCGCTCGATCTTGAGCTGGATCAGGCGCCGATCGAGCCGGTCCATCTCCTCGGGCTTCGAGTCGATCTCCATGCGGATCCGCGACGCCGCCTCGTCGACGAGGTCGATCGCCTTGTCCGGCAAGTTGCGGTCCGTGATGTAGCGGTGCGACAAGGTCGCGGCCGCGACGATCGCCGGGTCCGTGATCTCGACGCCGTGGTGCACCTCGTAGCGTTCCTTCAAGCCGCGCAGGATCGCGATCGTGTCCTCGACGCTCGGCTCGTCGACGAGCACCTTCTGGAAGCGCCGCTCGAGCGCCGCGTCCTTCTCGATGTGCTTGCGATATTCGTCGAGCGTCGTCGCGCCGACGCAGTGCAGCTCGCCGCGCGCGAGCGCGGGCTTCAGCATGTTGCCTGCGTCCATCGCGCCCTCGGCGGCGCCCGCGCCGACGACCGTGTGCAGCTCGTCGATGAACAGGATGATCTGGCCTTCCTGCTTCGCGAGCTCGTTCAGCACGGCCTTCAGGCGCTCCTCGAACTCGCCGCGGAACTTCGCGCCGGCGATCAGCGCGCCGAGGTCGAGCGACAAGAGCCGCTTGTTCTTCAGCCCCTCCGGCACCTCGCCGTTCACGATCCGCTGCGCGAGACCTTCGACGATCGCGGTCTTGCCGACGCCCGGCTCGCCGATCAGCACCGGATTGTTCTTCGTGCGCCGCTGCAGCACCTGAATCGTGCGGCGGATCTCGTCGTCGCGGCCGATCACTGGGTCGAGCTTGCCCTGCTCGGCCCGCTCGGTCAGGTCGATCGTGTACTTGTCGAGCGCCTGCCGCGTCTCTTCCGCGTTCGGGTCGTCCACCTTCGCGCCTCCGCGCACCTCTTCGATTGCGCGCTCGATCGCGCCCTTGACGGCGCCCGCCGCCTCGAGCATCCGGCCGAGATCGCTACGGACCTCGAGCGCCGCGAGGACGAACAGCTCGCTCGAGATATACGCGTCGCCGCGCTGCTGCGCGAGCTTGTCCATGACGTTCAGGTGCTTCCCGAGGTCGTTCGAGATGTGCACCTCGCCCGCGGCGCCGCCCTGCACCGACGGCAGCCTGTCGAGCGCCTCGCCGAGCGACGAGCGCAGGCGGTTCATGTTCACGCCCGCCTTCGTCAGCACGCCGCGGGTAGTGCCGCCCTCCTGCTCGAGCAGCGCCGCCATGACGTGCACCGGCTCGATGAATTGATGGTCGCGTCCGACGGCCATCGACTGCGCGTCGGCGAGCGCAAGCTGGAATTTGCTCGTGAGTTTGTCCATCCGCATGGGGAGGTCGCTCCTGGTCCGCCCGCGTTCGGGCCTTGCATGATCGATGCCCCATAGATGGGGCCCGGGCCGGGGATATCAACCGACTCGGTACTACTCCATCCAGATCACGGACGCCATCCGTCCGCACGGCGCTTCGCGGCGGTGGGAAAAGAAGCGCTCGGCATCGGTGAACGTACAGTGCTCCGCGCGGTAGAGCGCCGTGACGCCGGCGCGGGCGAGGCTCTCGGCGGCGAGCGCGTGCAGATCGGCCTGCCAGCGGCCCCGCGCGTTGCGCGCGAACGCGCCGTCGACCGAGAAACCGTGCGCCGCGAACGCCGCGCGGACCTCGTCGCCGACCTCGAATCCTGCGGGGCCGATCGCGGGGCCGAGCCACGCGACGACGTCCTCCGGCGGCACGCCGAGCGCCGCGACCGCGTTCGGCAACACGCCTTTCACGAGGCCGCGCCAGCCGGCGTGCGCGGCGCCGATCCGCCGGCCGCGGCGGTCCGCGAGCAGCACGGGGACGCAGTCCGCGGTCAGAACGACACAGACGACGCCGGCGCGGGACGTCACGGCGGCGTCGGCGGTGCCGCCGGCGCGGGCGGGTGTCGAGCCGGGGCCGAGCGCATCGCGGGAGAGCCCGTTGAGATTGAGGCCGTCGCGGTCGAGCAGGTCGAGCCGCCCGTCGGGGTCGAGCCCGTCGAGGTCGAGCACGTCGGTGCCGTGCACCTGCTCGAGCCAGCACGGCTCGGACGGCAGCGCGAGCTGCTCGGCGACCCGGCGGCGGTTCTCCGCGACGGCTTCCGGCGCATCGCCGACATGGTCGCCGAGGTTCAGGCTCGAATAGCCGCCTCGGCTCACGCCGCCCGTGCGGAGCGTCGAATACGCGCGGACGCGCGGCGGCGCGGGCCACGCCGGCACGATCGCGATCTCGTGTCGGCGGTCGGTCATCGGCCGGCGCCGGGGCCCGCCGGGCCGCCGCGTGCGTTGCGGCTCGCCTCGGCCGCGGCCGCGGCGTCCTCCCTGAGCGCGGCGAGCAGCGCCTCGATGTCCGCCGGGAGCGGGCTCTCGACGACGATGCGCTCGTCGGTCAGCGGATGCTCGAGCTCGAGACGAACGGCATGCAGCGCCTGGCGCGGGAAGCGCTCGAGCTCGGCCCGCAGGCGCGCGGTCGGCTGGCGCGGGAAGCGCGGCCGGCCGCCGTAGAGCGGGTCGCCGACGATCGGCGTGCGCAGGCTCGCCATATGCACGCGGATCTGGTGCGTACGGCCCGTCTCGAGCTTGAGCTCGACGAACGTATGCGCGCGGAAGCGCTCGACGATCCGGTAGCGCGTCACCGCCGGCCGGCCGCCTTCGACAATCGCCATCCGCAGCCGGTCGCGGGGATGGCGGCCGATCGGCGCGTCGATCGTGCCGCCGCCGGTCAGCACGCCCTGGCAGACGGCGCGGTACGTACGATGGATCTCGCGGCGCTCGAGCCGTGCGGCAAGGCGGTGCTGCGCCTCGAGCGTCCGCGCGACGATCAGGAGCCCGCTCGTATCCTTGTCGAGCCGGTGGATCAGGCCGGCGCGCGGCAACGTCGCGAGCGACGGATCGAGGTGGAGCAGCGCATTCTGCAACGTGCCGGAAGGGTTACCGGCCCCTGGGTGGACGACGAGCCCGGCCGGCTTGTCGACGATCAGCAGCGCATCGTCCGAGTACCGGACCGTGACGGGAATCGGCTCGGAGGCGAGCGGCACCGCGGCCTCGAGCTCCGCCTCGAGCACGATCTCCTCGCCGCCCCGGACCTTGCGCTTCGGCTCGACCCGCTCGCCGCCGAGCGTCATTTCGCCGGAATCGATCCACGCCTTCAGGCGGCTCCGCGAAAACTCCGGCAGCAGGGCGGCCGCGGCCTGATCGAAGCGTCGGCCGGCGAGCTCCGGCGGAACGACGACGCGGCGGCTGACGGTCTCGCGATCCACGTCAGCGGGGTCGCCGGGGAAACTTTCGGCCACAGCGCCTCGTCAAACGGTACAATCCGCCGTTCCCGACATGGGCCGCGATGCGCGGTGTACAACCATCTGGTATCCCGATGCGTTCAATGAAGAGGATTGTCCTGCTCGTTTTCGCCGTCGCAGCGCTCGCAGCCTGCGGCCGTGGAGACATCCAGCAGAACCTCGGCCCGGAGCTGCTGTACGAACGCGGCCAGGAGATGATGAATGCCGGCAACTACGGCGGCGCCGTCGCGTATTTCCAGCAGCTCGAGGCGAGCTACCCGTTCAGTAACCTGACGCGGCAGGCGCAGCTCGACATCATCTACGCCTATTATAAGGCCGGCCTTCGCGAGGAGGCGATCGCGGCCGCCGAGGAGTTCGAGCGCGAGAATCCGACTCATCCGCGCGTCGACTACACGCTCTACATGCGCGGCCTGATCTATTTCGATCAGGCGCCGAACATTCTCGAGCGTCTGTTCAGGGTCGACATGACCGCGCGGCCGCCGAAGGATTCCGAGCGCTCGTTCCGGATGTTCCAGGAGCTGTTGCGCCGCTTCCCGGACAGCGAGTACGCGGAGGACGCGCATCAGCGCATGGTCTTCCTGCGCAACCGTCTCGCCGAGTACGAGAACCACGTCGCGCGCTACTGGCTGCGGCGAGAGGCGTACGTCGGCGCGATTCGGCGCGCGGAGTACGCGATTCAGACGTATCCGGGCGCGCCGCAGCTCGAGGAGAGCCTGCAGATCATGATCGAGGCGTATCGGCGCCTCGGGATGGACGACCTCGCCGCCGACACGCAGCGCGTGCTCGAGCGGAGCTTTGGGAATCCGTCGGAGACGTTTAGCATCGACTAGCGGAAAAGTGTGCCAGGCACCGAAATTCGTGCCAGGCACACTTTTTCTTCGGCGCGGAAATTCGTGCCAGGCACACTTTTTCTTGAACCGGCGTGCCGCGTTAATCGATACACGGAAAAAGTGTGCCAGGCACCGGGCTGCGGTTTTTCATCGGCACACGGAAAAAGTGTGCCAGGCACCGGTCAGTACGCCGACGTAATCGGGTACCGCCAATCCCGCCCGAACGCCCGGTTGCTCACGCGCACGCCAGGCGGCGCCTGACGGCGCTTGTACTCCGCCCGCTTGACCATCTGCAGCACGCGCACGACGGTGTCGCGATCGAAGCCTAAGTCGGTGATCTGCTCGACCGAGTAATCCTTCTCGATGAACGCCTCGAGGATCGGGTCGAGCACGTCGTACGGCGGCAGCGAATCCGTGTCCTTCTGGTCCGCACGCAGCTCCGCGCTCGGCGGCCGCTCGATCGTGCGCTCCGGGATCGCCGGCGACTGCGCGTTGCGATAGCGCGCGAGCCGATACACGAGCGTCTTGCTGCAATCCTTCAGCGGCGCGAAGCCGCCGGCCATATCGCCGTAGAGCGTCGCATAGCCGACCGCCATCTCGCTCTTGTTGCCCGTCGACAGCAGCATCTCGCCGAGCTTGTTCGAGATCGCCATCAGCAGCAGGCCGCGGCACCGCGACTGGATGTTCTCCTCGGTCGTATCCTGCGGCAGGCCGCCGATCACGTCCTTCAACGTCTCGAGCGTCGTCTCGAACATCGGCTCGATCGACATCACGTCATAGCGGACGCCGAGCATCTGCGCCTGCGCCTTAGCGTCGTCGAGGCTCATCTGCGACGTGAACCGGGACGGCATCATCACCGCATGCACACGCTCCGCGCCGAGCGCGTCGACCGCGATCGCAAGAGTCAGCGCCGAGTCGACGCCGCCCGAGAGGCCGAGCACGACGCCCTTGAAGCCGTTCTTCTCGACGTAGTCGCGCGTGCCGAGCACGAGCGCGCGGTACACGCTCTCCTCGCGCGGCGGCTGCGGCGTGATCTGCCCGGGCCGTAACGTCGGGACGCCGTTCTCGACGTCGACCTCGACCGTGAAGAGGCCTTCCTCGAACAGCGGCGCGCGGAACACGACCTCGCCGTTCGCGTCGAGCGCGAGCGACCCGCCGTCGAAGACGAGCTCGTCCTGACCGCCGACGAGATTCACGTAGACCAGCGGGATGCCATTCTCGCGCACGCGGCGCGCAAGCACTTCCTCGCGGACCTTCGGCTGCTGCGAGTGGTACGGCGAGCCGTTCATCACGAGCAGCATCTGCGCGCCGGCCTCCGCCGCCGCGCGGCTCGGCTCCGGGTCCCACGCGTCCTCGCAGATGATGAGCCCGACGCTCAAGCCGCCGATCGTCGCGACCGTCGTCTTCATCCCGGGCTGGAAGTAGCGTTTCTCGTCGAAGACGCCGTAATTCGGCAGCACGCGCTTGCGGTACTTCGCGACGACGTCGCCGTCCGCAAGGAGCGCGGCCGCGTTATAGATGAACTCGCCCTGATACTCCGGGAAGCCGAGATACATCGTGATCCCGGAGACGCTCGTGCGGACCCGCTCGAACGCCGCCTCGACGCGGTTCCGCAGGCCCCGGTGCAGCAGCAAATCCTCCGGCGGATAGCCGGACAGCGTCAGCTCCGGGAACAGGATCAGCTCGCAGCCGAGCGCGTCGCGCGCGTGCGCGGCGGCATCGAGGACCTTCTTCGTATTCTCGTCGATGCCGCCGACGCGGGTATTGAGCTGCGCGAGCGCGATCTTCATGGAAGGAACCGTGTCAGACACTCTTTCCCGGAGAAAAGGTGTCCGACACCTTTTCTCGGGTAGTTACGCAAGCGCGTCGGCCATCGCCTGGCCGAGATCCGCGAGCGAGCGCACCGTCGTGACGCCGGCCTTCTCGAGCGCGGCGTATTTCTCGGTCGCCGTGCCCTTGCCGCCCGAGATGATCGCGCCGGCGTGGCCCATCCGCTTGCCCGGCGGCGCGGTGACGCCCGCGATATATGCAACGACCGGCTTCGTCACGTGCGCCGCGATGTACTCCGCCGCGGCCTCCTCGTCCGTGCCGCCGATCTCCCCGATCATCACGATGCCGCGCGTCGCAGGATCCTTCTCGAAAAGCTCGAGGCAATCGATGAAGTTCATGCCGCGGACCGGATCGCCGCCGATGCCGACGCACGTCGTCTGGCCGAGCCCGCGCGCCGTCGTCTGTCCGACCGCCTCGTACGTCAGCGTGCCGGACCGCGACACGATGCCGATCGAGCCCGGCTTGTGGATCGCGCCCGGCATGATGCCGATCTTGCACTCGCCCGGCGTGATGATGCCGGGGCAGTTCGGCCCGATCAGCCGACAGTCAGGATAGTCCGCGAGCACCTCTTTCACGCGCACCATGTCGAGCACCGGCACGCCCTCGGTGATGCAGACGATCAGCTCGATGCCGGCGTCGGCCGCCTCGAGGATCGCGTCCGCCGCGAACGGCGCCGGCACGTAGATCATGCTCGCCGTCGCGCCCGTCTCGCGCTTCGCGTCCGCGACCGTATCGAAGACCGGCAGCCCGATATGCTCGCTGCCGCCTCGGCCCGGCGTCACGCCGGCGACGACCTTCGTGCCGTACTCGAGGCACTGCTGGGTGTGGAACGTGCCTTGCCGGCCCGTCAGGCCCTGCGTGATGACCTTCGTCTCCTTGCCGACGAGGATGCTCATGCCGCACCTCCCGCGAGCGAGACGACTTTCGACGCCGCGTCCCTGAGATCCTCGGCCGGGACGATCGAGAGCCCGCTATCCTTCAGCATCTCCTTGCCTTTCTCGACGTTCGTGCCCTCGAGCCGTACGACGACCGGCACCTTCACGTCCGCTTCCTTCACCGCCGCGATCACGCCTTCGGCGATCAGATCGCAACGCACGATACCGCCGAAGATGTTCACGAGGATCGCCTTCACCTTCTCGTTCGTCAGGATGATGTTGAACGCTTCCTTGACGCGCTCGGCGGTCGCGCCGCCGCCGACGTCGAGGAAGTTCGCCGGCTCGCCGCCGTGCAGCTTGATCAGGTCCATCGTCGCCATCGCGAGCCCGGCGCCGTTGACCATGCACGCGATATTGCCGTCGAGCGAGACGTAGTTGAGGTCGTGCTCGTGCGCGCGGCGCTCCTTCTCGTCTTCCTGGGCGACGTCGCGCATCCCGGCGAGGCGCTGCTGGCGGAACAGCGCGTTCTCCTCGATGTTGATCTTCGCGTCGAGCGCGACGATATGCCCGTCGCCGGTCACGATCAGCGGGTTGATCTCGACGAGGCTCGCGTCGCACTCGACGAACAGCTTCACGAGCTTCGTCAGGATCTGGTGCAGCTCCTTCTGCTGGTTCGGATCGAGGCCGAGCCCGAAACCGATCCGGCGCGTCTGATAAGGCTGCAGGCCCGCGGCCGGATGCAGGTGCACCGTGAAAATCTGCTCCGGCGTCTTCGCCGCGACCTCCTCGATGTCCATGCCGCCCGCCGCGGACGCCATGATCGCGATGCGCTCCGCGGAGCGGTCGACGAGGAGGCTCAAGTACAGCTCCCGGGCGATATCCGAGCCGGACTCTATATAAACGCGGTCGACCGGCAGCCCGTCCGGCCCGCTTTGGTGCGTGACGAGGCGCTTGCCGAGCATCGCCTTCGCGTGCTCGGAGACCTCCTCCACGGACTTCGCGAGCTTCACGCCGCCGGCCTTGCCGCGACCGCCCGCATGCACCTGGGCCTTGACGACCCAGAGCTTGCCGCCGAGCGCTTCGGCCGCCTGGCACGCCTCTTTTTCACTCGCCGCAACGCGGCCCTTCGGTATCGGGATGCCGTACTCGGCGAACAGCGCCTTCGACTGGTATTCGTGAAGATTCATGAGCTTTGTCGTCTTCCGATGGTTGCTCGAGCGCGACCGAAGGTGGGCGGCCGGCGTGAGGGTTCGGTATTGTCCATGAAAGGGCTCGACTCCGTAAAGGCGGCGCGTCGCGGCTCGAGCCGCCCGAAAGCCTCGTCCCGCGGGCCGTCCGCGTGAGAAACCGCTCCGTTCGGTTAAGATTCGCGCACATGTCCGCTGTAGTCGAAAAACCCTCCAAGACCCGCAAGGATTTCCTGACGGCGGACGCCGACTTCGGCTGGCGCGTCCTCGGGCTCTTGAACCTGTTCCGCCTCGCGCTCGCCGCGATACTGCTCGTCGGCTTCATCCTGGTCGACGAGCCGCGCCTCGTCGGCGACGTGCACCCGGCGCTCGCGTGGCGGGCGCTGATCGGGATGCTCGTCGTCGGCTGCGTCGAGATGTGGTGCCTTTACAAGCGCTCGCCGAGCATCGAGCGGCAGGCGCCGTTCGTGCTCGCGGCGGATCTGATCCTCGTGATCGCGCTGATCCACGCGAGCGGCGGGCTCTCGAACGGGCTCGGCGGCCTGCTCGTCGTCTCGGTCGGCGCGATCGCGCTGCTCGTGCCCGCCCGGCTCGCGTTCTTCTTCGCCGCGCTGACCTCGCTCGCGGTGCTCGGCGAGCAGGCGTACGCGCACCTCGTCGGCGTGACGAGCGTCGACCAGTACGTCGCGGCGGCCCTGCTCGGAATCGCGCTTTTTCTGATTACCGCCGTCGTGCAGCTCGTCCGGCGGCGGATCGTCGAGACCGAGGCGCTTGCAGAGCAGCGCGGCGTCGACCTGAAAAACCTCGTCGAGCTGAACGACTACATCATCCAGCACCTGCGGGAGAGCATCGTTGTCGTCGATGACGAGGACCGGGTACGGCTGATCAACGAAGCCGCGATGAAGCATCTCGGCGCGACCGGCCGGACCGAGGGTATCCCGCTCCGGAGCCTCTCGTTCGAGCTCGCCGAGCGGCTGCTCGCGTGGCGGAGCCGCGAAGCGCCGGAGCACGCCGACTCCCCGTTCATGTCCGCGGACGGCACGACCCTCGTCCAGGGGCATTTCGCGACGCTCGGCACCGGCCGCGACGGCGGCGTCGCGATCTTCCTCGAGGACACGTCGTTGATTGCGGAGCGCGTGCAACAGACGAAGCTCGCCGCGCTCGGCCGGCTCTCGGCGAGCATCGCGCACGAGATTCGCAACCCGATCGGCGCGATGAGCCACGCCGGGCAGCTCCTCGCGGAATCGACGAGCATCTCGCCGGCGGATCGGCGGCTGACCGACATCATCCGCGTCAACGCGACGCGGGTCAGCGAGATCGTCGAAAGCGTCCTGTCGCTGTCTCGGAAGGACAAAGCGCGGCCCGAGCTGATGAGCCTCAAGGGTTGGGTCGACGCGTTCGCCGGCGAGTTCATCGCGACGCAGGAGCTTTACGAAGGCGCGCTCTCGGTCACGCCGGACTCCGTCGATGTCGAGGTCGAGATGGACCCGACGCACCTGCACCAGATCGTCTGGAACCTTTGCGAGAACGCAGTGAAATATGCGAGCGCGACGGCCGGCGCGATCGCGGTGGACCTGACTTGCGGCCTGATCGAGACATCGCGCCGGCCGTTCCTCGAGGTCGCGGATCGCGGGCCGGGCGTCGACGCGGACAAGGTCGAGCAGATTTTCGAGCCGTTCTTCACCGGCCAACCGGGCGGGACGGGTCTCGGACTTTACGTATGCCGGGAGCTGTGCGAGCGCAACGGCGCTACGTTACGCTACCTGCCGCGCCCTGGCGGGGGGAGCGTGTTCCGGATCGTCTTCGCCGACCCCAATCGTTGGCGCGTCGGCGATCGGGCCCGGGCCGAAGCGCTGGCAGCCGATTAGCGAAACGATGAAACCAGTCGCCCTCGTCGTCGACGACGAACCGGACATTTGCGAGCTCCTCGCAATCACGCTCGAGCGGATGGATATCGCCGCGCGCACGTGCCATGACGTCGCGGACGCGAAGCGCGCGCTCACGCGGGACGAGTTCGATCTATGCCTGACGGACATGCGGCTGCCGGACGGCGACGGCCTCGAGCTCGTCGAGTGGATCCAGCGGGAGGCGCCTGGCACGCCGGTCGCGGTGATCACGGCGCACGGCAGTGTCGAGGCGGCCGTCCGGGCGCTGAAGCTCGGCGCGTTCGATTTCGTGTCGAAGCCGCTCGATCTGAACGATCTGCGCAAGCTCGTGAGCTCGGCGCTGAAGCTCAAGGGCGGTACGCCGGCGAAGGGCGGCGCGGCGCAGGAGCTAATCGGCGAATCGCCCGCGATCGAGCAGGTGCGCGCGATGATCGCGAAGGTCGCCCGGAGCCAGGCGCCGGTGCACATTTCCGGGGAGTCCGGCACCGGCAAGGAGCTCGTCGCGCGGATGATTCATGAGGCCGGGCCGCGGCGCGAGGGACCGTTCGTGCCGATCAACTGCGGCGCGATCCCGACCGAGCTGATGGAGAGCGAGTTCTTCGGGCATCGGAAGGGCAGCTTTACCGGGGCCGTTTCGGACAAGGTCGGCCTCGTGCAGACGGCCGAAGGCGGCACCTTGTTTCTGGACGAGGTCGCGGATCTGCCGCTGCACATGCAAGTGAAGCTGTTGCGGGTGATTCAGGAGAAATCCATTCGTCCGGTGGGTCAGACGAGCGAGCTGCCGGTGGACGTGCGGATCTTGAGCGCGACCCACAAGGACCTCGGAGAGCTCGTTTCCGAAGGGAAGTTTCGCGAGGACCTTTTTTATCGGATCAATGTGATCGAGCTGCACGTGCCGCCGCTCCGGGAGCGCGGAGATGATGTGCTGTTGCTCGCGCATCGGATTCTCGCGCGGCTCGCCGAGACGCAGGGCGTGACGGCGCCGCGACTGACGAAGGCGGCGCAGGCGGCGCTGCGCGGCTACCGGTTCCCGGGGAACGTGCGGGAGCTCGAGAACATTCTCGAGCGGGCGTTGACGCTGTGCTCGGGTGATGAGATCGACGTCGACGATATTCGGCTGCGGCCGGGGCCGGAGGAAGCCCCGTCGCGGCAGGCTGCAGCCGGCGCGGCCATTGCACCGGACGGCGGATCGCTCGAGGCACAGCTCGAGGAGATCGAACGCAAGCGGATCATGAAGGCACTCGAGCAGACGCGATACAACAAGACGGCGGCCGCGCAGATTCTCGGGATCAGCTTTCGGGCGCTGAGGTATCGGATCAAGAAGCTCGGGATCGAGTAGTTTCTAGGCCTGTGCCTTATCCCGTTCGCGACCTCCCAGCGTGCGGACTTATCTCTCAGTCTGTCGCTGAGCGACGACGCACGGTGACAATTTTGGTCACTTTGTGACGTTTATTCGGCTGACGGCGACGTTAGCGTGACCGGCAATATGTCGAACCAAGAGTCGCGCGTGAAGCTCTTCACGCTTCTAGCACGCGGCGCTACAGCACTTTTGACATAGTGCTTTACCCTTGGCACATCGGTTGCAAAGTGCCTGGCAAGACGCACTTTGCGTCCTGTTCAAAGTAACGAAGAAACGCTTAGAGGAGCTTCTCGAATGAAGAAGATGCAGCAGGGCTTCACGCTCATCGAATTGATGATCGTCGTGGCCATTATCGGAATTCTGGCGGCGATCGCGATTCCGGCGTATCAGGATTACACGATTCGTGCGCAGGTGTCTGAGGGCATGAGCCTGGCGTCGGGTGTGCGGACGGCGGTGTCGGAGTTTTTCCAGGCGCGTGGGTTCTGGCCGAATAGCAACACCGATGCGGGCGTTGCTCCCGCGGCGTCGATCTTCGGCAACTATGTGTCGCAAGTTACGGTGACGTCGAACGTGATTGACGCACAGTTCGGGAGCAGTGCCAACCCCGCCATTAGCGGCCAGAGCCTCATCCTGACGGGCACCGCAGATCCGGCTGGCGGAAGTGTTCAGTGGACTTGCACCGGTTCCGCCGGCATGGCCCCCAAGTACCTGCCGGCTAGCTGCCGCTGATGACGCCTCCCGGCGTAGTAATCCAGGTGTGGTAAGTAAGCCCGGACCAATAGGTCCGGGCTTCTTTCTTTCCGGTCCGCCACTAGACTGCGGCCTTAACCCTCACGCATAAGCTACATGAACCAACTGAGGGAGTCCCGAGCAGTACTAATTCTAGTCGTCGCTCTGATCATTGCGGCAATCGCTTATTACCCTGGACTCAAGGGCACCCTCCATTTCGACGATTCCGCCAATCTTGGCGCCTTGAAAGCTATCGCCGCGGGGGAACCCGCCTTCCTCTTCATTGCGGAAGGAAGCGCCGGTCCGCTCGGGCGACCATTAGCACTCGCGTCATTCATACCACAAGCATACGCGTGGCCCGATGCTCCAGACGTATTCCTGTATGTGAACGTATGCCTGCACCTCTTAAACGGCGTTCTCGTCGCTTGGCTGATGTACCTAATCTCGACGGCTCGCCAGGATCGGTACAGTCGAGCCACATACCTAGCATCCATGGGAGCAGCGATTTGGATGGTCCTGCCGCTGCTCGCATCGAGCTCTCTTCTGATCGTCCAACGGATGACACTACTGTCCGCAACCTTCCTTCTCGTTGGGTTGATCGGCTACCTTCTTGCCAGACGAATTCTCACGAGCCGCCCTAAGCTCGCAATGTCGCTAATGACCATGGCCATAGTGGTCGGCGGCACCCTTTCGGCTCTCGCAAAAGAAAATGGCGCGACACTTCCACTATTAGTCTTGATTCTGGAGGTGACTCTGCTACCGCGCCCTGAGCGGACTGCACCTTTGTGGCGAGTGTGGTTCTTTACACTTTTAGTTCTGCCCGCTATAGCGTTGCTGGGCTACCTCGCGCTGCACGTGCAATACAGTGACAGAATAGTGTTGTGGCGAGGTTTTACCGGGCTCGATCGCCTCCTCACGGAAGCGCATATACTCTGGAAATATCTCTATCTAGCGTTTCTACCCAGAGTCTCTGCTCTGGGCCCCTTCCATGACGATCAGACGATATACAGCGATTGGCTAAGTCCCCTCTCGCTGCTTACGGTCGTTGCGTGGCTTTTATTGATAGCTCTAGCCGTCCTATACCGTCGCCGCGCCCCTCTACTGCTGTTCGGCCTGGGATGGTTTCTGCTGGCACACAGCCTCGAGTCAACCGTTCTACCCCTCGAGCTGTATTTCGAACACCGGAACTACATACCACTTATCGGCCCTGTCTTCGCACTCGTTGCTGCCGTGTCCGCCTCGCCTGTGCTACAGCTGAGTATCAAGTTCGGACTAGCCGCATATGCATCACTGCTAGCGGTGGTGCTGTTTCACACCACGTCACTCTGGGGCCGACCCGATCTAGCAGGGGAGATTTGGGCCATACATCACCCAACCTCTAGCCGAGCCATCCAATATTTGGCTCAGCAGATAGAGAAAACTGGAGACCTTCCTACCGTGCGGCGGATCCTAGAGGCCTACCTGGAAGACGACCCCAAGCATGCAGGCGTAGGACTTCAGGTGTTGGCACTATCGTGCGTCCTGCAACCGAGCCAGCCCCAACAGCCGCTACTAGCGGACATTCGCAAAAACTTATCGCTCCCCCGTTTCGAGCCCGGAGTATTTCACGCCTTACGCCTATTGCAACGGGTTTCGATGGAGAACGAGTGTCAAGCCATCCAACCTGACACGGCGTATGAATTAGCCTCCATAGCCGCGGCAAACCCGGCTTTCCAGGCTGTACCTATCGTACACCACAACCTTCATGTGCTAATGGCTGAAGAGGCCTTCGAGTTGCGCGACCTCGATTTGGTTATGCGACACCTCGAGTCGGCTCTAGAGTCACGTTACACGTTAACAACAGTCTCCCTGGCCGTTCAAATGCTGAATAGCGCTGGCTTGCATTCCGTCGCTTTAGAGTTCGCACAAGAGGCGATGGAGCGACAGCCCTTGCATCCGCTACGAGCAATTCATTGGCGGCAGAACGTCGATAAGCTTATCGACGCGACCGTGCAAAGAATGCGCGCATCAAACGAGAAGACGCGCGAGTTCGAGCAGCAATCATAGGGCATCAAATGCAGAACTTGATCGCGCACAACGTTTTCGCAGATTCTCAACGGATCTCAGTCGTTATCCCCGCCAAGAACGAAGCTTCTTCTCTTCGCTCACTGTTGCCAAGGGTGAAGAAGACACTTCCGAAGGCGGAAATTATCGTCGTGGACGACGGCTCAACCGACGAGACCGCTCAGGTAGCATTCTCTTTCGGCGCCACAGTTGTCACACATCCATATAGCGTTGGGAACGGCGCGGCCATTAAATCAGGCGCACGCGCAGCACGAGGTGACGTGCTCGCTTTCATGGATGCAGATGGTCAGCACGATCCTGCCGACCTGCAGAGGCTTCTCTCTAAACTACATCAAAACTTCGATATGGTAGTCGGTTCTCGGGACAAAGCTTCCCATGCGACTCAAGGACGACGCTGGGCCAACGCTTTATACAACCGCTTGGCGAGCTATATGACTGGTCAGGACGTGCTTGACCTCACATCTGGGATTCGCGTCGCGTATGCAGCCAAGTTCCGCGAGTTCCTGCATCTTCTCCCAAATGGGTTCTCGTACCCCACGACGATAACTATGGCCTTCTTTCGAGCTGGATATTCAGTCGCGTACTTGCCTATCACTGCTGGGTCGCGGGTCGGGAGAAGTCACATCCGGCCTTTACACGATGGCCTTCGATTCCTTCTCATCATATTCAAGGTCGGAACGCTCTATTCGCCCTTGAAGCTGTTTTGCCCAGTTAGCGCTTCCTTTTTTCTTATAGGGCTTTGCTACTACCTGTACACGTTTTTCACAACGGCTCGATTCACCAACATGAGCGCGCTCATGTTTACGACCTCCGTAGTCGTTTTCCTAATTGGCTTAGTCTCAGAGCAGATCACACAACTCATGTATCGACCGACAGCCGAACTCGCTGTTCATGACGGAAGCGAACGGCACCATCTGGAGACGGAGCAACGCCGATCCCAGGCGAACGGATAGGAACCAACTGCACGGGCGTACATATTCTCCGGATGGCATCCTCGATCCGCTCAAGGCTGCGACATGTCTAGAGTGCAGCCACGAAGAATGGACGCGACCCTTTTCTAGGGCAGATCAGTCTTCCCTAACAAAGAACACCGTCTGCATAGACTTTGCGAACAAGTCGTAGCCCTGATTCCGCATAAAGACGTGAACCGGATCTGAGGTTATGGAACTCAAAGAACTACCTCGAATCTCCGCGAGCACGACTCTTGGCCGATACCGCTCCCAGTCATTCGATTCAAGAACCTCGAGATCCATGCCTTCGACGTCGACTGACAAGAAATCTATGACCGTGCCGATGGGAAGGTACGTCGCAAGTATCTCGCGCAGCGGTAGCGCTGCTCGCTCAGTAGTCCGAAGAAGTCGATATCTGCCCTGTGACTCGCGACTGTTGACCAAATGCGCGTCGAACCCATTTACTGCCGGATCGTTGAACTCGAAGTAGGTCGCGCATCGCCGGTCTCTCAACACAGCTAGCTCGAGATTAATGTCTCTGGGCCTCAACTTATCAAATAGGGCTTTGGTCCCCGGTAATGGATCGACATTGATTCCACGCCATCCTCGAAGGTAGAAGAGAAAGGTGTTCGAGTAACGATGAGGATGGTGCGCTCCGACATCGACGTAAAACCCTGACCGCTTGCGTGCAAAGATACGATCCAGTATCAAGTCCTCGCCCTCTTGCGAGTACGCAACGCGCCTGAATCGCCGGTCGCCACCGAAGCTCCATAGCCGCCAAAGCAGATTGTGACTGATCATCGTTGTCGCTCGTACGCTCCTAAGATCGAACGGCTAGTCGGAGCTGGCGAATTGAGGCACAGCAAGGAAGCCCTATTGCGCGGCATTGCAGGAAGAAGCACTCTCTAGTTTTTCTGCTGAAGACATGAATAAGTACTGCAGCGCATGCGAAAGAGACGACTGTGGCGATGGCAGCCCCCGCGGCTCCGTAGCGAGGAATCAGAAACAAATTCATCCCAACGTTCAGTACGGCCCCCGCTATAGACCGCAGCATAAGAAACCTCGTCAAGTCCTTTGCAACTAACCATCGACCCGAGGCCACACCTAGGAAGACGAACGGTATTGACCAAACATGGATGGCTAGAATGTCGCTTGACCCAACGAACGCCGATCCGTAAAGCAGAACGATAACCTCCGGCGCGTAGAAAGAAAGCAACACGGCGACTACTAGAGACGCGACAAATAGGACCTCAAAGAGGACAAGCGCCTGCTCTCGAAACTTCTCGCTATTTTCCTTACTAGAGTTAACCAGTGCAGGAAACAGCGCGCCCACTACTACGAGCGGTATCACGTTAACCGCCTCCGATACGCGCACAGCCGCCGAGTAGAGTCCCGTGTCGTACTCTCCGATCAGCGCCTTCAACATCACCTGATCTATTCGCATGTATAGAGTGATCGCCAGGCCGGCGAGCACGAGGTGCCATGAACGACTAACGATTCCAATAGCCGTTCTAAGATTGAAGGCTCGAAAAAAGGAAGGGAGGCCTCTATTCAGGTACAGCGCGAGCAATGAGAAGCCGAGGAGTACCGAGTCAAGCGCCACCACCGCGATGAACCAAATGAGATCGGCGCCAAGGTAGATCATCGCCAGCTTGAGGCCGGATGATATCAACACCTGGATCGCACCCGCGCATGACGAGTACTTTCCAGCTACACGAGCTCGAAAGTATGCATCAATGGTTTGAAGGGGCTGAAAAAAGAGCCCTAATGCTGCGACGGTGAGTAACAGGCCTTCGTTTCCGTCTGAATAGGCTGCGATCCCACAAATGAGCGCAATTGTTAGTACCGAACTGACGACCTGCAACCAGAACGCTGACCCGAGCGTGAGCGAGAATGCTCTAGGTTCGCCAGCAGCCAGATCCTTGATCAGGATCTCGTCTACACCGAGCTTCGCGACTGCGGCAGCCATTCCCCAAACAGCAAGCACGTAGGAGTATAAACCGAAGTGCTCAACCCCCAGGTACCTAGCCAGGTAGATCCCAACTACAAAAGTTAGGAGGAGTCGGAGGGCGCGTTCAGCGGATAACCAGCCAACGTTCCGGAGGTAGCGCTTCAGCCCGGGCAGACTACCGATTTGACGAGCCGAGTGATCCATTAGAACAGAGCCGCCTCGAGTTATTCACCGTAAGATTACTTGACTCGAGCTATACTTAAGTTGCGCCGGTCGCGAATTTCTACGACACGCCGCCCCTGAGAAGGCCAACACCCCCTACCGTACCGCCGCGGACGCCTCTTTTTTCATACGCCTTAATTGTAGTACTTCAGCTCTTCGTTAATCCGCTTGAAGCGCTTTGGGGTTGAGCAGTAACCGTCGTTCCCCGAGATCCGGCGGAAGCTCTCGAGCGGGGCGTGTGAAACCCGTCGCAGATCCGGTCATTCGGGACTATCGGACTCTATCCTCGTGTAGTCTGTGTACTCACGCGCTACACACAACTGATACTCTTGCAGAGTAGGGTCGCCCGGTTCACTTCAAGATTTGCCGTGAATATCCTCTTTGTTTGCAAAAGGCGGTACACCAACAAGGATCTATTAACTGACAAGTTCGGACGCCTTTTTCACCTGCCGATCAACCTTGCAGCGCTTGGTGCCGCCGTGACGGTTCTGGCCGTTGACTACCGTAGTTCGAGAAGTGAAAGCATCGTCGCCAACGGCGTTGAGTTCAGCTCGGTTCCTGTCAGCTTGCTTAACCCTTTTCGGCTGCCCTCTCAGCTTCGACGCTGGTTACACCAGGGGAAGCCGGATGTGGTTATTGCGAGCGGCGACAGTCACCTGGGCTTTTTGGCACGCCACTTGGCTCACCGCGCGGGAGCGGGTTTTGTTTACGACGTCTATGACTACTATCCTGCTTTCACTGGGAATCGTCTTCCCGGGATGACAGCTATGTTTCGAGCAGCGACACGTAATGCTGACTTGGTATTATGTGCAAGCCTCCCACTGTTGAAACGGCTAGGCGAGCTCAATAGTCGTCTGATGCTAGTTGAGAACGGTGTAGATCGAACACTGTTTCGACCCATGAGCTTACAAGCAGCGAGGCGGTCCTTGAGGTTGCCCGAGCAAGTGCCCATTGTTGGCTACTTCGGCTCGATCACTCCTTCAAGAGGACCGCTGTTGATCGAGGCATGCAGGGCCTTGCGGAACTCGATCCCGTCGCTACATCTTTTGCTTGCCGGCCCAGCTTTTAGGGTTACCTTCCCTGATGATTGGATGATTTACTTAGGTGAGTTGCCACAGCACTCCGTGCCAACGCTTATCGCCGCTTGCAACGTCGTAGCGGTGCCATATGCGAACGACGCCTTCAACTCGATGACGGGCGCGTGCAAGATTCCTGAGTATCTCGCATGCGAAAGACCAATCGTCGCCACTCGTGTCGCAGGCCACGAACTAATTCTCGCGCAGTACCAAACCTCTCTCTGCAGTCCCGACGTGGAAGCAATGGCTGCGGCGATTGACCGCCAGATCAAGTCGCCAGTAGTGGCAACGTTTCCTGAATCAATGGACTGGCGTTATATTGGGCGTTCCCTCTTCGGGGCGCTCACAGGACTGCGTCCACGCTTTCAGTCCTGATGTTCTAGAGACTGTTTCCGCGCTCACAGACCCGTCTAATCATCGGCGCTCTGCGGTCTGCCCAAGCGATAGGCGCACCTGTTCGAGTACCCGCACTGCTTTCAGTAACGCCGCAATCGAGAGAACACGAACCTTCGCCATTAGCGACAGGTCGGGGTCGGCGAAGATGTACTTGACTGTACCCGTGGCCGACCTATAAGGGCTGACGCCTTTCTGGGAGACATGACTCAACTGAAGGCGACTCAGAATAAAGCGCCCGCCGGTTACACGCCTAGCCTGCCGGATAGCTGCTCGCAGAGACGACCGAGGCACGGTGTAGACAATAGCTGAGGGCGAAAACTCCACTGAGTACCCCGCTCGAGCTGCTCGCCAGCACCATTCTCTGTCTCCGGCCGAAAACAATCGCTCATCGAAGTACCCAATCTGTGACAAAGCATCTCTAGTAACGAAGAGATTAGCCGTTGCCGTGAACCCGAGGTTTTTGATGTTCTCTTCCTGCATGAAGCCGGTTAAGCGCTGATACCGCTCCACGATGGTTTCTCTCTGCGCTTTCAGAAACCGCACATCTCCTCCGATCACAGAACGACCCTTCACGCGCTGGATGGCATCGACACCTTCACGCACCCAGTCAGCGGCTGGAATGCAATCGACATCCGTGAACGCCAATATCTCTCCGGTTGCCTCCCTCACACCTACGTTTCTGGCAGCGTAAGAACCTGGAGTTGCACAGCGCACGATTCTGGCGAAAGACTCCGCTCCTTTCATTAGGGCCAGAGGAGGTTCGGAGTTGTTATCGACGACAACCACCTCATAAAGGTCCGAGGGGTAGGACTGCGAGCGAAGCGCTGTCAGACATGCATCCAACGCCAATTGGTCACCGTAAGCCGGAACAATTACGGAAACCGTGGGGTTAGCAAGCTGATAGCTGCGCATCTCGCGGCTCGACTGCTTTATTTGCGACACACAGAAAATAGACCTGGTATTGCCAACTCATAGGCCAGAACGGAAGAACCGAAGCCTGAGCAAGCCGTAGAATTCGGCCGGCTATCGGCCCACGCCAGATCCAGCGCCGCGAGCACATCCGTAGATCGCGCCACTGGGCTGCCACATCGAAACCTGCCGCATGCAGTAGAGTTTCCCATTCCCTGATCGACTTCACATCCTCTTTCACCGCTGTCTGCTGCGTGCCGCGATAAAGACCAATTGTTCTCGTCAAGAACCCGGCATTGGGCACCAGGATCAACACTTTTGCTGATTGGCGCGCCACGCGCTGAATTTCGCGCAGTGCTCGCTGTTGATCTAGGAAATGCTCTAGCGACCCTAAGCATGAAACGATATCAAAACGATTGTCTTCGAACGGCAGGTTCTCTGCCACGGCATGATGCAGCTCTGCATCTGGTATCCGAGCTCGGCACTGCTCTAACGCGCGGGCTGAAATATCTACTCCCGCCACACACGCGCCTCGCCTGCGCATCTCCTCAAGCCACTCGCCACTCCCACAGGCCACATCGAGAATGTTCTTTCCTCGGACATCGCCTAGGCGGCTAACGATCAGTCGCGAGTGCCAGTCCAACCCATCTTGCGATCGGTTACCAGCGTAATACTCCTCGTCGTAGTACTGCCGTATACGATCGTGATTGAGAGGAGTCATAAACCATCAACCTTCAGCGTTGAGTCCGCTCTCATCCGACAGTAGAAATCTGAGCCGCTTACCGAAACAGTCCCAACTGAAGTTGCGCGCAGCGTCGATGCATTTCCCAATGGTGGCTTCATCCCGTGAACGAGTAAGATGAGAAACGAGAGCCCGAACCATCGTGTCGTAGTCACCCGGGGTGATAGTCTCTCCTGTTACGCCCTCAACGATGGCATCAGCTATGCCGCCCGATCTGAATGCCATCGTATACAAACCGTGAGCTGCCGCCTCGATTGCCACCATACCGAACCCCTCCACATCGTCCACGCGATCGAGGACTGGGAAGAGGTGGATGTCCGCCGCCCAATAAGCCTGAGACAGAGTCTCGTCGTCACACTCATTCATAAACCGCAGCGCGTGGTCGACGCCGAGCAAAGCCCCGATCGTCCGTATGCGTTCCGCCTCAGAAACTCGACTCCGAAGAACTGCGTCCCGTGCCTCACCCCCGATTATCAAGAGGATGGCGTCGGGCACAGATTCTAAGAGTCTGGCAAGACCATTCTGCACGAACTCCGCCACCCCCTTGCGCGGCGTTAGACGGCCCACACATAACAGTATCGGACGCTTATCGAGACCATACCGCTCGCGGAAGTGCCGACCCGCGCCGGGATTAAACTCAGGCATCTTGGTCCCCGGATAAAGGACGCGTATCCGATCAGAAGGCACGTTCTCGTTTCGGGCAAGTCGAGCTGTATTGTTGCTATTCACCAGTACGAGTTCCATTCGCCTGATGAACGGCAACCATATCGCGCGGTATATCCGGCTTGGCGCGACGACGTCCAAGCCGTGCAAGTAGACGACGGCCTTTGCGCCCGTCAACCACGACACGACCCTTGCCCAAGGTGCTGTGAGGCCGCTACCCGCAATAACAAGCTGCGGTCGGAATCGGAACAGGGTGACAATGCTAGCAATTCCGCATGTGACCAAGAATAGCGCGAGTGGACGATGACGCACTTCTGCAACACCTCCCTCCAACCGAGGAAGGTGTACTGAGCAGCCCCGCGGCCCGCAGACCGCCAGGGTGTAATTGCGACAAAGCTCGAGCACCAAATGCAGGTTAAGCCGCTCCATTCCGCCGCGGAGTGGCGGAAGGTTGCGAGTGATCAATAGCACGCGGAGTTGAGGTACGATCATTCGTCTAGAACGTGAAACGGGAAGACAGGGGGACGACCTTAACCTACGCCTCATTCTGTGGCGACGCACACGCCGGGGCCGAATAGAATTGAGCTAAGGCGCTCGATGACGTCCGAGGGGAATCATCGCAGGCCGAGCGGGGAGCCTCCACGACCTACGTCACTGCGAGCGCTCAACCACAAGAACAGGGCAGCCTGCCGCTCGCGTTTTTCGACGCCCGCGCCTCCTTATGACTGGCGGACATAATGCCATAGGTTCGCGGGGCCACCCCTCGCGTCGCGAGATAAGCGCCCCGAGGGGCGTGTCGACGATCGAATCCCCTTCACAAACCGAGATCCCTGCGGTTGACACTTACATCCGGTCCAGTGAAAGTACGGCGCAAGTCTGCGCATCGTCCTATCTACCTAAGACACCATCGAGGGCGTAATGGCCGCCATCGCCACCCAAGGATCCCTAACTGGGCTGCCTCGCCGGTTAGTTCAGGACGGCATAGTGTCGGAAGAGGAGATGCTAGCCGCCCAGGAGGCGATTAAGGGTCAAAGCGGCTCGCTCGTCTCGTACCTAGTCGAGAATCGCTTGGCCTCCGCCCGCCAAATTGCGGTCGCGGCCGCTCATGAATTCGGCGTTCCGCTCCTCGATCTAGACGCAATCGAGCCCGATCTAGACGTGGTTCGTCTCGTCGACGACAAGTTGCTGACGAAGCACCGAGTCCTCCCGATCCTTCAACGGGGTAAGAGGCTCTATGTTGCGGTGGGCGACCCTACGAATCTTTTTGCGCTCGACGAGATCAAATTTCAAACGACCCTTCGCGTCGAACCGATTGTTGTCGAGCAGGACAAGCTAGAAGCCCGAGTCACACGAGCAATCGAAGCCGTCGACACAACGATGTCGAGCTTCGATGAAGACGATTTCGACCTCGAGAACCTAGAGGTAACCGGTGGAGATGACGAGTCCGGCGCCGGCGAGATTACCACCGCAGATGTCGATGAGGCGCCGATCGTACGGTTTGTGAACAAGGTGATGCTAGACGCGATTAAACGAGGGGCGTCCGACATCCATTTCGAACCTTACGAGAAGTATTACCGTATACGGCTTCGGCAAGATGGTGTCTTGACGGAGATCGCTAAACCTCCGGTTGCCCTTGCAACGAAAGTAGCGGCCAGACTGAAGGTCATGGCGCGGCTCGACATCGCAGAGCGTCGCATTCCCCAGGACGGCCGCATCAAGATGCGGCTGTCGAAGAACAGAGCCATCGACTTCCGCGTCAACACCTGCCCAACTCTGTTCGGCGAGAAGGTCGTTTGCCGTCTACTCGATCCATCGAGCGCGCAGCTCGGTATAGACGCCCTTGGCTACGAGGACTTCCAGAAGGAACTCTACATCAATTACTTGATGAAGCCATACGGAATGATCCTCGTCACCGGACCAACGGGCAGCGGCAAAACGGTATCGCTGTACACGGGGCTCAATATTCTGAATACGGCGGACAGAAACATTTCGACAGCCGAAGATCCCGCTGAAATCAACATGCCGGGGATAAACCAGGTAAACGTCAACCCGAAGGTAGGATTAACCTTCGCTTCGGCTTTGCGAGCGTTCCTTCGTCAAGATCCTGATGTAATCATGGTCGGCGAGATCCGCGATCTCGAGACGGCCGAGATCGCGATCAAGGCCGCGCAAACAGGCCACCTCGTGCTTTCGACACTGCATACGAATGACGCGCCTAAGACCTTGACGCGCTTGGTAGACATGGGCGTGAAGCCGTACGCAATCGCGAGCTCGGTCAGTCTCATCATTGCCCAACGCCTTGCCCGCCGCCTATGTGACAACTGTAAGGAGCCGGTGGATGTACCGGCAGAGGCTTTGCTGAAAGAAGGCTTTTCGAGCCAGGAGATCGCACAAGGAATTACGGTGTTCCACCCGAAAGGCTGCAGTCAATGCAACCGCGGCTACAAAGGGCGAGTAGGTATATACCAAGTAATGCCAGTTTCCGAGACGATCGGCCGCATCATCATGGAAGGCGGAAATGCGATGCAGATCGCAGAGCAGGCCAAGAAGGAACACGTGCCTGACCTGCGAATGTCGGGGCTAAAAAAGGTTAAAGACGGAATCACCAGCCTCGAAGAGATCAATCGGGTCACAATCGACTAAGCGCGAGGATTCGGCGAAGTTAACCGCCCCTCGGGAGACAAGGTGTCATGGCACAAGCTGCACTAAGACAAACGCCGTTCACGTGGGAGGGAACGGACCGAACGGGGAAAAAGGTAAAGGGCAAGCTCGTAGCCGCTAATGAAGCGGCGCTTCGCCAGGAACTACGCCGCCAGGGTGTAGTGCCTACTCGCGTTCGCAAGCAAAGTCATCTCTTTCAGAACAAGGGCCGCGTAACCCCTGCTGACATCGCCATCTTCTCCCGTCAGATGGCGACCATGATGACTGCCGGCATCCCGCTCGTTCAAGCTTTCGAGATCATCGGCGCTGGACACGAAAACCCCGCCATGCAGAAGCTCGTCCTCTCCATCAAGGCTGATGTCGAAGCGGGCAACTCTCTGGTTCAGGCGCTATCAAAGCATCCTTTACACTTCGACGACCTTTATGTCAGCTTGGTTGACGCGGGCGAGCAAGCTGGTGCGCTTGAGACGCTTCTAGACAAGATCGCGACATACAAAGAAAAAACCGAAGCCATTAAGAAGAAAATCAAGAAGGCTTTGTTCTATCCGGCAGCAGTCGTCGTGGTCGCAATCGTAGTGACGGCCGTGCTGCTCATTTATGTGATACCTCAGTTCGAAGAGCTGTTCCGAGGTTTTGGTGCGGATCTGCCGGCGTTCACGCGCATGATCATCGACCTTTCGAACTTCGTCCAGACTAAAGGATGGCTCCTACTGATCGGTGGCGTTGCAGCGGTGCTCGGCTTTCTCCATGCGAAGAAACGTTACCGCAGCGTTCAGCATTTCATAGACCGCATGGTTCTGAAGGTTCCAGTCATCGGTCCCATCCTTCAGAAGTCCGCGATCGCGCGTTACGCCCGCACGCTTGCGACGACTTTCGCAGCTGGAGTACCCCTTGTCGAGGCTCTGGATTCGGTCGCCGGCGCTACCGGAAACATTGTCTACGAGCAAGCCGTGCGCAAGATGCGTGACGAAGTCGCTACAGGTCAGCGCCTGCAGCGAGCGATGGAAAACGCAGACCTCTTTCCGAACATGGTCAATCAGATGATAGCTGTAGGCGAAGAGTCAGGCTCACTCGATGAAATGGCAGCGAAAGTCGCCGATTTCTACGAGGAAGAAGTCGACAACGCAGTTGACAGCATGTCCAGCCTTCTAGAGCCGCTGATCATGGCAATTCTAGGCATCCTTGTCGGCGGCCTCGTCGTCGCAATGTACCTGCCCATATTTAGGATGGGGACGGTCGTCTAGTATCGGCATAGCCTCTCCGGGCGAAAGGATGAGGGCGCAAGAGAGTCGCCGTTCACCTGCTGCTTGAAGAAGACAGCCAATACCATCCGCCGAAGAACGTGGAAATTTTTCAGCTTTGGCCGCCGGTGCTGCTTTTCGTCGCGGCCATTCTAGGCCTCCTCGTCGGCAGCTTCCTCAACGTCGTCGCGCACCGGCTCCCGTTGATGATGGAGCGAGCTTGGCGCGAACAGTGCGCCGAGCTCGCGGCGGAGGCTAACGTCTCGTTGCCTCCAGGACCGCCCGGCGCCGAAATCAGCGGTCGGCCGATCAACCTGATGTGGCCGCCGTCATCCTGCCCGAGCTGCGGCTCGCGCATCGCGCCCCATCACAACATCCCGGTCTTCAGCTACCTCTGGCTACGCGGCCGCTGCGCGAGCTGCGGCGCCCGCATCTCGCCTCGCTACCCGATCGTCGAAGCGGTCACGGCCGTGCTCACGGTCATCGTGGCAATCGTCTACGGTCCGACGTGGCAGTTCATCGCCGCAGCCGCATTCACGTGGGCATTGCTCGCGCTGACGTTGATCGACATTAACCACCAGCTGCTGCCCGACTCGATCACGCAGCCGCTGCTTTGGGCCGGGCTGCTCGTCAGCCTCTTCTCGGTAAACGGCGAGCCTCTTTTCACCGACGTCTCCTCGAGCGTCATCGGCGCGGCCGCCGGCTATCTCAGCCTCTGGCTGGTCTTTCACCTCTTCAAGCTCGCAACCGGCAAGGAAGGCATGGGCTACGGCGACTTCAAGCTGCTCGCCGCGCTCGGGGCGTGGCTCGGATGGCAATTGCTGCCGCTCGTGATTCTTTTATCCGCAGCAGTCGGCGCCGTCGTCGGCTCGGCTCTGTTGCTCGCGAGCGGCCGGTCGCGGCAAACGCCGATCCCGTTCGGCCCTTACCTCGCCGCCGCCGGATGGATCGGCTTGCTGTGGGGCGAGAGCCTGATCGATTGGTACCTCGGATTCATGTAGGGTCGAGCCTTCGGCGGACGGGCATCCGCCCGCTGTCAAACGTCTCAACAGATATCCCGTGCAGCGATGCTGAAGATCGGCCTTACCGGCGGCGTGGCCAGCGGCAAATCCACCGTCGCCGATCTCTTCGAGGCGCTAGGCGCCCCGCTGATCGACACGGACGTTCTCGCCCGTAAAGTCGTCGAGCCGGGCGAGCCCGGCCTCGCCGCCGTCCGCGGCGAGTTCGGTCCGGAAGTGCTGACAGAGCGCGGCGAGCTCGACCGCCGCAAGCTCCGCTCGATAGTCTTCGCCGACGACGCGAAGCGCCGCCGTCTCGAATCGATCCTGCATCCGCTGATTCGCGAGCGCCTCCTCGCCGAGCTCCGCCAGCTCGATGCGCCCTACGTCATCATCGCCGTTCCTCTGCTCGTCGAGACGAACTTCGACCGGCTCGTCGACCGCGTTCTGGTCGTCGACGTCCCGGTCGAAGTTCAGCTCGAGCGCCTGATGCAGCGCGACGGCAGCTCGCGCGCCGAAGCGCAAGCGATGATCGATGCGCAGGTCGACCGCGAGACCCGCCTCGCGCGCGCCGACGACGTGATCGACAACAGCGCCTCCGTCGATTCCACGCGTGCACAAGTCGAAGTGCTGCACCGTCTCTACCTGCAGCTCGCAATGGTTTGCCGAGAGGAGTCGGGACGCGCAGAATAGCGCGTTATGGTAGATCTCGCCCCGCAGCTGGATAGCACCGGCACTCCGTCGCCCGAGCATGGGCGCATCACGTACGAACAGCCGCTCACCGAGAGGATGCGCACTTTCCTCCGGATCGAGTTCCTGTTCGATCAGGCGTCTTATCACGCCGAGGATTCCACGCAGTACGGCACCCGCGCCGCCGTCGCGAGCGTGCTCGAGATCCTGACGATTCTCGGCCGCGGCGACATCCGCGCCGAAGTCATGAAGGAGCTCGAGCGGCACGCCGAGCTGCTCGGCCGCTACCGCGCGACGCCCGGCGTCGATGCCACTCGGCTGGATGAGCTGATCCGAAACCTCCAAGGGCTGCGCACGCAGCTCGCTGAGGCCGGGCCGCAGTTCATCAATCCGCTGAAGGAGTGCGACTTCCTGACCTCGATCCGGCATCGCGCCGCGATCCCGGGCGGGACGTGCGCGTTCGATCTGCCGGACTACGCGTACTGGTTGAATTTACCGTACTCGGAACGACGGAATCAGCTCGAGGAGTGGATCAAGCAGCTGCGCCGGGTCTGCGATCCGGTGTCGCAGGTGCTGTGGCTCACGCGCGAGACGACCGAGCCGGTCGAGCGCGTTGCGGCGAGCGGCCTTTATCAATACAACCTGCCGCGGAACGAGCAGTTCAACCTGCTTCGCGTCGTCGTGCCGGCTAAGACGGGGCTCTACCCGGAGATCAGCGCCGGGCAGCATCGTTTCACGATCCGCTTCGTGAAGTGGCAGGGGGTCGACAAGCGGTCCGCGCAGGCCAATCAGGACGTCAAGTTCCTGCTGTCCCTCGTTTAGCCCGCGCAGCGGCGCGCGAGTGAAGCGGCGTCAGCCGCGCCGCTCGCGCAGCGCGTGCACGATCGGCGCATCGGCCGGCAGCAAGCCGATTTCGAGCAACGACTCGACCGCGACCCACTTGAGCGGCTGCTGCTCGAGCGCGCGCGGCTCGCCGGCGTAGCGGGTCACGCGCCAGACGTCGAGCCGCACCCTTCTCTCCGGATACGTGTGCCGGAGCTCCATCAACGGCGCGGCGTCGAGCACGTCGATGCCGAGCTCCTCGGCGAGCTCCCGGTCGAGCGCTTCCCGAGGCGTTTCGCCGCGATCGCGCTTGCCGCCCGGAAACTCCCAGTATCCGGCCATGTGCGTGCCCGGCCGGCGCTGATTGACGAGCACACGACCGTCGGCATCCTCGAGGATACCAACGAGGACGTGTACCTCGTCGTCGACGGGCCGGTCAGACATCGGCGGCTACTCGAGCCGGCCGTGGCACTGCTTGTATTTCTTCCCGGAGCCGCAGGGGCACGGCTCGTTGCGGCCGACCTTCCGATCCTCGCGCACGTACGGCGATGCCGGCTCGACCGCCATCCGCGCGGCGGCCGCGGCGCCCCCGCCGCCCGCGATACCGCCCATCGCGGGCCGCGCGCGCGGTGCGCCGAGCGGCACGCCGGGCTGGGGCGGCGGCGGCGCGACCAGCGACGGCGCCTCCGCATGCTGCGTGCGCAACGTCGAAGGATCGCTCGTCGGCCGCTCGACGGCCTGCACGTCCTCGGGCCGACGGATCTGGATCTTCGAGAGGATCGCGATCGTGTCGTGCTTCACGCGGTCGAGCATGCTCGAGAACATCTCGAACGCCTCGCGCTTGTACTCCTGCTTCGGGTTGCGCTGCGCGTAGCCGCGCAGGTGAATGCCCTGGCGCAGGTAATCCAGCGCCGCGAGGTGCTCCTTCCAGTGCGTGTCGAGCTGGCGCAGCATCACGCCCTTCTCGAGCTCGCGCATGATCGGCGCGCCGATCGTCCTGACCTTCTCCTCGTAGTCGGCTTCGACGCGCTCGAGAATCAGCTTGCGCAAGCCGTTCTCGTCGATCGTGTCGTCCTCCTCGAGTGCCTTCGCGATATCGAGGTCGAGGCCGAACTCGCGCTGGACGGCCTTCGTCAGCCCTTCCTTGTCCCAGATATCCTCGACGCTGCCGGGCGGGACGTACTCGCTGACGACGTTGTCGACGACCTCGGCGCGAATGCCGCGGATCGCGTCGGCGACGTCCTCCGCGTCCATCAGCTCGGTGCGCTGCTGGTAGACGACCTTACGCTGGTCGTTCGCGACGTCGTCGTACTCGAGCAGCTGCTTGCGGATATCGAAGTTATGCGCCTCGACCTTCCGCTGCGCCCGCTCGATCTGCCGCGACAGCATCTTGCTCTCGATCGCCTCGCCGGGCTTCATGCCGGCGCGCGACAAGAGCCGCTTCGTGCGCTCCGGGTCGCCGAAGATGCGCATCAAGTTGTCTTCCATCGACAGATAGAAGCGGCTCGAGCCCGGGTCGCCCTGGCGGCCGGCGCGGCCGCGCAGCTGATTGTCGATGCGGCGGGATTCGTGACGCTCGGTGCCGATGATGTGCAGGCCGCCTTCGGCCAGCACCTTCTCGTGGCGAGCTTTCCAGTCCTCCTCGAGCGCGCGGAGTTCCTCTTCGGTCGGGTTCTCGAGCTTCGCCTTCTCGGCCTCGAGATTGCCGCCGAGCACGATGTCCGTGCCGCGGCCGGCCATGTTCGTCGCGATCGTCACGGCGCCCGGACGGCCGGCTTGCATGACGATCTCCGCCTCGCGCTCGTGGTACTTCGCGTTCAGCACCTGGTGCGGGATCTTCTTCTGCTTCAGCAGGCCGGACAGATATTCCGACGTCTCGATTGACGTAGTGCCGACGAGCACGGGCTGCCCGCGCTGATGGCAGTCCTGGATGTCCTCGATGATCGCTTCGAACTTGTCCTTCTGCGAGAGGTAGACGAGATCGGGCGCGTCCTGCCTGATCATCGGCTTGTGCGTCGGGATCACGACGACCTCGAGCCCGTAGATCTGCTGGAACTCGAAGGCCTCGGTGTCCGCTGTGCCGGTCATGCCGGCGAGCTTCTTGTAGAGCCTGAAGTAGTTCTGGAACGTGATCGACGCAACGGTCTGGTTTTCTTCCTTGACCCGGACGCCTTCCTTCGCCTCGATCGCCTGATGCAGGCCGTCGGACCAGCGCCGGCCCGGCATCGTGCGGCCGGTGAACTCGTCGACGATCACGACCTCGCCGTTCGTGACGATGTACTCGACCTCGCGGCGGAAGATCGCGTGCGCGCGGAGCGCCGCGTTCAGGTGATGCATCAGGCGGATGTTCTGCGGGTCGTAGAGGCTCTCGCCCTCGCCGAGGATCCCGGCCTTCGCGAACAGCTTCTCGACGTACTCGTGGCCTTCCTCGGTCAGATGCGCCTGCTTGGCCTTCTCGTCGACCGTGAAGTGCCCCGGCACGTACAGCTGGCACTGCACCGGCTTCGCGTTCGGGCCGACCTCGATCAGGTGATGACCCTTCTCCTTCGCCTTCGCGAGCGCCTCGCCGAGCGACATCGTGCCGAGCGACTTGCCGTTGACGTCGAGGAGCTCGACCTGGCCCGCCTCGATGTCGTCGTTCGCGCGCCCCTCCGGGGGATCGTGCTTGCGCAGGTACGGGATCAGCTGGTTGATCTTGATGTAGAGCTCGGTGCTCTCCTCGGAGCGGCCCGAGATGATCAGCGGAGTGCGCGCCTCGTCGATCAGGATCGAGTCGACCTCGTCGACGATCGCGAACGACAGCTCGCGCTGCACGCGGTCTTCCGGGCGGAACGCGAGGTTGTCGCGCAGGTAGTCGAAGCCGAACTCGTTGTTCGTGCCGTACGTGATGTCGGCCCGATACGCGGCGCGCTTCTCCTCGACGGATTGGCCGCTCTTGATCACGCCGACCTCGAGACCGAGGAAGCGATAGACCGGGCCCATCCACTCGGCGTCGCGCGACGCGAGGTATTCGTTCACGGTGACGACGTGCACGCCGCGGCCGGTCAGCGCGTTCAGATACGCGGCGAGCGTCGCGACCAAGGTCTTGCCCTCGCCGGTGCGCATCTCGGCGATCTTGCCCTGATGCAGCGCGATGCCGCCGATCAGCTGAACGTCGAAGTGGCGCATGTTCAGTGTGCGCCGGGCGGCCTCGCGGACAACGGCGAAGGCCTCGGGCAGAAGCGCGTCGAGGTTGCCGGTCTCGGCGTAGCGGGCCTTCAGCTCGGCGGTTTTCGCTCTCAAGGCCTCGTCGTCGAGCGCCTGGATCTGGGGCTCGAGCGCGTTCGCGGCGTTGACCTGGGCCTGATAGGCACGCAGCAGCCGTTGATTACGGCTGCCGAAAATTCCGGTGAGGATGTTCGTTGCTAGGTTGGCCAACAGAGCTTCCTTGGACGTTAGAAGGGGGTGATTCTACCAGTCTGAGTGTCCGGGCGATCGCAGGGAAATGGGGCCTGATCGGCGCCGTTCAACCGGCACCGAGGCAGCTTCCGGTCGCGCCCGGCCTGACGATTGGACGGCCGCAGCGCGCCGGGGTTTCGTGCGCGGACGAAAAACGTGAGCGAATCGAGGCCGGCCCCCCCCAGGGCCGGCGAGGGCCGGCGCTCAGTCGACGTAAGTCATCGGATCGACGGGCTTGCCGTCGCGCAGCACCTCGAAGTGCAGGTTCGGCCCGGTCGCACGCCCGGTGTCGCCGAGCCGCGCGATGACCTGCCCGCGCTTCACGGTATCGCCGACGGAGACGAGGTTCGCCGAGTTATGCGCATAGCGCGTGACATAGCCGTTGCCGTGGTTGATCTCGACGAGCTCGCCATACCCCTGGCGAGGGCCGGACCAGATCACGACGCCGGAGCCGACGGCCATGACCTCGCTGCCCTCGCGGCCGGCGAAGTCGATGCCCTGATGGAACGCTCGACGGCCGGTGAACGGATCCGTTCGCTGGCCGAAGCGCGACGAGATGTAGCCGGACGAGACCGGACGCCCGCCGGGACGCACCTCGTCCGCGAGCTTGCGGTTCAGCAGGAAATCCTCGAGCACGTCGAGCTGCCGGGCGCGGTCCCGCAGCTGGAACGACAGGCCGTCGAGCGAGCTCAGAATGCCGCGCAGATCGAGCGGATCGGCGTCCAGCAGGAGCTCCTCCGGGCCGCCGAGGGCCGGCGGGGACGTGAAATCGAACTCGCCGTCGTCGAGCCCGGCCATTTGCGTGAGCCGCGCGCCAAGCGCATCGAGCCGAACGACGTGCGCGTTCATCTGGCCGAGGCGCAGCGCGAGCGCGTCTACGCTCTGTTGCAGGCCGCGCTTCGTCTGCTCGAGCAGCGCCTGCTGCGATTCGAGCTCCGCGCGCCAGTTCTGAACCTCGGTGCTCGGGTTCGTGATGCCGAACGCGTCCGCCGTCTTCCAGCCGACGTAGAACGCGGCCGAGAAAAAGCATAGCGCGAGCGTGCTCGCGGCGATCCAGAGCCGTCGCGGAGAGAAATCGAGTTGTGCAATATGGCCGCGGTCTCGATCGAGGAATATCAATTCCATCCTGCGCGGCCTCCGCTCGATGCGTGCGTGCTCCCGTTCCGCAATCGAGCGCAGGGGGCGCACGTCGGGACTCCCCCGACGGCAAGAACTGAAGCGTTCTTATTGTTCAGGTACATTCGGCAACCCCGCTATCCTGGGAAAGCTCCGTTGATCCGGTGGCTTTGCGTCCCCGCCCTTTCGAACGGTTTGCCTTGAGATGTGCTCGAGTAGGATGCCTAGAAACGGGTTTTTGCTCAAGCTCGTCGGGGAAAACCGGCCATTTCTCGGGGCATTAGGTAAAGGTGGCAGAATTATGACGGACAAATCCCCGCGAAAGCTCGCGGAAGTGCTCGCGACCGGCCGGCTCGCGGCGCTCGGCCGGGAGGCCGAGCAGCGCCGGACGACGACCGAGCGGATCCGGGCCCTGCTGCCGCCGGACGAGGCGGAGCACCTCGTCAGCGCGACGACTCGGGACGGCGAGCTCGTGCTGGTGATGGACTCAGCGGTGTGGGCCGCGCGGGTGCGGTATCGCGGGGCGGAGCTCGGGGCGGAGCGGCTCAGGGTGAAGGTCGTGCCTGCGGGCTGAAAAATCGTGCCAGGCACCCAGAAAATCGTGCCAGGCACGACTTCTCCACTGCCCGTCGAGTTCAGAAGCCGTTCCGCTGAAAAAAATGGTGCCTGGCACGATTTTCTGGGTGCCTGGCACGATTTTTCACGCGACGATCTTTCAGCCAGGCGCCAACTGATACGACACCGGCGACGCCCGCTGATCCTCGAAGCTTACTTCCTCGTAGCTGTCGGGCTGCTCGAGCATCGCGCGCAGCAGCAGGTTGTTGAGCCTGTGGCCTGACTTGTAGCCGGTGAACTCGCCGATCAGCGACGTGCCGAGCAGGTAGAGGTCGCCGACGGCGTCGAGCACCTTGTGCCGGACGAACTCGTCGCGGAACCTGAGCCCGTCCTCGTTCAGCACGCGGTACTCGTCCATAACGATCGCATTGTCGAGGCTGCCGCCGAGGGTCAGATCCTTCGCGCGCAACGTTTCGAGATCGCGCAGGAACCCGAAGGTCCGCGCGCGGCTGATCTCTTTAAGGAACGCCGTCGTCGAGAAATCGAGCGACATCTTCTGGCGGTGCTTCTTCAGCACCGGGTGATCGAAGTCGATCTCGAAGTTGATCCTGAAGCCGTCGTACGGCCTCAGGATCGCCCACTTGTCGCCTTCGGTGACTTTCACGGGCCGCACGACGCGGATGAAACGCTTCGGCGCGTTCTGCTCCTCGATGCCGGCCGATTGCAGCAGAAACACGAACGGCGCAGCGCTGCCGTCCATGATCGGCACCTCGGCCGCCGTCAGATCGACGAAGACGTTGTCGATCCCGAGCGCAGCCAACGCGGACATCAAGTGCTCGACCGTCGCGACCTTCGCGCCGTCCTTCTCGAGCGTCGTGCCGAGCGTCGTCTCCGTGACCGCGAGCGCGCTCGCAGGCACGTCGACAGGCTCCGGCAAATCGAGCCGTCGAAAAACGATTCCGCTATTCGGAGGAGCGGGCCGAAGATTCATGAAGACCTTCGCCCCGCTGTGCAGGCCGATGCCCGTCGCGCGGATCGAGTCCTTCAACGTGCGTTGTTTCAAAATCCCGTGACTCCTGTCGGGGCTTTCCTCGTGAGCAGCCGGCCGCTCACGTCGTTGACGACGCGGCGACGGCGATCCTCGAGGCGTCTCCCACTGACGCCCGGCGCGTCTTACCCCATCCTTGCGGAAAAACGCGCCCCGGGAAAGCGGCAGTGAACCCTAGCACAGCCGCGAACTTCCCAGCAAGGAATCACCGCATTTCGTCAACCTTCTCAATGCCTTACGGCGCGCACTTCAGTCCGCTTGACGGCGCAGGAAAGCCGGGATGTCGAGAAGATTGTCGATCTCCTCGGGGCTGCCGAGGCCGTCGCCGACCGCGCGCATGCGCTGCACCGCGGGCTTCTCGAGATCGGCGAAGTTCGGACGCTCGCGTCGGTGCAGGGTCGGACGCACGATCCGCGGCGACTCCTGCTTCGCGCTCATGCCTTGCCCGAGACCGGTCGCGACGACCGTCACGCGGATCTCGTTCGACATTTCGGGATCGATCACGGTTCCGATCACGACCGTCGCCTCGTCCGACGCGAACTGCTTGATCGTCTCGCCGACCGCCTGGAACTCGCCGATGCCCATGTCCATGCCGGCCGTCACGTTGACGAGGATGCCGTTCGCGCCCGCGAGGTTGATGTCCTCGAGCAGCGGGCTCGAGATCGCGGCCTCGGCGGCGATGCGCGCGCGGTCCTCGCCGGTCGCAACGCCCGAGCCCATCATCGCCATGCCCATCTCGGACATCACAGTGCGCACGTCCGCGAAGTCGACGTTGATCAGACCCGGCCGCGTGATCAGCTCGGCGATGCCCTGCACCGCGCCCTGCAGCACTTCGTTCGCCGCCTTGAACGCATCGAGCAAGGTCGTCGTCGGACCGAGCACCGACAGCAGCTTCTCGTTCGGGATCGTGATCAGCGAGTCGACGAAGCGGCCGAGCTCTGCGATGCCCTGCTCCGCCATCCGCATGCGCTTGCCGCCTTCCATCAGGAACGGCTTCGTGACGACTGCGACCGTGAGAATCCCGAGCTCCTTCGCGAGCTGCGCGACGACCGGCGCCGCGCCGGTGCCCGTGCCGCCGCCGAGGCCGGCCGTGATGAACAGCATGTCCGCGCCGTCGATCACCTCCTGAATCCGGTCGCGATCCTCCATTGCGGCCTGCCGTCCGATCTCGGGATTCGCACCCGCACCGAGGCCTTTCGTGATGTTTGCGCCGATCTGCAGATTCGTCTTGACCTTCGCAGTCTTCAGCGCCTGCGCGTCCGTGTTCGCGCAGATGAAGTCCACGCCGTCGATGCCGGTGCGGACCATGTGCGCCACCGCGTTGCCGCCGCCGCCGCCGACGCCGATGACCTTGATCACCGCTGATTCGCTGAAGCCGTCCATCAATTCGAACATCTGTTGCACTCCTTTATCGTTCTTGCCGTTTCCCAAGCCGCGCTCAAAAATTCATCTGGAACCACGCCTTCATCCGGCTCAGCACGCTCCCGATGCCGAGCTTCGATGCCGACGACTCCGTCCTCGACTGGATCGCCTCCTTGCCGTAGAGCAGCAACCCGACCCCCGTCGCATGGATCGGATTGCGGACGACGTCGGAGAGCCCCTCCACGTGCTGCGGCGCGCCGAGACGCACCGGCATGTGGAAGACCTCCTCGGCCAGCTCCACTGCACCCTCCATCTTTGCGCTGCCGCCGGTGAGCACGATGCCGGCGGCAATCATTTCCTCGAACCCGGAACGCCTGAGCTCGTCGCGCACGAGGTGATAGAGCTCCTCGTAGCGAGGCTCGACGACCTCCGCGAGCGTCTGCCGCGCGAGACGGCGCGCCGGGCGCTCGCCGACGCTCGGCACCTCGATCGTCTCGTCGGGATTCGCGAGCTGCGACAGCGCGCACGCGTAGCGGATCTTGATCTCCTCCGCGTGATGCGTCGGCGTGCGCAGCGACACGGCGATATCGTTCGTGACCTGATCGCCCGCGATCGGAATCACCGCCGTGTGCTGGATCGCGCCGCCGTAGAACACCGCGATGTCCGTCGTGCCGCCGCCCGAGTCGACGAGGCACACGCCGAGCTCGCGCTCGTCCTCGGTCAGGCACGCGTAGCTCGATGCGAGCTGCTCGAGCACGATGTCGTTCACGCCGAGCCCGCAGCGCTGCACGCACTTCACGATGTTCTGCGCGGCGCTGACCGCGCCCGTGACGAGATGGACCTTCGCCTCGAGCCTGACGCCGGACATGCCGACCGGCTCGCGGATGCCTTCCTGCGCGTCGATGATGAATTCCTGCGGCAGCACGTGGAGGATGCGCTGATCCGCAGGAATCGCGACCGCGCGCGCCGCGTCGATCACGCGCTCGACGTCGCCGGGCGTGACCTCCTTGTCACGGATCGCGACGATGCCGTGCGAGTTCAGACTCCTGACGTGACTGCCGGCGATGCCGGTGTACACGCTGTTGATCTCGCAGCCCGCCATCAGCTCCGCTTCCTCGACGGCGCGCTGGATCGACTGCACGGTCGACTCGATGTTCACGACGACGCCGCGCTTCAGCCCGCGCGACGGCGACGAGCCGAAGCCGATCACCTCGATCTTGCCCTCCGACGAGAGCTCGCCGACGATCGCAACGACCTTCGACGTGCCGACGTCGAGGCCGACGAGAAGCCTTCTGTCATCGCGTCTACCCACGGCGCGCGATCTCCTCGGCGGCGTCGGCCGGCTTGTGCACGGCGAGCTCGCCGCCCGCGCTCGGCTCGGCGTCGTCGGCGGCGTCCTCGTCGCGCCAGCCGACGGCGAAGCCGTTCGTGTAGCGCAGATCGACGTAGCGAACGCGATGCAGCTCGCTCGCGAGCGCCGGCGCCGCGACCTCGAAGAAGCGCTCGACGCGCTCCTCGACGTCGCGGCGTCCGAAGCGGACTTCCTGACCGGTCGCAAGCACGAGGCGCCATGAGCCGCGCTCGTCGAGGTACAGCGTGTCGATCGTCAGATGCGCGTCGATCAGCCGCTCGCGCAGCTCGAGATAAAGGCGCGCGACCTCGCGCTCGCTGCCGTCGGGACCGGAGAGCCGCGGCAGCTCCGGAAACGCGTGCTCGGGGCGCTCGGCGAACAGCTCGCCGCGCGCGTTCAGCAACCCTTCGTCGCCCCAGCGCGCCGCGGCGCGATGCTCGGTCAAACGAATGATCAACGTGTCGGGCCATGCGCGGCGCAGCTCCGTCCGGTCGACCCACGCGAGCGCCTCGAGGCGGGCACGCAGGGCCTCGAGATCGAGGGACCAGAACCCGGCCTCGAGCGCCGGCGCGATCGCGGCCTCGACCTGGATCGGCGTCACGCGCTGGAACGTGCTTTCGATCACGATCCGGCCGACCGGCTGATCGAGCACTTCGTCGACGACGCTCGGCGCCGCAGCGGCGACGCCTGCGGCGAAGAGGGGCCAAAGCAGCATCCGCGAGCGGATTCGTATCTGCGGCATGCGCGGCAGCTTCGGTCGTTGCAGCTGGCGCTTGGCCTTCCTGCGGCGGTTCGGGCGATTACGCATCGTCGCCCTCCCGTCGGCGTTCCCCGATCACTCTTGCCTCCAAAGTCAGCGTGATACCGGTGTGCTCGGCGACGCGTCGCTGCACGGTCTCGATGAGCCGTTCGATGTCGTCGGCCGTCGCGGCACCGGTGTTGATGATGAAATTCGCGTGCTTCTCGGAGACCTGCGCGCCGCCTATGCGCAGCCCCTTGAGCCCCGCCTGCTCGATCAGCGCGCCGGCGTGCGTCCCTTCCGGATTGCGGAACACGGAGCCGCAGCTCGGCACGCCGAGCGGCTGCGTCGCCGCGCGCTTGTCGAGCATCGCGCGGATGTCGGCCATGTCGGCCGCGTCGTCGCGGTCGAAGCGGAACGTCGCGGCGAGGAAGAAAATCGTGCCTGGCACGATTTTTCGGACGTGGCGGTAGCCGATCTCGAACGCGTCGCGGCCGAGCGTACGGCGCTCGCCGGTGCGATCGATCGTCTCGACGCTCTCGACGCGGTCCCACGTCTCGCCGCCGAATGCGCCCGCGTTCATCGCGAGCGCGCCGCCGACCGTGCCCGGGATGCCGGCGAAGAACGCGGCGGGACCGAGCTTCCAGCGCACGCATTGCCGCGCGAGCGTCGCGCACGGCACTCCGGCGCCTGCGCGTACACGCGTCTCGCCGATGCGCTCGATCCGCCGGCCGAGCTTGCGCGTTGAGATCACCGCGCCGCGCACGCCGCCGTCGCGCACGAGCAGATTCGAGCCGAGCCCGACGAAGTGCACGTCCTGATCGGGCGGCAGCGCGGCAAGAAAGGCCGCGAGCTCGTCTTCGCTCTCGGGCTCGAGATAAAGATCGGCCGGGCCGCCGACGCGCCACGACGTGTGCCGCCGCATCGGCTCGTTGCGCCGAACGTTCGCGAATGCGCCGAGCTCGTTCGCCATGACCGCGCTCACTTCCCCGCCCCGTTCACTCGCAACGCCGCAAGCCGCTTCGGCAGCAGCGGAGCCAGCGCGCCGATCGAGCCCGCGCCGAGCGTCAGCACGACGTCGTCCGCGCGCAGCACGTTCGCGAGCGCGTCCGGAATCTCGTCGACGTCGTCGACGAGCACCGGCTCGACCTTGCCGCGCGCGCGCACCGCGCGCGCGAGCGCCTTGCCGTCCGCGCCGACGATCGGCGCCTCGCCTGCCGGATAGACGTTCGTCAGCACGAGCACGTCCGCGTCCGACAGCACGTGCGCGAAGTCGTCGAGCAGCGCGTGCGTCCGCGTATAGCGGTGCGGCTGGAACACGACGATCAGGCGCCTGCCGGACCACGCGACCCGCGCGGCCGCGAGCGTCGCGGCGATCTCGGTCGGGTGATGCCCGTAGTCGTCGACGAACGTCACGCGCCCGGCGCGCGTATCGACGGTGCCGTGCACCTGCAGCCTGCGATCGATGCCGGAGAACGACGCGAGCGCGCGCTGCACCGCATCGGGATCGACGTCGAGCTCGGCCGCGACCGCGATCGCGGCGAGCGCGTTCTGCACGTTGTGCAGTCCCGGCAGATTCAGCTCGAACGTCTGCGGATCGCCGCCGCCGACGCGCACGACCTTGAAGCGGCTGCGCATGCCGCGCAGCTCGACGTCGACCGCACGCACATCGGCGCCTTCGTCGAAGCCGTAGCTGACGACGCGGCGGCCGAGGTCTTCGATCAGCACGCGCGTCGTCTCGTCGTCGCTGCACATCACGGCGAGCCCGTAGAACGGCAGATTGAGCAGGAAGTCGCGAAAGGCCTGCTTCAGCCGCTCCATGTCGCCGCCGTACGTGCCGAGATGGTCCGCGTCGATGTTCGTGACGACGGCGATCATCGGGTGCAGATGCATGAACGACGCATCGCTCTCGTCCGCCTCGGCGACGAGGTAGCGGCCTTCGCCGAGTCGTGCGTTCGCGTCGGCGCTCGCGAGCCGGCCGCCGATCACGAACGTCGGGTCGAGCCCGGCCTCGGCGAGCACGCTCGCGATCAGGCTCGTCGTCGTCGTTTTGCCGTGCGTGCCCGCGACCGCGATGCCGAACCGGAAGCGCATCAGCTCGCCGAGCATCTCGGCGCGCGGCACGACCGGCAGCGCGAGACGCCGCGCGGCAACGACCTCGGCGTTGTCCGCGGACACGGCGCTCGATACGACGACGACGTCCGCATTCTCGACGTGCTCGTCGCGGTGGCCTTGCCAGACCTTCGCGCCGAGCCGCTCGAGCCGCTCCGTGACGGCGCTGCGCCTCAGGTCCGAGCCTTGCACCGAGTAGCCGAGGCTCAACAGCACCTCGGCGATCCCGGCCATGCCCGCGCCGCCGATGCCGACGAAGTGCACGGTGCGGATCCGGCCCATGCGCTGGTTCGTCATCGGCGGCCCTCCGCAAGCGCGATGCACGCGTCGGCGATCCGGCCGGCCGCATCCTGCGGCGTGAGCTTGCGCGCGGCGTCGGCCATCGGCGCGAGCCGAGTCGCGGGCGCATACAGCAACGTGCGCAGCTCCGCCGCGAGCCGCTCCGCGTCGAGATCGCGCTCCGCGATCGCGACGCCCGCGCCGGCCGCGACGAACCACTCGGCGTTGCGCGTCTGGTGATCGTCGATCGCGTGCGGGTACGGCACGAGCACGGCCGGCAGGCCGGCGGCCGCGAGCTCGGCGATCGTCAGCGCGCCGGCGCGCGCGACGACGAGATCGGCCCACCCGTACGCGCCCGCCATGTCGTCGATGAACTCGCTGACGTCCGCGTCGATGCCTGCCGCGCGGTACGCGGCGCGTGCGTCGTCGGCGAACCGGCCCGCCTGATGACGGACCTCGGGGCGAATGTCCTCCGGCAGCAGCGCGAGCGCGGCCGGCACCGTCACGTTCAGCACGCGCGCGCCCTGGCTGCCGCCGACGACGAGGAGCCGCGCACGGCGCGCAACGAAATTCGTGCCAGGCACGGATTTCGACAGCTCCGCGATTCGCTCGGACGCGGGCGGCAGTGCCGCGATCGACTTCCGGACCGGGTTGCCGACGCGCTCGGCGCGCGCGCGGCGCGGGAAGCTCGCCGGGAACGCCTCGAACACGCGCGTCGCGAAGCGCGCGAGCCAGCGGTTCGTCGTGCCCGCGATCGCGTTCTGCTCGTGGATCACGAGCGGCCGCCCGGTCAGCCATGCGGCGAGGCCGCCCGGCCCCGACACGAAGCCGCCCATGCCGAGCACCGCGGCCGGCTTCCTGCGGCGCAGCACCGCGAGCGCCTGCACGACCGCATAGGCCGCGCGGAACGGCGCGGTCAGCATGCCGACGAGCCCCTTGCCGCGCAGGCCGGCCACCGAGATCCACTCGATCTCGATTCCGTGCTGCGGCACGACGCGCGCCTCGAGGCCGCGCCGAGTGCCGAGCCACACGACGCCGCGGCCGCGCTCGCGCAGCGCATCGGCAACGGTGAGCCCGGGGAACACGTGACCGCCGGTGCCGCCCGCCATGATCATGATCGGGCCGCTCACCCTGCGCCCGCCTTGCCCGCGCGCCGCTTCTCGGCGCCGATGAGCTCGTGATGAATCCGGAACAGGAGCCCGAGCGCGGCGAGCGTCACGACGGTGCTCGATCGCCCGTACGACAAGAGCGGCAACGTCAGCCCCTTCGTCGGCAGGAGCCCGGTGTTCACGCCGATATTGATGAAGGCCTGCACGCCGAACGTCAGGCCGATGCCGATCGCGACGAGCCCGTGAAACGGCAGATTCGCGGCGATCGACCGCTGCCCGATCGAGATCGCGCGATAGACGAGCACCGCGAACAGCGCGATCACGAGCGTCGAGCCGACGAGCCCGAGCTCCTCGGCGAGCACGGCGAACACGAAGTCCGTGTGCGCCTCGGGCAGATAGAAAAGCTTCTGCACGCTCTCGCCGAGACCGACGCCGAACCAGTCGCCGCGGCCGATCGCGATCAGCGATTGCGTGAGCTGAAAGCCCGTATCCCATGCATCCTCGAACGGACGCCGGAACGACATCAGCCGCTCGACGCGGTACGGCGACGAGAGCGCGAGCACCGCGAACGCGGCGCCGGCTGCGCCGATCGCAATCAGCACGTCGCGCAGGCGCGCGCCGCCGACGAAGAGCACGCCGAGCGCCGTGCCGGTCAGCACGACGACCGCGCCGAAATCCGGCTCCTGCAGCAGCAGCGCCGCCGCGATGCCGATCACGACGAGCGGCTTCGCGAACGCGACGAACCCCGACGTGAGCTCGCGGTAGTGACGCACGCAGTAGCTCGCGACGTAAATCAGGAGCGCGAGGCGCGCCGGCTCCGACGGCTGCAACGTGACGGGCCCGATTGCGATCCAGCGCGACGCGCCGTTCACCGTGTGCCCGATCGTCGGCAGGAGCGGCAGCACGAGCAGCGCGAGACCGCCGAGCACGCAGAGCCCGCTCGTTCGATACCACGTCTCGACCGGCACGGCTGCGACGAACGCGAAGCCCGCGGCGCCGACCGCCAGCGCGCCGAGATGCCGGATCAGATAGAAGAACGGCTCGCCGGTCGCGTTGTCCGCGATCGAGATCGACGCCGAGCCGACCATGATCGTGCCGAGCACGGCGAGGCCGACGGCGGACGCGAACAGCGCCGGATCGATCGCGACCGGGAGCTTCGCCGTCGTGCTCATTCCGGCAGCTCCTGCACGGCGGCGGCAAAGACCTCGCCGCGATGCTTGTAGTCGCGAAACATGTCGAGGCTCGCGCACGCGGGCGAAAGGAGCACGGTGTCGCCCGGCGCGGCCGCGGCGGCCGCCGCTCGAACGGCCTCTGGCATGTCGCTCGCGCGGTGCACCGCGCAGACGCCCTCGAGCACGCGCTCGAGCGCGGGCGCGGCCTCGCCGATCAGCACGGCCGCCTTGACCTTGCCGCGCGCGGCCTCCGCGAGCGGCGCGAAGTCGGCGCCCTTGCCTTGACCGCCGGCGATCAGCACGAGCGGCCCGTCGAGGTTCGCGATCGCGGCGAGCGTTGCGCCGACGTTCGTGCCCTTCGAATCGTCGATGTACTCGACCCCGCCCTTCGTCGCGACGGGCTTGCAGCGATGCGGCAGACCGTCGAAGCGCACGAGCGCGTCGAGGGCCCGATCGAGCTCGGCCTTGCCGCCGCCCGCCGCTTCGATGAACACCGTTGCGAGCGCGAGCGCGGCGAGCGCGTTCGCCTCGTTGTGCCGTCCGCGCAGCGCGAGAGACGCGGTTCGGACGAGCGGCCGCGCGTCGCGTGCGAGCCAGCGCTCGCCGCCTTGCTCGATCACGGACCAGCCGAGCACGAGCGGCCTTTCGATCGAGAACGGGATCGGCCGCGGACAGTGTTCGCCGATCGCCCGCACGTGCGGGTCGTCGCGGTTGAACACGGCGTACTCGGCGGCCGACAGCAGCTTCGCCTTCAACGCTGCGTAGCGATCGATGTCGCCGTGCCGATCGAGATGATCCGCGGAGACGTTCAGGATCGTCGCAGCCAGCGGCCGCAGCGATTCGGTCGTCTCCATCTGGAAGCTCGAAATCTCGAGCACGTACGCGTCCGGGATCGCGCCGTCCGCGCGCGGCGCGAGCAGCTCGAGCGCGGGCGGCCCGAGATTGCCGCCTGCGGGCGCGAGATAGCCCGCGCCCTGCAACAGATGCGCCGTCAGCGCCGTCACGGTGCTCTTGCCGTTCGAGCCCGTGACCGCGAGCACCGGCGCATTCGTCGCGCGCGCGAAGAGCTCGATGTCGCCGATGATGTCGAGCCCGCGGCGGCGCGCCTCGACCGCGAGCGGCAGATCCGACGCGAGCCCCGGCGACCACACGACGCGCGACGCGCCCGCGAGCCACTTCGCGTCGAGCGTGCCGGTCTCGACCTGCACGTCCGGCAGCTCGCGGCGCAGCGCGTCGAGGCCGGGCGGCTCGGCGCGGCTGTCGATTACGAGCACGCGCTCGCCGAGGCTCGCGAGGTAGCGGGCGGCCGTGAGGCCCGTCTCGCCGAGGCCGACGACGAGCGTTCGGGCCTTGGCTGCCCTTCGATCCTCTCGCGACGGCCGTTGCGAACGATCGTTTTGCATCAGCGCCACCATCACCGGATCTTCAAGCTCGCGAGTCCTACCAGCACGAGGATCACGGTGATGATCCAGAAGCGGACGATGACCTTCGGCTCCGCCCAGCCCTTGAGCTCGAAGTGATGATGCAGCGGAGCCATGCGAAAAATGCGCCGGCCGGTCATCTTGTATGAGGCGACCTGGATGATTACCGAGACGGTCTCGATCACGAAGACACCGCCCATGATGAAGAGCACCAGCTCCTGCCTCACGACGACGGCGACGACCCCCAGGGCGGCGCCTAGCGCGAGCGCGCCGATATCTCCCATGAAGACCTGCGCCGGGTACGTGTTGAACCACAAGAAGCCCAGGCCGGCGCCCGCCAGCGCCGCACAGAAAACCAGCATCTCTCCCGCACCGGCCACGTACGGGATACCGAGGTACGAAGAGAACACGACGTTGCCGGCCGCCCATGCAATCACGCCGAGCGCGCCGCCGACGAGCACGGCCGGCATGATCGCGAGACCGTCGAGGCCGTCGGTCAGGTTCACTGCGTTCGAGCTGCCGACGATCACGAAGTACGTAAAGAGCACGTACGCGGCGGCGCCGAGCGGGATCATCAGATCCTTGAAATACGGGATCAGCAGCGAGTGCTCGACCGCCGGATCTTCCGCGGTCACATACAGCGTGATCGACGCCGCGAGCGCGGCGACCGACTGCCAGAAATACTTCGCGCGCGGCCGCAGCCCTTCGGAGTTGCCGAGCACGAGCTTCTTGTAGTCGTCGACGAAGCCGACGACGCCGAACGCGAGCATCACGACCAGCACGATCCAGACGAACCGGTTGCGCAGATCCGCCCACAGCAGCGTGCTGATCGCGATCGAGATCAGGATCAGCGCGCCGCCCATCGTCGGCGTGCCGGCCTTCGGAAGATGCGAGACCGGGCCGACCTCGCGGATCTGCTGACCGATCCGCTGCCTCGACAGCCTCTGGATCAACGACGGGCCGAGCGCGAGCGACAGCACGAGCGCGGTCAACGCGCTCAGGATCGCGCGCATCGTGAGATAGTTGAACACATTGAAGCCGGTGTAGTACCGGGTCAGGTGCTCGGTCAGATGCATCAGCACGGCGCGCCCTCCGTGCCTTCGGCGGGCGCCGCGAGGCCGGCGACGACCCGCTCGAGGCCCATCGCGCGCGAGCCTTTCACGAGCACGGTCACGCCGTCGCCGAGCCGCGGTCGGAGCGCGTCGACCGCGGCCGCGACGTCGTCGAACGCCTCGCCGCCGGCGCCGAACGCGGCCGCGGCGTGCGCGGCGAGCGAACCGATCGCGACGAGCGCGTCGCAGCGCGACCGCGCGTACTCGCCGACGTCGGCATGAAGGCGCGCGGCGTCGGGCCCGAGCTCGAACATGTCGCCGAGCACGAAGATGCGCCGCCCTGGCAGCGTCGCGAGATGATCGAGCGCGGCCCGCGCCGACAACGGATTCGCGTTGTACGCGTCGTCGATCACGACGGCGCCGGCGCGCCCGCCAACGGCATGCATGCGGCCGCGCACGGCGGACGCGCGCGCGAGGCCCGCGGCGATGTCCGCGTCGTCGCAGCCGACCGCGTACGCGGCGGCGGCCGCAGCGAGCGCGTTCAGCACGTTCGTGCGGCCGAGCAGCGGCAGCGCGACGTCGAAGCTTCCGCGCGGCGTCTTCAGTGTGAAGCGCGCGCCGTGCTCGTCGAGCGCGGGCTCGCCATCGACCGTGAAATCGGCGTTCGCGCTGAAGCCGAACGTCAGCACGCGGCCCGCCGTCGTCCGCGCACGCCACTCGTCGATATAGCGGTCGTCGGCGTTCAGCACCGCGGCGCCGGGCGCGGGCAGATGCTCGAGCAGCTCGCCCTTCGCCTTCGCAACGCCGTCGAGCGAGCCGAAGCCTTCGAGGTGCGCGGCGCCCGCGTTCGTGATCACGCCGACGGTCGGCCGTGCGATCCGCGCGAGCAGATCGATCTCGCCGGCGTGATTCGCGCCGAGCTCGACGACCGCCGACTCGTGCTCGTCCGAAAGGCGCATCAACGTCAACGGCAGGCCGATGTCGTTGTTCAGGCTGCCGCGCGTGATGCAGACGGACCGCCCGCGGCGCTCCGCGCCGACCGACAGAATCGCGCCGATCAGCTCCTTGACGGTCGTCTTGCCGCTGCTGCCGGTCACCGCGACGACCGGGATATGGAATCCGTCGCGCCACGCGCGCGCCATGTCGCCGAGCGCGACGCGCGTGTCGGCGACCTCGATCTGCGCCAGCGCGACGTCCGCGCGCGCCGACACGAGCGCGCCGGCCGCGCCCTTCGCCGCCGCATCGGCGACGAAGCGGTTGCCGTCGTAGCGCTCGCCGACGATCGCGACGAACAGCGCGCCGGGCTCGATCGTGCGCGTGTCGGTGCTGACCGCGCCGAATCGGGCGTCGGCGCCGATCAGCCGCCCGCGCACGGCTTCGGCGACGCTCGCGAGCGTGCGCTCCATCAGCCGAGCTCCTCGAGCGCGCGGCGTGCAACGTCGCGGTCATCGAACGGGCGCTCGTCGGCGCCGATCCGCTGCGTCGTTTCGTGTCCTTTACCGGCGATCAGCACGACGTCGCCGGGACGTGCGTTCTCGAGCGCGCGGCGAATCGCGGCCGCGCGGTCGTACTCGACGACGACGCTCGGATGCGCGCCGATCCCTGCGAGGATGTCGCGGACGATCGCGGCCGGGTCCTCGCCGCGCGGATTGTCGTCGGTCACGACGATGTGCTCGGCATGCGCCGCGGCGATCGCGCCCATCGGTGCGCGCTTGCCGCGATCGCGGTCGCCGCCGCAGCCGAACACGCACCAGACGGCGCCGTCAGCGAGCCCGCGGACCGTATCGAGCACGCGCTCGAGCCCGTCCGGCGTATGCGCGTAGTCGACGACGACATACGGCGCGTCCGGCCCGCCGCCGATGACCTCGAGCCGGCCGGGCGGCGCGGCGCAGCCGGCGAGCGCGTTGCAGGCCTCCGCGAGCGGCAGATCCCACGCGACCAGCACGCCGAGCGCGACGAGCAGATTCTCCGCGTTGAACGCGCCGATCAGCGGCGAGCGCAGCACGGCGTCGCCGAAACGGCCGCCGATCTCGAGCTCGAGACCGTCGAGCCCGTGCGCGCGAACCTGAGCGGCGAGATCGAAGCGCATGCCCACGGCGCCGCCGCCGGAGCGTCGACCGCTCGCGTGGCCGGCCGGCGCCGCCGCGCCGTCGCTTTCGGCGTCGGCTTCGGCCGCGGAAGGCTCGCCGCTCGGCTCGGCCGTCACGGCGGAACGCTGCGGAGACGCTGCGACACGGCGTCTCGCCGGCTCGTCGCCGACCGTCGCGACCCGCAGCGCGGCGATGCCGCGCGGGAGCCGCTCGGCGATCCGCGCGGCGAACGGATCGTTCGCGTTCAGCACCGCATGCCGAACGGCGGCGCCGTCGAAGAGGCGCGCCTTCGCGGCGCCGTACTCGGCGAAGCTGCCGTGCGCGTCGAGGTGATCGCGCGTCAGATTCGTGAAGGCCGCCGTGCGGATCTCGAGTCCGGCGACCCGATCCTGCGCGAGCGCGTGCGACGACACCTCGAGCGCGGCGTGAGTCGCGCCGCCCGCGGCGAGCGCCGCGAGCTCGCGGTGCAGGGTGAAGCAATCGGGCGTCGTCAGCGCATGCGGCTCGAGCGCGTCCGGCAGGCCGTAGCCGAGCGTGCCGATGTACCCGCACGGTTGGCCCGCGCGCGTCAGCGCCTGCGCGATCAAAAACGCGACCGTCGTCTTGCCGTTCGTGCCGGTGATGCCGGCGAGCTCGACGTGCGCCATCGACGGTCCGTAGAGCTTCTGCGCGAGCTCGCCCGAGCGCGCGGCAAGCGCCGGCACCTCGACCGCATGCGCGGCGACTTCGGCGCGGAGCTTTTCTCCGCCGAGCTCGGCCGGGTCGTACAGCACGACCTCGGCGCCTCTCGCGAGCGCGTCCTCGGCATGACGAATTCCGTGCTCGCGCGTGCCGCGCAGCGCGACGAACGCCGCGCCCGCGCGCGCGGTGCGGCTGTCGAGCACGAGGTCGCGAATCGGCACCGACGCGCGCGCGCCGGCGCTCGCGCCGACCAGCTCGCCGAGCGTGATCGCGGTGACGGTCAGCGCGGCCATCATTGCCGAGCCTCGCCGGTCATCGAGCGCCCTCGCGGTGCGTGACGAGCGATACGGTCTCCTCGTCCGGACCGAGCGGCGCCGGCGCCGGCGGCACGCGCGTGAGCCGGGAATCGATGAGCCCGGGCGGCGGCACCGTCAACGGCGGCTCCGGCAGCGCGTCCGGAGGCACCGCGAGCAGCCGCAACGCTGCCGACGTGATGCTCGCGAACACCGGCGCCGCGACCTCGCCGCCGTAGTACGAGCCGCCGGTCGGCTCGTCGAGCATCACGACAACGACGAGACGCGGCGCGCTCGCCGGCGCGACCCCGGCGAACCACGCCGTATAGCGGTTCCGCGAATAGCCGCCGCCGGACGACTTCCACGCCGTGCCTGTCTTGCCCGCGATCCGATAGTTCTCGACGGCAGCGCGGCGGCCGGTGCCGTTCGGGCCGACGACGGCTTCCATCATCTCGATCAGCTGCGACGCCGTGCGCTCGGAGACGACGCGCGTGCCTTCCGGCGGCTCGTCGAGCGCGAGGAACGACACGGGACGAATCATGCCGCCGGCCGCGATCGCAGCGTACGCGCGCGCGAGCTGCAAGGTCGTGACGGACAGCCCGTAGCCGTACGACATCGTCGCCTGCTCGATCGGCCGCCAGTGGTGCGCGTCGCGCAGCACGCCGGCCGACTCGCCGGGGAAGCCGCTTTGCGTGAGCCGCCCGATGCCGAAGCCGGACAGCACGCTCCACATGTATTCGCGATCCATCTCGAGCGCGATTCGGCCGGTGCCGACGTTGCTCGACTTCGCGAGCACCGTCGTCAGCGTGACCTTGCCGAGCGGCGGATCGTCCGACGTCAGCGACCGGCCGCTGACGACGAGGCGGCCCGGCGACGTATCGATCAGCGAATCGGGCCCATACAAGCCGGCTTCGATCGCGGCCGCGAGCGCGAACGGCTTGAAGCTCGAGCCGGGCTCGAAGATGTCCGTGACCGCCCGGTTCTTGTAGCGCTCGACCTCGAACTGCGAGCGGTCGTTCGGGTTGAACGCCGGCTGATTGACCATCGCGAGCACTTCGCCGGTCTCGGCGTCGAGCACGACCGCGGAGCCCGATCGCGCATTGCTGTCCGCGACCGCCGCCTTCAGCTCGCGGTACGCGACGTATTGAATGCGCAGGTCGAGGCTCGTGCGCAGCGTGCGCCCGGACCGCGCTTCCTTGATCAGCTCGATGTCGCGGATGTTGCGGCCGAGACGGTCCTGAAGGATCCGCTTCCTGCCGTGCTCGCCTTTCAGCCAGTAGTCGTACTCGAGCTCGAGGCCTTCCTGGCCGACGTCGTCGACGTCCGTGAAACCGACGACATGACCGACGACCTCGGCTGCCGGATAGTAGCGGCGATACTCGCGGATCGACTTCACGCCCGGGATGCCGAGCGCGAGCACCTGCGCCGCCTGGCTCGGCGCAATATGCCGCTTCACGTAGACGAACTCGCGCTCGAGGTTGCTCGTGATCCGCGCGGTCAGCGAGCTCTCGTCGAGCGACAGCGCCGCGGCGAGCTCGCCGAGCCGATGCAGCGAATCCTTCATCTCGCGCGGGCTGACCCAGATGCTGTCGACCGGCGTGCTGACTGCGAGCGGCTCGCCGTTGCGGTCGACGATCATGCCGCGGTTCGCGGTGATCTGAACCGTGCGCAGATGACGGTTGTCGCCCTGCTCGGCGAGAAAATCCTGGCTCACGAACTGCAGGTACAGCACCCGCGCCTCGAGCGCAGCCGCGCAGCACGCGAGACCGAACAGCACGAGACCGACGCGCCACTTCGGCGGCGCGATCGACTGCCTTCTCCTGCGCCTCGCGCTCATTCGGCCGGCCCCGTGACGACGACGATCTGACCGGGCTTCGGCGCATCGAGACGCAGGCTTTCGCGCGCGAGCGACTCGATTCGCGAGTGCGTCGCCCACGTGCTCTGCTCGATCTGCAGGCGTCCCCAATCGATCTGCAGCCGATCGTGCTCGCGGTTCAGCTCCTCGAGCTCGATGAAAAGCTGACGCGCTTCGTGCTCGGCGCGAACGAGCAGCACGCCGGAGCCGACGACGGCGACGGCGAGCGACGTCGCGAGCGCAAGCTCTCTGAGCTCGGCGCGGGTCATGCGGCCTCCTCGACCGGCAGCTTCTCGGCGACGCGCAAGCGCGCGCTCCGCGAGCGCGGATTGCGCGCGATCTCGTCCGACGACGGGCGAATCAGCCGGCCGCGCAGCTTCAGCGTCGGCCGCGCGAACGGCGGGATGTCCGGCAGTCCCGCATAGCGGGGATCGCCGCGCGACGCGCGCGCGAAGTAGCGCTTGACGATGCGGTCCTCGAGGGAGTGGAAGCTGATCACCGCGAGCCGGCCGCCCGGCGCGAGCAGCCTCTCCGCCTGCTCGAGCGCCGTCTCGAGCGATTCGAGCTCGCGGTTCACGGCGATCCTGATGGCCTGGAAGACGCGCGTCGCCGGATGAATCTTCGGCTTGCCCCGCCCTGCGGCGCGCGCGACGACATCGGCAAGCTGGGTCGTCGTCGTGATCAGCGTCGCGTCGCGCGCCCGCACGATCGCGTTCGCAACGGCGCGCGCGCGGGGCTCCTCGCCGTACTCGCGCAGCACGCGCTCGAGCTCGTCGCGCGACACGCGCGCGAGCCACTCCGCGGCCGACTCGCCGCGCGTCGGATCCATGCGCATGTCGAGCGGCCCTTCGCGCGAGAAGCTGAAGCCGCGCGCCGGGTCATCGAGCTGCGGTGACGAGACGCCGAGGTCGAACAGCACGCCGTCGAGCCGCGAGCCGGCCAGCCACGGACGCACGACCGCGTCGAAGTCCTCGAACCCCGCGTGAACAATGGAGAAGCGCGGGTCCGCGCCGAATTGCCGACGTCCCGCCGCTACCGCTTCAGGATCCTTATCCAATGCGAGCAATCGCCCCTGTCCGCCAAGCCGCTCGAGAATCTCGGCGCTATGTCCCCCGCGCCCGAAGGTCGCATCGACGTACGTTCCGTCCGGCGCGACCTCGAGCCCGTCGAGCGCTTCCTCCACCAGCACCGGCTGATGTGCGCGCCTCTCGCTCACCGGTTACGGCGCTCTTCTATAAAGACAGCGTTTCGAGTTCTTGAGGTAAATCCCCGAGGTCTCCGTCATCGGCGGCGAGCCACTCGTCGCGGCGAGCGTTCCACCGCTCCTCGTCCCACAGCTCGAACTTGTTGCCCTGACCGATCAGCATCGTTTGCCGCTCGAGCCCCGCGAACTCCCGCAGCTCGCGGGGTATGAGGATTCGGCCGTGTCCGTCCATATCCAGTTCCGTCGCGTAGCCGACCATCAAACGCTGGAGACGCCGGACTTGCTTATTCAGTGCAGGCAATCGGACGAGCTTCCGCTCTATCTCCTCCCAATCCGGAAGCGGGTAAATCAGGAGGCAGTAATCTCGGTCGACCGTGGCCACGAGGTGCCCGTCGGCACGCGCGATGATGCGCTCCCGATAACGGCTCGGAATCGCCAGCCGGCCCTTGGCATCCAACGAGACTTTCGTAGCACCTCGAAACATCGTCGGCCCGGCCGTGCCATTCCTGCCCACTTTCTACCACTTCGCGACACTATGGGACAGGGCCATACCCCTGTCAACCGAATCGCCGTCACGATTCCACTTTGGCGACAAGCGGTTAGCCGCCGGGCGACGAGCCGCGCGCCGGGCGCGGCGGCGGAGCCCGCGATCCGCGTCGACAAGACGCGAGCGGCGCTGCGGAACGCCGGCCAAAACAGCGGTGTGCGCGCGACGATCGGGGAATGCCCAATGCCTGTGTTCGCGCGCGCGTTGGCCATGACGGTGGACGAAGCAGGTGGAAGAGGAATGCCGCGGAGCCCGAGCGTGATCGCCTTCTGATGCTTCCGCTCGCGTTTATGCTAGCATAATTAGTCCTGAATTAGGCACCAATTATGGCCAAGCCGAGAAACCTGCTTCAGACAGTGACGATCAAGGTGTCCGGAAACGCCTTGCTCGAGCACTACCTCGAGAAGCTGGTCGAGACGGGGTTCTACGGCAACAACCCGACCGAGGCGGCCGGAATCGTGCTGAGCCGGGAGATCGAGCGCCTCGTGAAGGAAGGCGTCATTCCGAAGGCGCCGGAAGGCGTGCTGCGGGTCTCGCGAAAGTCGGATTAGCGCCGCGGGCGTCAGCGCCGCGGGGGTCAGTCGTCGAGGCGGTCGATCTCGTCCCAAAGCGCCGCGACGTCGATGCGCAGCCCGTCGCAGCCGGGAACGTGCTCGATCGTGCCGTCGCTCACTCCGATCGAGTGCAGGTAGCGGCCGTCGGCCGTGCGCTCGAGAATCTCGAACGTGCGCAGCTCGGGATCGACGAACCAGTACCAGCGCACACCGAACTCCGCATACTCCGCGAGCTTCTCGACACGGTCGCGGCGCCCGTCGCGCGCGGTAGCCGAGATCACCTCGATTGCAATGCTCGGCGGGGTGCTGATCAGGCCGCGCTTTGGCGGCCTCTTGTCACCGGCGAGGTAGACCGTGATGTCGGGCATGCGCCCGCTGCGCGGTGTTACGCGAAACTTCGCGCCGGACCCCGCGACCAGCGGGAGGGAAGTAAGGAGCCGGCCGATAAGCCGGGTTCTGTCGAGAGCAGCCATTCATCTCGGATGCGCGTCGCCGCGCACCTCTAGCGACCTACCCGGGAGCTCGTGTGGGCACACTCAACACTCCCCTATTCGGTCTTGCTCCGGGTGGGGTTTACCCTGCCACACGCGTTACCGCGTGCGCGGTGCGCTCTTACCGCACCTTTTCACCCTTACCGGGCTCGCGCCCGGCGGTATATTTTCTGTGGCACTTTCCGTAGGCTCGCGCCTCCCAGGCGTTACCTGGCACCCTGCCCAATGGAGCCCGGACTTTCCTCCAGGGCTTGCGCCCCAGCGGCTGCTTGGCCGACTCCTCACTGCCAGCTTAACGACTTCCGGCGGGACGGCAAGTTCCCTGCATCGCGGTTCACTACGAGCGCTCGTCGTCGAACTTGGCGAGCTTGTACACCTCGTTGCGGGAAACGCCGGTCAGCTCGGCCGTCAGCGCGGCCGCTCGTCCGGGCGGAAGCTCGCGGCGCAGCACGTCGAAGACTCGCTTCACGTCGAGCGCGCTCGCATCGCCGCCGGCGGCCCTGCCCTCTATCACGAGCACGAACTCGCCGAGCAGCGGGATCGAGGTGCCGAGGGCGGCCGCGACGGTTTCGAGCGAGCCGCGAAATACCTGCTCGTGCACCTTAGTGAGCTCGCGTCCGACGCACGCGCGCCGGTCCGCACCGAATGCGCGAACGAGCGCGGCGATCGTCTCCGGCATCCGATGGACGGATTCGAAGAAAACGAGCGTTCGCTCCTCGGCCGCCAGCGCTTCGAGCCGTGCATCGCGCGCCTGCGCTCGACGCGGCAAGAAACCTTCGAACACGTAACGATCGGTCGGCAGCCCCGACACGGACAGCGCCGCGGTGACGGCGCTCGGGCCCGGCACCGCGCGCACGTCGATGCCGGCCTCGAGCGCGCGCTCGACGAGCCGCCACCCGGGATCGCTGATCAGCGGCATGCCGGCGTCGCTGACGATCGCGAGCGACTCGCCCTGCGCGAGCCTCTCGAGCAGCCCGTCCGCGCGCCGATCCTCGTTGTGCTCGTGGAACGCAATAAGCGGCTTTTTCAGCCCAATAGTCGATAGCAATCCCGAAGTTCGGCGAGTATCCTCGGCGGCGATGGCGGAGACGCGGCCGAGCACGTCGCGCGCTCGCGGGCTCAGATCGTCGAGGTTGCCGATCGGCGTGCCGACCACGTAGAGCGTGCCGCGGGCCGCTGCGGCGCCGCTCGAGTCGTCATTATAGTGAGTCACGGGTTCGCTGCGTTCGTCGCGTCCGGTCGGCACCGGCCGTAATTGAGCATGTCTAAGCATGCCTCAATCCGGCCATGCGCGCTCGACCTCCACGGACGGAACGGGAATGGAATGCCGATGAGTAATCAAAGGCCGAGGACGGTGCGCCTCGCACGTTGCATCGGGCTCGGTGCGCTCGTTGCCGCCGCATGTCTCGCGGCCGGGTGCGTGACGACTCAGACGAGCCCGCCGTCGGCCGAGGTCGTCGCGCTCGAGCGCCGCGCTCGCGCGACCGAGGAGCGCGGCGATCAAGCGTCCGCGATGCAGCTCTATCGCCAGCTCGCCGACATGACGAGCGGCAACGTGCGGGCCGGCTATCTCGTCGATGCGGCCCGCCTTGCGGTCGCCGTCGGCGATACGTCGCTCGCGTCGGAGTGGTTGATCGAAGCGTCGCCTCTCGCGAGCACCACGCAGCGACAGGCCGTCACGATTCTGCTCGCCGAGATCGATCTGCGCGAGAACCGGCCGGCGGAAGCGCTCGCGCGGCTCGCTCCGCTCGAGCGCATCGCGTCGATCGAGCTGATGACGGACGCCGAATCCGTGCGCGGGCGCGCGCTGTTCGCGCTCGGCCGGACGACCGAAGCGGTGCGCGCGCTCGTCGAGCGGGAAACGTGGCTCGACAGCTCGGACGCGATCCTCGAGAACCAGCGGATGATCTGGGAAGGACTCGCGGCGACGGACGGCGCCGCCGAGATCGCGCCGACCGGCGACGAGCTGATCGACGGCTGGCTCGCGCTTGCGCCGATCGCGGCCTCCGGCGTCTCCGGCGCACAGCTCCGCGGCGCGCTCGTCGGCTGGCAGCGCGAGTACGCGTCGCACCCGGCCGTGATGGGCCTCCTCGCGGATCTGCTCGCAACCGGCCGCAGCGCCGACGCGTACCCGGATCAGATCGCGCTGCTGCTGCCGATCTCTTCGCCGCAGCGGGCGTTCGCGGTCGCGATCAGGGACGGCTTCTTCGCCGCGCATCTCGCCGACGGGGCGCGCAGCGAGAACGTCACGATCCGCGTTTACGACACCGCGCAGCTCGGCGCGGTCGAGGCCTACCGCCGTGCGCAGCTCGAGGGCGCCTCGTTCATCGTCGGGCCGCTGTTCAGTCAGGACGTGACGCAGGTCGTCTCGCAGGCCGGCTTCGTGCCGACTCTGGCGCTGAACTACACGGACGCGGATACGTCGCTCACCGCCGACTTCTGGCAGTTCGCGCTCGCGCCCGAGGACGAGACGCGCGAGATCGCCCGCCGTGCGTACGCCGAAGGCGCGCGCACGGCGATCGCGCTCGTGCCGTTCGACTCTTCCGGCTGGGGCTTGCGGCTCGTGAACAGCTTCCGCGCCGAGTTCGAGGCGCTCGGCGGCCGCCTTCTCGAATACGAGACTTACGAGCGGGCCGCGCGCGATTTCTCGGCACCGATCGAGTCGCTGCTGCACCTCAATCTGAGCCAGCAACGGCGCAGCCAGCTTCAGCAGACGTTGGGAATGAACCTCGGGTTCGAGCCGCGCCGGCGTCAGGACGCGGACATGATCTTCCTCGCGGCCCCGGACCGCGCAACCGCTCGGCTCCTCGCGCCGGCGCTGAAGCTGTACCTGACCGGCAGCGGGTCGCTTCCCGTCTATGCGAACACCGATATCCACGAGCCCGGCGACACGGCGCGAGACGGTGACCTGAACGACATCTATTTCCCCGACACGCCGTGGCTGATCGATCCCGATGACGGCAGCGCGGCGCTGCGCCGCACCTTGCAAACCTACTGGCCCCAGCGTGCGTCCGGCGGGACGCTGCGCTTCTACGGCATGGGCGTCGACGCCTATCGACTCGTCGGCGCGCTCTACGCGGGCGCCGATTCGTGGCCGCTCGAAGGGCTGTCCGGTCAGCTCGAGCTCGCCGCGAACGGACGCGTGCGCAGGTCGCTGTCGTTCGCGCAGTTCCGCAACGGCCGCGCGGTCGCGCTGCAACCGCTGCCGCTCGAGCGCACGCAGCCGGACGGTCCTCTGGAGCTTCGCGAGTTCGTCGGCGCGCGATGACGCGCGACCGCTCGGCGGCGGGGCTTTTCTGGGAAGACGCGGCGAGCGCATATCTCGAGCGGCACGGCGTCGAAACGCTGCTGAAGCGTTATCGCTGCCGGCTCGGAGAGCTCGATCTCGTCTGCGCGGACGGCCGCACGCTCGTCGTCGTCGAAGTGCGGGCACGGCGCGGCGACGGGCTCGTCTCGGCGCTTGCGAGCGTCGACGGCCGGAAGCGGCGGCGCATCGTCACGGCGACGCGGCACCTGTTGATGCGTCATCCGGCGTGGCGCGCGCGGCCGATCCGCTTCGACGTCGTCGCGATCGAGAACATCGAGCACTCCGCGCCCGAGTTCGTCTGGATCAAGGCGGCGTTCGACGCGAGCTGAGCGGTTGATCGCGGCCGGCCCCGGTGCGACAGTGACATGAGTTTCGTAAGGCTTTGAACATGGACGAACGCGTACTCGACCACTTTCGCGAGAGCATCGCCGTCAAACAGTCGTCGGCCGAGCTCGCGCCGCTGATCGCCGCCGCCGCGCGGCTGATGACGCAGTCGCTGCTGCACGACGGCAAGATTCTGAGCTGCGGCAACGGCGGCTCCGCGGCCGATGCGCAGCATTTCTCCGGCGAGCTGCTGAACCGCTTCGAGCTCGAGCGCCCGGGGCTGCCCGCGTTCGCGCTGACGACGGACAGCTCGACGATGACGTCGATCGCGAACGACTACGAGTTCAACGAGGTGTTCGCGAAGCAGGTTCGCGCGCTCGGCCAGCCGGACGACGTCCTGCTCGCAATCTCGACGTCCGGAAACTCAGAGAACGTGCTGCGCGCGATCCATGCGGCGCACGAGCGCGGGATGCGAGTCGTCGCGCTGACCGGCCGCGACGGCGGCCCGATCGGTCAGGCGCTGCATGCCGAGGATGTCGAGCTGCGCGTGCCGGCACAGCGCACGTGCCGGATCCAGGAAGTGCATCTGCTGATCATCCACTGCCTCTGCGACCTGATCGACGCGGAGCTGCTCGGCGCGGAGTAGCCGCGCGCGGCTGCGCCGTCTGCTCGACGAGATGGCGGAGCACTGAGCTCGGCCGGCGCTACTTGACGACCTTCAACGCGGGCCGCTTCGACTCGCCGCCGGACGGACCGGACGGCTTGTCCGGACCCGCGGGCTTGTCCGGGCCGGGCGGCGGCGCCTCCTCCTCCGAGAAGATCATCCCGTGCCCGTTCTCGCGCGAATAGATGCCGAGCACCGCGTCGACTGGCACCTCGACGCGCTGCGACACGCCGGAGAAGCGCGCTTCGAACGACACGATGTCGTTGCCGAGCACGAGCCCGCGGGTCGCGGTCGGGCTGATATTGAGGATCAGCTTGCCGTCGACCGCGTGGCCGGCCGGCGCGACGAGCCCCTTATGCGTCGCGTCGACGACGATGTGGGGCGTCATGTCGTTGTCCAGTATCCACTCGTGCATCGCACGCAGCAGATACGGGCGCTTCTTCGTCATCGCCGCTACTGGCGCATCTCCTGCTCGATCTCGGTCAGGCTCGCCTGGAACGACGGCCGCGAGAATACGTCATCCATGTATCGCTGGATCGGCTTCGCGTGCGGCGGCAGCTGAATGTTGAACAGCGGCAGGCGCCACAGGATCGGTGCGATCGTGCAATCGACCAGCGAGAACTCGTCGCTCAAGAAGAAGCGTTTCGCGGCGAATATCTCGACGCTCGACAGAATGCTCTCCTCGAGCGCCTTGATCGCCCGCGCGATCGGCTTGCGATCGTTACCCTCGTAGATCTGCTCCGCAAGCGGATACCAGTCTTTCTCGATCCGAAACAGCGCGAGCCGGAAGTGCGCGCGCGTGACCGGATCCACCGGCATCAGCGGCGGGTGCGGGAAGCGCTCGTCGAGATACTCGATGATCACGCGCGAGTCGTACAGCACGAGATCGCGGTCGACGAGCGTCGGCACGCTGTTGTACGGGTTCAGGTCGAGCAAGTCCTCGGGGAGGTTGCCCTCCTCGACATCGACAATGTCGATATTGATGCTCTTCTCCGCGAGGACGAGCCGCGTGCGGTGACTCCACGGGTCGGCCGGCCTCGAAAAGAGCGTCATGACCGATCGACGGTTGGCGATTACCGTCATGCCAGGAGTCTCCTTGGAGCCTGTCCGAAAGGACGTCGCGCAATCAGGCGACGTCCTTCCAGATTTCCTTTTTCAGCATCCACGCGATCAGCAGGAAAACGAGCAGAAAGCCGATGACGCGGATGCCGAGCGAGCGGCGCTCGAGCTTCATCGGCTCGCCGATGTAGTCGAGGAAATTCACGATGTCCCGTGCGACCTGGTCGAACTCGGCCTCGGACAGCAGGCCGGGCCGCACGACCTCGAAGCCCGTGATCACCGGCGCAGCGTCCTCGCTCGCCTGCTCGTAGATCGGCCGGCGCAGCCCCTGCAGCTCCCACAGCACGTGCGGCATCGCGGTGTTCGGCAGCACGATGTTGTTCGCGCCCGTCGCGGTCGTCTCGTCGACGTAGAAGCCGCGCAGGAAGTTATAGATGTAGTCGACGCCGCGAGCCCGCGAGATCAGCGACAGATCCGGAGGATCGGTGCCGAACCAGCGCTCCGCGTCCGCGGCGCGCATCGCGTTCGTCATCGTGTCGAACGGCTGCTGATCGGAGAAGATCAGGTTATCGATCAGCTGCTGCTCGTCCAGCATCAGGCCTTCCGCGAGCTTGTTGTAGCGCACGTACTGCGCCGAATGGCAGCCGAGGCAGTAGTTCACGAAGTACTTCGCGCCGCGCTGCAGCGACGGAGTGTTCTCGATGTTCGTGTTCGCCGGCGCGAGCTCGATCCCCTCACCGGCGCCGAACGCGACGAGCGACGTCAGCGCGACAAGGACGGCCGCGACGATCGTGCTAGCGACTTTCCTTCTCATTTGGTCACCCTGGTCGGCACCGGCTTGGTCTTCTCGTAGCGCGTGTAGAACGGCATCAGCAGGAAGAACGCGAAGTAGAGCACCGTGAAGACGCGCGACAGCGCCGGGTAGATGCCGGTAGCGGGCTGCAGGCCGAAGTAGCCGAGCGCAATGAAGCTGACCGCGAACACGCCGAGCGCGACCTTGTAGACCCAGCTGCGGTAGCGGATCGACTTCACGCGGCAGCGGTCGAGCCACGGCAGCAGCGCGGGCAGCAGCACCGCGAGCCCCATCAGCGTGACGCCGAGCAGCTTGTCCGGCACCGCGCGCAGGATCGCGTAGAACGGCGTGAAGTACCACACCGGCGCGATGTGCTCCGGCGTCTGCAGCGGATCGGCCGGCTCGAAGTTCGCGTGCTCGAGGAAGTAGCCGCCCATCTCCGGCGCGAAGAACACGACTCCGGCGAACGCGATCAGGAACACGATGATGATCACGAGATCCTTCGCCGTGTGATACGGATGGAACGGCACGCCGTCGAGCGGCTTCCCGTCCGAGCCCTTATAGGCTTTGATCTCGATGCCGTCCGGGTTCAGCGAGCCGACCTCGTGCAACGCCATGATGTGCACTACGACGAGCAGCACGAGCATCAACGGCACGGCGATCACGTGGAACGCGAAGAAGCGATTCAGCGTGATGTCGGAGATATAGAAGTCGCCGCGAATCCACTCGGCGAGGCCTTCGCCGATGACCGGGATCGCGCCGAACAGCGAGACGATCACCTGCGCGCCCCAGTAGGACATGTTCCCCCACGGCAGCAGGTACCCGAAGAACGCCTCGGCCATCAGCAGCAGGTAGATGCCCATGCCGATCAGCCAAACGAGCTCGCGGGGCTTCTTGTACGAGCCGTACATCAGCCCGCGGAACATGTGCAGATAGACGACGATGAAGAAGGCCGATGCGCCGGTCGAATGCATGTACCGGATCAGCCAGCCCCAGTCGACGTCGCGCATGATGTACTCGACCGACGCGAACGCGTCCTCGGCGGACGGCTTGTAGTTCATCGTCAGCCAGATGCCGGTGACGAGCTGGATCACGAGCACGACGAGCGCGAGCACGCCGAACCCGTACCAGACGTTGAAGTTCTTCGCAGCGTAGTACTCGGTCGCGTGCTCCTTGATGAGCTTCGTCATCGGGAAGCGCTCATCGATCCACCCGCCGAGCGCGGAGAGCCCGTTGCCGAGGCTGTCGAAGACGTCCCTATCCCTGGTCGCCATTTATGCGCTCCCGCTGTCCGACCCGATCAGGATCGTCGTGTCGTTGAGATAACGGTACGGCGGCACCGTCAGGTTCGTCGGTGCCGGAACGCCGGCATAGACGCGCCCCGCGAGATCGAACTTCGATCCGTGACACGGGCAGTAGAAGCCGCCGGCCCAGTCCGGGCCGAGATCGGCAGGCGCGACCTCGAAGCGCGGCAGCGGCGCGCAGCCGAGGTGCGTGCACACGCCCTCCATCACGAGGATGTTCGGCCGGACGCTGCGGTACTCGTTGCGCGCGTAGTCCGGCTGCACGGACTCCTCGGACTCGGGATCCGCGAGCTGATTCTCGACGCGCTTCAGCTGCTCGAGCATCCGATCCGTGCGATGGACGACGAAGATCGGCCGGCCGCGCCACTCGACGCGGGTCATTCCGCCGGGCTCGATCTTGCTGACGTCGACCTCGACCGGCGCGCCGAGCGCTTGCGCGCGGGCGCTCGGCTTGAACGACGCGACGAACGGCACAGCGGTGCCGACGAGGCCGACGGCCCCCGTCACCGCGGTCGCCACCGTTAGAAAATGTCTTCGGGTGAAGCCGGTGCTTTCAGCCATCGAGCACTCCTCGACCGAAAGGGCCAGGCATTCCACTGCCTCCCTGAGTCAAATCCGTTAAATCCGTGTGGTGTTTCTGCTGCTGAAGACGTCGAGCGCGGCCGTCGTCGGACGTCGGAAGACCGGCATTATACACAGCCGCGAAAGACCTTGGCCACCGACGGCCGGTCGGTAGTAGACTCCGCGCTATGGCTGCGCTCGGTAAGCCAATAGTGTACGCCGCGCAATGCATCGTGGCGGGGTTGGCCATTGCCTTTGCGGTCGTGATGCTGCGGCCCGAGCTCGTGAATCTGCACCGCGGGCCGCTGCCGGAGCCGAGCGGCTACGCCGCGGCGGTCGCCGCGAGCTCGCCGGCCGTCGTCAATATTTATACGGAGCGGCTCTTCCTCGACCTGCTCGCCGCGCGGACGTACAGCGACCGCGGGCTCGGCTCGGGCGTCGTGATCGACCCGAGCGGCTATATCGTCACGGCCTGGCACGTCATCGCCGGCGCTTCGGACGTCCGCGTGCAGCTCGCGGACGGGCGCGTCGCGACGCCGACACTCGTCGGCTCGGACCCGGACACCGAGCTCGCGCTGCTGAAGATCGACCTCGATAACCTGCCAACGATCAAGCTCGGCCGCTCGGACTCGCTCGCCGTCGGCGACGTCGTGATCGCGATCGGCAACTCGCTCGGCCTGAGCCACACCGTCACCCTGGGCATCGTCAGCGCGATCGGCCGCAGCCTCGGCCTCACGGACTACGAAGATTTCATCCAGACCGACGCGGCGATCAACGCGGGCAACTCGGGCGGCGCGCTCGTGAATACGCGCGGCGAGCTCGTCGGGATCAACGCCGCGGTCACGGAGCGCAACAGCCGCAGCGCGCCTGAGGGCATCGGCTTCGCGATCCCGGTCGACCTCGTGCGCGGCGTCACGCAACAGCTGATCGCGAACGGGCGCGTGATCCGCGGCTATCTCGGCATCGAGTCGGCCGTGCCGTTGTCGCTGCCGCACCAGGACGGCACCGGCCCGGACGGCTGGGCGATTCAGGTCCTGAACGTCGTCGGTCCGGCCGCGGCCGCGGGCATTCGGCCCGGGGATATCCTGACTCACATCGACGGCGAGCGCCTGCGGAACGACCGCCACGCGAAAGGCCTCGTCGGCGCGCGCCGGCCCGGGGATCGGATTCTGATCGGCGGCGTGCGCCGCACCGGAGAAGCCTTCGAGGTCGAGGCCGTGCTCGAGGACCGGCAGACGCGCCGCGGCAGCTGAGCCGGGCGCGACGCGCCGGGCCAATCACGTGACGCGCCGGATGTCCGCACCGAGCTGCGACAGCTTCTCCTCGATGCACTCGTAGCCGCGGTCGATGTGATAGATCCGATCGATCGTCGTCGTGCCTCGCGCGGCGAGGCCGGCCAGCACGAGCGACGCCGACGCGCGCAGGTCCGTCGCCATCACGGGCGCGCCGGCGAGCCGCTCGACGCCGCGCCACACGACCGTGTTGCCCTGGATCGACATGTTCGCGCCCATCCGCTGCAGCTCGAGGGCATGCTGAAATCGGTTCTCGAAGATCGTCTCGGTAATCGCGCCGGTGCCGAGCGCGATCGCGTTCAGCGCGCAGAACTGCGCCTGCATATCCGTCGGAAAGCCGGGGAACGGCGCGGTCTTGATGTCGACCGCGAGCGGCCGGCGGCCGCGCATGTCGAGCTCGACCCAATCGGGGCCCGTCGAAATCTCGGCGCCGGCCTCGCGCAGCTTCTGCAGCACCGCGTCGATCTCGTCGGGTCGCGTCCGCAGCGTGCGGACCCGCCCCGCGGTAATCGCCCCGGCAACGAGATACGTTCCCGTCTCGATACGGTCCGGCATGATGGAGTAGCGGCCGCCGGACAGCTCGTCGACGCCCTGCACTTGGATCTTCGCCGTGCCGGCGCCTTCGATCTTCGCGCCGAGGCCGATCAGAAAGTTCGCGAGATCGACGACCTCGGGCTCCCGGGCCGCGTTCTCGATCAGCGTCTCGCCGCGCGCGAATACGGCGGCCATCATCAGGTTCTCGGTGCCGGTCACCGTCACGGTGTCGAGCACGAGCCGTGCGCCGGAAAGCCGCTTCGCGCGCGCGCGGATATAACCGTCCTCGACGACGATCGACGCGCCCATCGCGCGCAGCCCGGCGACGTGCAGGTCGACGGGCCGTGCGCCGATCGCGCACCCGCCGGGCAGCGACACGTCGGCGCGGCCGAAGCGTCCGACGAGCGGACCGAGCACGAGGATCGACGCGCGCATCGTCTTCACGAGCTCGTATGGCGCGATGCACTCCGCGACCTCGCGCGCGTCGACCTCGATCGCGACGCCGTCGTGAAAAGTGACCTCCACGCCCATCCGGCGCAGCAGCTTCACGGTCGTCGTGATGTCGTTCAGATGCGGAACGTTCGACAGGACGACCGGGCCGCCCGCGAGCAGCGTGCCGGCGAGAATCGGCAACGCGGCATTCTTCGCGCCGGAAATTCTGACGTCGCCTTCGAGCGGGATGCCCCCGCGGATCTCGAGCTTATCCATTGGAGCGGCCCGGGCGACGACCGCGGCCGTACGACGTCGTCGTCTCGGTCGTCCCGCTCATGCGCTCCGTGACGAAGGGGCGTCAGCCGCCCGCGGTCCGCCACTCCTCGGGCGTGTAGGTCTTCAGCTGCAGCGCGTGGATCTCGCGGCCGACGCGCTGGCCGAGCGCGCCGTAAACCATCTGGTGACGGGCGATGCTGCGCTTGCCTTCGAATGCCGCACAGACCACGACCGCCTCGTAGTGGCCCATGCCGTCCGTGCGGACCTCGGCGGAGCTGCCGGCGAGGTTCTGCTCGATCAGTGTTTTAATGTCGGCAGGATCCATCCGTCTTCCATTCGATTCGTTGCCGATCGGCACGGTGCTGCGGACCGGCCGGGCGAGGCGTCTAGTCTAGCCGAATCGGCTCCGCGTGCGGCAGTCCGCGGCGCGGAAGAAGAATACAGGTAGAATCGAAGCTCTCGGCCATCGCCGGGTCGGAGCGCCTCCCGTTGTATCGGCCCAATTTCAAAACGCTCGCATTCTGCGTGCTCGCCGCCGCGGCTGTCGCAACCTGGTACTACAGCCGCCAGGGAGAGCCCCCGGCGCCGACCGTCGCGACCGTCGAAGAGCGCCCGCCGAGCTACTACCTGCGGGACGCGGAAGTGCTGCAGACGAACGACGACGGGCGGCTGCTGTACCGGATCCACGCCGAGTACGCGGAGGATCGGCCCGACGACGCGGCGCTCGTGCTCGACGACGTGCTGTTCGAGTACCGAGACGCGGAGCAGATCCCGTGGCACGTGCGGGCGGCGCGCGCGGTCGTGTGGTTCGAGCGCCAGCTTCTCGAGCTCGAGAACGGCGTCGAGCTCGTCCGGGAGCCTCGGGAGAACGGCGAGACGGCCGTCGTCCGTACGGAAAAACTCGTGATCGACCCGGTACGCTATGTCGCGCGCGCCGAGGGCGAGGTGACGTTCATGCTTGGTGCGAGCACGCTGACCGCGATCGGTCTCGAAGCGTTCCTGAAGGAGGATCGTCTGAAGCTGGAGTCGGACATACGTGGCCGCTTTCAACGCTGACCGCGCGGCCGTACGGACGAGCGGCGCCGAGCGGGCTCGTTCGCCGGGCAATGCAACGCGTCCAACGCGTCCGCGCGCGGCCGAAGCGCCCGGTGCGGTGTGCCGCCGGCGGCTGCGCAAGCTCGTCGATCCGCTGCGGGGGCTGTTCGCTTGCGCGGCGCTCGCAGCGTTTGCGGCCGGCGGCGCCGCGGCCCAGCAGGCCGAGAACGGCATCGACGCGAATTTCGAGTACTGGGAGATCGACGGCGCAACCGGCAGGGCCGTTTTTACCGGGGCGCACATCTCGCAAGGCGAGCTGTCGATTTCCGCACAGCGCGGCTGGTATCGCGAGGCGCCGGGCGAGGAGCTGATCGAGTGGCGGCTCGAAGGCAGCGTCGAGATTCGCGGCGAAGGCGCATTGATCACCGCGGACGCCGCCGAGTTCGTCGAGCGTAACGGCGTTCTCGGGCGATTCGAGCTGCGCGGCTCGCCGGCCCGCTTCGAGGACCTGTCACCCGGCGCCGCCGAGCAGGCCTTCGGCGAATCGGAGCGGCTCGTCTACGACCTCGCGGCGGGCGTCGTCAGCCTGAGCGGCGAGGCGCGCATCGTGCTCGGCGCCTACGCGTACGTCGGTTGCGGCCTGATTTATGACATCGGCTCGAAAGCGGCCCGCTCGGACTCGTCCGAGTGTGACCGGCCGCTGCAAATGATCAGAATAACGCCGAGCGAGGATAACGCCGGCCGTCAGGCGCCATGAGTCGTCTCGAAACGGTCGGCATCGCGAAGCGGTACCGCTCGCGGCAAGTGGTCAACGATCTCTCCCTGTCGATCGAAAGCGGCGACGTCGTCGGCCTGCTCGGCCCGAACGGCGCGGGGAAGACGACGGCCTTCTATATGATCGTCGGCCTGGTCACGTGCGATCGCGGAAAGATCGTGCTGAACGGACAGGACGTGACGCGGCTGCCCGTGCATCGCCGCGCGCGGCTCGGGCTCGGTTACCTGCCCCAGGAGGCTTCGGTTTTCCGCAAGCTGACCGTGGCCGATAATATCCGGGCTATCCTGCAAGTGCGCAAGGATCTCGACCGGGCCGCTCGGCAGACTCTTCTCGAAGAGCTTATGGAAGAGCTGCACATCAGCCACGTGCGAGACAGCCTCGGAGTCAGCCTCTCCGGAGGCGAGCGCCGGCGCGTCGAAATTGCGCGCGCGCTTGCGGCGGAACCCAAGTTCGTGCTGCTCGACGAGCCGTTCGCCGGCGTCGATCCGATTTCGGTGCTCGACATCCAACGGATCATCAGGCACTTGAGCCAGCGCGGGATTGGCGTATTGATAACTGATCACAATGTTAGGGAGACACTTGGAATCTGCGGCTATGCCTATATCCTGAACAACGGGGAGTTGATGGCGCGCGGCACGCCGGACGAGATCTTGTCGAATCCTCGTGTGCGCGAAGTGTACCTCGGGGAAGGATTCTCTCTTTAAGTCGAACACATGCTTAAACCGTCGCTTCAACTGAGACTGAGCCAGCAGCTCACGATGACACCGCAGCTGCAGCAAGCGATCCGTTTGCTGCAACTTCCGGTCATGGAGCTGCAGACGCAGATCCAGGAAGCCCTCGATCAGAACGTCATGCTCGAGATCGACGAGGTGGCGACGGCCGAGGCCGAAGCGGCGACGCCGCTCGATGGAGAGCCGATCGACGTCTCCGAGCTCGATTCGGGCGGCGACCCTGCGGACGATTACTCGGAACCGACCGTCTCCGAATCCGAGTGGGAGGACACCCAGCACACGGGGCCGTCGGAGGCGCCGCGCAGTAACGAGCCGCGCACGACCTTCGAGTATGCGGATCGCTCGAACGAGACGCTCGGCGATCACCTGCTCTGGCAGCTCGAGCTCGAGCGCCTCGACGAGCGGGCGCGTGCGATCGGCGAGGCGATCATCGACGCGATCAACGACGACGGCTACCTGATGGACGATCTCGAGACGATCCGCGAGACGCTCGCGCCGGACGTGATCGCGACCGTCGACGAGATCGAGGCCGTCCTCGCGCATATCCAGCGTTTCGATCCGGTCGGCTGCGGCGCGCGGTCGGTCAGCGAATGCGTGCTGCTGCAGCTCGAGCAGTTCGATCCGTCGACGCCCGGTCTCGAGCTCGCGCGGGCGATCACGGCCGAGCATCTCGAGCTCGTCGCCGAGCATCAGTACGGCGCGCTGAAGCGCTTGCTGAAGGCCACGGACAGCGAGCTCGAAGCCGCGCTCGCGCTGGTGCGCTCGTGCCACCCGCGTCCCGGCGCTTCGGTGCACGCACCGGCGGCCGAGTACGTCGTGCCGGACGTTTTCGTCCGCCGCAGCGACGGTCATTGGGTCGTCGAGCTGAACGGCGCGATTGCGCCGCAGCTGCGCGTGAATCAGGTTTATGCAAGCTCGCTCGGCCGCGGCGACGAGTACGACGTGCTGCGCACGCAGCTTCAGGAAGCCCGCTGGCTGATTCGCAGCTTAGAGATTCGTAACGAGACGCTGCTCAAGGTCGCGATCACGATCGTGCAGCGCCAGACAGAGTTTCTCGAGAAGGGCGAGGAATACATGCGCCCGATGGTGTTGCGCGACGTGGCCGAGGCGATTCAGATGCACGAATCGACCGTGTCGCGCGTGACGACCGGCAAGTACATGCATACGCCGCGCGGCGTATTCGAGTTCCGCTACTTCTTCTCGAGCCACCTATCGAGCGACGACGGCGAGCAGTCCTCGACGGCCGTGCGCGCGAAGATCCGCAAGCTCGTCGCCGCCGAGGACCCGGAAAAGCCGCTGAGCGACAACCAAATCGCCCGGATTCTGTCGAACGAAGGCATAAAGGTCGCTCGCCGGACGATCGCGAAGTACCGGGAAGCATTGAACATTCCGTCGTCGAGCGACCGAAAGCGGAGTAAGCTCGCAGGTTGACCTGCGGGCATTCCAAGCGGCGGGGAACGCGCTGGACGCCGTCCACGCGCGCACCCGCACGCGAAACGCAACGACAAGGAGCGATTCATGGATCTGACGGTCACTGGGCATCACACCGAGGTCACGAACGCGCTTCGCGATTACGTCGCGACGAGGTTCGAGAAGCTGGAACGCCATTTCGACCACATGACCGCGATCGACTGCGTACTGACGGTCGAGAAGCTCATCCACAAGGCCGAAGCGACGGTCCACGCCGGAGGCACGACGATCCATGCCGAGGCCACCGACGGCGACATGTATGCCGCGATCGACAACCTCGCAGACAAGCTCGACCGGCAGATCACGAAGTACAAAGAGAAGCTCACCGACCACCGCGCGCGCGAGGTGGAGAAGCGCTTCGGCTAACGGGACTTTCGACGGAGTGCAGCGGCGCGAATGAGACTCGTCATAATCAGCGGCCTTTCGGGCTCCGGTAAGAGCGTCGCCCTGCACCTGCTCGAAGATCTGGGCTTTTATTGCATCGACAATATTCCGGTCGGCCTGTTGCGCTCGTTCGTCGACGACATCCTGCTCGCGAACGACGGCTCCTATCGTGACGTCGGCGTCGGTCTCGACGCGCGCAACCGGCCCTCCGACATCGAGCAGCTTCCCGAGCTCGCAAAGAAGCTCCGCGCCGACGGAGTCGAATGCGAGATCATCTTCCTGCAGGCGTCGGACGACGTGCTGCTGTCGCGTTTCAGCGAGACCCGGCGAAGACACCCGCTGTCCAACGAGGACGTCAGCCTCCGCGAAGCCATCGCGAAAGAACGTGCGCTGCTCGGCCCGATCATCGACGCCGCGGATCTGATCGTCGATACGACCGGAACGACCGCATACGCGCTCCGTGAGCGGATTCGCGATCGTGTCGGGGAGAAACGCTCGAGCACCCTGTCGATCCTGATCGAGTCGTTCGGCTACAAGCATGGGCTGCCGTCCGATGCCGACTTCGTATTCGACGTGCGCTGCCTGCCGAATCCGTTCTGGGAGACGCAGCTGCGCCCGCTGAACGGCAAGGACGCCGAAGTCATTGCCTTCCTCGACGCGCAGCCGCTCGTTCAGGAGATGGTGCGCGACATCGCGGCGTTCCTGAAGCACTGGATTCCGCGCTATCAGGACTTCCAGCGCTCGTACCTCACGGTCGCGATCGGCTGCACGGGCGGGCAGCACCGCTCGGTGTACGTGGCCGAGGCCGTCGCGAAGCTGCTCAAAGCCTCACACGCTACCATTCAAACGCGGCACCACGAGCTCCCTTGAGCCGCGGCGCCTCGGGAATGACCTCGAACCGATCACGGAAGGCTCGGCGTGCATGATTCAGCCGTAACGGAGGAGACGCCGCCCACCGCGCTCGAGACGCTGCGCGCGGCGCTCGACAGCGGCGGCCTGCGCCAGGTGCGCGGCATGCTGACCGCGCTGAATCCCGGCGAGATCGCCGACCTCCTCGAATCCCTCCCGCAACCGCAACGCACCGTCGTCTGGAATCTCGTCGATCCGGAGGACGAGGGCGACGTGCTGATCGAGGTCAACGAGGAGGTCCGCAGCACGCTGATCCGGGAGATGCATGACGAGCAGATCGTCGCGGCCGTCGCGCATCTCGATCTCGACGACCTCGCCGACCTGATCGCGGAGCTTCCGGAAGCCGTCAAGCAGCAGATCGTCCGCTCGCTCGACTCGAGCGACCGGCTGCGCCTGCAGTCCGTGCTCGGCTACGACGAGGACACGGCCGGCGGCTTGATGAACCCCGAGACCGTGTCCGTGCGCGCCGACGTGACCGTCGAGGTCGTGCTGCGCTATCTGCGGATGCGCGGCGGCGTTCCGCCCGGCACGGATGCGCTCTTCGTCGTCGACCGGGCCGGAAACTTCCTCGGCGCACTGTACCTCGGAAAGCTGCTGATCGCCGAGCCCGAGCAGTCGGTCGCGGACCTGCTCGACACCGAGGTGCCGCGCATCGACGCGCACCTTCCCGCGGCGGAGGTCGCGAGAGTCTTCGAGAACTTCGACCTCGTCTCCGCGGCCGTGACCGACGAGAACGGCCGCCTGCTCGGCCGGATCACGGTCGACGACGTGCTCGACATGATCATCGAGGAGGCCGGCCGCTCGGTGCTGAACATGGCCGGTCTCGATCAGGACAACGACATGTTCGCGCCCATCGCGCGCAGCGCCGCGCGGCGCGCGATGTGGCTCGGCGTGAACGTCGGCACCGCGTTTCTCGCGGCGTGGGTCGCCGGGCTCTACGAAGCGACGCTCGATGCGGTCGTGATGCTGGCCGTGCTGATGCCGATCGTGCCGAGCATGGGCGGCGTCGCCGGCACGCAGACGATGGTGCTGATCATCCGCGCGCTCGCGCTCGGGCAGATCGACCGCGCGAACGGCCGCTGGCTGCTGCGCCGCGAGCTCGGCGTCGCGTTGTTGAACGGCGCGGCGTGGGCGATGCTCGTCGCGCTGCTCGCGGTGCTGTGGTTCGACACGTGGATGATCGGGGTCGTGATCGCGCTCGCGCTGATCATCAACCTGCTTGCGGGGGCGACGGCGGGATTCGGAATTCCGCTGGCGCTGCGGGCGCTCGGGATCGATCCGGCGATCGCGGGGGGCGTGGTGCTGGTGATGATCACGGATGTCGTGGGGCTCGTGGCGTTTCTCGGGCTTGGGTCGTGGTTGCTTCTCTGAGTCGTTCCTAAGGCACATCGCAGGTAGCACTTCGTCGTTCGTCCTCGGGGCGCAGATTGTGCGTCCGGGCTGGCTTGGCACTCCGTAGTACGTCCCGGAGGCGCGCTCATACTTGCGCTCGCGGGACACGCGGGAAGATCGTCCATGACGCTCGGTCGCGGCCATCCATGGCCGAGGCCGTGTGAGAAGTCCATTCCTTGGGCTTCTACTGGAGGCCTGAGGGCGTCTCACTCACGCCCTCACGGCCGCCAGCAGCGGCCTCACACCGAGGA